>Ga0228535_1000044_pt1 | contig 376588 bp, 332 predicted proteins | sample SJ1metagenome_FD_168457 | JGI IMG/M metagenome (GOLD analysis project Ga0228535, IMG submission 168457) | Enriched culture of PCE-dechlorinating microbial communities from Ithaca, New York, USA - SJ1 | ecosystem: Engineered > Modeled > Simulated communities (microbial... > Unclassified... | reverse complement strand
TGCCGACATGGTTCGAGGATTACAATGAAAACCACCCCCACAAGGGGTTGAAAATGAAGTCGCCGCGGGAATACCGGCGGAAACAACTTAAGTTAGAGCAGTGTCCGGTCAATTAGGGGCAACTCCAAGATTCTTCTCAGGCGTTTTCTGTTTCATAGTATCGACAGGATTCGGTTTCCCCGCGCTGATCATATAGAGTGCCAGAAGACTCATCGCCGGGAAATGGTCATAGTTGTTTTCTGTGAAACAGAAGACGGCTATTGCGATAACGATCCAACGATATTCTACAGCCATGCGGCGATAAAGAACGCCCCAGACGATTAGATTGAGGATCAGGCCGATGATGCCGGTCTCGAAGAGGATCCTTATATAATCATTATGTGGCTTCTGCTTGAATAGAATATCCGTCGTCCCGATACCGTATCCAAACATGATCTTGTCTAAAGAGGAACAGAAAAAGAACGTAAGGATTCGATGCCATTGATAAAGACGCCAAAGACCCGATGTGTTGTCAACGCCTTGCCTCTCGACAATGGAATAGAAATTGATTTGATTGCCCGAAAGAACACGGCTGTAGTTTTTTTCTACAATCGCGATCTTTTCCTTTGTTGTATCAATAACCTCAAGCCTGCCATTCGGCAGGGCAATGAATAATACAATGACCAGGGATATGGAGACGGAAAGGAGTATGCTTCTTTGTATAAGATTTCTCTTTTTGGCATAGAGGTTCAAATGGATAAAACCGACAAAATATCCTATTAACGCGCCGCTTGTTCGAGAGAGGAATAAAAGTGCTATCACGACGAAATGACCGGCGCGCATGGCCGAAGAGCGAGAGGATTCGCTATTGGTCAACAGCAAAAGCATCATGGCAGTGAAAGCAAAAGTATTCGGATTTGGCAGGAATCCTTTCATCCGAGGATCATTGTAGCCATGGTTACTATTCCAGAAACATCCGATTACAAGAAATATCAGGATCGTTGTATAGAGAATCCATGCTTTTTTTGAGTGGTTGAGGGGGGTAAGGGGCAATGAGATACCAAATAGAATGACGATGTGCAATGCGATGTATTTAATCAGCTCCTGCATGGAAGAGGTCATGGTTTTACTGTCATAAGACATCATTGGTATGAGAGGCATAAAGAGACAGAGAAATATGCAGTATTTCAAAAGGGTTAACCTTGTCCTGAAAAGGAACCGCCAATATCGGACAGAGAAGAGCAGCAGGAACAGGGAGGCTCCATATATTGTTGTTTGTGTGTTTGCTATGCCTCCTAAAAAAATTATACAAATATAAATGGTATAATAATAAAGAATCGAATCCCATTTGAAATCCTCCGTTAATAAAGTACTTTGTTTCTGTAGAACTTCTTTTTTGATGGTATTATTAATCATTTGTTATTCGGATAAATCATGAAAGCTTTATGGCTTATTCGAAAATATTGTCCTTTATTTCCGCACCTTTCTTATTGAGAACACGTATGGGTGAATTGCGGAAATTGTTATATTTAATGATCGTTTTATGGTCACCGTCTACCAATATGCCTGGTTTTGCATTGATAATCTGGTTGCCGACCACGGAAGCAGCACCATGGATATACATGCCGCTGCCTTTTGTATTCGATATTCTGTTTGTTTCTATCCTTATTTCGGATCCCGCCGCAAAAACTCCATGCCGTCCGATATTCCGGATTTCGTTATCTTTTACCAAAACGTCCCTGACCGTCGGCAGTCCGGATCCTCCTGCATGTATAAAGATGCCGTCGCCGGCGGCATGAATGATTTTGTTGTCAGAAGCCACAATGTTCGTGGCGCCGCCTTTGATGCCGATGGCGCCGTGCACACTGCCGACGATCATATTTTTGTTGATGGTGACGTGCCTCAATCGGCCGGTATGCCCAAGGGTATCGATTCCAAAAGCACTGATACCAAACGACGATCCTTCACATTGAATGCTATTCTCTTGTATTATGATGTTGCTGATCGATCCCATCCAGCCGAATACCGCCAATGGTTCATCACAGTAAGATTTCAGCGTGTTGTTTCTTATTATAATATTCCGGGATTCCATATTCGTTTTTGGATTTTCGTTACGGACCATAACGGAGCCACCCCGTCCCCTGTTCTCGATCACGTTGTTCTCTATGATCGTGTTTTGTATGTTTGCGGACAGATCGATTCCATAAAAATTTGTATCCAACATCATCGATATATTATCAATTTGAAGATTGTCGATATTTTCAAAACGCAATATTCCTGAAAAATCATCCCGTAAAATTGGATTATCAAAGACGATTTTAAAGGAGCTGAGACGAATGTTCTTGCAGCTGGTTCCTGCATTTAAGCTGGTTATGAACCGTGTGCCAAAGAAAGGGGATGTTGCTTTCAGAATCGTGTCCGGTCCTGCTCCCTCCAGTACTGTGTCCGATGGTAATACAATTGTTTCGGATATATGATAAATTCCGGGCGGTATATTGATAATGTGCTTCCCATTTACAAGCTTTGTAAGCCTGGACAAATAAAAAATCTTCTTTGGTTCATCTGCGTGGGTAATGACAGGTGCAAATAACGTGGCATGGATGAAGGAAATGACTATAAGATAATGAATCAAATGATGGTTACGGATTGAATGGAAAGAGGCTATCCGAGAAGCGTATTTCAATATAGTTTATCTTTCAAATGCCAGGCATAATAGGTAAGCCTGTTAATACGTGAACCCCATACGAATTTGCGAATCCTGGAGGGCGTGCAAACGGCGCGAGATAGTATTTGTCGGGCTCTTTTGTAATTTCCACGGAGTACATGCTGCCTGGCATTTTCGAGCTTCAATCGTCCGATATATAAATGAATATCATTTTCGTTGAGAATTCTCGTCTGTTTGTTGCAGAACATCTTATATGATTCGACGAATGGATGTTCGTCTGCCTCCGTAAATGTTCCATTGCATGCTCTATTTTCAGCTTCCTCGTGATAAACAGCCCCGGTCATCGTTGTGAATGCTATCGGATAGCACAATGCAATCCTGGCCCACAGATCCAGGTCCTCACCCATCCTTTTTCCAATGCGGAACATGCCGACTTTATCAAGAACGGTTCTTGGTATGCAGACTGCAGACGAACATACCGGCGGGATTCCGAAGGTTGCTGCCTTGAAGTAATTCGGCATGATTCCTTCCCAAGGTGGTGGAGGTATGAATTTGAAATTTGCAGGTTCCACATTTCCGTTCGGGTGCATCGTTTCATATGCCGCCGCGTACAGACCGGCTTGTGGGTATTGATAGACAAGCGCCATGATTCTTTTCAGGAAATCCGGCTTCCATTCGTCATCGGCATCCAGGAACGCGATGATCCTGCCCCTGGAGTTCCTGATTCCCGCATTCCGGGCTTCGGACACGCCTTTGTTTTCCTGCTGGATCAGTCGCAATCGACATTTGTGAAAGCTCCTTACGATGTCTGGACCATTATCTGTAGATCCGTCATCGACAACAACCAGTTCCATGTTTTGAATGTCCTGAATAGAAACAGAACGCATTGCACGTAATATATAGGGTGCCTTATTATAGAGAGGTATAACAACGGAAATATCAACCATATGCTCTTGACGACTCTTTATTGTTATTTGTGATCATAAATCAATATCTGTTTATATTTTAAATATATTTATAGCCATCATGATTGGCTGCATGATCCTTAAACAAACGAAAAATTAAGTATAGAGAGCTTTTCGGCTTCCGGAAAAGTCAACCGGGGGAAGTCGTAGTGGCCATCCGAAATCTCAAGAAAGAGATCGTTCAGGTGGTTAATGTCCCAGGCAGCACTGCCAACCATGTACCGCTCCGACAATCCGATCTGCGATGCCCACCCCCTGCATTTGGGATGATACGTTATCATCACGGTTGGAGTGTTCGTAATGAAGCCGAAGATCGCCGCATGCAGCCTCATCGCAAAGAGGAAACGAAGGCTGCCGATTTCTTTTAGAGTCTGAAGAGGTTCCGCAAGGTATGGAATGTGTCTGACTTTAACATCTTTTGAAATTTCTTGCTCTATGTCTCGATGAATGGATGAATCTCCAAAATGTCGGTGACCATTGAAGTCTATAAATACAATCTCGTCAGTGATATCTTGTGACATTTTTTTTATTAAATTTATAATTTGTTTTCGCCTTACCATTTCATATGCGCTGTCGCCTCCTGTGAATCTTTCATAATCGCATAGAGCGATTCCAATGCCTTTACGTTCACTACATCTTTTAAGGAGTTGTTCAATGGCAGTGTTGCACGCTCTTGGCAGTAATGGCGCCAAGTCAAATGTCTTCTTATAATTAATATTATTTGACATGGATTTGACAATATCGACACTGTCTTGATCTCTCAATCCTACAAATGACAAGCGTTTCAGCAGTTCTTCACAGCACGCTTCGGATACCTTGTCGCGAAAAGGGCCAAGAGAGACACCGATCGCATAATGCGGCCCCTTTCCTGATAACTTAAGTAATTCTATCTTATGCTTTATGTCCCGTGCCGTATGAAAAATTGATCCTCCGCCAAATACGATGGTTTTTACTCCAAGTGCAGCGATATACTCCGTCAGCCTGTGTTGTCCCGAAAAAAGCTGCTTATGTCTTAAAATTGGAGTGACCGGTGTGAAATTCAAGATATTTGGAACCTTTTCAGCAGATACCAGCAGCTTGTGAGGCTTGATGAATGTTCTTGTTCCCCAGCTGGCAACCGCCAGAAGACAGTCGTCCCCCGTGTTTTCCATGCCATAGTATCCGGACAGCAAAGCCGTTTTCTCTTTGCAGTCATGAGGATTACGATCTATATCGAAATGGTTGATTTTTTTCATTCTAGGGTTTTAACAGATGCTTAACGATTCCAAGACAGTAAATTGTAATCGTGGTTCCATGGGATATAAGTAACGCCCATGTTGCACCGATTGCACCATTTGACGGTATTAGTGTGTAACAAAGAAATACACTCAAAACACCACCTGAAATTGCAGCAAAGAAATACATTTTTTCCAGTCTTGCCGACAATGCGTATTGAGAAGAAACGACTCCTATGGAAAGAAAACATAAATAAATGCCCATAACAGGAAGAGTGTCTGCTGCGGCATGATATTCAGGCTTGAATAAAAATTGAAAAATAACATCCGGTAAAAATGACATGACAAGTGCCAGCGGCGCAACAACACAAATCATTATAAAGAAATACTTCGTCAGGAACCGTATCTGATCGGATTTTGATATTCCGGGTTTTGTAATCCTCGCTGCTGCTGGTCGCCCAAATCGTGAAACCTGATCCAGGAGAAGAGTGCCCGCAATTACAAACTGCCATGCTGCCGCATAGCCACCAAGTTCTGCATAGCCACAGGATTCTTTTAAGATAACCTGGTTTATCATCGCGGTTGCCAGGCCTGCGATTGCCGAAAACCAAATTAAAACGTTGTTCTGAAATAGCCAGGCGATGCATTTCGCCAGCTCGGAATAATTTTCTTTTCTTCTTTTCATACGTCTCATTACCCAATGATGCTGTATGGCAAGGTATAGAACAACACTGATCAGTAACGAAGAACCGATATAAAATATTGAAATGCAATTATTGAATATAAAAAGGCCGACCCATATAAGTGTGAGGTAAAAGAATTTATGAAGCAGAAAGAAAAGGGCATGCAATCTTGTGCTTCGTTGAACATCATAAACAGGCTGGAGATCGAGTGATATGATCGCTGTTGCTGTAATCATGAAGAAAATGCCCCACGTCATAGAAGATTGCACAAGCATGATTTTCCATGTCAGAAGGGATAAAATCATTATGAATGTAAATAGATATCGTAAAAGCAGGCTCGCCCGTATGAATGCTGAAAACTGCTCTGGATAATGAATGAGGTCACGAACAAGGGTGCGATCCAGACCAAAACGAATAAATACTTGAAAGAACGTGCCGATAACGACTGCAAAGGCGAGTTGCCCGAACGCATCTTTGCCAATGGTATTTGCAATTTTTATTTGAGTCAGCCAACCTGCTGCGGCAACAGAAATATTTACAAAAATCAGAATCGATAGGTTCTCTATGTGGGATCTGTTTAGAGTTATCAGGTCGTTGACCTGAGCATTGTTATCATTCATGCATTTGCCAATTATAGAGAAATAAACCATTATAGATATTCAATTGTGCGAGTTGTGCGTATGAATTATACAAAATGCAATGTTTGTTAATTTACTATTTAAGCAAAATCTGATTATGCTTCGAGCAAACTCGCCCACCCATCATTGATCTGAGCTTATTTATGACAATCCAAGGCATGAGATGAAAAGCATATTTCTTCATCACCGGGGAAGCGGAACCAATCATCCAGCAGTTCTTGGGACATTTTTTCACTACTGCCCTTACTTCCCTTGCTTGGTCGCTCTCCCAGATTTCCATGAAATCCTTTACATTGTTAAGGTTTCCCATGGTGGCATACCAGTGTTTGGCTTCCATGCCATTGCAGGGAAGTACCTCGCCATAGGGATCGATGAAGAAGTTATCCGAGCCTGCCTTACAGGGAAGAAGTCTCGGATAGCCCATGATGTAATGAATCAGGCCAAAGTTGAACAGGGCTCTGAACCATGACTTCGGGTGGTTTTCCTTCAGAAGCCGATTGGCGAGCTCTTCGAGGTTGGCGACGACTTCGTCTACGTTGGTGATGACGCTGTCGTCCTTGTGGAAGTAGAAGGAATTATGAATAGCCGCCGTGGCGAATTCCATCTTCAGGTTTCGAGCCAGCTCGTAAAGATGGAGCATGTCTGTGGAATTGCCGTTTGACACGGTAATGCCGAAACCGATGTCTTTCACGCCCCTTCTGCGCAGCTCCAGGAGGGTTCTCATGCCACGATCGAAGCCCCCTTTCCGTCCCCTGAGCTCGTCGTTCTTCTGAGACAATCCCTCCATGCTTACCCGGAACCCAAGATTGGGATACATCGCGGCCATCCGGATGATCCGGTCCTCGAACCATCCGCTGGTACTGATGACAACGCGATCGGTCTTCCTGAAAAGGATCCGGACGATCTCTTCCAGGTCTTCCCTCATGAATGGCTCGCCTCCGGTGAGGTTCACCAGGGCCAGTTTCGGGAGCTTGCTCAGGATTTCGGGGCTGAATTCCTTTTCAGGGTCTGACGGGTTTTCCCATATGCTGCACATCCTGCAGCGCATGGGGCAGCGGTATGTCGCGATGACGGCGGCTTCCATAAACGTCCCTGATCGAGCAATCATCTATGAGCAGGCCTTCTTTCGATCATCTCCTGCCCATCCAGTACCGGTGAGCCTGAAACCGGAGAATCTTCATGCATTCCCGGGCTACACCGGCAATACGTTCAGGATGGTATCGGCGCAGGCCTGCCGGAGGCGGTTCAACGCGAGTGGAGATTAAGGCAATGGGGTATCGCTTGGAATCCGACACATCTTCCGCGATCATGCAGCTCCGGCTTATGTGACTTTGGGAACTGACGAAAAGAGCGGAACGGAGGCCGTAACGTTCCGTCATGCTCTTGCCTTACAGGGTCTAGACATGTGTGTTCTCCTGATAACGATGGTATTAGGGATTTCGTGACCGCATTGCTATGAGGTCGTATTCCATATTATCGAGGTCGAAAACGGGGGATGGCATTCTCAGCTGATCGCGGCCATTTTCACCTGCCCTTTCTTTTTTACAAGTAAGCTGGTCATAAACGGGTATCATCAGGCGGTCCACATAACCTTCGGAGATCAGTGCGCGGACTTCTTTCATGCGGGAGTGGTAATCACGTCCGCTGAAGAGGATTTCTGTATTGTCCTTGGATGGCATGTCAGAATCGGCGAGGTACACCAAGATGATATCTGCAAGGATGGCCAATGCAGCCAAGGACAGGGGCATTAAAATGATGAACCCTTTGCGTGAGAAGTATTTTCTTGTAATTCTAAACATGTATCAATGAATGTGGCATTCCGTATCATGAAAGGGATACAGACATGGCTCAGCCCCTTCGGTTGCACGAAGGACATTCATGCTTGTGATCGTGAATGGTGAATGACCAGCGACAGGCGTGTCTTCAATGGCAGGGTTAATCGATTATTCAGGGGGATACTGAGTAACCATTACACAAAAGAGCTTCAAACGCCAGAGGTGAATGGAAGAAAGTGAAATCCATTTCCAACAACCACCGAACGATCCGCGATTCCCGATTACAGCAGCCTGCTGCGCACGATGGCAGGTGGGAGAAATAGAAAACAATACTGCCCTGGACCCGGCGGATGGCGGCACGGGAAGATCGCGATCCTTCGAGCGACGTTTCTTTCCGGGCAAGAGCGACTCGAACGGAGCGGGCAGCCGGACGCTCAGGTCCATTGCGATTCATATCACGCCCCACTGCCGTCCGGGACGGTCCATACATGCACTGACGCCAAGCTTTCCTGACAGGAATTTACTTTTGCAGTTCAAGGGGAAAATAAATCCAGACCATTTCACTCGAAATGAGCAATTTATTCATGAAAAGTCATTCAGTTGCTGTTTGACATACGAGCGAGTTTTCATTATATGACCTATGTCATATAATGAATAAGCGGTTCTTAATGTAATATTATACTATTAACACACTCCAAGGCATCGGCAATCGCGTGATCCCCGTTACGCTGCTTGAGAATTGAGACGATGGCGATCAGTTATACCCAGCCCAACAAAACCGAGAGACTCATCGCCGCGGGGCGGATGGTCCTCGCCGCCTTTGCCATCTTTACCATCTCGCTCGACAACTCCCGTTTGCCCGAACACACGGTCGTAATCGATTCGCTTCTCGGCCTCTACCTCGTTTATTCCATCGTTCTCGCCATGACGGTGTCGCGGAAGGACCTTGTCTGGGCCCGCTCACCCGTCATCATTCACGCGTTCGACCTCGTGTTTTTTGCCTTCTTCCTGTTTCTGACCGGCGGGGCCGCCAGTCCCTTCTTCGCCTTCTTTCTTTTTGCCCTGGTCACCTCGGCGCTGCGCTGGCATTGGCGCGGGATCATCTGCACCACGGCTTACATCCTGGGCATAGAGATCGGCCTGATCCTGAACACCATCGGATTGCCGATGCCCCCGGCATTCAATGCCAGGCAGTTCATATTCAACATCAGCACCCTCCTGGTCGTAGCCGTCATGCTGGGGTCTCTCCGCACCTATGAGCTGCGGTACCGCGACCGGATTTCCAGCCTGGCCGAGTGGCCCAGAGCCATCCCGGACGGGGTCGAGACGCTGGTGAACGCAATCCTGAAGCACGTCGCCGGCTTATTCAACTGCCCCCGCACCATCCTGCTCTGGAAGGAGATGGAGAAGGACGATCCTTCGCTCCACGTGGCATCGTGGTCCTCGGGGCACTTCGAGTACAGCGTCGAATCGCCCGACACGTTCGGCTCGCTGGTGGCGGAGCCCCTGGTGGACGAGCATTTTCTCTGCCGGGATGCGGCACAGGCTCCAAGACCATCCGTCCTTTACAGCAGGGGGGCCGGTGTCGGGCAATGGGAAGGAATGCCGCTCCACCCGGATCTGCAGCGCCGCTTTGCCATCGAATCAGTGCTTTCCATGGCCGTCCGGAGCGAGAGCGCGTGGGGTCGTCTCTTCATCCTCGACAAGAGCGACATCTCTTCCGACGACCTGATGCCCGGCCGGGTCGCCGCCACCGGCGCAGCCTTCAGCCTGGACCAGTTCTACCTGCTGAAGCAGCTTCGCAAAAGGATCGCCCTGGATGCAGCCGTGGAGGAGCGCATCCGCCTGGCCCGCGACCTGCACGATGGAGTCCTGCAGTCGCTGACCGGCGTGACCCTGCAGCTGGACGTGGTCCAGAAACTGATGGACAAGGAGTTGCAGGCCGCACAGAAGCGGCTGGCCGATGTTCAGAAGCTTGTCTCCTCGGAGCAGCAGAACCTCCGTTCCCACATCAAGCAGTTGAAGCCGCCCTATCGCAGCATGCCCGAGGAGGAAGTGGACCTGGCCCCCCGGTTGATGGATCTGGCTGAGCGGATCGAGCGCCAGTGGGGCCTGCATGTGGAAATCGTCATCGGCCTTCACGAGCACGAACGGCTTCCCTGGGAGATCGCCCAGGGGGTCTATTTCATCATCCACGAAGCGATCGTCAACGCGGCGCGCCACGCCAGGGCCTCTTCCGTCCGCGTTGAAATCAGCTCCGCGAGCCGCCAGCTCCAGATTGCCGTCACCGACGACGGATGCGGCTTCCCCTTTACCGGTCGACACGATCACTCGGATCTTGTAGAGAACAACCTGGGCCCTGTCATCCTGCGGGAAAGGGTGACGCTGCTCGCGGGCCGCCTGGTTGTCGAATCGGGCGCAACGGGGGCCCATTTGGAAATCACCTTGCCGATACCTGGAGAATTACACTGATATGGCCATCCGACTTGTCGTAACCGATGATCACCCCGTCATCCTGAACGGGCTGGAGAGCCTCTTCCGGCTGGAGGAGGACTTCGAACTGGCGGCAACGTGCAGCAACGGCGAAGAGACTCTGGACGCCGTGCGCATCCACAATCCCGATGTCGTCGTCCTGGACATCCGCATTCCCGGGAAAGACGGCCTGGCACTTGCCCGCCAGCTGCAGACCGAGAAACACGCCCCTAAGGTCGTCTTCTACACGGCGGAGATCAGCGAGGACCAGTTCCTGGAGGCCGTCCGCATGGGGGTCGGGGGGATCGTCCTCAAGGAGATGGAACCCGAGCACCTGATCCAGTGCATCCGCAAGGTCTACGCGGGCGAGCAGTGGATCGAGCGGCGCACGGCCTGGCTCTCCCTGGAGAAGCTGCTCAATCGGGAGGCCGGCGCAATCGAGATGACTTCGCTTCTGACGGCCCGGGAAACCAGGATCCTCAAGCTGGTGGCCAACGGCCTGTCAAACAGGCAGATCAGCGAAACGCTCTGCATCAGCGAGGGCACGATCAAGGTTCACCTGCACAACATCTATAAAAAGCTGGAAGTGAAGAACCGTGTTTCCCTTCTGCGGTATGCCCAGGAAAGGGGTTTGGTCTGAGCCTTCCCCTCCAGAAAGAAAAATAAGTCAGATTTGAAATCTGATTTTATTATTTTTTCCCCGCCCTTTTTCTTTTCCAGATTTGAAATATGTCCCGGTACTCATTTTGGTAGTGTCAAGAATCTTTCGCTTTTGTAGTGGCAGTGCCCGACGGGTTCTAGATTGCTTCCGCAAGGTCGATGGCCTGGTCCAGGTCCTGTTCTCTGAGTTTGTCCATGTTGACGTACCGTCATGATCCCCATTGGGCTCTGGCCACGCGCCGGAGCCGCGCCGCGCAAAGCATGAGAGCGGAATGACCATCGGGGACGGCGCCCACAACCCGGGTTCTCTGCCTGATCTCTATCATGATCCTCTCCAGTGCATTGTTGGTCCGGATCCGGATTTGGTGTTCCCGGGGAAAGTCGTAGAATGAAAAGGTCTCCAGAATCGATTCCCGAACCTTCTTTGCTGCTTCCCTGAGTTTCATGGCCTCCAGCTTGTCCGCCACCGCCTCTGCCTTCTTGATCGCCGCCGTCCGGTCCTCCGAGGCATGGATGGCCTTGAGCATCGCCGCCACGGCCGACATCCGCTTCGCCGAAACGACACGGAAGACGTTCCGGTAAACGTGAACGATGCACCGTTGCCACCGTGCCTCGGGAGAAAACTTTCCCAGCGACTCTACAAGCCCCCTGCAGGCATCCGTGATGAAGAGGTGGGCTCCCCGCAGGCCCCGGTCCTTCAGATGAACAAGAAACTCGACCAGCCGGCCTTGTCCTCCTTCACTCCCTCGCAGACACCCAGGATCTTTCGATATCCTTCCTCGCTGACACTGATGGCCACCAACACCGAAACGTTGCCCACCTCACCGGTCCGGAAACGCTTCAGTACGATCCCGTCCAGGTAAACATACGGCATGGACTCCTCGATCAGGCGGTTCCGCCAGGCCTCGATCTGCTCATATACCTTCTTGCTCTGGTTGCTGATCGTCCCCGGGCTGACCTTCGTCCCCCACAGCACCTCCGTGATGTCCTCCACCGTCCTCCGCACCATCTCCCCCAGGTGGCTCTTGATCGCCCGTTCATTTAACCGGATGATTTCCCCGCGTTGTTGTGAATAAACTCTCTCCACGGCAGCGTCTCCTTCCTTCGGCAGATTGTGTTGTCGTGACATCAATCATGCCTTGGTCGGACACGGCCTTGCCATTTCAAAAAAGCGAAAGATTTTTAAGTTATCCGCTGTATCACTGGGCGGAGGATCGGATCCGGGCGCACGTTTTCCTCTGCGTTCTGGCGCTGCAGATCGAACGGCTGATGCGCAGGCGGCTGCAGTCTGTCTCCGTGGGTAAGGCCAGAGAACGCATCCACCGTATCAAGACGGGAGAACTCCGCGTGGGAAGCGTGATGATCAGGACGCTGACGAGGACGACGGAAGAGCAACTAAACCTCTTGAAATCATTGGATGCTCCGCCTCCCCAAATGGCGAAAGCGGTATCGTTGTAGTACGAAACCGGACCGACCATTCTTTGCAACCACTCAATTCTGAAGCGTGTTCCCGCAATGGGGTGTCAACCTTCAGCGATTGGACTCGTCTAAAGACAAACCCCAAGGGGGAGTCGCCATCGCCAATCATTGACAACAGACAATACGATATCCTCACATACCTAAAGTTATAGAAAAATGTATCGTCCGATATATGGTGTTCTCTCAATAGAAGCGCTATACCGCCCCGAAAGCAGGAGAAGATATCGTGAAGAAACTTGAGCAGCGTCGCGAGCTCCGTAACAAGGGCAAGCTGCCCGTGGAACTTGGATCCGGCAAAGGCGTCACGCGGGATTTCAGCAGCTCGGGGATATATTTCGAAACAGACCGCTCCTTCTCACCCGGACAAGCCATTGAGTTCACCATCGTCTTGAGACACATCGATCCGAATAGCCCTGTTCGCCTCAAATGCCAGGGGGAGATCGTGAGGGTCGAGGAGGACGGATCGATAATGGGCGTAGCGGCAGCCATTGATTCGTACACATTGGAAGATACTCATCAATAATTCTCTTTTTTATCAGACCTGCAAACCTTGAGGGCGAGGGAGTATAAGAATGAAAATGAAAAAAAGCGATCATTGGCATGCTGGCAGGACTGCTCCTCCTCTCGTTCTCTGTCTTTGCCCAGGCGGCCCTGTCACCCAATCTGCTGTCGAATCCGGATTTCAAGACAGCGGGACTTACGAATATCCCTTCTGGAGATCTGGCTTCCGGTGTGTGGTACGGGAGTTCTTCCGACTGGATCAGGGAGCAGGAATTCTGGAACTCTAATTGGTTCGATTACAGGTCTTGCAGATTCAATTGTTTCCTGGACGTCGATTTCATGACCTTCACTGCAACAGCTGACTATGCCTGGTATGCATTCGATATTTACTGTGCGTTAGGCTGAGAAACTTGGGCACGCTATCTAGACGTTGATGACTTCAGCCTTAAGGTCACAACCCAGGCCCCACCGGTCCCCATCTTCGCCGCCGCCTGGCTCCTGGGAACCGGCCTGATCGGGTTGGTGGGCATCCACCGACGTTGGATCAAAAGTTAAGGAAATTAGAAGCATGACAACACAAAGACAGGACTCTTTCGGGGGTCCTGCTTTTTTTTGCCGTCAGGGAGAAAGCCGGTCTGCCGACACCGGAAAATCCGGATCGCATAACAGCCGACGATGTTGGATTCTGTGGTTTTTTTACCGTGCTTCCTCTGGCGTTATGCTTGTGTTTGTGCAATGGTAGCGCGGAATTCCGCATAAGATTAGACCACCACAACCATTGATGAGAAGCCCGGGGCTTGAAGTCCAAGTGCATGCATGTTGGATACAGGTATCGTCCGTGTAACCGACGGGGCGAAGCTGTACCCATAGCCCTGTCACACTCACCTCTAATGAAACAAGCAGACAGCAATCTCTCCCAAGGATTCCGGAACCCGACATGAAGATATTCATCACCGGAGGAGCCGGTTACATCGACAGCCACGTCGTCAAGGCGCTCGGCGAGGCAGGCCAGGATCTCCTCATCTACGACAACCTCTCCACGGGCCACGACTGGGCCGTCCTTCACGGCCGCCTCGTCCGGGGCGACCTGGCCGACACCGTTCTCCTGAACGATGTCCTGTCGGCTTTCCGGCCCTAGGCCGTAATCCACTTCGCCGCCTCCGTCCAAGTGGAGGAGTCTGTTCGGGAGCCCCTGAAGTATTACCAAAACAATGTCGTCAACTCTCTCCGCCTCCTGGATGCAATGACTCGAAACGGCATCCGGAACCTTATCTATTCCTCCATGCCACGACGACCTGGAGTTCATTATCCGGACCGCCTGGAACTGGGAAGAGAAACTGTCAGAGATCAGGGCCGGCCGGCAACAATCAGCCTGACCGGCAGCCTCCAAAAGAATCAATCTCATCACACAAGGATCCATTCAGTCCCATGACCCTGCTTGAAAAAATCCAATCCCGTACCGCCCGCATCGGCGTCATCGGCCTGGGCTACGTCGGCCTGCCCCTCGTCATCGAGTTCTGCCGGGCCGGGTTCCATGTCACCGGCTTCGACATCGACGAGAAGAAGATCGCCTCCCTCAGCCAATGGGAAAGCTACATCCGTCACATCGACCTCTCCTCCGTCCGGAAGGAGATCGAGGGGCGCTTCAACGCCACGGCGGATTTCTCGAAGCTCGCCGCCATGGACTGCATCATCGTCTGCGTTCCCACACCGCTCAGCAAGAACCGCGAGCCGGACATGCGGTTCGTCTTCGATACCGCGCGCACCATCGCCCAATACCTGTGCCGGGAACAGCTCATCGTCCTGGAGTCCACCACTTACCCCGGAACGACGGACCAGGACGTCCGCGAGATCCTCGAAGCGGGAGGCCTCATCGCCGGGCGGGACTTCCACCTGGCCTTCTCGCCGGAGCGGGAGGACCCGAACAACAAGGATTTCGGCCTGGGCTCGATCCCCAAGGTGGTCGGCGGCCTTACCCCGGCCTGCCTCGATGCCGCAACGGCCATGTACGGCGCCATCGTGAAGAGGACCGTTCCCGTCTCCTCGCCCCGCGTCGCCGAGGCGGCCAAGCTCCTGGAGAACATCTATCGCTCCGTCAACATCGCCCTGGTGAACGAGCTGAAGATGCTCTTCGACCGGATGGGCATCGACATCTGGGAGGTGATCGAGGCTGCCAGGACCAAACCCTTCGGTTTCCAGGCCTTCCATCCCGGCCCGGGGCTGGGGGGCCACTGCATCCCCATCGATCCCTTCTACCTGACGTGGAAGGCGAGGGAGTTCGACTTCCACACGCGCTTCATCGAGCTGGCCGGAGAGATCAACACCGCCATGCCCGACTACGTCGTGCTGAAGGTGATGAAGGCCCTCAACGCCGTGGGGAAGCACCTCCAGGGATCCAGGGTCCTGATCCTGGGGCTGGCCTACAAGGAGAACGTGGACGACGACCGGGAATCGCCCTCCTACCGCCTGATGGAGAAGCTGGAAGAACTGGGCGCCGAAGTCAGCTTCAACGACCCCTGCATCCCCGTCATCCGCCCCTCCCGGGAGTATGCGAGGTTCGCCGGCCGCCGGTCGCAGCCGATCGACGGCACCCACGATCTCATCCTGATCGCTACGGCCCATGCCGAATACCGGGACATCGACTTCGCCGCCCTGAACGTCCCCATCGTGGATACCCGGAATGTCCTCCGGGAGAAGAGCCCCCTCTTCTTCAAGGCATAGAGGCATCGGGGCATTGCCGGACAAGACGTAACCATGAATTCTTCCACCCGCAGAAGGCTTGTCATCGTTGCCGTTGCCCTGGTTCTGGCCGCTCTGGCCCTTCTCGCGGAAGCCCTCACGGGCTACCTTGCCTATGCCGACAAGCCCGTCAAGGCCGATGCCGTGGTCCTCTTCATCGGTCGCGAATACCGGGCGCGCATGAAAGAGGCCCGGACCCTCATAACAGAAGGCTATGCGGACCGCCTGATCATCCCCGCCTACGGCCGGCTCCTGGGCACGAAAGAGGTGGCCGCCGGGAACGGCAACGGGCAGGAGAAAATGCCCGCCCCGGTTGTGGATCTCGACAAGCTGGAAGACGATGTCCGAAAGATGCGGACGCGAAGCCCCCATTACCGTGACCACTTCGAGAACACCCATGTCGAGGCCATGGAAGCCAAGCGCATCATGGACCGGTACGGCTTCCGTTCGGCCCTCTTCGTCAGCTCCCCTTACCACATGCGCCGCATTCGCATGATCGCCGGGGATGTCTTCGATCCTGCACAATACGCCGTTTCCTTCATCCCAGCGCGGTTTGAGAAGTGGCCGGAAAGCCTCTTCGATACAACCACAACCCAATTCATACTTATGACACAGGAATCCTTGAAGATCTTCTGGTTCCAGGCATACCGGCTATGGCCGAAAGGTTTCAGAGGATAAGAAGTCAAAGGACGAACACGGAAAAATACAATGAAAGCGGGCGTACCCGTATTCATAAACTCATGACCCCGCCGCTCCCATCGCCGGCGAGGTAGCGGGACGGATTAACCGGGACATGCAGCCCGTCGCGATTCATATCGCGGCGGGCTTTTTTTTGTGGTATCGGGATACCATTCCCATACAGGCAAATACTCTTCCGGATACCCGTTCCAACCGGGAGCCGTCGACGCGGAATCGCCCGCCGGTTCCGGGCGGGCCCGATCCGGAACGGATCGATCGTCCGTGCTTATAGTCTCGTTTGTTTCTTCGGGAACCGATCGGGGGCTTCCTGCGGGAAGGACCCGGCGTTTCCGGAGACGTGAACCCTCAGGAGATCCCTCATGAAAGACGAAGCGAAGACGAAGAAGCAGCTCATTGGGGAACTGGCCGATCTCCGCCGCCTGATGGATGAGGAGCGGCGGCGGGCGGGGGAGGCGTCTGCCGCCTGGCAGGAGGAGAAGGCGGACTGGGAGGGTCGGGAGAACCTCCTGCGGGAGATGGGGAAGCTCCTGAGGTCCTGCAGCGTCGCGCACGAAGGGCTGGCGGTGCTGCAGCTTTTCGGGCCGCGGCTGTTTCCCGGCTCGGCGGGGGCATTTTACATCCGCGGCGAAGGCCGCGGTGACATGGAGGCCGCCGTGGCCTGGGGGCTCGACCTGCAGAGCGAGGCGGTCTTTCCCCGGGAGGACTGCTGGGCTCTCAGGAGCAGCAGGCTCCACCAGGTCGATTCGGGCCCCTCGGCCCTGCGATGCCGGCACATGAGGAACGCCAGCGAGGCCCGCTACCTCGACGTCCCGGTCGTGGAGGAGGGGGAGGGGATGTACCTGCTGCACATCGAATTCAACGGCGATCCCGCCCGGGACCGGACGGTTCGCGAGTTGGCGTCCCTGGTGGCGGAGCGCATGGCCCTGTCCGTGTCGAGCCTGAATATGCGCGAGAAGCTCCGGGCCCAGTTGATCCGCGATCCGCTGACGGGGCTGTTCAACCGGGTGTACGGGGAGGAGGCCCTCGGCCTCGAACTCCACCGTGCCGCGCGAAAGAAGGGAGCGGTCGGGCTCGTGGCCGCCGACCTCGATCATTTCGAGAAGTTCAACCACGTGTACGGCTACGAAGAGGGAAACAGCCTGCTTCGGGAACTGGGCGAGGTGATCCGGCGCCAGGTGCGCGGCGGAGACATCCCCTGCCGCTGGGAGCGCGATACGTTTGTCGTCATTCTTCCGGAGGCCGGCCTGGACGTGGTGAATCAGCGGGCGGAGCGGATCCGCGAGGCCATCGGATCGCTGGTTGTCGTCACGGGCCGGAAGAGCCGGCCCCTGGAAGGGATCACCGCGTCCATCGGGGTCGTGGCCTTTCCGGACCATGGGAAGGAGGCCGGCGAGCTCTTCCGGGTGGCCGACAAGGCGGTCATCCAGGCGAAGCGGGAGGGCGGCAACCGCGTGTCCGTCGCCCGGGTGGTCCCCCTGCCGGAATAGCCCCCAAAAAAACAGGCCGGATTTCCTTTCCGCAAAGCAGTGCAGAAAGAAATCCGACCTGATTCTTTTTTAGATGGCCTCGATCGTGGACGGCGGCTTCGTGGCGATGTTGTAGGTGATGCTGACGACCTCCGGGATGTCCTGAATGATCTTGCCGGCCATCTTCTCCAGCGTCTCATAGGAAAGCCGGGTCGGCTTCGCCGTCCTCGCGTCCAGGCTGTCCCAGCAGCGGATCTCGATCTGCCGCCCGAACTCCCGCTTCCCGTCGCGCATGCCCGTCACCCGGTCGTCGTGAAGGATGGCCATGTACTGGAAGGCGTCCGTGTCTCCCAGGAATTTTTCCACGATGACCGTCGCCTTGCGGACAAGGCGGATCTTCTGCGGCGTCACCTCGCCGATCACCCGCGCCGCCAGGGCCGGACCCGGGAAGGGAATCCGGTTGAAGAGGGACTCCGGGAGGCCGAGGGCGCGGCCGAGTTTGCGGACGCCGTCCTTGCGGAGCTGAACAAGCGGCTCCAGGATCTTGTAGCCGAAGGCCTTCTTCGGGTCGATGCCGAGCTGCTCGAAGACGTTGTGCTGCCGCTTGATCCCCGCTACCGTCTCGTCGACGTCCGTCAGGATCGTCCCCTGCAGGAGGACCTTGGCGCCGCTCTTGTCGACAAGCTGACGGAAAATGTCCTTGTAGAATGTCTGGGTGATGGCCTCCCGCTTTTCCTCGGGATCGGTTAATCCCTTCAGGGCCTTGAAGAAGGCCTTCTGGGCCGGGACAATCTCGACGGGAATGCCCTGTGCGGCAAAGAGGGCCTGCACCCGTTTCGCCTCACCCTGCCGCATGAGTCCGTTCTCGATGAAATACGTCTTGAGCCGGTCACCCAGCGCCCGGTGGGCCAAGGCCGTGACCACGGAGGAATCGACCCCGCCGGACAGGGCATTGACGGCATATCCCTTGCCGACGGCCTTGCGGATCTCCTTCACCTGTTCCTGGATGAACTGGTTCGTGTTCAGCTTTTCCGCCTTGATTTCCTTGGTTTTCATGGTCTCTTCCCTCCACGGTGGCATTGTTTGTGGCGCGCTCCGTTATAGTGTTTTTGCCGCGACGTTTCAAGGCGAAAAGGACAAAATTGTTCTTTTTCAAGGATCGGCCGTGTTCCGTGATCGATGACTTCCCTGCTCTCCGCTGCCGGCGGTTACGGGGGATCAGGGCGTTACAACGGCGAAGGTGCCCGGGGCCTTGTCGAAGAGGGCGAAAAAGCGGATCAGGTCGATGGTGCTGCCTGTTACCTTCAGGTCGCTGCTCGTCAGCATGTCCTTCAGCCCGGCGGTGCCGGCCATGATCCGGATGAAGATCTCCTTCGTCAGGGTGAGCGTCGCGTGGGCATCGGCCGCCGGCGCCGCCTTCCTGTGGTGCAGGACCGCGTTCTCGATCCACAGCACGAAGGATTCCCCGGTATCGGAGAGCACCAGGTTGATCTTGAGATTCTTCCCCTCCGCGGCAGGACCGTCGAGACTGGCGGCCATGGCGTCGAGGAAGCGCTCGATCGATGTCTGGCCGAGCAGGTCGATGGTGTAGCTGCGATCGATGCCCTTCCTCGGGGGGCCGTTGCGCAGCTCATCGGCCGCGGTCAGGTAGCTGTTGCGCCAGGTGGCCGCCTCGGCCGTGTAGCCCATCTGGTCGTAGGTGCGCGCCAGGAGGTCGATGGCCGCCCTGTTGCCGGGCTGTGCAAAGACGACATGGTTCAGCAGCTCCGCGGTCCATCGGTAGTCTCCCCTGTCAAAGGCGGCCTGTGCCGCCGCGACGGCCCGGTCGGCGCCGATCAGATCGATGTATCGCCTGGCCGACTCCTCGGGCGGCAGCGGATTCAGATTGGCCGGGTTGCCGTCGTAAAAGCCCATGTAGAACTGGTAGACCGCCTTGACGTTGTGCCGCAGGTCGCCGTAATAGCCGCGGCCGGCGAGGTCGCTCTCCAGGGAAGCGGGCAGCTTCACCCTGTCGGCGATCTCCCGCGCCGTGTAGCCCGCGTTGATGAGGCGAACCGTCTGGTCGTGTGTGTATTTGTAGACGTCGCGATGCCTGGCGATGAGCTCGGCGATGCGTTTGCTACCCCACACGGGCCAGGTGTGCTGGGCGAAGAGCACCTCGTCGCCGGCGGTTTCCCGGAGCGCCTCGTCCAGGCAGTTTGCCCAGCGGAGGGAATCTCGGACCTTGGCGCCGCGAACCGGCAGGAGATTGTGAATGGTGTGCTGGACAATCTCCGCTCCGCAGTATGCCTTTTTGTCGGGAAGCCGGAAGGTCATCTCCGCCGGGGCCTCCGTCTGGGGCACATTGAAGAAAATGAACCGGACGCCGTCGACGATCGCCTCTTCCCTGGGCTGCCGGATGATCCGGGTGGGCGGCAGGATGCCGAAATGGCCGTAGGCCAGCGTCTTGCCGAGGCCGGTGTCGACCAGGCCTTTGGGCGAGCGTGCCAGCCCCTTGCCGAACTGATAGGAGGACCGGCGACCCATGGCGGGCCCGACCAGGACGTTTTCGCTGGTGGCCTCCTCCATGAAGCCCTCCGGCGCGATCACCGGTATCTTTCGTTCGGCCGCATCCCGCGGGGAGATCACACCCAGGACGCCGCCGAAGTGATCGATGTGGCTGTGGGTGATGACGACCGCCGAGACCGGCTTGTCGCCCAGGTGCCTGCGGGCGAAGGCGATCGCCGCGGCCGCCGTTTCACGGCAGGTCAGCGGATCGACCACGATCCAGCCGGTGTTGCCTTCGATCAGCGTCATGTTGGCGATGTCGAATCCGCGCAGCTGGTAGATGCCTTCCGTCACCCGGAACAGGCCGATCCCCGTGTTGAGAACGGCGTGCCGCCAGAGGCTGGGATTGACCGTCGCCGGTGCCTTGCCCCGGACGAATGAGAAGTCGTCGAAATCGATAAGCACGTCCCCCGTCGAAGTCGTGATTCTTCCCGTGGGCCGGGCGATGAAGCCACGCTCCGCATCCTCGAAATCCTGCGGGTCGTCGAGCTTCAGCGACTGCGCGAAGCGCTCGTTGGCCTTCATCGTGAAGGGCGTGGCGTCGCCCGCCGCTCCGCCGATACCCGGGTGCCTTGTGGCGCAGCCGGTGAGAGATCCCGCCAGGACCAGCACGAGGATGATTCCTGAAAGCTTTTTCATGGTCGTTCTCCTGGGATAACCTGCTCGTGAAATGCGGTCCGCGTTCGCAGCATGCCGGATCATCCGCCGGATGTCCGTGCCGGGCTTCCGGGTCGACGGCGTCACGGGGTGCTGCCGCAGACCCGGCGGATCGCCCGCTCCATGGCCTCCATGAAGTTTTGCCAGTATTCCCGGTAGGTCGTGTTGCTCGTCAGGTAGGGCGTGAGAATGCACGAGCGCAGGACGAAGACGCTTCCCAGGCGGTCCCACTCGGAGTCCCCGATCCCGAACATTCGCACGAAGGCCCGCGGCGTATCGCCGTATTCCTCCCGCGTCAGCGCCGTTTTCGACGCGATGAAGTCGCTGGTGTACACCGGGCCGCTCTTGTAGGAGCACTGCTCGAAAATCGCCTGGTTCAGGTCGTTCATCGCCTCCAGGCTGCCGTTGCCCTTCTCGTGGAAGGCATAATCGACGATGTTCATGTCGGGCCTTGCCAGGGGGATGACCTCGAACTGCCGGCCGTCGATGAGGATGGGATCGTGGGCGAGCAGAGACCGGTAGAAGCGGTATGCCCCTTCGATGCTGGCGCCGATGATCCGTCCATAGCCGGTTATGTCGAGCGGCACCACCCGGTGCGCCATCCAGACCGCCGCCGCCGCGGCCCCCGATTTGGATCCCTCCATGATGTAGCTGCCCAGGAGCATCGGGTTGTCGTCGGTCTTCTCGAAGACGTAGGCGGCGAAATAGGAGATCAGGTCGACGATGCGGCGGTCCCGGGCCACGATGGCGCCCGCCGCGTAGGGTACGTAGCCCAGCTTGTGCGGGTCCACGGTGATCGAATCCGCTTCCGGCATTGCCCGGAAGGCTTCGTAGGCGTCGGCGGTGAGCCAGTCCGTGTCGCCGTGGAGAACGCCCTGCCGCGCATGTTGGCGGCTGACCTCGTTGTAGCCCAGAAACCGGCCGTCCCCGTCGAGGAAGAGAGATCGGGCGTATCCGCCGTAAGCCGCATCGACGTGGATGTAAAAGCTGATGCCCCGGTCCTCGCAGCGATCCCGCAGGCGGGCGATCTCGTGGATCTCGTCGATGGCCCCTTCCTCTGTTGTTCCCACCACGCCGATGACGGCCAGGATCGGGATCCGCCGGTCGGCGAGATCATCGACGATTGCCCGGAGGGCGGCGATGTCCATGCGGTAGTTGTCTTTGACCGGCACGGATACCAGGTTGTCCTGGCCGATGCCGAGGATGTCCACCGCCTTGGTCCAGGAGTAGTGTTTCGACTGCGGAACCAGGACTTTGCCGAAACGTCCGCCCGACATGCCCGCGCCGCGGACGGAGTGGCTGCGAAGGTCCTCGAATCGTCCCGCGTCCCTGACCCGGTCGGCGAGATCGAGGATCTTTCCCGTCGGGAGGTTCAGGAGCTGCCAGTCGTCCAGGCCCGCCACCAGCTCCGGCAGGCAGTCCCGGACGGCCGGGGGGATCGACTTGAGGTTCCGAGCCATCCAGAGGCCTTCGTAATTGGCCACGGTTCCGCCGGACGTGATGTGACCCCATGCCTTCTGCGGCTCGTAGCCCATCAGCGCGGCCAGTTGTCGGCCCACCTCGATCTCCAGGGCCGTCGTGGCCGGCGAGCCTTCGTAGGCGCAGTTGTTGGGATTGTACAGCAGGGTCAGCATGTATCCCAGGTTGGCGGCCAGGAGTGTGTCGGCCGTCATGTGGCCCAGGTAGCGCGGGGAGAACCAGGGCATGGAGCAGACCTGGAGGTTGCCCGCCAGCTCGATCAGGGCCTCCCGCGTCTTCTGCAGGGTGGCGAGAAAATCCGTTTCGTTCTGCTCCTCCGCCGTGACCAGGGGGCGGTCGTCGGGATGGAAGTGGCGGCGCCACTCGGCGTGGTCGTCCATCAGGTAGTTGAGCATTTCCTTGAAGAAACGGTAATTTTCCGACTTCGGCCCCAGAAACAGGGCGTTCACATGGATCGGCTCGCTCATGCAGCGCCTCCTTCAGGCTGGTTCGACAAATGCCGGGCAGGGAATGCCGACCACTTTATCGGTTTTTTCCGGAGGTGCAAGGGCAAACAGCCGGAGCCGGCCGAATGGGCCAAACGGGCTTGATGCCGGGTCGGTTCCATGATGTAGTGACACGAGAAGCGGCTTGATCGTCGGGAGAGCAGGGACCGGTCCGGCTGTTTCCGGATGGAGGGGGCAGGAGCGCAGAAGATGGCAACTCCGAACTTCAGGGAAATTTCGGTGGAGTGTTACAGCGGCTTCAAGGTGAACGAGCGCCCCGTCGCCTTCACTTTTGAAGAGGAACGCCGGGAGATTCTCGAAATCACGGACCGCTGGTACGAGGGTGGCCTGGACAGCGGTCGGGCCGTCGTCGACTATTTCAGGGTGAAGACCGCGGATGGAAAGACCTGGCTTTTGCGCTATCAGGCCGAGACGGATTCATGGCTGCTGTGCCTGTGAACGGCGACGCTTCCGGCTGGCCGGTTGGATTCACGGAATCGTGTCGATTCCCCAGAATTTGTAGCCTTGATCCATTTTCAGGAATTGAAAAAGATGCACCACGCCCTCGTCCCGGGGGGAAAACTCGCCCGGTTCGGACGTCTGGACGATCACCATGTGAATTTTCCGGCCGCCGAAGTCTTCCACCGCGAACACGGGCGTCTTCTCCCGCATCTTCCTCTTCAATTGCTCCGAAAAGACAAGCGGATAATCCTGTTCGCAGAAGACATCGACCGGAATGAAGATTTTTTCCCGGTAGAGCGTTTCGTACCAGTCCGGGTCCGTCTCCCGGAACTTCGTCATTTCCTCGTCTTCCCGATCGGTGTTGTCCAGGCAGGAAAGGCAGCGGATTTTTTCGGTGGACAGGTTCCTGACGGTCCGGATGTCGTTGGCTGAAACCGCGTTCAGAAAAGTCTGCCAGGCCTTTGCCAGCTCGGCTTTTTCGGGACCGTCGATCCTGTCGAAGCCATGGCAGGGAACGGGATCGAGCGTCAGGCACAGGATCAGCGCGAACAGGAGCAGGGGTACTTTGTACATGGGAGGATTCCCCCGGCGTGATTTCCGGCCTAAGACTCGGAGCAGACCCGGTCCTTGCCGCTTTTCTTTGCCTGGTACATGAGTTGGTCGGCCCGGTTCACGAAGGCCTTCATATCTTCTCCAGGCCGGTATTGGGCGACCCCGATGCTGACCGTCATGTGCACGTTTTCGCCGGTCACCGGAGTTATCGCCCTTTGCTTGAATTCGGCCCTGATTCTCTCCGCCGTAACGGTACCGTCCCGGCCGGCGGTCAGGGGCAGCAGGATGATGAACTCCTCGCCGCCGTAGCGATAGGCCGAGTCCGTCTGTCGAAGCTGCCCCGTGATCACCTGGCCCAGAAGGGACAGCACCCGGTCTCCCTCGACGTGCCCGTACGTGTCGTTGAACCGTTTGAAATCGTCGAGGTCGAGAAACAGCATGGCCAGGGGCTGCCCGTACCGGTCCGCGCGGTCGATTTCCATCTTGAGCTGATGGTAGAAGTGCCTGGAGTTGTAGAGCTGCGTGAGGTCGTCGATGATGCTGAGCTCCCGGTATCTTCGCTCGCTCTCGATGAGGGCCTCCTCCATCCGCTTGCGGTCGGTGATGTTGGTGACGAGGTTGAGGGTGGCAGGCCTCCCTTCCCACCGGATCATGACGGAGCTGTTCTCGATCCAGAAGGTATCGCCGTTCTTGTGGATCGTCCTGTAGGTGTAGCGGGTGGGCGTCGGGTCGCCGCCGATCTTCTGCAGGTAGCGCTCCGTGACCAGGCCCCGGTCTTCCGGGTGGACCAGATCCAGGATGGAGATCGACTGGAATTCCTCTTCCGAGTACCCGAACGCAGCGATCGCCCGGCTGTTGACGTACTTGACCGCCGCGTCCTGGATCACCAGGATGGCCTCGTTTGCGTTTTCGACCAGGAGGCGGTAGCGTTCCTCGCTCTCGCTCAGCTCCGCGATGGCCCGCCGGCCCTCTGCGGCCTCCTCTTCGAGCTCCCTGATCCTTTGTTCCAGGTCTTCGCAGGCGGATTTTTCGGTCACGGAAGATATTCTCCGGTTGCTTTTTCAGCGGATCCTTCAGACCGCAGGACTCCGGCTTGGGTCCGCCGTCCCTTCCTCAAGGGCTTCGGGAAACTGTATCTTACAACCGTGCAGTGAAAAATGAAAGGATTCAGGATGCAGCGGGCATGGTTTCTAAACCATGGAAGATAGGGGCTTTTTTATGAACAGCCATTCCTCTTCGATCCGCCGGTTTTCAGGGGTTAGCCGGGGAAATCCGATTCCGGATTTTATGCATGATTCGAGGCTGGCAAGAAGGCAAGAATATTAAAGGGTTAGAAGATCGATGCCGCCGGTTACCGGGATCGCCGCGCCCGTAATGTAGGATGCCGCATCCGAAGCCAGGAAGGCCACAAGCGAAGCGACTTCCTCCGGCCGGCCCAGTCGCCGGAGAGCCGTTTTCTTTTCGATTCGCTCCTTCATCCGATCGTCATAGAGCTGGACGGCCTCCGTGGCGATGAAACCGGGGCAGACGGCGTTGACCGTGATGTTGGAACGTCCGGCTTCGATGGCTAGGGACTTGGTGAGGCCGATGATGCCGGCCTTGGTCGCCCCGTAGGAAGGCTGGAGGGAAGCCCCCATGAGGGCCGCCACCGAGGAAATGTTGATGATCCGTCCGCCCTGTTTCCGAAGCATGCCGGGCCACACCGCTTTGATACAGTTGAAGGTTCCGGTGAGGTTGACGTTTATATCGCGCTGCCAGAGCCCCGGTTTCTGCTCGGAGAATGCTCCGATATTCTCCATGACGGCGGCGTTGTTGACCAGGATGTCGATCGTGCCGAGCTCTTCCTCGACCGTCTGGACAACCTTCCCGACCTGGTCGAAATCCGAAACGTCCATTTTATGGGCGCTGCTTCGGGCGCCCATCTGTCGGATTTCCCGTGCTCCAGCCTCCGTCCTGACCATTCCGGACGTGGCGAAATGACCGGCTAAAATTCCGAATTTGCCAAGCATTTCCGGATCGCGGTCCTGTCCCTCCAGGAGAATATCCGTCAGTGCGACGTCGGCACCGGCCTCACCGAGGGCCAGGGCGATGGCCAGCCCCAATCCGCGTGAGGCGCCGGTAACGAGGGCAACCTTTCCCTTGAGATCGATCTGCACAGGCCTGCCTCCCCTGGTTGCATTTGTCGAAACGGCTTCACAATCGACGATTCCCGGGTGCGAACAATTCCATTGCACGCGCTGATGGCCGGGATGTTTTCAGCTCTTCATCGCCTTACCATGCTCGAACGTTTTCACCATTTCTCAAGCCTTTCCATGGGCAGTGCCATCAGCGGACCCGGGTTGAAGATCCCCGCGTTGTTGACCAGGGCGAAGAGACCCGAACCCTGCGCATGGATGAAATCAAGCGCCCTGCCGACATCTGCATCGTCCGTAATGTCCAGTTGAAATGCCCGAATGTTGGCCACCCTTCGCAGGTCATCGAGGGTGGCCGACAAGAGGTCCGTTGCATAAACACCGAACCCCTTGTCAGCCAGCAGCAGTACGGTAGCCCGCCCGATGCCGGAGGCGGAGCCGGTTATCAGGACCCAGCGTTTCCCGTCCACGTTTTCAGTCTCCCTGCGACGTCTTGATCCGGCGCTTCGTTGTGTCGATCCCGAGAAGCCGAGCGAGATTGCCGCCGAAGATCTTGGCACGGTCCTCGTCCGTGAGGGGCGGATACCCGTACTGCATCTGCAGGTCCTCGGGAATCTGGAAATTCCCGAATCCCAGGGTCGCACCCCGGATCTGCGCAGAGAACCCGGCATAGTCCGATCCCCAGGTGATCTTGTCGGGACCGGCCCAGCGGAGCGCCTCGCCCAGGATTTTCCCGAATTTGCGCGGGGCCGTCACCGACCAGGGACACAGGAGGCTCAGGCAGACGTAGACATTGGGATGCTGCATGGCGATCATGTTGAGGTCGTCACAGTAGGGGTAGCCCATGTGGAAGGCGTTGATCTTCAGCTCCGGGAAATCGCGCGCCACATCGTCGAGCTGCACCGGCAGGGCGTACTTGCTCTTGCCGGGCGGAACCCAGCTGAAACCGGTGTGGATGTCGAGAACGATGCCCAGTTCCTGGGCCTTCTCGTAGAAAGGCCAGATCTCGGGGTCATTCATGTAGGTGTCTTCGGGCGGGTAGAACTTGAAGATCCTGGCGCCCTTCTCCTTGACCCAGTAGACGAGCTCATGGATGACGTTCTGCACGCCCCGGTGCTTGATGGGCGAGACGTTCGGCTGGTACATGAACCGGTCCGGGTTCGTCTCCACGATCCGGGCCATCTCGCCGTTTGACACCCAGCGGGTCGCGTAGCCTGTCGAGTCCATCATGGACTCGGGCAGGAGGCAGGCGATGTCGACCCCGTACTTGTCCATGGCCCAGAGGATGTTCTCGATGCTGGCGTTCTTGACCATCTCCTCCGGCTCCATGCCGTCGATGTAGGTCGCCAGCATGGAAAAGGGAGCCCCGGTCAGAAGCGGTCTCTTGATGTTCTCGATGGCCTTCCACCACATCTGCACACCCGGGTAGTAGTTCAGGGGCCCCATGTCGCCGATCAGGTGGCACTCCGGATCGATCTTGAAATAGTCGTCGGTCATGGCTTTCTTTCCTCCTTTTTTCTATCAGATCTGCGGAAGGCCTTCCGCCCTGGCCTTGTACTTGGCGATTCTCGATTCCAGCCGGGAACCCTTCATCCACAATTCGGGAAGCAGGCGTTCCCTGCCCGCGGTCGGGTTCACCGCGCAGGTGGTCCACTGGTTGAAAATGAAGGTGGAGAAGCACTCCTGGCACCGCGTGCATTTGACAATGTCCTTGATGCGCCCCTCCTTCACCTTTGCGGGCCAGAACGGATCGGCGATGGCCTGGCGTCCGAGGGAGACGATGTCCACCGAATCCTCCGTCATGGCCTTGATGCAGCTCTCGGGATGGATGAAGTTCGGAGCGATCGTGGGGAGCCCCGTCGCCTCCTTGAAGCCTTTGGCCCACCTCGAGAAATTCCCCTCGCCGGCGTAGGCGAAGGTGGTGCCGGCGGTCTGATAACTGCCCTGGGAAATGTCGATGGCATCCACTCCCGCGTCCCTGCACAGGGCCGCAACCCTGCACTGATCCTCGTGGGTGGCGCCCCCCGGCATGAGATCCGCGCCACTGAGCCGGCACCATACCGGCTTGTCCGTGCCGACCCGATCGCGGATCTTCGTGATGATGTTCGTCAGGAAGCGGGCCCGGTTCTCCAGGCTCCCGCCATACTCGTCCACCCGCTTGTTCATGATCGGAGACAGGAACTGGTGGATCAGGTAGCCATGAGGACTATGGATCTCCACGGCATCGAAACCGAGCTTGAAGGCCTCCTCGGCCTGCACGGCCATGCGGTCTTCCAGTTCCCTGATCTCCGGAATGGTGATCTCCCGCGGGGTCTCTCTCCAGATGATGTCATGCATTTCCTGGGATAAGGCCATGACCATCTGCCTCAGGGCCAATTGCGTTTCAGGCGCGTAGTACTCTTCATCGGACATCTTGATCAGCTCGGTAAAATCGATGGCGCCCGCCGATGGTTTCGCAACCCGTTTCTTCAGTTGGGTTTCCCACCCCTTGTTGGCCATGAGATCCCTCAGGTCCACGTGTACTGGAACCGGGGACGGCGCTGCGGGATATACGTCCGGGCTGGAGACAGGGGGGTGTCCCTGCCTCCCCCATCCAGGGCTCAGCTGGATGCACATCTTGCATTTATCGTAGGAGTGAACGGTGTCGAGGACCTTGCCCCAGAAGCGGTAGTATCGATAGTCCGTGAAATGGGACACATTCATGATCTCGCCGCCGTACCAGGCGTGGGGATTGACCATGACCGCCTCGGTGATGAGCAGTCCGAAACCTCCGCGTGCTCGCGTTGCGTACCAGGCCAGCGCCTGATCCCCTGGGTATCCCAGGGGATCTGAGTACCCCATGTTCATGGGAGCCATGGCGACGCGGTTTTTCAGCTCCAGGGTCCCGATCCGGATCGGTTCGAAAAGCCTGTCGAATTTCATAGACATAACCCTCCTTTTGGGTTTTGTTCACAAGTGGACCTTCAACTGACCATCCTTTCCTTTCCCTCCCAAAACTTGGCCTTGATGTCCTTCTTGATGATCTTGCCGACAATGGTCTTGGGGATGGAATCCCAGAAGGCCACGGCCTTGGGGCACTTGTATCCGGCCAGCGTCTTCTTGCAGTGCTCGATGATCTCCTCTTCTGTGGCCTTGGCCCCGGGCTTGAGAACAACCACGGCCTGCACGATCTCTCCCCACTTCTCGCTGGGAGCCGACACAACGGAGCACTCGAAGACCGCGGGGTGCTGGTAGATCACGTTCTCCACTTCCGCCGGATAGACGTTCTCCCCGCCGGAAATGATCATGTCCGCCTTGCGGTCCGTGATGAACAGGTACCCGTCTTCGTCAAGGTAACCTACGTCGCTGGTGTGGTACCATCCGCCCTTCGTGACCTGGGCGGTCAGCTCCGGGTTCTTCCAGTAGCCGAGCATGATGTGCTTTCCCTTGATGCAGATCTCGCCCCGTTCGCCGGGGCCGAGCGTGGCGTCGTCGTCGTTCACGATCTTGACGCGTCCAAAGCTGGTTTCTTTTCCCGCGCTGTACAGGTGCCTGGATTTTTCACCCTCGAGATGATGGTCCGTCTCGGCCATCCAGGTGATCGGTGCCACTTCCGTTGCCCCGTATATCTGCTTGAATTTGTTTCCGAATTTACGGATGCATTTCTTCAGAACTTCCACGGGGAAGGGGCTGCCGGCGTAGGTCAGGGATCGCAGGCTGGAAAGGTCGTACTTGTCCACGTTGGGGTAGTCCACCATCCAGCCGTAGATCGTGGGGACGAGATTCATGTGCGTGCACTTCTCATCCTGGATGAGCTGGAAGATTTTGTCGAGGTTCGGGTGGCGGTTGATGCAGGCCTTTCCTCCCGCGGTCAGGACGCCCAGGATGGGCCAGAAGGAAATGTGGAAGATCGGGAGGACGTAACACGTTGCATCGTCCGGCGTGAGAGACAGAGACGTGGCGCAGGCCAGCGCCAGGATCGCGCATTGCCGGTGGCTGATCATGACGCCTTTCGGAAGCCCCGTCGTGCCCCCCGTATACATGAGGATGGCCATGTCGTTCTCCTGGACGTTGAAAGCGTCCAGGTCGGGTTCCGCATCAGACGATTTATCCAGCAGGCCCTCATATTCCAGGAATCCGTCCCGCGGGTTGTCCAGGGTGATCCACGTCCTGATGTTGATGAAGCGGTCCTTGAGATTCCCGATGCGATCCTCGTAGGCGTCGCCGGCCAGGAACAGGGTCGCCTCGCTGTCGTTGACCACGTACACGAGTTCCTCGTCGCCGAGCCGCACATTGAGGGGTGTGACGCTCATGCCGATCTTGGCCGCCGCGAAATACGCCTCCATGTATTTTGTGCAGTTGTCGGCGATGACGCAGAGGCGGTCGCCCTTGCCGCAGCCAAGGTCGAGCAGGGCGTGGGCGAAACGGTTGATGCGCTGGTTGAACTCCCTGTAGGTCAGCCTCGACCCTTCGTAAACCATCGCGATGTTGTCGGGATAGCTGGTTGCCCCGCAGCGCGGGATGTCTCCTAACATGTACATTTCTCTCCTCCTTTGCAGGCTCGTTGTTTCGTCAGGCCCATGACTTGGGCAGTCCCTGGAACTGCATCAGCATGTTCCGGCTCATCTCGTTCGAAATCGGCGAGAATTGAATCTGGTAAGCGTCGCGGGCAAACATCGACACGGGGTATTCCTGGCAGATCCCGTAACCGCCGAAGATCTCGGGGCCGAACGTCGCGGCATGGCGGGCACCCTCCGCGGCCACCAGTTTGGCCATGGTCGCCTCGAGGTGATAGGGCTTCCCGTTGTCGCACAGCCAGGCGGACTTGTACGTGAGGTTCCGGGAGTTCTCCAGGTTGATGTACATGTCCGCCAGGTAGTTCTGCAGGATCTGGAAGCGGCTGATGGGGCCGCCGAAGGCGTTCCGCTCCTGGACGTACTTGAAGGACAACTCGTAGATGGCGCCGATGATCCCGACCCCCATCATGGCGACGCCGATGCGTTCGGGGTTCAGGACGGTCATGATCTCCATGTACGCATTTCCCTGCTTCCCGAGCAGATTCTCCTTGGGAACCTCGACGTTGTCGTAGAAGATCTCGACGGAGTCGCAGTGATGGCAGCTGAACTTGTCGATGTGGTTGATGGTCACCCCCTTGCTCTCCCTCGGAACCATGATCGTGCTGAGGGAACGGCTGCGGGGCTTGTCCTTCTCGGTCTTGCAGATGGTGATGAGGGAATCGGCCACGTGGGCTCCGGTGATGAACACCTTCTGGCCGTTGATGACCCAGCGGTCGCTCTTTTCCTCGGCCGTGGTGGAGATGGCGCCGAGCAGGTCCGTGCCGCCCGCCGGCTCGGTCAGGGCCATGCAGGTCTTGAACTTGCCGGCCCCGATGAGGGGAAGGTACGTTTCCTTCTGCTCCTTCGTTCCCAGTTCGTTGATGAACCGGACGCCGAAGCCGAAAGTGACGCCGACGGCAAGGGCCACGGACATGGAGCGCTTGCAGATCTGCTCGTAGGCGAGCATCTGGTCGACCCATCCCAGGCCCTGCCCGCCGTATTCTTCCGGAACCGACGACCAGAACAGTCCAATGTCGATGAATTTCTGCCACAGGTCATCGGGGGGGAAATTTAGATTCTTGTCCATCCAGAGGACGTATTCCCAGTTCAGTTCCTTCTCGCAGAAAGTCCGGAAGGACTCCTGGATAATCCGTTGTTCTTCTGTCAGTCCGAAATGCATGATCTCACTCCTTATTTCTCTTGCCGGGCCGGTTTCTTGACGTCCGATGCGATGTTCGCCTCCCTCTGCTGCCGGACCAGAGCCTCCGGGCTCTGCCGGAATCCCTCCATCACCGTCTGGATGTCCGGGGCATAGACGAGCCACTGGATGGCGTTCCTTTCCAGGGCGAGGGCCGCGTCGAGGCTCCCGCATTCCAGGGACCGCGCCATCACTTCCTTGCCCATGCGCAGGGCGATGGGCTTCTTCGCGCCCAGGTTGGCCACCACGGCCCCGAATTCCTCCTCGAAGGTCTCGTCCGGGAATACCCGCGTCAAAAAGCCCATTTCATACATGTCGGTGGCCCGGTAGTCCTTGCGGCCGCTGTATAGGACCTCGCGGGCCCGGTAGATGGGCATCGCCCGGGCAATCCGGACCGTGCCGCCCCAACCCGGCAGGACGCCCATGTTGATCTCCGTCGTGCCGAACTTCGCGGAGGCCTTCGCATAGATGAGGTCGCACATCAGGGCCAGTTCCAGACCCCCGGCAAGGCAGTGCCCGTCCACCTTGGCCACGACAACCTTCTCGCAGAGCTCGACGGCTTTGCCGATGTCGTACCCGTCATGGGCGAGCCAGTTCAGGGAGTTCTGGTGCTCCGCCAGGGAGGGAAACACCGAGAGGTCGCCCCCCGTGCAGAAGGCTTTTCCCGCACCCGCCAGCACCACGACCGCGATGGCGTTTTCGTCCCGGACCCGGCGGAAGGCATCCAGGAGTTCACCGGCCATTTCCTTGTTGATGGCGTTGTACTTGTCCGGCCGGTTCAGGGTGATGGTGCAGACCGGCCCCTCGATTTCGTATAGGATGGCTTGGTAGTCGGGCATGGTTCTCCTCCTTTATTCATGGCCGGCGGGTCGGAAATACGGCAGGAAGAAGCCTTCACGCTCGTGGAAGACGACTTCCACCCGCATGTTGAAGCGGATGTCCTCGGGCTTGCAGTCCACGATCCGGGTCATCATGCGAATCCCCTCGTCGAGGTTGACAAAGGCGATCGTGTAGGGCAGTTCATCCATGAACTTGGGCTCGACCATGCTATAGGCTGTGGAGAAGGTCTCGATCCGCGCCTTGCCGCTCGCCTCGATCCAGCCAAGGTTTCCGGACCAGCACTCGGGGCAGTACTTCCGTGGGTAGAAAATCCTGGACTCGCAGTCTTTGCACACCTGGATCAGGAGTTTGCCCTGCTTCGTTCCCTCCCAGAATTTCTCCGACCACGGTTGCGTCTCCGGCAGTGGTTTTTTCATGTCGAATTCCATCTCAGTTCTCCTTTCCCCAGATGCTGGCAATGATGTTGAAGCCCGATCCACCCGAGGTGTTCTGGTAGACGTATTTGCAGTCTTTCACCTGGCGTTCGCCGGCCTTGCCCATGAGCTGCCGCGCCGTTTCCACGTATGTGGCCGCGCTCACGCCCGAGCCGGTATGGCCCCTGCCGGGGGCGTCACCGATGGTGGCCCAGGGGATGTCGCCGCCGAAGGACATCCGCCCCTCGCGGAAGTATTTGCCGGCCTGGCCGGGAGGGGCCACTTCCAGGCATTCCGCGATGATGGGATGGGCCAGGGGGTAGGCGATGTAGACATTCCAGAGACTGACGTCGTCCTTCGTGATGCCGGCCTGGGCCATGGCTTCCTTCGCTGTCACGCCCCAGCCCTCGAACATCTTCTTCTGATCCCTCAGGACGCAGGTCCCGCTGAAGTAGCGCGCCGATTCCCCCAGCTTGTAGGCGGCGGGGCGCTTCATCTTCGCGGCGTCCTCGGCGGACACGACCACCATGGCGCAGCCACCGTCACCCAGCACGTTGCTCTCTCTCTTGTGGAGCGGGGTGTTGAGCAGCCCTGAGGCAAGGACCTTCTCAACCGACGGGACTTCCTTGCCGTAGAAGATGGAATTGGGATCCCGGGACGCCCAGCTGCGGAGCGCCGTCACAACCGAGGCCATCTCCTCCGGTGTGCACCCCGACTCATGCATGTAAAGGTTGGCATACAGGCCCATGATGAGGTTGTACGTGGTCCCGTAGGGGTACTCCCACTGCAGGTCCACACCCGCCTTGGCGAAAAAATTGATCTGGTCCACCAGCGGGATCGTGGAGTGCACCGTGACATGTGGAATCAGAACCGCCCTGGCCAGGCCGCTCGTGATCCAGTGTTCCGCGAGCCTGAGGCAGTTCGACGTAGAGGCGCCGCCAGCATTGCAGAGGACCGAATCCTTGCATCCCTTGAGCCCCAGTTCCTCGGGCAGCTTGCCGAAGGACAGCTCGGCGGTGATCGTCGGCTGTGCCTGGGGTGAAACGATGGCGGCCGCCTCGATGTCATTCTTGTGCAGACCGGAGTCCCGGACCGCTTCCATGCAAGTGTCGTACAGGATGTCCCAGTGCGTTCGCTGCGGATAGGTGCCAGTGGGCACCTCGCCAATACCAATAATTGCTATCTTCCCCCTGCTCATGACGACCTCCTCCTTCGATGACGTTATGTTCCTGTTTTCCCAAAATATTTTAGGGACGCATCCCTGATGTCTGACGATCGATGCTCGTTGCCCGCGAACCGTCTTTCTGTCTCTTCCTTTCCTGTCTGGCGATGCTTGCCAATTCCGTTATTGACAAAACCGTACCGTATGGTTTAGGAGTAGATAGTCGAAATTCAGGGACGATGTCAAGGAATTTTTACCCTGGTTGAATCGCCTTGAAAATCAGAGGGGTTTCGGTTTACGTAGCGCGTCGGGGAAAAGGATTGGAAAGGGAGTGATGATGGCCAAGCACCCAAGGCATATGCGCATTTCCGAGTTGAGTGAATACGCGGAGATGCCGCTTTCGACAATCAAACATTACTTGCGGGAGGGGCTTCTGCCGGCACCGATCCGGACCGGCAAGACCATGTCCTATTACACGGAAGACCACCTCGTAAAACTCGGAAACATCAAGGAATTGAAACAGTCCGGCATACCGTTGGCATCCATCCGGGATAGCCTTGCCAACGACGCGGCATCGTCGAAGAACCGGGCCAGTGCCGACACGATTGTTACAAGCAAGAGAGAGTCGATCGTTTCGGCCGCGGTCGGCCTGTTCCGGGAAAAGGGCTACGGTGCCACAAAGATCTCGGACATCGCCGGGAGGGCGGGGATCAGCAAGGCAACGTTCTACCAGTACTTCGGAAAGAAGGAGGACGTCTTCCTGGAGAGCGTCGACACAATCTTCTACGACATCGGCAGCGGCATCCCGGAGATTCGGGAGGAACGGGACGCCATCCGGAGAATCAGGCTCCGGGCAATGAATTTCCTGAAGTCTCACAGCCACATGATCGAAATGTTCAATCAGCTCCGCGGTGCCTCGGTTACCGGAAATGCGGAAATCCTGGCCAAGCTCGAAGAGGCCACGGAGAACCTGATCGGACCGATCCGGAACGACCTGGAAATGGCCCTTCAGCAATACGAAACGCAGCCCTTCGACTGCACCCTCATGGCCCATCTGCTGCTTGGGGCTGTTGAATATTTTTTATATTACCGAGAAGAAAAGAACGATGACCTGGACCTGCTCCTGGGCAAGATCCTGGCCACCATCTTTGGCGATGATGTCCCCGGCCGAACAAGCGAGCAACAAGAGGAACAATAAGTCTTTGAAACCACAGGATTTCATGAAAATATCCGAACTTTCCCGGATCACCGGTGCGTCCGTTTCGACCATCCGGCATTACGTCCGCGAGGGGATATTGCCCCCTCCGATCAAGACGGGCAAGACGCGGGCGCTCTATTCAAGAGCGCATCTGGAAGGGATCATGCGGGTTCGAAAGGAGCAGATCGAGAGGGGCAAATCGCTGCCGGAAATCCGTGAGATCCTGAAGAAGGAGTTGACACCGTGGACTCTCAGCGAGGATAAGGCCGGCGAGCCTCTTGATCGGCGTGACCTGATTGTCGAGGCTGCCATCGCTCTCTTTTTCCAGAAAGGATACACGGAGACCAGTATCGCCGACATCGCGAGCGGTGCACATATCAGCAAGGAAACATTTTACATTCATTTCCGCAACAAGGAGCACCTCTTCATGGAATGCGCGGATCGCATCTTTCATGACATGTACAATCATGTCTGGCAGGAAATCCGCGCGGAGAGAGACATGCAGGAGCGCCTCCGGAAGCGGGCCCGGGCCTTTTTCGACTCTTACCCGCAGTGGATTTCCATGATGAATCTCGTTCGCGGTCTTGCTGTCGGGGAAAATCCTGCATTTCAGGAAAAATTCCGCCAACTCCTCCGGCAGATGATTGATCCGCTCGTCCGGGAAATACGGCACTTGCAGGGGAAAGGACTTGCCTGGGAAAATATCGACGCTCCCGTCGCAGGGTTCCTGATGATGGGCATGGTTGAGCAAGGAGCAACCCTCATTCAGTGTGGAATGAACAGCCCCCAGGATGTCATTTCCGCGATAGAGCGCTTGATGCAGCAGGGGCTTTTTCGCTGAAAAATATTTGCCCCATGACGACGGTCATGTTGCATCATGCATTCACAGCCTCGTTCGGGCTGGCACGTCGATCCACCGCACAGATTTTCATTCAATTGTAGATCAAGAGAACGGTATTGGAGGAATCGTGAAATGACGTTCTTCGGGAAACCTGCGGGAGACAAGTATCATACGAGAACCATCGAGGTGAATACCTACGAATATGATGAAGGAAGATTGGTCGTTGCCGGAACCCTGACGGATCATCGATGGAAGGAATATCGTCTGGCCACCGGTGAAAAGAGAGATCCCGGCATCCTGCACCAGATGATCATCCATCTGCTCCTGAATAAGAGCAGTCTGGAGATCGATGATCTGCATGTCGAAATGCCCGGCGTTCCGCGAGCGGAGTGCCTGGAGACACGAGCCAGCCTCGATCCTGTCAAGGGAATGAGAATCGTCGGCGGATTCACGTCGAAAGTGAAAAGCATGGCCGGTAAAGGGCAGGGATGCAGCCATCTGGTTACACTTCTCACGGCGATGGGCTCTGCTGCCATACAGGGATTTGCAGCTTACAAGCTTCACAAATCCCAGTCGCTCGCCGCCGACATGACCAGGATGCTGGTGGACTCCTGTTGGACCTGGCGTGCAGGCGGACCGCTGATTCGCTTCTTGAAGACCGATCCTGACAAGCCGAACCGGCCTTGATCTGCCTGCATTTCACAAGAAAAGGGCTCAACCGCAAACGGCTGAGCCCTTGTTTGTCCCTGGAGCCGATGAGGAGAATTGAACTCCTGACCTGGCGATTACGAATCGCGCCCCGTATGATTTCTAACCGTTTGGAATCGCGCAAGTTATTGATTGTTTTCGATGGATGATGTATAAACAATAGAACCAACGGCAGCAAAAAAAACAGTTACTGTCACCAAATGTCACAAAATCCGGGGATAGGCTCTGCAGGCCGAACGGCGGGTTTCCTGGCCCGCCTTCCCCGGTTTCCTTCCAGGCCGCCGCAGGAGGCGGACACCATGAAAGAATCGCTTCGAAGGAACCGAAGGTATTGGGAACTTCTATGGCAAGCGCTGAAGCTCAGCGATGATTACGAGAAGTTTCTCAATGGCGCCGGCCTAAGAGCCGTCGAGCGTTACAACACCCGCCTACGGAACCACAGACCGGGCATGAAGCCCGTTGTTCAGCCCCCCACCTTCCAAAAGCACAGAATATGGATCGCCGTCTACGATCGCTTCGGAAATGTTCACCAGGAAGATTTTGATGATTGGTGGACCAGAAGAGAGAAAAGGATCCAGGCATCCCCTGCCCACTATTTTCAATGCTGTGCCGACTATGGCGAGTTTTGGGCAGGGTTTGGCATTGACCAGGTGTTTGCAAATTCAGGACCCATTGAGGATACGGAGGATTTCAAAAAGAGATTCAAGGCGCGTTTTGTTGAACGGATTCGCAAGAGTCGGCTTGTCCATATCGTGCTGGATCCGGAGGAAGACAGAATAAATCTGGACAGAGAAATTGATCAGGTTATTTCAGCGAAGAGAAGGAGGAGCGGACGGGGAGGAGGCCCGAATCTCGCTCAAGTTGAAAAGGCCCTTCATGCCTATGATCTTTCAAAGAAACAAGGCCTGAGGCTGCGAGAAGTTATCGCCACAATGGAAACGCCCGACGAGAGAGTCGTCAACAGGGACGGCAAGATCAAACGCCTTCCTTCATTTCGTGTAATGGCTGAAAAAAAAGGAAATTCAGCCGATCCAGAGTGGATGAAAGCAAGAACCACGTACGAGAGAATCATCAAAAGAGGCGACGAGATAGTCCGTCTTCTTTCAACAGGCTGTTTCCCATCGAAAGAACATTCCTTCCTATAAGCATCCCCCCTACAGTTTTAAAAATTTTGGATGTGCGTTTTGTTTTTGAAATTCAGGGTCCCTAAACTGTTTTCAAAAAGCAGGGGGTCCCATGAAGCAATCAAGAAAGACTGTCGTATCCGTCCGTGATGCTGCCGCGATCCTCGGGATCCATCCTTGGACCGTCAGGACTTGGGCGTCTTCGAATCGAATCCCCTCCCACCGATCTCCCGGGGGTCACCGGCTCTTCATTGTTGAGGACCTGCTTTCCTACCGACGCGGCCTGGCTGCGGCGGAGAAGGCCGGTGCGGCCCTCGGAAGGAAGGCCTTCATCCTCGCACACGCAGGGGGCCGCTGATGCGCTGGCTTCGCTTGTATGTGGACATTCTGGATGATCCCAAGGTGGCGGCCTTGACGGATCGGCAATTCAGGATTTTCACGTACATCCTGGCCGCAGCAGCAGAAGCAGAGGAAGACGGCAAGATTCCCATGCCGCCCGAGACGCTGGCATGGCGCATCCGGATCCCCATTGAAGACCTTCTTGAAGCCCTCCAGGCCCTGAAATCCCTCTCCGTCGTTGATTTCACGGACGATCAAGTCACCGTCACGAACTGGCAGAAGAGACAATTCCGCAGCGATGACGTGACCGCCCGGACCCGCCGGCACAAGGCGAACCGAACAGATGACGGGAACGTTCCCGGGAACGGGCAAGAGTTGTTCCCCGGAACGGCACCAGAGCAGAGCAGAACAGAACAGAATACATTGTCCGAACCGGACAACTCTTTCGATCTCTTTTACTCAGCCTATCCAATCCATGAGGGCAGGAAACGAGCAGAGAAAGCCTGGAAGAAGGTCTTGAAGGAGGGCAACGGGACTATACAGACAATCATGAAGGCCATTGAACAGCAGAGGGCGCACAAGGAACGTCTCCGTTCGTCCGGGCAATTCTGCCCGGAATGGCCGCACCCCTCTACATGGCTGAACGATAAACGATGGGAAGACGAGACGCCGGCGGCAGAGCCCGAGAACGGAAACGACGGATGGGGAAAGGTGTTTTGATGGGAAAGCCCTTCGATCTTGGCGAAGCCCTCCTGAAGTGGAACCGGGAGAACAATCTCGGGGCCGCTGATTATGACCGCATGACGGAACGGCAGATTGCAGCGATGTGTCAGGAGCCGAAGCAGGTTGACCAGGAGACAGAGATCCGGGCGGCCCTGATTGAAGCAAGCCTTGAAGGGCTCCGGTTCTGGGGTGAGGACGTGGGAGCCCTTGTCGCGGTCCGGGAAGCATTCCCCGGGAACAGCAGGATCCGTGATCTTGCCGGGCACCTGATACGCCTGGAGGAGAGGGAGATGGAAGAACTGACAGAGGAGATCGAGCAATGGCGAAACCAATGAAGAACCTGTCCGGGTATGACGGCCCGGATCGCATGGTTACGTCCCGGGAGCTTTACGTGAGGCTGCAGGAAAACGACCAGGACGCCTTTAAGGTCATGTCCGGAATCCCGGGCCTTGATGCCGCTATCGACGGATTCCAGGGCGGTGAGCTTGTCACGATCTCCGGCCCGACGAAGAACGGCAAAACGCTGTTTGCGCAGTCCCTTACCGTCAACTTTGCGAAGGGTTTGAATTTCCCCCAATGGTTCACCTTCGAGGTTCCGGCCCGTCAGTTTCTGTCTCAATTCCGGCCTGGGCAGCTTCCCCTCATGTACATGCCGACGAAACTGAAAGCTCATGCGATGGACTGGCTTGAAGAGCGGATCCACGAGGGCTTCCAGAAGTTTCATTCCCGAATCGTCTTCCTCGATCATCTTCACTACCTGGTGGACCTGGCCCGGATGCGGAATCCCTCTCTCGAAATCGGACAAGTTATCCGCCGGCTGAAAACCCTGGCCGTGGACGGCGGCTTCATCATCTTCCTTCTCTGCCATACGACGAAAGGGAAGCCGGAGAACCTGTCTTATGAGGCGATCCGGGATAGCTCCTTCGTCTCCCAGGAATCGGACACCGTGTTCATGATCCGGAGGACACCGGACCAGGGAGAGAACACGGCGGAACTTCGCGTGGAGTTTCACCGGCGGACGGGCGTGATGGAAAGGATCATACCCCTTGTGAAAACAAACGGATATCTCGGGGAGCGTGTGAAAGAAGCACCTCCGCAGCGGACCAGGAAGGATCTGGAGTAAGCAATGGACGGGATCAGCGCCCTTCTCGATGCCAAGCAGGTTAAGCAGCTTTTTCGCTGTAGCCTGCCGCTTGTTTACAAGCTGGCCGACGAGGGCCGTATCCCCTGTGTCCGAATCCCCTGTCCAGGATCGGGAACCGCCAAGCCAAGAACAATGGTTCGATTCAAGAAAGAGGACGTGCTCGACTTTATCGAAAAGCACTACAGGAACTGTCAAACCGTGTCACACGGTACGAAAGAAGTGATTTGATTTCAATATGATACGCATTGCGCCACCGATACATAATCGGAAGGCCTGGTGAAACAAGAGAGGACACCATGAGTGATCAGGAAAAAACCAATTTGTACCCGAGCATGGAAGAGAAAACCGAGGCCCCGAAGGCCTGGGGTTATCCGGAGATGGACCGGCAGGAGATCCACCAGGAAGTCATTGCAGCGGGACCAAAGGCGGGCATCAGTTACGATAGCTTGGACGGCTTCTCAACCGATCCCGAGACACGGGAACTCGTTGCCCTGGCCGATCAGGGGAAGTTTGACGAGCTTGCAACCCGGATCATTACCGACTTGAAGGCGCTGGGATGCACGGATCGGGACGTGGAAATGGTTCGATACCTCCGGGACGTGGGAAACGCTGCCGATCCGGCCTGGAGGAAGTGGGCAAAAGACATGAGCCTGTTTGTTCGCGGTTCCGTTCGGGGCCGAAAAAAATAGCAAACACCTGAAAGGAGTAGGGAAAATGAGAAAGAAAGTCGGAAAAATGAAGTGCCTGGGCTGCAACTGGCAATTCTCCATCGACCTTGACGGAGGAGAGCTTCAGGCAAAGTGCCCGAAGTGTGGGCTCCTACACAGCGGAGATGCCCAGGCCTGGGGAGAGTTGAATCTGAGCGGGCTTCAACTTGTCTGTCCGAAGAAGCTCAACGGCCAATTCGAGATCCGCGTTCATCCGAAGGCCGGGAAGGAGGCGTAGACCATGAAAGAGCGACTGACGAAGCACCTGGAACCGCAGCTTGCCGTTCTTCGGGACGTGTCCGAGCGCCTGTCCGCCATGAATCGAAGCCTCGATGAGCAGCGGGAGAAGCGGGATGGTCTGGTTAAAAAAATTGAGGAGAGAAAGAAAAAGATCACCGAGCTTACCGAAGCTGGGGCCGACGTTCGGGAGATCACGGCCCAGCAAGACCACCTTTCCGACGAGTTGCGGATGGTGGAGATCGTGACCGACAGTATGGCGCTTCAGTTTGGCGGCCGGCTCAATCAACTGAAGACGGAGCACGCGGCCGCCCACGATGCCCTGGAAGCGCCCCTCCTGGCCTTCCTGAGGGAGGAAAAGGAGAGCCTGGAGACAAGCATCCGGAACCACCTTGAACTCGCCTACCGGCTGGCCAAGGACTTTGACGACCAGATCACCGAAGTCCAGGGGGAGCTTGAGATCGGCATGAAACGGCAGACTCGGCAGCAGCTCGTCAACTTCCCTTCCTGCTACGGGCTCTTGAAAAGGATGGAGAACCACGTTCACGCCGGTCCGGATTACCCGTCCCTCATGGCGGCGAAGGCATCCAATCACGGCAGGCTGTGAGGCAAAGCGTGGATACAGGGGGCGGCAAACGGGGGATACCGAATGGCATTGAAAACCTCTACAGCGGTTTGCTCGTCGGGCAGAGGGAAATCATGGACTTCTTCAAGATCAAAACCCGCAAGACGCTGAAGAAGTGGCGGAAGAATTGGTCCATGCCGGTGCACCACCTTCCGGACGGCCGCCCCTTCTGTGTCGTCTATGAAGTGATCCAATGGGCCGTCAGTCTGTCTGAGTTGTCGGCGGGAAGAAGGTTGCACGATGAAAACTGAAGATCTTGGCAGAATGGCTGCGGCCCAGGCGAGGAAGGCCCTTTTGTCCGAATGCAGCAAGACGGGGCTCACCGCTCGAAAGACGTTTTTGAGGATCGCGCAGGGCCTGGACGCAAAAGAGACGAAGGCGACCTATGACAAAGAGCGGGGCAAGTGGTCTTACTCCAAACCCATGATCGCCTGGGGGGCACGGAAGGACTATGCGGCGCTTGCGGTCGTGGTCCTGGATCTGAAGCCTTCCGAGCGGGTGGATATGAACGTCTCTTCGGACCTTCCCGAGAGGCTGTTTGAAGCAAGGGAGCGGGCGCTTCGGATTTGTACCCTGCTTGAGCGGGCACGGCTGCGGATGGAGGCGGAACAGTTGGCGCTTCCGTCCAATACAGAGGAGGGCAATCATGCCGAAAATCCCAATTTATGAACCTCATGAGTTGATCCCGGCATCTTCCGGGCTTGTCCGTGTCAATGTAGCCGATGCCGGAGCGCCTGGCCGGGCTCTGATGCAGGAAGGTCAAGCATTGCAGGGTGTCGCTGCATCGTTCGGAGAGATCGCAGGAAAGCTGAAACGTCAGGAAGACGCCTCGGCAACGTCCAGGGCTGCGGAGGAGTTGGAAGAATTCTCCCGGACGGTGCAATACGGATCGACGACGGCGGGAACAGCCGGTTCCGTAGGGGTTGCGAATCCCCTGGAGCCGAAATACCTCGGAGCCCTGGCAGCCGAGGGAGAGGCCGCCTTCGGCATGTATGAGGGCGTGAAGAAGTCCCTTGACGGCAAGATCTCGGAGATTTCCAGCCGACTTGCAAACGACGATCAGCGCCGGGCCTTCGAGGAGCGGGCAAGGATCGCGACCAGATCCGTTCTCAACAGCGTTTCCCGCCATGAGGCCCAGGAGAGGGCGAAGGTGGTAGGTCAGACTGCCGACACCGACTTGCAGCGCACCCTCCGGCTTGCCTCCGAAAGCGCGGACGATTCCGAGGCTGTGGGGGAACTCACACGAACGCATATCGAGACGCTGAAGCAGTTGTTTCCGGAGCGCCCGGACCTGTACGCGAACCACTACACGCGGATCCTCGCATCCCAGGCCGAAGGAATGGCGGGGAAGAACCCGGCGAGAGCGCACGAAATGGCTGATGCCCTGAAGGACATGGTTCCCTTCGAGACCTTGAAAAAGCTGAAGCAGGGCATCGACGTGAAGACGGTTCAGACGGAGGCCATGCTCGATCCCGGCGGCACCATGATGAAGCTGTCCTCAGTCAGCGACGATGGAGTTTATACCTATTATCGAACCCTGGACATTAACCAGCGGATGACCCTGGTTTCGAGCATCTATACCCAGCTTCAGCACCAACAGGCGGTCTTGAAACAGCAGAAGGAGACGGCCCAGGAGGAGTTGAAGAGTCAGGTTTATGATCTCGTGGCCGCCGGGAAGGTCACGGACGCCGAGCAGCATATCACGCAATGGTCCCGGGAAAGGAAGATCGACTTCCGGACCGCGAAGGAGCTTTCCGAGTTTCTGAGGGCGGACAGCAAGGTGAGCGATCCCGCCGTGAAGCTCGACACCTGGGATAGGGTCCTCTTCGGGAAAATCTCTTCCCGGGAGATCAAAGACCTTGCCGTACAGGGCGACTTGTCCGTCGACGACTCCATTTCGATGATGAAGAAGAAGAAAGAAATTTCGCAGAACGCCGCACAGTCGGCGGCCCTCCGGAGCCTTTCTTCCCGGACCGTAATTGACGAGGCCCGGAAGATCATCGACCCGGGCGGCGTGCTGTCAACACCGGAAGCGAAGGTCCAGATGATGCGATTCTCTGCCGACTTCGAGAAGGCATCAAAGGCCGGCGGATTCGATCCGGTGGAATTCTGGAATGAAAACGGCTGGAAATACACACAGAACAGCGTGCCCTCCCTGTGGGACGGTTCCCGGCCGAAGACAGTCGACGACGTAACGGCGGCGAAGCAGCGACTCACCAGGAGCGGCTTGCCGGTCTCGAAACAGAACGTTGAAGCGGAGAAACTACGTCAAGCCGAGAAGGTCCTGCGCGAGACAGAAAGGATTCGAAGCAATGCCCGGAACAGAAATGCTCGATAACCTTGATTTTGACTATCTGCAGCGGCGAGGAGCCGCCCAGGAAGTCCCGTCTCCCGAGCTTGTGCAGATCTACAGGGAGAGCGGCCCGAAGCCCGTGAAGATGGAGGAGCCCCCTTTCGAGGCCCGGCACCCGAACCTCTACGGGCTGTACGGGGCAGGGAAGGCCGTTGTGAAAAGCTTTCTCCCCTACCTGAAATACATTGACCCGGAGGAGCGGCAGCATTTCATGAAGCTGTCCACGGAAGAGCAGACGCGAGACCTTCTCTGGGAGGCCCTGAATGCCGCCGTCCTGGGAAGGTGGAAGCCCCTGGCGAAGTTTGGGTCCGAAGTCACCGGGGCCGCCCTGCAGACGTTCCTCCCGAAAACGCACGCGATGTTGACCAAGCCCCTGTTCAAAGCGACCACCCCTGTTGCTCCTGTGGCGCAGGAGACGAGAACGCCCTCCGGGACGGGTGTTGTATCGCCCGGGGGGGAGATCGTTCAACCTGGGGTGATTTCCGGGGAGGCCCCCGCGTCGGAAACGTGGGCAAAGGTGAAAGACCTGGCCGACAACTGGGAAAATACCGTGGAGCTCCAGCGGCGAGGATACCGGCCCCGGGAGCAGGCACGGCAGGAAGGGCAGGACCTGGGGTTGACCCTGGAGAAGGCCCAGGAGATCGCCCCCGGGACTGCCTTGAACGATTCCCAGGCGGCCGCCCTGGTGGATTTGGTTCACGGGGTTGCCGTGGAGACGCAGCAGGCCGCCGTCAAGGCCCTGGAAAGCAAGGCCCCGGAGGACATGAATCTTTTCCTGTCCCGGTTCCTTTCCTTGGGAGAGGTGGATCCGGTCCGCTGGGGAGCCCGTTCCGAAGCCGGCCGGTCCCTGGGGATCCTGAATGAACCTCTGTCCGGGATGAATCAGTACATCGACCAGTTTTCAAAGGCCCTCGGAATGTCCAAGGACGGCATTTCCCCCGAACGCCTGGCCGCCATGGTCTCGACTTTAAAGACACCCGGGGAGATGGCGAGGATGGCCCGCGAGGCCGTCAAGCCCGGTCCGGTGTCGATGATCATGGAGACGTGGATCAACGGCCTTCTCTCGGGTCCCGTCACCCATGCCGCGAACATCAGCGGAAACACCCTGGCCACGATCATGCAGATTCCCGAGCGGTTCGTGGCGGCGGGCTGGTCAAAGGTCCTGCCCGGGGAAAGCGAAACCGTCTTTGCCGAAGCCATGGGGCAACTATACGGGCTCATCGGGGGCCTGAAGGATGGTCTCCGGCTGGCCGGGCAAACGCTCCGGTACGGGGAATCGGCCTTTGGCAAGAAATTCGGTCTTGCCGATATAGACAAGATCGAGATCCGAAAGGCCATTACCGGCGAGAACATGAACCTGGAGGAGGGAGGCTTTGCCGCACGGACGGTTGACTTCCTCGGGGAGATGATCCGCCTTCCTGGTCGTGGGCTCCTGGGGGAGGACGACTTCTTCAAGGGTGTGGCCTACAGGATGGAACTGCATGCCCAGGCATACCGGCAGGCAACACGGGAAGGACTCACAGGAGAGCCCCTGCAGAGCCGTATCAACGAAATCCTGGCGAATCCTCCGGCGGGACTCAAGGCGGAAAGTGTTGATTTCGCGAAGTATATCACCTACACGAAGGATCTCGGAGAGACCGGACAGGCCTTTCTTGAATTCGTCAACTCTCACCCCGTATTGAGGTTCATCTTCCCGTTCGTCCGCACCCCCGCCAACATCTTCAAATTCGCCGGCGAGAGAACGCCCCTGGCCCTGTTCTCAAAGGCTGTTCGGGCGGACCTGGCCGAAGGAGGCCCGACTCGTGATCTTGCCTTGGCGCGAATGTCCGTTGGAACGGCCCTCATGGCCATTACGGCGGCCTATGTAGCGGAGGGACGCATCACCGGGGCCGGGCCTTCGGACAAGCAGATGAATGCCGCCCTGCAGCGTACAGGCTGGCAGCCGTTCTCAATCCGGATCGGGGATGCCTATTACTCTTACGGCCGCCTGGAGCCCTTCTCTACGATCCTCGGGACCGCAGCTTCGGGGATGGAGCTTTACTCGGCGATGGATGAAGGGGAGGTGGACGCCGAAAAAATCCCCTCCGTCCTGGTCGCGGCGATCTCGAAGAACGTCACGAACAAGACGTTTCTACGTGGCGTGATCAACCTGATTGAAGCCATGGAAGACCCGGACCGGTACGGCAAGCGTTACGTTCAAAACCTCGTCGGGTCCGCTGTACCCACCATGTCCGCACAGATCACCCGGACGACGGATCCCACCTGGGTTGAAGTGAATTCGATCATGGACGCCATAAAGGCACGTGTGCCCGGGTACTCGAAAGACCTTCCTCCGCGCCGGGACCTGTGGGGGAATCCCCGGGGAATCAACACGTGGGGTCCACGGCTGTTCTCTCCGATCCCCATGTCAGAGAAACGCGAGAGCCTGGCGGACGAGGAAATTCTCCGGCTCCGGGTGCCGGTTGCGATGCCCTCCCGGAAGATCGACGGCGTTGAACTCACACCCCAGGAGTATGACCGTTACGTGCTCCTGGCGGGAGGCGAGGCGAAGGCGCCTTACACAAATATGGGGCTCAAGGAAACCCTGGAAGACATGATGAAGGGATGGGCCTACCAGGCACAGTCAGACGGCCCGGACGGCGGAAAGGCGCTAATGATCAAAAGCATGGTGCACGTTTTCAGGGAAGTCGCACAACACCAACTGATGAAGGAATTTCCGGAACTGGCCGATGCGGTCATGGCCGAACAGTTGAGCAGGGAGGAGAAAAAGAAGCCGCCTCGATGAACTCCATGGGGACCCCTGGTTTTCACTCCTTTCGCCGGGGGTCCTTTTTATTGGGATGAACAGGGGAAATTTATCTTGGCTTCAAATACTTCAGGAGTGCTTCTGCTGCATGGACGATCAGAGCCTTATCTTTATAGACAAAACCGCCCATGTCGTCATGCCCTCTATTTCCATCCCCCTTGCTTTCTTTGTAGGCTTCAACTGCTCGGTCGAAACCTCTTCTTTGCCATGAATGAAGGCGCTCGCGTATTAACTCAAAGGTTATTAAATAATTGTCTGGAAGTCTGTTATTTGGGCGATTTTTAGTTATCAGAAGACTGGTGCGGATTGGATCAATGAGGGAGTTAAACTCGCGCCTTTTATCTCTACCAATAGCAAGGCGGTTACCAATGAAAAATCCTGCAAAAAACAAAAGAAGATTGAGTGCAATGCTTTCGACACTGCCCATTGATGCCCCTTCACGGCTGGTCAGCGTTTTGAGGGAGGCTTCTCGTACTTCTTCAAGAGATCCTGGATTGCCTCTTCCAGGAGATCGTTCTGCCGCCTGTCAGTTTCGGCGGACAGGATCTTCAGCTTCTTGATCGTATCGGCCTGCAGGGTCGTGTTGTAATTCTTTCTCTGGTCTTCCATATGAGAAGTTTATCATATGAAAACAAAGAGATCAATGCCCAAAGAAAAATGGACTTGACACTTTCTATATACATAGGTACATAGATTCCAACACGCCTTCTCCGAGGCAAAGGAAATGAACGAAAACCAAAAATACCCCGAAGATTCCCGCAGTCGTGAGGCTGTGGGCGGCACCCTTTGCGCCGGGAGAGATCTTCGGGGGTTTTATTTCAAAGGGGGCGCGATGCCAAGGCATAAGGAAATTTGTGCAATTCAGGGGAAGGCGACGAAATGGGATCATCTAAAAATCATCTACGGAGGACAATATCAGCCGCCGGAATCTTGCGACAGGGACCGCATGTTATCGGATCAATTCAAAGATTTTCTCACCGGCAAGGATTCTTTCCACCAAAAAATGAAGAGGGAAGCCAGGGTAAGAAACGAAGAACTCGATAAAACCTTGAAAGATTTGGTGCAGATCTTTGGTTATGGAACTGCAGGGCAAAAAGAAGCGGCCAAGGGGACTCTAAGCGTACTGGCGAGGATTTCAAGGGAAATGGTCACTACAGACTGATTCTGAAGGAAAATGAAAGGAGGCACAGAATGGATGCAGCAGAAAAAGTTACCGACAGCCTGAATCAGGCGGCATGGAAACTCAAGGGGATTGCGGGACTGTTCAAAGCTGATGGCGGCGACGAAGGCCGGCCGTTGGAAAAAGATGAATCTGACGGTCTTTACTGGCTTATCAGGGGTATCGCCGACGAGATCGAGAAAAACGCCGACTTGATCACAGAGGTAAAGTCAACGAATTGAAGGGTATACGGGCCGGTCTCAGGGCCGGCCCCCTTCACAAAAGGAGGTAGCCGTGGCAAAAATCAGGAAGAGAGGCAAGGGCTATCAGATTGATTATTTTGACCCTACAGGGAAACGGGTCCGGAAGTCTTTCAAAAAGAAGAAAGACGCGGAGGCGGAACTCGGGAAACGGGTCTCCCTGATAGCGGAAAAGCGTTACCTGGACGTGAAGAAGGATTGCACAACGACCTTCGGAGGGCTTCTTTCCAAGTATGAAGAGAATTTCAAAGGGCAACGTGCCTACAAGTGGAAAGACCTGTGCATCCGGAGATTCAAGGCACACTTCGGGGAAGAGACGATCATCGACAAGATCCGTTACGTTGACTTGGAATCCTACCGCAACCACTTGCGGCAGGACATCACGCGGCGGGATAACCTCCGCACCGATGCCAGCATCAACCGGGAACTCGCATGTCTGCATCACATCTTTGCGAAGGCCGTAGAATGGGAGATGATGGACCGAAGCCCGTTTGATCGGGGAAAGACGCTATTGGTAAAGGAAAACAACGCCCGCCTTCGGTATCTGACCCAGGAGGAGATTCAACGGCTCCTGAAGGCATCCCCGGAGCACCTCCGGAACGTCATTGTCTGTGCCTTGAACACCGGCATGAGGAAAGGGGAGATCCTGAACCTGAAATGGTCACAGGTGCGGGACGGGTTCATCTACCTGCGGCAGACCAAGACGAACGAACCCCGGCAGGTGCCAATTTGTGACACGCTGGCGGCCCTCCTGAAGGACATCAAGGCGAAGCAGAAGCCGAGATCCGGGGATGATCTTGTCTTTCGTTACAGCCGCACCATGCCGCCTAAGAAGAAGCTGGAAACGGGGGAGACGATCCGGCTTGCCTGGGACAACACCGGCAATGCGATTCTGGATACAAAGACCGCCTTCCGGAAGGCCGTGAAGAAAGCAGGGATAGAGGACTTCCGGTTTCACGACCTGAGACACACGGCGGCAAGTCACCTTGTGATGGCCGGTGCCAGCCTGAAGGACGTGCAGGAGATCCTCGGACACAAGACCATGACCATGACCCTCCGCTATGCCCATCTTTCCCAGGAACACAAAAAGAAAGCGGTCAATCTCCTGAATGGACTGACCGCTTTCTCCGGTTTGTCACAAAATGTCACAAAGGCTGTTTTTGACCCCTCCGGGAAGGAGGCTGTCACTCTGTAAGCCATTGATTTTACGTGGAGCCGATGAGGAGAATTGAACTCCTGACCTGGCGATTACGAATCGCCTGCTCTACCAGCTGAGCTACATCGGCATGATGCGTCCGGATGGCCTGAAACAGAGGACCGTCTTTACCCCAAGGATTGAGGCTTGTCAAGCCTTTCCCTTGACATTCGGAGGCGGTCTGGTATGCTCGCCGCATCTTTGCCGGAGGGAGGGCCATGAAGGGTAAACTCGGTAAGTTCCTCGCTGTATCCCCCCTGACCATCACCATTGCCGTGACCTTCCTTGTGGTCGTCCTTTTCTTCTTCAACCCGCCCTTTCTCCATTTCATGGAACTGAAGACCATGGACCTGCGCATGGTCTCCCGCGGGAAGGTCCAGCCTGTGGGCGCGGTGGTCATCGCCGCGGTGGACGAGAAGAGCCTGGGCGAGCTGGGGCGCTGGCCCTGGCCGCGGACGACCATGGCCCGCCTCGTGGAAAAGCTCAAAAAGGACGGGGCCAAGGCGGTCGGCTTCGATATCGTGTTCGCCGAGCCCGACGAAAACTCCAGCCTCCGGGCCCTGGGCGCCCTGGAAAAGGAGCTGAAGGGGGCGGCGAGTCCGGCCGTCATGAAGATTCTGGAACGCAAGCGGTCCGGAGCCGATACGGATAAGGCCCTGGCGAAGGCCATCGAAAAGGTCGAGAACGTATCCCTGGGGTATTTCTTCCACCTTTCCCAGAAGGACGTGGCCCATCTCACGGAGGAGGCGGCGGAAGAGAGGCTGGATGTCATCGGCAATTCCCGGTACCAGATGGTGGAGGTCCGGGCCGGGGTCAAGCCCGACGAGTATGCATTCATTCACGCCTTCACGGCGGAGCCGAATCTCCCGGCCGTCTCGGAAGCCGGCCAGAACAGCGGTTATTTCAACGCCTTTCCCGACGCGGACGGCGTGATCCGCTGGTCGCCCCTGGTGATCAAGGCCGGGGAAAGCTTCTATAACCCCCTGTCCCTGGCCCTGCTGCAGCAGTATTTCGACTGGGAGCCCCTGGTTCTCCGGCTCGCCGACTTCGGCGTGGAAGGCATCCAGATCGGCGACATCCGGATTCCCACCGACGAGGCCGGGCGGGTCATGATCAATTATCTCGGCCCCGGGAAAACGTTTCCCCACTACTCGATCTCCGACATCCTGAGCGGGCGGCTGGATCCCGACACGTTCAAGGACAAGATCGTCATCGTCGGGGCGACGGCCATCGGCATCTACGATCTCCGGGTGACCCCCTTCAGCTCCGTCTATCCGGGGGTGGAGATCCACGCCACCGTCATCGACAACATCCTGAAGCGGAACTTTCTCCAGCGCACCGCCTGGACATCGCTGCTGGATTTCCTGAGCATCCTCGGCCTCGGATTCCTCATCGGCCTGGTGCTGCCGCGGTTCAGCGCCGTCCGCGGCCTGCTCTTCAGCGCCCTCATCCTGGCGGGCTTCGTCGCCGTGAACACCCTGCTGTTCACCCGGATGAACCTCTGGCTGAACATGGTCTACCCGGTCATTGTGATCCTGGCCGTCTATGTGGCTGTCACGGTGTACCGCTACATCACGGAGGAGCGGGAGAAGCAGAAGATCCGCGGGGCCTTCCAGTATTACCTGACGGCCTCGGTCATCAACGAGATGCTGAAGGACCCCACCAAGCTGAAGCTCGGCGGGGACAAGAGGAACCTGACCGTCCTGTTCTCGGACATCCGCGGGTTCACCACGATCTCGGAGAAGCTCTCGCCGGAAGAGCTGGTCCACCTGCTGAACGAGTACCTCACCGCCATGACGGACCTGGTGTTCAAGTACGACGGCCTCCTGGACAAGTACATGGGCGACGCCATCATGGCCGTCTGGGGAGCCCCGCTGGACCAGCCGGACCATGCCGAGAGGGCCTGCCGGACCGCCCTGGAGATGCTCGAAGAGCTCAGGAAGCTCCAGAACAAGTGGGAATCCGAAGGCCGGCCGCGGATGGACATCGGTGTGGGCATCAACACGGGGGACATGGTCGTCGGCAACATGGGCTCCCAGATGCGCTTCGACTACACCGTCATGGGAGACAGCGTAAACCTGGGCTCCCGCCTGGAGGGGATCAACAAGGAATATGGGACGAGTGTCGTCATCAGCGAGTTTACCCACGAGATCATCAAGGACCGGTTCTTCTGCCGCGAGCTCGACTCCGTCCGGGTGAAGGGCAAGAAGCTGCCCGTCAGGATCTACGAGCTCCTGGGGGAGCAGCGAGACGCCGACCGCTTTGCGCGATGGTGCGGGATCTTCGAGCAGGGGCTGGCCCGTTATAAGGAAGGCCGCTGGGACGAGGCAATCGCCCTGTTCCGCCAGGTCCTCAACATCAAGCATGGAGATCCGCCGTCGGAGCTCTATATCTCCCGCTGCGAGTCCCTCAAGGAGCACCCGCCGGAAGGCGAGTGGGACGGCGTCTTTACCATGACGAGAAAGTGAACGGCGCGGCGGGGCGACGACCGGCTGCGCGGATTTTCTTTCGGTCCCCCCGGCGGGGCGCTGAGCGGAGCCGTCCCGTTCCTCCCGTTGTCGAAGAAAGCGGAAAACCCCACAACAGAAACGCGGATCGTAACCGGTCATGGAACAACAGAAATACAGAAGCTGGGTCGAGGTCGATCTCGACAGCTTCTCCCGGAACTGGGAGGAGCTGAAGCGGCTGGTCGGTCCGGACGTCCGGATCATGCAGGTCGTCAAGGCCGACGCATACGGCCACGGAGCCCTGGAGCTCTCCAGCGTCGCCCTCCGGAACGGCGCCTGGGCCCTGGGGGTGGCCAACGCCGACGAGGGCGTCCAGCTCCGCGCGAGCGGCATCACCGCTCCGATCGTCATCCTCAGCCCGTCCCCGGACTCCGAGATCGGGCAGATCGTCAAGTACGGCCTCACGCCGTCGGTGTCCGAGGCCTCTTTCGCCCGGGAGCTTCAGAAGAGCGCCCGGAAGTCGGGCATCCGCGTCCCCGTCCACATCGAGGTAGACACGGGCATGGGCCGCGGCGGGACGATCCACTACGAGGCCTTCGACCTGATCCGGGCGGTCCTAGACATGCCGAGCCTCGACCTGGAGGGAATCTTCACCCACCTCTCCTCCAGCGAAGTCCTGGTGGACTACAACAACCGCCAGTGGACCCATTTCCGGAACCTCCTGGCCAAGCTGGAGGAGAACCGGATCCGGATTCCGCTGAAGCACATGTCCAACAGCGGGGCCGTCCTGAACTTCCCCGAGTACAATCTCGACCTGGTCCGGCCGGGCATCATGACCTACGGCATCTACCCAGGGCCGGAAACGCGGGACAAGGCCGACCTGGCGCCCGTCATGAGCTTCAAGACGCGGGTCGTCCTCCTGAAGGAGTTTCCCGAAGGATACAGCATCGGCTACAACCGCACCTACATCACCTACCGGCCCACGCGCATCGCCACGATCCCCGTGGGTTACGGCGACGGCTACGGGATCCTGCTGTCGAACTCCGGCGAGGTCCTGATCCGGGGCCGGAAGGCGCCCATCGTGGGCCGCATCTCCATGGACATGTGCACCATCGACGTCAGCCATATCCCGGACTGTGCAATCGGCGACGAGGTGGTCCTCATGGGCCGCCAGGGCGACGGGTGCATCTCCGCCAACGAGATCGCGGCCCGGACGAACACCATCAGCTACGACGTCCTGTGCGCCCTGGGCAAGCGGGCCCCCCGGATCTTCGTCCAGAAGGGGAGGGCCGACGCGGTGGAGCCGCGCCTCCGGAGGATCTACATCCCCGGGGAGGAGAAGTCCGTCGCCCGCATCGACAGCATCATCCGCCACTGCTTCCAGACGAGGGCCCGGAGCGAGGAGATGGGGGACGCCATTTTCTCGGAGATGTTCGAGACCCTCTTCGGGAAGGAGGACCGGCAGCTGGAGCTCCGGGACCGCTTCCGATACAATATCGAGATCTCCGAGGCCTCCCCGCAGAACGGGAAGCGGAAGCGGGGCGAGTTCTTCCGGGTCCTGACCCGGGTGGAGTACACCAAGGCCCTCCGGGAGCCCGTTTTCATGATCGGCTGCGCCATGACGAACGCGCAACTCGAGGCCCTCTTCGAGGAGAAGCGCTGCGAGTACCGATGGCTCCTGAACCTGGGCGACGAGGCGGTGACGGAGAGCGACTTCCGCGTCGAGCGGGTCACCATCGACGGGGAGGACATCCCCATCCTCCGGTCCGAGAACACCGAACGCGGCTACGAGGTCTGGTGCGGCGGCGACCTCCTGAAGAAGAAGATTAACCGGCCGGTCCGCTTCGCCTTTGAGATCGCCACAAAAAAATCCAAGGAGAACAACCTGTTTTCCGTGTATGTGGTCTACCCCACCCGGGGCCTGGAAATCTCCTTCCAATACGAGAAGGCCAACCTCCGCCGCGTCCGGGAAGTGAGCTATTTCGCGGGCAAGCACCCGTACCCGCGGGTCACCCGGGAACAGGGCCGATGCACCACCCTGACCATCGCCGACGATGAGTGGATCTTCCCCAACAGCGGCGTCACCTTCATCTGGGATACCTGAAAGAAAGGGCCGGCCCCGGCCGGGGCGGCGAAATCGAAAGACACATGGACAAACTGAAGATCGGCATCATCATGGGGGGACTCTCCTCGGAGAAGGAGGTCTCCCTCAACAGCGGGCGAAACGTCCACGACAACCTCGATCCCGAGTTCTACGAAGCGGTTCCGTTGTTTATGGACGAGCGGGGCCGTCTCTGGGTCCTCCCCTGGCAGCTCATCCCGCAGAATACCACCGTCGACATCACCGAACAGCTCGAGCGGCAGGCCCGCCCCGTCACCTACGAGGATCTCCGGAAGGAGATCGACTTCGCCTTCATCTCCCTCCATGGTAAATACGGAGACGACGGGTGCATCCAGGGGCTCCTGGAACTGCTCCGGATCCCCTACACGGGGCCGGGCGTTCTGGCCTCGGCCCTGGGCATGGACAAGCACATCCAGCAGATGGTCCTCCGCGAGGCCGGGCTGGACGTCCCGCGGAGCCTGGTGATCCGCCGGGCCGAGTGGGAAGAGGACCGGGAAGGCGTCATCCGGCGCATCCGGGATGCCGTGCCGTGGCCCTGCGTCACCAAGCCGACCCGCGAGGGGTCCAGCATCGGCGTCACCATCGTCCGGGACGAGGCCTCCCTCGACGCGGGCATGGCCGAGGCCCTGCGGTGGGACAACGCGGTCCTGGTCGAGGAATTCCTGGAGGGCGTCGAGTTCTCCTCCATCGTCCTCGAGGACGACGGCGTCGCCGAGCCCCTGGGGCTGACGGAGATCCACCCCCAGAGCGAGTTCTACACCTACGATGACAAGTACATGCCGGGGCGCTGCCGCAAGTTCACCCCGCCCAAGACCATCCCCCCGGAGGTTGTGAAGAGGATCCTGGAGGAGGTGCTCAAGGCCTTCCACGCGCTGGGCTTCCGGTCCTACGGCCGGATTGACGGCTTCTATACGGCCGACGGCCGGATTCTCGTCACCGATCCCAACTCCTCCTCGGGCATGGCGCCCTCGTCCTTCTTCTTCGAGCAGGCGGCCAGCGCGGGGATGCTGCCCTCCATGATCATCTCGCGGCTCATCGAGAACGCCCGGAAGATCCACCGGGAGAAGCGGGGTCCCCTGTGAAAGGGGGCGCGCGGAGGGGCAGGCCATGACCGTCCCGGGCAACCTGGCCGCCATGACGACGAGGATCTTCCTGGACGTCCGCCCCCGGGTCCACCACCACCTGCAGGCATGGACCGCCCGGGCCGGGGCCATCCCGGACCCGGAGCTGCGCCGGCAGGCGCTTCTCAGCATCGGGACCAAGTCGTTCCACTGCGAGGGGGGCGGCATCTACGCCCTCCTGGCGGGGGATGCCTTTGAGGATGCCGTCCGCTTCATCGTGGCCTACCAGACGATCAGCGACTATCTCGACAACCTCTGCGACCGCAGCACCTCCCAGGATCCGGACGACTTCCGCGCCCTCCACGAATCCATGCCGCAGGCCCTCGCTCCGGAATCGGACCGGACCGACTGGTACCGCCTCCACGCGGAGCATGACGACGGCGGATACCTGGCGGACCTCGTGGAGACGTGCCGGGACGCGCTCCGGCGGGTTCCCTCCTACGGGGCCGTTGCGCCTGCCCTGCTTCGCCTGGCGGGGATGTACGGCGACCTCCAGGTCCACAAGCACGTCCGCCTCGACGAGCGGCTCCCGCGGCTCCTGGCCTGGTTCGAGGCGCACCGGAACGGGGTTCCGGAACTTCGCTGGTACGAGTTTGCCGCCGCCACGGGCTCGACCCTGGGGATCTTCTGCCTCGTCTCGTCGGCCTTCCGGAAAGGGTTTCCGGAGGCGGAGGCCGGACGGGTGGAAAAGGCGCTTTTCCCGTGGGTCCAGGCACTGCACATCCTCTTGGACTACCTGGTGGACCAGGAGGAGGACCGCCAGGGAGGCGACCTGAACTTCTGCACTTACTATCCCGGCGAGGAGGATCTCCTGGAGCGCTTGTCGTGGCTTTTCGAACGGGCGGAGGGAGCGGTCCGCGGGCTCCCCGAGGCCCCCTTCCACCGCATGATCATTCGGGGGCTCCTGGGGATCTACCTGGCGGACCGCAAGGTGGACCGGCAGGCGCGGGTCCGGCGGATGGCCCGGAAACTGGTCGGGATGGGCGGCCCGGCGGCGGTCTTTTTCTTCCTCCACTGCTGGGTGTACCGGCGCTTCCGGGAACGGTGAGGAGGGGCCGCCATGATCCGCTATATCGCCAAGAGGCTCCTCTTCATGGTCCCGCTCCTCCTGGGGATCACCATCATCTGCTTCACCGTGATGCACCTGGCCCCGGGGTCCCCGACGGACCTGGAGACCCAGATGAACCCCCGGGCCTCCGCGGAGGCGAAGGCCCGCCTGATGGCTCTTTATGACCTGGACAAGCCCCTCCACGTCCAGTACTGGCTCTGGCTCAAGAAGATCGCCGTCCTGGACCTGGGGACGTCCTTCTCCCAGGACCGCCGGCCCGTGGACCGGAAGATCCTCGAGCGCCTGCCCATCACGATCCTCCTGAACCTGCTGTCCATGGGCCTGATTCTGGTCGTGGCCATCCCCCTCGGGGTCCTCTCGGCGGTCCGCCAGGACTCCTGGTTCGACCGCCTGGCCGGGGTCTTCGTCTTCATCGGGTTCGCCGTGCCCACCTTCTGGCTGGCCCTGCTCCTGATGATCCTCTTCGGCGTCGAGCTGGGGTGGCTCCCCATCTCGGGGATCCGCTCCCTCAACTATGAATACCTGCCCCCCGGCGCGGCCGCCTGGGATCTCCTGAAGCACCTGATCCTGCCGGTGGGGCTGTCGGCCTTTGGGGGCCTGGCGGGGCTCTCCCGGTACATGCGCTCCAACATGCTGGAGGTCATCCGCCAGGACTACATCCTGACGGCCCGGGCAAAGGGGCTCCGGGAGCGGACGGTGATCTACAGGCACGCCCTCCGGAATGCCATGCTCCCGGTCATCACCATCCTGGGGCTGTCGGTGCCGGGCCTGATCGGCGGGAGCGTCATCTTCGAGACCATCTTCGCGATCCCCGGCATGGGGCAGCTCTTCTATATGTCTGTGATGGCGCGGGATTACCCCGTCGTGATGGGGATCCTCCTGATCGGGGCGGTCCTGACCCTCCTGGGGAACCTGCTGGCGGACGTGTCCTACGCCCTGGCGGATCCCCGGATCCGGGTCTCGTGAGGAGAATCGGCATGGCGGGAGACTTCTGGCAGCGATTCCGGAAAAACAGGCTGGCCGTGGCGGGGCTCACGGTAGTGGTCCTCCTGTTTGTCGTGTCGTTCCTGGCACCCTGGATCTCACCCTACGATGCGGGGGCCATCGACCTCCAGAACATCCTCCAGGCGCCGTCGGGCAAGCACCCCTTCGGGACGGACCCCCTCGGCCGGGACGTCCTGAGCCGCATGATCTGGGGCGCCGGGATCTCCCTGAAGGTGGGCTTCGTGGCCACGGGGATCGCCATCGTGCTGGGAACCATCCTCGGGGCCCTGGCGGGATACTACGGGCGGTGGGTGGACGCCCTGATCATGCGCTTCGTCGACATCATGCTGTGTTTTCCCACGTTCTTCCTGATCCTGGCGGTGATTGCCTTCCTGGAGCCGTCCATCTGGAACATCATGATCATCATCGGCGCCACCGGCTGGATGGGGATCACCCGACTTGTCCGGGCGGACTTCATCTCGCTCAAGGAACGGGACTTCGTCCAGGCGGCCCGGGCCATCGGGGCCTCGGACCTGAGGATCATCTTCCGCCACCTGCTGCCGAACGCCATGGCCTCCATCCTCGTGGCGGCCACGCTGGGAGTGGCCGGGGCGATCCTGACCGAATCGGCCCTCAGCTTCCTGGGGATCGGCGTCCAGCCGCCCACGCCGAGCTGGGGCAACATGCTCACCGCCGGAAAGGACAACATCGACATCGCCTGGTGGCTGTCCCTCTATCCGGGGCTGGCCATCCTGGTGACGGTCCTGGGATACAACCTGCTGGGGGAAGGGATCCGGGACGCCCTGGACCCGCGGCTGCGGCGCTGATCCATTCGGTGGCGGCCGGGGAGCGCGAGGGAATCAAAAAACCGGCCCGGGTTTATGCCCGGCCGGCTTTTTCTTGTCGATTGCCCTGTGATCTCTGTGCGTTGTGTCCGAAAACGGTCAGGGCATCTCCCAGTCGCTGTCGGGGGACGCGAAGTCCTTCAACTGGTCCCGACGCTTCTTGTGCTGGAGCTTCTTGAGGGCCTTCGCCTCGATCTGGCGGATCCGCTCACGGGTGACGCCCATCATTTCCCCGACTTCCTCCAGGGTAAAAGGTCCATAGTTGCAGGCAACCCAGGTGCAGTTGAGGAAATTCTCGTTCGAGAGGCGCCACTCGCAGGTCATTTCGGTGCAAGGCTCGGAAATCAGATGTCCTTTCTTCTTGCAACGATACATGTTTTTCACGGGGGAGGGTCTCCTTGCTTGGAAAGTTCGCCTAAACTAAACACCCTGCAGGGGATTGTCAACTGGGAAAGGCATTTCCCGGGACGGCGGAGTCCGGGTAACATCCGGTCATATCGGCGAAAAGCCTCGTTGACGGGAAAGACCGTCAGCAGCACCGTTGGTTAAAGTGGGGGACCTCCCGAACGGTTGTTGAAAGGCAGAAACGGCAGTCAGCCCAGTCCCCGGTTCAGATTGTTTTCTTACCGAAGAACAAGGACCCAGGAGGAAGACATGGCTGCCGAGAAGAAGGTTGCACAGCACGGCCTTTCATTGCTACAACTGGCCGAACGGTTATGAAACGTTTCGGAAGCCTGCCGCTGCCGGGGCTGTCGGAACGTGGGCCGGCGGCCGTTTGAGACCGTCGAGGCCGGAAACCTTATCAAAGAGCAAACGACCTTGAAGGAGGCTGCTTAAACCGCCCCTCCGAAGTGCAGTTGACTGTCAGGGAGGTCCCTGAGTTTTACACATGAATAGAAAGCACGGGTTCCTTCTTCTTCCGGTCCTGTTCCTGTTGGCGATCCATTCGGAATGCCTGAGCGGATCGTCCGGCACATTCTCACCGGCCGATACGTTCACCTATTGTGCCCTGTCCGGGAGTAATTTTGCGGATAGCAGCCTTCGCTGTAAAGGCAGCGTGCTTGATAAGGCCACGGAAAATCGCTGGCAGTTTTTCAATCCGACGGCGACGAGCTCTCCGTTTCCCTTCGTGAGGCTGGAGAGAAAAGAAAAGGAGCACCATCCCGCCAAACCGGGTCGCTCACCTCCTGCTGCATCTTCCCTTTCGTAAATAAATTCCTGACAGCCGATTCAACCCTTGATGGCATGGGACTTCCATGGCCGTTTCTGCCGTGTGCGCCTCATCCGGGAGCGGGCAGTTCGTGCCGGCAGGGATTCTCATGGAATGGATCTGTTCCACGCTCACCCGAGCCGGTTGTCTCTTGTCCAAATCCCGGTGACGGCCGGAGAGGATCCATGCGCTTGGATGGCTTTCCGGGTGTTTCGTGGAAGGATTGTACGAAAAAAATTAAGCAGACACTCCACGGAGGAAGAATATCATGAGCGGTACAATTTCCGAGATGATCGTTTTGCTTGTCATTGGTCTTGTGATTGCTGCAATTTGTATTGTTCCCGCTTCGAGAAGAAAAAGCAAAACAGAGACCGGCGATTCAGACCGGGAGAAAGATGGATCCCGGCCTGCCGCGGAGGAATCACGAAAACCGTCGAATCGCAATAGAAACAAGGATTGACGGGAGCTTTATTGCATCCAGAAGGGCAAGAATAAAGCGATCTGGGGGATAAAGATGAGAAGGAGTGCCGTGATCATCTGGGCTGCCAGCATTCGGAGTGCGCCTTGGAAGATGATATGGAGCGGCACGTCCCTGGCGACCCCCCCTACTACGTAGACATTGATGCCGACCGGAGGTGTGATGACCCCCATTTCCGTAACGAGGACGATAATCACGCCGAACCAGATCGGATCGAACCCCAGAGTGGTGACAACCGGGTAGAAGATAGGGATCGTCAGCATGATCATGGCAAGGCTGTCCATCAGGCAGCCAAGCACCAGATAGGTCAGGATGATCAAGCCGATTACGGCCCAAGGCGGAATCGGAAGCTGGGATACCCAGGCCCCCACCTCTGAGGGGATGGTGGTCACCGCCAGGAAGTGGCCGAACACCGTGGCACCGGCGACGACCACGAAAATCATGCAGGAGATTCGGGTCGTTTCGTTCAGGGCCGTCAGAAATCCTTTCCACGACAGGGTTCTCCCGACAACGGCGATCAGGATGGTTCCGAACGCCCCGACAGCCGCGGCCTCCGTCGGCGTGAACAATCCCGCAAAGAGGCCGCCCATCACCATGACAAACAGGATGAATGTTTCGATGACGCCGGCCAGGGACCGCAGTTTTTCCCGGATGCTGCATGGAGGAGCCTTTTCGTAAAGGCCGGGATTGATGCGTGTCCAAATCAGGATGGTGACGACGAACAAGAGGCTCAACAGGACTCCCGGCAGAATTCCTGCGGCAAAGAGCTTGCCGATGGACTGCTCGGTCATGACCCCGTAAACGATGAAAATTGTGCTCGGCGGAATCAGGATGCCCAGGCTTCCACCGGCGGCGACCACACCCGTCGCGAGCGCTGGATCGTACTTGTATTTTTTCATCTCCGGCAGGGCCACGGAGGCCATCGTCGCGGCCGTGGCGCTGGTGGATCCGCAGATCGCAGAGAATCCGGCACAGGCCCCGATCGTGGCGATGGCCAGGCCGCCTGGAAGGTGCCCGAGGAACTTGTGCGCGGCATTGAAAAGCCGGGCGCTCATGCCGGAGTGAAAGGCAATTTGGCCCATCAGGACAAAAAGAGGGATGACCGTCAGGTTGTAGGAACTGAACGTTGCAAAGAAATCCCGCGCGATGATGCTCAGCGAGGCATCCCAGGATACAAGACAGGCAAAGCCGACGAAGCCGACAATGCCCATGACGAAGCCGACCGGGATCTTCATGAACAGCAAGGCGATGAGAACAAGGAAAGCAAGGATGCCCGTCATGATCGGTGTCATTTTGCGAACCCTCTTCTCAAGAACAGAACCGCATCCATGATCAGCACGAGGCTCAGGAGACCGCAACCGGCGGACATGCCGAACACGAAGGGATGAATAGGCATCCCCACCGTCATCGAAACCTCTCCTGAATCAAAGAGTTCCATGGCGTAGAGGAAGGATTGCCAGGTTAGAAAAAGGAAGAAAGCGGCGCTTGCCATGTTTCCTATGGAGAGCAACCGGAACTGAGCCCTTTGCGGCAGCCTTTCCATCAGGATGTCGACCGCCACGTGGCCTCTCTGGACCGACGTGTAGGCCAGGGCGAACGAAACGGAGACCACGCCCAGAAATCCGACGAGGTCATACACTCCGGGAAGAGGCTTTCCGAAAAACCTCATGACGATATCGACGCAGGTCAACAGCATCATTGCCACCACGGCCGCCCCGGCAAGGTAGTTGATCCGGGTCATGGCATTTCCGATCGTGTCACGCGTATGCAACATAGGAAACCTCTTCATGATGAGGAAAAAGAAAACGTTCCGAGGAAGTCTTTCGGGAATCAGCCTGCAGTTCCGGCTCGGCACCGGCTGCAGGCATCAATAGATATAGAGGCGGGTGGAATGGCTTAAGCAGGAAGGATCAAGAATTTCAGAGTGGCGCATGCCCATTGTCATCCAAGTCTGTCTATTGTTGATGGATGACGCCTTTATATGAACGATGCATGTTTGTCAACAAGCCGGGATTCCGTTCCGGTTAGAATCGTTTCGGACAACAGGCTGGTTATTTCCTGTTTCTGTTGCGGAAATATTCAACGATTCCAGGCATAACCGAAATGATGATGATGGCTATGATTACGAGCGTGAAGTTTCGTTTCACGAACTCCAGATTGCCGAAAAAATAACCCCCCATGACGAAGATGAAGATCCAGGCAATTCCACCGATGACGTTATAACTGAGGAAACGCAGGTAGGACATGCTGCCGATTCCGGCCACGAAAGGGGCAAAGGTGCGGATAATGGGCATGAACCGCGCGGCGATAATCGTTACCCCTCCATATTTCTCATAGAACCGGTGCGTTCGATCGAGATATTCCCTTTTGAAGAAACGCGAGTCTTTCCTGGTGAAGACTTTTGGCCCTACATACTGGCCAATCGCGTAGTTGACCGTATCGCCTCCTATGGCCGCCACGGCCAGGGACAAGAGAAGCCATGTGACGTCCAGGTCGCCCCTTGCGGCGAAAGTGCCCAGGCCGAACAGGAGCGAATCCCCCGGCAGGATGGGGGTTACGACCAGGCCTGTTTCGCAGAATACAATCAGAAACACGATGAGATACGTCCAGACACCAAACGTCTGGAGGACGTAGCTGATATGCCTGTCCAGGTGCAGGAACAAATCGACGAACTGAAGCAGCAGATCCATGGCGATTCCCATTACCTGAAAGCCTATGATCCCGAAAGGAGAATCTCATGCCAGCGAATAGGCCACCATGATCAATTGGCGAGAGCGTTTGTTCGCATTCATGTCCCGAAACGACCTGCCGGCAACCCTCTACTTCGGCATACCGCCGGGACGGGTGATCGAAATTGGTATCCGGATTCAGATTTGACGGATGTTGTCCGAAAAGGAGGCCGGCCTATGAACAGTCGCATTCCAATGTGGATGTGGGCAGTCATAAATAGAACGGGTGTGCCGGTTGTTGCATTTCCGGACCGGCAGACAGGAATCGAATGAAATCGCTTCGCGCTCTACCAAGAATAGAGTCTATTTTTTTCTGCCTGTATCATATCTTTTCCATGATGAGTTTTGTGACGCCTTTCTGGACGAAGCCGAGCTGTTTGGCCATCGCATACGAGACATCGACGTCCCGGCCTTTGATGTAGGGTCCACGGTCGTTGATCGTTCCCTCGGCGACCTTGCCGTTGTCAGGATTGGATAACCGTACTTTCGTTCCCATGGGCAGTGTTTTATGGGCCAGGGTGTTTTTATGCATGTCGAAACGCTGGCCACTGGCCGTTTTCTTGTTGTGATGCTCCGCCCCATACCAGCTGGCGGTCACTTCCCCGCCGGCTTCGGGTTGGGCGGTCCGGACTGCCTGGGCAGCCTGGGTAGTCTGGGCGGTCTGGGCAGCCTGGGTAGTCTGGGCGGTCTTGAGAGTTTGGATGTCCTGGACGGCCTGGGATGAAGGCGGATGGATGATCAGTTTCTGGCCGATCCGAATCATGTCCGGATTGGACAGACGGTTATCCTTGGCTATCCGGTAAGGGTTTATCTTGTATAACTTTCCGATCTTCCAAAGATTGTCACCCTTCTGGACAATGTATTCAACCGGCTTGCCTCCGGCCGGGGCGGTTTTGGCCGAGTCCTGTGCCACGGCGGTCGCAAGCTCGGCCGAAAAGGAATTTGACGCTTTCCGGGCAGACGCTTGCGTCCTGATTCCATTGAGGTTCTCTGCAACATTGCCAGCGGGTTTGATTTCCATCGTTCATCGGCCTCCCTTATGAAATCTTCATTGCGTCAAAATTGTGACTCCCTTGTTGTCCAGGAGAAAGCGGCGTCACGATTTTCTCCAGTGATATCGAGCATAAGTGATTTGTACTGCAACGGCGGACGTCATGATTACTCCTGCATTTTGCAATTGTAATGCCACCCATCCGTTCCCCGCGGCAACTCCATCCGTTTCAGAACCGTTGCATGGTCGTTATGGAAATCAGGGGCCCGGCGGATCCGTCCCCCGAAAACGGACCATAATTCAATGCTTGCTCCTGTGTTTGCTTGTGATATATATCGTTTCACCCATTCGAGCAGTCGTCGTTCTGACGCGTCAACCGGTCTCCCCCCGCATACCATAAGACATCCGGAAAGGAGGAAACATGTCCGTCATGGAAAGAGGGATGTGGATCGTCGGCCTGTTTGTTCTGTTCCTGGTCTTCATACCGTGCCATGCCTACACAGCGGAGTATGTCGGTTCCGAAAAATGTGCCGTGTGCCATTCCGGAGCCTACGAGAAATGGAAAGACTCTCTTCACAACAAGTCGCAGCAGGAACTCTCCGCCACGAACGATTCCGTTGTGGTGGACTGGAAAGGGACGCTGAAGCTCAAAGGTGGGAACATCCCCGAATACACCGTCAAGCTTTTCAAGAAGGGGAAAGACTACTACGCGACACTGGTCGATACGAAGAACACGGCTCGGGAGCAGACCTACAAGGTCGTCCGGACGTACGGCGGATGGGGGTGGAAACAGCGTTACCAGGTCAAAATCGGAAGCTATCACTATATCATGCCGATCCAGTGGAACCAGGCCTCCAGTCGCTGGGTGGCCTATAATCCGCAGTGGTGGTACAACGCAGACGGAAGCCTGAAAGAGCCCGCCACGAGGAACTCCTTTGAACTGGACTGCGCAGGATGCCACAACACGGGCCTCGTCCTGTCCAAGGGCGACAAGGGCGTCGTCGTCAAGTACACGGAATTGAACACGGGGTGTGAGAAATGCCACGGCCCGGGCTCGGTACACCTTGGCAACCCGACGGGGGGCATCATCAATCCCAGGAAACTGGCCTACGACCGCAACATTGAATCCTGCGGGCAATGCCACTCCCGGGGCGTCAGCAAGCCCTCGGGCAACTACGGTTATCCCTGGAATGACAAGGAAAACAAGCCCTACATGGTCGGTGAGCCCCTGGACCGATATTACCAGTTCCGGCCCGGTGAATGGGGAGGCATGACGGCCCACGCCAAGAGCCATCACCAGCAGTGGCATGATCTGCTCAGGAGCAAGCATTACGGCAAAGTCACCTGCACAACCTGTCACGATCCCCACGGTGGTCCGAACCGTTACCAGCTTGCGAAGACGGACAGCAACAACGACCTGTGCCTCAGTTGCCACAAGCGGAGATATGGAACCCCCGAGGCGGTCCGGAAGCACACCAGGCATTCCTATGCCCCCGAGACGACCGGGACCAGCCGCTGCTCCTCCTGCCACATGGTGAAGACGGCATCTTCCGCCGAGGCGGGGGACATCCATTCGCACGACTTCAAGATCATCAAGCCCCGGGAGAGCCTGGAGGCATTCCGGAAGGATCCAAAGAGCGTCATTCCAAACTCCTGCAACGGATGCCACAAAGAGTGGGGGAAGGATGAAGCGGGGTACATGGCGGGTGTGAACGCCTACGAGAAGCTCTTTAAGAAATAACTTCTGGAACCGAACATTGCCGATCGGTTGGCATCCGGGAAAGGGGGTACCGGCAAGGCCTGTACCCCCATTTTTTATGCCGAAGGACAGGATGCGGCTGAACGCATGATCGTCCGTGCCGTCGGCATCCGCGAAGCAATCCATCTCCGGTGGAACGGGCGATTACGGGGTGGGCAATCCGGCGCGTCGCCGGAGGCGCTCCCGGCGGTGGAGGAAGGCCGCCGTCTCCTCCTCCGTGCCGGAGCCGCAGGCGAGCCAGTGCTCCACCACGGCGAGGGCCGCCGGGGCGTCTTTTTCGTTGTGCTCCAGGTCCTTGGCCAGCTCCTCCGCGGCGAAGGCGTCGACGGGATCCTCCCGCAGCATCTCCCGCCACAGGCCGATGGCCTCATCCCGGCGCCGGACCCGTTTGCAGAGGAGCGACAGCTCCCTCCGGGCCTCCCGGGAGGGAAGGCCCGTCCCGGTGTCTACCAGCCGCGCCAGGATCTCCTCCGCCCCCGACCGCTCGCCCCGGTCGATCAGGAGGCGCGCAGCCGAGAGGAGGTCCCGCGGATCGGCCGCGGGGGGCGGTTCCGGCAGGACCAGCTCCGACAGGTGGGCCGCCAGGGCCGCCAGGGAGAGGATGTCCAGCCGGTTATGCCGGAAGATGTCGCCCAGCAGCCGGCCGTCCCTTGTCCGGAGCCAGCGGAAGTAGCGCTCCGGGATCTCGCTCCCCGGGAGGTCGTCTTCCCGGAGGAGCCCCAGCAGGGCCGCCTCCAGGGTCCCGAGCCGGCAGTTCTCCAGGCGCCGGCCCACGAGACGGCGGCTCGGGTGGAGGAGGTCCAGGTGGGGAAAGCCTTCCAGGGGGTTCGGGAGTCGGTTCATGACGAACCGGGCCGCCAGGAGGTTGAGGTCGAAGGCCTTGCCGTTGAAAGTGACGAGGGCCTTCCGCGACGCCGCCAGCTCCGTCAGGTGGGCCAGGGCGGCCCGCTCCTCCGCGTAGTCCCGGAGGAAGAGCTGCCGGAGGACGAAGCGGGTCCCCTCGAACCAGCCCAGGCCGATCAGGAAAGCCACCGTCCCCGTTCCCCCGGCGAGTCCCGTCGTCTCCGTGTCGAGAAACAGCAGGTCCCCGATGTCCAGGGCGGCCATATCCCGAACGTTGCCCAGGATGGCCGCCCGGGCCATGTCGAGGCCCGACAGGTCCGCCACACGCCGGTGGCCGTGGCAGGATCCGCCGCCGACGTCCTCTCGAACCACGAAGAAGGGGCCGTGGGGCGTCTCGATCTCCTCCCCGGAGACGACCTCGCCGAGGGGCGGGAACCGGTCCTTTCGGACCGGGGGCGGTTCCCGGCGCCGGCCCATGATCTCCTCGATCCGGCGCCTCAGCTCCGAGAGCTCGGGCTTCTCCGCCCGCGTGGGGGCGGGTGTCTCGCCGGTGAGACGCTGGAGGCGGTTGCGGACGCTCATGGCACTTCCAGGAGCCGGTTCACGACCGTGAGGGCCACCTCCTTGGCGCGGTTGCCCACCTCCAGGGTGGGGCCCACGCAGGAGGGGCAGCCGTGGAGGCAGGGACAGGAGGAAAGGAGGGCCTGCGCCGATCCCAGGAGCCGCCGGTGCTCCGCGTAGAGGAGGTCCGAGAATCCGATCCCGCCGGGATAGGCGTCGAAGAGAAAGACCGTCGGGTCGAAGGCGTCCTCCCGGGCGGGCTCCGCCTCGTCGGCCCCCGGCGGGGAGGACGTGATCACGCGGCCGCTCCCGGTATGCCGGACGAACCACTCGCCGCTCTTGTCGCCGATGCAGCGGTCGATGTCGTGGAGGTCCGCCATCAGGAGCATCGCCGCCAGGTGGTGGAGGCCGTAGGCCAGCCCCGTGAGGCCGTCGATGATCTCCTCCCGCGTGAAGGGCAGGGCCTCCAGGAGGTCCCGGGGGATGGTGAACCAGTAGCCCGTGGTGTGCATGTCCCGCTCGGGGAGGTGGACGTCCCCGAATCCCAGGTTTTCCGAGGTGTAGAACTTGATCTTCTTGTAGCCCACAACCTTCCGGACCACCTGGACCTCCCCGTGCTCGACGATGGCGCTTCCCTCGCGCTTCTCCACGAACCGGTCGATGACCCGGACGTTCGTATAGGTCATGGCGTCGGTGAAATAGTCCACGTCTACCTTGCGCACGTAGGCCTTCTTGCCCGGCAGGTCGAGGCGGTCCACCTGGTAGGGCTGGGACTCGACCATGTAGATGGCCCCGTCGTGAAGGGCCGTGAAGGCCCCGTCCCAGTCCACCTCGGCGATGATCCGGGGGTTGCCCTGCTCGCTCGCGTCGACCACCACCACGTTCTCCGGGTTGATGCTCCGGAGGCTCACCTCGTCGGCCGGATAGCTCTCGGCGGACCAGTGCCAACGCTCTCCCGCCTGGTGGAGAACCCCCTTCTCCGTCAGGTAGTCCAGGAGCTCCTCGATGTTCTCCCGGCCGAAGCGCTCTCCCCGCTCGAAGGGCAGCTCGAAGGCGGCGCTCTTGAGGTGGTGGAGGAGAATCAGCAGGTTGTCCGGGTTGATGCGGCAGTGCTCCGGCGAGCGGGAAAAGAAGTAGTCCGGGTTCTCGGCGATGAACTGGTCCATGGGGGCGCTCCGGGCGATCAGGATCGCCAGGCTCCGGCCTGCACGCCGGCCCGCGCGGCCCGCCTGCTGCCAGGTGCTGGCGACGGAGCCCGGGTAGCCCGCCATGATGCAGGCCTCGAGATCCCCGATGTCGATGCCCAACTCCAGGGCGTTGGTGCTGACGACCCCCATGACCTCGCCGCTCCGGAGGCCCGCCTCGATCTGCCGCCGCAGGTTCGGCAGGTAGCCGCCCCGGTAGCCCGTGACGAAGGTGTCCGGCAGGGGCTTTCCCTTTTTGAACCGGTCCTTCAGGTAGCGGGTGAGGACCTCCACGTTGAGGCGGCTGGTGGTGAAGACGATGGTCTGGATCCGCTCCTCCACGAGGCTCCCCGCCAGGTTCCGGGCCGGCGTCAGGGCCGACTGGCGGATGCCCAGCTCCCGGTTCACGATGGGCGGGTTGTAGAGGATGAAGGTCTTGGCGGCGGCGGGGGCGCCGCTCTCGTCGAGGAGCGTCACCGGCCGCTCGAGGACCGCCTCGGCGTGCTCCCGCGGATTGGCCACCGTGGCGGAGCAGAAGATGAACACAGGATCCGCGCCGTAGAACCGGCAGATGCGGACGAGGCGGCGGATCACGTTGGCCAGGTGGGAGCCGAAGATGCCCCGGTAGACGTGAAGCTCGTCGATCACGACGAAGCGGAGGTTCATGAAGAGCTTCTGCCACTTCGTGTGGTGCGGCAGGATGCCCGCGTGGAGCATGTCGGGATTCGTCACCACCACGTGGCCCTGGCGGCGGATGGCCTGGCGGGCGTCGTCGGGGGTGTCCCCGTCGTAGGTGAAGGTGCGGATGTCCTCCCGGAGGTCCGTGATCAGGCCGTGGACCTCGTGCATCTGGTCCTGGGCGAGGGCCTTCGTGGGAAACATGTAGAGGGCCCGGGTCTCCGGCTCCTCGAGGATCCGCTGGAGGACCGGGAGGTTGTAGCAGAGGGTCTTCCCGCTCGCCGTGGGGGTCACCAGGACGATGTCTTTTCCCTGGCGGACCAGGTCGACCGCCTGGCCCTGGTGGCTCCAGAGGCGGCGCATGCCCCGGGCCTCCAGGACGGACCGGAGGCGGGGATGGACCCAGCCGGGATAGTCGACGTACCGGGCTTCCCGCGCGGGGATCCGCTTCAGGGCCGAGACGTTCTCCATGAAGCGGCGGTTCTTCTCCAGGCGCGACAGCCATTCGTCCAAGGTGAGTCTGCTCATGGTTTCGCCTGCATAGGGGGACAAGTTCCAATCATTCGGCGGCCACCGTTTTCCCGGGGCGCGGGGGCTGTCACGGGGGCTTCCGCTGTCGCGATAACTTTTCCATCCTCTCCCTTTTGAATTCGGGACGCCGTGGAAGCGGAAAAGTTTTCTGATTGCTCCTCTGGAAACCCCCGGCCGCGCCCCCGCGGTTGGGTGGTTCTGTAGAGGCGCGTATGACTCCGCGGCCTGGGAACGGGGATAGATTTGAAGCCCATTCCCGTTTCCGGGTTCAAGCCTGTCCCCTTTTACGGCATTTGGGGTCGGATTTCAAATCCGTCCCCGTTTTTCCCCATCGGGTGCCTGATCCGCCCTCCGCGATCAGTAGACCATGAACATCCGCTGGATTTCCTTCGTGTCCTTCGTCTTTGTAAGGGCCAGCATCAGGAGAATCCGGGCCTTCTGGGGATTCAGGTTCCCCGCGACGACAAAATCGTATGCATCGTCTTTCGCCTCCGCAGACCGCGCGATGAAGCCGCTCCCGGTCCTGGAGGCCCGGACGATGACGACGCCCTTTGCCCTCGCCTCACGATACGCGGTCTGCATCCGGCCGGACATGCTTCCATTGCCGGTACCGGCATTCACAATCCCTGACACTCCCTTGGCCACGGCCGCGTCCAGGAGGGTGCGGTTCTCCCCGGCATACCCGTAGAGGATGGCGACTTCCGGAAGCGTTTCGAGGTTCATGACGTCGAATTCACTGGTCGCCGTGTGGCGCTTCGTGGTGGCCCTGTAGAAAAGGGGCTTCCCGTCGATGATATACCCGAGGAAGCCGAAATCCGGGGTCCGGAAGGTGTCGAGGGCGGTGGTGTTCGTCTTGGACACCTCCCGGGCGGCGCTGATCTGGTCGTTGAGCATCACGAGGACGCCCTTGCCGGCGGCGGACGGCGATCCCGCCAGGAGAACGGCGTGGAAGAGGTTCATCGGCCCGTCGGCGCTGATGGCCGTGGCGGGACGCATCGCGCCGGTGAGGACCACCGGTTTCATGCTCTTGACGGTGAGGTTGAGGAAGTAGGCCGTCTCCTCCAGCGTGTCCGTCCCGTGGGTGACCACGATGCCGTCGACGTCGCTCTTTGCCAGGAGCTGGTTCACCCGCCGGGCCAGCTTCAGCCAGTCCGCCGGAGTCATGTTCTCGCTGGGGAGCTGCAGAACCTGTTCCCCGCTCACCCTGGCGACCCCGGCCAGTTCGGGAACGGAGGCGATCAGCGCCTCCACGCCGATCTTCGCGGCCGCGTAGCCCACCGTCTGGGTTGTCTGCGATCCCGTGCCGGCGATGGTTCCTCCTGTCGCCAGGATGGCGATCCTGGGAAGGCCGTCGGCCGCAGGCGCGGGAAGGCCGGAAGAGACGGTGAACAGCATGACAAGAAGGAAGATGCGGGACGTTTTCAACGGGAAGCCCTCCTTTGCGTCTCCGTTTTCTTCGGTGGAGACGCGGGGAGGATACCACAACGGGCCGATCCGGCAAGGCCCTATTCTCCGTTCCGATCCCGGGAGCAGCCGGACAAAAGGGGCGCCCGGCGTTGACATTTTCGACGCCTGTGTTAGAGTTCCTCCGTTTTTATCCCGCCCATCCAGGAGATCCGCATGAAAATCGACGTGAAAAAAGGAAATCTCGAACGGTTTGTCACGCCCGCCACGGCTGTGTTCCTGTTCGAGGGTGAGGAGCCCGCCGGCTCTGCGGCCCTTCTCGACAGGGCTTCCGGGGGGCTCGTCACCGAACTGCTGAAAGCCAGGGATTTCAAGGGCAAGCTCCACGCAACGGCGCTTCTTTACCCCGGGAAGGTCCTGCCGGCCCGGCGACTCATCCTGGTCGGCCTCGGGAAGAGGAACGATGTCACCATCGACCGCATCCGGGGCGCCTTCGCCGCGGCCGCCCGGGAGGCCCGGAGGCTGGACGCGAAGGACTTCGCCGCCTCCACGGACATCGGCCTGCCGGAGGAGAAACCGGAGCGGATCGCCGCGGCGGCGGTTGAAGGGGTCCTTCTTGGCCTCTATCGCTACCTGCCTTACAAGACCGTCGACCGGGAGGAATTCCGGGAGCTTCGATCTTTCGCCATCGTCGAGACTGACGGGGCGCGCGGGAATGCCCTGCGGAAAGCGGCGGCCGAGGCGGAGGCGGTCTCCCGGGCCGTCTGCTTCGTACGGGACCTCGTCTCCGCGCCGGGGAACGAGATGACCCCCGACCGGATGGCAAAGGAAGCGAAGAAAATGGCCGCGGGCCGCGAGCTGGCCGTGAAGGTTCTGGACGGGCCGGCCATGCGGAAGCTGGGCATGAACGCCCTCCTGGGGGTGGCCCGGGGCAGCGCCCAGCCGCCCCGACTGATCGTCGTCGAGCACCGGGGAGGGAAGAAGGGAACGGCCCCGGTGGTCCTGGTGGGCAAGGGCATCACCTTCGACAGTGGCGGCATCTCCCTCAAACCCGCGGATAACATGGGCGAGATGAAGGACGACATGGCCGGGGGGGCCGCCGTCCTCGGGGTGCTGCTGGCGGCGGCGGACATCGGCCTGCCGTTGAACGTGGTCGGCCTGGTGCCGGCGGTGGAAAACCTGCCCGATGGAAAGGCCTACCGGCCCGGGGATGTGCTCACCACCCATTCGGGTCAGACCGTGGAGATCATGAGCACCGATGCGGAGGGACGGCTGATCCTGGCGGATGCCCTGTCCTACGCCCGGAAGCGTTACCGTCCGGCGGCGGTCATCGATCTGGCCACCCTGACGGGGGCCTGCGTCATTGCCTTGGGGGATCTCGGGATGGGCCTCTTCGGGACGGACGCGGACCTGAACGCCCGGATCCGGGCCGCCGCGGCGGAGACGGGGGATCTGGTCTGGGAAATGCCCCTCTGGGACGAGTATGTGGAACTGATCAAGAGCGACATAGCGGACTGGAAGAACACCGGCGGACGCAGCGGCGGGGCCATCACGGCGGCCCTTTTTCTGAAACAGTTCGCCGGCGAGGGACCCTGGGCGCATCTGGACATCGCCGGAGCCTCCTGGCTGAAGAAGGACCGGCCCTGGACACCCAAGGGTGCCTCCGGAATCGGCGTCCGCCTGATGGTCGAGGTCCTGAAGCGCTGGAGTGCGCCCGCGTGAACACCGCCGGGGATCCTATCCTGAAGATCGAAGGGCTCGCGACCTATTTTGAGACGGCCCGGGGGACTGTCCGGGCGGTGGACGGCGTCGACCTGTCCGTCTGTCCCGGGGAGACCGTGGGCATCGTCGGTGAATCCGGTTGCGGGAAGACCGTCCTGGCCCTCTCGATCCTGCGCCTGGTGCCGCCGCCGGGCCGGATTGCCGCGGGCCGCATCGTCTTCGGAGGCCGCGATCTCCTGGCCCTTCCGGAGGAGGAGATGCGGCGCATCCGGGGCCGGGAGATCTCCATGATCTTCCAGGAGCCCATGACCTCCCTCAACCCCGTCTTCCGCGTGGGAGACCAGGTGGCGGAGGTCCTGGAGGTCCATGAGGGGCTGCCGCGGCGGAAGGCCCTGGAGCGGGTCGTCGAGGTATTCCGGCTGGTCGGAATCCCGTCCCCGGAGACGCGCATCCGCGACTATCCGCATCAGCTCAGCGGGGGACTCCGCCAGCGGGTCATGATCGCCATGGCCCTGTGCCTGAAGCCGCGCCTGATGCTGGCCGACGAGCCCACCACCGCCCTGGACGTGACGATCCAGGCCCAGATCCTGGACCTCATCGAGCGGCTCAAGGAGGAGACGGGAACGTCCGTACTGCTTGTCACGCACGACCTGGGGGTCGTCGCCGAGGCGGCCCAGTTCGTAGCGGTCATGTACGCCGGGATCGTGGTCGAATACGGCCTTGCACGGGACGTGTTTGCTTCTCCGCACCACCCCTATACGGTGGGTCTCCTCGCCTCGGTCCCCCGAGGGCGGGGCGCAGTAGGGGGACGTCTTCCCGCCATCGCCGGCATGGTGCCCTCCCTCGACGATCTTCCGGCGGGCTGCCGCTTCTCCGGCCGCTGTCCCGATGTCATGGAGATCTGCCGGCGGGAGGAGCCCGCCGTGACGAAGCCTGCGCCGGGACGCAGCGTGCGCTGCTGGAAATTCTCATGAGCGGGAGGGTTGCGGTTTCGATGGAACAGCGGAGGGCGCAGGAGGCGCTGGTGGACATCCGGGAACTCCGAAAGGGATATCCCGTGCGGGGCGGATTCCCGGGACGGCATGGAACGGTCCGGGCGGTGGACGGCGTGTCCCTCCGGATCCGACGGGGGGAGACCCTGGGGCTGGTCGGGGAATCGGGCTGTGGAAAGTCCACCCTGGGCAGGCTGGTCCTCCGCCTGGAGGAGCCCACGGCGGGCCGGATTTTCTTCGAGGGGGAGGACATCTCAGCCCTGGACGGCGCAGCCCTGCAGGCCTATCGCCGCCGGGTCCAGATCATCTTCCAGGATCCCTATTCATCCCTCAATCCCCGCATGTCCGCCGGCGCCATCATCGGTGAGCCCCTGGCGGTTCACGGCGTACCGGCGGCGGAGATCCCCGGGGAGGTGGAGCACCTCGCGGAGACCGTGGGGCTCTCCCGGGAGCAGACGACCCGCTATCCTCACGAATTCAGCGGCGGGCAGCGGCAGCGGATCGGCATCGCCCGGGCGCTGGCCCTCCGGCCGGACCTGATCGTGGCCGACGAGCCCGTCTCAGCCCTGGACGTATCCATCCAGGCGCAGATCCTGAATCTCCTGAAGGATCTTCAGGAGCGGTTCGGGCTTTCCTACCTGTTCATCACCCACGATTTCGGAGTCGTGCGGTTCATGAGCGACCGTATCGCCGTCATGTACCTGGGGCGGATCGTCGAGTTGATCGGAAACAAGGACCTGGACAGCCATCCGCTGCATCCCTACACGGAGGCCCTGCTATCGGCCGTGCCCGCTCCGGATCCTTCCCGCCGCCGGACACGGGTCGTCCTGCCGGGAGACCCCCCCAGCGCCGTCGATCCGCCGCCGGGCTGCGTGTTTCATCCTCGCTGTCCCCGGCGCATGGAAGTCTGCAGCCGGGAAGTGCCCGCCCTGGCCGTGCGGGACAACGGGCATCCCACGGCCTGCCATCTGTTCGGAATCGCGGACGGGGACCCGTCCCTCTGAAGGAGGAAGCATGAAGGAAGAGAGCGTCGCTTTCCTGTCCGGCGGCATCCGGATCGAGGGCCGGCTGGCCCGGAACGACGGAAGCCGGTCCGTCGCGATCTGCCACCCTCACCCGCAGATGGGCGGCAGCATGGACAACAACGTCGTGGAGACCCTGGTCACCGCTTACGGCGGTGCCGGATACACGACCCTCCGCTTCAATTTCCGGGGCGCCGGACGCAGCGAGGGATCCTACGACGAGGGACGGGGCGAGCGGGACGACGTCCTGGCGGCGGTTTCCTTCCTGGCGGGGGAGGGCTTCGGAAACATCGAACTGGCGGGCTATTCCTTCGGTGCATGGGTGATTTCCAGGGTCCTGGCGGTTCCGGGAATGGCCTTTCCGTCCGTCCTCGTTTCGCCGCCTGCGGGATTCATGGAGTTCGATTTCAGCGGCTGGCCAGGGAACGTCCGGCTCGTGACGGCCGGAGACCGCGATCCCTATCTCGATCAGGCGCTCGTCCGGGAGGAAGCCCGCCGGGCCGGGGCGGACATCGAGATCATCCCGGGGGCCGATCACTTCTACATGGGGAAGGAGCGTCTCCTTCTGGAGGTTGTCCGGAAACGGCTGTCCCTTTCCTGATGCGGGTTTGCAGCGTTCGGAAAAGCCCGTGCAGCCAGGGTGAAAAAATGTTGCAATTTTGTTTCATCGGTGATACGGCACAAAACACCGGTCGCGATGACAGGGTTTTCATAGGGTATCTCTAACGCCGGCGTGAAGGTTTTGTAGTGATTCAAGTTTTTCGCTTTTTTTAGGTCACGGGCTGCCCGCAGACGGCTGCGGGAAGGCGTGGCCTTTTTTATTCCACCGGTGGGTGGGGGGATTTCGCTTGAAAGGAGGGAAGTACTTTGGCACAGGGTAAGGTGAAGTGGTTCAACGAGAAGAAGGGGTATGGCTTCATCGAGAACGATGAAGGCGGCGACGTGTTTGTTCATTACAGCTCCATTCAGTCTACCGGTTTCAAGACGCTCCAGGAAGGCCAGCGGGTGGGCTTTGAAATCGAGCAGGGCAAAAAAGGCCCCGCTGCCGTGAAAGTCCAGCCTATATAGAGCAGGCGGAATTCTAAGAGAGATGCCCCGGTTTAGCCAGCCGGGGCATTTTTTTGTTCAGGCCGTTGAAAAACACCCGTCTGCTTCGTTTCCCTTGTCCCTCGCGGCTCAACGTACGAAACAGTACGTCTCGCAGCTCGGAACTTCGGGGGCCTTGCATCCGGGCGTTTTTGAACAGCCTGAATACGGAAGGGATCTCGGGGGAGGCCGTTGAAAAACACCTGTCTGCGGCGTTGCCCTCGTCCTTCACCGCTTGACGTACGAAAAGTACGACTCGCGGCTCATGACTTCGGGCGCCTTGCATACAACCCCTTTTGAACAGCCCGCCACACTAATGCATTTCTTCCTTTTTTATAGGGAATCCAGTGCGGATGGGAGGCCGATATGTGGGATCAGGGCTTCCCTCGCGCTCAGGAGCGTTTTTTCGACCCTGCATCGTCTCGCTCCGCTGCAAAGTCATAACTCGCGCCTGGCGGCGCTCAGACAGATGACTTTGCGGGCGCTTCGCTGCGACGGCAGGGTGCCCCGAAAAAGCCGCTATTCGCTCTCCGGGAAGCCCCCTCTCCCCGGCTGACGTTCGCGGGGGCGCGACAGGGGGTTCCCAGAGGAGCAATTAGAAAACGTTTCCGGATTCCAGGCTTTTCGGTTTCAGAAGGCGAAGAGCGGAAACGTTTTCGCGACGGCGGGAGCCCCCGTGGCAGCCCCCAGCGCCCTGATACGAATAAAGAAGAAAAATCATGGAGAGGGTACTGGTTTGAAATCCGCCCCCTTTTTCCCGATCCTGCTCAAACGGCCGCCGCTTCCCGGAACGAGCGGATCTCGCGGAGCGCCCGGTGGCGGATGATGAAGAACGCCACGACACTGGAGAGGGGCTGGGCCAGCCAGACTCCGCTCACCCCGAAGAACGGCGGCAGGATGATCAAGAGCGGCACCAGGAGCAGCATATCCCGGATGAACATGAGCCACATGGCCGTCGATCCCTTCCCGAGGCCGATGAACATGTTGATCCACACCAGCGCCGGGGCGATGATGATCATGGCGGAAACAAAAATCCGGAGCGCCGGAACGGCCATCGCCGTGAGCCGCGGATCGGTCGAGAACAGGCCGAGGATCTGGGGGGCCAGGATTTCGAGCAGCAGGAAGGATGCCACCGCCAGGATGAGGGAAAACCGGTTGGCCTCCCGCACCGTTTCGATCAGCCGCTGATAGCTGCGGGCGCCGGCACTGAAGCCGACCATGGGCATGACTCCGTGCCCCACCCCGAAAAGGATCATCATGACCACGCCGTTCACCCGGAAGCACAATCCCAGCGTCGCCAGAGCCTCGTCACCGTAAGGGACAAGGGCGTGGTTGTAGACGATGATGACGGCACTGACGACGAAGTTCATGATAATGGAAGGAAATCCGGTCTGGAAGATGGACCGGAGGATCGCCGGGTCCGGCATGAGCCGGCTCCGGTCGAGACGGTACCTGGACGAACGGAGGCTGATGAAATAGAGGGACAGCAGTGCCGCCGCGGACTGGGAGATGACAGCGGAGTACGCGGCGCCACGGATTCCCATGGCCGGGATGGGTCCCCAGCCCAGGATGAATATCGGATCCAGGACCATCCCGATGGCGGAGAAGACGAGGACGACGTGCATGGACAGGTTCGGTCTTCCCTCGGCGCGAAGCAGGTTGTTCACCATCATGAAAAACAGGACGCAGGGGGAGCTGAAGATCACGATGGTCAGGTAGCTTCGGGCCATGGGCAGGATATCGTCGGAGGCGCCGAACAGCCGGAGCAGGCCGTCGGGGTTGGCGAGGGTCAGGACGATCAGCAGGGCCCCGAACGCGAAGGTGAGGAGGAAAACCTGGCCCGCCGTCTTCCGGGCCGATTCCAGGTCTCCCGCCCCGAACATGCGGGCGGCAAAGGAGCCGGCCCCGACACCGGTGCCGACGCCGAGGGCGGCCAGGATCATCTGGACCGGGAAATTCACCGTCAGGGCCGCCACCGCCTGGTGGCTCGTCCGGGCGAGCCATAGCGTGTCCATGAGGTTATAGAGGGCCATGGACAGCATGGCGGCCATGGAAGGCCAGCTCATCCGCAGGAGAAGGGGAAGAATGGGGCCACGGCCCAGATCCAGGCTTTTGTCAGTCATAGGGGAACGATCCGCCCCTGGAATTGTAAAACGGGGGAATTCCTGCTAACACGCAGGCGCGGCCACTTCAAGACAATTTCACGGCTGCTTTCCGACGCAAGGTCGCCGCGGCAGTCGAATCTTGGTCCTGGAAAAAGAGCCATGAACGCGCAAAGGATAAACCTGATCGTCATCGTCGGTCCCACCGCATCCGGGAAGACGCGCCTTGCCGCCCGCCTGGCCCGGGAGACCGGCTCGGAGGTGATCTCCGCGGACTCGCGACAGGTCTACCGGGGCCTGGACATCGGCTCCGGAAAAGACCTCGGGGACTACCTCGTCGACGGCGCCCCCGTTCCGTACCATCTGATCGACATCGCCGATCTCCGGGAGGAGTTCAGCGTCTTCTCTTACCAGCGGGCGTTTCGCGACTGCTTTGCGGAGTTGTCCCGGCGGGGGATCGTTCCTGTTCTGGCCGGCGGGACGGGGCTTTACATCGAGGCGGTCCTCCGGGACTACCGCATGGAGGATGTCCCCGAGAACCCGGAGCTGCGGAGGGGGCTGGCGGACCTGAGCGAGGAGGAACTGGCGGAGATGCTCCGTTCCGCCAATCTCCGGCTGCACAATACGACGGACCTGACGGACCGCGCGCGTCTTCTGCGGGCCATCGAGATCGCCTGCCACCGGACGGAAACGCCGGTGGAGCCGGGGCCCGTCCTGCGTCCCCTGGTCGCGGGGGTGCACTGGGACCGGGCGGTCCTCCGGAGCCGCATTGCCAGGCGCCTCGAGGACCGCCTGGCGGGGGGACTGGTCGAGGAGGTGCAGCGGCTCCGGGAGTCGGGCGTCTCATGGGAGCGGCTCTACGCCCTCGGCCTCGAGTATCGATACATCAGCCTTCACCTGGCCGGGGATCTTCCATACGACGCGATGGTTCGGACCCTGAAGACGCGCATCGGCCAGTTCGCGAAAAGGCAGGAGACCTGGTTCCGGGGCATGGAGCGACGGGGCGTCCCAATCCGCTGGATGGACGGGGACGATTACGACACGCTCCGGGACCTGGTGATGGCGGCTGCGCCATGAGTGCGCTACGGACGATCCGGCGCTACCTCGACGGCTGGGCGGAAAAGCCCCTGCACCCCTTCCTGGCCGGTTCCCTGGACGGCCTCTCCCGGGCCGTCGTCATCCCGGCCCTGGCGGAGCGGGACTCTCTTTTCACGACGCTGGCGGACCTGGCGCGCCAGCCGGAGCCGGAGCTGGCGCACACGCTGGTCCTGGTGGTGGTGAACAACCGCGCTCCCTCCATCGACGACCCCGCGGATATCCGGAACAACCGGGAGACTCTGGAGATCCTGGCCGCCGTCATTGCCGGGTCGGATGCGGAGACGGCGGCCGGAGGACCGGGGCTCGGGGAGAGTCTCGCCTGCATCCGGCGGAGTGCCCTCCGGCTGGCCGCCGTCGACGCCTCCTCCCCGGGATTCGAGATCCCCGACCGGGACGGAGTCGGCCTGGCCCGCAAGATCGGCCTCGACCGCGCCCTGTCTCTCCTCGACATGAGCCGGCGGGATCCGTCCTTCCTCGTCTGCCTGGATGCCGACAGCCGGGTGGACTCCGGCTACCTGTTCGCCGCCGGCGCCTTTTTCGCCCGGGGGGAGGCCCCCGGGGCCGTCGTCGATTTTGCCCACCAGGAAGCGGAAGAACCGGTTCTGCAGGAGGCCATCCTGCGCTACGAGCTGTTTCTCCGCGCCTACGTTCTAGGCCTGCGCTGGGCCGGCTCTCCCTATGCCTTCCACACGGTCGGCTCCACCATCGCCTGCACGGGCGAGGCCTACGCGGCCGTCCGGGGCATGAGCCGGCGCCGGGCCGGGGAGGACTTCTACTTCCTCAACAAGCTGGCCAAGCTGGGGCCTGTCGGCCGAATCGGCGGAACCGTCGTCCGTCCCTCGCCCCGGCCGTCGCTCCGCGTTCCGTTCGGGACCGGACGCCGCATGGCCCGCGTGCTCTCCGGCGAGGAGTCCGCCGCCGGGAGTCTTTACGAGCCGGAGATCTTCCGGATCCTCCGGGAATGGATCCGCCTGGCGGAGGAGAACCCGGACCGCTCCGGGGAAGACCGTCTCGCCGAAGCCCGCCGGATCCACCCGGTTCTGGGTCGTTTTCTGGAGGACCAGTCCTTCCCCGGGGCCTGGGAGAAGATCCGCCGACAGGCGCCCGGGCCGGCCCATCTGCGGCGCCAGTTCCACGGCTGGTTCGATGCCTTCCGCACCCTCCGGGCCGTTCATGCCCTCCGGGACGGGGGCCTGCCGAATGTCCCCCTTGTCGATGGAGTGGAGCGGCTTCTGCAATGGACGGGATGTCCGGATGCGGCGGGCCGGCGGGAGGAGACCGGGAATACGGCCGCGGCCGAACTGCTGGCGGTCCTGTGGGAGAAAGACCGGGAGGCATCGTAGCCGCGCCGTTTCCTTCCTTGACGACGCTCGTTCTTTTCGCATATACAACGGAAAATTTTTACAATTTCAGCGAACCGGCGGCTGCTGCCGCCGACGCCGGGCAAGGGGAAGATCCCGCCGGAGGAGGAAGGTTTTTCATGAAACGTATGGTGTACGCGTTCTGTTCCGTCTTGCTGATTCTCGTGATCCTGGTGGCTCCGATCGGCTGCGCCAAGGAGGACAAACCCAAGGAAACGGCCGCCGCGCCCCAGCAGGCGCCGGCTCCGCCCCCCATCCCCCTGCCCGGTGCGGCGGGACTGGAGTCTTCCACCGCGCTGACGGCGGCGCCTGCCGTGCCGTCCGACGTGCTGATCGAGGTGGACGGGACAAGGCTCACGGATGGCCAGATCGATGCCATCGTGAAGAAGCGGCTGGCCGCCGTGAAGGAGAAACTCACGGCCGAGAAGAGGAAAAAGCTCCGTGACGACATGCGCAAGCGCATTGTCGACGACTTCGTCACCCGCACGCTCCTGGCCAACGAGATCAAGAGGCGGAACCTGACTGCCTCCGACAAGGAGATCAGCGATGCCATCGAGCAGGTCAAGGGAACCCTGCAGCCGGGGACGACCCTCGAGGGCCTCATGAAGCAGAGCGGAACGACACAGGCCCAGCTCCGGGAAGAAATCGCCTTCGGCGTCAAGCTGGACAAGCTCGTGCAGAGCAGCATGGGCAAGCAGGGGAAACCCACCGACAAGGAGATCGCCGCCTTCTACGAAAAGAACAAGAAGACCTTCACCATCCCCGAATCGGTGAGGGCACGCCACATCCTGATCGCCAAGTCGACCGGCGACGACGAGAAGACGAAAGCGGAGAAGAAGGCCAAGGCGGAGGACATCCGCAAGCAGCTTCTCGCCGGTGGGAACTTCATGGAGCTGGCCAAAAAGTACTCCGACTGCCCCAGCAAGGAGCACGGCGGCGATCTGGGAGAGTTTCCCCGAGGCCAGATGGTGAAGCCCTTCGACAATGCCGCCTTTTCGCAGAAGGTCAACGAGATCGGCCCGGTTGTCGAGACGGACTTCGGCTACCACATCATCCAGGTCCAGGAGCACAACGCCGTGAGGCCCATGCCCCTGGAGAAGGTGAAAGACCGGGTGTCCCTCTACCTGGAGCACCAGAAGAAACAGCAGGCCCTCGTCTCCCTGGTCAAGAAACTCCGGGAGAAAGCGAAAATCGTCCTTTACAAGCCGGTATAGCGCGAAAGGAGGTCAGGCCATGCGGCATCGCCAGGCGGGGAAGATCCGTGACGGGCTGTGGTACCTGGGTCGGGAGGAGTCTGGTGTCTATTTCCTGAAGGGGCGGGAAGGGGCCGTCCTGATCAACGGCGGCCTGGCCCATATCCTGCCCGACGTCCTGGCCCAGATGGAGGCGTTCGGCCTTGATCCGGGGAGCCTGACAAAGATCCTGATCCTCCACTCCCATTTCGACCACATCGGCGTCGTTCCCTGGTTCAAGAGGACCTGGCCGGGGATCGAGGTGTGCGCTTCCGGACCCGCCTGGGACATCCTGGCCATGCCGAAGGCCATCGGCATCGCCAACACCTTCACCCGGATGGCCGCCGGGATGGCCGGGGCCGAAAACGGACTCGAAGGACGCGATTACGAGTGGCGGGACGACATCCGGGGGACGGCACTGAAGGAGGGGGACCGGATCGACCTGGGCGGCGTCGCCCTGGAGATATTCGAGACGCCAGGGCACACGAACTGCTCCATCGCCGCCTGGGAGCCCGACGCAAAGGCCCTCTTCGCCTCCGATGCCGTCGGCATCCCTTACCGGGATACGGCGTTCCCCTCTGCGAACACGAACATGGCCCAGTACCTGGCCAGCCTGGAGAAGCTCCAGCCTCTGCCGGTGGCGATTGTCGGGGCGGACCACTACGGCTATGTCACAGGCGACGAGGCGGCCGGATTCGTCGCCGCGACCGACCGGGAGGCCCGGAAGCTCGACGCGGAGATGCGGGAGATTTTCCGGAGCAGCGGAGGCGACGTCGAGGCCGCGGCGAAGGCCATGAACGCCCTGTTCTTCCAGCGGTGTCCCGATTACTTCATCGCCCCGGAGATTCTCGAGGGGGTCTTCAAACAGATGATGAAGTACATCGCCAAGTCCTTGTAAGAAGGCGAGGCGACCTGGAAAAGGGGGGGCGGATCCGAAATCTGCCCCCTTTCTATCCCGAAACAACACGGGGACGGATTTCATGCCTGTCCTCTCTTCAGGAGAAAGCCATGACCGAAGAACAGCACATCCATGGTGTGGAAGAAGCGAATGCAGCGGAGGAAACAGCGGGGGCCGACGATCGGCAGCGTGTCCGGGTGAACCAGAAGAACCTCTACCGGGAGGAGACTTTTTCGGACCTCCAGGTGGCGGTGATCCGGCAGCTTTCGCCGGTGAAGCCCAACGGAGAGCCGGACAAGACCCGGAAGGTCCTCTTTGCCGGGCAGACCCAGATCATGACTCCGCAGGGGCCGCTTCCGATCCAGTTTCCCATCGACGCGAAGAACCTCCAGCAGGCCCTGGACATGTTCCCGGATGCGATGGAGGCCTACGTGGAAGGCCTGATGGCGCAGGCCCGGGAGATGCAGCGCCGGGAGTCTTCCCGGCTCATCGTCCCGAACCAGCCGGGCGGAGACAGCCGGATCATCCGGTAGTCCCGGACGGGGGAACCCGTCCGCCGGGGTCACTCATAGCCCAGTTCGATCAGGCGCTCCTCCGTGATACCGAGGAAGTGAGCCACCTCGTGGACGACGGTGATCTCGATCTCCTCCTCCAGTTCCTCCAGGGTCCAGCACATCTCCTCCAGGGGCTCCTGGAAGATGAGAATCGAATCCGGGTAGAGGGGAGGATAGGTGGCGGAGCGTTCCATCAGGGAGGCTCCCTGGTAAACTCCCAGGAGGGGATAATCCGGGGGGAGGTCCATCTGCCGGAGGAGCTCCCGGGACGGACGCTCCTGGACGGAGATCACCATGTTGTCCAGGTGATGCCGGATCTCCTTCGGAATCCTGCGGATCGCCCGCTGTACGGCCTGGTCGAATTCGTGCTTTGACAGTCTCATTCCCTTCCCCCTGGGCCGGCCGTTCCCAATGGTGCGGCCGCGCATGCACGGCCATCATACCACGGCTTCCGGGGCGAGGAAACCCCCTGCCGTCGGCCATGACGGCGCGGGTCACCCGGCGGAACCGCCCGCCTCGACAAGCCCGCCGATCCATACTATGATGATGCGGCAATCCATCGGAGCATCTGCCATGGCCCGTTTCCGCCGGGGAATGTCTCCCGCGGTCCTGACGGCTTTCCTGATCGTCGCTGCGATCCGTCCCGCAGCGGCCGGCCCCATGTCCGGGATGCCCGCCGGGGACGGCGCTCGAGGGGCGCCGGTCCGGGATGTCCGGATTGTCCGGGAATATCCCCACGATCCGGAGGCCTTTACGCAGGGCCTGCTGTTCCATGGCGGTTTTCTCTATGAGAGCACAGGCCTCCGGGGCCGATCCAGCCTGAGGAAGACGGCTCTCGAGAGCGGTGCCGTCCTCAGCATCCGGCGGTTGCCGGAAGACCAGTTCGGCGAGGGGCTGGCACGTTCGGGGGAGCGCCTCATCCAGTTGACCTGGCGTTCCGGGGTGATCCATGTCTACGACCGGAGGACCTTGCGCCTCCTGGCCACGGTTGCCTATCCCCGGGAGGGATGGGGTCTGGCGTCCGACGGGAAACGGCTCATTGCCAGCGACGGAACGGATCGCCTTTATTTTCTGGATCCCTGGACCTTCCGGACGCTCCGCTCCATCGCGGTGACCGACGGGGGGCGCCCGGTCGACCGGCTCAACGAGCTGGAATGGGTGGAAGGCCGGATCCTTGCAAACGTTTGGGAAAGCGACCGCATCGCCCGCATCGATCCGGACTCGGGCCGGGTGGAGGGATGGATCGACCTGGCGGTCCTGCGGCAGAGACTTCGGGGGACGCCCGCCGGAGCGGCCAACGGGATTGCCTGGGACGCCGTTCGGCGCCGGCTCCTGGTGACCGGAAAAAACTGGCCCCTGCTGTTTGAGGTGACCATGGACGAAACGGACAGGTAACGGACCATGCCGCAGGACCTGATGTCGGACATCCTGATCATTTTCGGCCTCTCCGTGGGGGTCCTTTTTCTTTTTACAAAGATCCGCGTCCCCGTCCTGGTGGGATTCATCTTCACGGGCATGCTTGCCGGCCCTCACGGGCTGGGGCTCATCCGCCAGGCGGAAAACGTGGAGATCATGGCCGAGGTGGGGATTGTGGCCCTCCTGTTCACCATCGGCCTGGAATTCTCCTTCCGCCATCTTGTGAAGATCCGCCGCTCCGTGCTCCTGGGCGGTTCCCTCCAGGTGGGCCTCACGATTGCCGCCGGGGCCGGGATCGCGGCGGTTGCGGGCTTTCCGTTCGGCCAGTCGATGTTTTTCGGGTTTCTTCTCTCCCTGAGCAGCACCGCCATCGTGCTGAAGGCGCTTCAGGACCGGGCCGAGCTGGACACGCCCCACGGCGGGAGCGCCCTGGGAATCCTCATTTTCCAGGATCTCGCCATCGTTCCGATGATGCTCGTCCTTCCCTTCCTGGCCGGGGCCGGCGGGAAAACGGGAATGGACCTGCTGATGACGGCATTGAAGGGGACCGCGGCCATTGCCGTCATTGCCGTGGGGGCGAAGTGGGTCGTACCCTGGTGGCTCCACGCCATCGCACGCACCCGGAGCCGCGAGCTCTTCCTCCTGGCGGTAATCCTCATCTGCCTGTCCGTCGCCTGGCTGACCCACGCGGCGGGTTTGTCACTGGCCCTGGGCGCCTTCCTGGCGGGGTTGATGATCTCCGAGTCACCCTACAGCCACGAGGCGGTGGGCCACGTCCTGCCCTTCCGGGACGTCTTCACGAGCTTTTTCTTCGTCTCCATCGGGATGCTCCTGGACATGGGGTTCTTTCTCGGTCAACCGTTTCTGATCCTGGCACTGACCGCCGCCGTCCTCTTCCTGAAGGCCTCCCTGGCCGTCGGCACGGTCATCGTCCAGGGACTTCCCTTCCGGATCGCCCTCCTGGCGGGCCTGGCCCTGAGCCAGATCGGAGAGTTCTCGTTCCTCCTGTCCAAGGTCGGGTCGGGTTACGGCCTGATGAGTCAGCGGCTCTACCAGATCTTCCTGGCCGTCTCCGTCTTCACGATGGCCCTGACCCCCTTCATCATCGGCGCCTCGCCGCGCATGGCACGCCGGATCATGGCCTGGCCGCTGCCGGCCCGCCTGAAGGCAGGCGGCTCGCTGTACCACGGCCCGAAAGAGACCTTCATCGGAGACCACCTCGTCATCGTCGGCTTTGGCCTCAACGGCAGGAACATCGCCCATGCTGCGCGCCAGACGGGAATCCCCTTTGTGATCCTCGAGACGAATCCCGACACGGTGCGGGATGAGCGAAAGGAGGGGCTGCCGATCCATTACGGCGACGCCACCCACGAGGCGGTCCTGGACTCCGCGGGCATCCGGACCGCCCGGACGCTGGTCGTGGCCATCAACGACCCCACGGCGACGCGGCGTATCGTGGAGCTGGCCCGCCGGCTCAACCGGACGCTGCACATCATCGTCCGGACGCGATACCTGGGCGAAATGGCGGCGCTCCACGAACTGGGGGCCGACGAGGTGATCCCCGAGGAGTTCGAGACCTCCATCGAGATCTTCGCCCGGGTCCTCCGGAAGTACTTGATCCCGAAGCCGGAGATCGACCGCTACATCCAGGAAATCCGGACGGGCGGCTACGACATGCTGAGGACCCTGTCCCCCGATGCGGCTGTCTGCACGGACCTGCGGCTCTGCCTCCCCGACACCGAAGTGGTCACGTTCCGTTTGGAAAAGGGTGCGCCGGCGGATGGACGGACCATCGGGGACATGGCCCTTCGAAAGGAGCACGGCGTTACGATCCTGGCGATCCGGCGCGGAAACGAGATGGTTTATAACCCCGATCCGCAAATGGAGATGTTCGCCGGGGACATCCTCGTCACTCTCGGGGCTCCGGAACAGACCGCCGCCGTGGCGGGACTGTTCTCGGACGGCGGCTCCGATACGGACAGGGGCGGGATCGCAGAGCCTTCCCCGGGAGCGGCCGCCTGAAGGCCGTTCCGGAACGCGGGAACAGAACAAGGCGACGGTCTTGACGGGGGCTTTCGCCGAGGGTAAGGTGGAGACCCTTCCGGGCGGCGGCGCATCCGGAAAGGCCCAGGCGGGGAAGACGAAAGGAGCGGACAGGAGGGGGAGCCGGCCATGAGGTGGACAGGCAAGAAGGTTGCCCTTGCCCTGGGCGGAGGCGGCGTGCGTGGATTTTCCCATGTCGGCGTTCTGGCGGTCCTTGAGGAGGAGCGGATTGATCTCGATCTCATCGCCGGGACCAGCGCCGGTGCTCTTCTCGGCGGCGCCTATGCCGCCGGCCTCTCGCCCCGGGAGCTCAGCCGCAAGATCGACGAGTACCTGGCCAGTCCCGCCTTCCAGGACTCGGAACTGAAGGCCATCGGTCTCTCCGTCGCACCCGCCGTCGAGAAGAGCCGCATCGCCAGGATGGCCGCATCCCTGCGCGGCCGCTACTACATGCTTCGCTCCTTTTTCCGCCCCTCCGTCCTGCCTCCCCGGGACTTTGCCTCCCTCATCGACTATTTCATCCCCGACATCGACATCCGGGAGACACGGATTCCCTTTCTGTGCATCGCCACGGACCTCCTGAAGGGGCAGGAGGTGGTTTTCACCGAGGGGTCCCTCCGGCGGGCCGTCCTGGCGAGCTGCTCCGTTCCCGGGGCCGTGGAGCCCGTGCGCTGGGGCGAATGGCTCCTCGCCGACGGGGGCATCACGAGCCTGGTCCCCGTCCGGGCGGCCCGGAAGGCCGGAGCGGACGTAGTCATCGCCGTGGTGGTCGACCGGGAGGTGGTGGAAGCGCCGCAGTTCGAGACCGCCCAGGATGTTTTCTACCGGGCCGGGGAGATCACCTCGGATCGCCTCCAGCTGGAGGAGCTCCGGGAGGCCGACGTCGCGATCCGCCCCGACGTGGGGGACCTGCACTGGATGGATTTCACCCGCGCGCGGGATCTCGTCCGGATCGGGGAGGAGGCCGCCCGTGAGGCCCTCGGCCGGATCGAGGAGGCCCTGCCCCTCTACAAGAGAGCATATCGCCTGGCCGGCCGGCTTGTTCCGTCCCTGCGCAGGAGATCCTGACCTGCCCGCCGGAGGCATTTGAATCCCGGACCGGCACGCTTCATGTCCTGCCTGCAGCTGGAAAGCCCCGGGAAGGCGGGCCACACCCCCGTTTTACGCCAAACCGGAAAGGAGAACGATCCATGCGTACCCGTTCATACCTCACGCTGTACCGCCTGCTGGCGGCGTTTGCTCTGACGCTCCTCCTTTCCGTCGGCCCGTGCATCGCCATGTCCGCCGCACCGGGCATCGAGCAGTTCAGCCCCGAGGGAAGCGCCCGCAACGTCCGGCAGGTAGCGGTCCGCTTTGCCACGGCCATGGTGCCCCTCGGCGATCCCCGCCTGGCGGATCCCTTCACGGTATCCTGCCCCGAAAAGGGAAGCGGGCGCTGGGTGGACTCCCGGCACTGGGTCTATGATTTTTCCCGGGACCTGCCGTCGGGGGTCTCCTGCCGTTTCGAGCCTCGTCCGGACCTGAAAGACCTGGCGGGCCGCGGGATCTCAAGCGCGAAGGCCTACTCCTTTACAACGGGCGGCCCCGCCGTCCTGCGCTCGTGGCCCGGAGAGGGCAGCGAAAGCGTCCATGCGGACCAGGCTTTTGTCCTTCTCCTCGACGGAGAGGCCGATGAGGAATCGATCGGGAAGCACGTCTATTTCTCCGTCGCCGGGATCGGAGACCGTGTGGGAATCACGATCCTGTCGGGGGAGGAGCGGGCGGCCATTCTCAAGACCCTTGGCCTTCTGAAACAGGGGAGCCGGGTCGTGGTGGTCCGGGCACGCCGCGTGTTTCCCGACGAGACGGCGGTGAACCTCGTCTGGGAGGCCGGTGTCCGGTCCAAGACGGGGCTGACCCGGGAGCAGGACCAGGTCCTTGCGTTCAAGACCAGCGGTCCGTTCCGGGCCGAGTTCCGCTGCTCCCGGGAGAATCCGGACCGGGCCTGCATCCCGCTCCTGCCGATGGCGGTGCGATTCTCCTCGCCGGTCCCCGCGGCGGCCCTGGAAAAGATCACCCTGAAGACGAAGGCGGGCCGCGTCTTCAAACCCGTTGTCCGTACCGATGACGAGGACGCCGGCTACGTCTGGCGCGCCCTCTTCGAGGGGCCCTTTCCCCAGAAGGGCGAATTTATCCTGAGCCTTCCGGGGGATCTCCGGGACGAGGCGGGGCGCTCCCTCGCCAATGCCGCGCAGTTTCCCCTGGCGGTGAAGACCGACGCGTATCCGCCCCTGGCGAAGTTTGCCGGGCGGTTCGGCATCGTGGAGAGCCGGGCCGGGGTGCTTCTGCCCGTGACGATCCGCAATCTCGAAGCGGACATGGAAGCCCAGCTGCTCCATGTTGTGAAGAGGCCGGGACAGCCCGGTCCGGAAGCCGTGTCCGATTCGCCCGCGGCAAAGAAGAAGGCGGCACTCGACCAGCGCCTTGCCGGGAAGATCCGTCCGGTCGACGGGGCGCAGGAGGCCCAGGTCATCCGCTGGCTCTACCGCGTCGCCGCGGCGAAGCGGGAGGCCCCCGTCCTGAAGGAGGAGAAGGGCGTCCGGACGCTGCCCGTCTCCATGCCGGCGGGCCGGCAGGCCACGCAGATCGTCGGCCTGAAGCTGCCGGGGCCGGGGTTCTACGTCGTGGAGATGGAGAGCCGGATCCTCGGGGAACATCTCCTGCAGAAACCAGCGCCGCTCTACGTGCCTGCCGCCGCCCTGGTGACGAACCTGGCGGCCCACTTCAAGTGGGGCCGCGAGTCTTCTCTCGTCTGGGTGACCAGCCTGGACAGGGGCGAGCCCGTCAAGGGGGCCGCCGTGGCGCTCCGGGACTGCACGGGACGCCCGGTCTGGGAGGGAAAGACCGGTCCCGACGGGATTGCCCTGATCCGGAGGGCCCTTCCGCGGGAAGGCCAGCTGCCCCGCTGCAAGGGGGAGACGAATTGGGAAGAGGCATCCCGGGCCCTGGCGGACATCCACGGCGGCCTCTTCGTCTTTGCCCGGTCCGGCTCCGACATGACCTTCACCCACTCGAGCTGGAACGACGGGATCGAGCCCTGGCGCTTCAACATCCCGACGGGCTCCGGCGGGCCGGGAGAAGCCGTCACCGCCCATACAATCCTGGACCGGACCCTCTTCCGCGCCGGCGAGACGGTTCACATGAAGCACGTGATCCGGAACCGCACGGGTCAGGGATTCGCCCTTCCCGGGGCGGCCGCGATGCCGAAGGAACTGGTGATCGAGCACCGGGGAACCGGTCAGTCGTACCGCCTTCCCCTGGCGTGGCAGCCCGGAGCCCTGGCGGTGAATGCCTGGTCGATCCCGCAGGGGGCGAAGCTCGGCCTCTACGACGTCTCCCTCTCCATGGGCGGCAAGAATGGCAGGAGGCTCCCTTCCGGCACGTTTCGGGTGGAGGAGTTTCGGGTTCCGCTCATGAAGGCGGCCGTCCAGGGGCCCCGGGATCCCCTTGTGAACGCACGCCAGGCCGACGTGGACCTCTCGGTGTCCTATCTCTCCGGCGGCGGCGCCGGAGGCCTGGCCGTGAAGCTCCGGGGGGAGGTGCGTGACCGGGAGGTCTCCTTTGCCGACTGGGAGGGGTACGAGTTCACCGGCGAGCCGCTGGAGGAGGGGGTGTCCGAACGGTCCCGGCGCGAGATCCCGGAGGACGGGGAGGAAACGGGCACGGAGCCCCCGGAGGTGCCCGATCGCGCGGCTCCGCCGGCGAAGGGCCGTCTGGCCGTGCAGGACCTGATTCTTGGGGCGGGCGGGGCAATCCGCACCCGGCTTGCGGATCTTCCGGCTGTGGACCGCCCCCGGGAGATCCACCTGGAGATGGAGTTCCGCGATCCCAACGGCGAGGTGCAGACCGCGGCAACGAACATTCCCCTCTATCCCTCCCGGAGGCTCGTCGGCATCCAGCCCGAGTCCTGGGCGGCCTCCCGGGAGAACCTTCGCTATCGCGTGGCGGTGGTGGACCTCAAGGGGCGGGCGGTTCCCGGCGCAGAGGTGTCCGTCGACGTCTACACCCGGAAGGTCCTGAGCCACCGGGTCCGCCTGGTGGGAGGATTTTACGCCTACCGCAGCAGCGTGGAAATCACGAAGGTTGGCCGGCACTGCTCCGGGCGGACCGACAAGAACGGCCGGCTGGGCTGCAAAGGTCCCGTGTCGCAGTCGGGGAGCCTGATCCTGGCGGCCCGGACGGCCGACGAGCAGGGCAACGCGGCCCTGTCCCGGCGCACCGTCTGGGTGGCCGGCAAGGAAGACTGGTGGTTCGAGACCGGGAACGACGACCGCATGGACGTCCTGCCGGAGCGGCGGAGTTACGAGCCGGGGGAGACGGCCCGCTTCCAGGTGAGGATGCCCTTCCGCAAAGCGACGGTCCTGGTGACGGCGGAGCGGGAGGGGGTCCTGGATGCCTTCACGCGGACGCTATCCGGCAAGGGGCCCGTCCTGGAGGTTCCCGTCCGGGAGCACTGGTCGCCCAATGTCTTCGTCACCGTTCTGGCCGTCCGGGGACGGACCGGCACGCCCGCCCCGACGGCCCTGTTCGACGCCGGCAAGCCCGCCTGGCGCTTCGGCATCGGCGAGATCCAGGTGGGCTGGAAGGCCCATGAGCTGAAGGTCCAGGTCCTGCCGGACCGGGAGGCTTACCGCATCCGCGAACGGGCGAACGTGAAGATCCGTGTCTCCCGGGCGGACGGACAACCGCTCCCGAAAGGCGCGGAGGTCGCCGTGGCGGCAGTGGACAAGGGGCTCCTCCAGCTCCTGGGCAATGACAGCTGGAAACTCCTGGAGGCCATGATGTCCCGCCGGTCCTGCGAGGTGACCACCTCCACGGCCCAGTCGATGGTCCTGGGGAAGAGGCACTTCGGCCTGAAGGCCATGCCCCATGGGGGGGGTGGGGGCAGGCAGATTACGCGGGAGCTCTTCGACACGCTCCTCTTCTGGAACGGGCGGGTCGTCCTCGACGAACGGGGAGAGGCCGCCGTGACGATTCCCCTGAACGACTCCCTGACGGCCTTCCGGATTGCCGCGGTGGCCCTGGCGGGGTCGGATCTCTTCGGTACCGGCGGCGCGGACATCCGGACGACCCAGGACCTGATGGCCCTCTCGGGCCTGCCGCCTCTGGTCCGCGAGGGAGACCGCTACGATGCGGCCTTCACCCTTCGGAACACGACGGAGCGCTCCCTGGACGTGGAGGCCGTCCTCACGGCCGAGGGCCTGCGGGAGCGGCCGGCACCGCAGCGGATCACGCTCCCCGCCGGTTCCGCCCGGGACATCGCCTGGTCGATCTCCGTTCCGGCGGGCATCAGGAGCCTCCACTACGAGCTGACGGCCCGGGCGGCCGGCGGCGCGGCGGAGGATCGTTTGAAAGTACGGCAGCAGGTCGCCGAGGCGGTCCCGGTCCGGGCCTTCCAGGGGACCCTGGAGCAGCTCCGCCCGGAGGCGCGGGTGCCCGTGGAGAAGCCCGCCGACGCCCTGGCCGGACGGGGCGGCCTGGAAGTCAGCCTTCGGCCCAAACTGGGGCAGGGCCTGGCGGGGGTCCGGGACTACATGGAGCGGTATCCCTACGGCTGCCTGGAGCAGCGGGTATCCCGGGCGGTCGTCCTGGGAGACCGCGGCCTCTGGCTGTCCATTGTGAACACGCTTCCGTCGTACCTGGACGCGGACGGCCTCCTCAAATATTTTCCGGGAATGGTCCTGGGAAGCGACGTCCTGACGTCCTATGTCCTCTCCGTGACGCACGAGGCGGGCCTTACCCTGCCGGAGGACGTGAAGGAGCGGGTCACGAAGGGACTCGGAGCGTTCCTGGCCGGCCGCGTGAAGAGGGCCGGGAGCCTTCCCACGGCGGACCTGGCCATCCGCAAGGTCGCCGCCGCGGAGGCCCTGTCCCGGAACGGGGGGCTCGATGTCAAACTCCTGTCGGCCATTCCGGTGGACCTGGAACTCTGGCCCACCTCGGCGGTGATCGACTGGATCCGCCTGCTCCAGCGTCTCGAGGGCCATGGCGGACGGGAAGCGAGCCTCCGGGAGGCCCTGAAGATCCTCCGGGCCCGCCTGAGCCTGCAGGGGACGCTCCTGGGCTTCTCCACGGAGAGGAACGACGGGCTCTGGTGGCTCATGGCCTCGGCGGACGCCAACGCCGCCAAGTCCATGCTGGCCCTTCTTCCCGAGAGCGGCTGGCGGGAGGACATGCCCCGGCTGGCCAAGGGGTTCCTGGGGCGGATGAAGCGGGGGCGGTGGGACACTACCGTCGCCAACGCCTGGGGGATCCTCGCGGCCCGCGCCTTCTCGGCACGGTACGAAAAGGATCCTGTGGCGGGTTCGACAACGGCGGGCCTGGGAACGGCGGTGAAGAGCCTTGCCTGGTCCTCCTCGCCCCAGGGTGGCGTCCTGTCCATTCCGTGGCCACGAGGGACGGATACTCTGCTCCTTGCCCATCAGGGAGGCGGGGCGCCCTGGGCGGAGGTCCGCAGCCTGGCCGCGGTGCCCCTGAAGAAGCCCTTTGCGTCGGGATTCCGGGTAACCCGGACCGTCCGGGCCATCGAGCAGAAGAAGAAGGGGGCCTGGACGGCCGGCGACGTCGTCCGGGTGAAGCTGGAGATGGATGCCGCTGCCGATATGACCTGGGTCGTGGTGAGCGATCCCGTCCCGGCGGGGGCCTCGATCCTCCGGACGGACATCGGGGGCGGATCGACTCTCCTCAGGGCGGGAGAACAGTCCCGGGGATACGCCTGGCCGGCCTTCACGGAAAAGTCCTTCGAAGCCTGCCGGTTCTATTACGAGTACGTGCCGAAGGGAAAGTGGTCCGTGGAGTACACCCTGAGGCTGAACAACGCCGGGACGTTCCACCTGCCGCCGACGCGGGTGGAGGCGCTCTACGCCCCGGAGATGTTCGGCGAGTCGCCGAATGCGATCCTGAAGGTCGGGGCTCCGTGAACGGTGGCGGGCCGCCGGCCTTGGCGCCGCGCTGCGGGGGGCACCGCCGGAGAGGATGCGGCATGAGAAAAAAGATCCTCCTCTGGTCCTTTGCGATCCTCGTCCTGGTCGCCGGTGCGGCGGCGTGGATCCTGTCGGGCATGCTGCGGGGAGGCCCGCCGCCCCCCTCCTTTGCCCAGGTGCGCGATGACTGGCGGCTGTCCGAGGCCTTCCTCCTGGACCGCCACGGCCGCGTGATTCACGAGCTGCGCGTCGACCCCTCGGGACGCCGCCTGCAGTGGGTAGCCCTGGACGACATCTCACCGGCCCTGGTCCGGGCGGTCGTCCGGGGGGAGGACCGGCGGTTCCGGGAGCACGGGGGTGTGGACTGGCTCGCTGCGGCGGGATCGTTCGCGAAGCGGATTGCCGGCGGCCCTCTCCGGGGAGCCAGCACGATCTCCATGCAGCTTGCGGCACGGCTGGACCGGGAAGCACGTCCGCGGGCCGTGAGGAGAACCTGGGAGGAAAAGATCCGCCAGGCGCGGGCGGCCCTGCGCCTTGAAGAGACCTGGACGAAGGATCGGATCCTGGAGGCCTACCTCAACCTGATCACCTTCCGGGGCGAGCTTCAGGGCGTGGCCGCTGCTTCCCGGGGACTCTTCGGCAAGGACCCGTCGGGCCTCACCGACGAGGAGGCGTTCCTGATGGCGGCCCTGATCCCGGCCGGACGGGCCCGGCCCGAACAGGCCGCGGCCCGGGCGTGGCGCCTGGCCCGCTCCCTCGACGTTCAGACGACGCCCGATCGCCTGCGGTCCCTGGCCGACGAGCGGCTGGGGCAGCCCTACGTCATCCAGCCGGCTGTGGCCCTGGCGCCACACGTGGCCAGGCTTCTCCTGACGGAAGGGAACCGGAGGGTCACCTCCACGCTTGACGGCGACCTGCAGCGGCAGGTAATGGAGATCCTCCGCCGGCACCTGGACATGCTCCGGGACCGGAACGTCCGGGACGGGGCCGTCCTCGTGGCGGACAACCGGACCGGTGAGATCCTGGCCTACGCGGGCAACCAGGGGCCGGACTCCTCGGCGCCGTTCGTGGACGGCGTCCGGGCCCCGCGGCAGGCCGGATCCACTCTGAAGCCGTTCCTGTACGGGCTGGCCCTGGAGCGTCGAATCCTCACGGCGGCCTCCATCCTGGAAGACTCCCCCGTGGAGATCCCGACGCCGGCCGGGCTGTACATGCCGGAGAATTACTCGAACCGCTATGCCGGGCCGGTGAGCGTCCGGACGGCGCTGTCGTCGTCCCTCAACGTCCCCGCCGTGCGGGTTCTCGGGCTTGTCGGGGCGGAGCCATTCGCCCAGCGCCTCCGGAATATCGGTTTCGGCGGGATCCGGAAGGACGGCGAGTACTACGGCTGGTCCCTGGCTCTGGGGTCCGCCGACGTGACGCTCTGGGAACTGGTGACGGCCTACCGGGTCCTGGCCGACGGCGGGCGGGCGGGCGGCCTGTCTCTCGTGCCGGCCGGGAGGATTCCACCCGGGAAGGCTGGAATGGACCGGCGGGCGGCCTTTATCGTTTCCTCCATCCTGGCGGACCGCGGGGCCCGGAGCGTCACTTTCGGACTGGAAAACGCCCTGGCGACCCGGTTCTGGTCGGCCGTGAAAACGGGGACCAGCAAGGACATGAGAGACAACTGGTGCATCGGATACTCGGAGCGCTACACCGTCGGGGTCTGGGTGGGAAATTTCTCCGGCGCCCCCATGTGGAACGTGACCGGCGTCTCCGGAGCCGCTCCGGTGTGGATGGAGGTCATGAATATCCTGCATCGCCGCGTCGACTCGCGGCCGCCTGCACCGCCGGCCGGCGTGGTTGAAGCGCCGGTCCGGCCGGCCGGCACGGAGCCGGACCGGGCCGAGTGGTTCCTGGCGGGGACCGAGCCGTCGCCGGCTGCGGAGGCGGGACCGCCCCGAGCGGTTGCCGCCATCCTGTATCCGCCCTCGGGAGCCGTCCTGGCCCTCGATCCGGACATCCCGGAGGAGAACCAGCGAGTCTCCTTTCTGGCCAGGGCTCCCAAGGGGGCGGTCTGGATCCTGGACGGCCGTGCCGCCGGGAGAGCAGCATCCCACGTCTGGGCGCCGGTCCGGGGAGAACACGTCCTGTCTCTGGCGGATGCGGAAACAAAAATTCTCGATACGGTGAGGTTCCACGTAAAATGACGAGCCGTGCGTACCGGCCTTCGGGCTGGCTGAAAAATACCCATGTTCAAACCCTTCTCGCCAGTTCGCGCCTTCGGGTCCTCGGCCGCCACCCCATGGAAGAGGCCGCCTCGGAGGTCATCCTGGACGGCGTGCACCGGTCCCGCCTCCAGGGATTTCATTCCCCGCAGCCCGGCGGGAAGCCGCGGGGCCTGTTCATCCTCCTGCACGGCTGGGAAGGCGGTGCCGACTCCGCCTACATCCGCTCGGCGGGGCGATACTTCTGGGACCGGGGGCTGGACGTCTTCCGCCTCAACCTGCGGGATCACGGGAAAAGCCATCACCTCAACGAGGGGCTCTTCCACGGCGCCCTCATCGACGAAACCCATGCCGCCACCGTGTCTGCCGCGAAGCTGGCCAAGGGAGCCCCCTGCTGGATCATGGGCTTCTCCATGGGAGGAAACTTCGCCCTCCGGATGGCTCTCGGACAGGGCCGGGAGCCCATCTCCGGCCTCCGCCGCGTCTTCGCGGTCAGCCCGGCGCTCGATCCCTACAAGTCCACACTGGCCATCGACGAGGGGCCTGCCCTCTACCGGAGGTATTTCCTGAACAAATGGAAGCGCTCCCTCCGGAAGAAGGAGCGACTCTTCCCCGAGCGGTACCGCTTCGGGGAGCTGCTGAAGGAGCATGACACCTGCCTCGGCCTCACGGAGGCCATCATGGGTTACTTCCCCCAATTCCCCGATTACCGGACCTATTTCCGGAAGTACACGCTTCTGGACGGGACGTTCCGGTCCCTGGAGACGCCGGTGACGATCTTCATCTCCGCCGACGATCCCGTCATTGACGTCAAGGATTTCCGGGAGCTGGCACCGGGCCCGAACCTGGACCTGCGGATTCTTTCCCATGGCGGGCATTGCGGCTTCTTCGAATCAGCCTTCCCGTTTGCCAGCCACCACGAACGGGAGGCGATGCGGATGATCGAGGAGGAATGCCGGGCAGAGATCCACTCCCGCAATGGAGTCGTTGCTTTTCCGCGGCTGGATTGCTATAGGAATCGCCCTGTTTGATGCAGGAAGGGGAGGGTGCCGTGGCGAAGATGACGTCGAAGAAGGACCTGGAGGGCCTGACCCTCCTGGGGGAGGAAAAAACCCGGCCGGGGAAGAAGCTGGAGACGTTCCCCAACCACAATCCGGAGAGGGACTACACGGTGACCCTCCGGTCGGAGGAGTTCACCTGCGTGTGTCCGGCCACGGGCCAGCCCGACTTCGCCGTACTGACCATCCGCTATATTCCCAACCGGAAGATCCTGGAGTCCAAGTCCCTGAAGCTCTACCTCTGGTCCTACCGGGACCGCGGCGTCTTCCACGAGCACGTGACAAACGCCATCCTGGACGATCTCGTGGCGGCCCTGGCGCCGCGCTGGTGCAAGGTCACCGGCGAGTTCGCCGTCCGCGGGGGGATCTCCATTACCGTCGAGGCGGAGTACAGGGCCTCAGGCGGTTGAAAAACGCATGTATGCTGCGTTTCCCTCTTCCTGAGCCACTCGACGTACCCAAACGTACGACTCGCGGCGCAGGATTTCGGGGGCCTTGCATCCGGGCATTTTTGAACAGCCTTTATGAGTTGATTTCAACAAAAGGAATCGAACCTGTTTTCCCGTGAGTGAATGATGATGGAATCCGTAACCGGGCGATCCCGGTGGCTGCCGGCCATCACGGCCCTGTTTGTCACGTCCCTGATCGTCGCCAACCTGATCGCCGTCAAGCTGATTCAGGCGGGTCCCCTCGTCCTGCCGGCGGCGGTCATCATTTTCCCCCTGTCGTACATCTTCGGGGATGTTTTAACGGAGGTGTACGGATACGGCCGGGCCCGGCGGGTCATCTGGACGGGCTTTGCCTGCAATCTCCTGGCGGTTTTCGCCATCGAGGCCAGCATCCGCATTCCAGCAGCCTCCTTCTGGACCCTGGGAACCATGGACTCCACCGTTTCGAACCAGGCGTACAAGGCCCTCCTGGGGTTCGCACCCCGGCTCCTCGCGGCATCCTTTGCGGCCTACCTCGTGGGAGAGTTTCTCAATGCCTTCGTCCTGGCGAAGATGAAAATCGCAACGGCGGGGCGCTTCCTCTGGTTGCGGACCATCGGCTCCACCGTCGTGGGCCAGCTGGCCGACTCGGCCATCTTCATTGCGGCAGCCTTCTGGGGCATGATCCCGCTCCCCGTCCTGGGGACGATGATCGTCACGCAGTGGCTCGTCAAGAGCGCCTACGAGGCGGCCTTCACGCCCGTTACCTATCTCGTCGTGGGATATCTGAAGCGGGCCGAGGGGAGTGACGTCTACGACCGGCACACCCGTTTCAGCCCGCTCCTGTGGGGGGACCCGTCCCGGGAGACATCGCTCCGCGGCAAGGGCTGAGATCTCTCAGGGGAGGACCGCCCGCAGGGCCTCCAGGAAGCGATCCACGTTCTCCCGCCGGGCCGTGTGGCCCATGAGGCCGATCCGCCAGATCTTTCCCGCCAGGGGCCCGAGCCCTCCGCCGATCTCGATCTTGAACTCCTGCCGCAGCCTCTTTCGGACGGCGAGCTCGTCGATTCCTTCGGGGCTGCGGACGGTGTTGAGCATGGGCAGGCGGAAGGGCTTCTCCACCAGCATCGAGAGTCCCATGCCCTCCAGCCCGGCCACGAGGGCCTCATGGGCCTCCCGGTGCCGCGCGAAGGCCTTCTCCGGGTCTTCCTCCAGGACGAGCCGCAGGGACTCGTACAGGGCGTAGAGCATGTTCACCGGGGCCGTGTGGTGGTAGACCCGGTTCTGGTTCCAGTAGTTCGTGATGAGGCTCAGGTCCAGGTACCAGTTGGGGACCTTGGTCTTGCGGCGGTTCAGCTTCGCCGCGGCGCGATCCGAAAAGGAGAGAGGGGCCAGGCCCGGAGGGCAGGAGAGGCACTTCTGGGTACCGCTGTAGAGGGCGTCGATGCGCCAGTCGTCCATGCGGACCTCGATCCCGCCCAGGCTCGTGACGGCGTCCACCAGGTAGAGCGTGTCCGTGCCGGCCAGCATCTTCCCGATCTCGGCGACGGGGTTCCGGACGCCCGTGGACGTCTCGGCGTGGACCACCGCCACGATGGAGAAGGGTCCTTTCTTCAGGGCATCCGCCGTCCGGTCGAGATCGACGGGGGTTCCCCATTCGAACTCCAGGGCCTCCACGCGGGCTCCCAGACGCCCCGCCACGTCCTGCATGCGGCGGCCGAAGACGCCGTTCGTCAGGATGAGGACCGGGTCTCCGGGCTCGACGAGGTTGACGAAGCAGGCCTCCATCCCGGCGGAGCCGGTCCCGGACATGGGAACCGTGAGGGCGTTTTTCGTGTTCAGGAGTTCCTGGAGCATGGACTTGGCGCCGTCCATGATGGTCAGGAAGTAGGGGTCCAGGTGGCCCAGCGTGGGCTTCGCCAGGGCCTCGTAGACCGTCGGGGGCACGCAGGACGGGCCGGGGCCCATGAGCAGGATTTCTTCGATGCCGTCGAGCAGATTTTTCATGACGCCGCACCTCCTCTGCGGATCTTGTCCGGTGGACTCGGGGTGAAGGAACCGGCTGCCTGGAATCCTTGCGGATCCTCGGCCTTTTCTATAGCGAAAAGATTTGTTAATGTCCAATGTCCCATCCAGCGGATCATGCATGACTTTCGGAAAGGAGAAAAAATATGCTCAGGCACGTGGTGTTCGTGAAGTTCAAGGCGGGGGTGACGGCGGAGCAGGTGGAGGAGGTGAAGAAGGCCCTGGGAGGCCTGCCGGGAAAAATCCAGGAGATCAAGGGGTGGGCCTTCGGTCCCGACGTTCTCCGGACGGAGCGCTCCGTCGACTTCGCCCTCGTGGCCGACTTCGAGGACGTGGAGGCCCTGAAGCGCTACCAGGTCCACCCGGACCACGTCCCGGTCCTGGGGCTGGTGCGCTCCGTGAGCGAGCTGCTGCAGGTCGCGGATTTCTATCTGTAGGAAAAACAGGCCGGATTGTTTTGTGCTGCAAACCAAGTCCGGCCTGTTTTCATGCAGAATCAATCAGACCTGTTTTCCGGGGAGGTAACGATGAAGAAAAAGGTGCTGGTGACCCTCAATCTGCCGAAGGAGCTTCTCGACCGCTTGAGGGAGGCTTGCGAGGTGGACTTCCATTCCGAGGATCGCCCCATGGAGCGTAAGGCTTTCCTGGAGCGGCTCCCGGGAAAGGAAGGCCTGCTGCCGTCGATCACCGATGCGGTGGACGCGGAGGCCATGGACCGGGCGCCGGGCCTCCGAATGATCGCCAACTTCGGCGTGGGCTTCAACAACATCGACGTGGCGGCCGCCACGGCCCGGGGCATCCCCGTGTCCAACACGCCGGGGGTGCTGACGGATGCCACGGCGGATGTGGCGTTTGCCCTGATCCTGGCGGTGAACCGTCGGGTGGTCGAAGGGGACCGGATGGTCCGGGAAGGAGGGTTCCGTTTCTGGGCGCCGTTCCTCTTTCTCGGCAGCGAGGTCTCCGGCAAGACCCTCGGGATCGTGGGGATGGGCCGCATCGGACAGGCCGTGGCCCGGCGCGCCCGGGGATTCGGTATGCCGGTTCTCTACAACAACCGGAACCGCCTGGATTCCGCAGAGGAGGAAGCTCTGGGGGCCTCCTTCCGGTCTCTCCCAGACCTTCTGGCGGAGGCGGACATCGTGTCCCTCCACGTTCCCCTGACGCCGGAGACCCGCCACCTGATCGACCGGGAAGCTCTGGGACGCATGAAGCCCTCGGCGGTCCTGATCAACACCTCCCGGGGGCCCGTGGTGGACGAGAACGCCCTCGTGGACGCCCTCCGCGCGGGGACCATCGCCGGGGCCGGACTGGACGTCTACGAGGATGAACCCCGCCTGGTGCCGGGACTGGCGGAACTGGACAACGCCGTCCTCCTGCCCCATGTCGGGAGTGCCACGTGGGAGACCCGGATGAAGATGGCCGATCTGGCCGTGACGAATCTCCTGGCGGGGCTGCGGGGAGACCGGCCGCCGAACCTCGTCAACCCCGAGGTCTGGACATAATCCTGGAGAATGCCGGCTTAGGAGAAGCGGACGGATTTGAAATCCGTTCTTCCTTTGTCTTTCTTTTTTCTTTCCTGACAGGCCAGCACGCCTTCTCTTGGCATTCAACGCATCGGCGCGGGGGCTGCCACGGGGGCTCCCGCCGTCGCGAAAACGTTTCCGCTCTTCGCCTTCTGAAACCGAAAAGCCTGGAATCCGGAAACGTTTTCTAATTGCTCCTCTGGGAACCCCCGGTCGCGCCCCCGCGAACATTGGTGGGTGAGGGGGGCTTCCCGGAGCGCGAATAGCGGCTTTTTCGGGGCACCCTGCCGTCGCAGCGCAGCGCCCGCAAAGTCATCTGTCTGAGCGCCGCCAGGCGCGAGTTATGACTTTGCAGCGGAGCGAGACGATGCAGGGTCGAAAAAACGCTTCTGAGCGCGAGGGAAGCCCTGCTCCCACATACCCACCCCATCCGCGCCTGATTTTCTTAAAAAAGAGAAAAAAGGAAGAGGAACGGATTTCAAATCCGATGTTTTTTGCTTTCCTGCTTGTTTATGCCTTGGGCGTCCAGTAGGCGCAGTCGCGCGTGGCGTCGGTGATGACGTGGTCGACGAAGCGGGCGAAGCGCCAGCAGTGCTCCCGGGCGCCTTCGGCCTCGCTCTCGAAGTACAGGCAGGCGATGCAGGTCGGCTTTTTTTCCTCTTGCCTTTCCATGGTTTCCCCTCCTTTGAATGACGGATGAATGAACACGGGAAAAGGACGGATCCATCTGCCCTTTTCCGGTCGGTTCAAACGGGGTTGGATGCAAGGCGCCCGCAATTCCGGGCCACGAGGCGTACTGGATGATACGTCGAGTGGCACGGGATCAGGTCAATGCCGCGGGCGACCCCGTTTGAACCGACCGGGCTAATGCCGGGTGCGTGCCAGGAGCGACCCGATCACCCTCTCCAGGTGGTCCAGGGTGTTGCACTCCCGGGCATCGTGGCAGTACGGCAGGAAGCGCTTCATTTCCGAGTCGCCGGTTCCCCAGAAGGGGCGCGGCTCCGGATTCAGCCAGACGAGGCGCCGGCACCGCTGGTAGATCTCCCGGAGGATGCGGGCGTCCGGGTCGGCGTTGTTGTTCCGCCCGTCCCCGAGAAACAGGACGGTCGTCCGCCTTGTCACGGCTTCCAGGTATTGCGACCGGAAGTCTTTCAGCGACCGGGCGTAGTCCGTCAGGCCCATCACGATCGGAAGGTCCGCACCCTGCTGGAGACGGTCCACGGCCTCTTCCACAGGATATCGCTCGAAGACGTCCGACACCTCCAACAGATTTGAACAGAAGACGAAGGTGCGGATGCGGAGGATCTCCTCGTTGAGGCCGTAGAGGAACAGGAGAAAGAAGCGGACGAGCCGCATCATGGACCGGCTGATGTCGCAGATCACCAGCACATCGGGCCGGTTCAGCTTCCGCTCTTTCCACTTCGGGTCGAAGAGGAAGCCCCCGTAGGGCACGTTGTGCCGAAGGGTCCGTTTGAAGTCCAGGTGGCCCCGCCGGGCCGCCTTCCGCCGGCGCGAGTGGATGTCGTTGAGACGCTTCACGAGGCGGCGGATCATCTCGCCCATCTTCTCGAAGTGGCGCTGCTCCAGGTGGGAGAGACGGGTCTTCCGCAGGGCGTCCTCCAGGTACTGGTTGACAAGGCCTTGACCGTAGAGGTCGAGCTGCTGCTCCACGTACCGCCGGACACTCTCCGTGAGCTCTTGACGGGCCGCCTGGAGCGTGTCGGCCTGGGCAAGGGAAACGCCGTTGCCGGCCCCCGAGAGGGTGCGGATCGTTCCGTCGAGCCCCTCAAGCCCCAGCGCGTTGAGGATGCGGACGGTGTAGAGGCTCCGCTGCGTCGGCAGGCGGATGGACCGGATTCCGGCCTGCCGGGATGCTTCCTGGAGGGCCGCTGCGAGAGCGGCCTGATCCCGCTGGAGAAGCATCCGGCTCAAGGGATCCTCCGGGAGCGGGGCGTCCCGGGAAGGATCGCCTTCCTGTGCCGGAACGGCGGCGTTGCAGGGAAACTCGGCGAAGAACCGGTCGAAGGTGTCGGAGAACAACGCCTTCTCTCTCCCGGACTTGGCCAGGGCGGCGCCGAGGGAATCCTTCAGGAGCAGGCGGTTTCCGTACCCCACCAGCGTGGCGGCGGCGCAGGCGTCAAGGGTCTCGGCGACGGAAATCCGCACTCCCGCCAGCCGCAGGGCCGTGACGAAGTCCTCCAGCACCCGGTCCATCGGATCAGCCCGCGTCGTTGCGAAGGAGAAGCGGGGCAAGCTGCGGCATCCGCTCCTCCACGGTATGCACGTCATCCTGGTACTTCAGGAAGACATGGAGGGTGTCGCGAACGACCTCCGTGGTGAGGCGCTCCGCGTGGAGCAGAACGACCACCCGCGCCCAGTCTATGGTCTCGCTGATGGAGGGGGCCTTCTTCAGGTCCAGGCCCCGGATCTCCTGGATGAACGAGACCAGCTGCTTCTCCAGCTTCTCCGGCAGGTCCGGGACGCGGCTGCGGACGATCCGGCGCTCCAGGGCGGCGTCCGGGAAGGGGATGAAGAGGTGGAGGCAGCGCCGTTTCAGGGCCTCGCTCAATTCCCGGGTGTTGTTGCTGGTGAGGAAGACAAAGGGGCGGGACGCCGCGGAGACCGTGCCGATCTCCGGGATGGACACCTGGTATTCCGAGAGGATCTCCAGGAGGAAGGCCTCGAACTCCTCGTCGGCCTTGTCGATCTCGTCTATCAGGAGGACCGCGCCGTCGGGGTGCTCCAGGGCCTTCAGGAGAGGCCGCGGCTCCAGGAAATGGCGCGAAAAGAAGATGTCGTCGTACTTGTGGAGTTTGTCGATGGCCGAGGCGAAGCCGTTGTCCCGGGAGACGATCTCGTCGAGCTTGTCCTTCAGGAGCTGCGTGTAGAGAAGCTGCTTGCCGTATTTCCACTCGTACAGCGCCTTTGCCTCGTCCAGCCCCTCGTAGCACTGCAGGCGTATCAGCGGGAGGTCCAGGAAGGCGGCAGCCGTCTTGGCCAGCTCCGTTTTGCCGACGCCGGCGGGCCCCTCCACGAGGATCGGTTTCCCCAGGTGCCAGGCAAGATACACCGTTGTGGCGATGACGCGGTCGGCGATATAGCCCGTCCCGCGGAATCCCTGCTGGACCGCTTCCCAGGAGGCGATCCGGTTCTGCCGGTCTTCGTTCATGGTTTCCTTTCCGTCCATTCGCGTTTCCGTCACTTCGGGTTCCGGATGAAGTCGAGCCCCGCCTTTTTCAGGCGCAGCGTGAGCACATTGCGTCCCACCGAAAGGGCCAGGCGGGTGTCCGAGGCCCAGCCGGCCAGGTCTCCGTCGGAGGCGAAGCCCCCCTGGGATGCCAGGTCGTCCAGGAGGAACTGGCAGTGGTCCGCCATCTCTCGGAAGGTGAAGAGCAGGGAGAAGAGGGGGCGTGCGGGATCGGGATAGTCGAGAAGCCAGGCCGCCTCCCGGGCCAGGATCCGGATCATGTCCAGTTGTGCGGAAAGTCGTCCCAGGTCGGCGCGGATCTCTTCGCCCGGCTCGGTGACGTCCCGGAAGAGTGCGGAGAGGAGACGGGCCTGGCGGAACAGCATCCCCGTGACGGGGCCCATGAGCAGGGTGTCCTCGATCTCCCGGAACGGGAACGCCAGCCGCCGGTACGCGTCGGTCGTTTCCCCCAGGGCGGCCTCCGGCGGGACGAAACAGTCCTTCAGGATAATCCCGCCGTGTGGAGAAGGATGAAGCGCCTTCATGTCCGCCGGCTCGGTCCGGATGAGTCCCGGGGCGTCGGCGGGAACCAGGAAGGTGCCGAAGGACTTCTTCTTCTCCGTTCCCCCCGTCACGGCCAGGGCCACGAAGAGACCGGCCAGGGGGCCGTTGGAGAGCATGGCCTTCTCCCCGTTGAGGACCCATCCGCCGTCCCGCGGCTCCGCGGAGGTTTTGAGAAATTTCGGGTGGGCGCCCACCTTCGGTTCCGAGGCCGCGAGGGAGATAACGGTCCGGCCCGAAATGATGGAGTCCAGCCACTGGCGGCGTTGGTCCTCCGTGGCGTCTTGCAGGAAGACCCACCGGGTCACCATCACCTGGATCAGCCAGGAAAGAACCACTCCCAGGCAGCCGCCGTGGAGGGCCAGGGTCTCGCCGACGGCCTGAATGGCCGGGGCGCCGCCACCGCTGCCGCCGGCTTCCACGGGGATGCCGATCCGGTAGAATCCCTCCCGGCCCATGCGCTCCCAGAGGTCGGGCGGGAACAGGGCCGTACGGGTAAGCTCCGACCGGTGCGGGTCGATGACCGACTCGGCAAACCGGGCGACGCGCCCGGTCTCCTGCCGGATTCGCTCCTGCACTGCTTGCATCATGGCGATTCCCCTCCGTTGGCGGTCCTGTGCGGGCTGCTGTTGCGCCCGAATCTCCTGGAAATGTCCTGCAGGATTCGCCGGAAAGTGTCGAGATCCGCCTCCGAGAACCCTTCCTTCACCTGCCGGTTCACCGAACGGATCACCTCTTTGGCCCTGTTGCATTCTTCCCTTCCGGCCGCTGTCAGGTACAGGTTGGACGAGCGCCGGTCTCCCGGATTGGCGTCACGGCGGATGAAGCCTGCACGCTCCAGGCGGTCCGCCAGTCCCGTCAGGGTGGAGTTGTCCACGGCGAGGATCGTGCTCAGCTCGGTCATGGTTCTGCCGTCCCGCTGCTTGAGGAGGAAGAGGATGCCGCTCTGGGCGATGGTGACCCGGATTCCATTTGAGGTCAGGGCGGCATTGATGTGGTTTCTGATCTGCTGCTGCGCCGTGCTCAGCATGTAGATGAAGCGGTCGTCCGCCGGAGGCGGTGGGTCGGTCCGTGTGTTTGGCATGCGTATATTTGGCATGCCAAACAATCGATGTCAAGAAGAATGTGGGTCGGGTCGGGGAAATTCTATTCGAGGCGGTAGTCCTTTTCCTGGAAGAGGGCGAGGCATGCGTCGACGACGACTGCATCGTAAAGGGTTCCCCGGTGGGTCCGGATCTCATCCATGGCCACCTCGGTGCCGAGGGCCGGCCGGTAGGGGCGGTGGGAGCACATGGCCTCCACGACATCCGCCACCGCAAGGATTCTCGATTCCAGGAGAATCTCGTCCCCCTTGAGACCGCTGGGGTAGCCCGATCCGTCCAGGCGTTCGTGGTGCTCCAGGACCATGCGGGCGATGGGCCAGGGAAACTCGATCTCCCGTATGATCTCGAAGCCGGTCTGGGCGTGGGTCTTGACGAGGAGCATCTCGATGGGACTGAGCTCCGACGGCTTGCCGAGGATCTCCGCGGGAACGGCCACCTTGCCGATGTCGTGGATGGCGCCGGCCATGCGCAGGCCGTCTACCTGGTCCGCCGGCAGATTCAGCTCCTGGGCGATTCGGCGAGCCAGGTCCGATACGCGCTGCTGGTGGCCGGACGTGCAGGGGTCCCGGTATTCGATCGTGGAGGCCATCACCTTGATGATCCCGCCGAGGGCCCTGCGGATTCTGACGAAGCTGTCCCGGACACGCTCTTCTGCCAGGTGTTGATCGGTGATATCGCTGATAAATCCTTCCAGGCTGGTCACGTTCCCCTCGGCCGAGGGGATTCCGTTGCCCTGCTCCGAGACGAACTTCTCCTTTCCGTCCCGGGTCAGGATGCGGTACGAGAGGCGATAGGTCCGGCCTCCGGCGATGACGGACTGGATCCTGTTCCAGACGCGGTCCCGGTCCACCGGGTGGATGATTTCGTTGTATGTGACAACGCCTCCGGTGAGCTCTTCGGGGGTGTAACCGGTCAGCTCCTGACAGCCTGCACTGACGTAGTCCACGTTCCAGTCCCGGTCGTTGGCGCAACGGAACGCCATGCCGGGAAGGTGGTCCATCAGGTTGGCCAGGCGGCGCCTGCTCTCGGCGAGGTCCTCCTCCATCTTCCGCCGCTCGGTCACGTCGGAGAGGGTTCCGGTGATGCCGCAGTACCGCCCGTCCTGGAAGATCTTCCGGCTGATGGCGGCACGAACCCAGACGATGCGCCCGTCCTTTGCATAGAGCCTGCTCTCCCAGGGTTGCATCCCCGAGCTCCCCTCCAGTTCGAAGCGGTTCAGCATTTCCTTGAGGTCGTGCCGATGGATGTAGGACATGAAGGGCTGGCCGATCATCTCCTCGGGGCGGTACCCCAGCACCGATTCGATCTGGGGACTGACGAACGTGACCGTGCCGTCCACGTCGAGGGCATACACCGTTTCCTGCAGGCTCTGGATGAGGGAACGGTACTGCAGCTCGCTTTCCGAGACGGGCTCGGCGCTCTGGCCCGGCGAGAACGCTTCTTTCAGACCGGAAAACGGGTGGCTCCAGGTCCCGCCCAGGCTGGCCAGCTTTGTTTCCAGGAAGGCGATCCGGCGGCGGGCCTGCTCCATCTCCTGATTCAGTTTCTGATAACTTTCTGCATCGTCCATCGACACGTGCTCCTGATGGTTATTTCCTCATAACGTCTTCTGTCCGGAAGCCTGGGCCGTCAACGGCACAGGGTCAGGATTTCGGCGATCGCTTCTTTCGTGTAATCCTTGAGCCCCCATACCTGGGCGAGGGCAAAGGCGTTCTCCGTGATGCGGCCGATTCCCTCCTCGGGAATCTTTCCCTCCGCCAGGGTCACGGGACTGCCGATGGCGACGAACCATCTCCGGAGGCTCGCAATGCCCTCCCGGGCGGCTTCGGCATCGTCCGCCGCCTCGACATGGAAGATCCGGCGGGCCAGGCGGGCAAACCGGGCGGGGTTCTTCCGGGCGGCCCAGGTCATCCAGGCGGGCATGACGATGGAGAGCCCCGCCCCGTGCGGGATGTCGTAGAGGGCACTCAGGGCGTGCTCGACCATGTGCATGGGGAAGCCGACGATTCCCATTCCGGCGGTGGTGAGGCCGTTGAAGCCCAGGACGGCGGACCACATCAATGTCGCCCGGGCCTCGTAATTCTCCGGCTCCCGGAGGATCACGCCGGTGCTCTCCATGACGCTGTGCATCAGGGTCTCCACCAGGCCGTCCTGCAGGTCGCTGGATGTGGCGGTGTTGGTGAAATAGCCCTCCAGCATGTGGGCGATGATGTCGACGGCACTGTAGGCGCTGTAGGCGCGGTCGAGGCTGAAGAGAACCGTCGGGTCCAGGACCGAGGCCTTCGGCTGGACCGACATGTCCCGGATGCTGTATTTGCGGGCTCCCTCTTCGTTGGTGATGACGGCGGCGGGATTCATCTCCGAGGCGCTGGCGGAGACGGTGACCACGGTGAGGACCGGCAGGGCCTTTTTGATGGCGCTTTTCCGGAGGAAGAAATCCCAGACGTCGCATTCAGCCGGGACGCCTGCGGCGATGGCCTTGGCCGTGTCGATCACGCTTCCGCCCCCGACCGCCAGGACGACGTCGGCTCCCTCGTTGCGGGCCAGCTCGATGCCCAGGCGGACGTGCGAGAGGACCGGGTTCGAACGGGCGCCGGGAAACTCCACGACGGCGACCCCCGCCTCACCCAGGGAGGCCATGACCTGGTCGTAGACCCCGTTGCGCTTGATGCTGCCGGTTCCGTAGACGAGGAGCACCTTCTCTCCGTATCGGCGCACCTCCGCCCCGATCCGCCGTATCTGTCCCTTCCCGAAGAGGATCCGTGTGGGGTTTTCGAAGATGAAGTTCTGCATGGCTTCTCCTTCCTTTCGCGGCAGGCTGTTCTTGCTTTTTTCCGGAAAGGGGGGCGGATTTCCACTTCGCCCCCCTTCCGTTCGTTATGGACAGCGGGACGGACCCTTCCCCCGTCCCGCGGTCTCTACCTTTTTCAGGATCCCCCCCTGGAAGGAGAGGTGGTAGATGAAATCGTTCTCGCCGCAATTGTAGGACCAGCGCTCGACGCTCTGCCGTTTCCCTTTCCTGCTGGCCACCTTTTTCCGGGTTCCCTTCTTTTTGTCTTTTGTTTCCTCCTCGACCGACGTCCCCGTTTCAACCTGGGAAACCTTCTCCTTCAGCAGGGGTTCGCCGCACTCGAGGATGACCTTCGCCTTGCTGTCCCCCTCCGAAACGAGGGCGCCGCCCCGGCAGCGGAATGCCTCCGCCCCCGGCGCCGTGCCGGCCAGGAACAGTGTGACCAGGATCACGGTCCCGGCCCATCGCGTTCCTCTCATCGATGAATCTCCTCTCTGTTCCGTATTTTGACTGGCCGGGGAAGCGGGATCAAACCGGAACCGGTCATCAACTAACGGAATTTGCCGGGATGGTCAAGGTTTGAAAAAGAGCAGGAAAGGCCCTTTTTCAGAATTGACAATATCTTGCCGATTGGTTACCTATGGTCGCTACATTTAGCATATGCATCGACAGGCAAGGGGCCATTCGTCCCTGCATGTTCTTCTCCCTACAACCTGCCTGCATACTCAAAACCTTGCGGAGGATCTGGAAAGTCATGGAAAAGAAAATCCCTCTCACCATCGACGGCAAGGCCGTCAAAGCCTTTCCGGGACAGACGATCCTGGAGGTAGCCCGGCAGAACGGGATCTTTATTCCCACGCTCTGCTACATGGACCGGACGACGAAGGTCGGCGCCTGCCGGGTGTGTGTCGTGGACGTCGAGGGTGCCCGTACGCTCGTCGCGTCGTGCTGCATGCCCATCAGCCCGGGCATGGTGGTCCGTACGGACACGCCGAAGGTCCGCGCAGCCCAGCGGATGGTCGTGGAGCTCCTCTGGTCCTCGGGGGACCACAATTGCCTCACCTGCGAGCGCAACGGCAACTGCGAACTCCAGGACCTGGTCTACCGGTTCCAGATCGAGAAGCCCCGCTTCGACATCCAGCCCCCCGGACACGCGAAGGATCAATCCAACACCATGATCCAGCGGGACCTGAACAAGTGCATCCTCTGCGGCCGGTGCATCCGGGCGTGCAACGAGATCCAGGTGAACGAAGTTCTCGACTTCAACCGCCGCGGATCCCGGGCCAAAGTCGGTCCCGCCTTCGACGCCGACTACATCGACTCGAACTGCTTTTTCTGCGGGGAGTGTGCGGACGCCTGCCCCGTGGGCGCCATCACGCTCCGTCCCGCCCGCTTCTCAGGAAGACCCTGGGAGGTAAAAAAGGTCCGCACGACCTGCACGTACTGCGGCGTCGGCTGCCAGATGGAACTGAACGTCCATGAAGACCGCATTGTCTCCGTGACGGGAACCCCGGCCTTCGGCGAGCCCAACCTGGGAAGTCTCTGCGTGAAAGGACGGTTCGGCATGGACTTCGTCCAGCACCCGGACCGCCTCAAGACGCCTCTGGTCCGCAGGCAAAAGGGCGGCGAGCTGGAGGAGGCCTCGTGGGAGGAGGCCCTGGATCTCGTGGCGAAGCGATTCGGGGAAATTCGGGATAAGAACGGGCCGGACGCCCTGGCGGGCCTCTCCTCGGCCCGCTGCACCAACGAGGAGAATTACCTCTTCCAGAAATTCATGCGCGCGGTGATCGGCACCAACCATGTGGATCACTGCGCACGGCTCTGACACTCCGTAACGGTGGCCGGTCTGGCCGCCGCCTTCGGGAGTGGAGCCATGACGAACTCCATCGCGGAGCTCGAGAGCACCGAGTGCATCCTGGCAACGGGGACGAACACCACGGAGAACCACCCGGTCATCGGGGCCGTGGTGAAGAGGGCCGTCCGCCAGCACGGGACGAAGCTGATCGTCATCGACCCGCGGGAAATCACCCTGACCAAATACGCCGACATCTGGCTCCGCCAGAGACCCGGGACGGACGTGGCCGTCCTGAACGGCCTGATGAACGTCATCCTGGCGGAAAACCTTTACGACAAGGTCTATGTCGAGGGTCGGACCGAGAATTTCGAAGCCTTCCGGAAGGTTGTGGAGAAGTACACTCCGGAGGCAGTCGAGAAGATCTCCGGCGTTCCCGCGGAAGACCTGAAACGGGCGGCCCGGATGTATGCAAAGGCGAAACGGGCGTCCATTCTCTACTCCATGGGCATCACCCAGCACATCACCGGGACGGATAACGTCAAGTCCATCGCGAACCTGGCGATGCTCTGCGGCAACGTCGGCATCGTGGGAGGCGGCGTGAATCCCCTGCGGGGGCAGAACAACGTCCAGGGAGCCTGCGACATGGGAGCCCTGCCGAACGTCTTCCCGGCCTACCAGCAGGTGGCCAGCCCGGAGGTTCGGGCGTCTTTCGAGAAGGCCTGGGGAGTGAAGGCCCTTCCGGACAAGCCGGGCCTCACGGTCGTGGAGATCATGAATGCCGCCCACCACGGCGACATCCGGGGGCTCTACATCATGGGCGAGAATCCCATGGTCTCCGATCCGGACCTGTCACACGTGGAAGAATCCCTGAAAAAACTCGATTTCCTGGTGGTCCAGGACATCTTTCTGACGGAGACGGCCCGTCTTGCCGACGTGGTCCTGCCTTCGGCGTCCTTCGCCGAGAAGGACGGGACATTCACCAACACGGAGCGGCGCGTCCAGAGGATCCGCAAGGCCGTCAGCCCCCCGGGGGAGGCACTCCCGGACTGGGCGATCATCGCCGGCATCGCGACACGCATGGGATATCCCATGGCATACGGCAATGTACGGGAGATCTGGGAGGAGATCCGGAAGGTCACGCCGAGTTACGCCGGCATCTCCTACAAGCGGATCGAGCGGGAGGGGATCCAGTGGCCCTGCCCGAACGTCGAGCATCCGGGGACGCGGTTTCTCCATAAGGACCGCTTTTCCCGCGGCCGGGGCCTCTTTGCCGCCATCGAGTACCTGCCGCCGGCGGAGGAGCCGGACGAGACGTATCCCATGATTCTATCGACGGGACGGGTCCTTTACCACTACCACACGGGGACCATGACCCGCCTGGCGAAGGGCCTCTCGGAGCGGTATCCCGAGAGCCTCGTCGAGATCCATCCCGAGGATGCGGCACGTCTGGGTATCGGCGACGGGCGCTCGGTGCGGCTCACTTCGCGGCGGGGAGCCGTGGAGGCAAAGGCCATGATCACGGACCGCTCTCCCGTGGGTACGGTGTTCATGAACTTCCATTTCCGCGAGGCCGCGGTGAACCTCCTGACGAATCCCGCCCTGGATCCCGTCGGGAAGATTCCCGAATTCAAGGTCTGCGCTGTTCGTGTCGAGGCTGCCTGAGCCGCGGGCGCGAAAACGGCGGAGTCGCATCGTCTTCCGTCCCCGCGGAAGCGGCGTCCCGCGGGGGTTCGGCGTGGGGGGCTGAAGCCAAAACGCCGCAGCCATAACGCTTGACAGGCATAGTGCCGGGTGATATACGCTGCTCCAGTGTGTCGGGGCGTGGCGCAGTCTGGTAGCGTATCTGAATGGGGTTCAGAGGGTCGGAGGTTCAAATCCTCTCGCCCCGACCATCTTTTGAAAGCCCTGCGGGCACCAATTCCGGCGAGAAGACATGGGGAATGCCCGGGAAATCGAGGGTGACCCTTCCGCCCGCTGAAAACAGCATCTTTCCGAGGGAAGGTGCTGTTTTTTTATGCCTGGCGGAAGGTGGGCACCGGAAGGGACCCTGTCGCCGGGAAGAGGCAATCCGGAATGCGTGACGTGACAAGAACCGAGATTCGCGAGGAGATCGGGGACCTGGTTGCGGAGCTGTTCGCCGCCGGACGCGCCGGGGAGCGCTTTGTTCCGGGAGAGACCCCCGTCCATTATGCCGGGCGTGTGTTCGACGAGCGCGAGATCCAGGCGGCCGTTGCGGCGTGCCTCGATTTCTGGCTCACCGAAGGCGCACATGCACAGCGGTTTCAGCAAGACCTGGCGGAGAAGCTGGGCGTCCGGGAAACCGTTCTCGTGAATTCGGGCTCCTCGGCGAACCTGCTGGCCGTCACGGCCCTGACCTCGCCGCTTCTGAAAGACCGCTGCCTGAAGCCGGGAGACGAGATCATCACCGCGGCCGCGGGCTTCCCCACCACCGTGAATCCGATTCTCCAGAACGGTCTCGTGCCGGTCTTTATCGACTCCTTCCCTCCAACCTACAATCCGCGGGCGGAAGACATCGCCGCCGCCGTCGGCCCCCGGACGAGGGCCGTCTTCCTGGCCCATACCCTGGGAAATCCCATCGACGCCGATGCCGTCCTGGAGATCGTCCGGAGGCACGACCTGTTCCTCATCGAGGACTGCTGCGACGCCTTGGGGTCCACGTACCGGGGCCGCCAGGCCGGGACGTTCGGAATTCTCTCCACGTTCAGCTTCTACGCTGCCCACCACATCACCTTAGGCGAGGGGGGCGCCGTGGCCTCTTCGGATCCGGTCCTGCTCCGGATCCTCCGTTCCCTGAAGGACTGGGGCCGAGACTGCCACTGCGGGCCGGGCCAGAACAATGCCTGCGGACGGCGCTTCACCGGCCGGCACGGCAATCTGCCGGAAGGGTACGACCACAAGTACGTTTACTCTCATCTTGGCTACAACCTGAAGGCCACGGATATTCAGGCCGCCATCGGCGTGGAGCAGCTGAAGAAGCTGGACCGGTTCTGCGCCGCCCGGCGGGAGAACTACCGGTCCTGGATGGAGCGCTTCCGTCCCCTGGAGGACCGCTTCATCCTTCCGGAGGCGACCCCGGGGAGCGATCCCGCCTGGTTCGCCTTCCCCCTGACCGTCCGCGAGGGAACGGGCTTCACCCGGCGGCAGGTCACGGATTTCCTGAATGAAAAGCTGGTTGAGACGAGGAATCTCTTCGGGGGCAACCTGCTCCGCCAGCCGGCCTACCTGGACGTTCGCCACCGTGTTGCCGGAGAGCTGGACGGGGCGGACCGCATCATGAACGACTCCTTCTTCATCGGCACCTATCCGGGGATCGGCGAGGCCCAGATCGACTACACCATGGACGTCTTCCGGCGATTCCTGGAAAGGGAGGGGTGAATCGGCATGAACCCGTTTGACGACTTCTATCGCGGCCGCCGGGTCCTGGTAACGGGCCATACGGGTTTCAAGGGCTCCTGGCTCGTGCTCTGGCTCCGGAGACTCGGGGCCGAGGTCACCGGCTTCGCGCTGCCGCCCGCGACGGAGCCCTCCCACTTTGCCATCCTGGGCCTGGAGAAGCGAATCCGCCACCGGGAGGGAGACATCCGCGATCTCGACGCCGTCCGGAAGACCTTCCGCGAGGCGGAACCGGAGGTCGTCTTCCACCTGGCAGCCCAGGCCATCGTCAGGACCTCCTACGAAAGTCCCAAGGAGACTATCGACGTCAACGTCGGGGGCACCGTCAACGTTCTGGAGGCCATCCGAAGCGCGTCCTCCGTCCGTTCCGCCGTCGTCGTGACGTCCGACAAGTGCTACGAGAACCGCGAATGGGTCTGGGGCTACCGGGAAGAAGATCCCCTGGGCGGCCATGATCCCTACAGCGCCAGCAAGGGCGCCGCGGAGATCGTCTGTGGGGCCTACGGTCGATCGTATTTCAATCCCGGCGGCCGGGGTCCGCACATGGGATTCGCCACAGCAAGGGCCGGGAATGTCATTGGGGGGGGCGACTGGGCGGCGGACCGCCTCATCCCCGACTGCGTCCGGGCCCTCGTGGCGGGGAAAGCCGTCGTCATCCGGAACCCCGGGGCCACCCGGCCCTGGCAGCACGTCCTGGATCCGCTCTCCGGTTACCTTCTGCTGGCCAGGCGGCTGGCGGAGGATCCCGTCCGCTTCTCCGGCGCCTGGAACTTCGGCCCCGCTGACGGCCCGGCCGTGCCTGTCCGAGAGGTGGCCGCCGGATTCGTGGGATTCTGGCCGCGGGGAAGGCTCCGGCTGGAGGCGGCCGGGAAAGAGGCGCCCCACGAGGCCCATGCGCTGGCCCTCTGCACCGACAAGGCGCGCAAGATCCTCGGCTGGCGGCCCATTCTCGCTGCCGGGGAGGCCGTCGACTGGACGGCAGCCTGGTATCGCGCCTGGCAGCAGGGGGAAGAAAATCTCCGCTCCCTCTCGCTGCGCCAGATCCGGCGATACGAAAAATCCTCAACATGACGGGATATTTATAGTCTGCGTGACGTTCATCACATTCTTCGACCGCAGAATGTGTGCATGAGACAGTCCCGGCACACTCGGATCGGGGATGGAAAGCGGGCCGAAGATCGTGTATGGTTTCGATGGGATAAAAGATCGCACCCGGTTTCCGGATGCCGGAGGGAGAGAATGCCCCGGAACGTGAGAGGAAAAAAGAAGATGCCGCCCGTCGTGATCCTCTGCGGCGGAATGGGGACGAGGCTGGCGGAGCAGACGGAGGTCCGGCCGAAGCCGATGGTGGAGATCGGCGGACGGCCTATGCTCTGGCACATTATGAAGCACTACGCCCGGTACGGCTGCCGGGAATTCTACCTGGCCCTGGGCTACAAGGGCGAGTACATCAAGCGCTATTTCCTGGAATTCCACACCCTGAACCGCGACTTCACGGTCAATCTCGGAGACGGACGCATCGGCGTGCTGGATTGCGCCAACGGGGAGGACTGGACGGTCCATCTCGTGGACACAGGCCTGGAGACGATGACGGGGGGGCGCCTGAAACGCATCGCGCCGCTCCTGCCGAGGGGGCGGTTCCTCATGACCTACGGGGACGGCGTGGGCGACGTGGACCTGGATAAGCTCCTGGCCTTTCATCGCTCCCGCAAGGGGCTCGTGACGCTGACCGCCGTGAGGCCGCCGGCCCGGTTCGGCGCACTGGACTTCGAAGGCGACCGCATTGTCCGCTTCAAGGAAAAGTCGGTTGTCAGCGAGGGCTGGATCAACGGCGGATTCTTCGTCATCGAGCCGGCCGCCCTGGATTACATCGCGCGGGACGTCATGTGGGAGCACGACCCCATGGAGCGGCTCGCCGCGGAAGGCCGGGTGTACGCCTACCGCCATGAGGGCTTCTGGCAGTGCATGGACACGCTCCGGGAACTCAAGTACCTGGAGTCCCTCTGGGAAAGCGGCTCTCCGCCCTGGAAGACATGGTGAACAGGCAGAAGAAGGCATCGGAACGGGTTATGCGGGCGGCCGTGGTTACGGGGAGCCGCCGAGAAACGGGGAGAGCCGCCGGAAACCCCCTGGCGGAGGACCTGGACCACGTCCTGGACAGGACCCGGGACCTCTGGGAAGAGCTGCGGGGCGGCCGGATCTTCATCACCGGCGGGACGGGATTTTTCGGCTGCTGGCTCCTGGAGAGCCTCCTGTGGGCCAACCGGGAACTGGGGCTGAAGGCCAGGGCCGTCGTCCTGACCCGCGACCCGGGGCGCTTCGCGAAAAAGGCGCCGCACCTGGCGGGCGACCCGGCGGTCCGGCTGCATGGCGGCGATGTCCGGACATTCCGTTTCCCGCGGGGTGCCTTTTCTCATGCAATCCACGCCGCCGTGGAGGCCGACGATTCAGTCTGTGCCTCGAATCCGCTGGATGAGATGGACGTGACGGTTCTCGGAACCCGTCGTATTCTGGATTTCGCCCGGCAGGCCGGCGTCCGGAAGTTCCTGTTTACAAGTTCCGGCGCCGTTTACGGCAGGCAGCCTGCCGATGTGCCCCGCATGCTCGAGGATTATACCGGAGCGCCGGACCAGGTAGACACCGTGTCGCGCTATGCCATCGCAGGCGAGGCCAAGCGGGCCGCTGAATCGATGTGTGTCCTTGCGGCACGGATGTTCGGCCTGGAGGTTAAGATCGCCCGCTGTTTTTCGTTTATCGGCCCGGGGTTGCCCCTTGACGGAAAGTTCGCCGCAGGGAATTTCTTCCGGGATGCCTTGGCGGTCAGGCCGATTATCGTCAAAGGAGACGGGACGGCCGTCCGCTCGTATCTTTATGCGGCAGACTTGGTTGTCTGGCTCTGGACGATTCTTTTCCGGGGCGCCTGCGGTCGGCCTTACAACGTCGGTTCCGAGGAGGAGATCACGATCCGAGAACTGGCACGGGCCATCTCGGGATGCTTCGATCCGCCCGTACCCGTCCGGGTCATGAAGCGGCGGCGACCGGGCGTGGCTGTAGACAGGTATGTTCCTTCGACGACGAGAGCCGAAATGGAGCTTGGATTGGCACCTGGCCTGGACCTGTCGGAGGCGGTTGCAAGGACAGCCATCCGACTGTCAGTATCAACTTCGCAGAGTCGGATCGTAAAGGAAACATGAACCGAATTGCATATCGGGTATGCCCCGTCTGTGGGAGTGAATCCTCCGATCCCCTACACAGGCAGGACTTTGTTCTTCCCGAAGGGCATCCCATGTCAGGAGGTTATGACGTCGTCATATGCAAGACCTGCGGGCTGGTATTTGCCGACACGGCTGTATCGAAAGACCAAGTCGATGCTTTTTACTGCCGCCAATCGAAGTACGGTCATCCTGAAACATCGACCGGCGGAGGCACTTTATCATGGGACAAGGTCCGCCTTTCAACAACAGCGGAGCGTATTGCCCAATATGTTCCGGACAGAAAATCTCACATACTTGACATCGGATGTGCCGGGGGTGGGTTGCTGGCAGCCTTGAAAAAACTTGATTACGAATTCCTGTGCGGGGTGGACCCATCGCCGGCTTGCCTGGAACATGTCGAGCACCTCGGCATTGAAGCATTTCAGGGCACTCTATCCGAGCTTCCCGATGTGCTGGTTTCAGGGTCCTTTGACTGTGTCATCTTATCCCACGTCCTGGAGCACCTTCTAGTTCCCGGAGAGGCCGTCACCAGTGTCTTTCACCTGCTGAAGCCGGGAGGACTTCTCTATATGGAAGTTCCCGATGCCAGCCGCTACGAAGCCTTTCTGACGGTACCATTCCAGGAGTTCAACACAGAGCATATAAACCATTTCTCGCAGTCCTGCCTATGTCGTCTCTTCATGTCCCGAGGATTTCAGGAACGTTTCCGGGGCCGGTCCATCATCAACGCCTCGGCCGATACTCTCTACCCTGTTATTTACGCGGTTTATGAAAAAACAGGCCATGGAACCGGCGAGATGCGACATCGGGGTGATGATTCGCTCCGCATGCCGATGGAGCGATACATCCGACAATCGCATCGAATCCTGGAACGTATGAATGGAAACATAAAAGCGATGATGGCAGGAAACCCGGGAATCATTCTCTGGGGGGCGGGACAACTGGCCATGAAACTGCTCGGGGAGAACTCCCTGGCGGAAGCCCAAATCGCGGCCATCGTCGACGGAAATCCCGTCCATCACGGACTCCGCTTGAGGGGGGTGGCGATCTCGGCTCCGGATCAGATCCGTGGCATGAACAATCCAATCCTGATTGCCTCCGTGCTCCACGAGGCTGAAATCAGTCATGAGATTCGTTGTCGCCTTGGTATGGACAACCCCATCCTGTCTCTGCTGACTGTTGGCGAGCAGGGTGTAGCTTCGGAAAGTCTTCGGACACAGGTGGATCCCCGGGAAGATATGGAAGTTCTTTTTGCAGAAAATCCAGTGGATGCGCGTAGTCGCGCAGACAATCAATTCAAGGTATGGCTGGAAGAGAGCCGCGGACCGCTTGTCCTCTTCGGTGCCGGAGCATTGGGCGGGAAGATCCTGGATTGCCTGCGTCAGGACGGCATCGAGCCGGCCTGTTTTGCCGATAACAATCCGGCCAAACAGGGGAAGCGTGTTAAAGGCTTGCAGGTCCTGTCTCCAGAAGAAGCCGTCGGTAGTTTCCATGGCGCATCCTTCGTTGTCACTATCCGCTCTCCCGGCCATGCATACAAAGACAGCCGGCGCCAGCTCTTGAACGAGGGTTGCGACAGGGTTCTGCCGATATTGCCCGTTCTGTGGAAATATTGGGACCGGCTGCTTCCGCATTACGGGCTGGATCGTCCCGATTTCTTCCTGGCGCATACCCGGGAAATCCGAGAGTCCTTTTCGCTGCTCGCAGACGGGGAGTCCCAAAGGCTCTTCACCGCCCTGCTGAGAATGAGACTACGGGCCGATCTAGATGTGCTGTCGCTGCCTTCCCCGAGCGACCAGTATTTTGCCGAGGGAGTGGTCCGGCTTTCGCCCGATGAATGTTTCGTGGATTGCGGTGCCTATGACGGGGATACGATTCGAGGCTTCCTGGCCCGCAGGCGAGGCTCTTTTCGCAGGATCCTGGCGTTTGAGCCGGATCCCGCAAACGGAGAAGTGCTTGGCAGGTATGTCGAGTCCCTGCCGGAAGAGATTCGCAACAGGATCACCATCCGACCGGAAGCCGTGGGAATGCGCCGGGGAAGGGTTCGATTCGACTCGACCGGTTCAGGTGCTTCATCCATCAGTGGAGACGGCAGCATCGAGGTAGACACGGTTTCCCTCGACGAAGCGCTCGGGGATGATCGTCCCTCCTTCATCAAGCTGGATGTTGAGGGCGCGGAGCAGGATGCCCTGGCAGGCGCCCGGGACCTGATCCGGCGGTTCAGGCCGCTCCTGGCGGTCTGTGTCTACCATCGGCCGGATGACCTGTGGCGGATCCCCCTTGATCTTCAGGCCATGGACGCAGGATACCGATTCCATCTCAGGGCACACGAAAACGACGGGCTGGATACGGTTCTGTATGCCATTCCGGGGGAGCCGACATGAACGTTGCCCAATACATCGCCGGGACGCTGGCCGATCATGGAGTCCGCCATATCTTCATGCTGGCCGGGGGCGGGGCCATGTTCCTGAACGATGCGTTCGGTGCCGAGAGTCGCATATCCTGCGTCTGTTGCCACCATGAACAGGCCTGCGCGATGGCCGCAGAGGGCTACACCCGGATGTCTGGACGGATCGGTGTCGTCAATGTCACCACAGGCCCCGGCGGTATCAACGCCCTGAACGGTGTTTTCGGTGCCTGGACGGACTCGATACCGATGCTTGTCATTTCCGGGCAGGTGAAGCGTGAGACCTGCCTGGCAACATACCCCGACCTTCATGTCCGCCAGCTCGGCGACCAGGAAACGGACATCCTGTCTATGGTCAGGGGCATCACGAAATATGTGGCCCTCGTAAACGATCCCACCAGGATCCGCTATCATCTGGAACGAGCAATGAACCTTGCCGTTTCCGGGCGGCCTGGCCCCTGCTGGCTCGACATTCCCGTCGACGTTCAGTCGGCGCTCGTCGATCCCCCAAGCCTTAATACCTACGATCCGAACGAGGACGCAATAAAGGCCGATCCGGAGAAGCTGCGGACTCACTGCCTGGAGATCTTGGAGCGCCTGCGAATGGCTGAGCGGCCAGTGATTCTTGGCGGTACAGGCGTTCGCCTGGCGGGAGCGGCGGATGTCTTCCACAAAACGGTTCACCGCCTCGGCATCCCCGTCACGACGGCCTGGACCCACGACCTGATCGCCTCGGACGACCCGCTCTTCTGCGGCCGTCCCGGGACGATCGGGACACGGGCGGGAAACTTCACGGTCCAGAACGCCGATGTCCTCCTCGTTCTTGGCAGCCGCCTCAACATCCGCCAAGTGAGCTACAATTGGCCGTCTTTTGCGCGGACGGCCTTCAAGATTCAGGTGGATGCAGACCCGTCAGAGTTGGCGAAGCCGACGGTTCGGCCCGATCTGCCGGTCGTCGGCGACCTCAAGGTGTTCCTTGAAGAACTGAACCGGCAGATGGACGGCCTGGAATGGGATATGAACAGGCATGCTGGCTGGCTCGCCTGGTGCCGTGAGAGAGGGGAGCGCTATCCGGCCGTTTTGCCCAAACATCGAGACTTCAAGGGTGCCGTCAACCCCTATGGATTCGTCGAGGCACTTTTCGAGCGTCTTCGGGAAGACGATGCTGTTATTACGGCCAATGGGGCTGCCTGTGTCGTCACATTCCAGGCTGCACGTATCAGGAGGGGACAGCGTCTTTTCTCAAATTCCGGAAACGCCTCCATGGGGTACGACCTGCCAGCCGCGATTGGAGCCGCCGTGGCCAGAGGAGGGAAACGAGTGATCTGCCTGGCCGGTGACGGAAGCATTCAGCTCAACCTCCAGGAACTGGCCACCGTCGTTCAGCATCACCTGCCGATCAAGCTCTTTGTTTTCAATAACGACGGATACCTCTCCATCCGTCTGAGCCAGGCAAATTTCTTTGGTCGGTTTATCGGTGAGAGCCGCCGGAGCGGCCTCTTTTTCCCGGATTTGATGAAAATCGCCGCAGCTTATGGAATCCAATCTCTGCGCATTGACGGGGCCGATTATGAAGCACAGATAGAAACAGTGCTCGCGATGGACGGTCCGGTCCTGGCGGAGGTGATGCTCGATCCGTCCCAGGCCTTCGAGCCCAGGATGAGTTCGCGTACCCTTCCGGACGGGCGTATCGTTTCCGCGCCATTGGAGGATATGTATCCATTCCTCGATAGGGAGGAACTGGAAGAAAATCTTCTCATACCACCAATGGATCATGTATGAGCTGAAACCCCACTTATGGTAGAGATAACGGAAGGAGACCTGCCATGATTCAGAGAGACATCTTCGAGGACCTCTTTGTCCTGGAACTGGCCAACAACCACTGGGGCGACGTGAACCGGGGGATGCGCATTATTCACGAGTTCGCGACGGTGGTCCGCTACAACAATGTGCGCGCGGCCATCAAGCTGCAGATCAGGGACGTGGAGAACTTCATCCATAAGGACTTCAGGGATCGCGAAGACATCCGGTACGTCAAGAAAACAGTAGACACGCGCCTGTCCCGGGATGATCTGGCCGAGTTGGCAGAGGGCATTCGCCGCGGGGGCTGCATCCGCATGGCGACACCTTTCGATGAGGCATCCGTGGACCTGTGCACCGACCTGGGCGTGGAGATTCTGAAAGTGGCAAGCTCCGACGTGACAGACTGGATCCTGCTGGAGAAAATAGCCAAGACGCGTAACCCCGTCATTGTATCCACAGGGGGTTCTTCCCTGAAGGATCTGGACGACATGGTTACCTTCTTCGAGAACCGCCATATCCCCCTGGCGATCAATCATTGTGTGTCCCTTTATCCGACAGAGGACTGCGAGCTTGAGCTCAACCAGATCGACTACCTGAAGAACCGCTACCCCAGCCACATTATCGGCTTTTCGACTCACGAGTACACAAGCTGGGACGAATCAATCTTGATGGCTTACGCCAAGGGAGCGCGAACGTTCGAGCGCCACATAGACATCCTGACGGAGGATCGTCCCTTCTCACCGTACTGTTCCACCCCCGAGCAGATCGCCCGGTGGTTCCAGGCCTGGAAAAAGGCAAAGGAGATGTGCGGGGCGCCCGGGACCGAGAAGACCGTTCCAAAAAAAAAAGAAATTGAGTATCTGGACGCTCTCGTAAGGGGGGTTTACGCAAGACGTGATCTGCCCGTCGGGACGGTTTTGACGGAGGAGGACTACTATCTGTCCATCCCCCTGCAGAGAGGACAGCTCTCCTGCCGGGAGCTTCTGAACGACCTGACCCTGGCCAGGGACTGCCGTAAGGACGAGGCCATCATGGTGGACATGACCGAAAGCCCCTACAGCAGGGATCCCGGCCTGAAACGCCAGATCTATGAGCGCGGTCTGTGAAGGCGGGACTGTGAAAACGAGAGATTCACTGATCAGCATCATAACACCCTGTTTCAATGAGGAAGCGAACGTCCGCGAGCTTCATGCACGGGTGAAAGACATCTTTGCGGACCTGCCAGGCTATCGGTACGAGCATATTTTTATCGATAATGCATCCCGGGACCGGACCGTGTCGATCCTGAAGGACATGGCCGCGTCAGACAGCCGGGTGAAGATAATTGTCAACGCACGCAACTTCGGGCACATCCGATCTCCCTATCACGCGATGTTGCAGGCTCGGGGTGATGCCATCATCTTTCTCGCTGCGGACTTTCAGGACCCTCCTGATCTGATCCGGGACTTCCTCGGAATGTGGGAGGAGGGTTACCGGATCGTCATCGGTGTCAAGAAACAGAGTGAAGAGTCAGCCCTGCTCTTCGCGATCCGCAAGGTCTACTACGACCTGGTGAGCCGCCTTTCTGACGTCGAACTCATCAAAAACTTCACGGGATTCGGGCTCTTTGATCGGTCCGTGGTCGAGATAGTCCGCGGCATCGACGATCCCTATCCCTATTTCCGCGGATTGATCTGTGAGATAGGATTCGAGAAGGCCGTCATTGAGTATGTTCAGCCAGCCCGTAAGCGCGGGATCACAAAGAACAATTTCTATACCCTTTACGACTTGGCCATGCTGGGCATCACAAACCACTCCAAGGTTCCGCTCCGCCTGGCCACCATGACGGGCTTCACCCTGGGGGCTGTGAGTCTATTTGTCGCACTCGGTTACTTGATCTATAAACTCATTTTCTGGGACAGCTTTTCCGTCGGGATTGCGCCGCTCGTCATTGGCCTTTTCTTCTTCGCTTCCGTCCAGCTCTTCTTCATCGGCATCGTAGGAGAGTACATCGGCGCCATCCACACGCAGGTGCTCAAGAGACCGCTGGTCATCGAGAAGGAGCGGATCAACTTTGACTGACCGGAAGAGAGCCATTCCTCCCGAAAGGATGTCCCGCCGCGGGATCGCATGCCGCACCGTCTTTTCTCGACGGACCTCCAGTTTGCCATGACCCGCGAACTGTTCGCACGACACGGAGTGAAAATCCGGTTTGTCCTGGTCGGCGTCTGGAACACCGTCTTCGGCTACGGGGTGTACGTCGCCCTGGACTGGCTCTTCGAGCGGTTTTTTGCACACCGGGCCGTTGCCTATATGTCGGCCGCGGTCCTGTCGAACATCCTGGCCATCCTGAACGCCTATATCTTCCATAAATACATCACGTTCCGCTCGGAAGCCCGCGGATGGGCCATGATCCCGGAGTTTTTCCGGTTTTTCTCGACCTACCTGGTGAGCATCGTCGTGGGGCTGGTGTCGCTTCCCATTTTCGTGGAGGTGTTCGGGATCGACCCCAAAATCGCGGGCGCCCTAGTCATGCCGGTGACGGTGCTGGTGAGCTGGCTCGGCCACTCCCGGTTTTCCTTCCGGAATGAAAAAACGCATCCATAGGGCGATTCTTCCGTCGGACCGGGATCGACCGGGATGCGTGAAGATGGAGGATTGCCGCAATCACGGTCAAATCGGGCACACAATGAACAACGCCATGCGGTCCATGATTCAATGCCTTGCCGGGCTTTCTTTCCTTCTTTTCCTGGTCCTGGTGCCGGAAATGCTGCATGCCGGCGTGCCCTCCATGAAACTGGATGCGAGGGCAGCACCGTCGCCGGGAAGGCTGGTTGCCGTCTCCACCGCGACGAACAACGGCGGGGAAACCGCATACAATGTGTCCATCACGTCTTCACTGGCCGGCGATACCCGTCGCTCGGATCCCCTCGGGGACGTTCACGCTGGCAAGCGCCGCAGCCAGCGGGTGGAGTTCAGCCTGGCGGGCCTCAAGCCGGGCCGGTACATCCTTTCCACCCGGCTGGATTACCACGAGCAGAACGGCCTGCCACACCGGATCCATATCTTTCGCGCCTTTCGCGTGAGCAGGGAAGAGCCGGAAATGCAGAGCGCACAGGAAGCCCGGGAGACGGCGGTCGCCTCCGGGATCCCGGTCATGGCGGAAATGCAGGGACTGTCCGCGGCGCTGGAAATTCCGCCGGCGCGGCGGACACTCTTCGGCAATGCCGGTACCAAAATCGTGCTGACCGTGAAAAACAGGATGGATACGCCCATCCGGCCCGTCTTGTCCGTCCATCTTCCCGGCGGCGTGACGGCAGACCGGACGGAGCTGCAACTGGAGATGGGACCGGGTGAGGAGCGCCGGGAGGAGATGAAGATCGACGCCGAGCAATCCGTCCGGGGCGGGCATCCGGTATCCGTGCTGGTGCGATACGAGACGGAGAACGAGCACGACAGCCGGCTGCTCAGGACGACGCTCTCCGTTGAGGAGAATACCCTGTCTCTGCCGGCCATGGCGGCTGCGGCGGCCATCCTGATGATTGCCCTCACGGCGGTCGTGCTGATCGCCTTTCGACGCTCGTCCACAGGATCGGAAAAAGAATCGGGCACCTGAACCACCCCCGTGCGGTACACCGCCCGGGGATGAAACCCCGCGTCCGATGTTTCCCACCCCGCCCGGCGGCCACTTTCCCGGCTCCCGGCGAAGCGCGGCTCTCCCAGTCCGGACCCCCGGACGGTTAACTATCTGAAATGCTTCCCAACCATCCGTTCCGATGCATTCCGGCAATCCTCCTGTTTCATCGGCGGCTGGACCCGTCCCGGCACTTCTGATGAAAGCACCCCGCATCCGTGAAGCGGGTGCGTCTGTCATGTTGCATCATAGCATGATTCCCATAAGCATAGTTCAGTTGATCAACAGGTATTGAATTCTCAGGAATTCCTGTTAAGGGTTCAAGCCGAGCATGATTCTCAGGATTGCCTTAATATCCAAAGAATCTCCTTTCCCCTGTTCACCGCCGCTCATCATCGGAGACCCCGTCACATGTCCCGGCCCTGGTACGTCCCGATGCTTCGGACGCGTCATTCCCTGTCCCGGCCCGGGGAATATCTCCGCATTTCCAGATCGGTCCTGCATGAAGATTGACGTTCGCAAAAGACAGATGCTCCTGCTGGCGGGCAATGCGCTGATCGTCGTGATCTCCTTCTATCTGACGCCGCTTGTCCTGTCCGGTGCGATCCCGTCACCGGGGGACATATTCCACTCCCCGGATCCGTTCGCCATCTTGTCTTATCTACTGATATTCTACCTGTTTGATCTGTACGACCTCGATCTCCGCTTCAGCAGGACGCGGTTCCTGGTGCGCCTTGTCCTGGCGCAGGTAACGGTGGCGATCCTGATCGCAGCGGGATCTTTTGTGTTTCAGGAGCGGCCTTATGGAATGAGGGTACTGGCCGTCCAGGGAATGCTCGTGTTCGTTCTTGCCCTGGTGTGGTCGATGCTGTTCGAGCGCTTGATGACGAATGTGACCAGGGCACTCCGGGTCGCAGTGCTGGGTTGCGAGGACACGGCGGAAAGCCTGCGGCAGGCGCTGGGACGGAGGCCGGACTATGCGGTGGCCCTGACCCTGAAGAAGGGTTGGGAAGATCGGGTCGGGAGCCTCATGAATGAAAAAGCATTCGACGAGATTGTTGTGAATACGAAACGGGGGATCAGTTCCGACTCTTACCGGGCCCTCATCGAAGCGAAGATGCGCGGCGCGGCCGTATCGGATGTTCCCGGCTTTTACGAGCGTGTGCTGGAGAGGCTCCCCGTCAGCGGGATGAGCGACGTCTGGCTGGCCCATGTTCCCCTGTCGGGAGTCCGGAAGACGGTTTACAACCGGAGGCTGAAGAGAATTCTGGGAGTGTCGATTTCCCTGGCTGCGCTGGTATTCCTGTCGCCGTTCATGCTGCTCATTGCCATGGTCATCCGGATGGAGTCTCCCGGACCCGTTTTGTACCGCCAGCGCAGGATCGGCCTGAACCGGGTGCCCTTCGATCTGGTCAAGTTCCGGTCCATGAGGATGGGGACGGAATCCATGCGGGAGAATGCGGGACGGCAGGATGATCCGCGGATTACACGGGTGGGGGCAGTCATCCGGAAATACCGGCTGGATGAACTGCCCCAGCTCTGGAACGTGCTTCACGGCGACATGTGCCTCGTTGGGCCCCGGGCGCTGATGGAGGAGGAGGTCGAGGAATTCGAGCGGAGGATTTCCTATTTTTCCTTGCGGCACTTCATCCGGCCGGGGATCTCCGGATGGGCCCAGATCAATTACCCCCACGGGACAACGGTCGAAGACGCCCGGGCCAAGCTGGAGTACGACCTGTACTACATGAAGAACGCCTCGATGTCGCTGGACCTGTACATCCTGCTCCGGACGATGCGGACCGTGCTGCTGGCGAAGGGGGGGAAGTAATGGCGGGAGACATGGTCCGGTTGAGGAGCGGAACGACGGCAGAGATACCACTCCCGGAAAAGTCTGTCGCCGGCATCGGCGGACAGCCGCCCTGGACAAGGGAGCGCCGCATTTTCCCGAACCGGTCCGTCAGGGCATGCGGGAAGGCGGACGGGAAACGGTGAGGATCGATGAGGCACCGCTGCGGACCGCGGCAATGTTTCTTCTCCTGGTTCTTCTGTGGCTTGTGCCTTCCAGGCTGCTGGGCGCGGACGCTCCCTTCACAGGGGCTGCAAACTGGGGCGGCACGGGATTGATGGCGATTCCGACGGCCCGGCTCATGAAAGAAGGAGCTTTCCGGGTCGGGGTGTCCCAGGTCCATCCGTACCGGTATTACTACGGCGCGATAAGCCCTCTCAGGGGTTTTGAAATCGACGGGCGGATCACGGAGGTGATTGGAGTTTCGGGATTTGCCGACAGACCGGAATACGGAAACTACAAGGATAAGGCCCTGGACGTCAAATACCGGCTTCTGCCGGAGACGAAGTACCTTCCGGCCCTTGCCGTCGGTCTGATGGATCCCCATGGGACCAGACTCTACAGTTCCCAGTATGTCGTTGCCAGCAAGCAGATCTACCCTTTCGATCTTACCTTCGGTTTTGCCAACGGGCGGTATGGGAGACAGGAACTGGCCGATGTCGGGTCCGGTGATTCCGTCAAGGCGGAAATCCTCACCGATCCCGGAGGGTGGTGGAGCGATGCAAACTACTTCTGGGGTGTCGAGTTTTCGCCGGTCGACGGGCTTTCTTTCATGGTTGAGTACGATCCGACTCCCTATCACGAACACCGGCGCGATCCCGCGAATTCCATATATTTCCGTGAGCCCGTGCCTTCGAAATTCAACTATGGATTGCGCATCCGGCCCCGGGACTGGCTGGAGGCGGTTGTGAGCTGGCAGCGGGGAGATACGGTCGGGGTCAACCTGAATGTCTTGTTTGACCTTGGACGCCCCCTGCTTCCCATCGCCGATCCATCCTTGCGGGAAAGCCTGGAGATGCGGTCGAGCCCGTTGGCGGAACGGCTGGAGGAAGCCCTTTCCCGATCCGGTTTCAGCGATATCGGGGTCCTGGCGGCCGGGGAGGATCTCTGGGTGCAGGCGGCCAATGGACGATACTTCTATGACATGAAGGCCCTGGGGGTGGTGCTGCGGGTCGTGGATCAAACGGCGCCTCCGGAAGTGCAGGGAGTGCACATCCTTCTGACACGGCTGGGCATTCCAATGACATCGTTCTCGACGACCCGTGAGGACATCCGGCTGTATTTTTCGAAGCAGTTGAACCTTGACGAATTCATGCGGGTCTCCGATCTGCGGGCGGATGTGGGGCAGCCTCTGAAGGTGGAGGCGAGGCACAGGAGAATCTTCGATTATGGGTTGAAACCCGACTTCAGGACCTACCTGAACGATCCCTCGGATTTCTTCCAGTACCGCGTTGGCCTGAGCGGGTGGGCCGGTCTCTCACTCTGGCCGGGGGGCTCTGTGGTGGTCGCGGCGGAAACCTTCCCCCTCAACAACATCTCTTCTCCCGTCACGCCCTCGTCCAATGCCGTCCGGACGGACCTGGTGGATTACATCGGAGAAAAAGTCAGCCTCAGCGGCCTGCTGGTCAATCAGATCTGGAAGGGCGGGAAGGAGACCTACGGCCGGCTCTCCGCCGGGCTCCTGGAGATCCAGTATGCCGGGATCGATGCAGAGATCGCCAGACCCCTCTTCGGAGGGCGGCTGCTCGTCGGGGCGGGCGGGAGCGCGGTCAGAAAACGGGATCCGAAGAATCCCTTCCGGTTCAAGGAAAACGATTACAAGGATTGCTACACGACGGGTTTTTTCAATGCCCGTCTGAACCTGCCGGAGATGGACGCCTGGATCGACCTGAAGGCCGGGCGGTTTCTGGCGGGGGACAGCGGCATGCGGTTGACCGTTTCGAAGAGTTTTCACGGCGTGGTCCTTTCCACCTGGTACGGCGTTTCCGACACGTCCGTCTTCTCGGACGATTACAACCGGGGATACCACGACAAGGGGATTGCCGTTTCGATCCCGCTGCGCCTTTTCCTCGGACGAGATTCTCGGTCGTCCTACAGCTTTGCGCTTTCCCCCTGGACAAGGGATGTGGCGCAGGACATCGCGCATCCGGCAAGCCTCTTCGATTTCATCGGCCGCAGCGTGCAGGTGTTCATGGACGCGGATCGGCATAGGATGAACGGATGGGCGGGACCGGTGGCCGCGCCGTGAGGGATCCCGGCGACGGAAGGTGAACGTGGAGGAGCAATCGAGATGGGTAAGGAAGACGCAAGGAGAGAGGAGGCCGGGCAGCCGGCAGATGTTGCTCTTGGGGACGAGGCCCTGGTCCAGTTGATGGACTTCTGGCTCATCGTCAGGCGGCGGAGGCGTTTCATCGGCCGGTTTGTCCTGGCGGCCCTGATCCTGGTCACCCTTTCCACGCTGCTGATGAAGGACGTCTACCAGGCGACGGCGGTCATCTCCCCCATTGCCGGGAAAGACACCGGAGGGACCATATCGACGCTGGCGCAGCAGTTCGGCGGCCTCGCCGGTGCGTCGCTCCTGGGCGTCCCAGCCAGCGCCAGCGACATCATGAATTTCCTGAACTCGAATATCCTGCGGGAAAAGGTCATCGAGAGAAACAATCTGCTACCTGTGCTGTTTCCGGACGAATGGGACTGGAAACAGAACCGCTGGAAGAGAGGATGGCTCGACGGCATCAGCCTGAAGCCCCTTGTGTATATCGACAGAGCCGTCCGAATGCTGCAGCCGGGACCGGCGTTGCGCGAGCCGCACAAAGACGACGGAATCCCCGATATCTGGGACGGCCTTCGAAGGCTCGACGACATGGTGACCGTGAAGAACAATCTCGACGAAAATTCCATCACCATTGCCGTCACCGGCCCGGATCCCGACACGGCCGCACGAATCGTGGAGCATTTCCTGACCGCCCTGAACGACCACATGAGCAGTGAGGCGCGGCGGGTCGTCCTGGTGAACCGCAAGTATCTCGAGGAGCAGCTCGACAAAACGGCCGATCCTTTCATCCGGCAGAACATCTACAACATGATCGCCCAGCAGATCGAGCGATCCATGACGGTCGAAGCGAAAGAGAACTTCGCCTTCAAGGTCATCGACCCGCCCAGGGCACCCGATCGGAATTTCAAGCCGAAAAGGATGCAGATCGTGCTGGTAAGCCTGATTCTATCGCTGTTCATGGCCGTTGCCGTCGTGTTCGTCCTGGAAAATCTGGAAGGATGGAAAAAAATGCTGAAGGAGCGAGAAAATGAAAAGCCGTTTCCTTGAATCCCTTGTTCTGGCCGGCATGCTCTTCCTGCCGGCGGGCGGATCCGCCCTGGCGCAGGATCTTCCGCTCGATGCCGTCTTCCGGCAGAAGAATCCTGCGGCAGCGCAGGGCCTGTCCCTGGAAAGCCGCATTCCGGCCGAGGGCGTTGCGTCGGGGGGCCTGAACGGTTCCGCCGACGGCTTTCGGAACGGTTCCCTGAACACGGGACCGTCCCAGGACCTGTCGCTGGAGGCCGTCTGCCGTCAGAAGAACCTCACGCCGCAGCAATGCCAGGCGTTGAAGAATCAGCTTTCCGGGTTTGGAAACGGGATGAAGTCCGAAGCTGACGGAAATGGCAAGAGGTCAACGCTGCAGCGAAGCCCGGACAGGACCGAATCTTCTTCGCTACCGGAGAGAAAAAGCCTTTTCGAGCGGTCGCGGCCGATGGGGCGGTTCCAGGACGTGTCGGTGGACCTGAAGCCCTTCGGGTATGACTTTTTCCGCGAGGCCGCCGTCAACGTGACGGCGGAACGCAGGGACATTCCTGTTCCGATGAATTACATGATCGGTCCCGGAGACGAGGTGAAGATTCTCCTGTGGGGCCGCGTGAACGGCCAGCACGACCTGGTGGTCGACCGGGACGGCAAAATCGTACTGCCCCAGATCGGTCCGATTTTCGTGGCCGGCATGACCTTCGAGGAGATGTCCAAGAAGATCATCTCCCAGGCTCACCAGATCGTCGGAGCCAGTGTCGACATCTCCATGGGTTCGCTGAAGACGATCCCCGTGTTCGTCCTGGGCGACGTGCGCAGGCCCGGCGCTTATACGGTCGGTTCCCTGGCGACGGTTACCGATGCCCTGCTGGTGGCGGGCGGTCCGACGGACATCGGATCGATGCGGAGGATCCAGGTCCGCCGGAAGGGCAGAATCGCAGGATCGTTCGACCTTTACGACCTTTTTCTGAAGGGAGACCGGTCCGGCGACATGACCCTTCATCGGGACGACGTGGTGTTCGTGCCCGTTGTGGGGCCGATCGTCGGTGTGGCCGGCAATGTGCGACGTCCGGCGATTTACGAGCTGAAAGGTGCGGCGGATCTGGAACAGGTCTTTGCCCTGGCGGGGGGGATCATTGCGTCCGCCTATCTGCAGCAGATCCAGGTTTCGAGGGTGCAGAACAACGAGCGGCAGGTCATCATCGACCTGAACAACCGGGAACTCGGGAAATCCCCGGGCTTCCACATGCAGGATGCGGATCTGGTCAGGATCTTCTCCGTTGTCGACATCGACCGGAACGCCGTCCACCTGGCGGGAAACGTGCGCCGGCCCGGCAAGTTTGAATACAAGCCCGGGATGCGGGTGCGGGACCTCATCGGGGGCATGGACAACCTGCTGGATGAAACGAGCCTTGATTACGCACTGATCAAGAGGGTCAAGCTGCCCGAGCGGAGCACCATGCTGGTGCCTTTCAGCCTGCACCGCCTGTTCATGGAGAAGGACGCGGCCGCCGACATTGAGCTGAAACCTGAGGATCGGGTTTTCGTATTTTCCCGCTGGATGTTCCAGGACCGGCCGTTTGCCACGATCGAGGGAGAAGTCCGGGGAGACTGCCTGGAAATGACCGAGCTTTCCGCCGATGGCCTGGAACGTTCCCCCCAGGCAAAGCCGGAGCCTGCAGAGAGGAGGAAGAGCCGGTCGGTCCAGGCTGCGGGGATGCGGAAAATGGGCGAGGATCTGGAACACGACAATCAGAGGCTCCTGGCGGAGCGCGTGCTCCTGATCTCCGGGCGCCTGAACAGGGAGAGCCGGTATGATCCGAAGGAGGATCTTGGGGAAGTGGCGGCGGAGATGAGAAAATTGAATCTATCCGGATACATGGAAAGGATGGGAGCACTGGAGAAAGGGTTCTCCGCTGCCTGCCGGTTCCTGGTCACGGACAACCTGTGCGTCCGGGAGGCCATCCTCGGTGCGGGCGGACTGACGCCCGACGCAGACCTGGAGACGGGGGAGATCGTCCGCTTCAGGAATGACCGGGAGTACGAGACCCTCTATTTTCACGTCGGAAAGGCCATGGCCGGGGACCTGAGGGAGAATCATGCCGTTTTTCCGAAGGACCGCATCGTCGTTCATTCCATCTGGGAAAAGATGCCGCGTCAATACGTCTATGTGGAAGGGGAGGTCAGCCGGCCCGGAATTCATGTTTATACGAAAGGCATGAAAGTCAGCGATCTGGTCTTCAAGGGAGGCGGCCTGCTGGAGTCAGCCTACCGGGAAGAAGCCGAGCTTTCGTCGCAAACGGTGGAAGATGGAAAGATCGGGGTTCTGCTGCACAAAAAAATCCGCTTGCGGGACATTCTTGAAGGAAAGCCGGGAGCCGACGTGGAACTGAATCCCTTCGACCGGCTTCTGGTCAGGAGAATCAGCAACTGGCGCACGGAACAGTTTGCCTCCGTCTCGGGGGAGATTCTCTTCGAGGGGAGGTACGCCATTCGGAAAGGCGAGCGCCTGTCGTCGCTGATCGAGCGGGCCGGAGGATACACGGACAAAGCCTACCTGCGGGGTGCCGTCTTCGGGAGGGAGAGTGTGCGGTCGCTGCAGCAGAGCAGCCTGGAGGACATCGCCGGGAGAATGGAAAAAGAGATTCTCTCCGACGGTGCAACCAGCATATCCTCTTCCCTTACCTCCGAGGACGCGGCCGCCAGAAAGATCGAGTTGGAACAGAAAAGGAAACTGGTCGATGCACTCCGCCGGCTGAAAGCAACCGGTCGCATGACGGTCCACCTCGGACACCTGCGAATCCTCAAGGGTGGTCCGTATGACATCGAACTGGAGAACGGCGACAGCCTGTACATTCCCCCGCGGCCGAGCGTGGTGAACGTAGCGGGCGCCGTGATGAGTCCGACGAGCCATCTCTTCATGAAACGCCTGGATTACGGCGATTATATCCGGCTCTCCGGAGGGTACAGCCGGCACGCCGACGAGGACAGCGTCTTCATTCTCAAGGTCGACGGAAGCGCTGTCAAGGCGGGCGATCGATACCTGAGGTGGAGCGACGGCCGCGAGCGTTGGGAGATGGCGCCGTTTGCGCATCGTGACGATGCCATGGAACCGGGAGACGTGGTGGTTGTTCCGGAAAAGCTGGAACGAATCGCCTGGCTCCGGGAGATCCGCGACATCGCCCAGATCCTTATGAACATCGCGGCCACGACGGGGATCATCATCAAGGTGTTTTGACGGGAAGAAGCAGAACGGATGAGAAGGTGTCCACGTGACAGGACACCGGGGAGGAACGCATGAAGCGGGTCTGGATTCGTTGTCTGGTCGTTGTCGTTTTCCTGACGCAGTTCGTCGCTCCCGTGTCCGCTTTCGATGCAGCACGGGCAGGGCGGTTCGTTTTTGTCAGCGGAGATGTCGAATTGGTACGGGCGGGAATAAAGATCAAACCGGACCTGCAGACCGGTTTGCAGGAGGGGGACATCATCCGAACGGGGAAGGATGCCCTGGTCAGGGTGATGCTGAAGGATGAATCGGTGATTACCATCGACCGGAACAGCCGCGTCGTTATAAAGAAATTCCTTCTCCGGGGGGGAATCCGGTCGGCAAAGATCTATGTCGAATCCGGTAAAATTGCAGCCGATGTGGAGCGCTTCATCGAGGGCGGGAGCACCTTCGACCTGGAGAGCCCGAACGCCGTTGTCGGGTTGACCGGGACGGTGATCGAATTTGCGGTTGTGACCGGTGCCGGAGGAGTACCGACGACCACCGTGACCTGTCTGTCCGGTTCCGCAGTTGTCACCACGGCGGCGGGGTCCGTAACGCTGGCGGCCGGGCAGACGGCCGTTGCTGTCGCATCGGCCGCTCCGGCGATGACGACGGCGATAACGGCGGCTGCGGCAGCGGGAGCGGCCGGAGGGACGGCAACGACCATGACCATGAGTACAGGGACCATCATGGCCGGGGCGGCGATTGTCGCGGCAGTGGCTGCTGCGGTGCTTGCGGCAGCGGGCAGCGGTGGGGGCGGCGGCGGCACTCACGTTTCCGTCCCGGCGCATACGACAACGTCCCACCATTAAGCTATGTCCGTGGGTCCGCTTTCGAGGAAGCGGATTCTGAATACAGCAGGCCCTCTTTTCGTTTGTTCTGTGGAAGCCGATATGCAGATGACCAAACATTTCCGGAGAATACGCGAGTGGCGATGCCTGTTGCACAAACAGGGAAGAAACAGTCGGCTGATCTCCCTATTGTTGGTCTGTTTCGCGATAATCCCGGTTTCCTGCCGAACTATGCAGGAGGCGCAACTCTCTATGGATGATCAGGGGGCGATTCTCTCGGCCGCTGAGAATGCCTTTATCTTTATGAAAGAAAAGAGGTACGGAGACGTCTGGGAAAGCATCAGTGCATCATCAAAGGATGCCATCGTCGGAGATGTGCTTGATGCCTGCAAGGCCTTTCACACCACGTGCGACGGCGAGAAACTTCGGAACGATTTTGCAATCGGGGGGCCTGATGCAACGGCCTACTGGCATCATTATCTGGAAGCGTTCGCCCCGGACTCCATCCTGACAGAGAGCGTATGGAAGATGGGCAGGGCAGGCGCCGAAGAGACGGAAATCGTCGTCCGGCACAAAGACTCGGACAGGGAGGCTGTCCTCAGGGTTGTGAAAGAGGACGGCGTCTGGAAACTGGGGCTGGAAGAGAGCTTTGGCGTCAGGAAACGTATATTTTGGTAGAAGCGGTGGAAGATGGGACGGCTTTGCGATTTCCGGGAACGCGCCGTGATGGAAAAGGACCGGCAGATATGCTATGGCTGGGAGCACCGCAAAGGAGGTCGCTATGATCAGAAAGATTCTTGCCACCTTGTCGTTCCTGCTTGTCGTTCCCGCGTTTATCGCCGTGGACGGAGTTCTCGCAGCCCCGGCGAAGTGGGGTACCATCATGTACGTTCATGAGAAGACGAACATCCGGGCCAAGCGAACGATCAATTCGGGTCTCAAAGGGCAACTTCAGGCCGGTCAAGCAGTGCGGACGGACTTCCTGGAGGACGACTGGTACGCCGTATTCAAACCGACCGAGACAAGGCGCTCCGAGCGGTACGCCCTGGGCTACGTGTACGCCCCGCGACTTTTCCCGGGTAAGGAGGGAGAGGCGGTCTCATCATCGGGCACAAAGCCGAAAACCGGCGGCGATGCGGTGAATGTCGAGGTGAAGTCCATCCGGTTCAAGGTCACGGCGGACGGAAAGGAATCGGTCCTGGTGGAGTTCAACCGTTTCTACATGCCGGCCATTTATTATGTCGAGGGGAAGGAGCCGAAGATCATTCTGGACATCACCAACACGACATCCATCCGGAAGGAATGGCTGGAAATGAAAGTGCAGGGCCAGATGATCCGGCGTGTCCGGGCGACATCCATTCCTGCCGGAAGCATCCTGCGGCTTGCCCTGGATATGGATCCCGCGAAAAACTACAATGCCAACCCCATTTTGTACCGGAGTGACAACACCTACGCGGTTGAGGTGAGCGAAGTCGCCGCCACTCCGCCGTCCGGAGCGGCTCCGGCGGCCGGTGCAACAGCCACGCAGGCTTCCGGGGAAGCCACGCCGGCGCCGGCGGCTTCAACCGGCGGGAAATAGCAGCACAGAGAGAATCGGTGACCGGACGAAAAAGGCAGGCCCGCGGGCCTGCCTTTATTTTGTGGTGCGGGAGTGGATGTCAGTTCGATGACGAGATCGCCACATCGTGCATCTTCAGCTGAATATCCGAGATGCCGCCCCAAGTGTTGATCTGGGGGGTGAAGGCGATGTCCACGGGAAGCCCGGTGATGGTTTCCAGGTAATGTCCTTTGCTGAACCAGATGGAGTTGCAGTTCGTCCCGCTGCTGCTGATTCGCATCCGCAAATGGTTGTTGCCGACGACGGACGGGGACAGGACGTTGACGTTGCGCACGCAGAGGATGGGTTCGGGATTGCGGGCGCCGTACGGAGCCAGCGTTTCGATCTGGGAGAGGAGGTTGTGCGTGATGTCCTGGAGGCGGCATTCCGCGTCGATGATCGTCTGGGATACCATGTCGGAGGCCCGGGTCTCTTCCTGAATCACCGACTCGAGGAGGGTTCTGAAATCGGGGATATGCTCTTCCCGGATGGAGATGCCCGCGGCGAATCGGTGGCCGCCATAGGAAAGGAGCAGGGAATCGCAGCGCTGGAGACCGCGGTAGATATCGAAATCGGCGATGCTGCGGCCCGATCCCTTGCCGATCCCGTCCTTGAGGCTGATCAGGATGGCGGGCCGATAGTAGCGGTCGACCAGCCGGGAGGCCACGATCCCGATGACGCCGGGGTGCCAGCGGGACGAGGCGAACACCAGGGATCGGGAATTCTTCGGATCCATGGTGTCTTCGATTTCCTTGAGGATTTCGCCCAGGATTTCCCGCTCGATGTCCTGCCGCCGCCGGTTGTAGACATCCAACTGCCGGGCCAGGGTGAGGGCCGTCTCCATGTCTTCCGTCATCAGCAGATTCACCGCGTCCCGGGGGGATGCGATGCGGCCGGCGGCGTTGATGCGGGGAATCAGGTTGTAGGAGGCCTTCGTGGAGTCGACCACCTGGCTGTCGATGCCGCAGACCTCTTTGAGCGCCCGGATGCCGGTAGACCGCCCCTCTGTGATCAGATCGAGGCCGATTTTGGCAAGGATGCGATTCTCGTCGATCAGGGGGGATATGTCGCCGATCGTTCCGAGTGCCACCAAGTCCAGGTATTGCCGGAGATTGGGATAGGTGCTGCTGTTCCAGAAACCTTCCTCCCGCAGGACACCCCGGAGGGCGATGAGGAAATTGAAGGCGATCCCCACTGCAGCCATGTCCTTGAAGGGAAAGGGGCAATCCGTGCGGTGGGGATTGATGACAGCGGCGGCATTGGGAAGGCTGGGGGGGACCTCGTGGTGGTCCAGGATGATCGTGTCGATCCCCAGGCCTTTCGCATAGGCGACTTCATCGGCATCGGAAATGCCGCAGTCGACCGTCACGATCAGGCTGATTCCCTGCGTTTTGAAACGGTCGATGGCGGTCCGGTTGAGGCTGTATCCCTCCCCGATCCGGTCGGGGATATGATAGGAAACGGAAGGATCGATGCGGCGGAGGAATTTCAGAAGGATCACCACGGAGGTGATCCCGTCGGCGTCATAGTCGCCGTAAATGACGATGCTCTCGCGATTGCGAATCGCCTTGACCAGGCGGTTAACGCCCTTTCTCATGTCCTTCATCAGGTAGGGGTTGTGAAGGTCCGTCAGGGAAGGGGAGAGAAAGCGTCTTGCGTCGTCGATCTCCAAAATGTCCCTGCTGGTGAGGATCTGGGAAACGATGGGAGAGAGGCCGAATTCCGAAGACAGTTTTTCCTGAATGGCGGAATCCACTTCCGAGAGGCGCCAGCGGGTTATCGGGAGGCTCTTTGGCTGCATCATCCACTCAGGTAAGGAGTCAGATTCGTTAATAAAACTTGGATTCATCTAACACACGGAGTCCGGAGGGTCAAGGAAAGAGTGGAAAAAAGAAGGCCATGGCTTTCGCCATGGCCTTTTGTCTTCAAGCCGGCAGATGCCGGGATGTTGCGATTACAGACCGCTCTTGAAATCGTCGCGCATCAGCTCGCGGGCGATGATCATGCGGCGGATTTCCGATGTACCGGCGCCGATCTCCCACAGTTTCTGATCCAGGAAGTGACGGGAAATGGCGTACTCGGTGCAGTAGCCGTAACCACCGTGGATCTGGATTGCGTCGAGGCCGATCTTGGTGCCCATCTCGCCCGTGTACAGCAGGGAGGCCGCGGCCATCCGGTCGAGGTCCGTTCCCTTGCCGCCGGACTTGTTCTCCAGCGTGTCGCAGTAGGCCGCGGCGCTGTATGCCAGCCACTTGCCGGCTTTGTAGCCGCAGTACATGTTCGCCAGCTTCTCCTGGATCGTCTGGAAGGAGGCGATGGGCTTGCCGAACTGCACTCTTTCCTTCGCGTACTTCAGGCTGAGCTCGAGGCATGTCCTCTGGCCGCCCAGGGTGCAGCCCGACAGCGTGATGCGCTCGGTGCAGAGGCCGCTCGTGAGGATCGCGACGCCCTTGTTCTCGCCGCCGATCAGGGCGGACTCCGGAAGTTCCATGTCCTCGAAGGTGATCAGGGCCGTGGGGGAGGTCCTCATGCCCCACTTCTTGATCTTCTCGCGTTTGCAGCCTTTGACCTTGTCGAACTCGAAGCAGAAGGCGCTGATGCCCTTGGGGCCGGCAGCGGGATTGGTCTTGGCATAGAAAACCATGAACTGGGCGACGGGGCCGTTCGTGATGAAGATCTTGGAGCCGTTGATGATGTACTTGTCGCCCTTCTTCTCGGCCTTGGTGGCCATGGACATGGCGTCAGACCCGGCGTTGGGCTCTGTGATTCCGAGGCAGCCGATCCACTCACCCGTGCAGGCCTTGGGGAGGACATATTCCCGCTGTGCTTCCGAGGCGTTCCGGCGGAAGTTGTCGAAGCAGAGGGTCTGGCTGGCGCCGACCGTCATGGAGAGAGCGTTCGAAACGCGGGCGATGGTTTCATAGACAAGCAGGGTTTCCACGTAGCCGAGAGCGGCTCCGCCGTACTTTTCCGGGAAGACGATTCCGTTCACGCCGAGGTTGCCCAACTCCTTGAAGATCGTGGGGGGCATCTCGTCCACCTCGTACATGTGCTCCATCTGCGGCTCCAGCCAGGTCATGGCCCAGCGGTAAACCTGATCCTCCAGCATCCTTTGTTCTTCGGTAAATGAAAAATCTAACGCCATAACTCTTACCTCCCTTTTATTGAAGTGTGAAAAAATTCAAACCAGCGGCGGAACCCGCAGAAAAGCGGACAAATTGCACGGACAACCTGCCTCTCTTCATGTATGCCGCGCACTGGTTCCGGTTGCGGTTTTCAAAACGGAGGCGCCGAAGCACCGTCCTGTTCTTTTCGGTTGGTCCTTTTTTAAATCAATGGGAAGGATGAAAAGCCGGGTGCTTAATCACATCTCCGGGTTGCTGTCCGGAGGGTGGCCGACCATTCCGTGCGGATCCGGATGTCGATGACCTCGGCGAGCATCTGTATTTCACAAGACCTGCTGATTTACAAGGGCAATCTTCCATTTCCAGTCTTTTTCAGGAAGATTTTCTATGACGCCCCTCCATGCGGTTGTGGCACGAAAAAAGGAAACCGTCGCAGGCCGGCTGCATGGAGATGCGTGGTTTGCCACAGCAAGTATGTGATCATCCCGCTCCTTTCTCTTTCCGATTCCCCCCTTTCATCATGATTTCTTTGTGATCCGGCATTTCGTCCGGGGAATTCCCTTTCCGTTTCTGGTTGAAAACAATTCGTTTCTTCAGTCCGGAAATAGTTTCATATACCGGGCCAGAATGAGCATGAGGCCGATGATCCAGATGATATAGGCCCACAGCCGGATCTTGGAAAGCTTCTCCCGGCGCCGCATGGCCTGGTCGAGTTTTTTTTCCCTTTCCATCTCTACGGGTTGCTTTGTTGCCATGAGATGCCGGCTCCAAGATAATCCGCCCATGGAGAATCCTGTTCTGTTCTCCAGGGGAGGCAGAATGATCCTCTACTTTCCGGTCTGGTACCCCTGGTCCCAGTCGTACCCCCAAACGGTGCTGCCCATGGATACCTTGTAGTTCCGGCGCTCCTCGCACGACGGATACCGGCGCCCGCCGCCCTCCGCAGGAAGCATGGACACGGGGAATTTCGGTGGCAGGAGGCCATTCTCGCGGGCCTCCCGCTCCAGCCATTCCCGGTCATCCGGATGGGCGATGGAAATGATCGCCGATGCGCGCTCATAGCCGCTCAGTCCGCGGAGGTTGACCATGCCGAACTCGGTGCAGATGTAGTTGGCAAACTGGGCCGGCACGTCCACCGTCGAGCCTTCCGGAAGGAACGGAACGATTCGGGATGTGCCGTGCTTGCTCCGGGAGGTCATGGCTGCCACGCCGCGACCACCTCTGGATTGGGCGGCGAAGACGTGAAACTGGAAAAAACCGCCTGACGAGGAGATGGGGCGCTTTTCGTAAAAACCCGTGGAAATCTGCCCCAGGAGGTCGACGGCCACGCAGTTGTTGATGGAGATCATGTTGTCGATCCGGGTCAGGACATTCAGGTTGTTTGTATAATCGATATCGTAGGCTGCCAGGGCCTGGTTGCGGTGGATCGTCTCATAATACCGCTTCACGTCCACAGGGAAGGCAAAGGTCCAGACACTTCTGCCACGGTCCAGTGTCTTGTAAGCGTTTGTGACCTGGCCGGATTCGATCAGCCTCATGAGACCGAAGTTCAGCATTTCCGTGTGAATGCCGAGATCCCGGAAGCCCGAATCCGCCAATGCGGCGACGCAAGCCGAGGGCAGCGAGCCGATACCCAACTGGATCACGTCCCGGTTGCGCATGATCTGCATGACGTTTTTCGCGATCTGCTGTTCCACGGGGCTTGGACGGATTGCTCGCTCGTTTACCTGGGGCCACCGGTAGCGCTCGCAGTCCACCTCGACCCAGTAGTCGATGTCGTCGATATGGATCGTGTTGTAGCGACCGCCCTCCGCCCAGGGGTAGTCGGGGCGTACCTCGAAGACGATCTTCCTGGCGGTCTGCCGGAAGATGTTGCTGTTGTTCGTCCCGTAGGACATGTTGAAATAGCCGTGCTCGTCGGGGGGGGTGACGGCGTTGAACCACCAGTCCATCCCGCGCTTTTCTTTCTCGCTGCGGGCGAACCGGTAGTGGTGGGCGTGCATGCCGTAAGCCCATCCCCACTGGGCCCAGTCGGTGACGTTGTGGGTGTCGCGGGCTTTGCGGTTCCAGGGGAAGAAGAAGAACTCGTGAATGGTGTGGTATTCCTGGTTGGGATCGATCTGCTGGAGCTCCGGATGAGGATAGAACATCGCGTACATCCAGAACTCGATATTTCTCAACTGGCCGGATCCGGGACCCAGCCTCCTGGCTACCGCCTCCGTGCAGACCGTGGAATCCCCGCCGGTACTGCCGTGATTGATCCAGTCGCCCGACTGGACCATATCGGCGATCTGCTCCGGTGTCCGTTTTTTGTCCCGGATCTTCTGCTGCACCGGCGTAGTCATTCCGTCACTCCCGCAAAATCAACAACACGACCGGTGCGGTATCAAGCGGATTTTACACGTGAGGAGGTGATGAAGCCCATCGTTTCCTCTCACGGAGCACGGTGGCGGATCAATCCTTCCCCGTCTTTCGCCGGACCAGTTCTGGCTGCTGAACAATAAAACTGAATGTCGTTAAGGAAAAACTTTTATTACGAGAATGTCTCGATCCCCTGCCCGATCAGGCCATGAGCTGCGGAAGGCCCCCTGAGAACAAACTCGAATAATCGATTGAATAATTCGGTAGTTACAGGATCCCAACCGGGTGGGATGAGATTGCGGACAGTCTGTTATCAAGATTCGGTCCCAAATGCAACCATAAAGAGCCTTGAAATCCGCAAAAAAAGGGCGGGCCCTTCGAAGAGCCCGCCCTGATTTCTGGAATTGGAAAGGTCTGCTACTTGACCACCGGCGGAGGAGTCCAGAAGACCTTCTTGCCGTAGACCGTGTTGCAGACGACAGCGCCCGCCATGTAGATCCCGTAGAAGCCGGAGAAGACCAGCAGGTAGCCGATGACCGGTTTCCAGGTCTTCGGATCACCGAACCAGCCCGTATCCATGCCCACGATCATCCAGAGGACGACGTCGATGGCGACGACGAGCAGGAACAGGCCGCTCTTGGCATAAGCGGGTGTCACGGCGGTGAGGAAGCCGGCCCCGGCCATCCACATCCAGCCTTCGATATAGACGGCCTTCGCAACCATTCCGCCCACGGCCTTGCCGATGCCAGCCTTGGCTGCCGCCAGCTGTTCCGGGGTCAGCATCTTGATGTCCGCGACTCCCGCGGCTGCCATGGCTGCATCCATGGCTTCCTTGGCGGCCTTCGGACCGAAAATGAAACTAATGCTGTACCATTTGGCGAAAGTACTGATCGCCGCTGCTAACATGAAGAAGGCGGAGAAAAACAGGAAGACGTTACCGCCTGTGATGTTGTGATCCTTCAACTCCATAACCGCCGTCGTGTACTGGACGAGGCATCCCCCGATCAGCCACGCAGCAAGGAGAGGAAAACCCGACAGGTCGACTTTTCCCATAAATACCGCGCCAAACCCGAAACACGCGACGGCCAGAGCACCCAGACCGGCGGGTCCCGGTGTAGCAAAGCTGTGTTCATGCGCCATGAATGATTCCTCCTTTTTTTGTTTGTTACCGGTAATAATTGTTTTCCCCTTTTGTTTCCTTCCTCTCCTGATTCCGGTGCGGCATCCCCCCTTCCTGCTATGGCTTTTGGTGGCTTCAGATACGGCTTCACGATACGAGTGTCCGGCAATCCCGCGGAATGGATCACCACATTCGGATTTTTTTTGCCGACCCCGCGGGCCTCGCGGGATCCTTCGGAAGCTGTTTGTGAGAATGATTGGGAAGAAAATATTGCAGAGGTATCTAACACAAAGGATTTGACCTTTGCAAGTTGAAAATCGATTTTCGGATTCTGAAAATATGATAAATAGTCCTTGACAAGGGCTTTACGAGAGGATAGAAGGCTCAACTTCACAAAAAATACCAGGCGGGATGAGCCCTCTCGGAGGGTTTTTTTGTTTATGGCAGGGATGGAAAGGCTATGACTACGGACATCGAAAAAGTTAGAAACATCGGCATCAGCGCCCACATCGACTCGGGCAAGACCACGCTGACGGAGCGGATCCTGTATTATACAAAGCGCATCCGTGCCATGCATGACGTAAAGGGAAAAGACGGCGTGGGGGCCACCATGGATTCCATGGAACTGGAAAAGGAGCGGGGGATCACCATCGCTTCCGCGGCCACGTTCTGCCAGTGGCAGGGGCACGAAATCAACATCATCGACACACCCGGCCACGTGGACTTCACCATCGAGGTCGAGCGCTCGCTCCGTGTCCTGGACGGCGCGATCCTTGTTCTCTGTTCCGTCGGCGGAGTCCAGTCCCAGTCCATCACCGTGGACCAGCAGATGAAACGCTATCATGTGCCCTGCATTGCCTTTATCAACAAATGCGACCGGAGCGGTGCCGATCCATTCCGGGTCATCTCGCAGCTGCAGACGAAACTCGGGCACAATGCCGTGGCGATGCAGATTCCCATTGGCCTGGAGATCGATTTTGAGGGAGTAGTGGACCTGCTGACCATGCAGGCGCTGTATTTCGACGGCGAGCACGGGGAAGAGGTGCGGGTCGAGGAGATTCCTCCGGAGCTTATGGAAACGGCCCGGAAGAAGCGGGAAGAGATGCTCGACGCGGTCTCCCTTTTTTCGGACGAACTGACAGAAGCCCTTCTGGAGGGCGGCCCGGTAGCGGAAGACATCATCCTGGATGCCGTCCGCCGCGGCACCCTGGCCCGCCAGTTGACGCCCGTCTTCATGGGCTCGGCCTACAAAAACCGGGGCGTACAGCCGCTGCTCGACGCCGTGAGCCGTTACCTGCCGTGCCCGTCGGACGTCGAGAACCAGGCGCTGGACATGGACCATGAGGAAGCGCCGGTCAGCCTGTCCTGCGATCCGGAGAAGCCGACCGTCGCCTTCGCTTTCAAGCTCGAGGACGGGCCCTATGGGCAGTTGACCTACATTCGCGTCTACCAGGGGAGCGCCGCCCGCGGCACCACCGTGGTCAACGCCCGGAGTGGAAAGAAGGTCAAGATCGGCCGGGTGGTCCGAATGCATGCCGACCAGATGGAGGACATCGAGGCCGTGAACGCCGGGTACATCGGCGCGCTTTTCGGCATCGAGTGCTCCTCCGGGGACACCTTCGTCGCCTCCGGCGTGAACTATACCATGACGTCCATGTACGTTCCCGAACCGGTGATCTCCCTGGCCATCGTCCCGAAGGACAACAAGTCCCAGACCAACCTGTCCAAGGCCCTGGGACGCTTCACACGCGAAGATCCGACCTTCCGGACCCACGTGGACCAGGAGACCAGTGAGACGATCATCGAGGGGATGGGCGAACTCCATCTGGAGATTTACGTCGAACGGATGCGCCGGGAGTACGGCTGCGAGGTGACCACAGGCCATCCGAGAGTCGCTTACCGCGAGGCCATCACGCAGAGGGCGGACTTCAACTATACGCACCGCAAGCAGACCGGCGGTTCGGGCCAGTACGGGCGGATCGCCGGCTACCTGGAGCCGCTTTCGGAAGGCGACTTCGAATTCGTCAACGACGTGACCGGCGGATCCATTCCAACCCAGTTCATTCCTGCCGTGGAGAAGGGATTCCGGCTCTGCCTGGCTAAAGGTCCGAAAATGGAGTTTCCCGTGACGGGAATCCGGGTCGTGATCAACGACGGGGCCTCCCATGCTGTGGACTCGTCCGACATGGCATTCCAGGCGGCGGCCCGGGGGGCATTCCGTGAGGCCTACGGGAGGGCGAAGCCGATCATCCTGGAGCCGATCATGAAGGTTGTCGTAGAGACGCCGACGGAGTTCCAGGGTGCTGTCATGGGGCTGCTGAACCAGCGGCGCGGCATGATCATCGGCGCCCAGGACGAAGGGCCTCAATGCGTCGTAGAGGCCCAGGTGCCCCTGGCGGAGATGTTCGGATATTCGACGGTGCTCCGGTCTGCCACGCAGGGAAAAGCCCAGTTTACCATGGAATTCGCCGCCTACCGGCAGGTTCCCGTATCCGTGGCGGAGAAAATCGCGGAAGAAGTGGCCCAGCGCAAAAGGAGCGCCGCCTGACATGAAACCGTGCGGGCCTGAAGGCCGCCGGAACGGTTCTGCGGATTCGTCCCCGGTCTGCGGGGAAGCGCGGGAAGGAATGACGGCTACCATCATTCCGTGGAGGAGAAGGAGAAGTGTCATGACGATGCGGGAAGAGCAGATTCGGGAGAAGCTTCTGGGCTCCCTGGCGGGAGAAGCCGAAGGCCTGCTGGAGGCGGGCCGGTTCGGAGCCGTTTTCGCCCATGCAGGGATCGGGAAGACCGCCCTGATGGTTCAGCTGGCGATCCGGGCAATGCTGCAGGGAAAGAATGTCCTGCATGTGAGTCTGCATGACCCGGTTCAGAAAGTGGCTCTCTGGTACGAGGAGCTGTTTCAGGATGCGGCGAGAAGACAGGGGATGGCGGGAATGCAGCGCCTTTGGGAATCCCTGGTCCCCCACCGCTTCATCATGACGTTCCGCGTCGACGGATTCACCGTTCCCCGCCTGGCGGAGCGCCTGGAAGACCTGGCCGCGCAGGGAATCTTCCGGCCGGAAGTGGTGATCATCGACGGCTTTCCGTTTGAGGAGACCAGCCGTGAGGCATTGGCCGACCTGAAGAACATGGCCGGCCTGGGCGGTTTTTACGGGTGGTTCACCGTTCATACACACCGCTACGAAGCCCCGGAGACCGATGGAATTCCCCAGCGGCTGAGACCGGCTTCCGGCCTTTTCGACGTGATCCTGGAAATGACGCCCGAAAAGGAGAGAATCCGCATCCGTTCCCTGAAAGGTGGCGGATTGACGCCCGAGGGGGGATCGCTGCTCCTCGACCCGGCGACCATGCTTGTCCGGGCGGAGGTTGCCGGGAGCTGAACAAGCCTATACCCTTTGACGCGGATACGGCATCCCACCAGGGAACGCCTGAATGCATCTTTTCGTTTTGGCGACCGGCCTTCCTGTGCCGGGCGGTTGCCTCCGCATCAAGATTTATTCGTGGTTTCCAGATCTTACTCTGCTTTCTTTTCCTTGAAATAGTCGGCGAGGATTTCCCTGTGGTCGAACGCCAGGGAGGGCATGGTATCGAGTGTGAAGACTCCGATCTCTCCCGCGTCGTCGCCGGCCGCCGGTTTTCCTGATGAACGGCCTACATAGACAGTTGTGATCGTGTGCTGCCGGGGATCCCGGTCCGGCTTCGAGTATGTGTGGAACTGACGGAGCAGGGTGACCTCCAGTCCCGTTTCTTCCCGGGCCTCCCGAATGGCCGCTTCCTCCAGCGACTCACCGTAGTCCACAAATCCACCGGGGAGAGCCCAGCTGAGGGGCGGGTTCTTCCGCCGGATCAGGACGATCCCTTCTTCCAGCTCGATGATGATGTCCACCGTGGGGACGGGGTTGCGCCAGCACTCCTCGACGTGCCCGCAGGCGGGGCAGGTTTTTACAGTCTTTGTGGCCATGACAGGGAATTTCTCTCTTCCGGTTTTCAGGGCATAGATGGTGGAGTCCTCGCGGATCCGCTTCCAGTATCTCCGTTTCAAATGCCGCTGATGTCATCATCCCGGGGCGTCGGTGCCTGCCTCTCTCTCCCTTCATTACAGGAGCTGCAGGAGATCCGGGGCCGAAGGAACAATGATATCGGCACCGGCCCGGAGCAGTTCCTCCCGTTTTCCTGAGCCCGTCAGAACCCCGACGGTCCGGGTGCCGGCCTCGCGGCCCGTCCGGATGTCCATGGGGTGGTCCCCCACCACGACGGCCCGGGCGGGTGTGATACCCATTCTTGAAAGCGACTCCAGGACATGCCCCGGATCGGGCTTGACGCGTTCGGTTTCATCCCGGGGCAGGAATACATCACAGCAATCGGCAATATCAGGAAAAACCAAGGCGACGGCGGCCCCGCAGTTCCGCGTAATGATCGCACGCCGGATCTCCCGCTTCTTCATGCCTTCGAGCAGTTCCCGGACACCGGCAATGAGCGAACCATACCGGGCGGCCTCGATTTCGATTCCAGTGACGAGGCTCATCGCCTCCCGCTGGAATGACAAGGCCCGGTCCGGGGATTTTCCCGTCAGCCACGCCCGGCCCGCCTCGATGGTCTCCAGAACGAAAAGGCCGTCCAGAGCCTCCGGGGGAATGCCGGCTTCCGCCGCGAGCTTTCCAACAGCCCCCCGCATGGCCGGGAAGTCGATGTTCAGGACGGCCAGGGTTCCGTCGAAGTCAAAGACGGCTGCATCGATTCCGTTCAGGATATCCCTGGGGTCCAGAGCGCTTTCCATTGGAATTTCCTTCAGAAATCAAAGGGTATCCGGGCGACCGGCTCCGTCCCACCGGTGCGTGTCGTCTTGACCGGGGTGCTCAGTCCGCCACGGGAATTCTTCCCGCAACGCGCTTTCCCGTCAGGTAATCCGCCCGGAGACTGCGTTCGATGGGTTGCCCCTTCTGCCAGTCCGGCATATCGAAATCGAAGACGATCTTCAGCATCCTCATGATGATGTAAAAAGTAGCCCCCCAGAGGATTTCCGCGGTTCCATCGGCTTCACGGTGGATCAGACATGGAAAGTCCTGGCAGACCTCCTCCTTCGAGCCCGAAACCTCCGTGTAGGTCACGACGTAGCGCCCGTAACACTCCTCCATGAAGAACGAAGCCAGGGGAATCTCGATCACCCGTGCGACTTCGCGATTGGGCCGGAATGCCCAGGGTGCGCTTACCATCCCCATCACTGGGAAAATTGTCCTTCGGAACAGGATGAGGGAATAGGTGGGAAGGGGGCCGAGAAAACGGATCCGTAGAGGGTTCAGACCGACTTCTTCCCAGGTCTCCCGGAGGGCGTTCGCCATGAACAGGCAGATCAGCCGGTGCTCCAGGGAGCCCCGGAGACGGGACAGTTTCCGGGCACGTCCCTGAATGACAGGCATGGAGCCGGAACACAGAAAGTGTCGGAATGCGGCATCTACGGTCCCATGGAGCATGCCTCCCGGGCAACTCAGGTCGCCGGGCTGGGCCACTGCGGTGGAACGTTTGATGAGCTGCAGGTACGGAATATCTCCTTCCATCCGGAGCAGGAGGAGGACCCCCGCGGCCTGCGCCCCCTCCTTCCGGCCGGCCCGAATGGCGGCATAGCGTTCGGGATAATCGATGGGCGTCACGCCCAGGCTTTCTGTGATTTGGGACGGCAAATCCTGGACAGGATGCAGGGAATATTGTCTCGCCAGCGTTTTCATGGAGGGCACCATAGCACCATGACGGCGGGGGCGTCCATGAAAACAGAAAGCCCGGCCTGGGGCCGGGCTTCTTGTGAAGCGGTATCGAAAAAGGGTTGATCAACCCTTGCCGTTTCCGTTTCCGTTTCCGTTTCCGTTCTTCCGCCAGATGTTCATTTTTTCTGCTTCCTTGATCAGGCCGTCCCGAAGGTCCGGATGGGCGATGTTGATCAGGGCCTCGGCTCTCTGCCAGGTGGATTTTCCGGCCAGGTCGGCAACGCCGTATTCCGTAACGATCATGTGGGCCTGGGTTCGCGGAACCGTTACGATCGATCCCGCGGGCAGGGTGGGGACGATCCGGGACTTGGTCTCCCCCGTCTTCTTGTCCTTGTAGGATGCGTTGCAGCAGATGAAGGACATGCCGCCGTCGGACATGTAGGCGCCCGTGGCGAAATCAAGCTGTCCGCCGGTGCCGCTGATGTGTCTCGGTCCCGATGACTCGGACGACACCTGCCCGAAGAGATCGACTTCCACGCAGGCGTTGATGGAAACCATATTGTCGTGCTGGCACATGACGTGTGGGGCGTTGGTGTAGGAAACAGGATAGGACGCCAGCGAGGGGTTCAGGTCGATCCAGTCGTAGAGGAACTGGCTGCCCGCGGCAAACGCATATGCGCTCTTCTTCTTGTCCACGCCCTTCTTCTTGTTGGTCAGTTTGCCGGCCTGGTACATGTGATAGTATGCATCCACCAGCATTTCCGTGTGGCAACCCAGGTCCTTGATGTCCGATTCGGCCAGCTGTGTCCCGATGTAGTTCGGGAGACCGCCGATACCAAGCTGGATGCAGGCGCCGTTGGGAATCATGGGAACGATGTGGCTGGCGATTTTCACATCGATCTCGGTGGGGGCTGCCGGGGGGATCGCCTCGACCTTCGATTCGTGCTCAACGACATAGTCGACCTCGGAGATGTGCACGACCTCGTCGCGTCCGCCCATGGCCCACGGGAGCAGCGGGTTTACTTCGACGATGATCTTCTTGGCGACGTCCATGGCCGCGCGCACGGCCGCGTTGCCCATGTGCGTGTTGAAGTAGCCGTCTTTGTTCATCTTGGTCACGCGGAGCATGGCGACGTCGACGGACTTGATGCTCTTCTTGTAGAAGAGGGGCTGATTGCGGAAAATCATGGGGTGGTAATAGCACCGGCCTTTATCGTGGAGCTTGCGCGAATAGCCGGAGAAGTGCCAGTCCTGGTAGGTAAAGACTTCTCCTTCGGGGTCGGCTTCGACGCACGCTTGGGGTGTCAGGCTCAATGTGTGCCGAATGTTGATGTTTTTGAGTTCATCCTTGCGTGCGGCAAGGGCCTTGTCCAAGGCGATCGGCTTGGTGTGGCCGAACCCATAGTCAATCCAGTCTCCGCTTTTGACCACTTTCACAGCATCTTCGGGGCTAACGAGTTTCTTCCGATACTCCTCTGCGTACGACATGAACACCTTCCTCCTTAGTTAGAATTTACACTCCTCCCCCTGTCAGGCGCTGCCGTCAGTATGCGGAAGACGGAGTCTTCCGGCAACCGCGCCGGAAGTTCATTTTCTCCCGCTGCTACACTGCATTCACTTGTATAAGGGGTGCCGTCCCGTAGCATATCGGTTTTGAAAAATCAACATACGAATGAGGGATGAAGAAGAATGACATGAGTCGGACGGCAATCAGCGGAAAAAAGAAAGACCCGGAGCTTCCACTCCGGGTCCGATTTGTTTATGGTAGCGGTGCCTGGATTCGAACCAGGGACACTACGGATATGAGCCGTATGCTCTGACCAACTGAGCTACACCGCCGCTTGCCTTTGCAAAGCAGGCGACCGCATTATAACAGAAATACGATCTTGTCAACCCTCCGTTTGATGCCTTCTATTTCGGGATATCCATGTGTTCCGCCTGGGGGATCTGCGTGGCCACCGGCGTCATCTTGTAGGCTGCCAGGACGCTCGATTCGCCGAAAGACATCCCTGACAGAACCAGGGCCATAACGATCTCGTTCTCGCCGTCGTTGTCCACATCCTTGTACTGGTAATCGGCCACGTACCCGTTGATCTTCCGGGTTCTCCAGTTCTCCACCATGCCGACGCCGTCCCACTCGATGTTGTAGAACTCGCTCGACGTGTAGAGCTTTACGTTTCGCATGATCCGGGCGGATGCGGAGATGTTTTTTACCAGCAGGATCTCGCGTCGGCCGTCTTTGTTAAGGTCCGTCGTCAGAACGCGAGTATTGACCCAGTATTTGCTCAGGTAGGCCTCCACGCCCGTTGCGCCGGTCGGGGCCTCCACGTAAAGGTTGCTTCCTCCGAAGGGGTCGTCGCTTTTGTACAGTAGCTCACTGGAGCCGCCGAATTTCTGGAGTGACTTCAGCGGTTTTTCCGTTTCCTGGTAAATGCAGAGATAGTCGTCCTGATTCAGGGCGATGATCCTCGACGGACCCTGGCCGAGATCGTCGATGGTCAGGCCGAAGACGGACATGCCGAGGGGGATCTTCATCCGCTGGCCTTCCGTGTAGCGGGTGCCGTCCCAGACAATTTCATGGATCCGGGTTTCAAAAGGCATGAATTCATTGGTGTCCATGGAGATGTTCATGCCGTGGTACCGCTGACCCAGGAGCTGTTGGCTTGTCGGGTTATGCCGGTTGATCACCCGGAAGAACCATGGAAGCCTTGACGCGATCTGGACGAACTTGCCGTCCTGCCATTCGTAGACAAAGGAGTTGACGGAATTTTCGAGGGAGTTGGTCACGATGATCTCGGGAACCCCGTTGCGGTTGATGTCCGCGACATCCACCGTCATATAGTTGTCCGAGGATCGTCCACCGATCTTCTGGAGCATCCGGAATTCCTTTCCTTTTTTCTGGAAGATCCGGATCTCGTTGCGGGAGATGGTTACGATCTCATTCAGGCCGTCCCTGTTCACATCCCCGATGTCCATGCCCCGGAACTCGATGGGGAAACGCTCGCTCATCCAGAATCCTTTGCGATCCACCGGCTGCATGGCATTGATGAAGTCGGGATTGATGGCTCCCGTGAATGTCCCGGCCTTGCCCTTACGCATGCCGGCGATGATCTCCGATTCCCTTGTGCTTGTGCCCGAAGGCATGACGGCCGTCGGCGGAGGAAGGGGTGTGAGGGGTGTGGCTTCCGGTGCTGCGCCGCCCAGCACATGGGTCTCAATTTTCTGAGCGAATTCCGTTATTTTGGGAATGACCTCGTCCATCCCCTTCGACGAGGTAAAAACACCGACGGGTGACTTGCTCGTCGCGATGTCCACGAGTTTGGCGTCGATGCTCAGGTTGGCACCGATCTTGGTGACGCTGCCTGCGACAACGTAGTCGGCTTTCAGAGATTTCCCCGCGGCCTGAAGCTCCGCCAGGGGCATTTCCTTGCCTGCCCTGTTGCCGAGAACGCCCAGCACCGTATCCTTGCCGGGCACCGCGATCCTGCCGGAGCTCGACAGGCGGCTGGACAGCATGTTCCAGATACCCTGCTGGACGTAGTCGATGTTTTCAGCACTGGAGACTGAGAACGGCAGCACAGCCACGGTCTTGGTGTCCTTGGCCCAGACCAGCCCGGCCGCCACGACCAGCGCCGCGGCAATCACGAGAACTCCGAAACGTTTCATCATGGTTTTCCTTTCCACAGGTCCCTGTTTGAAACATTGACGCGGTTCTAACATGGCGAATCCGCGCCTTCAAGGTTTTTAATCTTACATGTTTTTAATCTTTTCCCCGGGTTCCTTCTTCGGGGTCCGTCAGCGGGATGGTCAGGTTGTATATCCCGTATTCCATGACGGCCCGGAGGGGGTAGGGGACCTTCTCGAAGACCTTCATCATGGCCTTGTTGTCGGCGAACACGTCGGCCGTGAAGGCCTCGATTCCCTGATCCCGGGCCACATGGATCAGCATCTGCAGGAGGAATGAAGCGATTCCCCGGCCCTGGTAGCGCTCTTCCACGACGAAAGCCATGTCGGCATGGAGGGGGCGGTCGCGGTGGCGGACATATCTCCCCTCGGCGATGATCCGCTCCACGCCGTTCTCCTCAACGACGCCGACGATGGACAGCGCGCGCCGGTAATCGACGTTGACGTACTCCTGCATCTTCGTGTGGGGCATGGCCTTGATGGGGCTGAAGTAGCGGTAATAGACGGTCATGTCGGAGAACCGGTAGAAAAGCCGCCTCATTTCTTCTTCGTCGGAGGGCTTGATGGCCCGGAAGCGCACCGTGAGATCGCCCTTGAACGTATGGGTCGTCGCTATTTTTTCGGGATAGAAGAACCCGGCCTCGGAGAGGAAGATCTGGTCCGCATAGAGGATCCGGGATTCCTTGGCCTGGCGGACCAGTTCGGCCCGGTCGTCCGGGTGGGCGATGTCGATGATTGCCTGGGCCCGCTCCCGCACGGTCCGCCCTGTCATGGAGGCGATGCCGTACTCGGTGATGATCAGGTCGAGGGACTCCCGGTTGGTGAACTGATTCGGATATTCATCCGCCGACAGGACAATATTGGACTTGCCCTTGAGGTTCCGGCTGGGCAGGGCGAAGATCGTCCTTCCCCCCTTGGACCACTCCGCCCGGGCGAAGATGTCCTGGGCCTGCCCAGGCGTGGCGGTTATGTTTCCCCGGCCCACATGAAGGGCGATTCCACCGGTGATGTCCACCTTCCGGGCGGGCAGGATCGCGATCATCCTGTCGTTGAGGCTCATGCGCGAGTAGTCGGACACGACGTCGATGGACTGAAATTCCACCATGGGATTCCGGTGAAGCCACTTCATCAGTTCGGGGGTTCCCTGGGCATAAACGGTTAGGGACTTCCCGCGGAAATACCCTTTTTTCATGTTCGTGACGGCGCCGCATTTCACCAGCTCCATCAGGGGATCCGTGAAGAACGTCGAATGAATGCCGAGGTTCCGCTTCCGCGTTAGATGTTTTCCCAGGGCCTCGAAAAGGGTCCCCGAGTAGAAGGAGAGGCAGCTCCCGTCCTCGATGACGGAGGCGATGTTGAATGCCACTTTGTCCAGCACCTCGTCCACGGGCCAGCGGGGGAAATAGATCAGGGGCTCGTCGGACTTGACCAGGTAATTGAATTCGCTGACATGGACATGCGTATTGCCGGTCGTCCAGGGAACGTCGGGATTGATCTCCCCCACGACCAGCGATGCCCGTTCGAGGGCGTATTTCGGGACATCCGCCGAAACCCCGAGGCTGACGTATCCGTTTTCATCGGGGGGCGTGATCTGTACGAAGGCCACGTCGATGCGGATCGTGCCGTTATGAATGAGCCGAGGGATGTCGGAGTATCGGCAGGGGATCAGGTCCACCGAGCCGGACGTGATGGCGGAGCTGGCCAGCCACCCGGAAAAGAAGGTCTTCATGCGGAACTTGTGGGCGTTGGCCGTGCTGCTGTAGGAAATGGCATCCCCCATGCTGACCAGCTGAATCAGCTCCAGATCGTTCAGGTTCGGCAGGCTCGAGTTCATCAGGCGTTTCACGAGGGTTCGGGGTTCCGAAACGCCGGTCCCGAGAAAGATGCTCATTCCCGGCTCGATCTTCGTGAGAACGACATCCGGGGGAACCATCTTTTTCTGCCAGTCCAGGTCGTCGAGATTGAGCATGTTTGAATCCTTCAGGGCTATTGGTTAATTGTTTCAGAAAACCGGCGGGTTCAGGCGTTCCCGGCCGGGATGACATGGAAAAGGACGGCAAAGAAGTGGCAGAGGCTGCCGCCCAGGACGAAGACGTGCCAGATGGCATGGGAGTAGGGGAGGCGTTTCATGAGGTAGAAGATGGCGCCGACCGTGTAGAAAAGCCCTCCCGCCACGAGCCAGGCCAGTCCTGCAGCGGACAGTCCTGCCAGGAGGGGCTTGATGGCGAACACCGCCAGCCATCCCATGAGAATGTAGGCGATCGTCGCCGCCGTCCGGAATCGGTAGACGAAAAAGATCTTGAAGACGATGCCGATGATGGCGATTCCCCAGACGACGCCGAGGAGCGTCCACCCCCATCCGCCTTGGAGCGTCACCAGGGTGAAGGGCGTGTATGTCCCTGCGATGAGCAGGTAGATGCAGGCATGGTCCAGGGTCTTGAAAATGTGCTTCAGACGGGGCGAGCGTGCGCTGTGGTAAAGGGTGGAGGCCGTGTACAGGAGGACCAGGCTGGTGCCGAAGACGCTGCATCCCACAATGTGGCGCGCACTGCCGTGAAGGCCCGCGAAGATCACCATGACGGTCAGGCAGGCAACGCTCAGGAGGGCGCCCGCCCCGTGGGTGAGGCTGTTGAAGAACTCCTCGTATGATGAGGCTCGGGGATTGTCCATCGCTATGCTTTCCACGGGCCTTCCACGATGATATCCGACAGCGGCTTCCGGTCAGAGGGGAATTCCCTGTTCTGAAGGTGCTCCGGCAGATCTTCCATCCTCCCGTACCGGCCGATGGCGATCATGGCCTCCACCTGGAAAAAGTTGGGCATGGCCAACTCCGCCTTGGCCCGGTCATAGTCGAATCCCTGCATCCCGTGAACGACCAGCCCCATGAGGGAGCCCTGAAGGGCCAGGTGCCCCCAGGCGGCACCGGCATCATAGCTGTGGGTGCGGGCGAATTTCCCGCTGTCGAAGGTTGTCTTCGAGGCGACCACGACCAGGACCGCCGCCCGGTATGCCCAGATCCGGTTGCTTTCCGTCAGGAGGGAAAGAAACAAAGGCCAGTGTTGAGTGTTGCGCCGGCCGTAGAAAAACCGCCATGGCTGGTTGTTGTTGGACGAAGGCGCCCACCGGGCGGCCTCAAACAGGGTCATGAGTTCCGCTTCCGTGATTTCCTCGCCGGACATGGCCCGGGGGGACCAGCGGTTCGGAAACAGGGGATCCACCGGATGGGTCGGCTTGCGGAAGTCTCGGATGTTCATGGAATCCTTTGCAACATCTCAACGGCATGCATTATGCCGCTGTCGTGCGGTGGAAAAAATGGGAAATCGACTGCTCTATAGGTTCACTCGACGGGTCTTGTCAATCCATTTGAAAACCGATTTCCGCCACCAGGCAAATCCGTTTTTGTACAAAGAGACTTGCGCGACACGGGAATCCGGGGTAGAGAAACCGCCTGGCCGGGATTGCAGAAACAGCCCGGACACCCCATAGGTTACCCATGACAGAAATCCTGGTACGGCACATGTACATCCTTCCCCTGCTCCTGCTTGCGGCGGGATTCTTCTGCGGCCTCGCCGCCGACGTCCTCGCGCGCCGGTTCCTGCGCCGGATCGTCCGCCGTACCGGCTGGGAGGGTGGCAATGTCCTCGTCACGGCCCTGCGGCGAATGGGAATCTACTGGTTCACGGCTGCAGCCGCATATGTCGCCCTCCACGCGGTTCCCCTGTCGGTCCATCTCACCGGCATCCTGGAAAAGGGCATCCTGGTCCTGGTGATCCTTTCGGTCTCGTTCTTTTTTGCCCGCCTGACCGTCGGCGTCGTCAATCTCTACAGCAGCCGGGCCGGCGGCGTCTTCGTCACCACAACCCTCTTCGCCAACATCGCGAAGGGGCTGGTCCTGCTCCTGGGATTCCTGGTCATCCTGCAGACCCTCGGGATCTCCATCACCCCGGTTCTGACAGCCCTCGGCGTGGGAGGCCTGGCGGCGGCGCTGGCCCTACAGGACACGCTCTCCAACCTCTTTTCGGGGATCCAGATCATCGCCTCACGGCAGATCCGGCCGGGAGACTATGTGAAGCTGGCCGGCGGTGAAGAGGGGGTCGTGCATGACATCACCTGGCGAAGCACAACGATCAGGGCGATGCCGAACAACATGATCGTGATTCCAAACGCCGAGCTGGCCAAGACCAGGATTACCAACTTCGACTTGGGGGAGAGTGAAATGAGCATCGTCATCCCCGTCGGGGTGAGCTACGGCAGCGACCTGGAAAGGGTTGAAAAGATCACGGTGGATGTGGCAAAAGAGGTGCTCGGGGAAATCGAGGGCGGCGTTCCGGAATTCGAGCCGCTCGTCCGTTTCAACGCGTTCGGCGATTCGAGCATCAACTTCAACGCGGTCCTCCGGGTCCGGTCCTATACGGACCAGTTCCCGGTCCGCCACGAGTTCATCAAGCGCCTGTTCCGGAGATACCGGGAAGAGGGCATCGAAATTCCCTTTCCCATCCGCACGATATACATGAAGGGCGGCGGGAAGGAAGACCAGAGGAGCGATTCGTGATCCCCAGATATTCCCGAGAAGCCATGACCCGCATCTGGAGCGCCGAGAACCGCTACCGGACGTGGCTGAACATCGAAATCCTGGCCTGCGAGGCCTTTGCCGAACGGGGAGAGATCCCCCGGGATGCCCTGAACGTAATCCGGGAACGGGCAGGATTTGACGTGGAGCGCATCGACGCGATCGAAAAGGTGACCAAGCACGACGTGATCGCCTTTCTCACCTCGGTGACGGAGAAGGTTGGGGAGCAGGGGCGGTTCATCCACATGGGCCTCACCTCCTCGGACATCCTTGATACGTCCCTGGCGGTCCTGTTGAAAGAGGCCGCGGAGATGCTGCTCACGGACCTCGACCGCCTCCTGGCCGTCCTGAAAAAGCGGGCCTTCGAGCACAAACGGACCCTGATGATCGGCCGCTCCCATGGCATTCACGCGGAGCCCATCACCTTCGGGCTTAAAATGGCCCTGTGGTACCAGGAGATGCAGCGCAACCGGCTCCGCCTCGAACGGGCCCTGGAGATCATCAGTGTCGGCAAACTGGCGGGAGCCGTGGGCACTTTTTCCTTTGTACACCCGGACGTGGAAGAGTACGTCTGCGGGAAGCTCGGCCTGAAGCCAGCCCCGGTCTCCTCCCAGATCGTCCAGCGGGACCGGCACGCGGAGTACTTCTCCACGCTCGCCATCATCGGCTCCTCCATTGACAAATTCGCCCAGGAAATCCGGCTGTTGCAGAGGACAGAGGTGCGCGAGGCGGAGGAGTACTTCTCTCCCGGCCAGAAGGGGTCCTCTGCCATGCCCCATAAGCGGAACCCCGTGCTCTCGGAGAATCTCTCCGGCCTCGCCCGCCTGATGCGCTCCTATGCCCTGGCGGCTCTCGAGGATGTTGCCCTTTGGCACGAGCGCGACATCAGCCACTCGTCAGTGGAACGCGTCATCGGCCCGGATGCGACGATCCTCCTGGACTTTATGCTGGCCCGCTTCACGGGTCTTGTGGAGAATTTAGTGGTCTACCCGGAGCGGATGAAGGCCAATCTGGAGATGACCCATGGCGTTATCTTCTCCCAGATGGTTCTCCTGAAGCTGGTCGAGAGCGGAATGACCCGGGAGAACGCCTACGCGGCGGTACAGAGAAACGCCATGGCTTCCTGGGAGCGCGGGCTGCCCTTCCGGGATCTGCTCCGGCAGGACGGCGAGATCATAGCCCGCATCGGGGATGTGGAGCTGGACGAGGCGTTCCGGGTGGAAAATTTCCTCAGGCACGTGGACTATATCTTTCAGCGCGTTTTCGGAGGGGAGGCATGAGCGAACCGACCGTTCGACCGCGGAAGGGAGAATCGGCCCGGCTTGCCGCACCGGGGCTGCTGGTTTTGTTCCTGGCTCTTCTGGCCGGCTGCGACTACCTGCGGAGCTACGTGGAAATGGTGCCGGAGAAGGGAGTCTCACGGGAGTATCTGGCTTCGCTGGATGCCTCGACGCGAACCCGGGGCCTGCATTCCCAGCTCGAGACCCGGGCCGGCCTGACCGCCACGTTCAAGTCCGCCGGATTCCGGGCAGCCTACGTGAAAGACTACGCGCGGCTGTACGGCCTGACGGAAGAGCAAATGAAGTCCCGCCGGGAGGTGCTCGACGAGATGGCTTACGATTTCGACGAGTTCTTCCTCTATGCCGCCATGCCGGACCGGGATGCGAATGATTTCGACCGGAGCGGGTCGGTCTGGAAAATCTATCTGGTCGACGACCGGGGGAACCGGTTCGAGCCCATAGAGGTGCGGCGTATCGGGAAAGTGACCCCCCTGGTGACCGCCTTCTACCCCTATGTCAATCCCTACCATGGAAACTGCTACAGCCTGAAATTCAAGGCGGGGTCCGTTCCGAAAGAGGGAGCCTTCCGGCTGGTCTTTACCGGCGTCCTCGGAAAGGTTGAGCTGGCCTGGCTCTGAGGAGGGTCAGATCGCCAGAGGATTCGAGAAGTTGCCCCGGTAATAGGAAGGCTGAACAAGCTCCGTATCCCTCAGCCAGTGCTCGTCGTTCCGCTCGGGGTAGTCGATGTTGAAGTGGAGACCGCGGCTCTCCTTGCGCTGGCGGGCGCATTGCACGATCAGACCCGCCACCGTGGCGATGTTCCTGAGCTCCAGAAGGTCTTTCGTGATGAGGAAGTTCCTGTAGTATTCGTCGATCTCCCGGCTGATCAACTCGATGCGCCGCTCCGCCCTCTCCAGGCGCTTGTCCGAGCGGACGATCCCCACGTAGTTGGACATACAGGACCGGATTTCATCCCAGTTGTGCGATACCACGATGGATTCGTCACTTTCAGTGGCGCCGCCGGGGTCCCACGCCGGAATGGGGACGGGATCGTCCGGGACGGACGAGAAGCGCTCCCGGATCCGAAGGAACGTCCGGTGGCTGATGACCACCGCCTCCAGGAGAGAGTTGCTGGCCAGGCGGTTTGCCCCGTGCAGGCCGGTGCAGGACACTTCGCCGCTGGCAAAGACTCCGGGTATGCTCGTTTCCCCGTGGGCGTCCACCACCACGCCTCCGCACTGGTAATGGGCCGCCGGGGCGACGGGAATGGGCTGCCGGGTGATGTCCAGGCCGAATTCGAGGCACCGGGCATAAATATGGGGAAAGCGGCCGATGACGAAGTTCCGGTCGCGGTGCGAGATGTCCAGGAGAACGTATTCTTCCCCGGATTTCTTCAACTCCCTGTCGATTGCCTGGGCCACCACATCCCGGGGGGCGAGGCTTTTCATGGGGTGGTACCGGTCCATGAACGGGGTGCCGTTCTTCAGCTTCAGGATCGCTCCTTCGCCGCGGACCGCCTCGCTGATCAGGAAAGCCTTGGCTTCCGGGTGGTACAGGCAGGTCGGATGGAACTGGATGAACTCCATGTTGGCGATCCGGGCGCCGGCCCGGTAGGCCATAGCCACGCCGTCTCCGGTTGCGATGTCGGGGTTCGTGGTGATGAGGTAGACCTTGCCGGTGCCGCCCGTGGCCAGGATCACAAAGCGGGCGCGGAACGTGTGGATCTCGCCGCGGAGGATATCCAGGACGTAGGCGCCGAGGCACCGGTCGTCCTCGGTGAACCATTGTCCAGGGATGCGGGACTTCAGGATCAGGTCGATGGCGAAGTGGTTTTCGTAAATACAGATGTTCGGTTTCGAGGCGGCCATTTCCGACAGGGCCCGCTCGATCTCCCGGCCCGTCAGGTCGTGGGCGTGCAGGACCCGGCGCGCGCTGTGTCCGCCTTCCCGGCCCAGGTCGAAACGGTCGGGGTGATCCTTGGCCCGGGTGAACTGGACCCCCCACTCCACCAGTTCCCGGATCCGCTCCGGTCCCTCTTCGATGACGAACTTCACCACGTCGGGCCTGCAGAGCCCGGCCCCGCAGACGAGGGTGTCCTCGATGTGGGCGGCAAAGGAGTCCGTTTCCGCCTGGACGGCGGCGATTCCACCCTGGGCGTAGTTTGTGGAGGATTCGATTTTTTCCTTCTTGGTAACGATGGCCACGCTGCCCAGGCCGGCGGCCTTGATGGCGAGGCTGAGGCCAGCGATTCCGCTGCCCAGGATCAGAAAGTCCGTATTGATCTCCATGATCGGCGTGCTCCCCGTCGTCTTCCCGGCCGGACCGAAGTTTGATCGCTGTCCGGACGATCGGGATCCGGCGAACTTTACAAAATCAGGCGACTTCTATATAGTCTCCCGACCTGATTGTAAACGAAAAACACCGGGAGAACGTGATCATGCTGGTTCTGGCCATCGAGACATCCTGTGACGAGACGGCGGCGGCGGTCGTCCGGGATGGCCGTGTCATGCTTTCGAACGTCATCGCTTCCCAGATCGACGTCCATAGCCGATTTGGAGGCGTCGTGCCGGAGATCGCTTCCCGCAAGCACATCGAGGCCATCGGGGCCGTGATCCTGCAGGCCCTTGACGACGCCGGAACCACACTTGACGAGATTGATGGGATCGCCGTCACACGGGGACCCGGCCTGGTCGGATCCCTCCTGGTGGGCCTCTCCGCGGCCAAGGCGGTCGCTTTCGGACGGAAGCTTCCCTTTGTCGGGATCAACCACCTGGAGGGGCACGTAGCGGCCGTTTTCCTGTCCGAACGCCGGCCTTCCTTTCCCTTCGCCGCGCTGGTGGTCTCCGGCGGGCACACGACCATCTACCGGGTGGACGACTTCACGCGCTTCGCGATCCTCGGACAGACGAGGGACGACGCCGCCGGGGAGGCCTTCGACAAGGCGGCGAAGCTCCTCGACATCGGCTATCCCGGCGGGGTTGTCATCGACCGCCTGGCGAGGGAGGGGGACCGGTCCGCCGTGCCGTTTCCCCGGGCCATGCGGGACAGCCTGGAGTTCAGTTTCAGCGGCCTCAAGACAGCGCTCCTGAACTACGTGAAACAGAAGGGAATGCCAGCAGCGGAAGCAATGCCGGGGGTCGTGGCCAGTTTCCAGGAGGCCGTGGTCGACGTGCTCGTGGAGAAGACCCTCCGGGCGGCGGAGGAAAACGGTCTGAAGCAGGTAGTGGTCTGCGGGGGGGTAGCCGCCAACAGCCGCCTCCGGATGCGGTTCCAGGAAGACGCCCTGAAGCACGGGATCGAGGTGCTTGTCCCGCCCCCGGTTCTGTGCACCGACAACGCCGCCATGATCGCCGTCGTTGGCGATTACCGGCTCTCCATGGGCATGAGGGATTCCTTCGACCTGAATGCTGTATCCCGGTGGCCCCTGTCTTCGCTCCGATGAACCCGCTCAAGGAATGGCTCGCAGGATTCTACCGTCGCTTCGTGAGCCTCCGGGGGGATCCGCGGCACATCTCTCTCGGGTTCGCCATCGGCGTTTTCATCGGTGCGACCCCGACGATTCCATTCCACACGACACTGGTTCTGGCCGCAGCCGCTCTTTTTCGCCAGCATCTCTCGGCGGCCTACCTGGGATCCTGGCTCATCTCCAATCCCCTGACGATTCCGGTTCTGTACGTTTCCCAATACGAGGCGGGCCGCCTCCTGCTTGGCATGGAACGGTGCACCCTGGTCCTGCCCGATTATTCGCTGGCGTCCGTCGCCGGACTGGGCTGGGAGATCCTCCTGCCCCTCCAGATCGGGGGACTCCTGTTTGCGCCGGTCTTCGCACTGCCGGCCTATCTCGTCGCGAGGCGGCTTCTTGTCGCCTGGAGGGCCGGAAAGACATGACCACACCGCGAAAAGTCCTTCGTTCCCGGGGGCTCAGGCCGAGAAAAAAGCTGGGGCAGTGTTTTCTCCAGGACCGCAATATCCTGGAGAAGATTGCCGCCATGGCGGAGATCGGGAGCGCCGGGACGGTGGTTGAGATCGGCGCCGGGACAGGGGTTCTGACGGAACGGATCGCGGGGGTGGCCGGGCGCGTCCTGGCCGTCGAGGTGGATCCGCGGATGACGGAAATCCTCGAGGAGCGTTTCCGGGACCGGGACAACGTAAAGATTGTCCACCGCGATGTCCTGGAGGTCGATTTCTCCGAGCTCACCGGCGGTGAGGGCGGGGAGGGGATCACGGTGGTCGGCAACATCCCCTATTCCCTGTCGACACCGATCCTGTTCCATTTGCTGGCGCACCGGAGGCGGATCCGGAGGGCGGTGCTGATGTTCCAGAGGGAGCTTGCGGAGCGGCTGACGGCGTCTCCGGGGACGAAGGAATACGGTATCCCCTCGGTCATGGTGGCCGCCTTTGCCCGCGTGTCCGGTCGCCTGGATGTGCCGGCGGGCTGCTTCTACCCCGTTCCCCGGGTCCACTCCCGGGTGCTGCGCTTCGAGTTTCTCGGGGAAGCTCCGTTTCCCCTGGAGGATGAGGCCTACTTCACGGCGGTCGTCCGATCCTCCTTCGCCAGCCGGAGAAAGACAATCTACAACAATCTCAAGGGGGCGTCCCTGGGACTGCCCGCGGGCAGCGACCTCGGCGTCCTCCTCCGGTCCGCGGGGATCGACCCGGTGCGCCGGGGAGAGACCCTGTCTCCCGCCGAATTCGGCCGCCTCAGTACCATTCTTCTGGAAGCCTCGCGAAAAGCCCTTGACAACGGGAACCCCGTTTGATACGGCGTTTTTGCCGCTTGGATCCGGAGACGGACCGAGACGGAAAGGTCAGGCAAAGAAATGAGCCCGCAGCAAACCAGGCCTCCCGTCTCTCGACGGCGAGGCTTTTTTTTCGGGATGGTCATGATGATCCAGATCATCGAAACGGTTCGGGAAATGCAGGCTTTCTCGGAGTCGCTCCGGCAGCAGGGAAAGACGGTTTCCTTCGTCCCGACCATGGGCTTTTTTCATGAGGGGCACCTTGACCTCATGAGGGAAGGCCGCAGGCGGGCCGACTGCCTCGTGGTAAGCATTTACGTCAACCCGACCCAGTTCGGCCCTGCGGAGGACCTGGACCGCTACCCTCGGAATTTCGACCGGGACCGGAGCCTGGCCGAATCGGTCGGAGTGGACGTCATCTATTTCCCGTCGAACCGGGAGATGTATCCTCCGGGCTATCAGACCTATGTGAATGTGGAGGAAGTCACCGACAACCTCTGCGGCCTCTCGCGGCCCGGGCATTTCCGGGGTGTCACCACCGTCTGCTGCAAGCTCTTCAACATCGTGAAGCCCCACCTGACCGTTTTCGGCAAGAAGGACTTCCAGCAGCTTGCAGCGATCCGGCGGATGGTGGAGGACCTCAACATGGACCTGGAAGTCGTGGCCATGCCGACCACCCGGGAGACCGACGGGCTTGCCATGAGCTCCCGCAATACATACCTGAAGCCGGAGGAGCGGGAGTCCGCCCTCAGCCTTTCCCGTTCCCTCAAGAGAGCCCAGGAACGGTACGCCGGCGGCGAGCGCGACGCCTCGGCCATCATCGCCGAAGCGAAATCCTTCATTTCATCCCACCCCTTTACGAATATCGACTACGTACAGATCTGCGACACCGCGACCATGAAAGATGTGGAGCGGATCGAGGGAACCTGCGTCATGGCCCTTGCCGTGCGGGTAGGGAACACGAGGCTTATCGACAACTCCGTCTTCGGAGAGCCCCTGGACGTGCCAACGCCCGGGACGCCGAAGGCGTAAAAAAGAATCCTTTTGGACAAGGGGCGCCTCATGCAGCGGTTCATGCTGAAATCGAAGATCCACCGGGCCACGGTCACCGATGCGGACCTTCATTACGAGGGCAGCATCACCATCGACGAGAAACTCCTGAAGGCGGCGGACATCGTCCCTTACGAGAAGGTGGCGATCTACGACGTCGACAACGGGGAGCGATTCACGACCTACGCCATCACCGGGAAGGCCGGGTCGGGAGTCATTTGCCTGAATGGCGCAGCCGCTCGCAAGGTCTCCCGGGGCGATCTGGTCATCATCGCCAGCTATGTCACGGTGGATGATGAAGCCGCGCAGAAGTGGACCCCCAAATGCGTCTTCGTGGACGAGAAGAACCGGATCAAGAAGCGCAGAAAGTGACACGGTCCGCTTCTTCACCCCGTCGGAAGGCTCTCCGGCCTGCCGGCGGACCCATGGAGCAGCTTTCCCTTCCCTTTGCATCCGGCGAGCAGGACCTCCGGGAGCACCTGGAGACGAGCCTGCGGCGTCCTGTCCATCTCGTCCTCACGGATAACCATGTCTCGATGATCCGCGTCCGGACCGACCCCGACGGCGTCCGGCTTCGCCTGCACCGGATCTTTCTCGATGCCGGGGACGACGTCCTCCGGGAAGTCGCCCGCTTTGCCCGCACCCGGAAAAATCCCGGTCCGCTCATCGGCGATTTCATCCGCGACCGGCTTCGGGACCTGCCTGAGCCTGCTTTTCGTTCCATCCGTATCGAACCGCAGGGCCGTTACTTCAACCTCCAGTCCGTGTTCGACCGCCTGAACCCGCTATATTTTGACGGCCGTCTCTCGGTTCCCATCACCTGGGGCCGGGGAAAGGCGTCCCGTCGCGTCCGGCGCCGGATCCTGGGAAGCTTCAGCAGCCGGACCGGAACCATCCGCATCCATCCCTGGCTGGACCGGAAGGCCGTTCCCCTCTACGTATTGGAGTACGTGGTCTATCATGAGATGCTCCACGCCGACATGGGCGCGGAGGTGAGGAACGGCAGGCGGATCGTTCACTCCGCGGAGTTCCGCCGCCGGGAGCGCCTCTTTGCCCGCTGGGCCGAGGCGGAGGCCTGGAGAGGGTAGGGCGGCTGCGCGCCGGATGATGCCGCTTTACGGGTATTCCGGGTGGAGGATCGGGGAGCCGGGACCGCCGGCGAGACCGGAAAGGAATCCCAGGAGGACCTCGTTGAAAGCCTCAGGCTGATCGATCGGCGTCAGATGGCGCGACTGCCGGATCACAGCCAGCTCCGCACCGGGAATACGCCGGGTGTATGCCTCCTTGAGAGAAACGGGCGTATAGTCCTGGTCCGCCGTCACAATCAGGACGGGGCAGCGGATCTCCCCGATGCGGTCGGCCACGCTCCAGCCGGTGATGGCCTTCATGGAAGCCAGGTAGGCTCGCCGGTTGTTTTCCGCCCAGCGGGTGATCAGGGTGTCGTGAAGGTCCTTCTGGTGCGGTTCCGGCAGCAGCATGTCCGCCAGGATGGCCCCCATCTTCCGCATTCCCAGGAAACGCACGATCAGGCGGCGGAGAAAAAACGCCCGGCGGTCCCTGGAATTCGTGAGAACCATGGCCGGACCGCTGTTGACGACGGTCAGGCTTTTCAAGAGTCCAGGCTCGTCGACGGCGAGCTGGAATGCCGTCATGCCCCCCATGGACAACCCCACGACGTGGGCCGGTACGGTCCCGACGGCCTTCAGGAATGCCGCCGCATCCCCTGCAAACTGGTGCACGCTGTAAGGACCCCGCGGCTTGTCGGTTCGACCGTGACCCCGGTTGTCGAAGGCGATCACCTGGAAACAGCGGGAGAAGAACTCCATCTGCCTTTCCCAGTCGCGGGTGCTCGACCCCAGGCCGTGGAGAAACACCAGGGGCTCACCCGCTCCCGAGGCTTCGAAATAGACGTTCAGGTCGTTCACGCGGATATGTGGCAAGGTTGCCTCCTTCTGCTCCCGTTTACTTGTCCGTCCGGGATGCGGTCTCTCCGGAAGGGTCGCCGTATCTCTTCCAGGTCCGATAAGGGTTCCGGGCGAGGTTCACGTTGAAATATCGTGAATCCGTGGAAACTTCCCGGCCCGTCCAGGGGGGCTCCGACACCGGCTGATCCTCCCGCTCCAGCTCGACCTCCGCCAGGACCAGGCCTTCATTATCCCCCAGAAACTCGTCGATCTCCCAGATCAGTCCGCCGTACCGGACCCGCCGGCGCCGTTTCTCAATCCACGGCCGGGGGCAGAGCCGCTCCAGCATTTCCTCCGCGTCGGCCCGCGGGATTGGATATTCGTATTCGAGGCGGGTCAGCCCCGAGAGGAGGGACTTGACGGCCAGGAAGGCATGTTCCCCGCAGATCCGGATCCTGACGAGACAGGCCGGGTCCGACTTGAGATACCCCTGGCGGTACAGGACACCGTCATCGTCCGAGCGCCACGAGTCGTTGCAGACGAGGTATTTTCGCTCGATTTCGCGAGCCATGGGGGGACTTCTCCATGTTTGTCTTTTACCGATCCCGGTCCCTGACGGACCGGCATGAGTGATCCATACGGGATGGGACGGGGGTGTGTCAAGGGTGGCAAAACATTTCGACCCGTCCGGCAGACCGGTCCGGCAGGCTTGCAAAACCCGGCATCTCCGTTTATCATGCCTTCGCTGTTCGCTTCCCGAGGAGGTTGGTCCCAATGGACGCTCTTGCGCTGAGCCGCCTGCAGTTCGCCGCCACGGCCGGTTTTCACTTCCTGTTCGTTCCGCTGACCCTGGGATTGTCGATCCTGGTGGCCTTTATGGAGAGCCGCTGGGTCGCCACGGGAAACCCGATGTACCTGAGGATGACCCGCTTCTGGGGCAAGCTCTTCCTTATCAACTTCATCCTCGGCGTCGTCACCGGACTCACCATGGAGTTCCAGTTCGGCATGAACTGGGCCGAATACTCCCGTTTCGTCGGCGATGTCTTCGGCGTTCCGCTGGCTATCGAGGCGACGGTGGCCTTCTTCCTGGAGTCGGTGTTCATCGGGCTCTGGATCTTCGGCTGGAACCGCGTTTCGAAGGGCATGCACGCCTTTGCCATGTGGATGGTCGCCTTCGCCACGAACCTTTCGGCCCTCTGGATCCTCCTGGCCAACGGCTGGATGCAGCACCCGGTGGGTTATGTGATCCGGAACGGCCGGGCGGAGATGGTCGATTTCTGGGCCCTGTTGACCAACAGCTATGCATGGTGGAAATTTTTCCACACGGTACTCTCGGGGTATGTCGTGGCCGCATTCTTCGTCCTGGGGATCTCTGCCTGGCATCTGCTCCGGAGGAACGAAAGGCCTCTCTTCACGGCCTCCTTCCGCATGGCCGCCGTCTTTGGCCTCGTCAGCTCCCTTCTCCTGATCGGTGCAGGGGATTTCGCCGCCAAGGATGTAGCGAAGGCCCAGCCGACCAAGCTGGCCGCCATGGAATCCCACTGGGAGACCGGGAAGGCCGTGCCCTTTTACCTGCTCCTCGTTCCCGATGCGAAGAACGAACGGAACGCCGTCCAGGCCATCCCCGTTCCCGGCGTCGTCAGTTTTCTCTCCTTCGGCGATTTCCAGGCCGAGGTGAAGGGGCTGAAGGATTTCCCGAAAGAAAACCGGCCGCCCGTCATGGAGGTCTTTGTCAGCTTCCGGCTGATGGTCGGTCTTGGTGGGCTCTTCGTGCTCCTGTCGGCCTTATCCCTATATCTCGCCTGGAAAAACCGGATCGAGGAGTACCCGTGGTTCCTCAAGATCCTGTTCTATGCCATCCCGCTTCCCTACATCGCGGCCCAGCTTGGATGGGCGGTGGCGGAGGTAGGCCGCCAGCCATGGCTTGTCTACGGTGTCTACAGGACTGCCGAGGGCGTTTCCAGGAACATTTCTACGGAGCAGGTGCTCCTGTCGGTGATCGGCTTCACCCTGTTTTACGGATTCCTCGGGCTTCTGGATGTTTACCTGCTGGCGAAATTCGCCCGGAAGGGGCCGGATCCCCTGCGGGTGAAGGCAGCCGGCCCGGAAGGGGCATGATATGGAATATCAGGTGATCTGGTTCGTTTTGTGGGGTTTGTTGTGGGCGGTCTACTTCATGACCGACGGATTCGACCTGGGTGTGGGAATCCTCCTTCCGGTACTGGGTGGTGACGACACGGATCGCGGGGTGATGCTGCACACGATCGGTCCCGTCTGGGACGGCAACGAGGTATGGCTCGTGACGGCGGGCGGCGCCACGTTCGCCGCCTTTCCCGGGGTCTACGCCCTGCTCTTCAGCACGCTCTATACACCCCTCCTGCTGGTGCTGTTCGCCCTCATCGTTCGGGGGGCGGGGATCGAGTTCAGGGGGAAAGGGACGACAGAATCCTGGAAACGGAGATGGGACACGGCGGTCTCCATCAGCAGCACGCTGATCGCGTTTCTGTTCGGGATTACCTTCGGAAACCTGTTTTTCGGTCTCCCCATTAATGCCGACGGGTATCAGGGTGGGGTGGCCGGGCTTCTGAACCTCTATGGAATCCTGACGGGGCTTCTTTTCCTCCTGCTCTTCTCCGTCCACGGAGCCCTGTGGCTCGCCTGGAAGACCGAAGGCGCCCTGGCCGCCCGGGCGGCCGATTTTGCCGGGAAGGCTTGGGCCGCCCTGGCGGTCTTCCTGTTCCTTTTTCTTTTCTACACCGCATCAACCACCGGGCTCGACCGCAATTTCACCGCCTTCCCGATCCTTCTCGGATTCCCTCTGGCTGCGCTGGCGGCCCTGGCGGGCATTCGCTTCTTCATGGGGAGAGGCCGCTTCCTGGGGGCGTTTCTCGCCTCCTGCGCCGCCGTTCTCCTGACGGTGGCAACCGGCCTCGCCGGGCTATACCCGAACCTGGTACCATCCCGGCTCGATCCGGCTTTCAGCGCTACCGTCTTCAACGCCTCCTCCAGCCCTTACACGCTGAAGATCATGACCGTCGTGGCGCTGGTGTTTGTCCCGATCGTCATTGCCTACCAAGTCTGGGTCTACCGTGTTTTCCGCCACAGGGTAAGTGCCTCGGAACTGGCAAAGGATGAAGACGGGTACTGATGGGATGGGGAGGGTGTGAAAAAGAGACAAAAAAAGGGCGGATGGAAAAGGAGGGAACCTGAAAACCATCCGCCCATATTAAACTGGGAGGTACCCGGTAACCTATGCCTCCCAGAATCGATTTAGGGGGTCGGTGGGTGGAAAGGAGGGAACAGAAACCACCCACCGATTAAAAACAATCATCACACTCGGCAGTCGCGTCAAAACGTCTCTGGAAGAAAAAAACGGATGCTCTGCTCTTTCGGAACAACTCCTTTCTTTTCCTCACGCTGTTCGTTTTTTTTACCGCTGAACGCCCCGCCTTCTGCAGACAGGAAAAATTCTTCTTCTGTTAACCCTTGACCGTTACCCTGAATGACCGAAGAAACCGAATCGAGGTCCGAACTCTTGCGCTTCTCTTTGTCCGTTGAACTCTTTTGCATTCGTTGCCGGATTCTTGTTTTCTTTTATCTCCCAGTGGTGCTCGGGTTTGTTTGGTAATCGTTATCGCAAATTCGATGCCAGAAGAGGGAAATGCAGGGGGTGAAAGGGTATAGATGTCGTAACATATTGAATATGCGTGTGTAATAATTGGGATGGGATTGTGTGAACGGGAGTTGGTGGCAGGGAGGCGGGCGAGTGGGCACAGTCGTGGGGAAAAGAAGCGTGCGATTAACGCACGAATTCCTTTCTGATATTGCTTAAATAGTTGTAACTAAAGAATATATTGATACTGTGCGGAATGTGAACAGGTGTGCGAGATATGCACGTTCATTGCGGCGGTTTATTCTGACCGAGAAGCTTCTTTTCCTCGCGTATGAATTTGAATCTTGATATTCCAAGTAATTTAGATGCCTTTGCTTTGTTTCCTCCGCATCGGTCCAGGGCTTGTGCAATGATTTTCTCCTTGATGTCATGGGCGATCTTTTCCACGACCTCGTCATAGTTGATCCCGCCCTGGGAGATCTCAGAGAAAAAATTCTCCAGGGAGATCTTTGGCATTCCCGACGGTGATACGGATTTCATTTCCATGGGCAGGTCAGACACGGTAATGAACGGCCCGATCGTCTGCAGGATCATCACCCGCTCGATGATGTTCCTGAGCTCCCGGACGTTGCCGGGCCAGGGATAATTCAGGAGGACATCCTGGGCCTCCTTGGTGAATCCACGGACGTTCTTTCGGAATTTTCGATTGAACTCGTCCACGTAGTAACGGGCCAGAAGCAGGATGTCCGCTTTCCGTTCGCGAAGGGGGGGGCAGCGCGATCGGGACGACGCTGATCCGGTAAAAGAGATCCTCGCGGAACTCGCCGTCGGCCACCATTTTCGTGAGGTCCCTGTTGGTGGAGAAAACGAACCGGACGTCAATGGGGATGTTTTCTGTGCCTCCCAGACGGCGGATGTGCCGGTCCTCCAGCATGCGGAGGAATTTTGCCTGCAGGGGAAAGCTCATGTCGCCGATTTCGTCCAGGAGCATCGTTCCCCCCTGGGCCGATTCGAGAAGGCCGATCTTCCGCTTCTTGGCATCCGTGAAGGCCCCCGCCTCGTAACCGAAGAGCTCGCTTTCCAGGAGGGGTCCGGGAATGGCGGCGCAGTTGACGTCGACGAAGGGCTTCCCTTTGCGGTTGCTCTGGCGGTGAATCGCCCGGGCGATCAACTCCTTCCCCGTGCCGCTTTCCCCGCGGACCAGGATGTTCGTGTCATGCTGTGCGATGTCTTCGATCATATGGAAGATGTTGATCATTTGCTCAGACTTGCCGAGGATGTTGTGGTATCCAAGCAGAATCTCCTGGTTTTCGCGCAGTTTTTCCACCTCCGACTTGAGGGTTTTCGCCTCCAGGGAGAGGATGGAGTGCATGATGGCATTGTCGTAGGTCGTGGCGGCGTTCTTAACGAGAATGTCCAGAAGGTTCATGTGGTCCGGGGAGAATCCCCCTGCTTTTTTTGCCAGATACAGGGCGCCGCGGAATTTGTCCCGGATGTTGAAAGGAACGGCGATCTCCGACGGATAGTCTTCGTAGAGCGACTTCACGTCCTGTCCGGCCGGATCGGTGGACACCAGGATCGAATTGGACTCCAGGGCCTTGTGGATCAGGCCGTCGCCGATCTTCTCGTTGCAGGTCGCCTGGTCGTGGATGAAGACCGTCTCGCCGTCGCTGATCAGGCACCGTTCCTTCACCACGTCCAGGAAATAGACGAGGACCTTCTCCGCCGCGGCGATGCGGAGGGCGTTCACGATCATGATGTCCATGATCCGGTGATCCAGGGTGTAGCTCTCGTTCATTTCGGTGACGGCCTGCTCCAGGACCAGGAGCTGGCGGATCTTCTCGGCATTGGTCTCCAGGAGCCGGGTGGCGTGAATGATGATGCTGATCTGGCTGGCGTAGGTGAGGAAAAGGCGGATCTCCTCCGTGAAGAAGGTGACGTGCTCACGGCTGAACCCGGCGAGGATTCCGATGACCTCCTGGTCGATCTTCAGGGGGGCGATGAAGATGGACCCCTCATCCATGATCTTCGTCAGGTATCGGTCCAGGTCGGTGACGCGGTCATCATTGGCCACGTCCTCAATGGTCATGAGCTCCCCGGACAGGGCCACCTTCACGGCCATGCAGTCGTCCTTCTTGATGTCCAGGGGGGCGGAGAAGACACGGTTGCGCTCCTCCGGTGTGTAATTCTTCATCACCTTGGCGTGGAGAAACCGTTTCGTTTCGTCGAAGAGACGGATGATTCCCCGGTCGAATCCGATGGTGCCGACCACTTCGTCGAGGATCCTTTCCAGGATTTCATCAACCCGGGAGGGGGTGGTGAGGAGCGCGCTGATGCGAAAAATGCTGGCTAGGACCTTGTCCTTGTCCAGGATAGGCTTTGACCAGCGTTCCGCGGGTGTCTTGCCTTCATTTTTCATGGCAGCGTAATCCCGTTGTTCCCCTTCAGGTCTGCTTCAAGATGATGCTGAGAGCTGTGGTCAGCTTGATGGTGTCTTCGTCGGCCTTTCTCAGGCGGCTGCTGACGATCCGGGCCAGATTCAAGGCCACCCGGTATCCGAGGTCCGTATCCTCCTCGGCGAGCCGCAGGAAATCGTCCTTGCTGATCTCGTACAGTACGCAGTCCGTGAGGGCGGTGATGGTGGCCGTCCTTTTCTGCTTCTCCAGGAGGGCGATTTCACCAAAGACGGCATGGTCCCGGGCACTCAGGCGCGTGAAGACTTTGCTCCTGTCCGTCGCGTCGTCCTCTTCCATGCCCGGAAGCACGAGGCTCTTCACCACTTCGACCGTCCCGTCGAGAATGATGTAAAGAGAGTCTCCTTCTTCGCCCTCCCGCATGACGGTTTCCCCGCTGCGGAATGTCACACGCCTGGAGATGTTGATGAGCTCGCGGATCTGCTCCGGCTTCAGCTCGCGGAAGAGTTCCGGTTCCTGCAGGAAGGAGATGCTCTCATTGTTCATGGCCGGCTTTCCCTCGGTTCAATTCCGCCACGGCTCAACTGTGCCGGGGCTTGTTCCTGGACAGGATTACGGCATGGTCGTTTGGGGCGATCGGATAACCGCTGTCGGGGTTGATGGAGAGTTTCGCCTCGTCCTGCTCGTAGAGGAAGTCCTTTTTCGACTCCCGGATTTTATCCCTGATGAAGCTTTCGATGACGGAGGTATTGTCGGAGAGCAGGTCTTCCAGCCTCACGGCAGCCTTGTCCCGGACGATTCCCAGGAGGATCGCGCTATGGCTGTCCCGGAAGTAATCCGCCAGTTCACGATATGGTTTCCCGACGAAGGACCGGGGGATATCGACACGCCAGAGCTTGTTCGTCTCTCCCAGGGCCATCAGGTTTGAAAAGACCCTGGGAAGCCCCGGTGAGTCGACAGCGCTGGCCATCAGCGCGCCGATGTGCTCGCCCCGGACGATGATTTCATCGACATGGGCCCGTTTCAGGCTGGCCTTGTTCTCGCTGTTGAGGAGCTCGGCGATGATTCGGATCCGGGGATTGATGGAACGGATGGTCATGGCCGTCAGCGTTGTCCGCTCGTCCACCCGGTCCCGGGGATGGCCTCCCGATAGGTCCGCCATGAGGATCGCAAAGGCGGCCCCGGAAATGTTGGCCCGCATCAATACTTCTTCCTGAACGAAATTGCCCCGGATGAATTTCAGGTCGTGGTATTTCAGGCGCAGGGGGTCGAGATCATCAGGGGACAGCTCGTTGATCAGGACCAGGGTTCTGTCTCCCGCAAGTCCCTGCCGGACCAGGCCGTTCAGCAGTTCCTCCGTATGCTGGTTCCATCCGCACAGGACGATGTGGTCCTTTTCCTTGAACGTATCCAATCCCTTTCCCTCCTTGATCTTCCGCTCGACGAAGAGAGACGCGATGGTGGCCGTGAACAGGGACATCAGGCCCACCCCCGACAGGATGACGAGGATTCCCACCAGGCGACCCCCGACGGAAACGGGATACTTGTCACCATACCCGACGGTGCCCATGGTGACGATGGACCACCAGACCGCGTCCCAGACCGAGGTGATGTTCGCCTCCTGCCGGATGTGCTCGAAGTAGTGGACCGCCAGGGCGGAGAGGACGACGACGCTCAGGGTGAGCAGGGCGACCTGAATGGCGGGAAGGCTGTACAGGCGGTGGAGTTTCTTTCCCAGTGCTTTCATGGTGGCAGTGGTCCTCCGGAGCGGCCGTGCACCCGGTTACGATCCGCTTCTGCCGAACTCGAGAAAATGCATGGAGAAAGTCGCCCGGCCCTGTGTAGCGGAACGGAGATCGGTTGAATATCCGAACATGGCCCGCAGGGGTACTTTCGCCCGGATTTCACTGATGGGTCCCCGCGGTGTGATGGCCTGAACTTCCCCTTTCCGGGAATGGATGTCGCCGATCACTTCGCCCATGAATTCCGATGGGGACAGGATGTCCACCAGCATGACCGGTTCCAGGAGCGCCGGATCCGCCTGGGTGAATCCTTCGCGGAACGCCGTGGAGGCGGCGATCTTGTAGCCGAGCGGGGAAGACTCGCTGTCCCGGTAGGCTCCTCCCAGAAGGGTGACCCGGACATCGATGACCGGGTAGCCGGCCACGGTTCCGCTGAACATGGCTTCCCGGATCCCCTCGATGAGTGCCGGGTGGAACTCTTCCGGTACCTGGGCGGGGTCGATCCGGTTTATGATGTCGTTGCCCATTCCCCGCTCCAGGGGTTCCAGACGGAGCCGAACGGATCCATAATGGCGCCGGTCCCCCAGTTCCTTCTCGAACACACCGTCCAGCTCCAGGCACTTCTGAATGGTTTCCCGGTAGACGACCCTGGGCTTGCCAACGTTGACATGGGCGTTGAACTCCCGGGTCAGGCGGTCGATGATGATCTCCAGGTGCAGCTCTCCCATGCCCGAGATCACGGTCTGGGCCGTCTCTTCGTCGTACTTCACCCGCAGGGTGGGGTCCTCATCCGCGAATTTGGCCAGGGCAACGGACAGCCGCTCCTGGTCCGCCGGGGTTTTCGCCTCGATTGCCTGGCTGATGACCGGTTCGTAGATGTCCATCGGCTCCAGGAGGATCGGATGCCCCTCGTCGCAGATGGTATCCCCGGTTGCGGTTTCCTTGAGCCCCACGACGGCTATGATGTCGCCCGCCTGGGCTGTCTCGAGGCGCTCCCGTTTGTTGGCGTGCATCTTCAGCAGGCGGGCGATCTTTTCCTTCTTTCCCTTGCCGGCGTTGAAGATCTCGCCACCGGCCTTGATCTGGCCGGAATAGATGCGGAGATAGGTGAGTTTCCGCCCCTCGTCGAGCTGGACCTTGAAGGCCAGGGCGCACAGCGGTTCCGAGGCGCTGCTGGGTCGCACCTCTTCTTCCCGGGTCACGGGATGATGGCCCCGCACGGGGGGAACATCCACGGGGGAGGGGAGATACTGGACCACCGCGTCGAGCAGCGGCTGGATGCCCTTGTTCCTGAGGGCGGCTCCGCACATCACCGGCACGGCCTTCAGCGAGAGTGTCGCCTGGCGGACGGCGGACCGGATTTCCTCTTCGCCGATTTCCTCGCCGGCCAGGTATTTCTCCGCGATGCCGTCATCCAGATCAGCCAGGATCTCGATCATCCGATCCCGGTGCTCCTGCATGGCCCCGGCGAATTCGTCGGGGACGTCCTGAATGGTGAAGCTCTGGCCCTGGGTGCTGTTGTCCCAGGTGACGAGCCGGCGGCGGATCAGGTCGACGATGCCCTGGAATCCGTCTTCCCGTCCGGCGGGAATCTGGATCGGCAGGGGGAGAGAGTGGAAGCGTTCCCGCATCATGTCCATGGTGCGGAAATAGTCGGCACCAACGCGGTCCATCTTGTTGACGAATGCGATCTTCGGAACACCGTACTTGTCCGCCTGGTGCCAGACCGTTTCCGACTGGGGTTCGACGCCGCCGACGGCATCGAAGACCACAGCGGCCCCGTCGAGAACCCTCAGGGAACGCTCCACTTCGATGGTAAAATCGACGTGGCCCGGTGTGTCGATGATGTGGATCTCGTGGTTCTCCCAGGTGCAGGTCGTGACCGCCGCGGTGATGGTGATTCCCCGTTCCTGCTCCTGGGGCATCCAGTCCATGACGGCCTCCCCGTCGCGAACCTCGCCCATCTTGTAGGAGCGGCCCGTGTAATAGAGAATCCTCTCCGTCACGGTGGTTTTCCCCGCGTCGATGTGAGCGATGATACCGATGTTCCGGATTCTGGATAATTTCGTCTTGACCGACATGTCCGTTCCGCCGGGATCTCAGGACTTGGCGCCTGGCGCCGTCAGGTCACGCGGAGCAAAGGGCTTCCGTGTGTCGATATGCCCCCGGATGGACGCCAGTTCCTTGCCGTCGAGCAGGATCCGGACTCTCTTGATCGCGGGGACGTTTGTGCACAATGAGTTCGTGAGGGAGTAAATGCTTGCCGTTTCGCTCGTCCCGCTGCCGGGATGGGCATTCACGAAAGCCTTGCTGAAACTGATCTCGGCGGTTCCATCCGGCAGAATCTTGACGCTCTGGACGTCCGCCTTTGCCGGCAGCGTGGGGGTGTGGCCCGTTTTCGATCCGGCCAGGAGGGCCTTGACGATTTCCCGGGCCTGTTCTTCGTCCGTCGCCTCTTTTGGTACGAACCGCTTCTCAGGAACCAGGAAACGCTCGTTCGCATCCGAGAAGTACAGGGTTACCTCCCGTTTTTCCTTTCTCTGGGCCGTTCCCTTCCCGGAGGTCGGGAAGAGGGCATCGAACAGGGTGACGAAGAAAAAGATGAGGAGGCCCACAATGACCAGCGCGGCGGCGGAAAGGGCAAGGGTCCGCCAGCCCTTTTTCTTTTTGCGGGTTCGGACTTCGTTAGATCGCTTCTGTTTCTTGGATGCCATGGAAGGCCTCAGCGTGAAAGGAGTTTCAGGAGCTCTCGCGCCCGGGTGGCGAAATCCGTATTCGGTGCCTGCTGGACGACCGTCTCAAGCGACTTGACGGCATCCGCCTTTCTTTCCAGGCGGAGTTGGCATTCACCGAGTTTCAGGTGCGCCTCCGTGTAGGCCGGCGACAGTTCCACCGCTTTTCCAAAGTGACCGACGGCCTTGTCGCACTTGTTCTCCCCCATCCAGACGAGTCCGATGTGAAATTCGACCAGGGGAACGAGATAGCCGCCCCGGTCGCGCTGGATGGCCTCCGTGAACATGCGCAGGGCCATCGGATTGTCCTTTTTCCGGACGTAGGTGCGTCCCAGGTTGTAGAAGGCAAGACCCGGAGTTTCGTAAAGAACGTTAGACAGCGCGCGGTTGAAGGAGGCGATGGCCTCGTCCAGGCGGCCCATGGAATAATAGATTGTGCCGACGGAAACGTGGGCTTCCGAGTAGTCGGGCTTCAGTTCCAGGGCTCTGTTGAGGGATTTCAAGGCCTCGGCGGGCATGTTCTTTTCCATGTAGATGAGGCCGATGGCATAGTGGATCCGGGGGTTGTCCGGGGTCAGATGCTCCGCCTCCATCAGTTCCTTGAGGGCCGGGTTGAACTGGCCCGACGTCATGTATGCCAGGGCCATGCGCAGGCGCCGATCCGATTCCTGCTGCTTTTCCTTGGTGGTTGCGCATCCCCAGAGCAGGAGCACACAGAGACCCGTGACGATGATGAGCTGGAACTGCTTGCGATGCATGGCTACTCCTCCTTTCGCGGCCTCAGCCCCGGTTGCCGTTTACCCACCAGTCGCCCTTTTCCTTGAACCACCAGTCGGACCATTGCGTCTCCAGAATCGCGGCGGCAAGTTCCCGGCCGTTCTCCGTGCAGAGGCGTTTGCGGGCATAGGAAATCCATTCCGCACTGTATTTGTTTCCCAGGTCGCCGCATTCCTTCAGGACCAGGATCAGCGATAACTGGTCGGCATCGTGGGCGATCAGCGATTCGCGGGTCTTCTTCTCGTTGAATTCCCGAACCGCCTCACGAATGTCGTCGCCGAAAAAGAGGGTGGACGCCAGGTCGCTTACAGCCTTTTCTTCGTCCACGGAGACGTATTTCTTGTTCACGTAATTCATGTCACCCGTCCGGGCCTCGGGAAGGTCGTGGAACAGGCAGATCTGGAGGACCTTGCGAAGGTCCGCCTGGCCGTCCATGCGGCAAAGGGTATAGCCGATGAAGAGGGTCCTGAGGACGTGCTCCGCCACGGATTCCCCGCCGGTTCCCAGGAACTGGAAGCCCGTCCGGGGCGTCCGCTGGAGCATCCCTACTTCGAAGAGAAAATTGGCGAGGTCTTTCATCAGGATTCTCTTTTGATCATCCGGATCCGGTTGGCCATCATCTCCGCAACCTTGCGGATCTGAACCTGGAGGGCGCCGACGCCCTCGGGCTTCATGGCGGTCAGGCGGTCCAGATGGCCTTTCCAGTATTCCAACTGCTCGATTTCGTGTTCTCTCGTCTTCTTTTCGAATTTGGCCTGGATCGCCTTGACAAAGGCATCCTGCTGCGACGGGTCCGCCATGATCTGTCTCCTCGTGATTGCTTTCCGAAGCCGGATCGCCGTGCCGGACGTGGCCGGACAGGCATTCCACCGAGATTCGTGCAGACATTCAAGCCGCACCGTATATACCACGTGTGCTTCATCTTGCAACGGGAAGTTTGCGCCCTGCCGGGGCTTCCGGCCTTCCGGACGATCTTTTCCAACTTTCCTTTTTCCCCGTTTTCTGCTCTATTCAACGACGTCGGGCCGGGAGCGGAACCGGCGCCCTTCTCAAACAGGGGCTCCCCTCATGAATCCACGAAAGACGGACAGGGAATTCGATCTCCTCATTCGGGGCGGGCACGTTTTCAACGGACTCGGGACGCCGGGCCTCGATCTGGACGTGGCCGTCCGGGAGGACCGCATCGTGCTGATTGCACCGGGTGTCGACCCTGGCCGTTCCCGGCGGGTGATCGACGCCCGCGGGAAGGCCGTGTCCCCCGGATTCATCGATCCCCACAGCCACACGGACCTGGAGCTTCTCGTCAACCCCCGGGCGGAGAGCAAGATTCGCCAGGGGGTGACCACGGAGATCGCGGGGAACTGCGGATTCACCCTGTTCCCGCTGGCCGGTGACTTCATGGAGGAAAAGAAGAGCCTGCTGCGGGATCGCTACGGGATCCATCTCACCTGGCGGGACGTGAACGGTTTCTTCGACGCCCTCGCGGAGAGCGGGACGGCCGTAAACTACGCTACATTCCTGGGACACGGCAGCCTCCGGCAGTCCGTGGTCGGCCCGGATGACCGGACGGCCCGCCCGGATGAGATCGAGCGCATGAAGGAGCTTCTCGATCGGGCCATGCAGAGCGGCGTCATGGGCCTCTCCTCCGGCTTGATTTACCCCCCGGGCATGTTCGCTCCCCAGGAGGAGTTGATCGCCCTGTGCTCCGTTGTGTCCCACTGGGGCGGCATCTATACGACCCACATGCGGGACGAGGGGGACTTCCTGGCGGAATCGGTGGAGGAGGCCATTGTCGTAGCCCGGGCCTCCGGGGCCAGCCTCCAGCTTTCCCACCTGAAACTGGCCTATCCCCGCAACTGGCCCAAGGTCCACCATGTGCTCTCCCGGATCTCGGAGGTCCGGGCCCACGGGCTGGACATCCTGGCCGACCGCTACCCCTACACCGCCACGTCCACCTTCCTGAGCGTTTTTTTCCCGCGCTGGATCAAGGACGGATCCACCCGGGAAAACCTGATCCGGATCCGGGGCACCGATCGGGAGCGGGAGTTGAGGGAGCACCTCCTCCGGCAGGAGGAGAAGCTTGGAAGCTGGGACAATATTCAGATCGCCTCCGTCCTGACGGAGAAAAGCGGCCGCCTCGTGGGCAAGACGGTCCTCCAGGCCGCCCGCGACTCGGGCCGGGATCCCTTCGACTTCATTCTCGATCTGGTGATCCAGGAAAACGACCAGGTGGGGATGATCAATTTTTCCCTGAACGAGGAGACCTTCAAACGCATCATCCTGCACCCCCTGGTCGTGATCGGGTCCGACGGCTGGGCCCTGGCCCCGTACGGACTCCTCTCCCGGGACAAGCCGCATCCCCGCTCTTACGGGACATTCCCGCGCATGTTGGGCCGCTATGTCCGGGACGAAAAGATCATGTCCCTGGGAAGGGCCATCGAGAAGATGACGTCCCTTACGGCGGAGAAGTTCGGGCTGGTCGGGCGGGGGCGTATCCAGAAGGGATGGTTCGCGGACATGGTCGTGTTTGATCCGGACCGTGTCATGGACCGGTCCACCTGGAGCGATCCCCACCAATACCCGGTGGGAATCGAGCAGGTCATCGTGAACGGCCGGGTGGTGATCGACGGCGGAGACCACACGGGGGAACTGCCGGGCCGGATCCTCCGCCACGAACCCCGGCACATGAACATCTGAACGGATCCTGCGGGGCTACTTTTTTTCGGAGCCGTAAACGTCGAGAATCTTCCCGATGACGTTCGTCGTCGAGGCTCCCTCCGTCAGGGGCACAATCACGACGTTTCCCCCTCTGGCTTCGACCACGTCCCGGCCGACGACGGTCTCCGCGCTCCAGTCTCCCCCCTTGATAAGGATGTCCGGCTCCAGGAGCGCAATGAGCTCACCCGGCGTGTCCTCGTCGAAGAGGGTGACATAGTCCACCATCTCAAGCGCCGCCATGACGTCGGCCCGCTCCCCCTCGGGGACAATGGGCCGCCGCTCTCCCTTGATGGAGCGGACGGAGCGGTCGGAGTTCAGGCCGAGGACCAGGACGTCGGCGGTTTTCTTTGCTTCCCTCAGATAGCGGACATGGCCGACGTGGAGGATGTCGAAGCAGCCGTTGGTGAAGGCGATCCGCTTGCCCTGTGCGCGGAGCCCCGACAGGACCTCTTTCAGGGTCCGGCGGTCCAGGATTTTGTTCATGGAATCTCCCTGTTCGATCAATGCCTTTCCGGGATGTCACGCCTCCCGGCGGCCGTTTTGCATACCATCCGCGGGCTCTCGCGGATTTTCCACCGACCTCGCCAGGGTGAGAACTGAGACCTCCCGGGCACCGGCCCGGAGGAGAACCCGGGCGCATTCCTTCAGGGTGCTCCCCGTCGTATAGACGTCGTCCACGAGGAGGATGCTCTTTCCCCGGATGCGCTTTCCGTCCGCCACGGCGAAAACCCCCCGGACGTTTCGCTCCCTTTCCTTTCTGCCGAGGGTCACCTGGGGTTCGGAGGCGACGGGTCTCCGGAGCGAACGGGCGTCAACGGGGATGCCGTATCGCTTCCCGACGGTTCCGGCCATAAGCAGGGACTGGTTGAAGCCCCGTTGCCGCAGGCGTTGCAGATGGAGGGGAACCGGCATGACAAGGGACGCCTCCCCGATGCGAAAACCCGGATAGTCGCCCGAGGCCATGAGGTACCCCAGGGGTGATGCCAGGCGGGACTGCTCCCGGTATTTGAGCCGGTGGATCATCGCCATCAGGGCCCCGTCAAACCGTCCCAGGGAGCGCGCGGCGGCAAAAGGGGGAGGACTGGTCAGGCAGGAGCCGCAGACATGATCCTTTTCGACGTCGGAGGCGAAGGGTTCCCCGCAGACAATGCAGAGGGGTGACCGGATATAGCCGATTCCGGCCCGGCATCCTTCGCAGATGGCGATGGACGCCCCTTCTTCCAGGTCGCCGCCGCAGGAAAGGCAGCGGGGCGGGAAAACCAGGTCGGCCAGGCCCGCCAGGAAGGACCTCAACGTGCCGGGGCCTCCCCGATGGCGTCCAGATGAGTCGTCTCATCGGGGACTTTCCACTGCGGTGCTTCCGACCAGAGGCGCTCCAGGTCGTACAGCTCCCTCACGGTTTCATAGAAGATGTGGATCACCACGTCTCCATAGTCCATGAGAATCCAGCGCCCGTGTTTTTCCCCCTCGATGCCCAGGGGACGGATGCCCCGCTCCTTCAGGTATTCCTGCACGGCGGAGCAGACGGCCTGGACCTGCCGGTCCGAGGTGCCGGTGCAGAGGATGAAATAATCCGTGAAGGAGGAGAGGTTCCTGACGTCCAGAATCGTCAGGTCTTGTGCTTTCTTGGTCAGGCAGGCGTTGACGCAGTGAAGGGCCAGTGTTCGGGAGTCGTTCTGCTCGGGGGCCAATCGAGTCTCCTTTCCGAAAGTCCGGAGCGGTATCCGGGTGCCACCGGCATCCCATCCAGACGAAATCACTTCGCATTTTTAATATCAGCCCCGGCACTTGCTGTCAACGCAAATCTCCCTGTCCCCCTTTTGGACAATTCCGGGCGCATATGATAAACGACCCCACGGTGCGCAAGCGGCCGCCGGACGGAGGATCATGCAGGGTATTCGTGATAAGATTCACATCCATGTCCCTTTTTCGCTCCTGAAGGAGCGCTACCTGGATCTCATGATCGGGGAGGGCATGCAGCCGGAGATATCCTTCAGCCATGTCATACTGGACGCCTTCGGGAAGGATGATTTCGGACGGGTCGCCGGCCGGCTCCGGGATGCCGGAGTGCCCGTCACATTTCACGCCCCCTTCATCGACCTGCGGCCTGGAGCGGTGGATCCGGAGATCCGCCGCGTCAGCATCCGGCGGATCGAGCAGGTGTTCGAGCTGGTTCCCCTGTTTCGCCCCCGGGTCGTCGTCTGCCATCCCGCCTTCGATCCCCGGTACTACATCTCCCAGGAGGGGGCCTGGCTGGAGGCGAGCATCCTGACCTGGCGGCACTTCGAGACCCTTGCCCGAACGAGCGGAACCAAGATCGCCCTGGAAAATGTCTATGAGACCCACCCGGTTCAGTTGGAGCCCCTGCTGGCGGCCCTGGATCCGTCGGTATCCTGCTTTTGCTTCGACACCGGCCACTGCAACGCGTTTTCCGAGTCGTCCATGGCGGAATGGATGGACGGTCTGGAAGGATTTCTGGGCCATGTTCACCTCCACGACAACCTCGGACAGACGGACCAGCATCTACCCGTCGGTGAAGGCAATTTCCCCTTTCCCGCGTTCTTCGCCAGGCTCCGTGCGCTGAGGACCAGGCCGCTCATGACCGTGGAGGCCCACTCGGAGCAGAACCTCCGCCGGACCCTGGAGAACATCCGGGCCATGAAGCTTCTCGATGGCTGGGGTGCTGGTGCATAATTCCCCAGCATGCGGGGAATAAATCAGCGCCCGTTCCACCTCCGTCCCGCACCAGATCGTTCCTTCCCGAAAAAAATATCCATAACGGCAGAGACTTGGCACGATCGCCGAGTTTGTCCCGCTGTGGCATGACTGTTGCCTTACGAACTTCAAACCGATACGGAGGCAACTGTTTCGTGAGACGTCTGGTTGTACTGGTGATCGCCGCGGCCCTCGTGATGTGCGGAATGGGAATTGCCGCCGAGCAGGTCTCCAAACCGGCCGTGAAGGCCGAACCGATCAAGGCTGCCCCCGGAAAGGCGAAATCTTCGAAGATCACGAGGATGCACGCCAGCGGTGTCGTTGTCGAGGTGACCGGGACAACGATCCGGATCGAGCGGCCGGTCAAGGGGAATTCGGCAACCGTGGAGACGATGGAATTCATCCTGGAAAAACCGGCAAATGTAAAGGTGGGTGACAAGGTAACCGTTTCCTACGTAAAAAAAGAGAATCAGGACGTGGCCATCCGGGTGACGAACGCGGTTTCCGGAAAGAAGGCGGACGCGAAGGGGAAGCCTGGAGCGCCCGTCCCGTCGAAGTAAGGCGGATTCAAATCGTATGGGACTGTTCCTCTTCGGGAGGAACGGAAACATAAAACAAAATTCCATGAAGGAGGTACATGTAGATGAAACGTTTGGTGCTGTTGCTGGTTGGGTTGGTGTTCCTCTTCACGACGTCCGCGATCGCGGCGGAGAAGGCGGCTGCCCCGGCGAAGGCCGAGCCCGCGAAGGTTGAGGCGAAGGCCGATGCGAAGGCAGATGCGAAGGCTGATGCCAAGGCAGACAAGAAGCCCGTGAAGAAGGCCAAGAAGGCCAAGAAGGCGAAGAAGGCCGAGAAGAAGGCCGAAGAAGCACCCGCTCCCGCCGCTGCCGACAAGAAGTAAGTTCGAAGCGCGAGATCTCAAGAAGTCATTTGGAATGGAAAGGGGGACAGATTGCAAATCTGGCCCCTTTTCTTTTGTGGGACAGAGGGACGGATTTCAAATCCGTTCCTCCCCATCTTACGTTTTCTTTCCTTACGGATATCCTGTTACCCTTGTGGAATGAGGGTATCGGCGCGGGGGCTGCCACTGGGGTGTGCCGCTGTCGCTGACATTTTTCCGATCGGGCACTGCCCACCGTTTCGAGGGGGATGGCGCAGGGGGCTGCCACGGGGGCTCCCGCCGTCGCGAAAACGTTTCCGCTCTTCGCCTTCTGAAACCGAAGAGCCTGGGGTCCGGAAACGTTTTCTGATTGCTCCTCTGGGAACCCCCGGTCGCGCCCCCGCGAACGTCAGCCGGGGAGAGGGGGCTTCCCGGAGCGCGAATAGCGGCTTTTTCGGGGCACCCTGCCGTCGCAGCGCAGCGCCCGCAAAGTCATCTGTCTGAGCGCCGCCAGGCGCGAGTTATGACTTTGCAGCGGAGCGAGACGATGCAGGGTCGAAAAAACGCTCCTGAGCGCGAGGGAAGCCCTGCTCCCGCACGCCGGCACCCATCCGGGTCTGATTCTCTTTAAAGAAGAAAGAATAAAGAATAAGGAAGAGGAACGGATTTGAAAACCGTTTCCCTTCTTGTGTGGTAAGCCGGATTCCTGTCGAGACATCCCGATACCCTCTCATGCCGTCCGGTTCCTGTTGCATCCGTGGCCGTTTGTGATAAGGAACGGCAAAACGGAAGCAAATCCCGGAGAGACCTGTGACCGTCCGCGTTCGCATACTCGTGGTAACCCTGGCCGGCCTTGTGCTGGCGATGTCCATCTGGGGATGGATCCAGCTCCGGGTCCTGGAACGGATTCTTTTCGAGCAACAGATCAAGAGGCTCTACGACGTTGCCGAAACCGTCCACACCTATTACCAGCACTTCCCGACGCGACGGGGGTTGTCCGCCCTGGATGTCACCCTCAAGGACCTGATCCAGGCGGACCTCCGTTTCGCCCGGATCGACATCTTCACGATCGACCGGAACCGGAAGGACGCGGACTACGTGGCCGGGGCAAGCAGGCTCCAATATGAATGGCCTGAAGCGGAGATCCTTTCGTCTCTGGAGCAGTCCGTTCCAAAGTACACCGAGTTGACCACCGACAGCGGCCCGGCCCTCGGCCTCCTGTATCCATTTACGTCCGACGGGGAGGGCCCGATCGTGGTGGGGGTTATCTCCTTCTCGCAGTCCCGTGATGACATCCTTTCTCGGGCCAGAATGCTGCTCATCTACAGCACCGCCGGCCTCCTGGTCGGGATTCTCCTGGTCCTGGCCTTCATCTATGGATGGATCATCGATCGGCCCCTCAAGGTCATCGTAGATGCCATCGACGAGTTTCCAAGGGGTCAGTATATCAAGAGGATCTCCGCCGACTGGAAGGATGAGTGGGGCTACGTGGCGGAGCATTTCAACTCGATGGCCGACGAGATTCAGCGCGCCCATGGGGAGAACCAGGAACTGACACGCAGCCTGGAGCAGCGCGTCCAGGATGCCACCTCCAAGGTGGTCCAGTTGACGAAGCAGGTCAACCAGCTCCAGCAGCTGAACGCCCTGGGATATCTGACGGCGACGCTGGCCCATGACCTGGGAACCCCGCTCCACTCCATTGCCGGCATGGCGCAACTGCTTCTGGAGAAGGGTGGATGGCCGCCGGATGTGAGCCGCAAACTGGAGCTGATTGTCCAGCAGACCCAGCGACTGAACCTGGTCATCAAGAACATCCGCCGGGCAACGAGGCTGCCGGAGCCCCACGTGGAAGCCCTCTCCGTCCAGGACCTCTTCGGTGAGACATCCGTCCTGGTCGAGCCTCTGATTCAGAACACCGGTGTTACGCTGACCGTGACGATCGAGGAGGGGGTCTCCGGGCTTTATCTGGATCGTCACCGGGTGCAGACAGCCCTGTTCAATCTCATCCAAAACGCCCTGGAGGTCATGCCGAAGGGAGGCTCCATCGTACTGGCCGCCTGGCCCTCACCGGAAAGGGGCGCCGTCGCCATGTCTGTCCGGGACGATGGGCCGGGCATCCCGCCGGAGCTCCATGAGAAGATTTTCGAGCCGTTTTTCAGCACTCATGCCGACGAAGGACTTCGCGGGCTGGGGCTGGCGATTGTCCAGGACATCGTCAAGATGCACGGGGGTGAGATCGAGTTGAAAAGCCGTCCAGGGGAAGGGACGGAGGTGATCCTCTATTTTCCTGTCGTCGAGAAACCTTCCGCCTGATCGTTTCCGTCAGGACCCGTTTTCCCTCTGCAGTCCGTAACGCTGGATTTTGCTCCGGAGGGTTTTCCGGTCGATGCCCAGAAGCGTCGCCGTGCGGCTCTGGTTCCAGGAAGTCGTCCGGAGTGTCTGGAGGATCTGCTCCCGCTCCGCCGTTTCCAGGGGGGTCATGGAGGGGAGGGACGGCTCGTCGGCGGTTTCCTGGCGGAACCGGCGCGGCAGGTTCTCCGGCAGGATGACGGCGAAAGGCGAGAGAAGGAGCGTCTGCTGCAGCACGTTTTCCAGCTCACGCACGTTCCCCGGCCAGTCGTAGGCCATGAACCGCTCCATGGCCTCGTCGGATACCCGGACGGTCGGGTGACCGATTTTATTCAGCAGGGACTTCACCAACTGGGGAATGTCCTCCTTGTGTTTCCGGAGCGGCGGGATGTGGAGGCGGACGACGAACCGGTACAGGAGGTCCGCCCGGAAGCGTCCGTTCCGCACCTCCTCGTCGATGTCCCGGTTTCCCGCCGCCACCACCCGGACGGAAGCATGACGGACGTCGTGTCCTCCCAGGCGCCGGATCTCCCCGTTCTGCATGAACCGCAAGAGTTTTCCCTGCAGGGCGGGAGACATTTCCGTGATCTCGTCGAGGAAGATGGTCCCATCCTTGGCAGACTCCAGGAGTCCAGGGTGGGGGTGGTCCGCCCCCGTGAAGGCTCCCCGCTCGTAGCCGAACAGCTCCGATTCGAGCAGCGTATCCGGGATGGCGCCGCAGTGAACCGGAATGAAGGGCCGGTCCCGGCGAGAGCTGAACTGGTGAAGGGATCGGGCCGTCAGCTCCTTGCCCGTCCCGCTTTCCCCCTCGATGAGGATGCTTGCCGAGGCGTCGGCGACCCGGGCCAGTTGCTTGTAGAAATTCACCATCGTGGCGGAGGATCCGATGAAGTGGGATTCCGTTTCCGCCTTGGGCTCGCCCTGCATCCGCAACTGGTGAAGGCTCCTGACCTCCAGGACTTTCCGGACCATGAGACGGATGGCATCCGGCGAGAAGGGCTTGCTGATGTAATCCCAGGCGCCGAGACGGAGGGCCTCCATCGTCGTCTCCAGGGACCCGAAGGCCGTCATCATGATGACCGGCATCTGGGGAAGGGACTCGTGAACGGCCCTGAGAAACTGCAGACCGTCCATATCGGGCATCCGGATATCCGACAGGAGCAGATCGTATTTCGACAGGTCTTCCTCCAGAGCCCTGCGGGCCGAGGTCCGGGCCTGAATCTCGTATCCCTCCCGGGAAAGCGCTTCCTGGAGGAACTCGCAGGCCACGGCATCGTCGTCGATCACGAGGATGCGAGTGCTCATGAATCAAAGCCCTGCTTGCCGATGTATTCGACCAGGTCGGACACGCGGCAGGAGTATCCCCATTCGTTGTCGTACCAGGTCACGACCTTTGCCCAGTTGTCCCGCATGATCCGTGTGAACTCGATGTCGACCACGGATGACCGGCTGTCTCCCCGGAAATCACTGGACACGAGGGGCAGTTCAGCGACGCCGAGGATGCCCTTCAGGGACTTCCGGGCCGCGTCCCGGAGCGCCTGCCGCAGTTCGTCCGTCGTGGTCCCGCGGCTCAGTTCCGCGGTGAAGTCAACGATGGACACGGTCGGGGTGGGAACACGGAGGGCATAGCCGTCGAAGCGCCCCGCCATCTCCGGCAAGACCAGGGAAAGGGCGCGGGCGGCCCCCGTGGAGGTGGGGATGATGTTCTGGCCCGCCGCCCGGGCCCGGCGGAGATCGCGGTGTGGCAGGTCCAGAATCCGCTGGTCGTTCGTGTAGGAATGGACCGTCGTCATCAATCCGCGCTCGATGCCGAAGCGGCGGTGGAGGACCATCACCGGCGGCGCCAGGCAGTTGGTCGTGCAGGAGGCGTTGGACAGGATGTGATGCTTATCCGGGCGATATAGCCTGTGGTTTACGCCCATGACGACCGTCAGGTCTTCCCCCTTGGCCGGGGCGGTGATGATGACCTTCTTCGCTCCCGCCTCCAGGTGGGCCGCCGCTTTTGTCCCCTCCGTAAACAGCCCCGTGCTTTCGACGACCACCTGAACACCGGCCTCGTCCCAGGGAATCTGGCCGGGATCCCGGAAGGCGAAACTCCGGACAGCGCGCCCGTTTACCGAGAATCCGTCCTTGCGGACGCGCACGTTCCCGGAGAAGCGGCCGTAGTTCGTGTCGAAGGATAGGAGGTGGGCGTTCGTGGCGACGTCAAACAGGTCGTTGACGGCGACGACGCTCACGCTTTCGGGACAGCGCTCCAGGATGGCCCGGAAGACCTGCCGGCCGATGCGGCCGAATCCGTTGATACCCACTCGGATCATTGGTTTTTCCTTAGTTGTCGTCGATGCGGAGCTTGTGGGCCGCCATCAGTTCGCAGCGGGTCTCCAGTGCTTTGTGCAGGCGGGCGTTGTCGAGGGCGATGGCGCTCAGATGGGCCACGGCCTCCAGGAAGCGGATCTCCCGTTTCGAGAAATCCCGGACCGTGTCGGTGTAGGCGCGGAGTACGCCCAGGACCTTCTTTTCCCGGATGAGGGGGACGACCAGGACGGAGGCGATTCCCTCCTCCCCGGCCTTGGGGCCGTACTGGAAGTCCGGATCCGTGCGGGCGTCCGGGACGATACAGGTTTTCCCCCGCAGGGCCTTCCGGTCCAGCCCGCTGGCCTCGACCAGGATAGGACCCTTCTGGAGGTAATTCTCCGAGAGCCCGCAGGAAGCTCCCAGGAGCAGCCTTTTCCTCCGGGTGTCCAGGAGGCGGAGGCTGGCCGCCTTCAGTCCCATGGCATTCACCACGGACCGGACGATTTCCTCCAGGACGCAATCCGGGTCCAGGGAGCCGTTGATCAGCCGGGTCACCTCGTAGAGGGACTCGAAGTAGTCCTTTTCCTTGGATTTCATGGGATAGAACCTCAAAGGAGGTGGCAGATTTGCCTCGTACTTTACGGATTCCCGGCTTCGGCTGTCAATGAAAAAGAACCCCTGAAAAACACCGGTTCAATGCCTGTTCCGGGTGAAGAACTCCCCTGTAAAAAACGGGGCGTGGTTGGAGGTGAACAGCGGTGGGTCCCGCCTCAGAATGGGGGCGATGGCGGGATGCCTCCGGAATTCCGACTGGAGGAAACGGCGGACCCGGGCCCGGTCCCAGCCGCGGGGGTGTTGAAAATCACGGTAGAGCGACAGGTCCCCATCATAGAACGGCCGGTCGTCCAGGTCCTGCATCCCGGCGCTTCGGACAGGCAGGTTGAAGACGGACAGGTTCAGGAAGCCGATGGATTCGCTGTGGCGCACGGTAAAATCGAGGGTTTCCCGGGCCTCCAGCTCCGCCTCCCCGGGGGTGCCGAACAGCAGATACACGTAGGAGGCAATGCCGGACATACGCAGGCAATGCAGAGCCTTTGATGCCGTTTCCAGGCGGATTCCCTTGTCGAGGGAGTCGAGAATCCCCTGGTTGCCCGACTCGATCCCGATCTGGAGCAGCACGCACCCGGACCGCTTCAGCGCCGCGCAGAAGTCCGGATCCGCCAACTGGGGGGATACCCGGACGAACCCGTACCAGGGAGATCCGGGGGGATCCGCAATGAGGGCCGACAGATGCGCCGGGGAGACGGCATTGTCCAGGAGATGGATCAGGGCCGGCCGAAACTCCGCTGCAAGGCTGCGGATCTCTTCCGCGGCCCGTTTCGGTGGGATCGGGCTGTACGGGCTGCCCTCCGCCCGCTCGGGGCAGAAGGCGCATTTCCCGTAGTAGCAGCCGGAGGACACGCTATAGGGAAGAATCGGCCCGGGGGACAGGTAGGAGAGACCGGCACCGGTCCCGCACGGGTGGAGGAGACCGCGGTAATCCGGCCGCGGCGGGAGCAGGCCCGGGCTTTCCCCGAGGAGCTGAAGGAGCCGGGCCTCTCCGGGGCCGTCGATGATTTCATCGACCAGCCCCTGGAAGGGAAGGGCGAAGCCGGGCAGGCGTGCCCAGGATGTGGCCAGGCCGCCCCCGAGCAGGATGCGCAGGTCCGGTTTCAGGCGGCGGAGATGGCCGATCATCGCAAACGTGCAGAGGGCCTGGCTCAGGTAGTTGAGGGAAATGCCGACGTGTGTGAATCCGGGCTTGTCAAGAAGAGCGGAAAGGCGGTCCCGGAACCATGGGAAAAAAGGGTTCTCCTCGGGACGCTCGGCCGCCGCCAGAAGGTCTGCGCTTCGAAGGGGGGACAGGGCGGGATCCTCGTAATTGGCCAGGGTCACCCGGGGACGCCGGTCCGGGCAGGACCGCTCGACGACCCGGTTCAGGTCGGAGACGGCCCGTCGGTACCGGTCCGGATTCTCGTAGCCTTCGGTCGTCGTCAGGAGACGGAGATTTTTCTGAAGGCCGGAGCGGGCGCGGCGGGTCCACGTGTCGACGGAATCCCCCGGGATCGTCCGTTCCAGGAGGTGCTGCAGGCCTTCCCGGTTTGCATCCAGAAGAAGATGGGGAATCTTTCGTTCCCGGAGTACTCCCGCCAGCCGGGCGATGCCCGGCGGCGGCTCGCATGGCTTGGAGACCGGGGGATGGACAAGAAGGATCACAGAATCCGCTCACCGTAATCCAGGTGCAGGTCCCCCAGCTTCGCCACTTCGAAGCGCCTCACCTTGTGGTACAGGGTGAAGACCTCCCGGATGGCACCGGAGACCCGCCCCTTCCACTTCATTTCATATTCGTGGAGCGGGGCATAGGCCTCCACGCCCTTTCCCGCGGGATCGATCTTCTCCTCGGGAACGAAGGGAGGATCCACATCGACCCCTTCCGGGGGAACGGAGAGGAGACTCCGGAGGGAGTCGCCGACTTCCCGCGAAAAGGTTTTCACGGAGAAGCCGAAGGAGGCGCCGGCGACTTCCCGGACGGAAACGACCTTCAGGGGGAGCGAGTCCCTCCGCCGCTGGAGGGCCTCCCGGAGGAGGCTGCGCAGCCCGGCCTCGACGATGACGGTCGTGCTCTCCTCCCGGTGCCCCATCATACGGAAGAGGAGATCGAGCGGTTTTTCCTCGTCCAGTTCGTAATCGTCTCCGAAAAAAGTCTCACAGCTGATCTCCCGTCCTTCGAGAAAGCCGATGACGAATCCCTTCAGCAGGTCGTGGCTTCCCTCCACGATGACTTCATAATAGGTCGGATTCATGAACGCCTCCTAAAAGAAGATGAATGACACCAGGATGAAAATGGGAATCAGGAACGGAATGGAATACTTGAACATGTATCCGAAGAAGCTCGGCATGTCGACGCCGGCTTCCTCGGCGATGGACTTGACCATGAAGTTCGGGGCGTTGCCGATGTAGGTGTTGGCCCCCATGAACACCGCTCCCGCGGAAATGGCCGTCAGGTAGCCGATGAAGGCCGGGTTCGCCGTGGCGGTACCCGCTGCCAGGGCCGCCGGCACCTGGGCTTCGACCAGCCCCACTTTTCCCAGGGCCATGTTGAAGAAGGTGAGATAGGTCGGGGCGTTGTCCAGGAACGAGGAGAGGCCTCCGGCGGCCCAGAAATAGTGGGCCGGCGTCTGGACGGCCGCCACGAGGGGTGCCATGGCCCCTTCGAGGCCGGCCCGGAGGATCGCCAGGGCCGGGATGATGGTGATGAAGATTCCCGCGAAGAGCTTGGCCACCTCGAGGATCGGCCCCCACGAGAATTCGTTGGCTTCCCGCAGGGCTCTCGGGGTGACCTTCAGGGAGATGAGCCCGAGGATGACGATGGATGCGTCCCGCAGGAGGTTCTGGTAGTGGACCTCGACTTCGTAAAGGGTGATGTGACCCGCTTTCCAGTATCCGCTCACGAGGATCGCCGCGATGACGCCCGCCAGGAGGAGGAAATTGTATGTTCCGGCGATGCGGATGGGGGCCCGCTCCTCTGTGGCGGCTTCCCGGAAGGCTTTTTCTTTCCGGAAATAGAAGATGTCGACGGCGAGGAACAGGATCAGGAGCAGGACCGCCGTAACCAGCATTTCCGGCAGGATTCCCGTGGTGACCCAGAAGAAGGGCACGTTGTGGAGAAATCCGAGGAAGAGCGGCGGGTCTCCCAGGGGGGTCAGGGAGCCGCCGATGTTGGCCACCAGGAAGATGAAGAAACAGATCACGTGGGCCTTGTGGACCCGGTCGCGGTTGGCCCGGAGGACCGGCCGGATCATGATCATGGCGGCACCGGTGGTCCCTACCCAGGAGGCCAGAAATGTCCCGATGAGGAGAAGGATCGTGTTCACGAGTGGCGTTCCGCGGAGGCTGCCCTGCACGACGATGCCGCCGGAGATGGTGAACAAGCCCCAGAGGAGAATGATGAAGGGGATGTAGTCGATCATGGCGATGTGGAGGATCGAATAGGCTGCCACCCGTACGTCGAAGACCAGGAAAGGAAGGGCAAAGGCGAGGGCCCAGAAGGCGGACACCTTGCCGAAATGGTTGTGCCAGAAGTGGGGGACGAACAGCGGGCACAGGGCGATCGAGAGGAGAATGCCTGCAAAGGGAACGACCGTCCACACGGGCAGGATTTTCCCGACGTGGTCGGCCGCCTCGTGGAGACCGCCGGAGGCCAGGCAGGATGTGGGTTCCGCGAAGAGAAGGAACAGTGCGGCGATCCATATCGCCGAGGTTCGATGGGAAGGTTGCTTCGTTTCCATGGTGTCCTCGTTTTAAATTTGGCCCATCGATAACAGAAACAGTCCTGCCAGGCAATAAAAAGCCCCCTCCCGGGGGAGGGGGCCGTGCAGCCGGATGCTCGCAGGATCAGCCCGGGGCGTCCTTCATGGAGATCCGCATTTCCCGTTTGAGGATCTTGCCGGTGGGGGTCTTCGGGAGGGCGTCCACGAAGACGACCTTCTTCGGGCACTTGAACGGCGCCAGGTTTTTCCGGCAGTGGTCCATCATTTCCTGGGCCGTCATGGTCTCGCCGGGTTTCAGGACGATGACCGCCGTAACGATCTCGACCCACTTGGGATCCGGCAGGCCGATGACGGCCACTTCCTGGACCCGCTTGTCCAGGTAGACGGCGTCCTCGACCTCGCGGGTGGCCACGTTTTCGCCGCCCGTCTTGATCATGTCCTTTTTCCGGTCCGCCACGGTGATGTAGCGGTCCTCGTCCATGATTCCGATGTCGCCGGAATGGAACCAGCCGCCCTTCATGGCCTCTTCCGTCTTGCCCGGCTCCTTGAAGTACATGATGAGCGCATGGGGTCCCTTGCCGCAGATCTCGCCGGGGACGCCCGGGGCCGTCACGACCTTTCCCTCGTCGTCTTCCAGGTGCGTTTCCATATTGAGGCCGCCCATGCCGGCGGAGCCGATCTTGGCCAGCGCGTCCTTGGCCTTCAGGATCGTGTGGTACGGCGCCAGCTCCGTCTGGCCGTAGTAGTTGTAAATCCGCACGCCCGGAAGCCGCTCCATCATCTCTTTCAGGATCTCCATGGGCATGATGGAGGCGCCGTAATAGCACTTCTTCAGGCTCGACAGGTCCTGCTTTGCGAACTCCGGGTGGCGGAGCATGCCGATCCAGACGGTCGGGGGCGCGAAGAACAGCGTGGCCTTGTACTCGGCGATGCTCTTCAGGATCAGGCTTATGTCCGGCAGGATCAGGACGTTTGTCCCGCCGACCCAGAAGATGGGGTTCATGAAGACGTCCCGCTGGGCGCAGTGGTAGATGGGGAGGGCGTTGATGGATATGTCGTCTTCGTCGTACTGGCCGTCGACGATGGCGCCCACATACTGGGCCATGAGGGCCTGGTTGCTGATGATGACCCCCTTGGGCAGGGCCTCGGTGCCGCTGGTGTAGGTCATCTGGCAGGGGTCCTCGATGTGGAGAATCACGTCCGGCTCGTCGGCCGGATACTTCCCGTACCAGGCGTCGAATTCGAGGAACCGGTCGTTCGCGGGCGGCTTGCCGGCCCCCTGGTTCGACCAGATCCAGGTCTTCACCGTCGGCATGTCGTCCAGCACGTCCTTGACCAGGTCGAACAGGGCGTCCTCGACGATGAAGGCGACGCTCTCCGAGTGGTCGATGCAGTAGGAGATGTCCTTGCCCCGGAGCAGATAGTTGATGGCCAGGTAGACGGCGCCGATCTTGGCGCAACCCAGCCAGGTGATGACGTGGTGAATGGTGTTGTGGGCCAGGATGGCCACCCGGTCGTACTTTTTCACGCCCATGGCGAGGAGGGCGTTGGCTACCCGGTTGCACTCGTCTTCCAACTGGCTGTAGGTAAGGGTCTTTCCCTGGAAGATGACCGCCGGCTTGTCGGGATAGTGGTAGGCGCTCCGGCGGATCATGTCGGCGATGACCCAGCGGTTCACCTTGTTGTAGCGGTTCATCAGGAATTCGAGATTATCCTTGTTGATGACGTTGTAGCGTTTCTTTTCCTCTTCCGTCAGTGGTGCCCAGACCATATGCAGCCTCCTTCAGCTCGTGTCAAAGGTTGATGATGAGGGAATGAACCATGCGTGTCATGCCTGAGCTTACCGGTGTCCCTTCCTCACCTCCTTTCACCTCCTTTATTACTTTCCCTTCCAGATGGGGATGCGCTTTTCCAGGCAGGCCTTGATTCCTTCTTCCGCGTCCTTGGAAAACAGGTTGGAGACCATGACATCTGTTCCCAGGACGTAAGCATGCTCGTCGGCGAGGTTAACCTGGGTGTAGAAGGCCCGCTTGCCGACGGCCAGGGTCAATGGGCTGGCCTTGGCGATCTCCTCTGCCAGGAGCCGGGTATCCGCCTCGAGGCGGTCGAGTGGAACCACCCGGTTCACGAGTCCCCACTCCAGGGCCTCCCGGGCGGTGATCAGGCGCCCCGTGAACAGCATCTCCAGGGCTCGTTTCCGGCCGACGGCCCGGACCAGGGGGATGGCCGGGGTGGTGCAGAAAAGGCCCAGTCGAACCCCCGGGGTCCCGAACGAGGCGCCCTCTTCGGCCACGGCGAGATCGCAGGCCGCCACGAGCTGGCAGCCCGCAGCGGTGGCCACGCCCTGGACCTGGGCAATGACGGGTTGAGGCAGCGCCTGAAGCTGCTGCATGAAGGACCCGCAGGCCTGAAAAATGTTCTGGTATTGTCGGAGATTCCCGTCAACCAGTTCGGCAAGGTTGTGGCCCGCCGAGAAGGCCTTGCCGGCGGCTCGGATGATCAGGACCCGGACGGACTCATTACGGGCGATGTTCCCGGTCAGGAGGACCAGCTCCCGGAGCATCTCCAGGGAGAGTGCATTTCTCTTTTCCGGATGGTTCAGGGTAAGGATTCCGAGGGGGCCGAACGTCTCGAACCGGATGAACCGGAATTCCAAGAGCTCCTCCTTTCGGGATCCGGCGGATCCTGTCCGGCCGGACTGCCACGGGTTGTCGGAACGGATCAGCGGGAGGCCTGGTCCCGGCCCTTGCTCTTTGCCCGATACAGGGCCTGGTCGGCGGCTTCCAGCAATTCCCGCGCGGTCTGGCCGGTCTCTTTCGTGGCCACACCGACAGAAATGGTAGGATTGGGCAGATCTCTTCCCTCCAGGGTGAGAGGAGGGGCCTCGCGCATCGATTGGCAAAGGCGTTCTGCAATCCAGTCCGCCTCGGATTCGTCGATGTGGGGGATGACGATGACGAATTCGTCGCCGCCGTAGCGGCCGATCGGTTCGGAGGGACGGAGATGTCCGGAGAGCAGCCGGGCCACCGAATGGAGGATCCGGTCACCGTAAAGGTGCCCGTAATGGTCGTTGAGGTTCTTGAAATGGTCGATGTCGATCATGAATACCGTCAGCGGAATTCCGCCCTTGTCGCAGCGCGTGCAGAGACGGTCCAGGGCGTTGTCGATCCAGTGGCGGTTGTGGATTCCCGTGAGGGCATCGACGCTTCCGTAAAGCTGGTAGACCTCGTCGAGGTGGCTGTTCCTGGCCATGACGTGATCCGTGTTCCGGAGACGGCAGGTCAGGATGAGCAGGAGGTTGCAGGCCGCCGCGTGGGAGGAGTGTACCAGGGACCAGAGAATGTCCTCGTCCATGACCAGGAGCTGGCAGATTTCGTTCGCCACGGCATACGCAGAGGTCTGCTTGCCGTCGAGGACGGACATCTCGCCGACGCTCTCCCCGACGCCGAGGACGGTGATAGGGTCCGAGTCCATGGTTTCGAGATGGATCCTTACCTTGCCGCTCAGGATCAGGTAGACTTCCGTGTTGGTGCGGCCGGGCTGGATGAGGATTTCTCCCTCCTGCAGGGTGCGCAGGCTGCAGGACTCCACAAGGCCCATGATGGAATCCAGGCTGACGTAGCGGAAGAGCCGGATGCGCTCCAGGTCTTCCCGGGGGATCTTGTCGACAAAGAGGGCTGTCATGGGCTGTGTTTCCGATGAGAAATTTGTTCCTTATAAATGGCCTGCGGCATTCTGTCAAGAATAGCCCTGCAGAATGTCCGGGCGCACATCGTGGTCGAAGTCACCCGTTTCCCGGGACGGGCAGGTGCCTTTCGGGATGGGGAACGCAGACACCCAGGACGTCCCCGCCCATGCACGGTGGCACGTACTCCGACGGATAAACAACGCGGCGCCCAGAACCTTTCTGCTCATGCAAGAACCGTGGATCAGTGAATATGAGGGTCCACCGAATCCCTGACAGGAATGCCGCCGAACTGTTCCTCGTATCGCTCCAGGTTCTTTGAGAGCAGATCAATGATCCGTTTTACATGTGAGGGACTCACAATAATCCTGGACACCAGGTGGACTCCCCCGGGGGAACTCAACAGCCAGTCCAGAATGAATTCCTCGGGGTTGAACGCCACGGCCATGTTGTTGCTGTAGCGTCCCCTGGCCATGTCGTCTCCGGTGAGGATCTGGACTCCCTGCTGGGGTGTCTGTTCGTTCGACATGAGGTTCTCCTTTCGTTGCCGTTGTATTGGAAACTGTGTTCAGACCGCTTCCGTGACCTGCTTCCCGAGGAGCAGGATCTCCCTGGCCGTCTCCGACGAATCGCCGGCGGGAACCGTCAGGCACAGCTCGGCAAAAGCCGGCGGCATTTCCCGGAGAAGAAGGGATTCGAGAAAGGCGAGATCGTAGTACACGCGTCTGGCCTCGTGGAGTGGATCCCTTCCGTGAACAAGACGGTTCATGGCCCGTGCCATGTCGCAGAGGCGGAAGAAGCGCTCCGGTTCAAGACCGTGGCGGGAGGCGAAGTGTTCCATGCCGTCGGTCTCCCGGAGAAGGCCGTCCCGCCGCAGTTCCTCCCGGAGAGGCGTTCCGGGATAGGGAACGACCGCCTCCGTGTAGGCGATCTCGGCGCCGTTCTCAAAAAGCCTCTTCGCAAGCCGGATTGTCTCCAGCACCGTATTGGCCGTGTCCAGGGGACCCAGGAGGATGAAGTTCACCACGGGGGTCAGGTCCTGTTCGATGCACAGGGAGATGCCCCGGAGCACATCCCCGGGGCTGATGTCCTTTCGGTAGGAATCCAGGATCTCCTGAGATCCCGACTCGGCGCCGATGTAAAGGGCCCGGAACCCGGCCTCCCGGAGCATGCCCGCCATAAGCGGTGTCCGGCAGAGGTCGTCGATCCGCCCCTGGGCGTAGTATTCCACGCCCCGGTTCAGGCCGCCGCCGGTCATGGCGCCGCACAATTCTCGGATGCGCCGGCTGTCCATGGTGAAATTGTCGTCGGTGAACATGATCCGTTTCGCTCCCTGTCCGATGAGGAGCCGGATCTCCTCCAGGAGGGAGCCGGAGGACCGCATGCGCACGGTCCCGCCGTAGAGGGAGCGGATGGAGCAAAAGGTGCAGCGGTGGGGGCATCCCCGGCTGGAGGAGAGGCTCCGCGTCCGGTAGCGACCGTTCTCCACGAGATCATGGCCAGGGAGGGGGAAGGCGTCCAGGTTGGGCTCGGGAGGACGGTTCGGGGTGACGACGATGCCCCCGGGACCCCGGAAGCTGATCCCGTCAATGGTCCCGAAATTTTCTTCCCGCAGAACGGCCCGTGCCAAGGCCGGGAACGTCACTTCCCCTTCTCCCCGCACCACGGCGTCGATGGTCTCGTGTCGCCCGAGCATTTCTTCGTGGAGAACCGTACCGTGGATGCCGCCCAAGACGGTGAAGAGGTCCGGAAGTATGTCCTTTGCCGTCCGGAAGACTTCCAGGGCCGCGGGAAAGCTGTTCGTCAGGGCCGACACGCCCAGGATCCGGGGGCGGCTGTCGGCGATGCGCTTCCGGAGGAGAGAGAGACCGTCCGGCGAAGAAGGGGCGAGGTCCAGGTCGAGGATCCCGACGCCAATTCCCATCGCCGGCAGGGGGGCCGCGACGGCGGCCAGCCCGAGAGGCGGGATCTCGGCCCGGCCGTTGAAGAAAGGGTTGACGAGGAGGACGTCCATGAACGGATTCCAGTTTGTTGAGGGTTTGGGGAGTTGCTGCCCGCTTTGTCCGGGAAAGCCGTTATCATGATGCCTTCCGCCGGCGGGGCATCCGCGGGTTGGGTTCCGGAATGAATGGTCCAAGGAATAGGATGAATCATCCGGTCTGTCAATGCGGAATCCGTCCGGATCGCAGATGCGGGGAAGGGGGACGCCTTGTGCTCCCTCCGGCGGATGTCCCTGAAACATTTCCCGGACACTCTGTGTACCCGTCCGGAAACCGGATATATTAAGGAAGGCGAGGCCTTGTACCGAAAGGGTCTTGACAGGGATGCCATCGGATGTCATTGAAGAACCGGAGCATGAATGTTTCCGGAATGAAGCCATCGTAAATCCGTTAACGGTCTCACCATTCCCCGATCGGCATACAGGTCGTCATGCAGTTTGGAAGCCGGGACCTCTCCGGTGCACCAGCGGCAATCGATTCCCATCCTCTCAATGCATTCCAGCGAAAGGAGGCATTTCCATGTCCGAAACGAAATCAGACCGGGGCATATCCAGACGATCTTTTATCAAGGGAACCGCCGCCGTGACGGGAGCAGCGGCCCTGACGGGCATCGGTGTAACGGAAGTCGCGGCGCGCACCGCCATCCCCAGGAAATGGAACCTGGAGGCGGACGTCGTAATCCTGGGATTCGGCGGGGCCGGGGCCTGCGCGGCCATCGAAGCGGCTGAACGAGGTGCCAGGGTTCTTGTCCTGGAGAAACAACCCGAGGCAAAACTCATCAACAATACAAGGATGTCCGGGGGGATTTATCATTGCCCGGATCCGACGGGTGACCGGAAGGCACTGAAGGAATACGCCAAGGCCATGTTCAGCGGGGAGAACATCTCCTGGAAACTGGAAGGGGAGCAGCCGGAATGGTCCGACGGCCTGGCCGAGGCCTGGGCCGAGTATGCCCCGCAGAACGTCGACTTTCTCCAGAAACTGGACCCGCAGTATAAAACAGTGGGCTTTTCGGCCTTCGCCGGCGCGGCGTTTCCCAAGTTCCCAGGTGCGAAAGACAGCAAATACCGGGTGTTCGGGAGCACCTTTACCGGGCAGGCCAGTTTCAACGAAGCGACGATGAACAAGCCCAAAATGGAGAAGATGAACGGCGAGGCATTCTTTTACGTGCTGGCCGAAGGCGCGAAAAAGAAAGGGGCCAGGATCGTATACGAGACGCCGGCGAAGCGGCTTGTACAGAACGACAGGGGAGAAGTCATCGGCGTGATTGCGGCCAAAAAGGGCGGCGGCGAAGTCGCTGTCAGGGCCAGGAAGGGCGTTATCATCACGACAGGCGGCTATGAGTACAGCAAAGCCATGAGAAAGGCTTTTCTTGAGGGGCCGGGCGTGGAAGGCTGGGCGTTCTATGGTTCTCCGGACAACACGGGCGACGGCATTGCCATGGCCATGGCGGTCGGTGCAGGTCTGGCGAAGGTGGGGAAAGCGGCATCGAGAATCATTACGGCGGTTCCCCTGCGGTATCACGGCTTGAAAGCGGGTCTGATCACACCGGCTGTGGGACGCCCGAATGCAATCGTCGTCGACAACTACGGCGATCGCTATGCAGCGGAGCACCTCGTGACGAAGGACCCGAGCCGCTACTTCTTCTACAAGGAGGCCGTCAAGTTCGACATCCTCGAGCTCATCTATCCACGGGTTCCCAGTTGGTTTGTTTTCGACGAGACCCTCCGTTCGACGTTCACCATCACAAACCTCGGGATCTCGACCGCCGGCTTCGGAATCGTCCCCTGGTCGAAAGACAACATGGATGCCGTTCGCAGGGGATGGATCCTCCAGGGGAACACGATCGAGGAGATTGCGGGAAAGATCAGGAACCACCCGGAGAACAGAAAACTCATGGATTCAGAGAGGCTTGCCAAAACCGTAGCAGGATTCAACGAGTCGTGCGCCAAGGGAAAGGACGAGGCCTTTGGCAGGTTGGCTGCTACGCTGAAACCCGTGGAAAAGGCGCCCTTCTACGCGCTGCCTCTTTACCCGGGCGGGCCGAATACGAAAGGCGGCATCGCCGCCAATGCCGCGCGTGAGGTCCTGACCTGGGAAGGCAAACCCATTCCGAGGCTCTACACGGCCGGGGAAATTTCATCGGCCTTGAAGTTTGTCTACCAGGGCGGCGGGAACCTGACGGAGTGCATCGTCTTCGGCAGGATCGCCGGAAAGAATGCCGCGGCGCTGAAGCCCTGGAAATGAAGGGGTGATGCGACATGAGGCGAAACCGGATCGGAAGAACGTACCTGCTGGTGTTTGCCGCCGTCCTGCTGGGAGTCGTGGCCGCGCTGTCCGTCTCGGCTGCGGACCCGGCCTCCGCTCCGAAGGCGAAGTTTATGGCCGACCGGCACCAGGAACGGGGCCTCGCGTGTGACAAGTGCCACAAGGAAAGTCCGCCGAAGGCCGCCGTGCCTACGACGGTCTGCTTCGAATGCCACGGCGACTACGACCGGCTTGCGCAGCGGACGAAGCAGGTGGAGCCCAACCCGCACGCCTCCCACGAGGGCAAGCTGGACTGCGAGGTCTGCCACCACGGCCACAAGCCCCCGACGGACCATTGCGGGAGCTGCCACTCCTTCGGGTTCAAGGTGAAATAAGGCTCCCCGACATGAAGAAGAGCCGTTCTCTCCGATGGAGAGGGCGGCTTTTTTATCGTTATTTGGTCGAAAACGCCATCGATTCAGAAGGCACGGCGATCATCACAAGGGCGAGGGCGACGAATCCCAGGGAGACGTGGAAAAGGACGCCGAAGCCCGCTCCGAAGGCGACGAGCATTCCCCCCAGGTACGGCGTCAGGCAGTACGCCAGGTCCAGCGTGAACAGGGTCATGTTGGTGTTCAGCCCTTGAAACTGCTGGGGCGAGGCGGTGAAGAGCAGAGCGCTCAGGAGGGGCAGGGCAATGGCCACGGACAGCCCGTACAGTCCGGCCAGGCCGTAGTAGACGGAAGGCGTTCCGGCCCAGGGGAGGACCAGGAGGGAAAGAGCCAGAAGGGCCAGACCGACCGTCAGCAAACGCCGCTTGTCGAACCGGTCGAGGAGAGTGCCTCCCAAAATACGCACGGCGATCATTGTCGACGTGAAAATCGTGAAGAAAAAGCCTACCTCACCGGCGCGCAGTTCCAGGGACAGATCCTTCAGGAAGTAGAAGAACGTCGCGTGGGCCATGTAGACGAGGAAAGTGGCGGACAGAAGGAGGAGCACCGACCGGATCCGGAAATTCCGGCGGATCTCATCCAGGGATGGGCGGCGGAGGAGTGCCCCGTCCATGCCCCGCATGGCCCCGGTGAGGCGCCGGTGCAGGAGGACGAGGAGCCCGATGGCGGCAACGGAAAAGACCGACACGCCCGCGTAGAGGTCGGCTTCGCCGCGTACGCGGGGCAGGAGCGCCTCGCAGAGCGGCGGGATGACGGCATAGGGAATCATCGTCGCCACGCCGAGAATGCCGAAGCCCTGGCCGCTCCTTTCCTTCGGGATGAAGTTTACGACGAGGGCGATGGCGGCCGACGTGAGAAGCATGAAGGTCGTTCCGTGGGCGATCCGGAGGACGATCATGGCCGGGACCGTGACGACCCACAGGTAGGAAAAGGAGCACAGGATCAGGAGGACCAGCGAGGCCGTCATGACGGAATACGCGTTGCGCACATGAAGCCAGGGCAGAACGGCCAGGCGCAGGATGAAGGCCGCCATCGGCTCCAGGCCGACCAGGAAGCCTCTCCAGATGACGGGAATGTCGATGGTTCCCAGGTAGTGGTAGAAGCCGTAGAAGGCGCTGACGTTGCCGAATGCCGCCATGACGACCAGGCAGAGGGAGAGAAACTCGAAGGACCAGAGTGTTGGTGTGTTCGCGGATTCGCCCAAGAATCGACCCTCCTGCATCTGCCGGCCGCGCCCCCGTGAACGGCGGCCTTTTCCGGGGCACGCGGGGGGCTGTCACGGGGTTTGCCGCCGTCGCGGACGCTTTTCCGCCAGGCTGTTGAAAAACGCCCGTCTGCTGCGTTTCCCTCATCCTTCGCCATTCGACGTACCGAAAAGGGTACGACTCATGGCTCAGGATTTCGGGGGCCTTGCATCCGGACATTTTTGAACAGCCCACTAAATGCTTCCGGCAGGGACGTCCTGAATGCTCCTCTGGAACCCCCCGGCCGCGCCCCCGTGAACGGTGGCCTTTTCCGGGGCACGGGGGCTGTCACGGGGGATTCTGCCTCGCATGGTGCCGCCGGTGGGAAGGTCCTCAGGGCAGGGGAGGGAAGACCTTTCCCGGATTCAGGATGCCCTGCGGGTCGAAGAGCGATTTGATGCCCCGCTGCAGGCGGATGCTCTCGGGACTGAGCTCCAGGGGCAGGTATCTGCTCTTCATCATGCCGATTCCGTGCTCGCCGGAGATCGTCCCGCCCATTTCCAGCACGAGCTTTAGAATCTCTTCGATCCCCCGGTCGATGCGCTCCCGGGCCTCCCGGGTCTCCGCCGTCATGCTCAGGTGCAGGTTCCCGTCCCCGGCGTGGCCGAAGGTGTAGATCCTCATGCCATAGGCCTCCTCCAGGGGAGGCAGCCTGCGGACGAAGTCGGCAATGCGGCGGATGGGAACCACGATGTCTTCGTGGACGTCCAGTGGATAGCGCTCCTCAATGCGAAGCGACACGGCCTTGCGCACCTCCCACATGCGCTCGCGGCGCCGCGCGTCCGGGGCCAGCAGCACCTGTTCCACCCCTGCTCCCAGGCAGATCTCCCCGATCGTCTCGATCTCCCGGGCGATGATCTCCGGGACGCCGTCCGTCTCGATCAGGAGGAACGCGCCGGCGTCCTTCACGCCCTCGAAGGGCAGGAGGTCCCCCACGAGATCGAGGCAATGCCGGTCCAGAAACTCGACGACACAGGGAATGTGGCCGGCTCCGAGAACCGCCCGAATGGCCTCCATGGCGACGGACAGGCTCGGGCAGAGGGACACCAGCGTTGTGATTGCGGCGGGGTGCGGAATCAGCTTGAGGGTGAGTTGTGTGATGATCCCCAGGGTTCCCTCGGAACCGACCAGGAGCCGGGTCAGGTCGTACCCGACGACGCCCTTGCGGGTCCGGACGCCCGTGCGGATCAGCTCGCCCGTCGGCAGGACCGCCTCAAGGCCCAGGACATACTCCCGGGTGACGCCGTATTTCACGCAGGAGGGGCCTCCGGCGTTCGTGGCGGCGTTGCCTCCGATGGAGCAGGTGTCGTAGCTGGCGGGGTCGGGGGGGTAGTACAGGCCCGCCTCCCGGGCGGCGTCTTTCAGGTCCTTGTTCAGGACGCCCGGCTCGACCACGGCGATGAAGTTGTCCCGGTCGATGGCCAGGATCCGGTTCATCTTTGCCAGGGACAGGAGGACCCCGCCGTGAATCGGGACGGCCCCGCCCGCCAGGCCCGTCCCGAGCCCCCGCGGCGTCACGGGGAAGCGGAGTTCGTTGGCGAGCTTGAGAAGTGCGGAGATCTGGGAGGCGGAGGTCGCCTCCACGACAAGTTCCGGCATGGCGAAAGCCTCGAGCGTTCCGTCCCTGCCGAAGGGCTCTTTCTTTGCGGCATCCTCGATCACCGTGGCGGGAGCGACGGCTTCCCGGATGCGGGCGACGATATCGGGAGAGAGGGGGCGGAAGTCCGGTCCCATGAGGCCCTCAAACGCTCCGGTGCTCGAAGCCCGGAAGGCGCAGCCGTACTTCCAGCGCATGCAGAAGCAGGGTCGCCAGGGTCGTCATCACGAGGTAGCAGAGGCCGACCATGAGAAACACCTCGGTGAACTTGAAGGAGTCCGAGGCGAGAATCTTTCCCTCTCCCGTCAACTCGATGCAGGTGATCATGTAGGCCAGGGAGGAGTACTTGATCAGGTAGATGATCTCGTTGCCGCAGCCGGGAAGGGCGCGGCGCATGGCCTGGGGCAGGATCACCGAGAAGATCGTCTGGGTCCGGGTGAAACCCAGGGAGTGGGCCGCCAGCATCTGCCCGCGCTTGATGGACAGGAGTGCCCCCCGGATGTACTCGGAGTGATAGGCGGCGCTGCAGAGGGTGAACCCCAGGATCGCCGCGGTGAAGGGCGTCAGGTAGATGTTCCAGTAGGGAAGGCCGAAATACCAGACGAAGAGTTGAACCACCAGCGGAACGCCCCGGAAGATGGTGACGTAGAGGTTGGCCGCAGCGGCGGCGGCCCGGTTGCCGAAGACCCGCAGGGTTCCCACGAGGATGCCCAGGAGAAGCCCCAGAGTCGCCGAGGGAACGATCAGCTGGACGCTCATCCGGAAACCCCGGAGCAGGGCCGGCGCCGCCTCATTCTGTATGTAGAGCCACTCTTCCATGACGTACCGCTATCCCTTTTTCATCCCTGCCGATACACCCTGGATGGTTGCTTTGCTGCAACGACAGGTTGTTGCCGGACGTCCCGATTCTCCATCGACAGACTTTTCGAGAGGCTTCGTCCGCGGCGCCGGAAGCCCCCGTGGCAGCCCCCGCGCCCCTGAGTGTGATCAAGCGCAGGGGACAGAACAGACATTTCAGCGGTTATCCGTATACAACTCCATGACTTTCGAGCAGAACTCACGGGTCCGCTCGTTTTCGGCGCATCCGAAGATCTTCGCCGGCGGGCCCTCCTCGACGATGAGTCCGTCCTCCATGAAGACGATCTCGTTCGCCAGGGCCTGGGCGAAGGCGATCTGGTGGGTCGCCATGATCATCGTCATTCCGTTTTCCCCAAGGTCCCGGATCACCGCCAGGACTTCTCCGATCAGTTCCGGGTCCAGCGCCGAGGTCGGCTCGTCCAGAAGCATCACCTTGGGATCCATGGCCAGCGCACGGGCGATGGAGACGCGCTGCTTCTGGCCGCCGGACAACTGGGCCGGGTATTTCTGCACATGGTCGCCCAGACCGACCCGCTCAAGCTCGGCCATGGCGCGGTCGCGGGCTTCGGTCCGACCCATTCGCCGGACCTTGACGAGGGCGATTTCCACGTTGCGAAGGGCCGTGAGATGGTCGAACAGGTTGAAGTCCTGGAAGATCATCCCCACCTGCTGGCGGTAACGGTGGAGTTCCCGGCCGTGGGCATGCTTGATTTCCCGGCCTTCCAGCCAGACACGGCCCGCGTCCGGCCGGACGAGGAAATTGATGCACTGGAGGAGCGTGCTTTTCCCGGCGCCGGACGGACCGATGAGAATCTTCAACTCTCCGTGGCGGATCGACAGGGACGTTCCCCGGAGAATCTCCTTCTTACCGTAGCGCTTCTTGATGCCTTCGACCTTCAGGATCGGTTCTTCCATGGTTCAGAACTCGTGATGGGAATAGCCGGGAATGCGGACCTTCTCCTCCAGGAGCCGGAGCCCCCGGATCCCCACCCAGGTGAGGACGAGGAAGATGAGTCCCGCCGCCGCGTAAAGGGGCATGTGCTGGTAGGTCCGGGTGGCGACGAAATGGGTCCGGGCCATGATCTCCGCCACGCCCAGGGCATAGGTTACGGCGGAGTCCTTCAGGATGATGGAGTACTCGTTCGACCAGCCGGGAATGGACAGCCGCAGGGCCTGTGGGAGAATGATGAACAGGATCGCTTTTGCGTCGCTCATGCCGAGGGCCCGGGCTGCCTTGAACTGGCCTTCCGGCAGGGACTGGATGGCGCCCCGGAATATCTGCGACTGGTAGGCCGCGCTGATGAGACCCAGGACGACGACGGCCACCGTGAAGGCGGACAGGTTGATATCCAGGGCCGTACAGAGGCCGAAGTAGAAAAGGAACAGGAAGACGAGAAGCGGGATCCCTCGGAAGAACCAGACGTACAGGGCGACCAGGGGCCGCAGCCAGCCGGGGCCGTATACCTGGGCCACGGCCAGGGGAACGGCCAGGCAGAATCCGAATCCCATGGCTCCGAGAACGACCACCAGGGTGACGAAGGATCCTTCCAGGAGATAGGGCAGGGCGTCCAGGACGACGAGAAGCGCTTCGGGCATCAAGGTACCGTGGTTCGGGGCGATGTGCCCCCCGTTGACAAACGAACCCTCCCCTGTCGACGGGACGGGGGAGGGTGAACGGAATATCCCGGGATACGATTCGGGATTCTATTTCTTGTCGATATAGGTCTTGACCAGTTCCTTCCAGTAGGGGGTCTTCATGAGCTTCGTCAATCCCGCATTGATCTTGTTCAGAAAAGCGGTGTCCTCCTTGCGGACGGCGTAACCGAACTGCTCGTCGGGCATGCCGAAGGTCCCCAGGATTTTCACGGCCTTCTTCTTGCTGATGGCGTCCTTGGCGGGAGCGTCGTCCATGGCGGCGGCGGCGATGCGGCCGTTGAGGACGTCCTCGATGGCCAGCGGCGCGGAGTCATACTGGACAAGCTGGAATTTCAGACCCTTCTTCTTGATGAGGTTTTCATCCATCCACTTGGCTTCCGTGGTGCCGCGCTGGACGCCGATCCGGTTGCCCGCTGCAAGAGCCTGCTCCACCGTCAGCCTGGCATCTTTTTTGGCTACGAGCACCTGCTGGATCTTCCAGTAAGGGATGGAGAAATTGACCTGCTTCTTCCGGGCGTCGGTGATGCTCATCCCGGAGGCGACAATGTCGATCTTCTTGGCCAGGAGGCTGGGGACGATGCTGTCCCAGTCCTGGGGCTGGTGCTTGACCTGGAAGCCCTGGTCTTTGGCGATCCAGTTGAGGGACTTGATGTCGAAGCCGTCGGGAACGCCTTTCTTGTCCACGTAGGCGAAGGGAGGGAAGTTGGCATCGATTCCGTTGATATAGATCTTTTCCGCGGCGACGGCGTGAGAGATCAGGATCAGACAAAGAATTGCGGCGGCAGCCAGCTGCCATGCCTTTTTCATGGAGATCTCCTTTTTCTTGGGTATTCGGGAGCCGCCCCGCCGGCGGACCGGAGGGGCGGCTTTCCGGGAAGTCTATTTCTGGACGATGTATTCAACCACCGCGTCCACCCGGCGGTTCTTCTGGCGGCCTTCCTTGGTCTTGTTGTCCGCAATGGGCTGAGTCAGGCCGTATCCCTTGGCGGAAAGACGGTCCTTGTCCACCTTGAACTTGTCCACCATGTACTTCGCGACTGCAGCGGCCCGGCGCTGCGACAGCTTCTGGTTGTAAGCCTTGCCGCCGACGTTGTCGGTATGGCCTTCGATGACGACCTTGATCTCCGGATGGCGGTTGATCACGTCGGCAAACTTGGCGATTTCGTCATGGTACTTCTTCTTGACGACCCATTTGGCCGTGTCGAACTGGACGTTAATGGTCGCCCGGCCCTTCTCCAGCATTTCCTTCTCGGTCGCCGTCTGTTCCGCCTTGGCTTCTTCCTTCATCTCCTTGACCGGTTCCGGCGGAGGAGGGGGTGGGGGCGGAGGAGGAGCTACGACCTTGGGCTCCGGCGGGGGCGGCGGAGGAGGCGGAGCGGGTTTCTCGCCGCCGAACAGGAAGCTCAGTCCAAGGGTGTACTCCAGGTTTTCCATCGTACTGCCGAAAACGAACGGTACGCGGACATCGCCCCGCAGGGCCAGCCAGTCGGTCATGAACCACTTCAAGCCGGCGCCGACATCGACCAGGAAGCGGTTCTTATTTCCGACCTCGGAAGGATAGGAGATGGACTGACCGCCGAGGCCTACTGCGAGATAGGGAACCACTTTGTACTGGGGCATGAGGTACAGCAGACCCTCCAGCCGGTAGTTGAAGACGTTCGTGCTTTCTTTCCTGGCGGCCGCCCAGTTCTGGGCGTCCGTGCTCATGACATTCCAGGGAGCGGAGTATTCGGTGCGAACGTAGTCGAAGACGCCTTCCACACCGATGTACCGGGTGATGTCATAGCCGAACCGGATTCCATAAACGGGAGCGTTTTTCAGGTGCTGATCGGAGTTGAAGACGTAGCCTCCGATGAAAGGGGTGACGGAAAACGTGCCAGGACGTACCTCTGCCAATCCCGGCGAAGCCGCAGCCAGGACAAGCAGGACGATGAATCCGCATACGAATTTCTTCATTGCTTCCTCCTCCATTTCATAATTTAAAGGGCCGTATACTGTTCACACAAAAAACACCGATCCCGGCTGTCACTTCCCGAGCGGCCTCTCTGCGCACAGGAAAGGATTCCGGAAACTTGGCTGAAGATGAATGAAAGGTGCGTCAACCGCCGGTTCATCATCAGGGAAATCACCGCCGTCTTCTTCGTATGCCATGGCCGCACCCGCCTTAAAGGGATTCTGTGTCCGCGTCCGCAGCGGATTTCACATTATCCTGCAGGTTCATCCGGCTGGAGAGATTCCCATAACGGTACTGGAACAGGGGCTGGATTTTATTCATGCCCTGCTGGATCGACCGCGGCGGATGTTCTCGTCGCTGGACGGGTCCTCCATAAAAGGAAATTTGGATACGGAAGCACCATTTCCATGCACTGAACACGCGGCGATGGGGAACGGCATACCGGAGACGACGATCAGGACGCCGTTCCCTGCGTCGCAGGTTAGAATTTCTTAAACCATCCTCCGGCCTTCCGTCAACCTGAAAAACGCCGGGCGGCGGTTTTGCCGGTCCTGGAGACACAGACACCGTCTGCCGTTCCGCGAGCTTTTCATGGAAAAAAGAAGCCATCTCTGTTACGCATTCGCCATCATTTGCATCAACGGAGGTTCTTATGAAGACATTCGATCTGTTCAAGCTCGACGGCAAGGTCGCCCTGGTGACGGGCGGCGGGCGCGGAATCGGAAAGTACATCGCCACGGGCCTGGCCGAGGCCGGTGCGGACGTGGTCATCACGTCGAGAAAGATGAAGAACCTGGAGGCGACGGCCTCGGAATTGGAGAAGGAGACGGGGAGGAAGGTCGTTCCCATCGCCTGTGATGTGGCAAAGGAGGAGGACGTCGAAAAGATGGTGCAGGCCGTGAAGGAACGTTTCGGCCGGATCGACATCCTCGTCAACAATGCCGGGGCCACCTGGGGAGCCTCCACCCTTGACTTCCCCCTGGAGCGCTGGGATCAGCTCTTCAACGTAAATGTCCGGGGCGTCTGGATGCTGACTCAGAAGGTGGCCCGGATCATGAAGGAGCAGGGGGGCGGCAACATCATCAACATCTCCTCCGTTATGGGTTTCCGCGGCTCGGAAGAGCTGGCCCATCCGGCGGTGCCTTACAATTCCACGAAAGCGGCCATCAATGTCCTCACGATGAACCTGGCGGTGAAGCTGGCCCCCTTCAAGATCCGCGTCAACGCCATCGCCCCGGGATTCTTCCGGTCCGACATGATGGCCTACATCGAGAAGCCCGAGTTCAAGGAGGCGCACGACATGGTCATCCAGGGCATTCCCCTGAGAAGAATCGGGGATGCGGACGACATGAAGGGCCTGGTCGTCTTCCTGGCGTCGGACGCCTCTGCCTACATGACGGGCCACATCGTCATCAACGACGGCGGCATGCTCGCCAAGTAGCGGGAACGCTGCCGGGCGGGAGGGCATCCGCCTGCCGGCCGTGAAGACGGATCCCGCTGCAAAAAAGGAGGAAGATCCATGGGCATCATGACGTCGCAGCAGTACCTGGACAGCCTGCGGGCCCAGCACCCGTGCATCCATATCGGCGGGGAGCGGGTGGAGAACGTGGCCGACAGCCCCTGGTTCTCCATCAGCCTGCGGGAGGCCTGTGCCCAGTACGACTGGCCACAGGATCCGGCATTCGAGAAGGACTTCGCGGCCTGGTCGCCCTTCATCGAAGAAAAGGTCAGCTTCTGGACGCACCTGCGCCTGGGAACGGATGAAGTCCGGAAACTGGTGGAGGTGATCAAGCACAACAACGCCCGGCACTTCTGCTCCATGTGCATGGGCATCGGGCTCTCCGTGATGTGGGCCACCACCTGGGACATCGACCGGGCCCGGGGAACGAGCTATCACGCCAATCTCCGGGCATTTTTCGAGGAGATCCAGCGGAAGGACCTGCGCTACTGCATGGGGGTCATGGATCCCAAGGGCGACCGGTCGCTCCCGCCATCCCGCCAGGCCGACCCGGACCTCCATCTGCGGATCGTCTCACGCAGCAAAGAAGGGATCGTGGTGCGGGGAGCCAAGACACACACCTCCAACGCGCCGCTTACTCACTTCATATTCGTTTCCCCATGCCGGGCTCTGGGGGAGGAGGACCGCGACTACGCCGTGTCCTTCGTGACTCCCGTCGATACGAAGGGTCTGACCTTCATCACCCGGCCGGCCCCGGGTCCCCGGGAGCCAAAGGAGATGGAATCCCCCGTCAGCACGCGGATCGGTTTCGTGGAGTGCCTTTCGGTCTTCGAGGACGTGTTCATTCCCTGGGAGCGGGTCTTCCTCTGTGGCGAGTGGGAATTCACGGAAAACTTCATCAACTATTTTTCGCCCTATGTCCGCATCGCCAAGGGGGCCTGCACATCCGCCCGCATCGACATCCTGGCCGGGGCGGCAGCCCTGGCAGCCAGGATGAACGGGACGGAGAGGGCCGGCCACATCCGCAACAAGATCACCGACATGATGATCGCCTCGGAGATCGGCTGGGGGTGCGTCCTCGGATCGCTGGCCAATGCAAAGGAGCACCCGAGCGGCATCCCCGTCCCGGACACGGGCATCTCCAATGCCGGCCTCTACCACACAAGGCTGAAATTCATCGAGTTCCTGGGAACGCTGCAGGAGATCGCCGGCGGGATCGTCACGACGTTGCCCATGGAGGCGGACTACCGGAACGAGGCGACCCGCGCCTGGATCGACAAGTATTTGCGGGGGAGTGCGAAATTCACGACGGAAGACCGGATGAAGCTACTCTACTTCATCCAGGATCTGACGGCCTCGCGATTCAGCGGCTACCTGATGGCCAGTGCCATCTGCGCCGGCGGGACGCCGGAGACGAACCGGGTGGAGGTCCAGCGCAGTTACGATCTGACCGGGAAAATGGAGAACGTCCGGGCTTTCTGTGGCCTGGGAATGTGCGGCTGAAAAGACCTGGAAGCGGAATCGACGCAGAAAAATCCGGCCGGAGCGGAAAAAGTCGTTGCGTCGCTGGATTCAGCGTGCTATAGGGTGCCCCCGCGTTGACGGGAAGCAATCATTTTATCAAGGAAAACCAGGGGTCAAGATGGGCAGCGTCGTCAAGAAAAGAAGAAGGAAGATCAGCAAGCACAAGTACAGGAAACGCCTCAAGGCCAACCGGCATAAGAAGAGGTAGGCGGCAGGCACCCCGCGGCATGCGGGGGCGGTTGGCGGAGGATGTTGCGATTTCCGGGGGCCGGTGGGAACCCACCGCGCCCCCGGTTTTTATTTCGGGCCCGTCCGGCGCCCTGGCTGCTGATCCTTCCGGTCAGAACTTGACCTGGGGCGCCGCTTTCGCAGCCTCCGGCACCTGGAAGAATGTCGCCGCGTTGAAACCGAACATCCCCGCCAGCAGGTTTGCCGGAAAGCTCCGGATGGCCACGTTGTACCTCTGTACGGCCTCGTTGTAGCGTTTGCGCTCCACAGCGATCCGGTTTTCCGTACCCGCCAGCTCGTCCTGAAGCTTCAGGAAGTTCTGGTTCGATTTCAGGTCCGGATATTTTTCCACGACCACCAGGAGGCGGCTCAAGGCGCCCGAAAGCTCGTTGTTGGCGCTGATCTTGTCGGGGATCGAACCGGCACCGCCCACCCTGGCCCGCGCATTGGTCACTTCCACGAGGACGCTCTTTTCCTGGGCGGCGAACCCCTTCACCGTTTCCACCAGGTTCGGAATGAGGTCGTATCGGCGCTGCAGCTGGTTCTCCACCTGCGCCCAGGACGCCTTGACCCCTTCATCCAGGGTTACAAACCGGTTGTAATTCCCCTTGAAGAAGCCGTACACACCCACAGCCAGGATGACCAGCACCCCGATGGCGACAAACAATGCTATTTTCCCTTTTGACATGTCCTGCCTCCTTTGATGATCTATTCCATTTTATCTATGATATCGCACAATTTTCCGACTTCATGCAAGTAAGACTTGAAGAACGCCAGGGCTTCCGCACCTCGGGGATTCCGGGTGTTTTCCCGGATGTCCAGGCATTTTTCAAAAATATTCCCGTCCAGACCCGTGGCGAGCGCCGTCTCACGGATCAGCTCCCTCCGGTCCCGGGGGGCGGCGATGCCCTTGAGATACAAGAGGGCCGTGAACAGGGAGAGAAACGCCGTCAGGGAGACAGCAATGAGCGTGGCGAGGGCCTTGTCCTTTCCCTGCGTTTCCAGAAAGCCGGTCCGCAGGTGGAGAAGCTTTCCCTTCATTTCACGTTCGAGCTGAAGGCGGAGATTTGAACGGTTGAAGGCCAGACCCCGAAGCACGTCCTCTCCGTAAACGGGAACGTAGTGGAGCTGCATGTTGAGAAATTCAACGGGATAGCAGTCCAGGGACTGCAGGATCATGGATTTCGTCATGAACAGGGGGATGGCCACCCGGCGCCTGCTCCAGCTGGAGACGATCCCGAAGGCCCGATCCAGGTGGTCGATCCCGGCATCGCTCAAGATTACCAGAAAGTTCAGGTCGGACCGGCCGGGGACATACTCCCCGCGGGCGCCGCTCCCGTAAAGGATGAGTCCCTTGAGATCGTCGCCAAAGGTCTTTTTCAGATCATCCCGGAAGGCCTCGAAGATGTCCTCCGGTCGCTGAGGAATTTTACTCATTGTGGTACCTCCCTGCCGAAACGGTATCCAGGCAGAGGCTAAAAACCACGGCCGGCTCCGCCCCCCCCGCTCGATCCCCCGCCGAACCCGCCGAATCCACCCCCGCCGAACCCGCCAAACCCGCCTCCGCCCCGGCCGCTGCCGCTCAAGAGGAGAAACAGGAGCCAGGGCAGCATCGCCCGCCCCTGGGGGGTCAGCATCAGGACGGCAATCACCGCAACGATCAGGACGATCGTCAAGGGGGACAGGCTCTTGCCGGCGGACGGTGCGGACCGGCGGGAAGCCGCAGCCCCGGGGCGGCCGGTCAGTTGCACGCCCGCATCCTTTGCAATCACCGTAGACACGGCAAACAGCCCGTTGTAAAGCCCCATCCCGTATTCCCCCTGGCCGAGGTGCGGGATCATGTACTTGTCCATGATCTCTCCCGTCAGGCCGTCAGGGAGGATCCCCTCAACGCCGTACCCCGTTTCGATCCGGAGTTTTCGCTCCTTCACGGCCAGGAGGATCAGGACCCCTTTGTCCTGTCCCTTTTTCCCGATGCCCCAGGCCGAGTAGAGCCGGTTCGCGTAATCGTTCAGGTCTTCCTCGCCAAGAGCGGGGATGACGGCGACGACCACGGAGGCTCCCGTCTTTTCAAGGACCTCCCGGGCGAGGGATTCCATCCGGGTCCTGTATTGGGCGGGGATGACGCCGGCGAAGTCGTTGACGGCCCCTTGGGGGGACGGGAAAGCGGCTTCGGAAAAAGCGGCCGGGGGCTCAACCCAGGGGACGAGCGTCAGGAAAAGAAAAAGAAGAATGCCGAGTCGATATCTTGTCTTCGTCACAGTGTCTGCCGGGCGATATCCCTGTCCGGTCAGGGTTTGCAGATTGCGGAATTCCCGCGGGCCCTGATGCCTGGTCACAATCGGGAGACATCATAAGGGATGGGCGGGAAGATGGCAAACGGTTTGTGCCCGCCGTCCTGTCCGCGAAAAAAAGCCCTCTCCCGGGAGAGGGCTTCCTGTCATAAGGCTGTCCGTATTCCGGATCAGTAATCCATGTCATCCATACCCATGCCGCCCATGCCGCCCATTCCACCCATGCCGGGGGGCATCCCGCCGCCGGGGGGCATCGGGGGCATGCCGGCGCCTTTCTTTTTGGGCGCCTCCGCCACCATGGCCTCGGTCGTGAGCATCAGGGCCGACACGGAGGCGGCGTTCTGGAGAGCCAGGCGGGCGACCTTGGTGGGGTCGATGATCCCGGCGCTGAACATGGCCGCGTACTCGCCTGTATCGGCGTTGAAGCCGTAGTCGCCCTTCTTTCCCTTGACCTTCTCCACCACGACGGATCCTTCGAATCCGGCGTTTGCGGCGATCTGGCGAAGGGGCTCCTCGATGGCGCGCATGACGATCTGGAGGCCGTACTTTTCGTCGTCGGGAACCTTGGCTTTCTCGAGGGCCGGCAGGCAGCGCAGGAGGGCCACCCCGCCGCCGGGCACGACGCCTTCCTCGACGGCTGCCCGGGTGGCGTTGAGGGCGTCCTCGACCCGGGCCTTTTTCTCCTTCATTTCGATTTCCGTCGCTGCTCCGACCTTGATGAGGGCCACGCCGCCCACGAGCTTGGCGAGACGCTCCTGGAGCTTTTCTCGATCGTAATCCGAGGTGGTGACCTCCATCTGGCCCCGGATCATCTTCACCCGTTCCTGGATGGCCTTGCTGGTGCCGCCGCCGTCGACGATGGTGGTGTTGTCCTTGTCGATCTCAATCTTCTTGGCGGTTCCCAGATCCTTCAGCGTCACCGCATCCAGCTTCACGCCGATGTCTTCGGAGACGACCTGCCCGCCCGTCAGGATCGCGATGTCCTCCAGCATGGCCTTGCGGCGGTCACCGAAACCGGGGGCCTTCACGGCGGCCACCTTCAGGGTGCCGCGAATCTTGTTGACGACCAGCGTAGCCAGCGCCTCTCCCTCCAGGTCCTCGGAGACGATCAGAAGGGGCCGCCCGGTGCGGGCCACGGACTCGAGGACCGGAATCATGTCCTTCATGGTGCTGATCTTCTTCTCATAGAGGAGGATGTAAGGCTCCTCGAGGACGACGGACATCTTGTCGGGATTTGTGACGAAGTAGGGGGAGATGTAGCCCCGGTCGAACTGCATGCCTTCGACCACGTCCAGGGTGGTCTCCATGCCTTTGGCGTCCTCGACGGTGATGACGCCTTCCTTGCCGACCTTGTCCATGGCCTCGGAGATGATCGATCCGATGGTGAGATCGTTGTTCGCGGAGATCGTGCCGACCTGGGTGATTTCCTTCTTTTCCTTCACGGTCTTGGAGATCTTCTTCAGCTCTTCCGTCACGATCTGGACGCCCTTGTCGATGCCTCTTTTCAGGGCCATGGGGTTCATCCCGGCGGCCACCAGCTTGGAGCCTTCCCGGTAGATGGCCTGGGCGAGGATGGTTGCCGTTGTTGTGCCGTCGCCGGCGGTGTCCGACGTGCGGGTGGATACCTCTTTCACCATCTGGGCGCCCATGTTTTCGAACTTGTTGTCCAGCTCGATCTCCCGGGCGACGGTGACGCCGTCCTTCGTAACGGTCGGAGCGCCCCAGGTCTTGGAAATGAGGACGTTTCGACCTTTCGGACCCAGGGTGACCTTCACAGCGTTGGCCAGGGTGTCGACGCCCAGCAGGATCCGCTCGCGGGCCTTTACGTTGTATTTGATTTCTTTTGCGGCCATGTTCGTTCTTTCCTCCCGTCCTTATTCAATGATCCCGAGGATGTCTTCCTCGCCCATGATGAGGTACTCCTCCCCGTCGATCTTGACTTCCGTTCCCCCGTAGCGGCCGAACAGGATGCGATTTCCTTTCTTGACCTCAGGGACGATCCGCTTGCCCGATTTGTCCATGCGTCCGGGACCAACGGCCACAACCTTGCCCTCCTGCGGCTTTTCCTTGGCGGTGTCGGGAATGATGATTCCTCCCGCCGTCTTTGCATCACTTTCCACGCGCTGTACAAGGACTCGATCATGCAACGGTCTGACCTTCATGTTCGGATACCTCCTGTTCTTTTGAGAAAATTTTCGCTTTGCAGGCGTGCCTTCCGATCGGCCCGCCTGCGCATTGAATTCGGTGGTTACTAATTTCCCGGAGGTCTGTCGGATCCGGAATATCCGGTTCATGGACCGGTATGGGAAATACAGGAATTTAATCGGCGTAATTTATTCATCCGGTGTTGGATGTCAAGGGCTTTGAACATCTTCAGGGTGTTTTGGTCTTCCAACAGGCTTGACACGTCCCTGCATAGGCGATAGGGTCGCTGAAATTACCGAATATGAAGCAGAAAACAGGTTCTTCATGATGGCATCGACCCGGGTGATGATCCGGCGGGAAAACGCCCGGTCCGGCGAAAGCAGTCGGATGATGCGGGCGCCGGGGCGGATCCGCAACGGGAATGGAGAAGGAAATGCGCAACCTCGGGGAGAGGCGGAATTGAAGCCGGGAGCCGGAAAGGGGAAGGAGTACGATGTCGTCATCGTCGGCTCCGGTGTTTCCGGGGCAGCCGTTGCACGGACCGTGGCGGCGCAGGGCGGACGGGTGCTGCTCCTCGAGCGGGGGGGGTGCGTGAACTGGATGGGGAATACCCTGACGGCTATGCGGGTCCTTGAAAAATGCGGCCTGACCCGCAGCCGGGAGAATCACCCCGTTACGTTCGCAGATTCCCTGGGCGGCGCCTCCAACCTGTCCGCCGGGTGCGCCATGCCGCCGCCGTCGTCCCTCCTGTCCGGGTTTGGGATCGACCTGACCGTTGAGACGGAGGAAGTCCGCCGTGAACTGGGCATCGCCGAACTGCCGGACCGGCTGATCGGTGAAACCAACTTCCGTCTTATGGACGCGGCCGCATCCACCGGTCTTCCCTGGCGGAAGATGGAAAAATTCATCGATCCCGAAAAATGCGTCGAGGGTTGCAGTGACTGCATGCTGGGCTGCCGCCGGGGCGCCAAGTGGACGGCCCGGACCTGGCTGGACGAGGCGGTCCGTCTGGGGGCGGACCTGAAGGTGAACACCCGGGTGGAGAGGGTCCTCTGCGAAGGGGGATCCGCGGTGGGCGTGGAGGGGAAGCGCTACGGAAGAACGGTTCGCTATTACGGAAAGGCGGTGGTCCTGTCTGCCGGAATATCGGATGTCCAGCTGCTCCGGCGGGCGGGCATCCGGGAGGCCGGGAAGGGGATGTGCTGCGACTGGCTCCAGTTCGTCGGCGCGGTCATCCCGGGGATGAGCACCGGCGGCGTCCATCCGATGGCCGTAGGCACCACGGACCTCCATGAGTCCGACGGGATCATCATCCTGCCGGTTTTCCCCAACTGGTCGCAGTTTGCCGTCCTCGTCGCGTCCAAGGGATTCCAGCACTTCACGAAGCTGCGGGAGTTCCGGAACTACACGGGGATCATGGTGAAGGTGCAGGACGAGACGGAGGGCGAGATCTACCCGGGCGGGTCCTTTTCGAAGCCCATCACCCTGCAGGACCGAAAGCGCCTCGACAAGGGGGTGGACCTGATCCGGAAAGTGTTGAGGAAAGCCGGAGCCCGGGAGGACAGCATCCTGGCGCTGAATCCCATCGGAGCACACCCCTCGGCATCCTGCCGCATCGGCGACGTGGTGAACGCCGACCTCTCGACGCGAATCCCGAATCTCTACTGCTGCGATGCCGGTGTTCTGCCCCGTGCCATGGGGGCGCCCCTCATCTGGACCCTGGCCGCGCTGGGAAAACGGCTGGGGACCCATCTCGGCCACCGCCTGTCCCTGGGACTACCGACCCGTGAATGCTGAGACACCGGAGAACAAACCGGATCCGCCCGGGTCCCGGGGCGGTCACAGCCAGCGCTTCCGACGCTTGTAGGATTTCACGTCGCGGTAGGAGCGGACCGTCCCCTCGGCTCCCATGCCTAAATAAAATTCCTTTACATCCGGGTTTTCCGCCAGTTCCTCCGCCGGTCCCTCCATCACGATCTTGCCGTTTTCCATGACATAGCCGTAGTGGGCGATGGACAGGGCCATCCGGGCGTTCTGCTCCACCAGGAGGATCGTGGTGCCCTGCTCCTCGTTGATGCGGCGGATGATCGTGAAGATCTCCTTCACGACAAGGGGGGCGAGGCCCAGGGAGGGCTCGTCCAGGAGGAGGAGGGAAGGGTGGGCCATCAGGGCCCGGCCGATGACGATCATCTGCAGTTCCCCTCCGCTGCAGTAGCCCGCGAGGTTCTTTCGCCGCTTCAGGAGCGCCGGAAAGTAGGCGTATACCATGTCCAGGTCCTTCTGGTACGGTCCGGGCGGACGGGTGGCCGTGCCGACCCGGAGGTTTTCCTCCACCGTCAGGTATTTGAAGGGCTGCCGCCCCTCCAGGACCTGGATGATCCCCTTGCGGGTGATCGTCTCCGGCGGTTCGTTCTGGACGGGTTTCCCGTCGTAGAGGATCGTACCGTCGGTGACGCGGCCGTTCTCCGGCTTGAGAAGGCCCGAGACGGCTTTGAGGGTGGATGTTTTGCCCGCGCCGTTGCTCCCCAGGAGGGAGACGATCCGTCCTTTCTCCACGGCGAGGGAGACGCCCTTGAGCACCTGGATGACGTCCGAGTAGACCACCGAGATATTGTTGAGCTGCAGCAGGGTGCCGTTGTCCATGATCATCTCCTCCACTCAGTACGAGAACGGCCAGAGGCGGAAGCTCGACCGGACGATCCGCCAGACCTCCGCCAGCCCCCGGGGCTCCAGGAGGATAAAGAGGACGATGGCCAGGCCGAAGGTGAACTCCCTGAGCGGGGCGATGTTCAGTCCGTATTCGGTCAGGAGGCCCGTGTTCATGAACAGCTCCGTGACGAATCGGAGAACCTCGTTCAGCCCCGTGATGAAGACCGCCCCGAAGACGGCGCCGGCCATGTTGCCCATGCCGCCGATGATCACCATGGCGATATACTCCACCGACAGGCCCATGTTGAAGGGCTCCGCCGTGATGCTGACCAGGTAGTAGGCCCACAGGGCCCCGGCAACGCCGGCGTAGAAGGAGCTGATCCCGAAGGCCAGGAGCTTGTAGGGGAACACGGGGATTCCCATCCCCTCGGCAGCCCGGTCGTTGTCGCGGATCGCCACGAGAGCCCGGCCGTACCGGGTCCGCATCAGGTTGACCGCCATCCAGATCATCCCGGCCAGGACCAGGTAGATGGCGTAGAAGAACGACCGGTCGCCGGCGATGGACCACCCCAGGATGTCCGCCCGGGGGACGGTGATGCCCATGGTTCCCTGGGTGACGGACTCCCAGTGGACGAGGACGTATTCGATGATGAACTGGCCCGCAAGCGTGGCGATGGTGAGGTAGAGGCCTTTCAGCCGTCCCGAGGGGATGCCGAAGACCATGCCCACCGCCGCCGCGATCAGGCCCGCCGCCGGGACCGCCGCCAGGAACGGGACGTTCCAGCGGGTGGCCAGGACCGCCGCCGCGTAGGCGCCCACGCCGACGAAGGCTCCATGGCCCAGGGAGATCTGTCCCGTGTAGCCGACGAGAATGTTCAGGCCCACCGCCGCGACGGCGGCGATGCCCGTCATGTTGAGAACATGGATGAGGTAGGGAGAGGACACGAAGGGAACGGCCCCGAAGAGGAGAATCAGTCCGATGGCGGCCCAGAGTCGGCCGAAATCGGTCTCGAACACCGTCAGCTCCTGGTCGTACCGTTCCCGGTAGTTCCCGCAGGGATGGAAGGTCCATTTCCTCGTTTCCATGTCACACCCTCTCGATTTCTTTCAGTCCGAAGAGCCCGTAGGGCTTGACCATCAGGATCACCACCAGGGCGATGTAGGGCACCACGTCCTTGAGGGAAGGGGAGAGGTAGCCGCCGGTGAAGGTCTCCAGGAGGCCGATGATGATGCCCCCCAGGATGGCCCCGCCGATGGAATCGAGCCCGCCCAGGATGACCACCGGGAAGACCTTGAGCCCGATGGCCGACAGGTCGTGGACGTTGATCCCGTTGATGACGCCCAGGACGATGCCGCTCATACCCGCGACCAGTGCCGCAATGGCCCAGGACAGGGCGAAGACGCGCTTCACGTGGACGCCCAGGGAGAGGGCCGCCCGCTGGTTATCCGCCACGGACCGCATGTAGATTCCCTGGGAGGAGAACTTGAAGAAGAGGCCGAAGAGAACGAGAAAGACCGTCCCCACGGCCAGAACCGCGGTGTAGACCGGAGGGACGGAAATGGTTCCCAGGGTGAGCCCCATCCACTCGGGGAGGAAGTCGGGGTAGGTGTGCAGGTTCCCGCCCCAGATGAACAGCAGGAGCCCCTTGAACATGGAGGCCAGTCCCACTGTCAGCATGATGACGAAGATGAGCGGCTCCCCGATCAGGGGCCTGAGGAAGAGCCGCTCGATGACGAAGCCGAGGATAAAGCAGCCCGCCAGGGTCACGAGGAACGCCAGGACGATGGGCAGCTTGGCCCAGGTCACGAGGGCCAGGAAGAGAAACGCCCCCATGGCCAGGAGTTCCCCGTGGGCGAAGTTGAGCACGCTCGAGGATTTGAAGATCATGACGAAGCCCAGGGCCGACAGTCCGTAGAGAAAGCCGATGCTGAGGCCGCTGACGAGAAGATGAAGGAAGAAATCCATGACACACCCTTTCTGTTTCAATCCACCGGGATGACCCGGACCCGCGTCTCGATCCATCCCTCCCGGCCGTCGCGGTAGCGGACGGGGGTCTTCACGTCCACTTCCGCTTCGTTCCGGTACATGGCCTCGATGAGGCGGAGATACAGTCCGTAGACGAAGCGGCGCCTGACCTTGCCCGTGCGTGTCAGCTCGTCGTCGTCGGCGTCGAGGAGCTTGTAGAGGAGGATGAACTTGCGGATCCGCATGAAAGCCGGCAGCCGCTCGTTCACTTCCCTGAGCTCGGTGAGGATCAGTTTTTCCACTTCCGGCCGCTGGGAGAGATCCAGGTAGGTCGTGTAGGGAATCATCCGCTCCTCCGCCCAGTTGCCCACGTTCCCGAAGTCGATGTTGACGAAGGCCGAGAGGAACGGCCGACCCTCGCCGAAGATCACCGCCTCCTTGATGTACGGGCTGAACTTCAGACGGGTTTCGATGAAGTCGGGGGAGAAAGCCTCGCCGGTCTTGTTGCGGATGATCTCCTCCTTGCGGCCGATGATGACCAGGTGCGCGTCCCCGTCCAGGTAACCCGCGTCGCCCGTCTTGAGCCAGCCGTCCTGGAAGGCGTTCTCGGTGGCGGCGAAGTCCTTGTAGTAGCCCGAGAAATTGGCATCCGCCCGGACGAGGACCTCCGAGTCTCCGGCGATCTTCACCTCTGTCCCCGGCAGCGGCCGGCCCACGGTCTCGGGCTTCACCTCGTCGTCCGGCTGGACCTGGAAGATCCCGCCCGACTCGGTCAGGCCGTAGCATTGCTTCAGGTTCAGGCCGACGGCCCGGAAGAAGCGGATCACATCGGGGCTGATGGGGTGGCCCCCCGTGAGGACGCAGCGAAAGCCGGAGCATCCGATGCGGTCCAGGAGCGGATCGTAGACGGCACGCTTCGCCAGGACCTGCACCAGCCGGTCGGACCAGGGGCGGGAGCCGTTGCCCGTTTCCCCTTCGGCGGACCGGCGCCCCGCCGCTTCGGCCCAGCGGAAGAGAATGCGGTTGATCCAGCCGGCGTCGGACATGCGGACCCGGATCCGGGAGGCCAAGTCCTCCCAGAAGCGGGACGAGGTGATCAGGACGGAAGGGCCGATCTCCCGGAAGTCTTCCGTCACCGTCTCCGGGGTCTCCGGGAAGTTCATCGTCATCCCGCTCACCAGGGCCACGCCGAGGCCCCACATCTGGTCGACGATCCAGGCGGGGGGAGAGATGGAGATCCAGTTTTCCCCGGGCTGGAGCGAAAGATAATCCGTCCAGCTCCGGCCCATGGCCGTGAGGCCCCGGTGGCTCAGCATGGCCAGTTTCGAGACCCCTGTGGTTCCCGAGGTCTGGATCATCAGGGCCGTGTCCCGGGAATTCCCCCGGGCCAGCTCGCGGTCGAAGAGATCCGGATCGCTCCGCTCCGCCTCCTCTCCGAGCTGCAGGAGCTCCCGGTAGCTCATCAGCCAGGGATCCTCCCGGTAGTACCGCATGCCCGTCGGATCGACGTAGATGACCTTCCGGATGTGGGGGAGATCCTGGCGGTGCTCCAGGAGCTTGTCCGCCTGTTCCTGGTCCTGGACGATGACGCAGGCGGCGCCGACCCGCCCGAGGGAGAAGCGAAGCTCGTCGGCGACGGAAGAGGTGAAGAGGTTCAGGGTGACGGCCCCCAGGGACTGGGCGCCCAGTTCGCCGTAGAGCCACTCGGGGCAGTTGTTGACGATGAGGGCGACCGCCTCGCCGCGGCGGATCCCCAGGGATCTCAGGCCCAGGGCCGTCTTCCGGACGTAGGCGAGATAGTCGTTCCAGGAGTGGGTCTGCCAGATGCCATAGGCCTTTTCCCGGATGGCCGTACGGTCTCCCAGGAGCGCCGCCTGGTGGGCGAGCACCTGCGGGAGGGTCAGTCGTGCCAGTTCCCTGGACGCTCCTTTCGGGGCGGGACCGGATGAACCGGCCGCTGCGGCCACCGATGAAGGTGCCGCCCCCGGGAGAAACCGGCTGAGCCATCTGCCGGTGCTGCCGGATCGCAATACGGATTCAGCCGCCATGTTCATCCCCCAGGTAGGCCCGGATCACCTCCGGGTGGTTCCGGATCTCCTCCGGCGTCCCCTCGGCGAGCTTTTCGCCGAAATTGAGAACCACGACACGCTCCGAAATGCTCATGACGATGGACATGTCGTGCTCCACGAGGATCATGGTCTGGCCCCACCCCTCGTTCAGATCCAGGAGGAACCGCACCATGTCCTCCTTTTCCTCCAGGTTCATCCCGGCAAAGGGCTCGTCCAGGACGAGGAGCTTCGGCTCCAGGGCCAGGGCCCGCCCCAGCTCCACCCGTTTCATCAGGCCGTAGGGGAGGGAGCCCACGGTCTTCTTGCGGATTGCCTGGATCTCGAGAAAATCGATCAGCTCCTCCAGAAGCCGGCGGTGGCGGATCTCCTCCCGGCGGACGGCGGGGCTGAAGAGGCAGGCGTCTGCCAGGCGGTAGCCGCAGTGAATGTGCCGGGCCAGGAGCAGGTTCTGCAGGACCGTCATCCCCGGAAACAGCTCGATGTTCTGGAAGGTACGGCCGATGCCGACCCGCACGAGATGGTGGGCGGGCATCCGTGTGATGTCCCGGCCGTTGAACCGGATGGTCCCCTTCTGGGGCTGGTAAAACCCGGTGATGCAGTTCAGGAGGCTGGTCTTGCCCGCCCCGTTGGGGCCGATCACGGCCAGGAGTTCGCCCGTCCTGGTTGTCAGGCTCACGTCCTGCAGGGCCTGGACCCCTCCGAAGGCCAGCGACAGGCCCTCCACGTCCAGGTCCGCCCGGCGGTCAGCCTCGGCGGGGGCCTGGAAGAGGGCCGGCTCTCCCCGGAATGCCTTCATGGTTCTTGCTCCTTGTCTTTTCTGTAACACCGGCCCGGAACCATACCGGGCCGGTGCGGAGGCAGCTATTTCACGAGCCGGATCTTTTCTTTCCCGGGCGTGTAGAAATTCGTCAGTGGAATGTAGGTGCCGTCTTCACGGACCTGGACGATGCGGGCCCGGTATGACGCGCCGTGGTCCTTCTTCGTATAGGTGACCGGCGGGAGCAGTCCCCCGAAGTCCTCGTTCCTGAAGGATTCCATGGCTTGGTTGATGGTGCCGCGGTTCACCTGCTTGAACTTCTCCTGGGCCCGGACGAAGGCACGCTCCATGATCATGCCGATGGCGACGCCTTCCCAGTAGGCCGCGTCGAAACGGTTCACGGTCTTATACCGTTTCCAGAGCTCCTTCATGACGTTCATCCCCGCTGTGTTGTCCGACGGCAGTCCGCCCGGGAACTGCATGGCGAGGCGGTCCCGGATGAGCCCCTTGCCCTGCCGGAAGAAATCGGGGTCCGTCGAGGTCCAGGTGCCGAGGAAGCGGGGGTTGTAACGGAGCCGGTCGGCACTCCGGAGGGTCGTGATGATGGCCGCCGGCAGCATCTGCATGAAGACGTATTCGGCACCGCTCTTCTGGAGCCGGAGGAGCTCCGTGGTCAGATCCACGGTCTTGGGCGGGAATTCTTCAATGGCGACGATCTTCACCCCCAGCCGGGCCGCATATTCGCGGGTCGGCTGGTGGATCGAGCGGCCGTAGGCGTTGTTGTAGGTCAAAAGCCCGACTTTCGGGGCGTCTTTTCCCCTGTGAATGGCCTTGATGTACTCGAGGACCGCCTGGCAGTCCATGCGGTAGCTGCCGAAGGGGAGATACATGTAGTCCACCGGCTTCTCCAGGATTTCCCAGCTTGTCGAGAAGTTGATGGTGGGGATCTTGTACTGTTGGACGATGGGCTTGGCCGCCAGCCCCTCGCCGGCCCCCCAGGTGGCGATCATGTCCACCTGGTCCTGGATGGCGAACTTCTTGACCGCCGCGATCGCCTCGGGAACCTTGTAGGCCGTGTCCGCCAGGAGGACCTCGATCCGGTTGCCGGCGACGCCTCCCTTGACGTCGTTGACGTAGGCCAGGTAGTCCTGCAGGCCCTTGGCATGAAACTGCCCCCAGGTGGAGGCGGGTCCCGTCATGTTGATGGCGGCGCCGACCTTGATCGTCTTCGCCCCGGCCGGAGCGGCGGCGACGAGGAACACGGCCGCGAGCACGGCCAGCAGGGTGGAACAAAGAATCCGTTTCATGATCTCCTCCTTTGGAAAATAAAAAAGGCCGGGGATGATTCCGCGGCCTGGCTGAAAACAAAAAGCCGCGGGCGGTATGAGATCCGCCCGCGGCCCGTTCATTTCATTCTGTGTCGGACCCTACAGGCAGACCTCCCGGGTAAAGCTAAAAAAGCAGAAAAAGAAGGTTGCCTGGATGGTTCCGGTGGACATCGATTTCTCCCGATGAAAAAAGTTGGAAGTTTTTACTCCGGAAGACCGGCGAATGTCAAGGGGAAATTGCCCTGGAATGATGTTCCTGTTTTCTATGGCTCGTGCATTGCCTAAAGTATATGGATACTCTACCATGGGATTGGTCCCGGTAAAATCCAGCGGACGGGAATCCTCAATTCTGACGGGTTGCGGAGCGCTTGCGGCCCGCCGCATGAACACGGACACCTGGGGAGGTTGGTGAAATGAGTGGAACCCTTTTCATGATCAACGGGATGTATGCCGGTCCCTGGATGTGGGAAAATTACCGGGGCTGGTTCGAGGCCCGGGACTGGCGGTGTCTTGCCCCGGCCCTGCGCCATCACGACAACCGGCCCGGCGATCCCCCGGATCCGCGGCTGGGGGCGGTGAGCCTGCTGGATTTCGCACAGGACCTGGAGGACGAGATCCGCCGGCTGGACCGGAAGCCCGTCGTGATGGGTCACTCCATGGGCGGCCTCCTGGCCCAGATCCTGGGGAGCCGCGGGCTTGCGGAGGCGCTGGTCCTGCTGGCCCCGGCCGCTCCCGCGGGAATTCCGGTCACGAGCCCTTCCGTGACGAAAAGTTTCCTGGAGCAGTTTCTCCAGTGGGGATTCTGGCGGAGGCCGGTCCTGATGTCTTATGCGGATTCCCGGTTCGGAGCCATGAACCGGCTCCCGGAGGAAGATGCGCGGCGCATCTATAACCGGTACGTTCACGAGTCCGGGCGCGCCCTCTTCGAGATGGGACTGTGGCCGCTCGACGGAAAACGGGCCTCCCGCGTGGATGCGGCGAGGATCGACGTTCCCGTGTTGGTCCTGGTGGGGGATCAGGACCGGATGACGCCGCCGGCCGTAGCGCGGAAGATCGCCGCGAAGTACCGCTCCGTCTCGACGCTGAAGGTGCTCCCGGGCCATGGCCACACGCTGCCGGCCGAGCCGGGCTGGGAGGAGATCGCCGCCTTCATTGAGGGTTGGCTGATGCAGGCCGTTGCGGAGAGGTTATGAGACCCGTTTCACCGGGGCACGGCCAGGGACAGCATTCGGTCGATGCAGGCGGGCAGTTCGCCGGGGTGATGGGTGACGAACAGGATCGTGGTTTCCCCGGTTTCGGCGATCCGGTTCACCATGTCCAGGAACCGGCTCCGGTTTCCCGGATCCAGCCCCTGGCAGGGTTCGTCCAGTATGAGGAGTTCGGGCGATTTGACCATGGCCCGTGCCAGGAGGACCATGCGCCGTTCCCCGAAGGAGAGGGAATCGAAAAGCCGACCGGCCAGTTCCGCGATGCCAAGACGGGTCGCCCAGTCGGTCGCCGCCCGGACCTGGCCCGCCGTCGCGTGGCGATAGAGGCCCACGGAGTCGAAGAAACCCGACAGGATGACGTCCCGCGCCGCCAGAGGCTGCCGGTACCGGATCTGGAACTCCGATGAGACGAGCCCGAGGCGGGACTTGATTTCCCAGATGCTTTCCCCCGTTCCCCGAAGCCGTCCGAAGATCCGGATGTCGTTGGAATAGGCCTGGGGATGGTCCGCCGTGATGAGAGACATCAGGGTCGTCTTCCCCGAGCCGTTCGGCCCGACGATCGCCCAGCGCTCGCCCCGGTGGACGGTCCAGGAGAGGCCGTCAAGAACCGTCAAGTCGCCGTAGCGGACGATGACGTCTTTCATGGCGATCACGGTTTCTCCGCCCGGGGAGTCGGGAGGCGTTGTCCGGAATGTCGGGGAGCGATCCGCCGCCGGCGGCTCGAAGAGGGCCCGGATTCGATCGGTCGTGAGCATCCCGGCCCGCGGGCCCTGGAAAAGGACGCGCCCTTCCCGAACGCCAAGAACATGGGTGATCTCTGCGGGTATTTCATCCCTGCGGTGGGTGATGAGAACGACCTGTGTGCCGCTGTTCACGACCGTGCGGATGATTTCCCGGAAGGCGCATCGCGAGGTCTGGTCCAGGCCGGCGAAAGGTTCGTCCAGGATCAGGATGTCCGGGTTTGGGAGGATGGCACGGGCGATCAGGACTTTACGGAACTCGCCCGTCGAAAGGAATCGGATCGGACGTTCCGCAAGGTCCGCGATGCCCAGGTGTTCAAGAAGGCGGTCGACCTCCGCGGGATCAACCATGCCGCCGTCCGCACCGCCGCGGATCGTATCCCGCGCCCGTTCCAGGTCGTTCCAGCACCCCGCGAAGGATCGACCAGCGTCCTTTGCTTCCTCCCGGGACAGGATACGCTCCTGAAGTTCTAGGGAGACGTGGCCGGGACAGCCGCCCCCTGGACGGTTTCCGTTGCGATGCACCCGTCCGCGGACGTGGAGTTCCTCACCGGCCAGGATTCGCGCCAGCGTGGACTTTCCCGCACCGTTCGGTCCGAGGATGGCCCAGTGTTCGCCGCGGCGGATCTCCCAGGTCGTGTCGTGGAGGAAGAAGGATGTGCCGAGACGGACGGTGATGCCTTCCAGTTTCAGCAGGATGTTCGGGTCCATCGTGATCTTGCCTTTTCCCGCCGCCGTCCTGGAAGTCCGCGAGTCTTGGTATTGACGCCGGCGTTGCACCGGTTTATCATGGGCGAACGGATGTCTCAAGGCGGATGCGCAAAGCATCTTTAATCGCTGAACGGCTTCAGGAGGCGCAAATGAGAGTTCGTGTTTCTGCCGTGTTCGAGCAGGCGGGAGAAGTCCTCTGCATGCGTTATGTTTACGGAGGAAAGGATGTGTATGCCCTTCCGGGCGGAGGCGTCGACAAGGACGTGCCCCTCCAGGAGGCCACCACCCTGGAATGGAAGAACGAACTGGGGGTGAAGCTGGTCATCGGCGACATCATCATGATCGGCGAGGCGCCGGCGACAAAGCGCTATCCCCAGACCCTGCACGTCATATTTGAAGCCAGGGAGATCCATGGGACGCCGAAGGTCCGGACCGATCATACAAGCTCCCTGGAGGTATGCTGGGTTCCCGTGGACAAGCTTGCCAAAATGCCGCTTTACCCGGATGTGGGCAAGCAGCTCCATGAATATTTCCTGGATGGCGCCCGCCGCTCCCTGCCCTTCATCGCCAACTGCATGGAACGGGGGTTCTGGTGATTCTGACGGATATGCAAGAGACGGTTCTTTTCCGTCTCCTTGATGGAATTGCGTTCTTCGATGTCTTCGAAGACGACGAAATCGCCAATCTCATGAAGATTGCGGCATGGGTGGACGTCCCGGCAAACCAGCGCATCATCCGCGAGGGGGAACTGGATCTCAGGATGTACGTGATGGTGAAGGGCCAGGCGGATGTCCTCTTCCGGGGGAAGACGATCGCCGGCCTTCAGGCGGGGGACATCTTCGGCGAGGTCGGCCTCATGGGAAAGCCCAGGATCGCCCACGTCGAGGCCCGGACGGACTGTCTGCTGCTCGCCTTCGAGGCCGACGACCTGAACAATCTGATTCCGATCCTGCAGGTGAAATTTCTGCGGCGGGTGCTGGAGGCCGTGTTTTCAAGGCTGCAGAAATCGAACATCCAGAAATGGATGCAGCCTTCGGGAAGGAGAAAATCCAGGGGGGGCAGCGATACCATCGAGATGCTGCCGCCCGGGACCATGACGGGCACAGGGGGAGGCCGGGACTGAATGTCCGGGAGTCCGGATTCGATATGGCATGCCTCGGGATGCCGCGGGGTCAGGCTTCCTTCTTTTCCTGCTTCTCTTCTTCTTTTCTCAGCGGTTCCCTCGGCTTTTCCTCTTTGTCCACCTTCAGTTCCACGTCCATTCCCATCCCGGTTTCTCCAGCCGAGACCGTCTGGGGAGCGGAGGCGGTTTTCCCCTTGGTGATGCTCAGGGCCATCCCGGAATAGTTGATGATCCAGTTTCGCAGATCGAACTGGATATAACGGACGCCGTTGATGCGGGTGATCTCTTTCACCATCTGCTCGAGGTTGCCGAGGTCGAACTCCTCGCCCTTCCGGTTTTTCAGGAGCTCTCCATAAAGGTAAGCCGTGTTGCCGATAAAGGAGTAGTCGATCCTGGTCGTGTCGACGTCGTAGCGAACCAGGATGTTTCGGATCTTTCGATTGACTTCGTAGCGGTCCACGGCGGCCATGTTCTAATCCTCCTTGGGGTTCATACCATTTCCGCGAATCAATTTGAACCGCTTTTCCGTCTGAACCCGCCCGTCAATCATCCATTGACGGCTCGACTTTGTTTCCCTTATGGTTTTCCATCGGATGTATTGCAAACCGGTGAGGGGCGAGCATGGGGGATGCGTCGGTTCTGCTGTTGGGCGCGACGGGCCTGGTCGGCGGTGAGTGCCTGAAGCTGCTGGTTGCGAGGGATGATTACCGGCGGATCGTGGTGCCTGTTCGCTCTCCGCTCCCGGAGGCGGTTCGGGACTCCCGCGTGGAGGTCCACACAATCGACTTCGAGCGGATTGGAGACGTCGCGTCCCTGTTTGCCGTGGATCACGTGATTTCCTGCCTCGGGACGACGATCGCAAATGCGGGTTCGCAGGAGCGTTTCCGCCGCGTCGATTTCGACTACGCTTATGAAACAGCCCGCTTTGCCGCCGGAGAAGGGGCGTCCCACCTGCTCCTGGTGACGGCCATGGGGGCCGATGCGTCCTCGCGGATTTTCTATAACCGGGTCAAGGGAGACCTGGAAGAGGCCGTGAGGCGGCTTCCTTTCCGAAGCGTAAGCATTTTCCGGCCGTCCCTCATTCTTGGTGACAGGCGGGAAAGCAGGGCGGGGGAATCGGCGGGCAAGGTACTGGCGGCTCTCTTCGGTTTTGCCATCCCATCCCGTTACAAACCCGTGGCGGCCCGTGACATTGCCCAGGCCATGCTGGCCGTGGCCCGGGAATCCACTCCCGGAGTCAGGATCGTCGAATCGGATGCCATCCGGCGAATCGCCCGGAACATGATTGCATGACGGAGCATTCTTCCACGGGCTGAAACGAAGGACCGTTGTGGTCCGGTTTGTGGAGGAGCACCGGTCTCTTCATCCTCATCCAATACAAGGAGGGAAGACATGACGGAACGGAAAGTCATCGCGACAGGAAGGAAAGCGAAGGATTTTTTACTGAAGGACCAGGACGGCGAAGATTTCCGGCTGGCGGCCTACCGGGGCAACCGGATTCTCCTGTCCTTCCATCCGCTGGCCTGGACGGCGATCTGTGCAGAGCAGATGAAGGACCTGGATAGGAAGCACCGCTCGTTCCAGAAGTTCAATATACTGGCCGTCGGTCTCAGCGTGGACAGCGTGCCCTGCAAAGCGGCCTGGGCGAAAACCCTGAAGCTCCGGCACACTCGCCTCCTGGCGGATTTCTGGCCCCATGGCGGGGTGGCGAAATCGCTGGGCATCCTGCGGCCTGAGGGCTTCTCGGAGCGGGCGAACATCCTGCTCGACGAGACGGGAAAGGTTTTGTTCACGAAAGTCTATCCCATCCGGCAGGTTCCGGACCTGAAGGAGGTCCTGGCAGTCCTGGGCGCGTGAGCGGAACGATCCAATACAAAGAGGGGATGCCTGAATCATGACTTCGAAAGGAGCTGTCCTTCTTCGTTACCGCAGGCCGCTGACCCTGTCGCTGATCGCGATCCTCATCATCTGCGGCCTGGCCGGCTTTCTGTATTACCTCCGTTACCGGAGCACACACGTTTCAACGGACGATGCCTTCGTGACCGGGCGGATCCACTCGGTCGCCTCCAAGGTTCCCGGAACGGTGACCCGGATCGCCGTGATCGACAACCAGTTCGTGAAGAATGGGGAAACACTGGTGGAGATCGACGAGCGGGACTACGACGTGCGGGTCAGGGAGACCGAATCCGCCGTCCGCGCCGAGAAGGCGAAGGAACGGGAGATCTCGCTCCGGGGGAATGTTGCCAGCCGGCAACTGGAGGAAGCGGGCTACCGCCTGGAGTCTGCCCGGGCGAACCTCCGTCTTCAGGAGGTCCAGTCCCGGCAGGCGGAGATCGACCTCAAGCGGACAGCCCAGCTCCGGGACAAGAAGATCATCGCCGAGGAGCGCTATGACCGGGCCCGGACGGCTTCTGACACGGCCCGGGCGCAGGTGGAGGCCGCGCGGGAGCAGGTCAAGCAGGCGGAGGCCGCCGTCGAGACGCAGCGCTCCCTGATCCGGCAGATGGAATCGGCCCGGCAGTCCCAGGAAGCGACGGTGAAACAGAAGGAGGAGGCCCTCCAGGCCGACCTGCTCCGGAAGAGCTACACGAAGATCGTGGCCCCGGCGGATGGATATGTCACGAAACGGTCCGTCGGGGTGGGGAATCAGGTCCAGGCGGGACAGCCCCTGATGGCCGTGGTCGGCCTCAACGACGTCTGGATCGTGGCCAACTACAAGGAGACACAGCTTCAGCGCATGAAGCCCGGCCAGAGGGCGGAGATCCATGTGGACGGCTATCCCGGAAAAACCTTCAACGGCCGTGTGGACAGCATCATGGCGGGCACGGGGGCGGTCTTTTCCCTCTTCCCTCCGGAAAACGCCACGGGCAACTACGTCAAGGTCGTGCAGAGAATCCCGGTCAAGATCATCCTGGACCGGAACACCGATCCGGCCCATGTGCTCCGGGTGGGCATGTCCGTCGTGCCGACGATCCTCATCGAACAGTGAAAGGCCGCCCACGGCAGGCATGGTCCATCGTGCCGCCGGTGGATCCGCATGGAGAATCCTGTCAACAAATGGCTGGTTGCCTTTACGGTGATGCTGCCCACCCTGATGGTCATCATCGACACGTCGGTGGTCAACGTCTCCCTCGACCATATCCGTGGAAGCCTGTCCGCCGGCATTGACGAAGCAACCTGGTCCATCACGTCCTACCTGGCGGCGAACGCCGTCATCGTTCCGATGACCGGCTGGCTCAGCCGCTTCTTCGGCCGGAGGCGGTACCTCCTTTTTTCCATTGCCCTCTTCACGGCCAGCTCCCTCCTCTGCGGCCTCGCCTGGAACATCCAGAGCCTGATCGTATTCCGCATCCTCCAGGGGATCGCCGGCGGCTCCCTGCAACCCATCTCCCAGTCCGTCCTCCTGGAGACCTTCCCGCCGGTCCAGCACGGGATGGCCATGGCGATTTTCGGGGTCGGGACCATGTTCGGCCCCATCGTCGGCCCGGTCCTGGGCGGCTGGATCACCGACAACTGGTCCTGGCACTGGGTCTTTTTCATCAATGTCCCCATCGGGGCTCTCTCCATCTTTATGACGACACTCTTCATCCGGGACCCCTCCTATATGAAGCGGGCTTCCTCTTCGATCGACTACCTCGGCCTCATCCTCCTGGGGCTGTGGGTGGGCTGCCTCCAGATGATCCTCGACCGCGGCCAGCGGGAGGACTGGTTTGCCTCCGGATTGATCGTCACGCTGGCGGTTATCACCGTCGCCGCCCTGGTTTTCTTCGTGTTCACAGAGATCACGGTACGCTACCCCATCGTGGACCTCGGCGTTTTTCGGGATCGCTCCTTCTGCATCGGCAACGCTGTGGTCTTCTTCATCCTGGTGAACCTCTTCGGCAGTATCGTCCTCCTGCCGATCTATCTCCAGACCCTGATGGGCTACACCTCTTATCTCTCCGGCATCGTCTTGGGGCCCGGGGGAATTGCGGTCCTGATCACCATGCCGATCGTGGGCCGCGTCATCCAGAAGGTGAACCCGAAGATCGTCGTTGCTGCGGGCGTCATCATCACGGCCTGGTCGAGCTACCTGATGTCCCGCTTCACCCTGGGTGCCGATTTTCATGCGATATTCTGGCCCCGGGTCGTCATGGGGGTCGGCATGGGCATGATCTTCATCCCCCTGATGACGCTGACACTTTCGGGGATCCGGCGTGAAGAGATGGGAAATGCCACCTCCATCTTCAATCTCGTCCGGAACCTCGGCGGCAGCCTCGGCATCGCGTTCGTGACGACCATGCTTGCCCGCCGCTCCCAGTTTCACCAGTCGAGGCTGGTGGAACACCTGACACCCTTCGACCCGAATTACTGGTGGTCGTCGCAGCAGGCGTCGGAGCTGCTCCAGAGGAAAGGAATGGCGGCGGCCTCCGCCTCGCAGGGCGGCCAGGGGGTGGTTTACGAGCAGCTCCTCAGGCAGGCCTCCATGATGTCCTTCAACGATGTGTTCCAGATCCTGGCCGTCATGATGCTCTGCATGCTTCCGCTGGTACTATTCATGAAGCACATCCGGCACGGGCCGGAGCCCGCTCCGGAGGCCCCGCCCGGGGAGAAGGCGGCGGTTTGATAAGGACAAGAAGAGAACGGATCTGCAGCGCGACGGAAAGGAGGATGCGGGGATGAAACAGCGACGGCTCGGAAAAGACGGTCCCCTCGTTTCGGCCCTGGGGCTGGGATGCATGGGAATGTCCGAATTTTACGGCGCCCGCGACGATGCGGAATCGCTGGCCACCATTCACCGGGCCCTGGAGATGGGAATCAACCTGCTCGATACGGCCGACGTGTACGGTCCCTTTCTGAACGAGGAGTTGGTCGGCAGGGCCGTCCGCGGCCGCCGTAAGGAGGTCTTCCTGGCCACCAAGTTCGGGATCCTCCGCAGCGACGATCCACGGTACCGGGGGGTGTGCGGGAAGGCGGAATACGTGCGCTCCGCCTGCGAGGCCAGCCTGCGGCGCCTGGGCGTCGAGGTCATCGATCTCTACTACCAGCACCGGGTGGATCCGGAGACGCCCATCGAGGAGACCGTCGGTGCCATGGCGGCTCTCGTCCGGGAGGGGAAGATCCGGTTCATCGGCCTCTCCGAGGCGGGACCCGGCACGATCCGCCGGGCCCACGCCGTCCATCCCGTGACGGCCCTCCAGAGCGAGTACTCGCTCTGGACGAGGGACCCCGAGGAAGGGGCGCTTACGGTCTGCCGCGAGTTGGGAATCGGGTTTGTGGCCTACAGCCCCCTGGGAAGGGGGTTTCTGACGGGGCAACTCCGCTCGTTCGAGGATCTGCCGGAGGGCGACTACCGGCGCACCTCCCCTCGCTTCCAGGGAGACAATTTCCGGAAGAACCTGGAGCTGGTGAGCCGCGTGGAGGCAATGGCCCGGGAGAAACAATGCCGGCCCGGACAGATCGCCCTGGCCTGGGTGCTCAGCCGGGGCGAGGACGTCGTTCCCATCTTCGGCACGAAGCGCCGTACCTACCTGGAAGAAAACGCGGGTGCCCTGGACATCGAGCTGACGGAGGCGGAGCGAAACCTGCTGGAGGAGGCCTTCCCGCTCCACAAGGCAGCCGGGGCGCGCTATCAGGAAGTCATGATGAACTTTCTGGGCCGGTAGTCGGGAACGGCCGGGATGGATTTCCCCGATCCGGGATGTCGGGTATCTCACCGTGCGCCGGAACGCGAACAAGGGCGGTACAAGCGAATGAAAAGGAAAAGCGGCACATGACGGACATCTCCCCGCACCTGCTGTTTTTGATCTTTCTGGCGTTGGCGGCAGCGACGGTTCTCGTATTCCGCCTGATTCCCAGGTCCCGGGGAAGCCTGCGGGCGGCCCCGGAGGCGGAGGCGGCGTTCACAGCCGGCGAGGCCGACCCGGATTACCGCTACTATGCGGCCGGACCCGAGGCCCATCCCTCGGCCCTTCTGATGATCCGGGACGACTGGAGACTTGAGGAGGGCTGGCGGGAGCTGGCGGATCCCGAACGGGATCTTCCCGCGGCCATGGAGGGGATGCAGCGGCGGGCGGCGGAACGGAACCGTCCCCTTCACGCATCCAATCTCCTGGACCCTCATGGAATGAAGATCGGTGCCTGGTATGGACCGCTGGGACCGGGTCCTGCAATCCGGTTTCGGGAAGGGGGGAGCCTGTCGATCGACCCTCCACCCGTTATTCATGAACCGTAAAAAAAAGGACACTTCCCATCGTTTTCACGGACTGGCGAAAAGATGGGAAGTGTCCCTGGTTTTATGAAACCCGGGGTTTATGCGTCGGTGTAAATGCGCCAGTCCACGGCACAGGCTCCCTTTTCGTAGACCAGGACCGGATTGAGGTCGATCTGCTCAATCTCGGGACGGTCTTTCACCAGCCTTGCCAGGGATTGCATCAGCCTGACCAGGGCCTTGATGTCCTTCGGCTTCTGTCCCCGAAAACCCGCCAGGACCGGCCACCCCCGGATACCCCGGATCGCCTGCAGAAACTCCCCGTCCGAGGCGGGGAGGAGGCAGAACCGGACGTCCCGGTAAATCTCCGTGAAGATGCCGCCCAGGCCGAACATGAGCGCGTGGCCGTACTGCGGATCCTTCAGGACGCCAAGGATCACCTCCGTTCCGCCCGCCGGCGCCATGGCGGAGACGGTGACCCCGTCGATCCGGGCCTTCGGCATCTTCCTCCGGACCGTCTCCAAGACGTCTCCGAAGGCCGCCCGCACTGTCCCGCCGGAGGAGAGATTCAGGCGGATGCCCCCGACGTCGGACTTGTGGGAAACGTCGGGTGACGCGATCTTGAGCGCCACCGGGCATCCAAAGGCCTTCGCCGCGGAAGCGGCCCGGAAGGGCGTGTCGGCCAGGACGGTGTCCGTTACCGGCACGCGGTACTTTTTCAGGAGCGACATGGCCGCCACGGGAGGCAGGAGATTCGTTGCCCCGGCTTGCGGTGCGGTGTGAGGTGCTTTCGCCGCCGGTGCCTCGTCGAAACGGATCAGCTGGGCCAGGGCCCGGACGCCCCGCTCCGGCGTGGGGTAGACGGGAATCCCCTTCCTGTGCATCTTCAGGGCCTCCTCCCGCTCCACGTCGGCGCCGCCGCAGAAGACCACCAGTTCCCCCTTGCCGGTGACAATGTCGGATGCCCCGTGAACGGGGTCACCGAAGACGATGATGCTCGTGTCGTAGTCTGACTTTGCCTCGGCGATGACCTTCGCGTAAAGGCTGGGATCGGTGATGGCATCCCCCGTCAGGTCGATGGGGTTGTACACGCCGCAGTGGGCCGGCAGGAAGGACCGCAGGCGCTTCTGGAGGGCCGCCGAAGGAATGGGGGAGGTGAAGCCGTACTTCTCCGCCTCGTCGATGGCGAGGATGGCGGCGCCGCCGGAACTGGAGATGGACAGCAGGCGGCGGCCCTTCGGCTTGTCCAGGTAAGCCAGGGCCTTGGCGAAGTCGTACAGCTCCTCCAGGTTGTCCGCCCGGCAGACCTTGTATTTCCGGAAGATGGCCTCGTAGATCTCGTCGGTTCCCGCCAGGGACTTGGTGTGGCTCTCCGCCGCCACGCGGCCCCGGGCGGTCCGGCCCGCCTTGAGGATGACCACGGGCTTGTTCACCGCTCCCAGCGCCTCCAGGAAGGCGGCGGGTCGCTTGACCCCTTCCACATAGAGGGCGATCACCCGGGTGTTCCGGTCCTCGTTGAAGTATCGGATGCAGTCCGATTCGTCCACGTCCGCCCGGTTGCCGAGGCTGACGAAGACGCTCACACCGAGATCTTCCTCACTGGCCCAGTCCATCAGGGCCGCCCCGACGGTGCCGCTCTGGGAGATGAAGGCCATCCGGCCGCGGGTGGTGAGGAGCGGCCAGGACGCGCAGAGGCTGGCATAGGGGGCGTTGACCCCCTGGCAGTTAGGGCCGATCAGGCGGACGTTGTATTTCCGGGCTGTCGCGGCCAGCTCGGCCTGGAGCCTTTCCCCTTCCTCCCCCGCTTCGGCAAAGCCGCCGGTGACGATCACGGCGGCCTTCACGCCGGCCTTGCCGCACTCCTCGACGGCCCCGATGACCATTCGCGACGGGATCACGATCACGGCGAGGTCCGGCGCCGTTGGGATGGAGGCGATGTCCCGGTAGGACTTCAGGCCCAGGAGTTCGTCGGCCTTCGGGTTCACGGGAAAGATGGCGCCCTTGAACCCGGCGTGGATCAGGTTGTAGAGCACGTCGTAGCCGAGCTTCCCCGGCGTTCCGGAGGCCCCGATCATGGCGACGCTCCGCGGCTTGAAGATGGCGTCCAGGCGGCTCTTCCCTTTCATGTTCCCTCCTTTTTCGGTATGGATGTGAGTGAGTCGATGCGGCAGGGTCTTCGCCCCCCATGCGAAGACGGCGCATGCTACCATAGTTCCTGGGGAATTTCCAGATGCAGGGCGGGTTCTGCGGACGGCGGCTGCCCGGTTCGGTCGAGGCACGGGGGCTGCCACGGGGGCTCCCGCTGTCGCGAAAACGTTTCCGCTCTTCGCCTTCTGAAACCGGAGAGCCTGGGGTCCGGAAACGTTTTCTAATTGCTCCTCTGGGAACCCCCGGTCGCGCCCCCGCGAACGTCGGTCGGGGAGGGGGGCTTCCCGGAGCGCGAATAGCGGCTTTTTCGGGGCACCCTGCCGTCGCAGCAAAGCGCCCGCAAAGTCATCTGTCTGAGCGCCCCTGGGCGCGAGTTATGACTTTGCAGCGGAGCGAGACGGTGCAGGGTCGAAAAAACGCTCCTGAGCGCGAGGGAAGTCCCCTCCATGAACGCAAATTTTTACCCTAAGAGCATCGATAGACATCACGGTACTGAGATAAAAAATGTAGGGAAAAGAACATGAGACACCGGAAACCCGGGAAGGCAGCCGAGGGGATCTGGTACCTGGGACGGGAGGAAACGGGGCTTTACGTTCTGGAGGGAACCCGGGAGTCCATGATCGTGAGCGGAGGGATGGTCTATGTCCTGCCGGAAGTCGTCCGCCAGCTGGAATCCTTCGGAATCGACAGCGGGCGCATCACCAGGGTCCTGATCCTCCATGCCCATTTCGACCACCTCGGCATCATCCCGTGGTGGAAGCGGACCCGTCCGGACACGGAAGTTCTGGCCTCCTCGCGAGCCTGGGAGGTCCTGGCCATGCCGAAAGCGCTAGCCACGATCAACGAATTCAGCCGGATCGTCACGGAAAGGATGGGTCTTCAGGAGGGACTGAAGAACTACGATTACGCCTGGCGGGACGACGTCATGGGCCGGACCGTCCGGGAGAGCGACCGGATCGACCTGGGAAGCCTGAGTGTCCGGATCCTCGAGACGCCGGGACATTCGTCCTGCTCGATCTCCGCTTACGTGCCGGAGCGGAAGGCCCTCTTCGCATCCGACGGAGGGGGCATTCCCTTCAAGGACATCTCGATCCCCCTGGGGAACTCGGATTTCACGAAATTCGAGGAGAGCCTGGAAAAAATGGACCGGCTCCCCGTCGAATGCCTCTGCGCGGACCACTACGGCTTCATCACCGGAGAAGAGGCGGGGCGATTCGTCGGCCGGACCCGGGAAGCGGCAAAGGCCCTGCGCCGGTCTATGGAAAGCGCCCTGGAACAACACGGCGGCGTGGAGGAGGCCGCACGGGCCCTGACCCGCGATCTCTATCGACTGCACCCGGACTACTTCATGTCGCCGGAGATCACCGAGGGGATCTTTCGCCAGATGATCCGCCATGTCGCCGGCGGGGCACGGCCGTCCTGACGGTGTTGAGAGCCGCCCGGCGGCCGTGCCGCAGGGGCGCTGCCTTACAGGAAGGAGTGATCCGGCCCCGGGAACTGGCCCTGCCGGACCTCTTCGATGTACTTCCCCACGGCCTCTTTCATCTGGGCGTTGATGTTGGCGTACTTCTTGACGAACTTGGGAGTGAACCGCTCGAACATCCCCAGGAGGTCGTGGAGAACAAGGACCTGGCCGTCGCAGTGGATGCCGCCGCCGATGCCGATGGTGGGGATCGTGAGCGCCTCGCTGATCACCCGGCCGAGCTCCGTCGGGATGCACTCCAGGACGATCGAAAAGGCCCCCGCCTCCTCGAGGATCTTCGCGTCCTCCAGGATCCGGCTCGCCGCCTCGTTTCCCTTGCCCTGGACCTTGTAGCCGCCGAGCTGGTGGACCGACTGGGGGGTCAGCCCCAGGTGGGCCATGACCGGAATCCCCGCGGCGGCGATGCGGCGCGTCACTTCCGCCACTTCCCGCCCCCCTTCAAGCTTCACCGCCTGGGCGCCCGCCTCCTGGAGAAAGCGGCCGGCGTTGCGGACCGCCTCGTCCACCGAGACCTGGTAGGACAGGAAGGGCATGTCGCCGATCACCAGGGCGCGGCTCACGGCCCGAGTGACGGCCTTTGTATGATGGATCATGACGTCCATCGTCACGGGGAGCGTGCTGTCGTATCCCAGCACCACCATCGCCAGGGAGTCGCCCACGAGGATCAGGTCGATGCCCGCTTCGTCCACCACGGCTGCGGTGGGATAGTCGTAGGCGGTGATCATGGTGATCTTCTCGCCTCTCTTTTTCATGTCGCGGATGGTTGCCGTGGTGACCTTGTTCAGCTTGCCGTGGGTGCTCATGAGGTTCCTCCCGATAAAATGGAATTAAGTTGCTTCGCCTGCTCCAGGGAAAGGGTTCCTTTCTCCCGGGCCAGCTTCACCGTTTGTTTTCCCAGGATGCGGTAAGTCTCCAGGAGGTGCGGAAGTTTCTCCCGGAAGGCCGCAAGATGCTTTTCGATGGTCCCGGTGTCCCCACGGACGATGGGTCCCGTGAGGGCCCGGACGGTTCCCATGGTCTCGATGTTCCGGAGCGTCCCTCCGATCAGGGGCCAGACGGCCCGAACCGCATCTTCACGGTCCATTCCAATGGACTCGTAGACAGCCTCAACCTGGCGGATCAGAGTAACCAGGTAATTCGAGGCCATGCAGGCGGCGGCGTGATAGAGGGCCTTGTTTTCCCCGTCGACGAAGAAAGGGGTGCCTCCCAGGTTCTGCACGATGCGGACGGCCCATTCCCGTGCGGGTTCGTCGGCGGTGACGCCAAAGACGCTGCCGGGCAGGTTCTCCAGCGCCATGGCGGAGTCGGCGAAGGCCTGCATCGGATGGATGCTGGCCCGGAATGCGCCGGCCTCCCGCGCCGGTTCAAGTAGATCGAGCCCACCGGCGCCGCTCATGTGAACGACGGTCTGTCCCGGACGGAAACCTCCCCCGTCGGCGATCTCGCGGCAGACCGCGAGAATCCGGTCATCGCCTGTGGTGATGAACACGATATCGCCCCGGGAAGCCGCGTCGGCAGCCCCGCCGGCGACGGGGGCGCCCGTGGCGGAGGCGGCCCGCTCCCTTGCCTCCGGGGAGACGTCGTAGAGGGCCGCCAGCCTGTAGCCGGCTCTGCACAGCAACACGGCCATGGCGGTTCCGACCTTGCCGAGACCGATGAAGGCGATTCGAGATTCCTGGGAGTCGTGATGGGAGGTCATATGGATGCCGGGCCGATGCTCATTTCCGGAACTGAGGCACAATCTTGTTGAAACATCGGTGTGATGTCAAGTATAAATCCCATTCCATGTCCGGGCAGCGCAATTCCAATCCAGGAAAGCCGATGCATGAGCGACAGAACTCCCCGTCCCGATAAAAGGCTGCTGCGGAAGGCCGTGCGCAGGACGGCGGGCCGTCCGAAATCCGGTCCATCCACTGTTTCCCCGTCCCATGATTCCTTTTCCGGCATCGCCAGCAGAAAAGGGGACCTTCGAATCATCGTCGATATTCTTCCCGATCCGACGTTTGCCATCGACCTGGAGGGCATCGTCGTGGCCTGGAACCGCGCCATCATAGACCTGACCGGAGTTCCCGCCGGGGAGATGATCGGAAAGGGCGACCACGAATATTCGGTCGTCCTGTATGGAGAGCGGAGGCCCATCCTCATCGATTTGATTCTACACCCCGGAAGCGACGGCGAGAAGACTTACAGCGTCCTGGAAAAGACCGAAGACGGACGCATCATCGGTGAGTCGTACATGCCGAACATCCGGGGCGGCCGGATGTACTTCGTCGGCACCGCCGCCCCCCTCTACGATGCGGACGGACGCATCCAGGGAGCCATCGAAACGATCCACGACCTGACGGCGCGGCGAGAGATCGAGCAGGCCCTTCAGGACAGCGAGGAAAAATACCGGACCATCCTGGAGGCCGCGGACGAAGTCTATTTCGAGGTCGACCTGTCGGGGAACCTGACATTCTTCAACCGCGTCCTTCCCGAATACGTTGGATACACGGCGGAAGAGCTGGCCGGGGCGAATTACCGGATGTTTATCGGTGAGGAAACTTCCCCGCAGGTGTTTCAGATCTTCAACCGGGTGTTCCGGACGGGGCTCCCGGAGCGGGCTTCGGAGTGGTTCATGAAGCGCAGGGACGGCGAGACCTTCATGATCGAGGCGGCCGTCTTCCTGAAGCGGGACGCCGAAGGGAAACCCGTCGGCTTCCGCGGTACGGCCCGGGACATCTCGGAGCGGAAGAGGGTGGAGGCCGATCTGCGCGAGAGCGAGGAGCGGTACCGGACCCTGGCGGAGCGGTCCTTCGCCGGTGTTTACGTGATCCAGGACGGGCGGTTCCGGTACCTGAACCGGAATGCCGCCTCGTACGCGGGTTACGACCCGGAGGAGCTGGTCGATACGGTCGCCATGGACCTGCTCCTGCCGGAGGACCGGGAGCGGACGGGGCAGTTCGCACGGGACATGCTCCGGGGGATCCGCTCCACTCCCTATGAATTCCGGATCCGCACAAAGATGGGAGAGATCCGCTGGGTCATGGAGACCGTCACGCCGATCCGTTTCCGCGGACGCCACGCCATCCTCGGGAATTCCATGGACATCACGGAGCGGAAGGGAGCGGAGGCTCAGCTCCGCTACCTGAGCACCCACGACGTTCTCACGGACCTCTACAACCGGGCCTATTTCGAGGAAGAGTTGAGCAGGATGCAGCGCGGCCGCTCCTATCCCGTCAGCATCATCATGGCCGACCTGGACGGCCTGAAAAGGATGAACGACGAAGGCGGACACGCCGCGGGGGACGACTTTCTGCGGCGGGCCGCACGGGTCCTGCAGGAATCCATGCGGGCGGAAGACGTCCTGGCCAGGATCGGCGGGGACGAATTCGCGGCCCTCCTGCCGTTTTCGGATCACGAGGTCGCCTCCTCCATCATCGACCGCATCCGGAAGAACCTGGAAGATCACAATCAAGCGTATCCCGGCCCACCGTTGAGCATCTCCATCGGAATGGACACGGGACAGAAGGGATCGGACCTGACTCTCATCATGCAGGCGGCGGACCGGTTCATGTTCATCGAGAAAGCCAGGAAGAAGGCCGCCAATCCGCTTCTGGGAAGGGGAGGCGAACATGGCCCGGGATGACCTCTCGGCTCTGAAAATCGACAAGACCCTGAGAAAGCAGCCCCTGAAGGCATCCAGGAAATGGACGATCGCGGCCGTCGTGGCGGTTCTCCTCGTCGGGGCGAGCGTCCTCTATGTCCTGGGCATTCTGACACCCTCGGTCACGGTGGAGACCGCAGCGGTTTCGCAGGTCTATCCGTCCCAGGGCCTGACGGTCCTCAATGCCAGCGGCTATGTGGTGGCCCAGAGGAAGGCGGCGGTGGCGTCGAAGGCCACGGGTCGGCTGGTGGCGCTCCTGGTGGAGGAGGGAAGTCGCGTCCGGAAGGGCCAGATCATTGCCCGCCTCGAAAACGAGGATGTGCTCGCGTCCAGGGACCAGGCCGCGGCCGGCCGGAACGTCTCCCGGGCGAACCTGGAGCAGGTCCGGGCGGAGCTGGAAGAGGCCCGAAGAGACTACGGCAGGCACAAACGCCTGGTCGAAACGGGGTCCGTGTCGAGATCGGCCTATGACATGGCGGAGACAAGGCTGCGCAGGGCCGAAGCGGCTGCGGCTTCCGCGGAGGCCTCGCTGAAGGCGGCCGAGGCCGGTGTCCGGGGAGCCGAGACCGCCCTCGACTATACACTGATCAAGGCTCCCTTCGATGCCGTCGTGCTGACAAAGAACGCCGACATCGGAGACATCGTCACCCCCCTGGGGGCCGCCGCCAACGCCAAGGCCGCCGTGGTGACCATTGCCGACCTGGGATCCCTGCTCGTGGAAGTGGACGTCTCGGAATCCAGCATCGGACGTGTCAAGCCGGCCCAGCCCTGCGAGATCAGCCTGGATGCCCTTCCGGAGGCGCGATTCCCCGGGGAGGTCCACGCCATCGTCCCGACGGTCGACCGGAGCAAGGCCTCCGTCATGGTCAAGGTCCGGTTCCTGAAGCCGAGCGACCGGCTCCTCCCGGACATGAGCGCAAAAGTGGCCTTCCTCTCCCGGCCGGTCGCGGAAGGCGAGGAGAAGGCCCGACTCGCCATCCTGCGGACCGCCGTTCTGGAGAAGGAAGGGAAGCGGATCGTCTTCGTCGCCCGGGGAGACCGGGCGCAACAGGCCGTGATCGAAACCGGGGCCGATATCGGGGATATGGTCGAGATAACCGGCGGACTGCGGGCAGGGGACCGGGTGATCCTCAAGCCTCCGGGCCGGCTCCGCGACGGGTCCCGCATCCGCGTTGCCGAAAAATGAGCGACAGCCCGCCCATCGTCCGCATCCTGAATCTCAGCAAGGCCTACCGGCGGGGAAGCCTGGAAGTGCCGGTCCTGCACGACATTTCCTTCGACATCCAGAGCGGTGAATTCCTGTCCCTCATGGGGCCCTCCGGATCCGGAAAGAGCACGCTTCTCAACCTCATCGCGGGGATCGACCGGGCCGACAGCGGCAGCATTCTCGTCGAGGGATTGGAGATCACGACCCTCTCGGAGACGGAGCTGGCGGCGTGGCGGGCCGGCGCCGTGGGCTTCATCTTCCAGTTTTACAACCTGATCCCCGTTTTAACCGCCCTGGAGAATGTCGAGCTTCCCCTGACGCTCTCGGGCCTGTCGAAGCGGGAGCGGCGTGAACATGCGCGGATGTGCCTGGAACTGGTGAACCTCTCCCACCGGCTGGACCACTATCCGGGGCAGCTCTCCGGGGGAGAGCAGCAACGGGTGGCCATCGCCCGGGCCATCGTCACGGATCCGGTCCTGCTCGTGGCGGACGAGCCCACGGGCGACCTCGATCGGGTATCGGCGGCGGAGATCCTCGACCTGATGGAGCGCATGAACGGGCAACTGGGGAAGACGATCATCATGGTGACCCACGATCCCCGGGCGGCACAGCGGGCCCATGTCCTGCGGCACCTGGACAAGGGGGTGCTGAGCAACGATGATCCTGCGCATCCTCTTTAGGAACGCCTTCCGGAACCGCCTCCGGACGGGGCTCACGATCCTGGGAATCACCGTGGCGATCCTGGCCTTCGGCCTGCTCCGGACGGTGGTCGCCGCCTGGTACGCCGGGGTGGAGGCCGCCTCCGCGGCCCGCCTGGTGACCCGGAACTCCGTTTCTCTCGTCTTTCCGCTTCCCCTCTCCTACAAGGACAAAATCCGCCAGGTCTCCGGTGTCCGGGGCGTTTCCTGGGGAAACTGGTTTGGCGGTATCTACATCGAAGAGAAGAATTTCTTTCCGAATTTTGCCGTGGACGCTCCGACGTACCTGGAGCTTTATCCCGAATTCATCCTCCCGGAAGACCAGAAGAAGTCCTTCCTCGGCGACCGGAAAGGATTCGTGGCCGGACGCCGGATCGCCGCCCAGTTCGGCTGGAAGCTGGGAGACACGGTCACGCTCCGGGGAGTCATCTTCCCGGGGAACTGGGATTTCGTTCTCCGGGGGATCTACCGGGGGCGGGACAAGACCATCGACGAGACCCAGTTCTTCTTTCACTGGGACTACCTGAACGAGATGGTGCGGCGGCTTTACCCCGGGCGGGCCGACCAGGTGGGTTTCTACATGATCGGAGTGAGCCACCCGGACCTGGCCGCGGAGGTGTCCGCGGCGGTGGACGACATGTTCCGGAACTCCCTGGCGGAGACGCTGACGGAGACGGAGAAGGCGTTCAACCTGGGATTCATCTCCATGACCTCCACCATTGTGATGGCCATCCAGCTCGTCTCCGTCGTCATCATCTTCATCATCATGGCCGTGGTGGCCAACACAATGGCCATGACGACGCGGGAACGCATCGGCGACTATGCCATCCTCAAGACCCTGGGCTTCGGAGGCCGTCATATCGCGGCCCTTGTCTTCGGGGAGGCCCTCGTCGTCACCCTGACGGGCTGCGTCCTTGGGATGGCCCTGACATTTCCCGTCGCCCGCGCGTTCGCCGACAGCCTCCCGAATTTCTTCCCCGTCTTCAATGTCTCGAATGAAACGCTGGCCCTGGACGTGGCGGCGGCACTCCTGGTGGCGGGCGTCGCCGGCGTCATCCCGACGCGCCGGGCCATCGGGATCCGCATCGCCGACGGGCTCCGGAGGATTGGGTGATGGCGGTTCCCATCTCCTACAGCATCCGCAACCTCTGGACCCGGCGCCTCACGACGATCCTGACGGTCTCCGGCATGGCGCTGGTGGTCTTCGTATTCGCCACGATCCTGATGCTCGCCGAGGGACTGCAGAAGACCCTCGTGGAGACGGGATCCTACGACAACGTGGTGGTTGTCCGGAAAGGATCGGGATCCGAGGTGATGAGCGGGGTGGACCGGCAGCAGGCCGCCCTCGTGGAGGTCCAGCCGGAGGTGGCGATCGGGTCCGACGGCCGGAGACTGCTCGTGAAAGAGCTTGTCGTCCTGATCGCACTGCCGAAGCGGGACACGGGCCAGAAGTCGAATGTGGTTCTCCGGGGGATCATGGACGGTTCTCCGATCCTGCGGCCCCAGGTGAAGCTGGTGTCGGGGAGGCTGCCCCGCATGGGGACGACGGAGGTCATGGCGGGGATGGGGGTCGTGCGCGGCTTCCGGGGTGTCGGTCTCGGCGAGAACCTGTGCTGCGGGCTTCGGAACTGGCGGATCGTGGGGACCTTCGACGCCGGCAACACGGGATTCAACTCGGAGATCTGGGGGGACGTTGACCAGTTCATGCAGGCGTTCCGGCGGCCGGTCTACTCGTCCGTTCTCTTCAAACTCCGGGACTCCGGGGAATTCGATGTCATGAAGGCAAGGCTTGAAAAGGATCCACGGCTGACCCTGGAGGCGCGGCGGGAGACCCGCTACTACCTGGACCAGTCGGAGGCGATGGCCAAGTTCCTGAGGATTCTCGGCATCTCGCTCACCATCATCTTTTCCCTGGGGGCGGTTATCGGGGCCATGATCACCATGTACTCCGCCGTGGCGAACCGGACCGCCGAGATCGGGACGCTCCGGGCCCTGGGTTTCCAGCGCCGGAGTATCCTCCTGGCCTTCCTCGCGGAGTCGATGATCCTCGGATTCCTGGGCGGGGCGGCGGGGCTGTTTTTTGCCTCCTTCATGCAGTTCGTGACCGTATCCACCATGAACTTCCAGACCTTTGCGGAGCTGGCCTTTTCGTTCACCCTGAGTCCTGCCATCGCCCTGGAGGCGATGCTGTTTTCCCTGGGGATGGGATTCGTGGGCGGTGTCCTGCCGGCGTTCCAGGCGGCCCGACTGAACATTGTGGACGCCCTGCGGGCAGTGTGAGCCGGGCCGGTGTCCGATTCACGGCCGGAAACGACCATTCGATTTGAGGGAGGAAAAGATGAAACGGCTCAAGAAAGGGGACAAGGCCCCCGCGTTCGAGTTGAAGGATGAGAACGGCAGCCCCGTCGGGCTCTCGGATTTCCGGGGCCGGAAGCTTCTGGTGTTTTTCTACCCGAAGGCAGGCACCTCGGGGTGAGCCAGGCAGGTCCGGGCCGTGCTGGAGGCACGGCGGGATCTGGAGAGGCGGGGCGTGGCCGTCCTGGGAATCAGCCGGGACGCGCCGGCCGCACAGATGAAATTCAGGGAGCGGGAGGGGCTGGATTACCCCCTCCTGTCGGACCCGGATGCGGCGGTTGCCTCCGCCTGGGGCGTCTGGGGTGAAAAGACGATGTATGGGAAGAAAATAATGGGAATTACCCGCTCGGCCTTTCTGGTCGACGAAGAAGGGAAGATTCTCGGGGCCTGGTACGGGGTGAAGCCGGAGGATACCGCATCCAGGGTCTTGGAAATGATTGGAGCGGAAGGATCGTAAACACTTCGTCAAAGGGAGGGCTGCTTCAGGGCCGGTAGCCCCGGTCCACTGGAAGGTCGGGCTGCTTCGCCGCCTCCCGGGCAAGGCGGTCGCACCGCTCGTTCTCCGCGTTCCCGGCATGTCCGCGGACCCACTGGAAGCGGACGCGGTGCCGTTCGCAAAGCTCCAGGAGCTTCTCCCAGAGGTCCGCGTTCTGGGCCTTCTCCCGCCGGCTGCGCATCCACCCTTTTTCTTTCCAGCGCTTCGCCCAGCCCCTGTCGATGCCGTTGAAGACATACTGGGAGTCCGTTATAAGGACGGCGTCGCAGGGCTTCTTCAGGGCCTCCAGACCCCGGATGGCCGCCTGAAGCTCCATGCGGTTGTTCGTCGTCAGGCGGTAGCCGCCGGAAAGCTCCTTCCGGTGCGGGCCGGAGAGCAGAACCACGCCCCAGCCCCCGGGACCGGGATTTCCTAAGCAGGCTCCGTCGGTGAAGATGGTGACGCTGTTGCGGTCCGCAACCATGGATGCCTTTCCTTTCGAAGTGGCGCATCTTAGGGCACAGGCCGGGGAGGAGTCAAGTCGATCTCGGCGGACAACCCGACGGAAGGCGAAATGGCGGGTGGATGAAAAGCGGGATATTGATATCTATTGAAAATATTTATGGATACAGACATATCCGTTGACACGGGAACCCGATCTGCTTTAGGAGCACCCCCAAAAGGCCGTTGCCGCCCGTTGCGGGCAGCGGGAGAAGAGGATCCGGGGATGGCCGGTGAAACCGGAAGGCAGAGACAGCGTGCCGTCCGGCCGAAAAAAGAACAATGCTTTGCAGGAGGTGAGTCTGCATGATCAAAAAGGCGATTTTGAAAGGGGAACTGGACAGACGAATCATTGAGCAGAAGCTGCGCAACGGCGAAGTCACCGAGGAGGAGCTTGCGAAGGCTCTGGCGCAGCTTCCGGACGCGGCGGAGAAGGCCGATTATGTGAAGATCCGATGGGACGAAAAGAGAAAGCGCAGCGGTGGTAGGATTTCCCATGCTGATTGATTCGCACGCCCATCTCGAGATGCGGGATTTCGATCCCGACCGGGAGGAGGTCGTACGCCGCGCCGTGGAGGGCGGTGTCACCGCCATGGTCACAGTGGGCACGAATCTGAGGGACTGCCGGAAGGCCATAGCCATCGCGACGAAGTTTCCGGAGGTCTATGCCGCCATCGGAATCCACCCGCATGACGTGAAGGGCATTCACGATGAGATGTACCGGGAGATGCGGAAACTGGCTGCGGAGCCGAAGGTCGTCGCCTACGGGGAGATCGGCCTCGATTTCTTCCGGAACCGCTCCCCCCGGGAGGTCCAGATCCGCCGCTTCGCCGAGCAGCTCGACCTGGCGGCGGAACTGGATCTGCCGGTGATCATTCATGACCGGGACGCCCACCCGGAGACGATGAAGGCCCTCCTTTCCTGGAAGGGGCGGAAGCCCGTCATCATCCACTGCTTTTCCGGCGACGCGGCCATGGCCGAGGAGTGCGTCCGCCGGGGATATTACGTCTCCATCGCCGGCCCGGTGACCTACCCGAAGAACGACAAGCTGGCCGAGGTGGTCCGGCGGACCCCCCTGGAGCGGCTCCTCGTCGAGACGGACTGCCCCTACCTGACGCCGCAGGCGCATCGGGGCAAGCGAAACGAGCCCGCCCATGTCCTCTTCACGGCCCGCAGGGTGGCCGAGATCCGGGGGCTTTCCCTGGAGGAGGTGGCGGAGGCGACCTCGGGGAACGCGAGACGGGTGTTCAACATTCCGTAACTGCTTCGAAACCCGGTTGCTTTTTCCGGGAAAGGAGAATAAGGAGCAAAGAAGACATACGGGGGTGCCGCGGAGGCTGAGAGAATACCCTTTGAACCTGACCTGGATCATGCCAGCGTAGGGAGCGGAGATAGGACGAACGGAAGGGGCCATATCCCGCGGCATAGGGGATGGCCCCGTTGTTTTTCTGCGGGGGACGGTTTTTCAGGGCGGTGAGCATGGAGCGGATCGTTTTCATCCTGGCGGGGGGGCCTCTGCCGGATCAGGAGTTTCTTCGCGAACGGGTCGATTCGATCCGTCCCGCGGCGATCCTCTGCGCCGACGGCGGGGCGCACCACGCCAAGGCATTGGGCCTGGTTCCCGAGGCCATCGTCGGAGACATGGACTCTCTGGATGACGAAACGGCGCGCTTCTTCGCCGGGCAGGGGTGCCGGCTTCTCCGGCATCCCCCGGAGAAGGACAAGACGGACACGGAGCTGGCGCTGACGGAGGCCCTGGGCATGAATCCCGACGCGGTCTGGATCTTCGGCGCCCTGGGAAGGAGGCTGGACCACACCCTGGCCAACCTGTCGCTTCTGGCCTGCGATGCCGCCCGGGGAATGGACGTCCGCCTGGTGGATCCGTTCTGCGAGGCCTTTCTCGTCCGGGACATGAAGATCCTGGAGGGGGAGCCGGGCCAGACGGTGTCGGTCTTTCCCCTGGGAGAGGCGGCGGGGGGAATCGACCTGGAGGGATTCGAGTATCCCCTGGCCGGGGCGGAGATGAAGGCCGGAAAGCCTTACGGCGTCAGCAACCGGCTGATCGCGTCCAGGGGCTTGATCCGGGTCCGCCGGGGCGCGCTGCTGGTCATCCGTTATTTCAAGGCGGGGGTATTCCCCGCGGGAGATTGAGAACATGAGCATCAAACGCATATTGACGATCGCCGGCTCCGACTCCGGGGGCGGCGCTGGGATACAGGCGGACCTGAAGACGATCACGGTCCTGGGGGGCTTCGGGATGAGCGTCGTCACCGCCCTGACGGCCCAGAACACCAGGGGCGTCTGGGGAATCCACAAGGTGCCGGCGTCCTTCGTGGCGGCCCAGTTCGACGCCGTGGTGAGTGACATCGGGGTGGACGCCGCCAAGACGGGGATGATCGCGTCGCGGTCGATCATCCGCATCGTGGCGGTGAAAATCCGGGAATACGGCATCGGGAACCTCGTCGTGGATCCGGTCATGGTCGCCAAGGGCGGGGCCTCCCTGATGGAAAAGGCCGCTCGGAACGCCCTGGTGGACGAACTGATCCCCCTGGCCCGGGTCATCACGCCCAACATTCCCGAGGCGGAGGTCCTGACGGGCATGGAAATACGGGGGATGGACGAGATGGAACGGGCCGCGGAGGCCATCGCGCGCATGGGTGCGAAGAGCGTGGTTGTCAAGGGCGGACACCTGGAGGGCGACGCGGTGGATCTGCTCTACGAGGGCGGGAAATGCCGCCTGTTCCGCAGCCCGCGGCTCCGGACGACGGACACGCACGGGACCGGCTGCACGTTTTCCGCCGCGCTGGCCGTCGGGCTGGCGAAGGGGCAATCCGTGGAAAAGGCCGTGTCCGGGGCCAAGAAGTATGTAACATCGGCGATTCGCCACTCCCTCCGCATCGGAGGCGGCAACGGCCCCACGAACCACCTGGCGCCGCTGATGGAGGAGCTGGACGGAAAGAAAAAACAGGGAGCACGATCATGACACAGCTGGAAGCCGCCCGAAGCGGACAAATTACGGAAGAGATGAAGATCTGCGCGGAAGTGGAGGGGATCGATCCCGAAGCGCTGCGACGGGGCGTGGAAGAGGGGACGATCGTGGTGGTGCGTAACGCCCTCCACAAGGGAATCAAGCCCCTGGCCATCGGCAGGGGCCTGCGGACGAAGATCAACGCAAACATCGGTACGTCGAAGGACCGGGCCGACGTGGCGGCGGAGCTGGAAAAGGTCCGGATCTGCGTGGAGGCCGGGGCGGACACGATCATGGACCTGTCCACCGGCGGAGATATCCGGGCGATCCGGAAGGCCATCCTGGAGGCGTCGCCCCTGGCCATCGGCACCGTTCCCATCTATCAGGCCGCCGCCCGGATGCTGGACCAGGGGAAGTCCTTTGTGGACATGACGGGGGAGGACCTCTTTACCGCCATCGAGGAAAACGGCCGGGACGGGGTCGATTTCATCACCGTCCACTGCGGCGTCACACGAAAGAGCGTCGCGTCCGTGGAAGCGCAGGGCCGTGTCCTCGGCATCGTCAGCCGGGGAGGTTCGCTGACGGCCCACTGGATGGAGATGAACGGCCGGGAGAACCCCCTCTTCGAGCACTATGACCGGCTCATCGAGATTGCGAGAAGCTGCGACATGGTTTTCAGCCTCGGAGACGGCCTCCGTCCGGGCTGCCTGGCTGACGCGACGGACCGGGGACAGATCCAGGAGCTGGTCATCCTGGGAGAACTGGCGAAGCGCGCTCGCGAGAAGGGTGTGCAGGTCATGATCGAGGGGCCTGGCCATGTCCCGATCCAGGACGTCGTGGCGAACATCCAGCTCCAGAAGAGGCTTTGCAACGGTGCGCCCTTCTATGTGCTGGGTCCACTGCCGACGGACATTGCGCCGGGCTACGACCACCTGACGTCGGCCATCGGCGGGGCCATCGCCGGTGCCGCGGGGGCGGACTTCCTCTGCTACGTCACGCCCTCGGAGCACCTGCGTCTGCCGACCCTGGAAGACGTCCGGGAGGGAATCATGGCGTCCCGCATCGCCGCCCACATCGCGGACCTTGCCAAGGGGCTCCCCGGCTCCTGGGAGCGGGACCGGGCCATGGCGCAATACCGCAGGGAGCTGAACTGGGAAGGACAGATCGCCATGTCCATCGACCCGGCGAAGAGCCGGGCCATGCTGGAAACGAGCCTGAGCGCCGACGAGGAAGGATGCACCATGTGCGGCGAGTTCTGCGCCGTCCGGATGGGCAGGGCGGGGAAAATCCGCGGAGGGAAATCATGAAGGAAGGAGCTCTCTGGCTCATCATCGCCGGTATGATCTTCACCGTGTCGATCCTCATCTTTGCATCGGCCGAGTCTTTCCTGGACGTACTCCTGGGGGTCGTGCCGCTGGTTCTCGTGGTCGTCTTTGGCGCGGCATACTGGGTCGGCCGCAGGCGCCGCCTGCAGGGAGGGAATCCCCTGTCGGAAGACCTGCCGGACACGGATGAGTGAAGAGCCCCGGGAGGAAAAGGCCCGGCTGAGGACGGTCGCGCTGTCCATCACAAGGCGGCTGGCGGCGGCGGGTCACGAGGCTTTTTACGTGGGCGGCTGCGTCCGCGACGTCCTCCTCGGCACGGAGCCGGAAGACATCGACATCGTCACGTCCGCCACGCCGGAAGAGGTGCAGGAACTATTCCCGCGGACGGTCCCCCTGGGGGCCCGGTTCGGCGTCGTCATGGTGGTGGAGGAAGGCCTGCCGTTCGAAGTGGCCACTTACCGCACCGAGGGAGGGTACCGGGACGGCAGGCGGCCATCCCGGGTCCGGTTCGCCGGTGCGCAGGAGGACGTGCTGCGGCGCGACTTCACCGTAAACGGCCTTCTCCTGGACCCGGAGACGGGCCGCGTCATGGATCATGTCGGAGGCCTGGAGGATCTGCGCGACCGGGTCATCCGCACGATTGGAGATCCCGCGGCGCGCTTTGCAGAGGATCACCTCCGGATGCTCCGGGCGGTCCGTTTCGCCGCCGTTCTCAATTTTTCCATCGATCCCCCGACTTTTGCCGCCGTCCGGGCGGGATCCGACGCGATCCGCCGGATCAGCAGCGAGCGGGTCCGGGAGGAGTTGACGAAGATCCTGGTCAGCCGCGGTGCCCGCCGGGGGATGGAACTGCTGGCAGACTCCGGACTCCTGGCGCGGATCCTGCCGGAGGTGAGCGCCCTTGCCGGCGTGTCCCAGCCGCCCCTCTTTCACCCGGAGGGGGATGTCTGGAGCCATGTGCTCAATATGCTGGAAGGTCTTCCTGTCGCTGCGAATGGCAGGGCCGACGAGCGGCTGGCATGGGCCGTGGTGCTGCACGATGTGGGGAAGGCGGTCACGCGGACGGAGGACGGGCGGGGAATCCATTTCTATGGGCACGTCCGGGAGGGGATGAGGCTGGCGGAGGGCATCCTGCGGCGGCTTCGGTTTTCAAACCAGGACATCGGAACGATCCTGGACCTGATCCGGCACCACATGCATTTCATGTCCGTCATGGAGATGAGGCCCGGTACGCTCAAACGTTTTCTCCGGCTCCCGGATTTTCCGCTGCATCTTGAGCTGCACCGGCTCGATTGCCTCGGGAGCCACGGCATGCTCGACACCTACGATTTCTGCCGGCGGAAGATGGAGGAGCTGACCCGGGAGGACCTCCACCCGGTGCGGCTGGTCGACGGCGACGATCTGATTCGAATGGGATTTGCTCCGGGGCCCCTGTTTCGCGAAATCCTGACCGCGGTCGAGGACGCCCAGCTGGGTGGAGAGATAGGCGATGCCGACCAGGCCCGCAGATGGATCCTGGAGCGGTACGGGGATCGGCGGAATGAAGGCCGCCGGACGTAGGCGGATTCAGGCTCGGCGCAGGTCCGACGGGCTGCTTTTGACCGGATGCCGAACAGGCATATTCGGCCCGATTGTCAAAGGGCTCTGTTGCTTGTCCATGGCCCGTTCGAGCGGTTTTCCGGGATGATTTTTTATTGACAAAGACTTTTTATCTGTTATAGTCCGGCACCACCAAAACAAGAGCGGGCGTAACTCAGTGGTAGAGTGCTACCTTGCCAAGGTAGACGTCGACGGTTCAAATCCGTTCGCCCGCTCCAGTCAATTCCGGCGGCATAGCCAAGTGGCAAGGCAGCGGTCTGCAAAACCGTTATTCACCGGTTCGAATCCGGTTGCCGCCTCCAGAATAATGTCAAAGGGTTACGCATGATTTCGTAACCCTCTTTTTTCGTCTGGTTGCATGTTGGTTGCGTGTTCGACGCAACCAGTCAAATCCTCCCCCTGAGAATCCAGTTCGTCGATATTTGTCCTGCTCTCGCTCGGCAGCCACTTGTAGTTAGTCTGATAGGTTTTGAATCGGACAAACCTTATGGGGGTAGTCGAAGGAAGCTTCCATAATGGCTGTCGAGACAGGTGTTCCGTATATCAGAACTCAAAATCCAGCATACGGAACAATTTCTTGACTTTGATTTTCCACATGGTAACAATTTCTTCAAAAATATGGATCGATCCTGCCTGGCGGCTCTATCGGCATGAAGCAAGCACCCTTAAGATCGAAGACTCCGTCGAATTCCGAGAATAAATACCGGGTCACCTCACTTGATAAAGCACTTTTAATTCTTGAACTTCTGATCGACCAGGGGCGTGATCTCTCGATTACGGAAATCTGCCAGAAACTCGGCATGGTGAAAGGAACCGTCCATCGAGTCCTAAGCACCCTGGTAGCGCGAAAATTCGTCCAGCAGAACAGCGTAACCAAAATGTATGGCCTCGGCGTCCGGACGCTGGAAATTGGAATAGACTCTAAGAGGGAACGATTCCTTCGCATCGCAATGGCTCCCTTCCTGATGGAACTCTATGAAGCTTGTGAGGAAACAGTGAATGCGGCTGTTTGGGAATATAACGCTATCCGCTATATCTACCGGCTGGAATGTGAAGCGCTGCTGCGGATATCGATAACAGCTGGTGCAAGGTTTCCGGGCTACTGCTGTGCAACGGGCAAGATATTGTTGTCATACTTCAGCAATGAAGACATTCGGCAAATCTACAGCCGGAGTACATCTTTTAAAAAACTCACAAAAAATACAATCATATCCGTTGATGAATTGATTCAGGAAATTGAAAAAGTCCGGGTCAGGAAAATAGCCGTCGACGATGAAGAAGCCTTGGTGGGGGTTTACTGCGTTGCCGCACCTGTATCGAACTCCAAGGGTGAATGTGTGGCGGCCATCAGCATTTCAGCCCCCAAAAACCGGGTAACCGCCAAACGGAGCGACATGCTTGCGAAGCTGGTATCGAAAACAGCCCAGAAAATTTCACAGTCATTGGGCGATCTGTAAACAAGATGAATATGATGAAGGTTCCGGGAAATATGCGCATGCTCAGTATTGGTTTCATCGAAAAAAGCAGTCCGGGCGATGTGATCGCTTCCAGGATTGTAACCAATGTCCGACCAGGATATCACGTGAATGAGCAGAACGGATCGTGCTTCAGAGAGATCTGTTTATTGGCTTTGGGAGGTCAGGAGAATAATCTAAAACAACATGAATCTATCAGCGAAGGGAGGAACACATGATGAAAAAGGTATTGAGAGTCGTCATCTTTCTGTTTGCGATTGTCGTTGGCGGACAATTGCTGTTTACAGGGATCTCGTCCGCAGCGGCATCAGGAAGCGCAGGACCGGATAAACTCGTCCAGAGCGGAGCAATTCTGACTGTCGCTGAGTCCAAAAGGCTGATCGGTAAGGCTGTAGCTCAGATGCCGGTCGTCAAGAACGCCCTTGCAAACGGCATGATCATCATCATCAAGGGGACAACCAATGCCTACGTGGCGGAGGAGATCAGCGGGAAAAAAGCCGATCATGCAGCGTTTGTAACGGGAAGAATCGAACCCGAGAAAGCAGCCAAATACCTGCCCAAAGCAAAACCTGTCAACCACCTGATTCTGGAAAAAGGCAAGGTTCTTGATATCCCGCTTGGTGAGGCAGCGAAGAAGCTGAAAGCAGGTGATGTCGTTATCAAAGGCGCGAATGCCTTAGACTACAAGAACAAGGTGGCGGCAGTCAATATCCTCGATCCCTCCGGAGGAACAACCGGGATCACCATGCCCTTCATCGTGGCACGCAAGGCCCACCTCGTCATTCCGGTCGGACTCGAGAAACTGGTTGCCGGGGATGTTGTGGACATGACGCTAAAAATGCGTGAGCCGATGGAATCGTTGTCCCCACCCCCCGGCCGTCCATCGTCTGTGTTCCCCGGTTATGTTATTCCCTCTATGTGGCTTGTCACTGGAGAAATTGTGACAGAACTGGAGGCCATCAACATGCTGACAGGGGCAACCGCCTTCCAGTCCAGCGCTGGCGGTATCAGTGGTGCAGAAGGCAGTGTATGGCTGGTTTTCAGGGGAACCCGGGATCAAGTCAAAAAGGCATTGGAACTGGTGAAATCCATCCAGGGTGAACCGGCATACTCTGAATAGGACATGACCGCCGAACGGACCAGCCCTCCGGAAATGAACACGATTCCGGGGGGCTGGTCATCGCAGAGAGATTTACACAAACCTTCGAAACAAATCAGAAAAACAAGCTGCCCTAGCGGAAGGAGAGATGTCGGCAGCAGTTTAGTCGTCTCGCTGGTCCGGGAGCGAGACCGCGGGTACGAGTGTCAAGCTTCTCAGGAAGGGATTTGTCGTGAGCGATGAAGAAAAGAGCAGGGCTTTCCGGGGACTCTTCGTTGTCAACTTCATGATCTCCCTCGGGTTCGGGATCATCGATCCTTTCTTCCCTGTTTACGCAGTGCACGCCGGTGCAACCGGGTTTCATATAGCCCTGATCTTTTCAGCATATGCAGTTGCCAAGATGATCATGTCGCCGCTCACTGGATGGTGGTCGGACCATCGGGGGCGCCACAACCTCATCATTGCTGGCCTTTGTATTTATCTCACCGTCTCTGCCGGCTACCTCCTCACTCCAGGACCAATCGCTCTGATTGTCCTCAGGATCTTACAGGGCATCGGTGCAGCCCTGGTCCGGCCGATCTCTCTCGCTTTCATCGGTGATATGGCACTGGCAAGAAGAGAGGCCAGGAGTATGGGGACCTTCGACATCTCTTTCTACAGTGCGCAGGCAATAGGTCCCATAATAGGAGGCTTGGTCAAAGATGTCGCCGGCTTCCCAGGTATTTTCCTGAGTCTCTCCGCCCTCTGCCTCCTTTCACTGCTTGTGGCTGTTTTGTTCACGATGATTTCTTCCCCTCATATGCCGGATAATGCCGACAGGAAACCATCTCATCAGAGTGTTCCTGGAACAGACAGCACACTGATCGGCTTGTCTGGTTTCATCCTGACGCGGGCTTTCTCTATTGCACTATTCACAATTTTTATTCCGATCTTCATGTATGAATACCTGAAGTTGACGGGTCTTGAGATGGGCATCGTCATGGGTTCCGGCACGGTTATCACCACGCTCCTGCTGAGACCCATGGGCAGCATATCGGACAAACTGAACCGTCGCCGGCTGGTAATCATTGGCGGTTCCATGACGGCCCTGCTGACCTTTTGTCTCCCCTTGGCCCAGAGTTTCAGTCAACTTCTGGCATTGAGCGTCGCCATCGGCATATTCAGAGTGGTTTCATTGCCTGCCAGTTCAGCCCTTCTTGTCCAGGAAGGGAATCTCCATGGTATGGGGCTCACAATGGGGATCTTTAACGGTGCCATGAACTTCGGCACGGTTCTGGCTCCACTGGCAGGCGGATTTGCTTTGGGATTCTTCGGAATCAAGGCCATCTTCTACGGAGCCGCCATCCTGGGACTTGCAGGAATCGTCTTCTTCTGCTTCTGCACGGCAGATAGAATTCCGAATCGGTATTATACAGAGAGATATCGTGATACGGAGGTAAACATGGCAAGCGGCATGTAAACTGCGTGCAATCATGACCCTTCTTTGGACGGAATCAGCATAATCAATGCAGTCAGTCTCTGATTTATAACCTCGTATTAAAGTCCGTGAATACAGATTTCCGATGCCTGATGCCGACAGAGTAGAGAGCGGACAGGGGTGGGTTAATTTTGGATGCCGATACCATCCAAAGGTGGGTCATTATTGAATGCCGATTCACAACCAAAGAAATCCCAGGTCGCTAACCGTCCGCCGAACCGGTGGTAACTCCTCGCTGAAAATGGATCCAGCGTTTATATCAGGACATGTCAACTCACGGTGTTTCAAAGTTAAATTGATGGCATGACAAACATTGGTTTTCCGATGCTTTGTGGGCATGATGGCAGTTCTCGCAGGATAGATTGCCCATATGGGAAGCATGAGGATTCGGTTCCGTCTTGAGCGTCTTTTCTGCAACCCTGGCATAGGATCCATGGCAGCCCAGGCAGACGGGTGTCGAAACGGCGGCCTTTGGAGGGTCTTCCTTGTGACAGGCGGAGCAGGCTATCCCTTTCGTCTGGTGCCTGTCGGCCAAAAACTTCTTCCCGTCTTCTCCGCTGACATCCGGTTTCAGCAATACGGTGAGGAACAGAAAGAGGAGGGTGTTCAAAACAATGAGGCTCCTCTTCGATAAAGAACAATGCCCGATCATGATCTTCCTCTCATTGATAGTGAAACCGGGAGCACTGCACGATGTGCAGTCTGCCCCCGGTTAATCATCGTTGGCGGTTTTCTATTTCCACGGTTTTTCCGCGGAAGCGTTCCTCCCGGCGATCCTTCCGTAGACGACACATTCGCCGATGTTTCCCGCTCCCTGGTAGATGATGCCCCACATTGAGCCAAATTCGCCGGCGCCATAAAGCCGTGGGATCGGTTTTTCAAAGGCATCGAGCACTTGGGCCTTTGTGTTGCGCCTTGGCCCTCCCTGGGTGTTCAGGAGGGACGGGTACAGAGCGACCGCATAGAATGGCGGCTGATCGATTGGTGCTGACCAAAGCGCCGTGGCAAGTTCCTTGTAGGCCGGGCTGGATGGATCACCGGAGCGCATCGGCCGGTGGAAGAGCGTATCATGGCCCTTCGTCACGTCCTCGTTCCATTGGGCCACCGTCTTCTCCAGGGTAGCCTGATCCATGGATTTGATCTTACTGGCCAGTTCAACAACGGTGTTCCCCTTGAGAATCCAGCCTTTATCAACTTCAGCGCTGTTGTCGCGGCTCCACTTGTGTTGACGGCCGGCATAGCCCATTCCCGCCAGGGCCGTAATCGGACCGGCTTTTCGTGCGGTTTCGTCGAAGATGGCGTAGCAGGGGATGCGGGGATATTCCAGGGCATGGGTATCGAAGTAATCGACGGCCAATAGTCCCGCATGCATTTCCACCGCCTTTTCGTTGACGAAGCGTTTTCCGTGCTTGTCAACCAGGATGTGCCGTGCCGTTGTGGGAGCCCACGTGAAGGCGGCTTCGATTTCGGGTGTCTTGATGCCCAGTGGACAGGAGACGCCATTCATGTGCCAGAGTCCTGCGCCGACTTTCTGGGCCATGCGGATCCCATCGCCCGTGTTGCCAGGGCTGCCGAGAGCGTAAATGGGATAACCCTTCACAAAATTCTTCAGATCCCGCTCGTTGAACTCATAGCCGCCGGTGGTCAGGATGACGGCTCGCCTTGCCCGGATCGAAAACGGCTTGCCCTTTGTTTTTGCAATGACACCGATGACTTCCCCGGAGGCATTCATCACCAGTTCCTGAGCCGGGGTTTCCATCATGACGGGGATTTTCCTCTTTTCCTCTACGGCATAGGTCAGAAGTTTCCAGAGATTCAGGGAACTTCCCTGAAGGCCTTTGCCCTCTCCCTTGACGTGATACTTGTTCATGGACTTTGCGCCGGGAACCTTGGGGAATCCGGCTCCACCGTAGACCATGACATCTGTTCCTTCCTTGAGTGACTTCAGCCATTCCACGTTCTTGATAGACTCATTTGCGTATATCCTCACCAGATCCTTATCCAGGTCGGAGTGGGAGAATTCATAGAGGCCGGTGATGTAAGTGTAGGCATCCTCGGCATTGGTCGGGCACAGGACGCCACCCCCTGACACCCCCGTGTTTCCGCCGCTGAACTTCATTTTTTCGAGGATCAACACTTTTGCTCCCGCATCATGGGCTTCAATGGCTGCACAGGCACCTGCGCCTCCGTAGCCGATGATGACAACGTCCGCCTCCCTGTTCCATTTCTTTGGGATCTTCGCTTTGGCCTGGACTTCCGCAGTTCCAAGTCCCATGGCTGCAACCGCCGCTGCTCCGGCGATGCCCCCCTTGATGAAATCCCGTCTGTTGAAGCCGGTCTTGAAGTTGTTTCCGCTCATGTCAGAACCTCCTGAACGCTGCTTGAACTGTGACTATATGTTTCCGGATACCGCGGCATCCGCCCTCTTCGAGGTTCGTGCAGGTTTTTATATGATTGTGTTCATCGGATTCTGCGGGGCACCTTGGAAACAACGGGGAAATGGATCCGATTCCAAAAGGACTGTCCAATTGATATGTTACTTTAAAGTGGAGTGGTAATGGTGTCAATGGAAATGTCTTGACATATGGGCATTGTGATTCTTCACAAAATACAGGTCTGGTCTTTTATGCAAAAATCTACTCAAAAAGCCGGTATCGGGATACAATATGACAATGGAAGGATTCTTAACGAACTTCAATCTCTTGATGGATTACAACCTCTTATCAATATCCGGATAAACTGATTTTCGATGCCTGATGCCGAGAATCCATACCTCGGATTCCACGATCTTGAACACAATCCGGTAATCACCCACACGGAGCTTCCAGTAGCCCTTGAGGGACTTTCGCAGAGGCTCGCCATAGTCATGAGGGGCTGTCTGTAAACGTTCCTCTATGGCCTTGCGGATCCTGTCTTTTGATTTTCGGTCGATGAGGGGTAAATCGTCATCACGGACGGCGGGATGGTAGCGCAGTGTAAAGGGCATGGATCATTTCCACACGTCTTCGTGCGCAAGAGCTGCTTCTCTGTCGAACGTAGTCATGCGTGCGTCGGCAAAAGCTGAGAGGGCGACATCTTCGCGCAAATTAATGGCCTCCAGGATCAGATCACGGGCAATGGCTGACATGGAAACGCCCTGGCTGGTCGCCAGTTCATGCATGGCAACATACAGAGGTGGTTCGACGACAATGTTCACTCGAGGATTTTTCGTAGGCATATTTCTTCTCCTTTGGACGGAAGTGTAACGCTTCCGTCACACCCTGTCAAGCTGATCATCTTTCTTGCCTCACGCAGGGTTATTACTCGTCATGGGAGGGGATTTGACCTTTGCTTTTTTTGTTGGTTCCAGATCGATGGATTTGCCTATGAATCATGTCCGATAAGATCTATAACGGCTTAGCGGTTTCTTTTGCAATGGTTGAGGGTATTCCTATAACCATAAGACATAACTTCGAATAACATCTATGCCTTCCGATAAGCTCGCCGAACTTCAAGGACAAATTGAAAGAATCACCTTCACCAGTGAGGAAACGGGTTATACCGTCGCCAAGATCAAGGTCTACGGTCGACGGGAACTGGTGACCATCATCGGGAACATCGTCAATCCTACTCCCGGCGAGATCATCAAGATGAAGGGGGAATGGGGGAACCACCCGAAATACGGAGAACAGTTTAAGATCGTCTCCTGCCAGACAACCACTCCCGCCAGCGTTCATGGAATCGAGAAGTACCTCGGATCCGGGCTCATCAAGGGCATCGGACCGGTCATGGCGAAGCGGATCGTGAAGATGTTCAGGGAAAAGACCCTGGAGGTCATCGAAGATGAGATTGATAAGCTTGCCGATGTGGAAGGCATCGGCAGGAAGCGCATCGGGATGATCCGGAAGGCATGGGAAGAACAGAAAGAAATCAGGGCGGTCATGATCTTCCTCCAATCCCATGGTGTCGGTTCCGGCTATGCCGCCAAGATCTTCAGGCAATATGGGAACGACGCCATCAAGGTTGTGCAGGAGAATCCCTACCGCCTGGCCACGGAGATCTTCGGCATTGGTTTCATAACAGCCGACAAGATTGCGGAAAAACTGGGATTTGCCAGGGACTCGGACTTTCGGGCGTCCGCGGGCATCCTCTACGTCCTGCATGGACTGACCGATGAAGGCCATGTCTTTTATCCCTATGAGCTGTTGATCGAGAAATGCAGGGAGATGCTGGATATCGACCGGGAGATCATCACCAGGGCGATCGGGAAGGCGGCCGTTGAAAAGCAGATTGCCATCGAAGACATCAACGACACCCTCTCCGGACCCCAGGAAAACAACAAGGCGGTCTATCTGGCCGGATACCACCTTGCGGAAAGCAATCTTGCCGCCCGGCTCCAAGCCCTTGTGTCCGCTCCCCAGGCCATCCGGAAGATCGATTCCGGGAAAGCCGTCCAGTGGGTCCAGGAAAAGCTCTCCATCACTCTTGCCGACAGGCAGATCGAAGCGATCCGTTGTGCCGCAGAGAACAAGGTCATGGTCATCACCGGTGGTCCGGGAACCGGGAAGACGACCATCATCAATGCCATCCTGAAAATCTTCTCTGCCATCAGAACGAAGATCATGCTGGCCGCTCCTACCGGTAGAGCCGCAAAACGCATGAGCGAGGCTGCCGGAAATGAAGCCAGGACCATTCACCGGATGCTTGAATTCAACATGAGAAAGGGGGGTTTTCAGAAGAACGAAGAATCGCCTCTGGATTGCGACCTGCTGATTGTCGATGAAGCATCCATGATCGACACCCTGCTGATGCACCACCTTCTGAAGGCGATTCCCGTCACGGCCACGTTCATCATGGTCGGCGATGTGAATCAGCTTCCCTCTGTCGGTGCCGGCAATGTCCTCAGGGACATCATCGATTCCGGCATTGCCCCGGTCGTCCGGCTGAACGAGATCTTCCGCCAGGCCGGGGAAAGCTCCATCATCGTCAACGCCCATAAGATCAATGAAGGCAGCATGCCGGACCTTCAGGCCAGCCCGGACAAGGTGGACGATTTCTATTTTGTTGAGCAGGAAGACCCCGAGAAGGCTTTGGAAATGATCCTCAAGCTCGTAACCGAGAGGATCCCGAAACGGTTCGGCTTCGATACGGTTGACGACATCCAGGTGCTCACCCCCATGCACCGGGGGATCATCGGCGCAGGAAATCTGAATCTTGAGCTCCAGAAGGCCTTGAATCCGGGAGAGGAGGGGATCTTTCGAGGCGGACGTCTCTTCCGGATCAACGACAAAGTCATGCAGATTGTGAACAATTATGACAAAGAGGTCTACAACGGCGACATTGGAAGAATTGCCGCCATCGATGAGGAGTCAAAAGAAGTCAGGGTAAAGATCGATGATCGGGAGGTTGTCTACGATTATTCGGACCTTGATGAACTGGTCCATGCCTTCGCCGTGTCCGTCCACAAATCCCAGGGATCCGAATACCCCGCCGTGGTGATTCCGATTCTCACGCAGCATTATGTCCTGCTGCAGAGAAACCTGCTTTACACGGCTGTGACAAGGGGGAAGAAGCTGGTGGTGATTGTCGGAACAAAAAAAGCGATGGCCATCGCGGTGAAGAACAATAAAACGGAGAAACGACATACCCTTCTAAGGCAGAGGCTTCAAAAGGAAAGCGTTTTAAAGCATTCTGCTCTTTCTGATCATGTTGATGCAATTTGATAATCATGATCGAAACTTCTGCAATGGTTTGGCCTCATGAGATCTTTCCCCGGTCAGACCACAACGGGATATTCTAAAAGAGTGTCCACATAAGAGCATCTGACCGCATAACGACCTGCATGACGTTTCCATCAAGTCCTAATTAATAATTAACATGTTGTTATAATAAGTGCTTTTCTTCCCTGAAATCCTTGGCACTTTTTGTGCTTTTCCTTCGCAGGTAACACAAATATTCCGGGTTCTGCCTATGGGAAATCACTCCGGATCACGATCCGGAATGGAGCGCATCCAATTGCCTGGATAGGGAAATCACGAGAGAAAGGAAGAATTCATGAAAGAGAAGGCCGTTATCACCTGTGCTGTCACGGGCAGCATCCACACTCCGACGATGTCGGACTATCTCCCCATCACGCCCAAGCAGATCGCCGACGAGGCTGTCCGGGCCTGCGAGGCGGGGGCGGCGGTCGTCCACATTCATGCCCGGAATCCGGAAAACGGCATGCCCTCCCCGGACATCAACCTGATCAGGGAAATCATCACGAGCATCAAGAGCCGCTGCAACGCCGTCGTCTGCATCACCACCGGAGGAGGAATGGGCATGACCCTGGAGCAGCGGGTTGCCCCGGTTACGGCCTACAGACCGGAGCTGGCCTCCTGCAATGCCGGGTCCATGAACTGGGGGCTCTTCCCGATGCTGACCCGTTACAAGGAATGGAAGTACGAATGGGAAAAGATGATGCTGAACATGACGGAGGACTTCATCTTCCCGAACACCTTCAAGACGCTGCGGGAATACTGCGCGGTCTTCAACGAAAACAACACGAAGCCCGAGTTCGAAATCTACGATTCAGGCATGGTGAACAACGTGGCCTTCCTGATCCAGGCCGGCTACATCAAGCCGCCCGTCTACATCCAGTTCGTCCTGGGCATCCTGGGCGGCCTCTCGGCGAGTCCGGAGAACCTGATGTTCCTGGTGGAGCACGCGAAGCGGCACATCGGCGAGTTTGAGTTCTCCGTTTGCGTGGCGGGCCGGGCCCAGGTTCCCATCTGCACGCAGTCGCTGCTGTTGGGCGGGAACTGCCGGGTGGGCCTGGAGGACAACCTCTGGCTGGAGAAGGGCCGGATGGCCAAGAGCAACGCCGAGCAGGTGGCCAAGATGGTCCGGGTCACCAAGGAACTCGGCATCGAGCCGGCGACGCCGGACGAGGCTCGTCAGATCCTGGGCCTCAAGGGCATTGCCAACGTGAATTATTGAGCCCTCCTTGGAGGGGGCCGGCGTCAAGCAGAGCGGCTCCCTCCCCCCCCCTTTTTTGCTGTCCCGGCACTACCATCCGATCATTCCACGGAAACGGCCAGCGTCGCAGAGGCTGACAGACCGCATTTCGATGGAAGACGGCCGAGAGGAAAGAGACTCAAATCCATGGTGCGGATGAAACGCCAGGGTTCCTGTCCGGGTTTTATGGCCTATGATTGCATCGTCGGGAACTTGACATGTGCATTCTGCAACGTATAGTGTTCGCGGTTTCCGTGAGGATCGATGTGGCGGAAATCCATTCCTGCAGAGAGACGGCAGAATCAGAAGCCGGACGCAAACCGTGAAAAATATCGAAGAATGACAAAGGAGACGGATTCAGATCATACAAGGGACGGGGAGGAAAAAGAGATCAACTGCCTCTCCTGCGCCTACTTCTATATCACCTACGATGTCGGCTTTCCTTACGGTTGCCGCGTGGCGGGTTTCAAGTCTCGTTCCATGCCTTCCCGGGAGATGTATGCTCATTCCGGAATGGACTGCCAGCTCTTTACCGGGAAAGGCCGTCTGCGATGAGTTGGTTTTTTTTAAGCTTTTTAAATAGGTGAACAGAGGTCGGGACCGGGGAGCGGATCCAAAGGGGGATTCGATGCGCCGGATCGATCTATTCGGAATATCGGGAGGCAATCAACGATGTCCGTATTCGGCAAGCCGAGAGGCGAAAAGTATCACACCAGAAATATCGAAATGAATACGTATGATTACGACGATACAAGATTTGTCGTCGAGGGCACGCTGACGGATTTCCGGCACAAGGAATTTCGCATGGCAACGGGTGAAGATAGAACGCCGGGCATCCTGCACCAGATGATCGTTTCCCTGCTCGTGAACAAGGAGAGCCTCGAGATTGAGGATCTTCAGGTTGAAATGCCCGTGATTCCGCGCGGCGATTGCCTGGAGACCATCCATTGCCTGGAGGAGGCAAAAGGCTTGAAGGTCGCGAGCGGATTTACGGCAAAGGTGAAGGACATCGGTGGCGGCATCAAAGGCTGCAATCATCTCGTGGCCCTGTTGACATCCATGGGGCCTTCCGTCATGCAGGGATACGGAGCGTATTGCGATCACAAAATTCCCGGGTTCCTGCTGGAGAATTTCCATTTCCTGGTGAATACATGCTGGGTCTGGCGTAACGGCGGGCCTTTGATCGGCATTTTAGAGGAAAAGCAGAAAGAGAAGGGAAACGGATAAGGATGCTTCGATCGGGAACGGAAGGTCGAGACAGCGGCCGGTGGATAACCATTGCCAATGGGGGAAGGGCCGGTGAAAAGCCTTCCCCGGACCGGACACCCGGGCTGATCGAAGATGGGAGCGGGATGCCTGCTCCTTGATCGGAACGAATCTTCCTGACGTCGGGAAGGATTTCAGACAAATTCCGATTGCAAAAGGCATGGCTTGTCCCATAGTGTAACGGAAACGGCAAGGGCTACCGGATCATCAGGGATGCCGGGTACAATGCGATGGATAAAGGCGACGGGAAGGAGGATGACGTTGAACATGCCTTCCGATATGAAAAATGAAGTCATTTTTTTTGCCTTGAAGACTGACCGCGGTTACTAAATGACCAGGATAACGCTACCCAAAGAAATACCCATTACTTCCGGGATGATACCCATGACTGCGGATGATTCGTTGATAAACGGGACGGGAATGTGTAGACAAGAACCAGGACGGATTGGCGGAAAAACGTGGTGATGCATGGCTCGAACCTGTGCATCCATCCTTTGCATGAATTGCATATTGAAATGAGAGGATTCCGGCACACCGGAAGAAGCAGGAGACGGAAATGGATAAGACACGGATCGAACAGGCAAGGAAGGACGGACGGACTGCCCTGACAGAGGCGGAGTCCAAGCAGGTACTGCGCGCTTACGGCATACCCGTTGTCGAGGAATCGGTTGCGGCCGATCCCGATGAGGCGGCTCAACTGGCGGGGAAATATGGGTTCCCCGTCGTCCTCAAGGGATTGGGTGCGAGACTGACGCACAAGACAGAGCGGGGGCTGGTCCGCCTGAATCTCAGGAACAGGCGGGAAGTCCTGGCGGCGGCGAGGGCCGTCGCCAAATCGGCCGGGGAAGATCTCGAGGGATATCTCGTGCAACCGATGATTCGGGGACGCCGGGAATTCGTGGCCGGGATGTTCTGCGACCCGCAGTTCGGCCCGGTTGTCATGTTCGGACTGGGCGGCATCTTTACGGAGGCCTTGGGGGACGTCGTCTTCCGCATCGCCCCCCTGGACGAAAACGAGGCCGGCCTGATGCTTGACGAGCTTCGCTCTTCGAAGCTGCTTGGACCCTTCCGGGGAGAATCCGCAGTCCGGAGAGAGGAGATCGTCCGCACGCTCGTCGGGTTGTCGCGACTGGTGGAGGATGTGGCCGACATCACGGAAGTCGATATCAACCCCCTCGTCGTCGGAGCCGACGGCCGGGTGACGGCGGTCGACGCCCTCATCGTCATCGGGGAGCGGCCCACCGGAACAGCCGCTCACCAACCGGCGGATCTCAGAGATGTCGAGAGAATCTTCTATCCCCGCTCGGTGGCCCTGATCGGGGCCTCACCGCAGATCGGGAAATGGGGCAACATGCTTTTCTCGAACATCATGGCCGGCGGGTACGAGGGCGAGGTTTACCTGGTAAATCCGAAGGGCGGGGAGATTGCCGGCCGGAGCGTCTTCCGAAACGTCATGGATATTCCGGGCGAGGTGGACCTCGGCATCGTCACGATCCCGGCGGCCCATGTCCCCGCCCTGATTCCGGATTTCAAGGCCAAAGGAATCCGGCGCATGCTCCTGATCACGTCGGGCTTCGGCGAACTGGGAGGCGAGGGCCGGCAGGCGGAAGCAGAGCTTGTAAAGGCCGCCCGGGAGGCGGGGATCACGATTCTCGGCCCCAACACGATGGGCATCTGCAATCCCCACATGAAATTTTTCTGTACGGGAACTTCCTGCTGGCCCAATCCCGGGTCGGTGAGCCTCGTTTCCCAGTCCGGCAACCTGGGAATCCAACTCCTTGATTTTGCAGAGACGGAAGGAATCGGAATCCGGGCCTTTTGCGGATCCGGCAACGAGGCCATGATCACCATCGAGGACTACCTGCGGACGTTCGAATACGACGACCTCACGAAGACCGTCGTGCTTTACATCGAGAGCATCAAGGACGGGCGGCGGTTCTTCTCGACAGCCCGGCAGGTCTCCGGGAACAAGCCCATTGTCGCCCTCAAGGGAGGCCGGACCGACGCGGGCAGCCGGGCGGCGGCCAGCCATACGGGGGCCATGGCATCGAACATCCGGATCTTCAATACGGCTTGCAGGCAGGCGGGAGTGGTTCTCGTGGACCAGCCGATGGATCTTCTGGACCTGTCCGCCGCCTTTTCCTCGCTTCCCCTGCCGCGGGGAAAGCGGGTGGCCGTCATGACCCTGGGAGGAGGCTGGGGCGTGGTGGCAACGGACGTGTGCATCGAGATGGGCCTGCAGGTGCCGAACCTGACCCCGGACGTCATTGCCCGGATCGACGGGATCCTGCCGCCATACTGGAGCCGTGAGAACCCCGTCGACCTCGTCGGCGAATTCGAGCCCTCCCTGCCCGGGAAGATCCTGGAGGCCCTGATCGCGTGGGATCAATGCGATGCCGTCATCCACCTGGGCGTCGTCGGGAGAACCCGGATGGTCCTCAAATCGCTCGACGCGGCCCGAGCCTCGGGGCAGGCTATCGAACCGGTTTTCTATGACGAGGGCCGGAAACTGTACAACGGGGCGGAAGAGGAATTCTTCGCCTTCAGCGCAAGGCTGATGGAAAAATACGGAAAACCGGTCCTGGGCGTGTTCCTGGATGACGAGAAAAGCAGGACCGTCCGGGAGGTGCCGGACAGCTGTTACAAGGGCATTGCCTTTCTGACGCCGGAGCGTGCGGTCAAGACCCTGGCCCGGATGGCGGACTATGAGGAATGGCTGCACCGAGGAAAAAAACGGCCTGCCGGAGGAGCATGAACCGGGGGCAGGCCGGCCCGGGGACGTCAAGAATCGGCGGGATTCATAACGTCCAGCTTTCCGTAAAACGCCGTCACGTGGCTTTTCAGGAGGCCTGCCTGACGGTAAAAACGGAATGCCCGGGCGTTCGATGTTGCGACGACAAGCTGAACGCGGCTCGCACCCCGTTCCGATCCCCATGCGAGAACCTGTTCCAGGAGCTTCGATCCGACCCCCTGCCTGCGGAAGCCGGAGGAAACGTACATGTCTTCCAGCAGGATCGAATAGCCGCCGATGGACGTCGAGACGACGATCTGGGCCGTGACCATACCGACGATGGCACCATCCGCCTCGGCAACAAACACGGCCGCCTCGCCGGGATTTGAAAGGAGCAGGAGCAGTCCCGCCCGCTGATTCTCGGTGTCCGCTGCAAAATCCTTTTCCAGCGTGAATAGCTCCTGGAGAAATGTTACCAGGATCTCGACGTCGCGAGCCTCCCCCTGTCTGATGAGAATTCTCATCATGGTGGCGGATCCGGTAAAATGAACCAGGGTGGCGGTGCTCATGGCACGCACGTCGCGTTGCATGGGTGAACCGGACGGAGGGAGACCCCGGTCCCCGGGGTCTCCCCTTGAAGAGAAATGATCATTGCCGGCCTGCGGCCTTACCCGATTGCATCGGTGCCCGACTCCCCCGTTCGCACGCGGATGCATTCCTCCAGGGGGACCACGAAAATCTTTCCATCCCCGATCTTTCCCGTACGCGCGCCCCGGATGATCGCGTCAATGGCGGGTTTTACGAAATCGTCATTCACGGCGATCTCGAATCGCACCTTGTCCAGGAGGTTGACCTCCGTGAATGTTCCCCGATACGATTCCATATATCCCCCCTGCGATCCGCAGCCGATCACATTGGAGACGGTCATTTTTCCCACTCTGGCCTCGGAAAGGGCCTGTTTCACATCCGTCAGCTTCTCCGGCTGTACGATTGCGACAATCAGTTTCATCATCATTCTCCTTTGTTGAGAAGCAGGGTCTTTCCTTCGTCGGTTCCTACTTCGTCAGGAATCCCTGGAAATCGGGGTAAGCCTTCGCTCCGTGTTCACCGAGGTCCAGTCCGGTGATCTCTTCTTCACGTGAAACCCTCAGACCCGCCACCTGCTTGATGACGTACCACACGATCAGCGACGCGATGAACGTGAATGCGCCGACGGCCGCGACACCCGTGGCCTGGGCGCCGAGGAGCTTGAAGCCGCCGCCGTAGAAAAGACCGTTCCCCGTGGCGGTTCCAGTGATCTTGTCCACCGCGAACAGGCCCACTGCCAGGGTTCCCCAGATGCCGTTGACGAGGTGGACGGAGAGGGCGCCGACAGGGTCGTCGATCCTGATCCGGTCGAACATCATGACGGCCAGGACAACCAGGACACCGGCGATCAGGCCGATGATTGCGGCCGAGCCGACGCTCACAAAGGCGCACGGAGCGGTGATGGCGACGAGGCCTGCCAGTGATCCGTTGATAATCATGGAAAGATCCGGCTTCTTCTGCAGGAACCAAGATGTTGCGGTCGAGCTGAGGATCGCCATGGCGGCGGCGGTGTTGGTGGTGACGGCTATATGTGCGATGGCACTGCCGTCACCGACACCCATCGTGGAGCCGGGGTTGAACCCGAACCAGCCGAACCACAGGACGATTCCGCCAAGGGTGGCCATGGACATGCTGTGCCCGAAGATCGGATTGATGGAGCCGTCTTTTCGGTACTTGCCGATCCGGGAGCCCAGGAGGATCACCCCCGCAAGGGCCGCCCAGCCGCCGACGGAGTGCACGACCGTCGAGCCGGCGAAATCAAACATGCCCAGCGATGCAAGGAAGCCGCCGCCCCAGATCCAGTGGCCCGTGATGGGGTACAGGATACCGACCAACAGAAAGGAGAAAATGACGAAGGAGTGGAACTTGATCCTCTCCGCCACGGCACCCGAGACGATCGTCGCCGCGGTGCCGGCGAAAACAAGCTGGAAGAAGAATTTCGCCCACAGCGGCACGCCGGTCCAGTTGATCGCCGTATAGACGCCCTTGTACGTGTCGCCGATGGCGGGGCTGTTGTCGGCCCCGCTTACGAAGAAGAGCCCCTCCAGGCCCGCGAAGGAATTTCCGTTTCCGAACATGAGTCCCCAGCCGATCACCCAGAAGGCGGCCGAGGAAATCGCGAAGACGATGAAGTTTTTCGTCAGGATGTTCACCGTGTTCTTGGCACGGCAGAGTCCCGACTCCACCATGGCGAAGCCCAGGTTCATGAAGAAGACCAGAAAGGCCGTGAAGAGCACCCAGGTGGTGTCGATGCCCACCTGGAGAGAACTTTTTACGGCGTCCAGGGCCTCCTGTGTCACGGCTTTCGGTGGAGGAGTCGCCGGCGGCGCCGCACCGGCGACGGCCGTCCCCGCGGTTCCTGTCATCGCGTCTTCGGCAAGAGCCGGCATATTCATAATGACAATGAGTCCGATCAGAAAGATCAGAATGCCGATGGTTTTTTTCATGGAACACCTCCCGGTTGCGTTTCCTTTTCAAAATACGAAAAATGCTGTTTCAGCCGGCTCACGGTTCGAATCATAAATTGAACGGATCGCATGAAACGGCTGCTGACCGATGCAAGGGAGCGGCTTATCCGAATCCCCAGCTTGTGCGATGCGTCTTCATCGTATTTCCCCCTCACAGGATTTTGAGAAAAGCGGCCTTCCGAGGAATGGCGACGATCTGTGACGGATCCGTTGCCAACGGCATGCCATGTCTGCAACATCAAGAAATCAAATGTGAATGTGTTTGTGGGATCGCAAAACAGGAACAATTTCGTTTCATGAAGAAAGGAGAAGCGGGGTGGTTCCCCTGCCGGGGATGCGGTTCCCAGAGTGCATGGGGGAAGCCTAACATCTTGGAATTGAAGGAGAACATATTTTCATGCCCCACTCAAGGCTGGGACTGTGGTGCAATATTGTGTGTTTTTCACATTTGTATTCGAACCGGGCAGCCTTATCCGCTTCCGACGGAGGAAAAGATGGCCGCCGCGGAAGCGGTCGAACGGAGGCATCTTCCGGATGTGGTCCGTTCGCGGTTCACGCCGAATCGTGCCCTGAGTCTTGCGGACCGGGACAACCGTTTTGCCGTTACACGCCTGTTGCAGGGAAGGGGATTGGTGCAGCCGCAGGAGAAAGAACCGGCTGGAGGGAATTTGAATATCGGGGCCGGATTCGTTTCAGAATTTATGTGCTGGAACGGCCGGTAGAAGGAGAAAACGGATCAATGGATCGTGGCCCGCGCGTCCGCATGTTCCCCGGTCCGCAGAAACGAATCGACATACCAGGGGTCGAAATGGGTCTCCCGGTACATCATCAGGGCCTTGGGCAGGCAGCGCAGGAAACTTTCCACGATGACGGGATCGAACTGGGTTCCCGCCCCATCCTTCAGGATGGAGACCACCTTCTCCAGCGGCAGCGGGTCCGAGGTCAAAAGCGAGTCCTCGTCGTACTTGGGATAATCCCGTTTTGAGGTAAGGGCATCGAAGACGTCCGCCACAGCGATGATCCGCGATTCCATGGGGATCTGCTCCCCCGTTAGCCCGTCGGGATATCCCTGTCCGCTCATCTTTTCATGGTGGTAGCAGGCAATGACGGGTACCCGGGAAAGAGCCTTGGGAAACCGCAGCTTCTCCAGGATGCTCCTCGTCATGACCGGGTGTTTGTTCATCTCCTCCCGTTCCTCCTGCGTGTAGGGTCCATTCTTCAGCAGGACGGCGTCGCTGACTCCGATCTTGCCGATGTCGTGAAGCAGGGCGGCGTAACGCAGGGCTTCCCGGTCGATGGACAGGCGCTTCAGGTCCGAAGCGATCAAGAGCGAATATTCGGTCACCCGTTCCGAGTGGCCCGCCGTGTAAGGGTGACGGGCGTCCACGATGGCGGACATGGTGACTACGAAACTGGTGAAGGAGAGCCGGACCTCCTCCACCAGCAGGGAATTTTCCAGGGCGATCCCAACCTGGGAGCTGAGGGCGCTCATGAAGACCTCGTCCTCCATGTCGAAATACTGCTTTCCGTCGAGCTTGTTGATGACCTGAAGTACGCCGATCCGCTCGCCCAAGCGGCCCTTGATCGGGACGCACAGGACGGAACGGGTCCGGAAATTGTTCTTCTCGTCGAAGGTGCGGTCAAAATAGGGCAGCTCCCAGGCATCGGGCGCATTGATGGTCTCGCCGGTCTGGGCGACCCGGCCGCTGATGCCCTTGCCGAAGGGCAGACGGATCGGGGGAATCCCCTCCGCCACTTTTGTCCATATCTCGTTCTGGTCCCAGTCGATGACGTACAGGCTGGTTCGCTCCGCACCCATCACCGCCGTCACCTCGCCGACAATCAGGGGGAGCAGCCGGTCGAAGTCCAGCTCCGACGTCAGGTCGGAGGCGATGGCGATCAACTTGGCCAGCAGCTCCCGGAGGCGCTGTCGCTCCGCGATCTGGTCCGCGGCAGTCTGGAAAACGGAGTTGAAGGAGTCGATCAAAACGCGGATTTCATTGTCACGGCTTGAATTCTTTTCCCGGACCAGCATTTCCTTCGGCACTTTCTTCTCTACGTCGATGCCCTGTGCGGAGAAGGAAACCCGGCCGTCCGCAACTTCCTCCGATCGAGCCCGGATCTCGCCCGTGACAATCTCCAAGGAGGCGATCCAGCGGTTCATGAGCAGAAAACTGACCAGCGGCAGCGGGAGCATCACAAGAAGGCCGAAAATGATCGTTTGCCTGATCTCGTCCAGGTCCCGCGTATTGGCCTGTGGAAGAAGATATTCATAGGTCATGTAGATCATAAAGAAGATCGGAACAAGGGACGATAGGACGAAAAAAATGAGGAAGATCTTTCTGGATTGGTTCCCGGCCACGGATTTTACGAGCGCCATCGGTTCACCTGATGAAAGCGGCGGAATGTGAACTCAACTCAAGCAACATACTGATTCCGCGTCCGGATCGCGTGGTCAGGCAAAACGGTTTTTCCGAATCCTGAATCGCGACACTTCGCCGATCGTGTGCAATATGTGGAAATCAGACAGGACTCTACTGAAACTGCGATTGTAAGTCAACCCGCCGATTGTGACTCTCGTATTTTTTCGAATCGGAGAATATCGAGTTGTCCCTGGACAAAAACAGGAGGGGCGGGATTGCCTGCTGTCCGGAGGGCAGGGGAGGGCGTCTGCGGTGCGGCCGTTCAGGGGGTCTTTAATAACGGCTTATCGGAAGTTCCGGGAAGATTCCGGTTGCATCGTGCCTGCATGATTTCCCGGATGCTGGAGATCAGGGGCTGCAAATTTTCCCGGCGTACATGATCGTAGTCTTTTTCCATGGTCCGGCGGATGATCTCGTCTTTCTCGAAGGTTTTGCCGAAGAAAAGCAGGATTCTGTCGAACAGGTTCAACTCCTTGCGGATGAGCCGGCCGGGGAGGGCGTAATGCGTGATCCCGCCTCTCATCACGGCAGGGATGCTTCTGTTGTAGGATGCTTTGAGGGCCGGATGGCCGGGGGGAGTTCCCGACACGGTGAAAAGAATGACCGGCCGGTCCCTGAGGATCGGCCAGCTCTTCTCCAGGAAGGACGAGGCGGCGATCTCCCCTTTCCGGATGTAGCTGCCCACGATCACCAAATCGTAGCGGGAGAGGTCCGGTTTATCCCGGCCCAGTTCCGCCAGGTCGCCCGGGATGGCCTCGTGGAGCCAGATGGAATACTGGCGGGTGCTGCCGTACTTGCTCAGGTAAACGATGAGAATCCTGGTCGTGGAAAGGCAGGGAGAGGCCGGGTCGGAGGTTTTTCCGCTTTCCTGAGCATGGGCGGCATGGGCGGAAACGAGGCAGCAACAGACGACGGCGAAAAGGGAGACAACCGCAAAACGTATCGCCCGTTTCCGAATCTTCATCCACCGGCCTCCCTGGGTTCGAATGCCTGGATCGATCCCTTTGCAGGAACTTCTACCATGGCGGCACGAGGCCGGCAAGACGGGATCGTGTGCGGTTTCGGGACCGGCCGGCAAAGCCGGCTGGATCTGAGATGTGCAGGGCGGGATCCGGGGAGGCATTGCCGGCATGTTTTGCTTGACCGTCCGGACATGCTGGCATATCGTGCGCCTCGCCCGCGGGAATATCCCCTGCAACTTCCGGACGATCCCGAGGGATCCGGAAGGACGGCCGGCCGGTTATTCTTGGAAATCGTCGTGAAACGCCTCGTTGACAAGCGGTGCGTTCCCGCGTATAAGGAAAAACCTCTTTTAAATTGCGAGAGTGGCGGAACTGGCAGACGCACTGGATTTAGGATCCAGCGGGTAAAACCATAAGGGTTCAAATCCCTTCTCTCGCACCATCAAAAAATCAAAGAGTTAAGCGTTTCCCGCCTTCCAGGATAGAGGAGGCCCCTCCAACAATTCCTTCCCATCCGAGTAAAATCGCCATGTAGGGAAGGTTATGGCTTCGAATACCTTCCGTCCCGTTCCGTAATGAGCCCCTTTTGCAGAAGCCATTGAAGGTGCTTCTCCGCATGGAGGCGTTCGCCGAATTCATAGAATTGAACCGGCTCCATCGGTCTCCCGTAAAAAATCCAGGCCTCCGCGATCTCGGAGAGCGATCTCGGCCGGTCCAGAAAAGCCAGGTATCGCTTTTCCCGATCATGAATCGCTGCCTCATACTGCTGCCAGCGGCTATCCGGGATGCTTTCAAAAACCCCCTTCCCATGGCAGGAAAGCCAAAGTTCCGCGGGGATGTCTTTCAGGCGATGGATCGAATGGAAGGTGTCCTCAATCGTTGCATAGACTTCTCCGTACCAAGGACCGATCGGTGCCAGGTCGTAATCGCCCAGGAAGAGGATTTTCGGTTCCCGGAAGTAGAGGGCCAGGTGTCCGGGACTGTGGCCGGGCGTCCGGAGAACATCGACGGTAACGACTCCGAGGTCGATCAGATCACCGTCCCTCAGAAATCGGGACGGACGCCGGGGGCGGAAATGAAACTGTTTCTTCAGGATCTCGCGCCAGTAATCACGGGCGGAAGGGCTTTCCACCCGGTACCAGTCCATGTAGATCTCCGGATCCGCCAGGGGAGGCGCGTCCTCCTCGGACATCCACAGAGGAAGGTCGTCGAACAGATCCAGGTGCATCAGGTGATCCTCGTGCCAGTGCGACAGCCAGACCATCCTGACGGCGCCTTCCTCGCGCAGGCGCTTCAGTTCGGCGCGGTCGGACGAGGGATCGATCAGGACGCCCGCCTCACGGATAAACAGGGAGTGGCAAAAAGGATGGCGACCGTCATTCTCTCCGCGAATCAGGGTGATGGGACCGTACTGCTCTTGATTCATCCTGCCTGGAGCCTCCTGCATGAAGTTGGTGATGGGCGATACAACGCGGTGATGTTGAAATGCCCCCGGGAAGAGATTCTTTGCGAGATTGGGGAGTTATGATTCGCAGCCGTCAATGACGGACTGGATCTCCGCACGGAGGTTACCTTCCATGGCTGCCCGCCTGCCTGTCTCCAGATCGACGGCGACGAACAGGACATCCGCCTCCAGAATGATCCGGCCGGTGCCTTTGAGGGTAATGGTCTGATGAATGGTGCCGCCCGTATCGCCCAGGCCGGTGATCCGGGTCCGGATGTCCAGGACGTCGTCCAGCCGGGCGGGCTTCCGGTAGTAAATGTGGACCTCCGTTACGGGAAGATAGTGGCCGGTCTTCTGAATCCTCGCGAAGAAACCGGGAAACTGGTCGAAGAAGTCATAGCGGGCTTCCTCCAGGATTTCGGGGTAGCGCACGTTGTTGACATGTCCGAACTGGTCGAGATGGAATCCGCGAACCCTGATTTCCTTGTTTTTCATGGATGATCCTCTTTCCGCGCCGGTGGGTTTTGAAGGATCCGTCGTGTCCCGGCCCCTTCCGGGGGGGATGTTATTTCACGAGACCGGCCGGACTTCAAGGGGGAAGGTTCCGGAAAGCCGCAATGCATTCAGAATGGAGCCAAATCGATCTGAACAGCGTTCTATTGTCGTGCCATGCAGCTCAAGTACATGACAATCTATCACTCCCCGGTTACAGGAACTGACAAAAAGCTTGCATAATTCTCCGCTCTGGCCGTAATGTTTTCAACACTTTTGAAACAATCATGCAGGCATGTTCCATTTCATCCGGGAGATTTTATGGATAGCCCGATAACCCCGTATCTCAAGAGAGAACGGGTTTTTTTATGGATCCGGGAGTCTTCATGAATGCATGTAGAAAAGCGAAATGGCTGATTCTTTTCTGCCTGTGCCTGGCCATTCTGGCTGGCTGCGCCGGGTTCAAGTACACGGACAAGGTTGATCCCGTCCGGCTGGATCAGAAGGTCCAGAAGAGGTCAGCAAAGGTGTATGCCCAGGCGGATGAATGGAGAAATTCGGGGGTCATCGTCCAGAAGGACGCTTCCTATCAAATATCGGCCCGGGGTCGCTGGCATGCCGGCATCCTGTGCGGATGGACCAGCCCGTCCGGGGTCGAGACCCACGGCTCTTCCTGTCCGCCCGTCAGGAATGTCGTCAAGAAGTGGAGCGCCGGCGCCCTGATCGGCAAGATCGGTGAAAACGGCGAGCCTTTCGGTATCGGTTACGAATACGTCTTTACCCCGAAGGAGGAAGGGGTTCTTTATTTGCGGATCAACGACTGCTTCGGGTGCACCGTGGACAACGACGGATTCGTAGACGTGGCCCTCGTCCGGACGGACTCCGGCATGGCCGGGAACGAAGGGCAGGCGAGGGTGTCGCCGACGGGACAGACCAGGGACGATGCAGGATTGCGGCCCGTTCAGGGTCAGAAATGGGCCGTCATCGTCGGCATCTCCAATTATAGGGACTCCCGGATCGAAGGGTTGAGGTACGCCGCTGCAGACGCCCAGGCGTTCCACGACTGGCTGATATCGCAGAAGGGCGGGCGATACGCGCCCTCCCGGGTCCGGATACTCCTTGATTCGGATGCCACATCAAGGAACATCCGGAACGCCCTGTTCAACTGGCTGGGACAGGCGCTCGAAGAAGACACCGTCATGATCTATTTCGCCGGTCACGGCAGCCCCCAGTCCCCCGATCAGCCCCAGAATCTCTTTCTCCTTCCCTACGACTGCCAGTACGACGATGTGGCCACGACGGGATTCCCGATGTGGGACATCGAGACCGCGCTGAAGCGTTTCATCAAGGCGAAGAAGGTCGTGGTGATTGCAGACGCCTGCCACTCCGGCGGCATCGGACGCTCGTTCGACATCGCCCGGCGCGCTGCCCGGGGCGTCCAGGTCAATCCCATCAGTTCAGGCATTCAGACTCTTTCCAAGGTCGGCGAAGGCGTCGCCGTCATCAGCGCATCGGACGATCGGCAGTATTCCCAGGAGGGCCGGCAGTGGGGAGGCGGTCACGGCGTGTTCACGCATTTTCTCCTCACGGGTCTCAATGGTGGTGCGGATTATAATCGTGACAGCCACATCACTCTGGGGGAACTGATTCCCTACCTGTCCGAGCAGGTCAGGAGGGAGACGGGCAACGCGCAATCGCCGACCGTGTCGGGGAAATTCGACCCGGCGTTGACGATCGGCCATTGATATCATTCCGTTTCGGGGAAGAAGGCAGCTTCTCGACGCGTGATGAACCAATTTCAAAGGAGGAGCGATAGGATGAAACGGTTCTGCGTTCTTATGTTCTGTGCCCTGTTTCTGGTCTCATGTGCCCCCGTGACCGTACAGAAATGCTATGAGGAGCGTCGATACGGAGAAGACGGAAAGCTCAAGCAGAAGTATACGGAATGTATTACCCAGGTCCCCGAGAAGATGCCTCCCATTCACCTGAAGCACCAGGATCTGTACGAGTAGAGGAGGGGAGACCGGGACGGCATGCCGGGTAGCACACCGCCCCGCACATCCTCAAGGGACCAATGATTGCCGGAGGAGGGTAACCGTAATGTACAGAAGACTTACGGTCGTAATTGTATTGGCGATGTTCGTCCTGTCCTGTGCGACTGCCGGGAAGAGAATCGACGCGGAAGCGGTCAGGCAGAACATCATGGTCGGAAAGTCGACCAAGGAGGATGTCCTTCGGGTTTGCGGAGAGCCGATGGAAACGGAATACGACGCCAAGAATCAGATCGAGATATGGCAGTACGCCCATATGGAAAAGAATATAACGGGGACGGGGGTGGTCACACACGCCGTGGGGATCGGCGCCGAGTGGAAAACCGAGACCACCATGATCGACATCTACTTCAAGAATAACGTCGTATACGATGTAAAAACAAGGACATCGAGCAAGACGAAGATGCACTATTAACGGGTGGTTTCCCATGCCGGGCAGGATCGGTCCGGCGGGAACCCACCGCTGTTTCCTCCTAAGCCGTCCAATCGGGCACCATTCCGGTCTCTCGCCATATTTCGATAGGCCAGACACGAAAGACGGTGCCACTTCCCCTTGAATATCCTTTGCATGCCGTGGTTTAGGTTTTGCTTGACAGCACGGGTACTTTTCACTATTGACGCACCCCTGTAGGATGATTATCATACCACGGCTGGAGGATTCAGGATTTTATCGGGTGACGCGATCAGGGTTCACTTTCCAATTTTCTCACAAGGCCATTCCCGGGTTTGTTCCCGACCCCCTTTCTCCATCAGCCGTTATCCCAGTTCAGGAGAACTATCGTGACGGAGGCGACAACAGTGGTTCAGATTGAAGAGATCAGTCCGGTCCAGAAAAAGCTGTCTTTTGACGTTCCCTGGGAGGATGTGAAACAGGAACTGGAGGCGGCCTATCGCCAGGTCGGCAAAAAGGCCCACGTGAAGGGCTTCCGGCAGGGAAAGGTGCCAAGGCGGGTACTGGAGGTATATTACAAGGATCAGGCAGAGGGGGACGCCGTCACGAACCTGGTGAACCGATTTTACTGGGATGCCCTGCAAGCCCATGAAATCCAGGCGGTGGCGCAACCGGTCATCGACCAGAAGGGGATCGTCCCCGATCAGGGCTTCTCTTTTACCGCGACGGTGGAAGTGGAACCGCTGGTCGAGCCGAAGGACTATATCGGGATGGAACTGGAGAAGCAGGATGCATCCGTTTCCGAGGAGGACGTGGACCGGCGGGTCGAGCAGATCCGGGAAATGTTCGCCACGATGGGAGAGCTCGAGAATGACAGGCCGATTGCCCGTGGAGATTTTGTCACCCTCGATTTCCAGGGCTCGCTGGACGGTGTGGCCCGCGACGAAATGAAGGCGGACGGATATTTCCTGGAGGTCGGATCGGGACGGTTCATCCCGGGGTTTGAAGACCAGCTCGTCGGGATGTCGAAGGACGGAGAAAAGGAATTCCCCATCACGTTTCCCGCAGAATACGGGGTGCCCGACCTGGCCGGCAAGGAGGCGATCTTCAAAGTGAAGATCCGGGATATCCGGGAAAAGAAGCTTCCCGAAGTAAACGAAGAATTCGTCAAGAACTTCGAGAAGTATGAAAATATGGAAGAATTCAGGGCCGAGCTCCGGAAGTCCCTCGGGGAAGAGATGGAGGCCCGCTCCCGGTCGGCCCTCCGGGACCAGATCCTGGACAAGCTCGTGGCAGCCCATGATTTTGAGATTCCGCCCTCTTTCCAGGACCGCCAGGTGATTCTCATGATGGGCGATCTGCAGCGGTCCCTGATGGCCCAGGGAATGCCCAGGGAGCAGGCATCCCGGCAGGCCTTCTCGCAGCTGGAAAAGATGCGCGAAGAGGCGAAGAAGGTGGTGAAATCGATCCTTCTGCTGAAGAAAATCGCCCAGATTGAGGCCATTGACGTCGCTGAAGAGGAACTGGAAAAAAGGATCCTTGAACTGGCTTCGCGGAGAGGGATGCCTGTCGACACACTGAGGCAGCAGCTCGAAGAGGAGGAGCGGATCGAAGACATCCGCCTGGAACAGAGGAACGAAAAGGTGTTCGATTTCATCATCGACCGCGGGAAGGTAACTCCCGTTGCGGCCGCGGCAGTCGCCGGCGCCGGGGAGGTTGCCTGATGCAATTGGTTCCCATGGTGGTGGAACAGGACGGTCGGGGAGAGCGGGCTTTCGATATCTATTCCCGCCTGCTGAAGGACCGGATCGTTTTCCTGGGCACGCCGATTGACGATCACGTTTCGAATCTCATCATCGCCCAGCTCCTCTATCTGGAGTCGGAAGATCCGGATCGGGAAATCTACTTTTACCTGAATACACCGGGTGGCCATGTCAGTTCGGGACTGGCCATTTTTGACACGATGCGGTACGTCCGCTGTCCCGTCCATACATTTTGCATGGGACAGGCCGCCAGCATGGGTGCGGTGCTGCTGGCCGCGGGAGAGAAAGGCAAGCGTTTCGCCCTTCCGCACTCGCGGATCCTGATCCATCAGCCCCTCGGCGGTTTCCAGGGACAGGCGACGGACATTGATATTCAGGCGAGGGAAATCCTGCGGTTGAAGGACCGGCTGAATGCCATCCTGTCCGATCTGACCGGACAGCCCCTGTCCAAGGTGCAGGCGGACACAGAGCGGGATTACTACTTGGAAAGCCAGCAGGCCAGGGAGTATGGAATCATCGACGAAGTTCTCCAGAAAAGGCCCGCAAAGGAAAATCGGTAAAACGCTTCCCGCTCCTGAACCGGCCGGGCCGGAAGGGACGGGAAGCGGCAGATGAAGCAGACAGGAGACGGATATGGCAAGAAAAGGACGGGATGTGCACGGCGGGCCCGGAATGCTGTATTGTTCGTTCTGCGGCAAGAGCCAGAACGAGGTCCGCAAGCTCGTTGCCGGGCCTACGGCCTACATATGCGATGAGTGTATCGAGCTCTGCCGGTGCATTGTGGAAGAGGAGGCCGATGCGCCTCTTCTCGACGAACCCCGTCAGGCAATCCCGGAGCCCAGGGAAATCAAGTCTTTCCTGGATCAGTACGTCATCGGCCAGGAGAAGCCGAAGAAGGTGCTGTCCGTGGCGGTGTACAATCACTACCGCCGGCTTACTTCGAATGTGAGTCTGGACGGCATTGAGATCCAGAAGAGCAACATCCTGCTGATCGGGCCCACGGGCTCCGGCAAGACGCTGCTCGCCAAGACCCTGGCAAAAATCCTGAACGTACCGTTTACCATCGCCGATGCCACAACCCTGACCGAGGCGGGATACGTGGGAGAGGACGTGGAGAACATCATCCTGAGCCTCCTGCAGAACGCCGATTATGACGTGGAGCGGGCATCCCGGGGTATCGTATACATCGACGAGATCGACAAGATCGCCAAGAAATCGGGGAATCCTTCGATTACCCGCGATGTGTCGGGCGAAGGCGTGCAACAGGCCTTGCTGAAGATCATCGAGGGAACCCTGGCAAACATTCCTCCCAAGGGCGGGAGGAAGCGCCCCCAGCAGGAGTTCATCCAGGTGGACACGACGAATATCCTGTTCATATGCGGGGGGGCTTTCAACGGAATCGAGGACATCATCGCCAAGCGAATCGGCGCCAGTTCCATGGGATTCGCTGCCGAAGTGCGGAGCAAGCGGGATCGGCGGCTGAGCGAGCTCCTTGCTGAGGTCCAGCCGGAAGACCTCCTGAAATTCGGGATGATTCCCGAGTTCATCGGGCGGCTTCCCGTCGTGTCGACCCTCGACGAGCTGACCCAGGACGACATGATGCGGATCCTCGTAGAGCCTAAGGACGCGATCATCAAGCAGTACCGGAAAATTTTCGAGATGGAGAATGTGGCCCTGAAGTTCACGGACGGCGCCCTTCGCTCTATTGCCAAACTGTCGGTGGAGCGCAAAGCCGGCGCCAGAGGGTTGCGGGCGATTCTCGAAAACACGATGTTGGACATCATGTACGATCTTCCTTCCCGGAATGATGTCCAGGAGTGCATCATCAGCGATGAAGTGGTGCTCCGGAAGGAAATGCCTCTATTCGTCCTGGAAACGAAAACCGAGACGGCATGAGCGGCAAAGAAATCGGATGAAGGAATGAAGAAAAAAGACGGGGTGACCCAGTGGCCATATTAGACAGCAGCGCCGATGAGAAAAAGTCCAGGATCGTTTCCATTCCGCTCTTGCCGCTACGGGACGTAGTCGTTTTCCCCCACATGATCGTTCCCCTGTTTGTGGGACGGGAGAAGTCGATCTCCGCCCTCGAATCGGCCATGAAACACGAGAAGGGGATCTTCCTGGTGGCCCAGAAGCTGGCACAAAAGGATGAACCGGCGGAAGAGGATATCTATTCGATCGGCACCATCGGCATCATCATCCAGTTGCTTCGGCTTCCCGACGGCACCGTGAAAGTGCTGGTCGAGGGCAAGAGCCGGGGGGTTATTGAAGAGTACCTTCCCAACGAGGACTATTTCCTCGTGCGCGTGCAGGAGATGATCGATAACGAGGAAGAAGATCCTGTAAAAACGGAGGCTTTGGTAAGAAACTTAAAGGAAGCCTTTGAGAGCTATGTGAAACTGAGCAAAAAGATTCACGTGGAAATGATCGCCACCGTTACCGCGATGGATGACGCCGCCAAGATGGCGGACATCGTCGTTTCCCATCTGAATGTCAAGCTGGAAGAAAAACAGAGGGTCCTCGAGATTACGAGCCTCAACGAGCGGCTGGAGGCCGTCTATGAGTTGATGGTCGGCGAGATCGAGATTCTGCAGGTGGAGGAAAAGATCAAGAAACGGGTCAAGAAGCAGATGGAAAAGACCCAGAAAGATTATTACCTCAACGAGCAGATGCGGGCCATCCAGAAGGAGATGGGAGAGAAGGACGACTTCAAGAACGAGATCCAGGAGCTGGAGAAGAAGCTCAAGGCAAAGAAGCTGTCTGAGGAGGCCGAGAAGAAGGTACGCCAGGAAATCAAGAAGCTGCAGATGATGGCCCCCATGTCGGCGGAAGCGACGGTGGTCCGCAACTACATCGACTGGCTCCTCGACATTCCATGGTTCGAGAAGACGGAAAATGCCTTCACACTGAAGGAATCCGAGGCCGTTCTCGAGGAAGATCACTACGGGCTCAAGCAGGTGAAGGAGCGGATCCTGGAATACCTGGCGGTTCAGAGCCTGGTAAAGAAGAACAAGGGATCCATCCTCTGCCTCGTGGGACCTCCCGGGGTCGGGAAGACCTCCATCGCCAAGTCCGTGGCCCGGGCTACAAACCGAAAATTCGTGCGCTTTTCCCTGGGCGGTGTGCGGGACGAAGCCGAGATCCGCGGTCATCGGAGAACGTACATCGGGGCCCTGCCCGGCAAAATCGTACAGCTCATGAAGAAGGCCGGGACCAGCAACCCCGTTTTCTGCCTGGACGAGGTGGACAAGCTGTCTTCCGACTTCCGCGGCGATCCGTCGTCCGCTCTTCTGGAAGTGCTCGATCCGGAGCAGAACGGAGCATTCAACGATCACTACCTGGAGGTGGATTACGACCTGTCCGACGTCATGTTCGTCACGACGGCCAACGTCCTCCAGACCATCCCGGCCCCCCTGCAGGACCGCATGGAGGTCATCCGGATCGCCGGCTATACCGAACCGGAAAAACTGAACATCGCCAAGAAGTTCCTGGTCAAGAAGTCCATGGAGGCCAACGGTCTTCAACCGGAAAACATTCTATTCACGGATGGGGCGATCCTGGGGATCATCCGGCAGTACACCCGGGAAGCGGGAGTGCGGAATCTGGAGCGGGAGATCGCCTCCATCTGCCGGAAGGTGGCCCGGGAGATTGTGACGAACGGGAAAAAGAACCAGTTGAAGATTACCTCGAAGAACATCTCCAAGTATCTGGGTGTACCCAAGTTCCGGCACGGGGAGGTGGACGGAAGAGACGAAATCGGGCTTTGCATCGGTCTGGCGTGGACGGAAGTGGGCGGGGAGCTGCTCAATATCGAGTCGTCCCTCATGAAGGGAACAGGCCGGATGGTCATGACGGGCAAGCTGGGCGACGTCATGCAGGAGTCGGTTCAGGCTGCCCTGACCTACGTTCGGGCCAGGGCGGACAAGTTCGGCCTGGAAGAAAACTTCTACAAGGATGTGGACGTTCATATCCACGTTCCCGAGGGGGCGATCCCCAAGGACGGACCTTCCGCAGGCATTGCCATGGCGACCTCGATTGCCTCCGCATTCATTCGCCGGAAGATCCGGGGCGATCTGGCCATGACCGGGGAAATCACCCTCCGGGGAAGGGTTCTGCCGATAGGGGGGGTGAAAGAGAAGCTGCTGGCGGCTCACCGGGGCAACCTGAAGACCGTCATCATTCCCAAGGACAACGAAAAGGATCTGGCGGAAGTTCCGTCCAACGTTTTGAAGGCACTGGAGATTGTCTTTGTAGAACACATGGATGACGTTCTCAAGGTAGCCTTCGCAGGCGAGCCCACCGGCGAAATGCCCCTGTTCGCAGGAAACGCTCTCCTGGAGAGCGGCGGGGAGGCGAATCCCGATTCCCGCGGAGAGTCCGTCTCCACGGTGGTCGCCCATTGACAGGAACTCGCACAAGGTTGGGCTTGACAAGACACTTTTCGATCTGCTAAAGGGCGTCCTCCGGATTTGGGCGGGTAGCTCAGCTGGGAGAGCGCCACGCTTACACCGTGGATGTCACAGGTTCGAGTCCTGTTCCGCCTACCAAATAGAGAGCAACTCTTGTTTGCATTCACGGTAGAACAGGGGTAATCTTTAATTAAGGAATCAGAGCATAACGGGGTCGTAGTTAAGTCGGTTATAACGCCGGCCTGTCACGCCGGAGGCCGTGGGTTCGAGTCCCATCGGCCCCGCCAAATATGCTGATGGGGGTTGGCCAGACAGGTCAACCCCCTTTTTTTTCGATGGTCGGAACATGAGATACGAGGGAATGATCATAAGGCCGCCCAGCGAGGCGGGAAGCCTTCTCCTTCAGGTAAGTGTTGGCTGCTCTCATAACAAATGCACCTTCTGCCCGACGTACAAGGGCGAGAAGTTCCGCATCAAGTCTTTTGAGGAAATCCGGGAGGACATCCGGGAGGCGGCTCGTCTCTCCCAGAGGCGCCCCATTGGGAAGGTTTTTCTTGTGGGCGGCGACGCCCTGATTCTCCCGCAGCCCAGGCTGGTTGAAATCCTCACGGAACTCAGGGACAACGTCCGGGGTATCCGGCGGGTCGGTCTGTATGCAAACGCCAAGAGCGTGCGGAAAAAAACCCCGGAACAGCTCATGGAGCTCCGTGCCCTGGGGCTGGAGATCGCCTACCTGGGTGTGGAGTCCGGGAGCGCGTCGGTCCTGGAAAAAATCCGGAAGGGCGCCACGCCGCAACAGTTGGTGGATGCCGGGCGAAAGCTGAAGGAAGCGGGCATCAGCCTGTCCGTCACCGTTCTGCTGGGCATCGGTGGCGTGGAGGGAAGCACGGAACATGCATTTTCGACCGCGAACATCCTGACAGAGATGGATCCGGATTACGCCGGTGCCTTGACCCTGATGCTTGTGCCCGGAACGCCTCTGTATGACGACTGGAATGCGGGCCGGTTCATTCTGCCCGACCAGTACGGTTTTCTCGAGGAACTGGGGATCATGATCGGGAGATCCCGGTTCACGAACTGTTTTTTCACTTCCAACCATGCCTCGAATTATCTTCCGATCCGGGCGCGGCTCCCGGAAGAGAAGGAGGCCACGGTCCGGCTCATCCGGGAAGTCGTGGAATCCCGCGACAGGAAACTGCTGAGACCCGAATATCTGCGGGGGCTCTGATTCCGGCTGTGAAAAAAAGAGGGAAGGAATGAAGAAAAAAGTATCCGCGTTTCTGAGGGATATTCTCGCGCCCAGCGATCCGGACCGGCTTGAGAAGGAAATCCAGTCCATCGTCGACGACGGCGAAGAAAAAGGGCTTCTGGATTCGCAGTCGGGGGACATGATCCAGAACATCCTGGCATTCCGCGACACCGTCGTCCGGGAGGTTATGATCCCGAGGACGGAGATGGTGGCGATCAGCTCCCGGTCGACCATCGAGGAGATCCTGGAGCTGATTCGCATCCACGGTCATACCCGCATGCCCGTCTACCAGGGAAGCATCGACAACATCGTCGGCGTCATGAACGTAAAGGACCTGCTCAAGTTCTGGTCCAAGACCGTGGACGAAAAGGACATCCTGCAGGTTCTGCGCAAGCCCTACTACATCCCGGAAACGAAAAACACCCACATCCTCCTCCATGAGCTCAAGCAGCGGAAACACCACATGGCCATCGTCATCGACGAATACGGCGGCACGTCCGGACTGGTCACCTTCGAGGACCTGATCGAAGAGATCGTGGGGGAGATCCACGACGAGCACGACAGCCGCGAAGGACGGATTGTCCCCGTGGCGGACGGTTATTTTCTCCTGGACGGCCGCGTCGAGATCGAGGAGATCGAAGAGCATTTCCAGGTGAAGCTGCCGCGGGGGAAGTTCGAGACGGTCAGCGGGCTGATCCTTCATCACATCATGCGAATTCCGGAACCCGGAGAGACCATCACCATCGAGCCGTTTGAAATCCTGATCGACTCCGCGAATGAGCGGACCATACGCAAGGTCAGGATGAAGAAGCTTCCGGTCGACCATGGCACGGTCTGAACGGCGGGGAACAGGTAGCGGAATCGAAGAGAACGGTGAAACCGCGAGTTCGCCGGCCTCTCCGGGATATTACGACTGGCTCTGGGCTCTGGCCAGCGGACTGCTTCTCTTCCTGTCTTTCCCGCGTTACGGCTCCGCCGTTGTGGCCTGGTTCGCTCTCGTGCCGCTCCTTCTTGCCGTCCGCAGCGCGTCGCCCCTGAGGGCATTCGGGTTGGGATGGCTGGCCGGTTTCACAGGCTACATCGGGATTCTCTACTGGATCGTCCACGTCGTCGTCCATTACGGCCGGCTTCCCGTTGCGGTCGGAATCCCCGTCATGCTCCTTCTGGCGGCTTACCTGGGGCTGTATGTCTCCATCTTTGCGGGACTTCTGGTTCGGCTCCGGGAGCGGGGCATTCCCGTTGTGATGGCCGCCCCTCTGTTGTGGACCTCCCTCGAATTCGTCAAGTCCCACCTGCTGAGTGGCTTCCCCTGGGCGAACCTCGGCGCCTCTCAGTATCCGAACCTGCCCTTCATCCAGATGTCCGAGTTCACAGGTACCTACGGGCTGACCTTCCTCGTCGTCATGGCCAACGCCGTCCTTTTCCGCATCCTGTTCGAGCGGACGGGGGACCGGCGGTGGGTGAGGGAAGCTCTTGCCTGCGTCCTTCTGCTCACAGCCGCTCACGGATATGGCTGGTGGCGAATCGGAGACATTGGGAAAAAGCTCGAAGGAGCTTCCTCTCTGGCCGTCCGCCTCATCCAGGGAAACATCGAGCAGGACGTGAAATGGGATCCCGCGTACCAGCAGGAGACGGTCGACATTTACACCTCCCTGTCCCGCCGGGCGGCTCCGCCGCCGGAGAGCCTCATCGTCTGGCCGGAGACGGCGGCACCCTTCTATTTCCAGGACCGGGACGACCTGCACCGGCAGGTAGCTCAACTCCCCCGTGAAACCGCATCCTGGCTGATCCTGGGCAGTCCCCGCTATGAACAGCGGGAGCGTGAGATCGCCTCCTTCAACAGCGCATTCCTCGTATCGCCGGACGGAGCCCTGCGGGACCGGTACGACAAGGTCCACCTGGTGCCGTACGGGGAGTACGTGCCTTTCCGCCGGATCATTCCCTTCCTCACCGCACTCACGGAGGGCATCGGCGATTTTGAGTCCGGCGCCGAATACCGGGTCCTGTCCATGGGTGTTCACCGGCCGGGGGTTCTCATCTGCTACGAGGGGATTCTCGCGGAAGCAGGCCGGGCCTACAAGCGCCAGGGAGCGGACCTGCTGGTGAACATTACCAATGACGCCTGGTTCGGCCGGAGTTCCGCTCCCTACCAGCACCTCTCAATGGCAGTCTTCCGGGCCGTGGAAACCAGGCTCTACCTCGTGCGTGCAGCCAATACGGGAATATCGGCCGTTGTGGATCCGCTCGGCCGGATCACGGAGCGGACAGGCATCTTCGAGCGGACCACCCTCGCCGGAAGCGTGAAATTCATTGACGAGAAGACGGTTTATGGGGCATATGGGGACATCTTTGTTTACCTTTGCCTGGGCGGCACCCTCGTGGTGATCGGCTTTTCATCACCGGGTCGCATCGGCCGGCCCCGTTCCAGCCGGATAGATCCCCGAGAGGACGACAAAAAAAGGAGAATGAACCATGATCGAAGGATCTGAAGCGCTGGCGCAGACTTTTGAGGATCTTCAGAAAAGGATTGAAAACCTCGGGGTGTGCCTTTGACGTCGCCGGCAAGGAAACCGAAAAAAGCGCCCTGGAGAGCCAAGTCCTGAAGGATGATTTTTGGAGCGATCCGGAGGCAGCAAGGGAAATCCTGAAGAGGAAAAGCCGCCTCGATGAAGTCATCGGCGGCTGGAAAGAGCGGGAGCGGGTTTACCTGGAGTTGGCTCAGCTCTTCGAAATGGCATCGGAGGAAGGGGATGAGGATACTCTCCGCGACATCTCCTTGGATCTGGGCCGTCTGGAAACGGGTGTCCGGGATGATGAATTCCGCCTCATGCTCGGCGCGGAAGAGGACCGGCTCAACGCCATCCTGAACATCAACGCCGGCGCCGGCGGAACCGAGGCCCAGGACTGGGCGGAGATGCTCTTCCGGATGTACGGCCGGTGGGCGGAGCGAAAAGGCTACCGGATGCAGGTGATCGATCTCCTGCCCGGTGAAGAGGCAGGCATCAAGAGTGCGTCCATGACGCTGGAAGGGCCTTACGCCTACGGCTATGCCAAGGCGGAAATCGGCATTCATCGCCTCGTCCGGATCTCTCCGTTCGATGCCGGAGCCCGGCGTCATACATCCTTTGCCTCCGTTTTCGTCTATCCCGAAGTGAGCGACGAGATCGTCATCGAAATCGATGAAGGCGACCTGCGCATCGATACCTATCGGTCCACCGGTGCCGGGGGGCAGCATGTCAACAAGACGGACTCCGCAGTCCGCATCACGCACATTCCGACTGGTATTGTTGTCCAGTGCCAGAACGAACGGTCCCAGCATAAAAACAAATCCATGGCCATGAAATACCTCAAGTCCCGCCTGTATGAACGCAAGCTTACAGAACAGAGGGCCAAGCTGGACGAAATGGAGAAGTCGAAGAAGGACATCGCCTGGGGAAGCCAGATCCGATCCTATGTTCTTCATCCCTACAAGATGGTCAAGGATCACCGGACCAGCCTTGAGACAGGGAATGTTACCCGCGTCCTCGACGGCGAGATCGACGATTTCATCGAGGCCTATCTTCTCGCGGCTTCCAAGAGATAAAGGGAAGGAGTTGCAGCATGTCGAAACGATCCGTTTTCCGGTTCATCTTCCTGGTGGTGCTTGTCTGCTGTTTCCCCGGAACGGGATGGAGCGCGGATGAAAAGCCGTCGGTGAATCCGGGGATTGCCGCTGCCATGGATGTTAAGGACCCGTTTGCAGAAAAAGCGCGGACGACGGGGAATTCGGGTTCTGTGGAAAAGAAAGCCGCACTTTCGGATCCCGTGCAGCCGGAGACAAAGAACGAGGAGGGACAGGATCAGGACCTGATGGAAGAAGCCCTGGCCCTCCTGGAAGAATCCCAGGCTTCCTGGTCCCGGGGGGATCTGGAAGGAGCCCTGGAACTCCTCGATCAGGCCTACGCCCTGGTTCTGGAAACGGACGGGGACCCCGCCGTCGCCAGACAGAAGGACGACCTGAGGCTGCTTGTGGCCCGTCGCATCCTGGCCATCTATACCTCCATGAGGACGGAGGCCAAAGGAAAACGCGGAGAGATCCCCCTCCTGATGAATGCGGATGTGGAGAAGGAGATCCGCTCCTTCCAGACGATCGAACGGAATTTCTTCATCGAGTCCTACCGGCGTTCCGGTATGTACCGGCCTGCCATGGTCCGGCAGCTCAAAAAGGCCGGATTGCCGGAAGAGCTTTCCTGGCTGCCTCTTGTGGAAAGCGGATTCAAGATCCGCGCCCTGTCCAGGGCACGAGCACTGGGGCCATGGCAGTTCATTCCCTCCACTGGTTACAAATATGGCCTGAACCGGACGGACTGGGTCGACGAACGCATGGATGTGGAAAAGTCGACCCGGGCGGCCATCGATTACCTGAAGGCCCTGCACGAGATGTTCGGCGACTGGCTGACGGTGCTGGCGGCCTACAATTGCGGTGAGGGGAGGGTGCTCCGGGTCATCTCGCAGCAGAAGCTGAACTATCTGGACCGGTTCTGGGATCTTTATCACATGCTGCCCTATGAGACGGCGCGTTATGTGCCGCGATTCCTGGCGACGCTGCACATCATCCGGGATCCGAAGAAGTACGGGATGGAACTGCCGGAGACGCTGGACAAGGAGATCCCCTATGAGGCGGTGAAGATCAGGAAGTCCATGAAGCTGGCGGAGATTGCAACCCGGATCGAGACCTCTGAAGATACCCTGGTCTTTCTGAATCCTGAACTTCGCCACGGCATCACCCCCGACCAGGACTACGACCTTAGGGTGCCTATTGAAAAAGGGGAATTGCTGGTCAAGAAAATGGACGAGATTCCCAGGTGGGAACTGCCCGCGCCGGAACGGGATCCCCGCCGGTTTGTCCGGCACCGGGTGAAGCGGGGCGAATCCCTGGCGTCCATTGCCAGGAAATACAGAACGACAACCCAGGCCATCCGTTCCTGCAATCCAGGTTTGTCCAGGAAAGGGGTCCGGGTCGGGCATCCCCTTTCAATCCCGGTGGCGAGAAAAGCCGCCGCGTCACCGGTCAGAGAGGCCAGGAAAAAAACAACATCCGGGGGGGGCGCCACCTATCGGGTTAAGAGGGGAGATTCCCTTTCGGAAGTGGCGGAGCGCTGTGACACGACCCCCGAGGAGATCCGGCGGCTCAACAGGATCAAGGGAAACAAGCTCATCGCCGGTCAGTTGTTGAAAGTCCCACCCCGGGGGAACGGTGAGGATACTTCCGGGGAAGGAGCGGAAAAAAAGATTCAGACGGGCGGGAAAAAAGCGAAATCCGGGGCATCATCCACCGGAGAGGCGAGCAAGACATACAAGGTTCGAAAGGGGGATAATCTCTTTCGGATCGCCGTCCGTAACGGAACGAGCGTCGACAGCCTGAAAAAAGCAAACAACCTGGGGGACGGAGATTCCATCCAGCCCGGGCAGATCATCCACATCCGGTAATCTCTACCGACCCGCCGACATCCGGCGGAGCCGCCCGTCGTTGCGGCTCCGCCGGATGTCCGTTCAATCCCCACCGCCGATCCGGTATCCCTTGATAAGGCAGAAAAGCTCCCGTTCCATCTCCCGCATGCGCTCCCCATCCTCTTCCCGGGGGGATTCATGATCGTACCCGAGGAGATGCAGGAGCCCATGGATGATCAGGTAGTCCTGGTAGTCTTCCGGGGCCAGCCCTGATTCCAGGGCTTCTGCGCGGGACCTCTCCACGGAAATCACAATGTCGCCCAAGACCCGGGGATTCAGATCTCCGAAAGGCCCTTCGGTCATGGAGAAGGAGATGACGTTGGTGGGATAATCCCGGTTCAGATAGGTCCGGTTGATCTCGCGAATTCCTTCGTCATCGAGGAAAAGCAGGCTTACCTCGGCGTCATCCCGGCCGAGCCTGTGGAGTGCCTTACGCAGCGCGCTCCGCACCCGACGCCGGTCGATCTTTTCCTTTTTCTGTCGGTTTTCGATCCAGATGTCCATTCTGTCCGTTGGGTATGGATGACTCCTTCCGTCCGTTTGTTTCCCGGGCGGGTGGAGCCGGGTAGTCGATGCGATGATGGAACATGCCCGTCAAAATCCGGGTGAAACTCTCGGCGATCATGTTCAGATCCATCAGTGTCAGGGCGCAGGAATCGAGCTGTCCGTCGGCGACCACCCGCTCGATCCGTTCCTGGACGAAGTTCCGGATCCTGGCCGGGGTCGGATTGGTCAGTGTTCTGGACGATGCCTCCATGACATCCCCCAGGAGAACGAGACCCGATTCGCGGCTTTGCGGTTTCGGACCGGGGTACCGGAAATCGCTTTCCGGAAGGGCCCGGATGGAAGGATCCTTGTCTTTGCGGGCCTTTTCGTAGAAGTAGGTGACCAGGCTCGTTCCGTGATGCTCCCGGATGATGTTGAGGACGTCCTGGTTCAGCCCGGCTTGAGCGGCCAGTTCACAGCCATCCTTGACATGGGCGGTGATGACCCGTGCGCTCATCCGGGGAGAGAGCTTTTCATGCCGGTTTTCCCCGTCCCGCTGGTTCTCTATGAAATAGAGGGGTTTGGTCAGTTTCCCGATGTCGTGGTAATAGGCGCCCACTTTTGCCAGGAGGGAATTGGCGCCGATGCTCTCCGCGGCGGCTTCGACCATGGAGCCGAGTACGACACTGTGATGGTAGGTGCCGGGTGCCTCGATGATCATCCGCTGGAAAATGGGCTGGTTGAGGTTGGCCAGCTCCAGGAGCTTGATGTCGGTCGTGTAGGGAAATACGCTTTCGAACAGGGGGCTGATGCCGGCCACGAGAATGCCCGACAGGAGCCCCCCGAGGAATCCCATGGCCAGCTTCGCCAGGATGGCCATATCGGACAGCGAACCTTCCAAGAGCCCCAGGCAGAGGATGATCGCCACGTTGACGATTCCGAGGAGGAAGCCGGCCCGCAGGAAAGAAGACCGCTGACGGCAGTGGGCGATGTAGTAGGAGCCCACGATGCTGCCCAGGAGGGCATAGAGCGTCATGGAGATGAGGCTGTCAAAGAGAAACGATGCCAGAACCGACGTGAATACGGCGAACAGGAGGGACAGCTTCCTCATGATGAGAAAGGCGACCAGCATCGGGCCAAATGCAAAGGGAATGGCGTAATAGACCGCTTCGGTGGGAATGAAGGGAAAGGCGCGGTTAACCGCCCCCGCAACAAAAATCCCCGCCTTGATCAGCAGAAAATGAAGGAGAATCGTCAGGGAAAGAAAGATGCGATCCGCGTTTTCCTGATGGGGTTTGCGAAGCCAGCGGCGGGCGACGGTGTACAGGGTCAGCGCAAAGAACATCGTCAGGAGCAGCATGCCCGTATACATGGCGATTTTTTCCGTCACGCTGTCGCTTTCGATCTTGTAGAGAGCCGTGATTTTTTCCAGGTCGGACGTCGTAATTTTCTGCCCTTCCCGGGTGATCACCTCCCCTTTCTGGACCTGGTAGAGGACGGGCTTAACCGCATCGAGGGCGGCCTTGCGCTCTTTTTCCGTTGCCGGCTGGTTCAGAATCAGGTTCGGTTGAATGAGCCTGGTGATCAGGCCGGTGGCGGCCCTCCGGATGTCTTCCCGTTCATCCTTCAGGACCAGGGAGGCTTTCCGGCGCACCAGATTCTCCGCGTCCCTCATGTGCCAGATCGGCGAGAGGTCCGACAACCGCTCCTCCTGCTGCGTCTTGAGATCCCGGACGATAATGCCGTTCCTGGTGTCCCGGGTGAGAAAGCTGACATTCGTAATCCATTCCGTCCGGTAGACAGACGTGAGCAGCCGGACGACCTTGCCCGCCAGATCCGCCGAAAAGCGGTATTTCAAGAGGATCTGGAACTCCTGTTCCGGAATGGAAATCCCGAGGATCTGCTCCATTTCCTTGCGACCCCGCCCGATGTCTCCAAGATCTTTGACCGTCAGGACACCCACCGAAAGGGCTGTCCGGTCAATGCCTCGAATCACTCCCTCCATGGCGGAAAAAGCGCGCTCGATCTGCAGCCGCTGCCGATCGGGCATATCCATATCCAGATCATAGATCGCAGGAAGGGAATTGACGGCCTCCATCCTCTTCAATTCCGTCGCAGCCTTGTCCTCCACGAAGAAATCGCGATCCGCCCGGATGTCTCTGGAGGCAATGGAGCCCAGCTTGTAGCTGGGCGGGATGAAATGAACCGTGGGAGTCAGGAGATAGGCAACGATGAGCGACAGAAGGATAGCGGTAGCCCACATCTGGAACTGCCGGTTCCTGGCGAAGGGAGGGAGGAACTGCACCTCACGGACGGCTTTCCGAAGGCTGGACGAAATGCGTTCAACGGTTCGGTCGATGGGATTCATGTTCCGTTATCATCCGCCCGTCTGCGGCTTCGGCCCAGATGGTTGTATGCCCGGATCACGTCTTGAACAAGGGGATGGCGGACGACGTCCAGTTCGCTGAAATAGACGAAGCAAATCCCGGAAATCCGTCCCAGGATCCGTTCCGCCTCGACGAGTCCTGAGGCTTTCTCTTCCGGCAGGTCGATCTGGGTGACATCCCCCGTGATGACCGCCTTCGATCCAAAGCCGAGCCGGGTCAGGAACATTTTCATCTGCTCGGAGGTCGTATTCTGGGCCTCGTCCAGGATCACAAAGGAATCATTCAAGGTACGGCCGCGCATGAACGCGAGCGGTGCCACCTCGATGATGCCCTTGGAAATCATGGCCGATGCCCGGTCGAAGTCCATCATGTCATGGAGGGCATCATACAGGGGGCGCAGATACGGGTTGACCTTCTCGGAGAGGTCTCCGGGAAGGAAGCCGAGTTTTTCGCCCGCTTCGACAGCCGGCCGGGCCAGGATGATTCGGTGAACCTTCTTTTCCAGAAGGCAGGAAACCGCCATGGCCATGGCCAGATAGGTCTTTCCCGTTCCCGCCGGTCCGATGCCGAAAACCATGTCATGCTTGCGGATTGCATCGATATATCCCTTCTGGGCGATGCTCTTGGGGGTGATGGGACGTTTCTTGGAGGGGATGAAAACCGTATCGAGGAAGATTCTTTCCAGGTTTGTCCGCGAGTCTTCCGATAGAATCCGGTGTGCGTAATCGATGTCGGACGAGTAGAGCGGATACCCCTTTTCTATCAAGCAATACAGCTGATTGAGAAGATTCTCGGCCAACTCCACATCGTCCGCATCGCCGGAAATGGACAGGACATTGCCACGGACCCCCACCCTGACCGCCCGGAGTTTTTCGAGAAGCTTGATGTGCCGGTCGTGTTCGCCCAGCAGCGTCCGAAGAGTGTTGTTATCCGGGAAAACGATTTTTCCCTCGGATATGGAATCGGATCTAGGCTTCAAACCGTCATTCGCATGAAGAGACAAAGGAATGGAACACACCCGAAAACGAGGGGAGAGGCTATCATGATCTTTTTCCCAATGCAAACGTTTTGCGGGGATGCCTCGATCTCGTGTATACTTGGCCCTCTCGGGAAATATGTTGCGGCAGGGTGCGGCTTTGGGGAACAGGCCTTCCCGGGAGGCATTCAACCGGAAACGGTCTTCTCCAATATATGAGGAAAAAGGGCCTGGATATCCCGAACCGGCACACAAAGGAGGCATTCTCCTTTTGCATGGATTGAAATTAAGAAAAACCGACATCTTGCGCATCCTCGAGGACAGCCTCCAGGCCCTCTCGGTGCCGCAATCCATCCAGGTTGTCCTCCGGTCCGAGTTCCGGGACAAAGACGTCTGGCTGGATCACATACGCATCGTGAAGGTCTTGGCCGATCTCGAACAAAACGCCGTTGAAGCCATGCCCCGGGGCGGAACGCTGACGGTATCCGGCGAGGAAAGCGCCGACAGGATCCTGATTACGATCCGCGATACGGGGACGGGGATCCCGGAGGAATCCATGGACGAGCTGTTCACGCCCTTTTTCTCGACCAAGCCGGTCGGCGAGGGGACGGGACTTGGACTCCCGTCGGCATACGGCACGGTCAAGGCCCATCGGGGTGAAATGAGCATCGAATCGAACGCCCGTCCGGAGGACGGTCCGACCGGCACCACGGTGAGAATCTCGCTGCCGAGAAGGTTGATTCAGCCCCCGTCGGGGAAGAACACGATGATCCTCGACGATGAATGACTCCCGCGGGGTCAGATGCGCTCGACGTGGACCTGCTTGTTTCTCCTGGTAAGATCCTGAACGAGTTCGCGAATATACACCATGCGCATCGGCTCGCCGCGGATCAGATCGGCAACCTGGTTGGGATTGATGGCGGAACCGACGATCAATTGGATGTCGTCGGCATCGAGAAGATAACGTGCCAGGCGGGTGGCCGCATCGTCGTCGTGGGGGAGATCTTCGCTGGTCCCGGCGTTCCGCATGAGTTCCACGGCCTGGCCAAGCGTCAGGATCCCCTCGGTCACGAGATCGACCCCCTGAAGGAGCGCCGTCGGGGGAGAGCCCTTTTTCCGGGCGGGTTTGTCATCCATCCGTTTCCAGGGGGGCACCCACTCCACCTCGAGCTTCCTGTCGAGAACGCGGGCGGCCATCTGGGCGGTGCTTCCCCCGCAGATGATCTTGTATCCTTCGGCGTCCATCAGCCTGGAAACGGCACTTGTGTCCAGATTCCGGTCGGCGGGGGGACCCGTGAGAACGGTCAGGGACACGGCCGGCCTGATTTTCATGGCGATAACCGTCGAATCGTCGCCGGGTTTGTCGTCGTAGAGCTTCATGCAGGTCCGCGACAGGGCAAGCATCAGCCTGTGCGTGTCCACGCCTGTCTGGACGAAGCGCTGCACAGCCAGTGCAATGTTCGGCCATCGCCACCCCAGTCGGTAAATCCCACCGAGGCCCGCGTGTTCGTAGCCGTCACTGATCATGACCAGATAGTCGCCGTCCCGGACGTCGAAGCGGGTTTCCCGGATCAGGCGGCCGCTCACCTCCCGCTTATCCGTCTGCAGTTCGAAGATCGCGTTGTCCCGGATCATGATCAGGGGAGGGGAGTCGAATTCCACGAGATGGGCGTGACGGCCTTCATTCACAATCAGGACGGCGAACGTGGCGTAGGCAAGTTTTCTCACGTTGCATTCCGGGAGGGTCTCAACAATCGTCTGCATGACCTCTTCCACGGATATCCCCGATTCGAAGAGACGGGCGGCGATCTCCGCCGTCAGTGTGGAGAGGATGCTTGCCTTCACGCCGCTGCCCAGACCGTCCGATAAGACGGCGACGAAAGAGTCCGGACCGGTCCGGATAATGACCGAGTCCCCGCAGAGTTCTTCCCCTGCCTTATTCAGGCTGCGCCATGAACACTCGACAACCTGCCTCACTCCCGATCATCTCCTTCCAGCAGCCTGGCCAGATGGGTCACGGTGGCCTTGGTCTCCGCCGTTGTCTCGCCCAGGAGATGGGCGATCTCATGAGCCACCCTCATCTGTTTCCCCAGGACCTCCCGGGTCCGCTCCAGGGTTTCCCGCCGGATGACGTGAAACTGTTCTCTTTCCTGCTCCCGTTCCGTGACGTCCCGGATGATGGCCACCATGAGAAGCTGCCCTTCGACGCGGAAGATGGACTGCTCGCCGACCAGGTCTTCCTTCAATCGCCTCGCCTTGCCGATGACAGGCTTTCCCGTATCGCGTACATGGATGAAATCGTCCAGGACCGTGATGAGGCCGGAGAGATGTGTGCCTTTCACCTCGGATATCGTTTTCCGGAACAGTGTCTCCGCCGAGGGAGACATGTCCTGGACCATAAGATCGTCGTCGACGATGAGGATTGCGTTGGGCGTGGCGTCCATGACCACCTGGCGGAGCGATTCGGAACGGCGCCTCATGTAGGGGATGCACATGGTCACTTCCGCCATGCCCCGCAGGACAGCCAGGGCCTTTTCCCGGCATGAGGAGTAGCCGCAGGCTCCGCAGTTCAGCTCGTCGTCGGGGGTGTACTTGTTGATGCGATGGAGGACCTTCTGAATGTCCTCCTCGCTGAATTCCGGAATGCGCTCCATCCTGTCCTGGTATCCCCTGCTGACATCCGGCCAGTCCTCCCTGGGGACGGGCAGTTCCGGCTGGCATCGGCTCTGGAATCGGATCACCTTTTCCCGGGCTGCGTAGATGCCGCCTTCCATGCCGGCCATGACCGGCCCGTTGACGCACCCTCCCTTGCATGCCAGGAGCTCCGCCATGGAGGCATGAAGCTGTCCGGAGCGGATGTCCTCGAGGACATCCCGGCATGCCCGGAGGCCCGAGGCGATGACCATGCGCTTGTCCAGGATGTCGGTGTTCATCCTGGCCGTGCCGATCAACCCGCCCTCGATGGGAAAGAGCCTCGCCGTTTCCGGGGCCGGATCGCCCTCCTGATCCCCGGCTTCCGGCCAGACGATGTCCGCTTCCCTCATCCAGTCCTGGAGACCCTGGAACGTCATGGCCGCCTGGACGACGCCGGCGACCGCCTCATCGTGGATTTCCATCTTTTTGGCGATGCAGGGGCCGATAAAAACGATGAACGCGTCGGGGCCGTATTTCCGGGCCAGGATCCGGCCGTGGGCGATCAGGGGCGATACGATGGGTGCCAGGTGGGTGATGAGGTCCGGGTAGTACTTTTCCACGAGATTCACGATGACCGGGCAGGAGGAGGTGATGACGGGCCAGCGGTCGATTGATTGTTCCATGTATTCGCGGTGGGCCTGGGCCACGATGTGGGCGCCAACGGCTGTTTCCTCGGCGGCGTGAAACCCGAGTGATTTCAATGCCTCCTCCACCTGTGCAAAGCTCCGGAGCGGGAAAAACGCGGGAATCGACGGGGCCACGGAGGCAACGACCCTCCTGCCTTCCCGGAGGGCCTGAACCACCTCATGCCTGGCGGAACGCACGCCTTTTGCCTTCTGGGGGCAGACACGGACGCAGGTGCCGCAAAGGATGCAGAGCTCCTGAACGACCTGGGCCTGTCCGTTCATGACCCGGATCGCCTTGACGTCGCAGTTCCGTACACAGCGGTAGCAATCATGGCACAGGGCGGTATTCGTAATGATGACCGGTTCGTTCATGATCGTCCCCTCAGGATCTCGTGGTCGCTGACAAGCGGAAGAATCTCACGGTAGAAAAAGGCATCCGCGTCTTCCGGCCGGATGCCGCTGAATTCGCGGTCGCCCACCGTCACGGAGACGCCCTTGGAGCAGGCATCCATGCAGAAGGCGCCAACGATGTCGACCAGTCCTTCGAGTTTTTCCTTTACGATGAGCCGCTGGATTCCCGAGGCCAGCTCATCGGACCCCCGGAGGCTGCAGGAGCTGCCGACGCAGATGGTGATGACGAGCATGGGCCTTATTCCTCTTCTTTGAGTTCGCCGTTCAGGGCAGGCAGCAGGTACCGGTTGATCAGGCCTGCGGCATCGTCGGGATCGACGGCGCTGATGATCCGACGGCCGATGGTGATATTCGGGCCGTCCTGGCACTGTCCTGTACAGAAACGGGCCTTTACGCGGCAGCGCTCCAGGAGTCCCCGTCTTTTCAACTCGGCCGCCAGGCCTTCCAGCAGTCTCCAGGATCCCTTGATGTAGCAGTTCGTGCCGATACAGACTCCGACGTCCAGCACCGTTGAAGCGGTTCGGGACACGTCATCGGCCGCGTCCCGCGGGCGCATGGAGCGGCGCCGGTACGTCGTGTGGAGGGCACGGTGGGACAGGTCGCTGTCCGGTTGTCCGAGCCAGTTCCTGTAGACGTCCTGAACGGACGGGTTGTCCTGGCTGGCCCGGATGGGGGCCTCCTGATCCAGCCGATACAGGACTTCCAGGCGGTACTCCGTATCGCTTTTCAGCTGGGGGGCCGGGTTTCCCGACCCGTTGATGCATCCGCCGGGGCAGGCCATGACCTCGATGAGGTCGTAGGGGGCGTCGCCGGCACGGATCCGGTCGATCATTCCCTGGGCGTTCTGTAGTCCGCTGACGACGGCCAGCCGCACGTCCGTCTCCCCCAGCCGGACCAGGGCTTCCTTGACCCCCTGCATGCCCCGGACCCCCTCGTAGTTGAAGCTTTCCATCCGCCGGCCGGTGATCTTTTCCGAGGCCAGGCGCAGAGCGGCCTCCGCCACGCCGCCACTGGCCCCGAAGATGATGCCGGCGCCGCTCACCTTCCCGAAGAATGAATCCACGGCCGCGGGCGGAATCGACAGGGGATCGATGTGCCTCTCCTCGAACATGGCGATGATGTCGCTTGTCGTGATCACGATGTCCACGTCAGGAACGCCGTCCGGACAGAACTCGGGACGGGCGGCCTCGTATTTCTTGGCGTTGCAGGGCATGATCGAGACGAAGCAGAGGAGTTCCGGCCTCAGGCGGAGTTCCCTGGCGAAGTACCGTTTCAGGACCGCGCCGAACATCTGCTGCGGCGACTTGCAGGAGGAAAGATTGGGAAGAATGTCCGGCGCCGTTTTCTCGCAGTAGTTCACCCAGGCGGGGCAGCACGACGTGATCTGCGGGAGCACGCCTCCCTCGGCGAGGCGGGAGAGGAATTCCGTGCCCTCCTCCATGATGGTCAGATCCGCAGCCCAGCAGGTGTCGAAGACGAAGTTGAATCCCAGTTTTTTCAGTCCCGCGCTCAGCACGGGCATGACCCCTTCCGGTGGAATTCCGTAATGCTGTCCGAAGGCGGCACGAACGGCCGGGGCGATCTGGGCGACCACGGTCAGCTCGGGGCTTTGCAGGGCCCGGTACAGCGAAGGAAGAACCGGCCTCAGCGTCAGGGCTCCCGTGGGGCAGATGGTCGCGCAGTGACCGCAGGCGACGCAGGTTGTGAGATCAAGCGGACGGTGATCGTTCGGGCCGATGGTGAGCACATTGTCTGTTTCGTAGAAACTCAGGGCCGAGACCCCCTCCATCTCGCGGCAGACCTTGAGGCAGAGGCCGCAAAGGATGCACTTGCCGGCGTCGCGCCGGATGATCGGGTGATTGTCGTCCACGGGCAGGGACGTTCCCGGTTGGGAGGCATCGTGCCGGACGCCGTAGCGGCTGGCGTAATCGCGCAGATCGCATCCATAGCGCTCGGTGCACCCGCAAAGGAGACATCGGGATGCCTCCGCCATGGCCGTGTCGGTGTCCCAGGTCCGCGTCGATTCCGCAAACGTTGCTTTTCTCTCCTCCGGAGTCAGGACGGCGACGTCGTTTCTACGGGCGGGCCTGACGCCCTTGAAGGCGTCCTTCGGGATGTCCCTCCAGTCGCCCTTTGTGCAGGTATAAGGCTCGACGGGAGTCCGGACCACTCCCTGACGAAGGTAGCGGTCAATGGATGCCGCCGCCGTTTTCCCTGCCGCAATGGCGGCGATGGCAATGTCGGGTCCCGTGACGCAGTCTCCGCCCGAGAAGATCCAGGGAATCTCCGTCTGCATCGTTGCCGGATCGACGCGGACGTTTCCCCACCGGTCGAGGAGCCGGTTGTCTTCCAGGCCGTCCCCGTCGACGGCCTGGCCGATGGCGGAGATGATCATCGTTGCCATGAGGGTGAATTCCGAGCCCGGAATGGGAACGGGCCTTCTTCGCCCGCTCTTGTCCGGCTCCCCCAGTTCCATCTTCGAGCAGGTCAGCCGGAGCAGCGGACCGTCGTTGCCGATGGACACGGGGGCCGTCAGATATTGGATGTCCACCCCTTCTTCCAGGGCCTCCTCGATCTCCGCTTCCTGGGCCGGCATCTCCCGGCGCGTTCTCCGGTAGGCAACGACCACATCCCTGACTCCAAGGCGGACGGCGCTGCGTGCCGCGTCCATGGCGGTGTTTCCACCGCCGAGCACGATCACCCGGTCTCCCGTGTCCGGCCTTTCGCCGCGGGCCAGGGCAGCGAGAAAATCCAGTCCGGAGACTACGCCGGGAAGGTCTTCCCCTTCCACCCCGATGGGGGTCGCCTTTTGCGCCCCGAGGCCGATGAAAATGGCGTCAAATCCATCCTTCTTCAGGGAGTCAAGGGTGAAATCCCGTCCCAGTTTTTTCCCGTAATGAATGTCGATCCCGAGATCCAGAATGGACCGGATCTCCGCATCGAGCTCATCCGCCGGCAGGCGGTAATAGGGAATTCCCCAGCGCAGCATCCCCCCTGGCGCTTCCTGCATTTCGAAGATCTCGACCCTGTGGCCGTCCCTTCGGAGAAACCAGGCCGCCGTTAGACCGGCAGGACCGGCACCGACGACGGCGATGCGAAATCCCGTATCGGGCGCACATTCCGGCCGGTAGGGGGTGAGCTGGCGCCGGTCCCAGTCCGCAACGAAGCGCTTGATGCCATTGATGTTCACGGCGCCGTCCACGGCGTTTCTCCGGCAGTCCGCTTCGCAGGGATGGGGGCAGACACGGCCGCACACGGCCGGCAGGGGGTTGCTTTCCTTGATGATTTCCAGAGCCTCCAGGAAATTGCCGGCATCCACGTGATAGATGTATTTCTGGATGTCGATGTGGGCGGGACAGCGCCGGACGCACGGTGCGGTGCAATCGCCGTAATGGTGACGGAGGATCGCCTGGAGATAGATTTTTCGATAACTCGTCAGGGCTTCCGAGTCCGTGATGACGTCCATGCCCTCTGCCGCCGCGGTGGCCGTTGCCGAGACGAACCGGATACCGCCTTTTTCATGGAGTTCGACGAAGGCCGCCTCCACATTGCTGGGTGGAGTGACGCGGGGGTCGTAACCGAGGGAGGGGATATCGATGCCGTTGGCACGGGCTACGTCGATGATGGTCTGTCCTTCTCTGGCCGAAGATTCTTTTCCGTCGATGCGCATGCTGATCATGGGAAACCTGCCTGTAACACTCTATTGATGGGTTGTCGTTTCTTTGCCGGATCCCGGCATTTTCTTTATGGGTGCGAAAGACAAGGAAGGGGCTTGCCCGAAAGAGCAAACCCCCCTTTGCCGTTGCGGCCCCCGCCGGATGAACCAGGGCCGGATGTCCGAAAAGCCCTGCGTTTTTTAGAACATGCGATTCAAGTCATTGAAATTGCGTACGAGCATAGGGAAATCGCAAAGACGTGTCAATGAAAATGTGGCGGATGGTGAGCCGGTACCCTGGCATCCGAATCGGGTGTCGACCCTGTTCCGCACGGGTTGCAGGAAGAGGGGGGGTCAGGACTCCGTTCCCTGGAGGGCCAGATGGGCGTAAACCTTGGCATTGCCCATCATGCTGGACAGAAGGGCATATTCGTTCGGCTGGTGGGCCATGTAGCGGCAGCGGCTCCAGACGGCCACGGGATACCCGGCGGCCCGGAAGAAGGCGGCGACGGTGCCTGCTCCCACTCCCCGGGGCTCTGCGGAGACGGCATACACCTCCCGGATGGCCTCCTTGAGGGCCGAGACGATCGGCGCTGATTGCGGGGTTGCTGGGGGGGACTGGATCCGCTGTACCGGCGAGACAGAGACGGAAACGCCGAACTCCTTCTCTATTTCGTCAGCCATAGAGCGGATGACCGTCTCGACTTCGCCCAGGTCGTATTGCGGGAGAACCCGGCAGTCCAGGTAGAAGACATCCTCGCCGGGAATCGTGTTGACGTTGGGGACGTTGGCATCCTTCCGTGTCGGCTCGAAGGTGCTCCCGGGAGGATTGAAGAGGGGATCGGCGGCTCCGAAACGCTCATGGAGTCCGTTCAGGCGAACGACCAGGTGGGACGCTGCCCGGAAGGCATTGACGCCCATGTCGGGCCTGCTGGCATGGCATTGTTTCCCGATGGTTTTAAAACACAGCCAGAGGATGCTCTTTTCGGCGATTTCGATCAGGGACCCGTCTTCGTTTCCCGAATCGGGAACCACCAGCATGTCGTCCCGCCGGAAAGGATTTTCAGGGCTCTGCAGGATGTAATCGAGACCTTTGTGGCTGGCCGTTTCCTCGTCCGCCACAAAGACCAGTCCGATGGACGCCTCCGGGGTGATCCCCTCGTCGAGAAACGCCTTGGCTGCGAAGACCGAGGCGACCAGGTCCTGCTGGTTGTCTTCCGTTCCCCTTCCGAAAACCTTGCCGTCGCGGACGCGGACCGTGTAGGGCTCTCCTTCCCAGAAGGAGAGCTCCCCCGGCGGAACGATATCCATGTGTGTCAGGATCCAGACCCGCCGGCCGGTCTTTCCCGGGATGAGGGTCACCAGGTTCGGGCGGACGCCGTCGGACACACGGTCGTCGGGGGCGTTGATCTCCCGGACCTCCGGGAAGCCGTATCCCTCGAGAAGCTCTTTCAGGCGTCGTGATTTTCTGTATTCGCCGTCCCCGCCGTTTTCCGGGGCCAGGGCGGGAATGGCCGTCAACTCGGTCTGGAGCCGGATCATGTCCGCTTCGTAGCGATCGATGCGTGCAGTTATGCGCTGGTAAAGGTCTTGCCGGAGCATGGTCATATGATTACGGTCCCTTGAATGATAAATGGAGCGCCGTTTCTACCACATGAACGGGTCGGAGGCAAAGAAAACGATGGAGGGAAAGGGCCCATACCCCGCTTTTTCTGAACGGGAGGCCTTTCCCGCCGGATTCGAACGGGGACATTCCGCTTATGGTGCCGTCGTCACGTCTCCGAACGGTTTCAGGCCGCCTTCGAATTCAAGGGAATTGCCCAGGACGAGGATTGAGGCCCGTCCGGGGTCCAGCCAGCGGTTCGCCGTCCTCTTGAGGTCGTCAAGGGTAACGCGGCGGATCCGTTCCCGGTAGGTCTCGAGATAATCGGCGGGAAGGCCGTCGAATTCGACGGAAAGCCGGCTCCTGACGATCTGCTCGGGCGACTGGAACGAAAAGAGGAAGCTGTTGAGCAGGGAATCCTGGGCCAGTTTCAGGTCCTTCTCCGTAAAGGTCCCGTTCCTGCTCTCCCCGATGATCGTTTCCAGAAGCGACAGGACGGTGAGGGAGGACTTCGTTCCGGTAAACGCATAGGCGCCGAAGAGCCCGTGGTCCATGCGGCTACGATAGAAGCTTCCCGTGCTGTAGGCAAGCCCGCGGTCGGTCCGGACTTCCTGGAAGATCCGGGAGAAGAAGCCGCCGCTTCCCAGGAGGAAATCGAGAACCTCGAAGGCGGGCGAGTCCGGAGCCCCCTTCGGCGGGGCCGGATGGCCGACGATGACGATGGACTGCGATGTCTCCTTGGGAATCAGCCGGATTCCGCGCCGTTGGGGAACGGGCGGGGGCGTTTCCGTCCCGGGGGCCTCCGGGGCGGTCCAGGTTCCGAAATGACGCTCCAGGGCGGCCTCGGCTTCTTCCCGGGTTATGTCGCCGCTTACGCCAATCCAGAGATTGCGCGGGGAGATGTACTTCCGGTGCCATTGGACCAGATCCTTCCGTCGGACGGCGTCGATGGACGCCAGGGAGCTCATACGGCCCCAGGGGCTGTTCCGGTAGAAAAAGCGGTTGAATTCACGGAAGGCCAGACGCTGGGGATCGTCGGCGATCCTCCGCAGGTCCTCCTTCTTCAGTTCCTTTGCAAGGCGCAGTCTGTCCTCCTCGAAGACGGGGCTGCGAAGAATGCCGGCGAAGATCGACAGCCCCTCCTCGATGTCTTTTTTCAGGACGGACAGGCTCGCCGTAACCGCCTGCGGGCCCGCAGCGACTCCGGCTTCAGCAGCCAGGAAGTCCAGGCGTTCATCCACCTCGCGTCCCGACAGGGAGCGGATGCCGCCGGTACGCATCACCGTGGCGGTCAGCTCCGCCAGCCCCTCCCTGCCGTCGGGGTCCTGCAGGGAACCGGCCTTCAGAAAGGCCTGGATATTCACGACCGGGACCTCGCGGTCCTGTAGAAAATAAACGACGATGCCGTTTTTCAGCAGGAAACGGTCGGCCCGTGGAACCTCGAATTTCAGCGACGGATAGGAGAGGCTCTCCGGGGAATCGAGGGATGCCGGCCCGGTCCGTCCGGGCTCCGCGCCCTTTGCCGCTGCGGGGAAACAGAGAAGAAGGATCGGCACAAACGCAAGCAAGACCGCCGGCAGACGCCTCATCGTTTTTTCTCCAGCACGGCTACGGTGCGATTATCCGGGATCAGGTACGTCCGGGCAACCCGCCGAACGTCCTCCGCGGTGATCCGGTCGATAACCTTCAGGTGTCTGTTGATATACCGCCAGTCGCCCGCGACGGCCTCGTAATAGGACAGTTTGCTCGCCATTCCCTCGTTGGACGCCAGTTCCCGGATCGAATCGGCCCGCATCCGGTTCTTCACTTTCTCCAGTTCCTTTTCCGGGACCAGCTCCTCCTGTAGCCTGGCGATCTCCGCATATACGGCTTTCTCCAGCGCTTCCGGGGAATGCGGTTCCCGGGGCGTTCCGAAGAACGCGAACAGGTTCGGATACCGGGAGCCCGGAAGGCTGCTCATGGCAGCGGCGCTTTCCGCAACCCCTTCTTCTTCGACCAGTCTCCGGTAGAACCGGGACGTCCGGCCCCGGGAAAGCAGTGCCTCGATGACGTCGAAGACATAGTCGTCGTAATGGGGAAGCGCCGGCTTGTGCCAGCCGATCATGAGCCGGGGACGGGCGTCGAAATGTACCCGGATCCTCCGTTCCCCCCCCTGGGGAGGTTCTTCCGTGAAGCGGTCGGAGGGAGTCTCCTGCCGGGGAATGTCTCCGAAGTACCGCTCGATCAGGCGGAACACCTCGTCCGGGCGGAAGCTCCCGACGACGGTGATGACGGTGTTGTTCGGGGCGTGGTGATGGAGCAGGAAGGCCTGCAGCACCGCCGGATCGAGAAAGGCGATGTCGGAAGGCCAGCCGATGATCGGTCTCCGATAGGGATGGGAGATGAAGGCGGCGGACATGAAGCGCTCGTAGAGGAGTCCGTCCGGGTCTGCATCGGTCCGCTGCCGGCGCTCCTCCTGCACCACGTCGCGCTCGGAGTAGAACTCACGGAACACCGGCCGGATCATGCGGTCCGATTCAATCCTGGCCCAGAGCTCGATGCGGTTCATGGGAAGGCTGACGTGATAGGTGGTCACGTCCTGTCCCGTGGAGGCGTTGAGGTTCACGGCGCCGTTCATGGTGTAGAGCCGGTCGATTTCATTCGACCGGAACGCCTTCCGATGGTTCGACTGCAGGTCTTGAAGACGCGCGGCCAAGGTCTTCAATTTATCCGCGTCGGCCCGATTCCCCCGGGCACGCTCCCGATCGAGCTCTCGTCCCGTCTGGAGGATCCGCTCCAGAAGCTCCGCATCTGCGGCCCGATCCAGGGGGCCGATGGACTCGGTGCCCTTGAAGAGCATGTGCTCCAGCAGGTGTGCGGCTCCTGTGCCGCTGTCGGGATCGTCGACTGCTCCGGCCTTGTAGCGTATATAGAGGGAAACGGTGGGACTCAGGGGGCGCTCCAGAAGAAGAACCGTAAGCCCGTTGGGCAGAACCCTGCGGATGACCCTGTCTTCCAGGTCCTGGCCGTGGGCGATGCTTCCGCAGAAAAGCAGGCCCGCAAGGACAAAAAGAAAAAGGTGTCTTTCAGGCGTTCTCTTCATCATGACCTTTGCCTTTCCTGGCCCGGAAAAAAGCGTGTATCTGCAGGATCGGGTACAGAAGCCCCACCAGGCTGATGAGGATGATAAAATTGGAGGAGAAGAAATAAATGATAAACAAGTGGGCGTTCCGGAGACGATAGGCTCCTACGAGGGTATCGATTCCAAAGGCGAGAAAGAATGCCGATCCCAGTGCGATGACCGCGTTTCTGATCCACCAGCGGGGTGTTCCCATGAATTCGCCTCTCTGCTCCTTCGCTCGTCCGGCTTTTCAGGAAGACGCCGTTTCCTTCAATGCCTGAAGGAGGCGGGGAAGGACCGCATAGAGGTCGCCGACGACACCAAGGTCGGCTGCGGCAAAAATCGGCGCCTGATCGTCGCGGTTGACGGCGCAGACGACCTTGGCGCCGCGGATCCCCGTCAGGTGCTGGACCTGGCCGGAGACGCCGATGCCGATGTAAACGTCCGGTTTGACCTGTATGCCCGAGAGGCCGATACAAAGGTCTTCCGGGAGCCAGTGCATTTCCTCCGACAGCGGCCTCGTGCAGGCCAGGGCCCCTCCCAGGGTATCGGCCAGCTCGCGCGCCAGGGCAAGGTCTTCCTGTTTTTCGAAACCGCGGCCCGCGCAGACGACGACCTTCGCCGCCGAGAGGTCCTGCCCCTGCCGCTCCCTGGGCTTCCGCTCCAGCACGGTGACCAGTGAAGCCGGCGGGGACACGATATGCCGGATCCGGGGCTCCCGGCCCGGATTTCCCGAACCCGCTCGGAACGTACCCGGAGGAACGGCCGCCAGGACGGGGAAGGCGAGAGGAGCAATCCGGTGAACCGCCGCCCCTCCGTAGAGGAGCCGCTCCATCTCCAGGGTTTTGGATTCCTTGTCCCAGCGGAGGGAGATGCATCCGCTGCAGAGTCCGGCGTCCAGACCGGCGGCGATCCGGGCTGCCAGGTCCTTGCCGCGGGCCGTGGCAGCGAAGAGCAGGAGATCCGGCCGTACCTGTCGTGCCTCCTTCAGAATGGCCGGGGCATAGGCCTCGAGGGGCTGATCTCCGGCCAGGGGCGGCAGCATCAGTACTTCGTCGGCGCCGCCCGCGCCAAGCTCATCCGGAGCGGGGCCGCCGGGCCAGGAAAAAGCGGCAATCTCCCCGCCCATTCCGGCCTCAACGATGGTCTGTGCCGCCTGGAGAAGCTCCAGGGTATGCCTTGCCTGTTCCGCGAAGATCCAGATCCCTGCCATGACAAGTCCCTTAACGGAGAATTCCTTTTTGCCGGAGCGCCCCGACGAAGCGGCTGATTTCCGGTCCATCAGCCCCGAAACGCTCACATTGACGATCAAGTCTCGATGCGGTCAGCGACACGGTGCGGAAATGCGCTTCCGGCAAAGCGGCCAGTTCATCCCTGCCGATCGTGACGACGGGCTTGCGGGAGGCCGAAAGCGTGTCTTTCACGCCGGGAATCCGGGGGACATTGATGTCCGGAAGGACCGTCACGACGGCTGGCAGCGGGGCGGAAACCCGTTCGATGCCCTCCTCCAGGCGCCGTTCGGCCGACAGGCGCCCCTCCTCCAGATCGATCCTCTGAACAAAGGAGATGCAGGGGATGCCCAGCCGCTCCGCCAGGAGGATTCCCACCTGCTGGTCGTAGCGGTCGCTCGATCCTTCTCCGCAGAGGATCAGATCGAAATTCCCGATGCGGCTCCGGATGACATCGGCCAGGATGACTGCCGTTTCGGAGGCGCCGATATCGCCGAATGAGGCATCGGCTACAAAGAGGGCCTGGTCGGCGCCCCGGGACAGGGCGTCCTTGATACCCTTGGTCGCCTCGGGGATGCCCACGGTCACGGCCGCGACGGAGCCCCCGGCTGCTTCCTTCAGGCGTGCCGCCTCTTCCAGGGCGTTGCGGTCGTAGTCGCTGATCTTGTAACTGACCGAAGAGAGGTCCAGTTCCCCGGCGGAGGTCCGCCGGATGTAAGCCTCGTCGACGACCCACTTGAAACAGGCAACCAGGACAGGCATCCTCATCCCCTCCGTCAGGCTGATTTCGATCCACCGTTTCCTAACGGAGCACGTTTCCGGAGATCACCATCCGCTGGGCCTCCGATGTACCCTCGTAGATCTCGGTGATCTTGGCGTCCCGCATGAGGCGTTCCACCTTGGCGCCCTTGCAGTACCCGTATCCTCCGTGGATCTGAACGGCCTTGATCGTGTGCTTCATGGCGGCCTCGGCGGCAAACAGCTTGGCCATGGAGGCCTCCTTGCTGAACGGCTGCTTCTGGTCTTTCAGCCAGGCCGCGGCGTATGTGAGGTAGCGGGCGGCGGACAGGTCCGTCGCCATGTCGGCAATCATCCAGGAAATGGCCTGATGGCGGGCGATGGGGGTTCCGAACTGGACGCGCTCCTTGGAATACCGGATGGACTCATCCAGGGCCGCCTGCAGGATTCCGACGGACTGGGCCGCGATCCCGACGCGCCCGTGGTCGAACCCCGTCATGGCCATGGCCATGCCGTTTCCCTCCTTGCCCAGCAGGTTTTCCTTCGGGACCCGGCAGTCCTTGAAGACCATCTCGGAGGTCTGGGAGGAGCGGAGACCCATCTTGTCGAAGTGTTCCCCCGCTTTCATCCCGGGGGTCTCCTTGGAGACGATGAAACAGCTCATGCCCTTGCGGCCCGCGGCCTTATCGGTCCAGGCGAAGACCAGGTAGGTATCGCCCGTGGGGCCGTTGGAGGTGAAGGTCTTCGTGCCGTTGATTACATAATCATTGCCGTCCGCCACGGCCGCGGTCGTGGCCGCCATAACGTCCGTTCCGGCCCCCGGCTCCGTCAGTACGAACGCGCCCAGGTGCTGCCCCCTGGCCATGGGGACGAGGAATTTCTTTTTCTGGTCTTCGCTGCCGAAGAGGTTGATCAGCATGCAGGCGATGCCGACGTGGATGGACACGGTGAACCCGGTGGACGAGCAGGACCGCGAAAGCTCCTCCACGGCCACCGCATGGGTCAGGTAGTCCGCGCCGGCTCCGCCGTAATCCTGGGGAATCGGAATCCCCATCCAGTCCCCTTCGGCAAGCTGCCGGAACAGCTCCACGGGATGCCGGCTGTTCTCGTCGATCTCGGCGGCGATGGGGTCCACGTACTTCTCGGCGAATTCCCTCATGTTCTTGCGAATGAGTTCCTGCTCTTCCGTAAGTCTGAAATCCATGATCGCCCTCCTTCGATGGGATTGTTCAGGACCGGATGCGGTTGTTCCGCGGGCTCCGGCAGGGACAACGCGCCGGATCGGGATTTGCCGTTTCGTCCTTGTCACCTAACAGGTGGCGGACTTTTTTTCAACCGGCAATGAAGACCTTGCGTTCCTGGAGCGGCGGGATAGAAGCGAATCAAGGCGGGCCTGGACGGGAAGCCGTTTTCGGGAAGCGAGGGAGAAAGGGGAGGGTATTCCCTCTATGAATATGGTAGAGAACGGCCCTGAAAAAAAGAAACCATCCCGTGGCGAGGAATGAAGCGATGTTCGAGATGACCGAGAAACTGGAAGCGTTTCAGCTGACGGTGCGGAGGATGGCGGAGGAGGTTCTTGCTCCACGCACCCTGGACCTGGACGAGAAGGGCGAGTTCCCGCGGGACCTGCTTCCTTCCCTGGTGTCCCTGGGAATCATCGGCGCCACGTCAGCGGCGGATGTCGGCGGTTCGGCGATGGGTTCCGTGGCGGGCCTGATCGCCGCCGAGGAGATCTCCCGTGTCTATCCCTCCCTCGCCTTCTTTCTGGAGGGAACGCAGGCTCCCGTTCATGCCCTGGAACACTTTGGCAACGACAAACAGCGCGTCCGTTACCTGACACCGGTCATCCGGGGCCGGAAGATCGTCTGCCTGGCGGCTACGGAGCCGACCGGCGGATCGGACGTGGCCAACCTCGGTACGGAGGCCGTGCGGGATGGGAATTCGTACCGGGTACGGGGCCGTAAGGTCTACATCACCAATGGTGGCATCGCGGATATCTGCCTGCTTCTCGTCCGGACGGGAAACCGTGCCAGCATGCTGGCCGTGGAAAAGAAAACAGCCGGCTTCAGGGTCGGACGGAGGGAGAGCCAGACGGGGTTCCGCTCCGTTCCGGTCAGCGAACTTCTTTTCGAGGACTGCCGGGTCCCCGTGGACAACCTGATCGGCCGGGAAGGCGACGGGCATGCCATTGCACTGTCCAGCTTCATCGTTTCCCGACCGATCATCGGGGCCATCGGGCTCGGCATTGCCGAGGGCGCATTCGAGATCGCTCTTCGTTTCGCCCGGGAGAGGGTCCTGTACGGAAGGCCGATCAGCCGGCTGCAGCACATTCAATTCATGCTGGCGGAAATGGAAACGGAGATCGAGAAGGCCCGCTGGATCGTGTACTATCCAGGGGCAGCGCTTGACCGGGGACTCCCGCCGCGACAGGTCGGCAAATGGGCAGCCCGGGCCAAAGCCGTGGGTGCCGAGACAGCCCTGTGGGTCACCCAGAAGGCCATGCAGATCCTGGGCGGGCAGGGAGTGAATCCCCAGTCCCACCTGCCCAGGCTTCTCAACGATGCCCTGGAGCTCTTCCCCGCCTCCGGAACGGTGGAGGTCATGAAAATCATTCAGGCCACGGAGATTCTCCGCCGGGCAAGATCCTGACCGTTCCGCTCTTGCCGTAGAGGATGACTGGACGTGCCGGCCGGAGTCGCCGGCGAAAGTCCATTGTGATGCAGCCCGAGAGCGGGCCATCTCCTTTCCGGCCCCGAGGTGTTTTCATACCCGAGGGACCGGGTGCCTTCCAGCCTGGCCTTTTCCGCTATCCATTCAAGGGAACGAGAGCCCGGCGCTTCAATTCCCGAAAGACCTGAAGCGTCAATTCCTTCTCTGCGCAGGGGAGCAGGCTGTTGTTTTGGAACAGCGGCTCTTCGACGATCGGATGGGGTGATGCGTTCACGGCCTCGTCCCAGAGGGCGGTCCCCGGAATCGGGGAATACTCCGCCAGGATGGGCCTTGCCCCGCAGGAGCGGACAAAGTCGATCCCTTCCTCGATTTCCCGAACGCCCTGTCCTGGCAGCCCGCACAACAGATAAATCCCGATCTCGCCGTTCCGGTAGCCGGCTTTCCGCAGGCATTCCATCGCCGCTTTCAGGTCGTCGGAGCCGGTCTTGCCTCCTGTTTGACGCTGCCGACGCTCATCCACTGTTTCAAAGCCGAAGCGCAGGGTCCTGAATCCCGACTGAAACAGGAGACGGCCCAGCTCGTCGTTCATTTCCCGGAGGTGAAGTCCATTGGGACAGTGGAACTGCAGATGGAGCCCGCGGCGGATGATTTCCCGGGCAAGCGGAAGGATCATTTCGTCCGGGTTCACCAGGAGAGCGTCGTCATAGAAGGAAAAATTCCTGATTCCATGCTGCGTATGCCAGTAGGCGATCTCATCGACTACGGCATGGGGATCGCGCCGCCGGAAGAAAGGCTCCATCCTGGAGGATGCGCAGTATGTGCATCGGAAAGGGCACCCCCGGGATGTCAGGATGGGAACCTGATCCAGGAAGGGAAGGAGATCGAAGGCGGGGTAGGGGAGATCGTCCAGCCGGTTTTTTCCCGTCGGCATGACATGCCTCTGGCCGAAAACATCCTCCAGTATGGAAGGAAGTGCATCGAGGCCGTCTCCCGGGATGACGACATCCGCACCGGAGTGCTGTTTTGCATGGTTTGTACAGAGGGTGGCATAGACCCCTCCCAGGATGACGGGGACCTTTTTCCATCTTGTCCGGATGTGTTCGATGGCTTCCGCCACACCCGGATACCAGTACGTCATGAAAGAGGTGACGAGCACGAGGTCCGGTTCGTCCATGCTGCTCAGCATGGAGTCGATCAGGGAAGGGGGACAACCGTAACGGCGATAGCGCTTCCGGATTTCGCTGACGCCCCGTGGCTTGGGTATTGCCTCCTTGTGGTAGGCACCCCTGCCGTCCCCCTTTCGCTTTGGAATCGGCAAACCCGAGCCGACATATAACCTATCGGATGATATTAAACAGTCCAAATACTTTACATCATAATTTAATATCCTAAGAAAAGACGCAATATAGAGGAGTCCCATCGGTTTTGCCCAGTGGTCGTGAGCTGCAAAATCGTGGATCCAGGGATTGACAAGAAGGATCTTCTTCATAGTTGAGGAGTCACGAAAAATCGATTTCAGGAAATCTCCCGCTTCGGTTATCTATCCATATCATACGGCAGGGAAAAAGGACAACGAACAAAAGCAGCCGGTGCGAAGAAGAAGCGAGGCGTATTGGATAGTCCAATATAGCGTAATAATAGAAATATATACAATATAGAAGGAAATCAGCAATGAAAATTGGACTGTTCAATATTTTTTCTTGACATGCGAGGAAGCTTTTTGTATTTTTCATTCGAACACACTATATGTCAATCATATAGACTGTTCATTTCATGAATGGGGACGGAACTTGGACAAACAGATTTCAGCCTCCTGGATCAGCAGCCTGGACATCCTGCGGAAGACCGGTATCTCTCGGGCCACCCTGAACAACTACATTCAGATGGGCCTGATTCCGAGGCCACGAATCGCAAAGCCGGAAGGAGAACGTGTCAAAGCAAGACGGGTCGGCTACTTTCCGCTTTCCGTGCTGGAACGGATTGAAGCGGTGCAGCGAATGAAGAGGGAGGGGAGAAGCATGCAAACCATTCTCGATGAACTTGGCGTCCGTTTTCCCGTTGCGAAGGAAGTCCCTGAATCGAAGATAGGAGACGATGCGCAAATTCCCGGGACGCCGGAAACGGATCCTGGAACCGGGCGTGATGAAACCGAAACGGATAGCGGCAAGGATCATCTCCGGAAGGGAGGAGGGGATCGTACCTTACACACAGGCCGGCAGAGAGGTTTGTCTCTGCAGGTAACGATCGATGATATTCCATGTCCTGCCTACCTTTTGAACAACAATTTCGAAGTCGACTGGATCAATCCCCTGGCGGAGGAGAAAATCTTTCGCAGGACCGTCCGTACGGTTCGCGAAGCGGAGAACCGGAATGTGTTTCGTTTGCTCCTGCGAGGAGGGGCATCGAGCCGAACCCTGGGGAATATGGATCTCGATCTGTGCGCCCTTCACATGTCGTTTGTAAAGGCCAGGCATGAAAAGGCATTTCTTACAAAGATGTATGGCGACATGACCACAGAAGAGAGGGAATATCTGGAAAAGCTTTATGGGTGTTCGGAAGCGGCTCCCCATGACCCCATGAAAGACATTTTTCTCGAGACGTCAAATCTGAACGGCAAGGCTCAACCCTATCACGTATATTACGCTATATTTCGTGAGGGAATTCTCTTTGTGTACGGGAATGTGGAAAAGATCCTTAAAGGGGTGGCCGAGCTTCTGTCCAGCCGCGATCAAGTCGTTCGGGAGCTCATGAAGCAGCGCATGCCCACCCTGACATCATTCTGCGTCCTCGTCGCCGACCTTCAGGATTCCAGCAGGATCTGCGCAGAACTGGCACCGGAGGATTATTTCGAGCTCATCAATGAGATCTGGAAGACCATGGAAAGCTCCTTCCGGAGCTACTACGGAACATATGGAAAGCATGTCGGCGACGGGATGGTTTATTATTTTCTCCGGGATCGGGATTCCAACTACCTGATGAACGCAATCGCCTGCTCGGTGGAACTGAAGGAAAAGATGGCGCGCCTCAGCCATGAATGGAAGCTTCGAAAGGGATGGTTCAACGATCTGTATCTAAACATTGGAATCAACGAAGGTCAGGAGTTCTTCGGCACGATCCCCACGGCCCCGAATGTCGAGTTCACCGCTCTGGGGGATTCGGTCAACTACGCATCCCGCCTGTCGGACTTTGCGCGCCGCGGTTCCATCTGGACAACGAAGAATCTGTTGAGCAAGCTGAACGAAGAAGAACGGAAGAGAATCCGGTTCGGGGTGCCAAGCCATCAGGAAGGCCGGGAGGTCACGATTGAAAACCTGTATTCAAGGGTCATGGACATGATCAGTCCGGAAAGCCCCAGATATCGAAAATTCCTCGATATCGCGGCACTTCCCATCACTCAGGTCCTTTCTGTGGCACCGGAAAAGAAGGATTGACTGTTTTTCCCGCATGCCTGACGAGCTTAGAGGGGTCCCGACAAGGGGCCCCTTGTCCTTTCCGGATGCCGGAAACACAAAGCGCTTGAAGGTCGCCCCGATTGCTGCTAACATGCGCCGCGATTGAGACGGGGTGTTGCAGATGCGGGCCGTCATCCAGCGTGTCTCCGAGGCCGGGGTAACGGTCGGAGAGAAGAGCCTTTCCGCAATTGGTGCCGGGCTCCTGGTCTTCCTGGGTGTACAGCAGGGGGACGGGGAAACGGACGCCGATTATCTCCTGGAAAAGATCATCAATCTGCGGATCTTCGAGGATCCGGACGGCAAAATGAACCTTTCCCTGGTCGATACGGGAGGTTCCATGCTCGTCATCTCGCAGTTCACCCTGCTGGCGGATTGCCGCAAAGGACGAAGACCCTCTTTTGCACACGCGGAGGAACCGGCACGAGCCAGGGACCTCTATGAATACTTCGTCCGAAAATCGCAGGACAGGCTCGACGGCCGCGTCGGGCAAGGCGAGTTTCAGGCCATGATGAAGGTTCGGCTCGTCAATGACGGTCCCGTCACGATATGGATCGACAGCAGGAGAGAAACCTGAATCAAGATGGAAAACGTGAAGGAAAACATCCCCCTCTGTGATATTCGGATCGACCGGGACGGAGTCTGGTACTTCCGGGGCGCCGTCATGTTCCGCAAGGAAATCGTCAATTATTTCTATGAGCACCTCCGTCTCGACGAAGAGGGGAGGTACTGGATTGATCTGGGGCACGACTGCTGCGTCGTCGACGTGGAAGATACCCCGTTCATTGTCCGGGCCATCTACCGGTCCCGGAAAGACAACGGGGACGGCGAACGGATCGATCTGCTCCTGTGCGATGACACACTTGAACACCTCGATCCGGCCAGCCTGTCTATGACAGAGGAGAATGTACCCTACTGCTCGGTCAGGGGAGGCCGTTTTCCCGCACGCTTTTCAAGGCCTGCCTATTACCAGCTGGCCGAGCACATTGAATACGATGCCCGGAGGGATGCATTCTATCTTTCCCTGAACGGGCAGGTCTATGACCTTCTCTAGCGGAAATTCCCGGAGATATAAAATCCTGAATGAACATGGGAGGAAAAGTCATGTTGGGTGACCAGGTAAGAGAGGCCCTGACGTTCGATGATCTGCTTCTGGTGCCGGCGGAATCGGCGGTGATGCCGAAAGACGTCGATACCACGACGCTTTTGACCCGCGAGATAAAGCTCAACATCCCCATTGTGAGCGCGGCGATGGACACGGTGACCGAATCCGCCACGGCCATCTGCATGGCCCAGGAAGGAGGGATCGGGATCATTCATCGGAACATGTCCATCCAGAGACAGGCCCTGGAAGTGGACAAGGTGAAGAAGTCCGAAAGCGGGATGATCGTCGATCCCATCACCATCGAGCCGGAGCGGAAGGTTTCCGATGCGCTCGAACTGATGCACCGCTACAAAATCTCAGGCGTTCCGGTGACCAAAAACAAGAAACTGGTGGGAATCCTGACGAACCGCGACCTGCGGTTCGAAACGAGACTGGATCAGCCCGTCGCAAACGTGATGACCAGGGAGAACCTCGTTACGGTTTCTTCCACCATCGGACTGGAGGAATCGAAGGAGCTTCTGCACAGGCATCGGATCGAGAAGCTGCTGGTCGTGGACGACCATTACAACCTGAAAGGGTTGATAACAATCAAAGACATTGAAAAAATAAGAAAATATCCAAACGCGTCGAAGGATTCCCTGGGAAGGCTCCGCGTGGGAGCCGCCGTGGGAACGCTCGACCGGGAGGCAAGGGTGGAGGCCCTTCTGGCAGCGGGAGCGGACGTGATCGTTATCGACACGTCCCATGGGCATTCCCTGGGGGTCATCGATGCGGTGCGCGATACGAGACGAAGCTTCCCGGATTGCAGTCTGATCGCGGGCAACATCGCCACGGGGGAGGGCGCCGAGGCTCTCATCGAGGCGGGAGTGGATGCAGTGAAGGTCGGGGTGGGACCGGGATCGATCTGTACGACCCGCATCGTCGCCGGCGTCGGGGTTCCCCAGATGAGCGCCATCCGCGACACGTTCAAGGTGGCGTCAAAACATGGCATTCCGGTTATCGCCGACGGGGGCATCAAGTTTTCCGGAGACATCGTCAAGGCCCTGGCGGCGGGGGCACACTCCGTCATGGTCGGGGGACTCTTTGCAGGGACGGCCGAAAGCCCCGGGGAAACGGTTCTTTTCCAGGGGCGAAGCTACAAGGTCTATCGCGGGATGGGATCCCTGGAGGCCATGAAGGAAGGCAGCCGGGACCGTTACTTCCAGGACGAGATGGAGAGTCCGCTCAAGCTCGTTCCCGAGGGGATCGAAGGGCGGGTTCCCTTCCGGGGGTTCCTGTCCGACAGCATCTACCAGATGGTCGGCGGGATACGATCGGGGATGGGCTATGTGGGCTGCCGCACGGTTTGTGAAATGCACGAAAAAGCGAAGTTTGTCCGCATCACATCCGCGGGGCTCCGGGAGAGCCACGTCCACGATGTGATCATCACGAAGGAAGCTCCCAACTACTGGCTGGACTAAGCACCGGTCCGGACGACATTGTCGCCCGCCATCGAGAATCCTATGCCCTCCGATTTCGTCCATCTTCATGTTCATACCCAGTACAGCCTGCTGGACGGCGCCATCCGCCTGGGCGATCTCTTCCAGAAGGCGAAAGAGTACGGGATGCAGGCCCTGGCCATCACGGACCACGGCAACCTTTTCGGTGCCATCGATTTCTACCAGCGGGCCTTGAAAGCAGGCATCAAGCCCATCATCGGCTGCGAGCTCTACGTCGCCCCGGGAAGCCGCTTCGAAAGGCAGTCCCAGGGCATCGGGGAAACCGCCCGCCATCTCGTCGTCCTGGCCGAGAACATGACCGGGTACAAGAACCTGATGAAACTCGTCACGGCGGGATGGACGGAGGGTTTTTACTATCGTCCCCGCGTGGACAGAGACCTGCTCCGGGCACACCACGAAGGACTCATCGCCTCCAGCGCCTGCCTGCACGGGGAGGTTGCGGACCGCCTCCTGAAAGAGGGCCGGGAAAGCGCCATCCGGGCCGCTGACGAGCTGAGGGACATCTTCGGGGATGGGAATTTCTACCTCGAGCTCATGGAGAACGGCCTGGAAGAACAGAAGGAGGCCAACGCCGGCCTGATCGAAATCAGCCGCAAACGGTCCATTCCCCTGGTGGCGACGAACGACTGCCACTACCTGCAGCGCTCGGACGCCGAGGCCCATGAAGTCCTGCTGTGCATCCAGACGGGAAAAAACATGGAAACGACGGACCGGATGCGGTTCGAGACGGATCAGCTCTATTTCCGTTCCCCCGAGGAGATGATCCGGCTGTTCGGGAACCACCCGGAGGCAATTGAAAACACGCTCCGAATCGCCGAACGCTGCCAGCTTTCCTTCACCTTCGGTGAGTTCCTTCTCCCACAGTTCGAGAGTGACTCTGGAGAATCCCTGGATGAACTCCTGGTCCGGGAGGCGGAAAAAGGGCTGGCGGAGAAGCTGCCGGCCCTGCTCCGCGGCAGGGACCCGGAACTTCGGTCGGTGTACCTGAAGCGGCTCCGGGAAGAGCTGGAAATGATCCGCAACATGGGTTTTTCCGGCTATTTCCTTATCGTCGCGGATTTTGTGCGGTACGCCAAAAAGAGGAAAATCCCCGTCGGACCCGGCCGGGGATCCGCCGCGGGAAGCCTGGTGGCCTTCGCTATCGACATTACTTCCATCGATCCGATCCGTTATGGCCTCTTCTTCGAGCGGTTTCTAAATCCGAACCGCAAGAGCATGCCCGATATCGACATCGATTTTTGCCAGGAGGGGCGGGACGAAATCATCCGGTACGTGACGGACAAATACGGCCATGACAGGGTGGCCCAGATCATCACCTTCGGGCAGATGAAGGCCAAGGCGGTCATCCGCGACGTCGGGCGGGCTCTCAGCATTCCCTACGGCGAAGTGGATGCGATCGCGAAGCTGGTTCCCAGTGTTCTGAACATTACCCTCGATCAGGCCATTCATGATGAGGCGCGCCTTCAGGAGGAGGCCAAAAAAAATGACAAAGTCCGGAAACTCCTCCATCTTTCCCGGTCGCTGGAGGGACTGAACCGCCACGCCTCCACCCATGCGGCCGGCGTGGTCATCTCCGACGTACCGCTGGTGGAACGGGTGCCCCTCTATCGGAGCCCCAAGGGCGACGATTCGGTGGTGACGCAGTACGCCATGAAGGACCTTCAGGACATCGGGCTGACCAAGTTCGACTTCCTGGGTCTCAAGACACTGACGGTCATTCAGAACAGTCTCCAGTTCATTGAAGAGGGAAGGGGCGTTCACCTGAACATCGAGGATCTGCCTCTCGACGATCCAAAGACCTATGAACTCCTGGGTCGGGGAGACACCGACGGTGTTTTCCAGCTGGAGAGCTCCGGCATGAAGGACCTCCTGGTCAACCTTCGGCCCGACTGCATCGAGGATGTCATCGCTCTGATCGCCCTGTATCGTCCCGGGCCGATGAGCCAGATCCCCGATTTCATCGCCCGCAAGCAGGGACGGACGAAAATCACCTACGAAGTTCCGCAGTTGAAGGATGTTCTGCAGGAAACATACGGCGTTATCGTCTATCAGGAACAGGTCATGCAGATTGCCGGATCCATCGGCGGCTATTCCATGGCCGATGCGGACAACCTGCGCCGGTTGATGAGCAAGAAGAAGCCTGAGGAAATGGAGAAGGAGAAGCCCAAGTTCCTGGAAGGGGCGAAACGGAACGACATTCCGCAGCAGAAGGCACAGAAGATCTGGGATCAGATGGAGACCTTCGCCGAGTACGGCTTCAATAAATCGCACAGCGCCGCCTATGCGATCATCACCTACCAGACGGCGTACCTGAAGGCCCATTATCCTGCTGAATTCATGGCGGCCCTGCTCACCTCGGAAAAAGACAACCGGGACAAGATCATTCGGTACATCCACGGTTGCCGGTCCCTGGGGATCGCTGTTCTGCCTCCGGACATCAACTCGTCACTCCGTGATTTCAGTGTTTCCGAAGATGGAAACATTCGCTTCGGTCTGGCGGCGGTCAAAAACGTTGGGGTCGGAGCCGTGGAAGCCATTCTCGATGCCCGGCGTGAAAAGGGGAAGTTTCTGTCATTCAAGGATTTTTGCCGTCGTGCCGATCTTCGGAAGATCAACAAGCGGGTCGTGGAAAGCCTGGTCAAGTGCGGCGCCTTCGACTCCGTTTATCCGAATCGCCGCCGGTTGATGGAGTCTTTTGAACACGACCTGGAACTGGCAAGCCGGGAATCCCAGCACAGGGCAGCCGGCCAGGCCGGTTTGTTCGACGCGCTGGAGGAAAACGACAGCAGCGACGACTTAAACGGTAACTTTAATAATGTAGATAATATTCCTCGTAATCACAAGGTAATGCTCTCCTATGAAAAGGAGCTGATCGGCTTCTACATCACCAGTCACCCCCTGGCTTTTGTCGAAGAGAAGCTCAAACGGGTCGCCACGGCGGACATCGAGACACTCAGGCAGATGCAGGACAAGGAAACCGTTTCCTTTGGCGGGATTGTCAGCGCCATCAAGGAGCTCAAGACGAAGCGCAAAGACACCATGGCATATGTAACCTTTGAAGATATGAAGGGATCTGTCGAGGTTATCGTCTTTGGGGACACCTATCGCCAATGCGAGGCATTGCTGAAGGGGGCGGATCCTCTCCTCGTGACGGGGACACTGGACGCCGACGAGGAAAATGTGCGTGTCAAGGCGACGGAGATCACCAATCTGGCGGACATAGCGGAGCATCCTTTTTCGTCCGTCCATTTCACAGTCGATTCGTCCCGCTTCCGGCCGGATGACCTGGTCGCCCTGAAGACGCTGGTTCTGAAATATCCCGGTAAATACGACGGATTCCTTCATATTCAAGTGAATGGCTGCGAGACGGTGATCTATCTGGGACAAGACGTCCGCCTTCACATCTCGGATGAATTAAAGGACGAGGCGGATCAGTTCCTGGGGAAAGGAACCACCCGTTTTCAATAATGGAATACCGGGAGCGAACGTATCGGCGGAGGACCTCAACCCCGGGTCTGGTGTCCTTTTCAATTCAGGTCGGCCAGACGGACCTGATGATCAGCGCTTCCTGTGACCTGACCGAACCCGCACTCCAGGCTGTCCATCATTATCGTCGCCAGATCGAGTCGTACATCGAGTCCTGTCCTGATTTCCTGAAATCACTGATTCCATTGATGAAAGACAATATGGCCCCGCCGATTGTCCGCGATATGCTCGATGCCGCGGATCGGGCCGGCGTCGGGCCCATGGCGGCGGTTGCCGGCGCCATGGCGGAGCGAGTGGGCCGAGACCTCCTGACGTTATCCGGCAACATCATGGTCGAAAACGGAGGAGACATCTTTATCGGGATGGATCGGGAAGTCCGGGTTGGTCTTTTTGCCGGGACATCTCCTCTAAGCGACCGGATTGCATTGAGAATCCGTCCCGAACAGACCCCGCTGGGCATCTGCACATCCTCAGGCACCGTCGGACCGAGCCTGAGCCTCGGCCGTGCGGATGCCGTGACCGTCATTTCCAAATCGGCGGCCTTGGCCGATGCCGCAGCGAGTTCCATTGGAAACCTGGTTCAGAATGCCACGACAATCGGAAATGGAATCGAAAGGGCAAAAGAAATAGCCGGCGTTCTGGGAGTCGTCATCATCGTCGGCGACAGGATGGGTGCCTGGGGTGAAGTGGAACTGACGTGAGAAAAAAAGCAAGACACAACAGAGAAGAAACGACGACAAGAAATACTTTTCATCGCAAAGCAATTCGAGAAGACAATTCACATCTGTCAGGGAACATCAAAACGATAGCCTAGAAAAAATAACCCCGGTCCTGACCGCAAACAAAAAAACCGACGGCATGGTTTACATAACATATCTTATCGGACAATATAGGTGGTGGCGAGGGGATTTTTCGTTGTTGGGTCGGAGGAAATGTTACGGCCGGTCGGTTTTGTCGCTCCAGAAGGTGTCCCAGAATGGATAGGAACTCCCCTGGACGTAGGCGGTCCGGATGAGGACGGAATCGGGCCGGAAAAAGAAAGCCGCCGTGTCGTAGCGGATCAGGTCGCCGTGGCCGCTGAGATTGACGCTGGTGGGAAGGATGTCGCTCATTGGGATGCCCACGGTCATCTGGCCGCCGCGGTAGTGCATCCGTTCATAGACGAGGAGGGTTTCCGTCCCGAGTTTATGGATCTCCGTTGGAGCGCCGTAGACGGCAAGGACATCCCCGAGGCTGCTTTTCCCGGGCTGAAAACGGTTTCCCGGGTCGGTCACGTCATTTCCCTCCCGGGCGTGCATGATCCGGAAGGAAGCGCAACCCGTCATGAAGACGATGCCGGCAAGGATGAAAAGAATAAGCGCTGATCTAAAACGGGAAGCCGTAAGAGGCCTCTCCGGCATGGAACGATGCGCCATGGTGGGTCACCACATCCTGGGAATTGAGGAAGAACACCACCTGGTCCTGGCGGGTGTCCATGTTGACAAAGGTGATGATGGCCAGCCAGAGCCCCGTTGTCTTGGACAGTTTACTTGAATAAATATAGGCATTTCCGTTGGACAGTCGAACGATCTGAGACGGCGGCCCGAAGAGGCGGATCACCTCTGCGCCTGTCGTAACCCCCGGCGTGACACGAGACAGCGATGCCGGTTCAATGGGGCGAAAATCCCGGGTACGCCCCACGGCTGCGCAGCCCGCAGCAAAGAGGATCATCAGGATCAATCCCGTGAAGAGGAATCGTCTGGCCATATCCCTTCCCCCTATATCCCTTCCTCGGCCAGCTTTTTCAAAAGCTGGGTCTGCCGGTCCGTCAGGTTTTTCGGAACCTGGACGCTGATCTTGACAAACTGATCCCCCTTCCCCGAGCCCTTCATAGTGGGTACGCCGTAGCCTTTCATGCGGATCTTCGTGTTGTTCTGCGTTCCCGGGGGGATTTTGATCCGTTTGGTTGTACCGTCCAGGGTGGGCACTTCGACGGTGGACCCGAGGGCGGCCTGGCTGAACGTCACAGATTTTTCGAAGTAGATGTCGTTCCCGTCCCGGGCAAAGATCGGGTGGGGCAAAAGGGATATGTGGAGGTAGAGGTCGCCCGGGGGCCCTCCGAAGGCACCGGGATAGCCCTTCCCGCCAAGGCGCAGCTTCTTGCCGGCGGCGATGCCGGCGGGGATGCGGATGTTGATTTCCTCAACCTTCCCTTCCTGGGGAACGGCGATTTTCTTCTCCGCGCCGAAAACCGATTCTTCCAGGGTGATGGCCAGGTTGTATTCCAGGTCCTGGCCATGCTGGGGGATGTTTGTATACTGCTGCCCTCCGCCGAAGAGATCGGAAAACGGATCCGCTTCCGCGCCGCCATACCCCCCTGCCCTTCTTGTGGTGGTCCGGTAGGTTCTCGCGCCTCCCCGGGAGAATCCGCCAAAGCCGAAACCGCGGAGGATTTCGTCCAGATCGACCCCCCTGAAAATATCCTCCTGGGAATAGCGCTGGCGGAACTGATCGGATCCGAACTGGTCGTACTGCTGTTTCTTTTCCGGGTCGCTCAGGACCGCGTAGGCCTCGCTGATCTTCTTGAACTTTTCTTCCGCGGCCTTGTTGTCAGGATTCCGGTCCGGGTGATACTTCAGGGCCAGCTTCCGGTAAGCCTTCTTGATTTCTTCCGACGAGGCCGATTTTTCGACTCCGAGGGTCTTGTAATAATCTTCCGCCATGGTCCGTCTCTACTCGCTCTCTTTCCGCTCGAAAAGGATGTCCTCAGGCGCCGGGAATTCCGTTATGGGTCAGATCGTTTCCAGTTACGGATCCCGCGACGTTCCGACTGCAAGAACAGTAGCAATCGCATGGAATTTGTCAAGAACGACCTGGGAAAGGTGTTGTCCCTATGGCCACCCTTCTCCTTAGCTGGAACGTGCAAAAGTGCCGGAACTCCGTTCTAAGCGTCCCGGCCCAGGTGAAACGCCTTGATGTTGGCTTCCAGGGTCTTTGGCGGGAAGGAATCGCGGATCCCCTTTTCCCATTGCTTCTCTTCAATCTTGAGATATTTCGACAGCACACCGAGTAGAACCGTATTGACGGTCCGGTGGTTTCCGGCCCGATTGGCCAGTTCCGGGGCGTTGACCACAAGAACCGAGGGAAATCGCTCCCGGACGATGGAAACAACAGTGTCCGGATAGGCCGCCGCCCCCAGGTTGACGGACGGCGGGTTCATCTGTTCGTCGTTGATGATGACGATGCCGCCCGGTTCCAGGTAATCCAGGTAGCGAAGCGTTTCCAGCTTCTCGAAAGCCAGCAGGATCTCCACATTTCCCTTTTTTGCCAGAGGGGAATGGACCTTTTGCCCATAACGGACGTGGCTGGTGACGCATCCACCCCGCTGGGCCATTCCGTGAACCTCGCTCTTTTTCACGTCCAGGCCCGATTCCATCATCACCTGGCATAGAATGTCACTTGCCCGGAGGACGCCCTGTCCGCCCACCCCGGCCATCAGTATGCTTTTTACGTTGCTTTTCATCCGTCAGTCCTCCTCGACAATGGCCCCGACCTTGCACAGCTGCTGGCAGACCGTGCAGCCGTTGCAGAGGGTTCCATCGATTACGGCCATTCCATCCTGCTTCTTGGCGTTCTTCTTTACCTGCTCCGGCGGCATTCCCTCGAAGGGCCGCCACGCGATGGGCGGGCAGCCAAGGCCGATGCAGTTTCGGCAGCCGATGCATTTGTCCGGATCAACACGAAGGGGCTTGCGGGCGGCCTGTGTCTCCCGTTTGAACAGGACGCAGGCCCGCTGGGAGATGACGACCGAGGGGCCCGGCCGGTCGAGCTCCTCCTTGAGGACAGCTCTTGTCGCTTTCAGATCATAGGGATCAACAACCCTGACGGAATCGATGCCAAGCGCGGTGATCAGCTCCTTGAGATCCACGGGCTTCGTCTTCTCTCCCTGCAGGGTATAACCGGTCCCCGGGTGCTCCTGCATGCCCGTCATGGCGGTTGTTCGGTTGTCGCAGATGACGATCACGGCGTCGCCCTTGTTATAGGCCAGGTTGAGCAGAGGCGTGATGCCGCTGTGAAGGAACGTGGAATCGCCGATGACTCCGACGATCTTTCCCCTTCCCTTTTCTCCCAGGGCCTTGCTCATCCCGTGGGCCATACCGATGCTGGCTCCCATGCAGATGCAGGAATGCAGTCCCTCGAGAGGTTTCATGAACGACAGGGTATAACAGCCGATGTCACCGGTGACGAAGGTCTTCAGGCGGTTCAGAACGTGAAAAAGACCGCGGTGTGGACAGCCCGGACAGAGATTGGGCGGCCGCGGAGGAATCTCAACCGGGCAGGATAGGGATTCCGGTCTTGTCCCGGAGATGGCCGACTCTACGATTCCCGGATCGAACTCCCCGGTGTAGGAGAAGATTTCCTTTCCGATCACGGGGATGCCGAGGGCTTTGATCTGTTCTTCGAAGAACGGATCCATCTCCTCGAGTACATAGAGTTTCTTTACCTTTCGGGCGAATTCACGGATCAGATTCACCGGGAGCGGGTATACCATCCCCAGTTTCAGGTAGGAATAATTCCGAAAGGCGGCTTTTGCATAGTGGTAGCACATGCCCGCCGTGATGATCCCCACTTCGGGATCGTTGATTTCCATTCGGTTCTCCGGGAACGTCTCGGCAAATTCCCGAAGGGCGTTCATTCTTTTCTCCACTTCCACGCGCCGGACCCGGGCGTTGAAGGGGACCATGACATACTTGGCGGCATTGAAGCGAATGGCTGTGCGGTCTTCCACCGGGACGGGATCTTCGGGTGTTACGACTCCCTTGGAATGGGAGAGTCTCGTCACGGACCGCAGGAAGACCGGCGTATCGAATCGTTCGCTCAACTCAAAGGCGATCTTGACGTATTGCCGCGCCTCCTCCGAGTCGGCCGGCTCGAGCATCGGGATCTTGGCGAATTTCGCGTAATTCCGGTTGTCCTGCTCGTTCTGCGAACTGTGCAGTGATGGGTCGTCGGCGGAGACGATCACCAGGGCACCGTTTGTTCCTGTATAACTGACGGTAAAGAGAGGATCGGCGGCAACATTCACACCGACATGCTTCATGGTAACCAGGGCCTTAGCACCCGCCAGGGCGGCGCCGATCCCCACTTCCATGGCCACCTTTTCATTGGGGGACCACTCGGCATAAACACCCTCATACCGGGCGAACTCTTCCATGATCTCCGTGCTGGGCGTTCCCGGATAGCCGGAGCCGAAGCGGACGCCGCATTCGTACGCGCCGCGGGCAATGGCCTCGTTTCCCGACATCAGCCTCTTTCCCGCTGAGCCTTTCTTTTTCGTTGCTGTCATTTGCCTTTCCTTTTCATGTCCCTGAGAGCATCGGCCGCGATCCGGTCACAGATCGTGACGGCCATGGCCGTTCGCCCTTCCTGGGTTGTGTGAATAATATCCGTAAAAACGTCGCCCCGCTCTGTATCATAAATGTCGCTGACATCAAAGAAATTCAGGCTGGGAAAGCGTTCCTGGCGCATAGACTGCACCCTTGCCCTCATTTCTTCGTAATAAGGCCGGCCCTGTTCCGCACAGAGGGGTTTTTCCTTCGCCCCCAGGTGGTCCTTGTAATAGATCAGGGGCTGGAAGAAGACGGCGAAGCGGGCGTCGGCGCCCGAGAGGGCCGTCTGGGCCTTCATGGCGTTTCCCAGGTAGGCAGCGGTGATCTTTTCTTTCCAGGGGGCGGTCTCGAACCCGACCCTTTTCCGCAGTTCTTCCTGACCCAGGAGCCATTCGTTAAGGGACGGATAGCGGCCGGCTGCGATCCGGAACAGGTTGCTCCCCAAGGCGATGGATTTCGCGAGGCTGTACTGCCGGCGTGTCTCCATCAGGGGATTTTTTTCATAGGCCATGAAGTTAAATGGATAACCGGGACGCGGATCCCAGCCGAGGGGAGAGATGAGATCGTTGCCGCCATTGAAAATAATGACGTAGTCGGGCTTGTAATCAAGAATTTCGTAGACGACGCGGGCCAGCTCCATTCCGGAATTGGAGCTGACCACGCCGAAATTGAACACTTCCACATTTTTCGCACCCATTTCATGGAAGCGTTTTTCGACCAGCTCGGCAATGGGAGGCTCCCCGTCATAGGCTGTGGATCCCCCGAGAAAGAAGATGCGATAACTGCCGGGCCGCGCCTGGGTTGGAGATTTTCCACGGTATCCGAGATCGTTGTGACCTCCGCCCGGCGTTCCCTTGAACATGATGAAAGGCTCCGGGTGCCTTGTCTGCTCTACCGGGAACATGCGTTCAAAAGGGGATCGGCTGTCGATGAAAAAGGTGCTGAGCCAGTCGATCAGGATCAAGCCCACGACAAGTGTCACGACAAGAAGGAATCCATTTTGTATTCCTTCCCGCAATCGGTTTCCGGAAGAGGGCGCAGATGTGCCCTTTTTCCCGTCCCCATTCAGATCCCCCGTCATTCCGATACCTCCTTGGCGGATATTCTCTTCTGGATCGTTTTTGCCGGCGTCCCGGCAACTACCGTCCAGGGTTCCACGTCGGAAGAAACGACTGCTCCCGCGGCCACGACGGCACCGCGGCCGATGCTTACCCCCTTGAGAATCACGGCATGGGCGCCTATCCAGACATCATCCCCAATCGTGACCGGTGAAAGAACATGGTCCATGGTCGTCATTGGCATCTCAGACCGGCTGAGATCATGCTCTGAAGAGACGATGACGGCGAAGGGGCCGATCATGACTCCATCACCGATCGTAATGCCTCCCCTTCCGTCAAGCAGTGCACCCGTGTTCACGGAAAACCGCTTTCCTGCAGAGATACCGTATGTGTGGGTGAAGTACACCCCCGGGTAGATCAGGGGAAAGGATGGCAGTCTCTTGAACAGGAGGCGATAGAGGGCATAACGGACGGCCATCCCCTCCAGGGAAGGCAGGTTGCGGGTCAGCCAGCCTGCGTATTCCTCGCACCAGAGGTGAAACGCATGAGAACCGTATTTTTTCAGAAACCGGCTGATTGGATTGCTGCTCTTTTCCATCATCTTTCTCCTGTCCCGGTCTTTTTCCCATCGACCCGCCGGAGGATGATCCGGGCAAACATGGCCATGACCGGCCAGATCGGCTTACAAACTCCCTCCACAAAACACCACAGTGGAAACGTCCAACCCGGCTGGAGACTTCTCAGGGAAACGCCCCCGGACAGAAGGTAGCGAAGGGGCATTATCGGCTCGATAGCCTCAATCCGTAGTTCCGGAAATTCCGTTTGGAAGCGGCCCTTGTCCCGGCTGAAGACAATCCAGGGAAGAGCCGAGTTGGCTCCCGACAGGGGACCCTCAGACGGAAATTCCCACGATTTTGCCTCCGGCTGGAAGGGTTCATGGTGGAGGTACCTGAAAACAAACTGTGAACAGGGAGTCAGCCAGGGTTCGATCATGATCACCGAACCGCCGGGGCGAAGGCAACGGATGGCCTCGCGGAGAAAGGACTGAGGACGGGGAATATGATGAAAAACATCCGTCATGACCAGTGCGCGAAGGGAGGCTGCGCCGAATGGCAGGGAGCATCCATCCAGGACAATGTGAACATGAGAACAAGGAAGGATTTCCGACTTTACAACACCGGGAACCACCTCCTCCAGATAACCTGCCCCCGATCCCAGCTCGACGACCTCGCCTTTGATGTCCGGGAGCCTTTCCCGGATGCTTTCATACCATTCACGGTATAGACGGCTCAGGAACGGTTTCTCCCGGATGATCCGCCGCCGGACCTCCGTCATGGCCGGATCGTCGATATCCAGTCCGCGAGCCAGGGGATGGTATAATAGTTTCTTGATCATCCGGCATGCCGCAATCAGATGAATTTGATTCTTCGGGCGGCAAACGCCACCATTTTCAGCAGAAGCCAGCCGTGGCTCCAGCGCTGAATCTGGGTGCTGCCGTAGGTCCGTTCGCGATATCGCACCGGCAGATCGACGATCTTCAGGTTCAACTTCGCCGCTCCGAAAATCAGGTCGAAATCCCCAAACGGATCGAAGTCACCGAAATAAGATCGATTATCTTCAATATGCCGGTAATCCTCCTGCCATAGAACCTTGGTTCCACAGAGGGTGTCCTTGATGGGCTGTCCAAGAAGCCACGAAAAGGCCATGCTGAAGAATTTGTTTCCCAGGAGGTTGAAAAACCGCATCGCCCTGTCCTCCATGGGGTAGACAAGTCGAACTCCATTGACGAATTCCGCTTTTCCCGAGGTCAGGGCGGCGAGGAAACGGGGCAGATCCTCCGGTGGAACCGTCAAGTCTGCATCCAGGATCATCAGGACATCGCCCGTTGCCCTGGAAAAACCGAGGCGGACGGCATCGCCCTTTCCTTTTCCGGTCTGCCGGAAAAGGAGACAGCGGCGCTCCGGGTGTTCTGCGATGTACTTCTCGATCGCCTCGTAGGTTCCATCCTGGGAATGGCCCTCCACGAACACGAGTTCGGTGCCCCGGCCCATTTCCGGCACCTGTGCAAAGATCCGGGGGATGTTTCCCGCTTCGTTCCTGGCAGGAACGAGAACTGAAACCAGCGGAAGCGGCCTATCTTCCGCAGCCGGTTTCGGACTCGGACGCGCCACAATGAAATTCGTGAGGGCAAACCAACGGAAAGGCCAGAGCCTGACGGCATAGCGGTTCAGGAGCGAGGAAAGCAGGGGGATGCGAGCCGGCAACAGGATTTCCGGCCAGGAGCGGATCTGTTCGAAACCGGTCAGGTACAGCAGGTTGGCCACATCTTCCACGGTCAGCCAGTTCTGGGGAAGAGTCGGGGTTGCCATTCCCCGTTTCTGGGCAAGTGCGAGCGGTTTCTCCCAGAGATGGCTGTAAAGGTTGATCACGATCCGCGTTCGGGGGTGGCAGTTCGGCCGGATGCTTTCGAGGACCTGCTGTACGTCCCACAGATCATTCAAAAGATCGGAAATGATGATGAAATCGAAGACCTCATCCAGCTTCAGGCTGTGGGCGTCTTCGCAGACAAAGTGGAGTTCCGGATGGAGTTGTCTCCCTTGTTCGATCATGGCAGCGGAGAAATCAATTCCCACCCCGCGGGAAGGCAGGACAGACGCCAGAAGATCTCCACGGCCGCAGCCCAGTTCCAAGACTCTGGACCCGGGAGGGATCAGGAAGCGATAAATCTCCGAAAGACGAAGTCGATAAGACCTTCCCCACGAGCGTCCCGAATTGCCCGTTCGGGCAATCCTGTCCCAGTGGGAGGACCTGCTTTCCGAAAAGCGGCTGCCGGCCTGCTCGTCTTGCCGTGTTGTATTCTGCCTGTTGGTAGGGTTCATCATGGTTGCCTTTTCCCACCAGGGTCGCTTTGCCGTTCCAGGATCAAACTGTGGTCATCCTCATAAACCGGATGATACGGTCCTGGTGGATTCCCAAACAGCATGGAGAATGTCTCTCTTGCGGCGTTCCGTTCTGCTTCAGGATAGGACGGGTTTGTAAAAAATGACCTCTCCTGAAACGACGTTCCCGGCGATTTCCAGATCAAGCGTCCTGTCATGGCCCTGCTGAAGAGAAGGATGCGGGGATTATCCTGCAGGATCGACTCGCTCGTGATTCCCCATTCCACCCGGGTGTTTTTGAAACGTGGCGGAACGTAGGCGTAGAAGTCTGCCAGGATTCGTGATTCTGGAGAGTAACGCTCCTCCAGGAAGCGTCCTGCAGCAAGACGGCCGTCCGATTCCTTGTTCGAGCAGAATGCCATGGAGTGCACGGCGTTCAGGTTGGCTGGTATGATCATAAAGAGCAGGATCAATGAAAGGATCGCCCTTCCCCGTTCTTTCATCCGACGGGCCGGGATCGACCAGCCGCTGATAGAAAGGAGAACGAGAAAAGGGATCAGATGAAATGCATATCGAACTTCATGGGATTTGACACACAGAAGGATGAAAACCAGGGCAAAAATGGAGTAGGCTCCGATGACCATCTGGTTCAAGGTATCGGGCTCCCGGAGATATTTGCTCCGTCTGGCGGTTTTGAAAAGGAACCACAGGACAGGAAACAGCCCCGCCAGAAGGACGAGGGCACCGGATGGATAAAAGGCCCTGTAGAGGACGGGAAACCACTGCAGCGGATTGGCCGATGTGCTGTGCCCACTGGATCCGACAAACCCGGTCAGGGTGTACACAACGATCAACTTCAGCCAGCGGACGAAGTGAATAAAATTGAAAATGACGTAGGGGTTGAAAATAAGCCAGCCCAGCAGAAAACAGGTAAGAAAAAGAGGGGCTTTGCTGCGGAGTTTTTCCTTCAGGGAACGGTCCGGACGGTCGTTCAGCAGGGCCGGAACGAAGAGAAACGGAAGGATGAAAATCCCGCCGTACTTCGTTCCGAAGGCCATGCCGGCCAGAAATGCCCCCAGGAATGCATTTCGGAACGTGTGCTTTCTCAGGGCGGCCCAGGCGGCGGCCACGATCAGGAGCGTCTGTGTGATGTCGGGGTGGATGGTCTGGGACCAGTAATAGATCTGCTGAACGGAAGCGAGCAGAAGGACGCTGAGCCATGAAAGCTCACGGGATTTGACGATAAGGAGAGACAGGCGCTGAAAGAAAAAAAGGAGCAGGATGAATGAAAAAACAGTGAGCAGGCGGTAATTGATGGCTATGAAAGCGACAGTCGTGTCCCTGCTGTAACCAAGAAGCTTGAAGAATCGAGCGCTCCAATAGGCCACTGTGTTGAAGAGGAAGCCGTACTGAAACATCCCGTCGGGAGAGACGTCTCCCTCCGCAATGTTCTTCTGGGTTCTGAGGACGGCCGCCGTTTCATCCGATTCGAAAACGGACATCATCTGGATGCTGTCGATTCCAAAATGGATGTTGATCAGGGCGGCCCAGACCTGGACCGCCAGAATCGCGATGACAATGCTGAGGATCAGGCGGTTCCGGAAATTCTCGTTTTGGAGGAATCCCGGTACGGCCTGCAGAGTGGATAGACTCGGCATGATGGATCGGATTGGGGATCGTCCTACCCCAGTGTGGCGATTTTTACCTTGATGAGGCTTTCGACAAAGGGATCGTTGCTCTTTCCCAGGGCCTTCTTATAGTAGTCCAGTGCCTTCGCCGGATCGTTCAGCGACTCGTGGATCCGCGCAACGTTTCGCAGTGTCATGGACTCGAAGTGGGTACCGCCTGTCGATTTTTCGGCCTTTTCAAAGGAAGAGAGGGCGCTCTTGAAATCCCCCTTTGTCTCGTAGCAGTAACCCTCCCCCGTATAGGCCAGCGTTGTGAGGTCGCTCCGTGCCGGGGCATGGGAGAGAAAGGCCTGATAAGCCTTTAAGGAGGCATCGTAGTCCTTCAGGAGGTAATGGATGTTGCCCAGCCGGAACGACGCCAGGGCAGCCGCTTCGCTTGAAGGATGCCGGGTCACGACTTCTTGAAAAGCCTTGACGATATCCGCCGGCTGAACCTGCTCGCCCTGGGCCTTGTTCATGGCCTGTGCATACAGTGCGGAAGCGCTCTTTTCGTCCTGCCATCGATAGAGAAACCATCCGCTGGCCGCCAGAACGACGACCACCACCGCCACCACGCCGATATAGAATTGTTTTTTGTTTTCCGAAACATACCGGGTTATGTCCATGATCAGGGCCTGGAAGCGATCCGGCCCTTTCAGATCCAGTTCCTGGTTCTTATCTGCCATTCCTTTCTCCTTTCAGTTGCGGTTCATGATGAAGAACCTGACGGACACAGAAATCGGGCAGCCGTACAATTCGCCCGCTCCGGTCGGTGCAGGCATGAACCGAGTATCCCTCCACCATGTTCACGTCCCGGTTTGCATCCCAGATTTCGTAGTGAAACTTGATACTTGCACGTTTGAGATAAGCGATTTCCGTTTCTACCGTCAGCAGTTGGTCGATCCGGGCGGGGACGAAATAGTGGCAATAGACGCGGGTCAGGGGAAGAAGAAACGGTTCTCCCGCCATCCGGTCATGGCTGATGCCCATGTCGCGGAGCAACTCCGTCCGCCCGACTTCAAACCAGCGGATATAGTTCGTGTGATAGACAATCCCCATGGCATCCGTGTCCGCGTAGATCACCCGGACCTGGACGCGATGCTTAGGCATGGAGCCGCCCCCGGATGAACCGCTCCATCAGATGGTGACCAGGAGACAGCAGAATCCCCGATTTTTTCCCCTCCGACTCCGAGTAGGAGGCGCCCCGGCACGGATTCTCGTCGCTCACAGAGGAAAGGACCGCGAAGGGGCTCGGTTCGGACGAATGGGTGCGGATGGAGATCGGCGTCGGATGATCGCTCAACACCATTACCCGATAGGGTTTCAGTGTCTCCAGCCCCCTCAGAACCGTCCCGACGACCTTTTCATCGAAATCCTCAATGGCCTTGATTTTTCCTTCAATGTCTCCCGCGTGGCCCATCTCGTCGGGGGCCTCCACGTGAACAAAGATGAAGTCCATCTCTTTCAAGGCATCGAGTGCTTTTTCCGCCTTGCCGATGTAGTTCGTGTCGGTGAACCCTGTGGCTCCTTCGACCCGGATGACTTTAAGGCCCGCATAAACCCCCATGCCGTTGAGCAGGTCCACAGCCGAGATCATCCCCCCACGGAGGCCGTATGTCTCTGTGAGCGGTACGATGAGGGGGGCATGCCCCTGGCCCCACGGCCAGATGCTGTTGGCGGGTTTTTTCCCGTTGGCAATCCGCCGCCGGTTGACAGGATGGTCTTTCAGGACAGGTGCCGCGTTCCGAATCAGGCGCAGTACGGCCTCTTCCCGGTCTCCCTTCGGCAGGCGGGATGTCGCGTTTTGTCCAGTGATGTCGTGCGGAGGAGTGGTGATGAGAGAGGCGCTTCCCCCCTTCCAGACCAGCAGGTGCCGGTAGCTGATGCCGGGGTGGAACCGGAACTCCTCGTTCCCCAGAGCCCGTTGCAGGTCGGCGATGATCTCCGCAGCCTCGTCCGTCCCGATGTGGCCGGCACTGTAACTGTCCATTATGTCCAGGCCGTCCCCACCGAGGGTCACGAGGTTGCAGCGGAACGCCACGTCTTCCGGATCGAGACGAACCCCCATGTTGGCTGCTTCCAGGGGTCCCCTGCCGCTGTAGACAAGGCGCGGGTCATAGCCGAGAACGGACAGGTTCGCCACGTCGCTTCCCGGCTGGAGACCTTCCGGGATGGTGTCCACGAGGCCGACCAGCCCGGTTCCGGCGATCCGGTCCATGTTCGGCGTTCGGGCGGCTTGCAGGGGGGTCTTACCGCCCAGCTCGGCCAGGGGTCGGTCCGCCATGCCGTCTCCGAGGAGAATGACGTATTTCATTACAGGTTCTCGTCCTCAATCCGGATCAGGATCGTCTCTCCATGGACCACGTCGAGCTGGTCGATATGCTTGAGAGCCTCCCGTACGTCCTTTTCCCTGGCCTTGTAGGTGGTCATCACGACCGGTACGGCCCCGCCCTGCTTCTTTCCCTTCTGGATGACCGACGCGATGCTGATGTTTTTCTCGCCCAGGATCCCGGAGATCTTCGAGAGAACACCGGCACGGTCGGCGGCGGTAAAGCGGAAGTAATAGTTCGTCGTCATCTCGTCGAAGGGAACCAGGCGAATGTCTTCGAGGAGATCCTCTTCAAGGGTCCGGTGGGGTACCCTGCCCGAGGTGCCCGTCAGGATTTCCCGGGCGATGTCGACCACGTCTCCAATGACCGCACTGGCAGTCGGCATCATGCCGGCACCCTGACCGTACAGGAAAACCGAGTCCGCCGCGTCTCCCACGAGGTGGAAGGCGTTGAAATTCCCGTTTACGTTGGCCAGCAGGTGATTCGAGGGAATCATGGTCGGATGGATCCGTGCCTCGACGGCCTGCCCCCTCTGTATGGCAATGGCCAGGAGCTTGATCCTGTAACCGAGTTCCCGTGCGAACTCGATGTCCTGCTCGCTGATCCTCGTGATTCCCTCACGGTAAAGATCATCGAGGTTGACCCGTTTGCCGTAGGCAAGAGACAGGGTGATCGCCAGTTTGTGCGCCGTGTCGATTCCCTCGATGTCAAACGTCGGATCGGCCTCAGCGAAACCGAGGGCCTGGGCCTCTTTGAGGACGACGTCGAAGGCCTTTCCCTCGTCGGTCATTTTCGTCAGAATGTAATTGGAGGTCCCGTTCATGATTCCCAGAATCGACAGGATCCGGTTTGCCACGAGGGATTCCTTGAGTGTCTTGATGATGGGAATCGTTCCGCCGACGCTGGCCTCGAAGCCGATGTCCACTTTTGCGGTTTCCGCGGCCCGGAAGATCTCGTTCCCATGGGTGGCCAGGAGCGCCTTGTTGGCAGTCACGACATGCTTGCCGTTCTTGATCGCCTTCAGAATGAACGTGCGGGCCGGTTCGTATCCTCCCATCAGTTCGATGACGATTTCGATGTCCGGATCGGAGAGGATCGTTTCCGCGTCGGTCGTCAGCAGGTCTCTTGTTACGGAGACGGCGCGGGGGCTATCCATGTCCAGATCCGCGATCCTCTTCAGGACGATCTTCGCTCCCAGCCTCCGGGACAGCATATCCGTGCTTTCCTGAAGGATCCGGACTACGCCGGTACCTACCGTGCCGAAACCGATCAGTCCGAGCGAGATGGTTTTCATTCGTCGATCCCCTTCCACGAATTCTTTGAAATCCATGCAGGTTGCCGCAGGGGCGAGGCTATGCGAACCCGCTGTTTCTATATCAGGAATTTCGGATTGTCAAAGCAATTGTTGTCCGGGAACCGAGGAGATTCGGGGCTTGGCGGGGATGAATGGGTCAGGAGGGCTTGTGAATCTTATGCAGGAACTGATTCATGATAAATTCGTTCATGAGTACCTTTCGCTCCGGCATGGAGAAAAGGAAGGCACTTTCCACGAATTCGAGTTCCAGGGCTGATGCCTTGTCGAGGCGGGGTACGACATCGGACAATTTCTTGACCACCTCCAGGGCCTTGGGAGAGCGTTTTGCCAGCTCCTCAGCCACAGCCACGGCTTCCTTCATGAAATTGTCAGGCGGGGCAACCTTGTTGACCAGGCCGATGCGAAGGGCCTCTCTGGCTCCGATCGGCTCTCCCAGCATGGTGATTTCCTTGGCCTTGGCCATACCGACCAGCTGCATGAGGGGTCCGAAGAGAGGATTCAGGCCGAATTTCAATTCCGGATGTCCGAAAATGGCGCTTTCAGAGGCGATGATCATGTCACAGACAACGGCCAGGTTGAAGCCGCCGCCGAGGGCGATTCCCCCTACCGCAGCGACAACGGGTTTGCGGAACGTATAGATTTTGGAAAGATACCGGACCATGGATCGGAAATAGTCGTCGATCCGTTCGTCCGGGATCTCGGACATTTCCTTGATGTCCATGCCTGCGGAAAACACGTACTCCCCACCGGTCAGTACAACCGCTCGAACCTCGTCATCGTCTCCCAGGAGAAGCAGCGCCTCCAGGAGTTCGCGGCGCATGTCGGAGGACAGGGCGTTCATTTCGTGAGGCCGGTTCAGCGTCAGGACAGCAACGCTGTTTCTTTTCTCCAGGAGGATCGTCGCATCTTCCGGCGCAGGTTTCATATGGATAATCCTTTGCCTCTCAAGAGGATACCACCCTCACAGGGCCGATCCCGGGTACAGGTAATGTGCACCGACGGGACCTGCGGACTGTTCCTGCAGTGTCTTGGTCAGGTAAGAGCGCGCGTCCTGAATCAGGTAATCGAACAGGGAGGAGCGCTTCTTCGGCGGCCAGACAACATCGGGGTCCCCCTTGATTCCGGCCATACCGCCTGCAGTTCGAACCGCTGCCGTCAAGTCTCCCAACTCGTCCACCAGTCCGAGTTTCATCGCCCTGCGGCCCGAAAAAACGCGTCCATCGGCAAAGGTGCGAACGGTATCTTTGGAAAGCTTCCTGCTGACGGCGACCGAGTCGAGAAACTGGTCGTAAATATCGTCCACGAGGTCCTGGAGGAGTTCGCGCTCCTCATCCGTCATACCCCGGGCTGGCGTTCCGATATCCTTGAATTTCCCGCTCTTGATCACGGTTGCGCGGACGCCGATTTTCTTCATCAGCTCTTCGGCGTTGGCAAAGTGCATAATGGCGGAGATGCTTCCCGTAATGGTTCCCGGATTGGAGACGATGCGGTCGGCTGCGCAGGCGATCATATAGCCACCCGAAGCGGCGATGGATCCGAGTGACGCAACGACTTTTTTCTTTTTTTTCAGCTCCAGGATCGCTCCGAAGATCTCCTGGGACGAAGCCACTCCTCCTCCCGGGGAGTCGATTCGAAGGACAACCGCCTTGATAGAAGGATCTTTTCCAAACGATTCGAGCTGCTCCACAGTGTCCTTCGAGGTGGTGATCACCCCGTCGATCGGGACAACACCGACCTTGTCGGCCAGGGAGAGGGACCGTTTCCCGCCCGGCGCGTTGCCAAGCGAATACACGGCCGCAAAAAAAACCGCTCCTGCGACAAGAAGAAGCAACAGGCCGAAGAGGATGGGATGCCTACGGATCATTGCTCAGGAAGTGCCTTCCGGGACTTCACCGCTCAGAATCTTGCAGTTTCGCGTTTGCCAGTGCCTTCCCCAGATTGGATCCGATGTTCTCCCGGTTGTTGAGGTACTGAGTAGTGGAATGGCTGCCTTCTACGGAAGCCTCGTAATCCTTGACGCTCAGGCGGATCTTCCTGTTTTTCGAATCCACACTCTTGACCACGGCGGAGATTACATCTCCCACTGCAAACAGTTCCGAGGGTGATTTCACACGCCGCTGGCTCAGTTCGGATATGTGGACGAGCCCTTCAATGCCCTCTTCGATTTCAACAAATATACCAAAGTCCGTCAGGTTGGTCACCTTTCCGGAAACAACGGTACCCATGGCGAAACGCTGGGCCAGTTCTTCCCAGGGATTCCTCTCGATCTGCTTGATTCCCAGAGAGAACTTTTCATTTTCCACGTCCACGTGCAGAACGACGGCCTCGATTTCCTGTCCCTTCTTGTAGAATTCCGAAGGATGCTTAACACGTTGTTTCCAGGATATATCGGAGACGTGGACCAGGCCGTCAATTCCGTCCTCAACGCCCACGAAGATTCCGAAGTTGGTGATGTTCCGGATCGTTCCGCGAATCACCGTTCCTTCGGGATATTTCTGGCGTAGATTCTCCCAGGGATTCTGGGTGGTCTGCTTGAGTCCAAGTGAAATGCGCTTCGATTCCTGGTTGATGTCCAGGATCATGACCTGGACCTTCTGACCTACCTGGAGCACTTTTGACGGATGGCGGATCTCTCGGGTCCAGAACATCTCCGAGATGTGAATGAGGCCTTCCACACCGGGTTCCAACTCGATGAAAGCACCGTAATCGGTAACGTTCACGACACGGCCGTCAATGACGGAACCGACCGGATACTTATTCAGAATGGTATGCCAGGGGTTATCGGCAAGCTGTTTGAGGCCGAGAGAAACCCTCTCCTTTTCCCGATCGAAGGAAAGAACCTTGACCGTGATCTTGTCTCCCCTGGAGAAGCCGTCTGAAGGCCTGGAGATTCTACCCCAGGAAATGTCCGTCACATGGAGGAGACCGTCGATGCCGCCCAGATCGACAAAAATGCCGTAGTCGGTGATGTTCTTGATGATCCCTTCGACGATGATCCCTTCTTCGATCTTGGCCAGGGTCTCCTTCTTCAGCTCTTCCCGCTCCCTTTCGAGAATGGTTCTGCGGGAAAGCACAACATTGTTCCTTTTTCTGTCGTATTTGAGGATTTCAAAAAGATAGCTCTGGCCGATATATCGTTCCAGATCCCGGACAGGGCGGATATCCACCTGCGAACCCGGTAGAAAGGCCGGAATCCCGATATCTACGGATAGACCTCCTTTGAGGCGCTCGACGATCGTCCCGTGGATCGCCCGGTTTTGCTCGTAGGCGGAGCGCACATTTTCCCACACCTTGATTTTTGCCGCTTTTTCCCTGGAGAGAACCAGATTTCCGTCAGAATCTCTCTTATCCACCAGAATCTCGATTTCATCTCCGACGGCGACGGTGATATTCCCATCGGCGTCCTTTAGTTCCCGTGCCAGGATGTAACCTTCCGTTTTCCAGCCCACATCCACCATAATCACGTCCTGCCCGATCTGTACGACCTTGCCCCGGACGATTTCACCCATCTGGAGGTTCTGAAGGCTCTGCTCGTACAGTTCCTTGAAACCGAACCCCTCATCTGGTTTGTCTGTCTGGATTTCGCTGGATTGACTCTGGTTTTCCCTGTCTGTTTCCTGATTGAATTGTGTCTCGTTGCCGTCGGCCATAAACCTGATTACCCCCTGAAATTTTTCAACCCGTATGAATTTAGGCGCGTAACATAGGCACCCTTAAAGATCAAGTAATTTCAAGCAGGGAACGTATCCGAAAAAGAGTACTGCACTGTTCCGTTCCACCGATTGACCGGTGTGGCACGGATCCGGGGCGGGTTGATGTTCAATCCCCGGGGCAAGATCGGGGACTGCCTGTTCTACTGCCGATTACGGAAAGCATTTCCTCCACGACCTCTGCGGCAGTCAGGAGAGAGCAATCGATCACATGAGCATCATCGGCAATCCTGAGCGGCGCCACAGATCGCCCACGGTCCTGAAGGTCCCTTTTCCTGATATCCTTCTGTACCGAGTCGAGATTCAAGCTTTTATCCGATGATTCCAGTTCCCTGTATCTGCGGAGCGCCCTCTCCTCAGGAGAGGCATCGAGATAGAACTTCACGTCTGCGTCGGGAAAGACCACTGTTCCCATGTCCCGGCCCTCCGCCACCAGAGAACCCTGCTCGGCGACCCGCCTCTGGACGGACAGCAGGGTTTCCCTCACCGGGGTTTGTGCCGAGATGGTGGATGCCAGAATGCTGATCGCTTCTGCCCGGATCAAGGAAGTTACGTCTTCTCCGTCCAGCAGCACCCGCATGCCGGCATCACCGTGGAGCAGACCGAGTCTTGTTCGTTTGCACAACTTCTCAAGTGTTTCGACGTCGGCCGCGAGTACTCCCTCTCGCTGCACCTTGAGCGCCATGGCCCGATAGAGGGCACCGGTATCAAGGTAGAGATAAGACAGGCGGCGTGCCAGTTCCCTGGCCACGGTGCTCTTGCCCGCTCCCGCGGGTCCGTCGATCGTGATCAGAAAGTGAGAGGGCATGGGTAGAAGAATCTTGAAATGATTACGGATGTTCGATCTCAGTCTATAAACGGGGTCTTCACGGCTTTCCAGATGCCGTTTCCTTTTCCCCTGTTCCCTGTTTCCGCGTCTGGCGAAGCCGTTCGGCCAGAGGGCCGTCGCTCCTCCATAACCAGCAGCTGTCGAGGAGAAGTTCTGGATCCAGGTGCTGTCGAAGAGCGGATTCTTCGTCTCGCAGGCGGCTCATGATGGTCCAAAGCCCCTGGACGGCACCGGAACTCATGGTCATGATCAGATTGGTCAAGTGCTGGCAGCCAGCCCTCTTGCCCAGCAGTTCCCTTACTTCGTTGGTGAAACCGGACCGGATCCGCATGCCAACGAGACGGCGGATGGAATCCCGGACCTCAGTACATTCTTCAATGGGAACATGGGGCATCTCCGCTTCGGCATCCAGAATGGTCAGATCCGGAACACTCAGGGTCATTCGTGCAACCATGCCGTGAATGACGCCGGGGTCATGAATGCGATTCGCCGTGTAGAGGAAAAAAGGAACGTATCGCTCATCCGTAAGGGATGCCTCCACGAAAAGATTGCCTTCCGGTGTTTCATAACAGTCAATGGCGATATTTCTCGAGTGAATCCGCTCATTCCGTTTCATGATATCGTCAACATCTCCGTCAGGGTAAAAAACCGATCTCCCGGGCGTAGGAAAATTGCCTCCGCCACGGAATTCCCGGATGGGCTCGATCGAAAGGCTCCGCTCCGATGATGCGGAGGGAATCTTCATCGATTTCCACGGGATGAGTACCAGAGATAAATCCCGCATCCTCTGCGATGGTCGGGTTCTTCCCGGGAAGGCAATCACAGTCCACGGTTATATTGAGCAATGCGTTAATCAGGAGCGCCCTGCCCTTCATCATCTGCCAGACGGAGGCCGCCGTTTCCACGAGTTTTTCCTGAAAGACGGTCACATCCGTATCCCAGAGAATCCTGAGGGCAACTTCCGGGCAGGCTCCGATGCACTGTGCACATCCGATGCAGGCATCCAGATCGTAGGTTGGAAAGCTGTTCTCTTCCATGCAGGCGGCGCCGGCAGGGCAGACCGTAACGCACACGCCGCATCGTGTGCATCGTGATTCGTCGAGCGCAGGGGAGACATCGGCATGCATGCGCTGCTTTTGTGCCCGGGAGGCAAAACCCATGGAGAGGTTCTTGATAGCGCCTCCAAAGCCCGACGCCAGGTGGCCCTTGAAGTGCGAGAAAATGACAAAACCAGCCGTCCGTTCGAATACGTTCGCCACCTGAACCGACTCGAAATGGCGGTAACCGGCGGTGATGGAAACGACATCCCGTCCGTCCAGACCATCCGCGATCAGGACGGGACACTCCAGGAATTCTTCTGAAAAACCATGACGGGAGGCGGTAGCCAGAGAATCTTTCCCATTCCGGCGGCTTCCAGAATAAAGCACCGTCGTATCGAAGACGAACGGACGTCCGCCATGGTTCCGGACCCAATTGATGACTGCTTTTGCGTAATCGGGGGGAAGATAACTTCGATTTCCCCTTTCACCCCAGTGGAGCTTTATGCCGATGCTGTCACCGGGATGAAAGGGGTATGCGAGGCGTTCCAATTCTGCCTGGAGAGCGTAAACCCAGGATTCGATTTTTAAATGTTGCTCCCTGTTCCGATCTTTAGAGGACAAAAATGATCCTCAAACCGGCCACGTAATAGTACCAGCCGGTTCCGGCTGTGGCCGATGAACCGCCGCCGGCGGGAGAGTTGCCCCACTCACCGGTCGCCTCGACGGCCATCCGGTTGCCGAATCGATACCCGATCAGGCCGCTCACACCACCGAAAATGCCGTGCTCATGTTGATCGTTGCGCGTAAAATCCTGATAGCCGACATAAGGGGTGACACTCATGTAAAACGGCATTTCGTAGTAACCGAAGGTCACAAACATGGAATGGGCCCTGTAGTCGTCCGGATCAAAGTAGCCGCCTCCACTCTGACGACGGAAATCCATGTGGCGAAACTGGTAACCTACTGAAACAAAAGGTGTTCTCAGGAGGGTATAGGCGATGCTCGCCTGGATGTCGTCGGAACCGTTGCTGTCGGAATATTCGCGATGGGTGTAGGTGCCCAACACGGTGATACGGTCCGTGGGGCGCTGGTTGATCCACCCCTGATAGGTCATGGCCCTGATGTTGTTATCCGCGAGCGACACCAGATAATTGTAAGTCTCATTTGCCACGTAGGCTCCAACAGACCCCCAGAGTACGTCAATATCCGCTTTCCCGTGCCAGGTAAAAAACTTGCCGTCCGACAGTCCGACTCCTCCCCCGAGTCCACCGTACCAGGGCATCCTCGCATAGGTAGATAGTTGGACAAAATCCGTCTCCTTGCCTGTATTCATGGGGAAGGCATCTCCTGCGTCCGTGATCCCGGTGGTCTCACCCTGCAGTCTCAAACGGGAATAATCGATGTTCGTTCTGAAGTTGGCCAGCCAGAACTGGGTTCCTCCGTACAGGGTCGTCACTCGATTGTCATCGTTGTCATAATAAAAATTGGTTCCGGCATAGAGCCTGGGGCGCATTGTCCAGTCGCGTTCAACGCGCATATCGGAAAGCTCTTTTTGTTCCGCGGCGTTTCGGGGCTTCATGCGTGCCAAGCTATCATCGGTAGCGGTCTTGTTCCCACTGGCAAGGAATCCGTAAGTCTGGCCGGCGCGGACATCAAAGTCATCCGATTTTGCCAGAAGGGCTTTGTACAACTGGTCCGCCTTGCGGAAGAACCCTTTCGACCGGAGGGCATTCGCCTTGGACAGGTTCGCGTCACGGTTTTGGGGATCCTTTGCCAGAACGACATCGGCCTGTCGGATGGAAGCATCGAATTCGCCCTGCCAGAGCAGCACCTGGGCCAACTGGACGCGGGCCCCCATGTTGGACGGGTCCTTTTCAATGATATCCTTCAGTTCCTGTGCGGATCTCTTGTGCATTCCCGCCCAGGCCATAACTGTCGCCATCTCCATCCGGGACGCGACCGGGAAGCCGCGGGAGAGCTCCAGCGCCTTTGCGTATTTTTCTGCCGCAGCAGGATATTTCTCGCCTTCCGCGAGGACGTCCCCTTCCGTTTTCAGCTTATCGGCCTCCGGTCCCACGGCCTCAACAGCGGCTTTTCTGGTATCCAGAACTTTTTGAATCTCCGCCTTCAGATTCTTCAGTTCCTGCTCCTGATAGGGATAGGAAGGTTTCGCCGTAGGGATCATGTTTTGCGCGGCGGCGACATCCCCCTTCTGAAAGTATGCCCAGGCCAGTCCGATGCCGGCATCGTAATTCTCGCCCCCCTTCAGCAGCTTGTTATACATCTGGATGGACGCATCCAGCTCGTCCTTGATCCGCAGAACATCCGCCTTCACCAGCAGGGCGTCGGGGTCGTCCGCCTGCGCAGCCAGAACTGTATTGACTTCCGCCAGGGCTTCATCGTGCTTTCCGGTCCAGAGCATGACCTTGGCCAAGTGGTTTCTTGCCTTCGCGTTTTTCGGATTTCTTTTCAGGATGGAGCGCAATTCCGCGACAGAGGCATCCAGCTTTCCTCCCCAGGAAAGACCGATGGCAATGTCCGTCAGTTGATCTTCCGGCAGCCGGTCCCGAAGGTCAGGCAATGCCTTTAGATAAACATCCGCGGCCTTTTCGTGCTGTCCCTCCGCGGTGTATGTATCTCCTAGTTCCTTTAATATAGTTGCCCTCTCAACATTGTCTTTCGCACCGGCAAGGCGTTTGTTGAAATCAGCTTCGTCGGCTGCAAAGGCGGTTGTCAGGCAACAAAAAAAAGCCACAAGCAGAAACAAAGAAACTCTCTTCATTCGCTTCTCCTTAAGAAGTTATTTATAACCTTATGATACGATTGAAGATCATCCGTATTAATCGGTTTGCCAATCATGCCGCAGGCGTCGTTGCAACCTGTTTCTTTTCACCCTTGTGGCGCACCGTTTCCCACTGACCGCGCCCGAAGAGGAACTGGAAGAATGCAGAGAATCTCCAGAAGGAGTTGATCTGTCGATAACCAAAATTCTCCAGTGCACCATATGCAAGCATAATGAAGAGGTCGGTCCATTTCGGATAGCGCCGGTATGTCAACTCTTCGAGGAAGATGCCGGTTGTGGACAGAAAGATGCCGTACCCGATGGCAAGGAAGAGGAACAGCATGAAGAAATCGTAATCGATCATTCCCAGAATGTAGGAAATGATGACGATGATGTACCCAAGGAATTCAATGATGGGACTGACCATCTCGATAAACACGTTGTACGGCATCGCGAACATGCCCAGACGGCCGTATCTCGGATTGAAAATCGTCGTCTTGTGTTCCCAGATGCTCTGGATCATTCCCAGATGCCATCTGCGTCGCTGCCTGCCAAGCATCTTCAGGGTTTCTGGAACCTCCGTCCAGCAGATCGGATCGGAAACGAAACGGATCACATAGGGATCACCCTTGAGGCTGTAATGCTTGTGCAGGCGCACAACAAGCTCCATGTCCTCCGTCACGTTCCCCTGTTTGAAACCGCCTACCGTGATAACGGCTGCCTTCTGAAACATGGAGAAGGCTCCCGAGAGGATCAGGTTGCAGTTCAGTGCATCCAGACCGACCCGACCGAAGAGGAAGCTTCGCAAATATTCGACAATCTGAAAGATGGCGAGAGAATTGTGTCGCGGGAGCTCAATCTGCTTCATGACCCCATTCTCTCTCTTCACACCGTTGAGCACGCGAACGACGCCGCCCGACGCGATAACGGGAACCGTACTCTGGATGAGCGGAGTTACCAGCCGGATTAGGGATTCCGGTTCGAATACAGAGTCCGCATCGAGCGTACATATATATGGGCTTTTGCAGACATTGATTCCACAGTTGAGGGCATCCGATTTGCCACCGTTTTCCTTGTCCACGACAATCAGATTGGGAATTTCGCTCGTGTAGTAGAATCCCCTGACCGGCCTCGTTTTGATGATATCCCTGTATAGAGGATCGATTCTTCGCAGGTTGTAATGCTTGATTAATAGCTGCAGCGTATCGTCCGTGGAACCGCCGTTGATGACGACGATCTCTGTCCATGGATAAAGGAGTCCCCGCACGGATTCAATGGTCCGGATGATGACGCTGCGCTCGTTCCGGGCTGGGATCAGGACTGCTACAGGAGGCATTTCCGAGCGGTTTTCCAGGTCCCGGAAAGGTGCGTACCGGATCCTCCGGATATGTCGGAGAATGACGATCAAGGCAATGGCCAGGAGGACGGAATACACCGCATTGACCAGGCCGAAGTAGAAACCGATGAAGTAGTTGAAGCCGATTACGATGGTTTGAAGGATCTCGTTCATTGGGCACCGCCAGCATTCAGGATACTTTGAATTTCAGTTCGAATTTGGGGAGAACTGGAAGCCGATTCCAGGGCATCGCGAAGTGGCGAAGAAAAGCCGAGTTGATGCATTAACTGGAGAATCCGCTTTGATTTTGTTTTTCTGTCGCTTTCGCGGTCTCCCAGGTAATCGATGAGCCCCAAGACATAACCGCTTCGCTGAATCTCTTCGCAGATGCTTTCCTTTGCATATCGATCCGGAGTTTCCATGAGTTCGCGGAACGAATCGATGGATGCTTCACCCATTTCGGATAGCGCAAATGCGGCGGCGTCCCTCACCTGCCACTTTTCGTCAAGCGCGAATTTCTTCAGCATCTCCATGTAATGATCGCATTTTATCCTGCCGATGGTCTTCGCGGCCTGCAGTCGGACAAACCACACCGGATCCGAGGTGAGAGGCTTGAACACAGCGGGATCGCAGGAATATGAAACATTATCTTCCCGACCCAGGAGACGAAGCGCTTTTCCCCGAACCTCCGGATCCGAGTGGGAAACAAGAGTAACAGCCAGATCAAACATCTCTTGGTGCAGAGGGAAGCCGATCAGCGTCTCAACGAGCAGGGCGAGAATCTTCGGGTCGGAAGTTTTTCCTGCATATTCAATAATCGTTGCACTGGCCCACGGTTCAAAAAGGAGAAGGGATGTTTGAATGGTCTTTGAAGATACGTTTTCATTCTTCATCAGTTTGGGCAGGGCATTCAGCAAACGATGAAGAGCGTCCCGCTTCCCGATTCGGCAGAGGGCCCGGAAGGCTACGGTGGATACTTCCGATTTTGGATGATCCAGAAGCTTGCTGAGGGGCTCCAGAGAGGATGGGTCACCGATCCGCCCCAGTTTATCGGCCGCCATCGACAAATCGATGGCGGAACGGGCCGAAAGCAGAGACTGGTAATGCTTGGTGTAGCCGAGAGCGCTAAACAGGCGCCTGGCAAAGGCTTTCTGGCCTTTTCTTTCGGCAAATTCGAAAATAACGTCCTCAAGAGCAACCCATTCGACAGAACCCTTGCGAACGGCCGATTGCCACTGGCTGACAGAGAATCTATCTATCGCCGTGATGGAATCGATCTCCATGAGTTTGGTTCGGAACTTGTCTCTGAGTTGGTCAATTGTGGAATAACGGCGTTCATTCCTGATCCTTCGGAATACCGAAGCGATAATGAAACCAAGAATGAACGAAAAGACCGACAAGATAGAGACGATCAGGATCAGCCGCAAATCACCCATTTCATCTTCCGCCTCTCTGTAATTTTGCGAGTGGTTTATACATCTATAAATCTCTTTTGTCGAATTGTTTTAAAAATAAAAAAGGGCCTATATCTTTCGGTATATTCTGAAAATATTAGCCTCCCTAGGTGAAAGGGACCCTCGGTATCTATTGATAGTTGATTGCTCTTCAGGCCTTGGAAAACAATTCGTCTCGACAAAACGGGTTTCGAATGGTAATCACGCCCGACGAGTCGGTTTCCGTTCGCAGAATAATCTCGATAGATTGAGGGATAATATGAACAAGAATTCAAAGGATTGCAACTGGAAAAGGAGGATGCTCTCTTTTTTTTCTGCAGCCTTCTTTCTGCTACTCCTATCGCAGGGCTGGTGTGCAGATACCGCTCGACCGGCGGGGATGACCGTTACGCCCGCACATGTTACGGTCCTGATGTATCATAAGGTTTCAGACAATCCGGAAGAGCCGCCGGACCATACGCTGGTTCGTGTGGCGCGCTTTGAAGAGCAGATGAAATATTTAAAGGATAACGGTTACACGACCGTCGATCTCTATGATCTGAAAGCATATATGGATAGAAAAATATCCCTTCCCGAGAAATCGGTCGTTCTCACGTTCGACGATGGCTGGAAGAGCGTGAAGAATGCTATCCCGATCATGAAAAAGTACAACTTCAAGGCTACCTTTTTTATCGTTCTGGAGTACATTGACGGCGCCTATCCCGCCTTCCTGACCTGGGAGGAATTTTCGGAGATCCTGGCCGATAGAAATTTTGATGTTGGCTGCCATTCACATACACATCCCTGGATACCAGGAAACCATCTCATTTCATGGCTTTCCGGGAAGACTCCGAACCGTTCGCGGTCCGATGTGGTGGCCGAGATCACAGGAGCAAAAAAGAGCATGGAAGATAAACTCCAGCGACCGATTGTTCATTACTCCTGGCCCAGCGGATGGTACAATACAGAACTGCTCGCTATTGCCCGGGACTCCGGATACATCACGACGGTGACCACGGACCAGGGTGTGAACATGCCCGGCATGGACCCCATGAAAATCCGCAGGTACCCTGTTTACGGACAGTTTTCTGTAGAACAGTTCGGGCGGCTTCTAACGACCAACTTCGGGGACGTGTCCCCGATGGCCGGATCGGTTCCGGCCGCGAAAGATGCGGCATCCGGTTACCCGACACGCAAATAAGCTTATGAAAACCAATATGATGGAGACAAGAATGAATGGGTTTCTGCGTCTGGTTTCACTGGTCGTGATTTCAATCTTCCTTCTTCTTCCAGCCGCACCTCTGGCGCATTCCGCGGAAAGCCCGGCGGACCGGGCTTTGAACCTGATGAAACAAGGGAAACCGGAGCAGGCGGTGACCCTCCTGTCGACGCCGAAAGCAATGAAAGATGCGGGGCTTTCGTCTATCCAGGGTTGGGCCTACCTTCGTCTGAACGATCCCGACGGTGCGGAAAAGGCCTTTCGTCGCAGCATTGGACTCCGGGAGAAGCAGTCGGATGCCCACTGCGGTCTCGGGTATGTGCATCTCCGCCGGGGCCTTCCCGCGGATGCAACGGTCTCTTTCAAAAAGGGTCTTGAACAGGGCAAGATGAACATGGACTGCATGGCCGGTCTCGCCATGGCGCTGGAGCAGACGGGGGACAGGACGGGGGCAAAGCAGGCCGCGGAAACCGTTCTGAAAAAAGACAAAACCAATGAACTGGCCCAGGCCGTATTACGTCGTCTCGACCTGACCGAGGAAAGGCCGCCGGAAGATCCGATTCGAATCGCCCTCGATACCTATCGGAAAGGCGAATGGGGGGCGGCCAGGATTCTGCTGAAGAAGATCGCCTTCGACGGGAAGATGAACGAAACGGTTCTGTCGGCCCTGGCGGACTGCCATTATCGACTTGGAAACGTTCCGGAGGCTGCCGACATCTATCGCCTCATGATGGAGAGAGGAATCGGCACCGAGATGGCCAGGCTTCAGCTTTCGAGAATTTATGGCATCCGGCCGGGGGACGTCCAGTGGTGGCAGAAATCGTCCCCGCTCACGAAGGGTAGACCGGTGAAAATGCAGTTTCTCTATCGTACAAAAGGGGATTACTTTGAATACTTTGACGGGAAGGATTGGAAGCGGACCTACCTTGTCGGCATGAACATCGGTCCCGCCGCCCCCGGCGAGTACCCCTCCACGGCCCCCCGGGATGTGGAGGCATACGAGGTCTGGTTTGATCAGATTGCCGCCATGGAATCAAACATGATCCGGGCCTACACGATTCTTCCCCCGGCGTTTTACACAGCCCTGAAAAGACACAACGAAAAGGCCTCCCGACAGCTGTGGCTCCTGCAGGAGGTCTGGCTCACCGAACGGGAGGACACGGTTGATCTTTATGACCGCAGATGGCGGGACGAATTCCTGGAAGAAGCACGCCGCGTGGTCGACCTTCTCCACGGGAATGCCGTGATTCCTTACCGTCCGGGGCATGCTGCCGGGATCTACACGGCGGACGTCTCCCCTTACGTTTTCGCCATCGGACCGGGACGGGAAGTGGAAACCTCCATCGTCCTGGGAACCAACCGGCTTCATCCCGACAAGACGTCCTTTAAAGGCCGATATATTGAGGTGAAGAGCGGGAATCCGAGCGAGGTGTGGTTCGCGGAGACAATCGATTATGTCGCCTCCTATGAAATGGAGCGGTACAACGCACAGAGGCCGATGACCATCGTGAACTGGCCGCCGTTGGATCCCATGAGCCACGTCACCGAGGCGAACTATGCGGAAGAAATGGCGATGCGCGGGATACCCGTCGCCGCGACGACCAAAGATATGAATGACAGTGATGCCGTTGCGCTCGACGTCATGAAACTGAATGCTACATCTGCCTATCCCGCCGGATTGTTTGCCGCTTTTCATGTCTACACATACTGGCCGGACTTTCTCATGTATGACAGGGAATACCCCAAAACACGCGATAATCTCGGTTCGAACCGGTATTACGGGTATCTCCTCGACCTGAAAAAGCACCACCGCGGCATGCCCCTCCTGGTCGCCGAATACGGGGTGCCGACCAGCTGGGGAATCGCCCATGTTCACCCGGACGGATGGCACAACGGCGGGTTCAGCGAAAAAGGCCAGGCCGAGCTCCTGGATCGCATGACCAGAAATATCATGGATTCCGGTTGTGCCGGCGGTCTCATCTTCGCGTGGCTGGACGAATGGTGGAAATCCGTGGCCGACAATTATACCCGGCCCTTCGATCAGCCTCCCGAGCGCCGCACATTCTGGCAGAACATGCTCAACCCGGAAGAAAACTTCGGCATCGTCGGGTACAGGCCGACCGCCACGGTACCCCTCCTGCGCGGGAATGACAGGGACTGGGAAAAGGCAACGACCATTGCGGTCGACTCATCCCCAAAAGCCGGACGGATTCGAGCGATCCGTGCCATGTCCGACTACGCCTATGTCTATCTCCGTATCGATCTGGATAAGAGCCGGCCGGTGATCGACTGGAAGAAGGAAGCCTTCTGGGTGGCCATGAGTACCCTGCCGGGCCGCGCCGGAAGCCGGGAACTGCCGAGGCCGGCCCCCCGCATTGCCGATGGCGCGACGTTTCTCCTGAAGTTCGACCGTCCGGATATGGCCACGCTCCTCATAGCGAATGGTTTCAATCCCAACCAGTGGATTGTCGATACCGGCGTGCCGGGGGGGCGCCTTATTCTGCGCAAAAAAGACGTCAAGCTCGGTATCCTGGATAGGTCGCCTTTTGAAGAGATGATGATACAGGCCAATCCGCCCCGCTGGGGAAGAGACGGAAGCATTTTCCCGCCGGTATTCGTCAACAGGAGCGAATTGCCCGCAGGCACGGCCGATCCCGCATTACCCGGATCGTCAAGCCTGGCCGCCTGGAACGTCGATAAAACGGGCTCGATGATCGAGGTCAGGATACCCTGGGGACTGCTCTATGTGGCCGATCCGTCCACCCACCTCTTCTACGGAGGAACGGACGGGCAGGCAGAGCCGGTCTTCACCAAGGGCGGCGCCATCGGGATTGCCGCCATGCACTTCTCCGTCGGCGAGACCGGACCGCGCTTCCAGGAGAGTCTCCCGCATTCTGTCAGCAACAGGATCAATCATGCGTTGCCGGCATATACCTGGGCGGAGTGGAATGAAATGCAGGTCAAGCCTTACCTGAAACCGGCCTACTATAGCCTTCAGAGAAGCTTCCGGCAGATGCTGACCGAGATAAAGAAGTGATTCTGAATCAGGAGGGTGGGAGTCCGGAGGTGCGGGAGGTTCTCAGCGGGCGCCTGCGAAGCATGTGTCGAGTTTCTCCATGCCCCCCCACCGCTTAAGAAGTTCCATCCCCATGGCATTGATCTCGTTCAGGGTCTTGGGCTGCTCATTGCCGGTTCCGGGGAAGATGAGGTACTGAATTCCCTTGCTGGTCCCGCCGATTCGGGCATCGGGATCCACGCCGAGTGCCGCGGCAAGGGCGATCGATCCTTCTCCGATACCGGTCTTAGGCGCCTGATCCGCAAGGATGGCGAAGGCATACAGGCCGTTCTCGGTATTTCTTACGATTGCGATATCCCCCAGACAGGCCCTGGCGTCGCGCCGGCATTTGCCGTCGGGGTGCATGACCTGTTTCGGCAGGGCAAGATAGGGGATTTTTTCAGAATCAACGTATCTGTGCGGGTCCGTCCGCCTCTTCGTCCTGTCGTAAAGGCTCGTCGTGGATACGTAATACCCGGGGGCGGGATCCGTGGAATTCTGGATGTACGGTTTCCTGTTCGCCAGGACGATTCCGACCCAGTTGCCCTGCTCGTCCTTTCCGTGTGCATTATCGTCTATGCCGATGTTTTGGGGATGGTATGCATGGGGTGACCCGTCTGCGTCGATGGTCATGCCGGTCACAAAGAAGAAGACGTCATACCCGCGCTGCTTCCATATGGTAACCTTCTCATCGTTGTTGTCGACCACCTGCCATACCATCCGATCGCAGAAAGCCCTGTTTGGGGATGCCGCTTCGAGACGGCCGGGACCGTGATGAACGAAAGTCATATAGAGAAAAAAGAGCGTGATCGGGACAAGAGAAGCAACGATGATTACCGCTCTCTTCCTTTTGTTTCGACCATGTTCTTCATGCAAATGGCTGCCTTGTGATTTCATACGGATCCAACGGAAAATTCCGCTCAGGCTTCACGCCTCCCCATGCTTCACAACCCTGAATCAGGCGTCGCCGTATTCCTTGCTCAGAGGCCCTTCGACCGATGCCTCTGCAGTTGGTATCCCGGCCGAATTCGAGAGGGGATGTACATTATCCGACACCGGAATGGTTTGCAAGCGGATTGGGGCAGTTTGACGGGGACGTGACCATTCGGATGATCCACCACGGGATTGGTCAAATCCATTTCATCCAACGGAAAGAAATGCTCTGCATATATGGCTGTTGGATACCTTAATCATTGGAGGCGGTTTCCAGGAGCCGGACTTCTTCGAGGAGACTGCGCACCCTGGCGGGATCCTTCCGGAAGCGGATCGGCCGGCCATTGTAGTCCGTCATGTTGGTAAGCGTGCAGCTGTCCACGCCCGCGGGGCGGACGGTCCGAACGGCTTCCCGGACATTGTCCGGCGAGATGCCGCCGGCGAGGATCACCGGGATGCACACCCTGCGGCACAGGGTAGAGGCAATTCCCCAGTGGCATGCTTTCCCCGTGATTCCGACGAATCCCTCCACGGGCTGTTGACCGGAGGAGTCGCCGGCCGTCCATCCCAACCGCGTATCGGTCATGAAGAAATCGCATGTGTCGACGAGCAGGGATGCGACTCGAAGAACCGCCCGTTCTGCCGCCTGGACGTCCGGCAGGTGTGCCTCCGGAACGGGGATGGAGCGAATGATCCCGAGGGAGGGAAACTCCCGGCGCACCCGGTCATGCAGCCGGGCCATCCGCTCGCAGGCTTTCTCCATGCCATCATGGTCTCGGAGAGGAATATCGTCGCAGAAATGCACCAGGCCGGGCCTGTAATATTCCAGGGCCCGGAGGATGTCCTCCGTTTCCGTAAGCAGCGGAATCAGGGTGCTCTTCGATGGGGATTGATTGATCAGTTCGATGGACTCCCTGAGAAGGGGCTGTTTCCAGTCTTCGCAGGAGAGGATCACACCGCCGATGTGGTCGACGCCCAGTTCAATGAGCGGTCCCGCCTCCTTGGGCTCCTGAACTTCGTAGATCTGGACGAGGATCTTTTTCATCCGGATGTTACGAAGGGATGAAGTCCCGATCCCGCGCGACCTTCATGCCGATCGCCCCGGTCGGGCAGAAATGGCTGCAGACGCCGCATCCGATGCAAATGTCCTCATGGATGGTTGCCAGGTCTTCCGGATCCAGGGAGATGGCATTCATGGGACATTCATCCACGCAGATCCCGCATCCCGTGCATGATGACGCTTCAACAACGGCCCGGTAGCGGCTTGGAACGAGCAGGCTGTTCGTCTCCTCTTTCCGGGCATAGGGGAGACCGACACAACAGCATTGGCAGCAGTTGCAGATCACCGTTCCAATGCCGGCCTTGTTTTCTGTCAGGTGAACCAGCCCTGCTTCCTCGGCACCACGGAGAATGGCTTTTGCTTCCTCGACATCGATCCGTCGGCCCGTTCCGCGCTTGATGGCGTATTCAGCCCCCCGGTTCATCTGGAGACATACCTCCAGCGGCTTGTCGCATTTCCGCATGATCATCCGGCATGGGCACTTCGTGACGGCGAGCAGGTCAGCGCTTTCGACGATCCGGCTGGCATCCTCGTAAGCCAGGACATGGCTCTCCGGCTCGATCTTCTCCTGGATGGGGATGACCCTGAAGAACGGGGGGGCCTGGATTGCCTTCAGCAGGGCCGGCACCTGCGGATACTCTTCCTCCGTATAGCGGCGCCAGAGATCGAGCAGCTCGCCCGGAGCTTCCGGCCAGAGGGTCGAGGCATCGTGAAACTGGATGATGTGCCGCGGCATCCGATAGATTGGCCGCCCATCTTTGAAGGATTCGAAGACGAGACCCTTCCGGAAGAGAGACTGGAGGATGGTATCCATCTCCGGGCGGGTTTTTTCGAACCGCGCCGCCAGATCTTCCACCGATGCCGGCAGGGCATTGACCAGGCGGGCCTCATCTTCGGAGCAGACGGCCTTCCAGATCAGGGGGACAATCTCGGAGTTCCCCGCTCCGACCTTCTTCGACAGTTCCCGGTAGACATTCCCGTCTGGCATGCCGTTTCCTCCCCTCCCCCGGTTCATTCCACGAATCGGGAGCCCGTTTCGAAGGACACCGTTCCGGCCTCGGAATCAGAGGGCTGCATCCTCTTCCGGTTCGGCCCATACGATGTGGTCCTTGTTGACGATCATGACCTTGCTCTCAGCGCTCTGGGTCGTCACATCATACAGGACGACGAACGACATCTTCGACTTGGCGAAGATGTCGGAAACCCTCTTTTCATCACCCAGGTTGATCTTTCCCCGCAGCAGGGATCCGTCAACCGTCCTGATGGAAACCAGACTCTCGGTAACCTTGGCCGACTTCTTCGAACCGGCTTTTTTCATGACCGACCTCCTGTTTGATCAATTTGTATTTCCATGGAATTCCGTTTCGCAATGGTCCCCTGCTGCAAAACAATACCGGATGGATTCAAAGGCTTACGGCACTTCCGGGTACGGAATGCCTTTTGAGGTTAGTTCTCCAGCAAATTTCAAGCTTTATAAATGAACGACGTCCTATAGTCAAGGCAGATCCTCTTCAATCTCCAAATATCCCCGATCATGCTGCTCAGGAACGCAGGCCGGATCATTCGATTCCCGGGCGGTATCGATTGACCGGGGCAACATTTCCTTTCGATGACGCTGGGCGGTTATAATCTTAAGAATTCATTCAGGGATAATGAAACGCAGAAGCGTATTGGAGGGGGCACAATGTTTGCACTTAATATCCGTATCATTGTTGAAGGAGGGAACATGAAATCCGTAGATGGCATTGCACAGTCAAGGGAGCCGATGCTCTCGGCATCGAAGAGAACCGGTCTCTCTGCCCGACCGGAAAAAACGAAGGGCAGGGACATGACGATCAAGGGAGCTTCCTGGGAAGATTTTGCCGACGTCCTCACGATTGAGAAAGCAGGGTCGGGAAAGGAGGAAGTGATGGCGGCTTCCGGATCTTCAGCATCCGCTTTTTCATCCGTCAAGGAGACAGCAGAGGGGGGCGGCCTTATGGCGGTCCTGGAAAAACTTGCCGCCCGAAGCGCTCTGAGGCCGGAAAACAGGGGATTGCAGAACGCGGCTGAACGGATCCGTGAGAACCTGGAACGCCAGGGACTTACAGTGCCCTCATTGCCGGCCGACGAGGATGTCTCCCCGATCGTTTCACCCGGCACGGGGAACGAGCCGGAGGAAGAAATTCAGGCTATTGCGGAATCCGCTAAAGACGAAGCATGCAATACAATGCCACCGGATCCCGTGGCGTCGTCGGACGGTTCACCCGCTCTGGCGGAGGAACAAATCTCCATTGCTGCCGAAAACCCGATGATCTTCGTCGACGAAGAAGGATGAGCGACGCCGAAGGGGAAGTTCTCCTTCCCATACCGTTTCCATCCGTTCCATCGTTTCCGTAGCCCTTTGTGAATCGCGATTGAATGGAATCTCTGGATTTCAGGCCTCATGTTGTGAAATGATATCGTAGCGATTTTGTGAAATCCGGCATTCTTTACAAGTCTGCAAGGTGTGGTTCGAAAACGCCCGAGGGTTGGATCGGATGATCGAAAAAAATAAGACCAGGCAGCAGCTTCTCCAGGAACTGAATGCCTGGAAGGAAAACGTCGCCCGTCTTGAGGCTTCTCTTTCGGATGGAGGGGGTTCCGCCGGTCGACAGCCCGCCGAGGAAGAGTTCCAGCGGTATCGATTCATGGTGGAAAACTCGGGAAGCGAGATCTACCTTGTTCGTCGCGACGGTGGTATCGCCTTCGTAAACCGGGCGGCCGCAACGAGTCTGGGCTATACGGTCGATGAAATGATGTCGATGAACGTCCGGGATTTTGATCACCGGTACGGTCCGATCTTTTCCAGTCACTTCGACGAACTGAAGGAAAGAGATCTCCCGCCCTTCGAGACGGTTCATATCACCCGGGACGGTCGCGAGATATGCAAGGAACTGAAATCATCCTGCCTGAAGGTGGGGAACGAGGAGTTCATCTGCGGCTTCGGTCTCGACATCACCGAGAGGAAGCGGGCCGAAGATGCGTTGAAGAAGAGCGAGGCGATGTACCGCAGTGTGATCGAGAATATCCAGGAGGTTTACTACCGGACCGATCGGGATGGACGGCTTGTTTTAACGAGTCCGTCCGGAGCGGCAATGTTCGGATACGAGCGGGTGGAAGACATTCTCGGCACGGATGTGCAGAGCCTCTGGGAGGATCCCGGGGAACGCCCCAGGCTCCTCGCAGAGGTTGTGAAGCACGGAAGTGTGGAGGATTATGTCGGTCCCATGAAAAGAAGGAACGGCAGCGTCTTCATGGCATCCCTGAGCGTCCATTTTTACCGGGACGACGAGGGAAACACGCTTGGGACGGAGGGCATCATCCGGGACGTCACCGAGCTGAAAAGAGCGGAAGCGGCCCTGAAGAAAAGCGAAGAGACATTCCGGAAGGCATTTCACACAAGTCCCGATGCAATCAACATCAACCGCCTGTCTGACGGCATGTTCGTGTCGATCAACGACGGATTCACAAAGGCAACCGGTTACACGGCGGAAGACGTGATCGGCAGGACCCCGTCGGAAATCGATCTCTGGCTCCATCCGGAAGACCGGGATCGGATGGTCGGGACCATGATCGAACACGGTGAGGTGCGCAACCTGGAGGCCCCTTTCCGGAAGAAAAACGGCTCCATCGATATCGCGCTGATGTCCGCCTCCATCATCGACATCGACGGCGTCTCCCACATCCTCAGCATAACGCGCGACATCACGGAGAGGATCCGGGCCGAGGAGGCACTCCGGGAGAGCGAAAGGCGCTTCCGGGACCTGGCGGAGCTGCTTCCCCAGGCAGTCTTCGAGTTCGATGAGCAGGGCCGCTTTACCTATGCAAACCAGTTTGCTCTCAACCTCTTCGGCTATACCAGGGAGGATTTCAAGGGTGGGATCAACGCAATCGACACCATCGCCCCTGAAAACCGGGAACTGGCGGTCAGGAACATCGCCAGGGTAATGAGAAACGAGGTGAAATCGGGGACGGAATATACGGCGATTCGCAAGAACGGCGAGGAGTTCCCCGTAATCATCTATTCCACCCCCATCCATCGGGAAGGCAGGGTCGCCGGCCTGCGCGGGATCATCATCGACCTGACGGAGCGCAAGCGTCTGGAGGCGCAGCTCACCCAGGCACAGAAGCTGGAAGCCATCGGGACCCTGGCTGGAGGCATGGCACACAATTTTAATAATATTCTCATGGGAATCCAGGGACATGTCTCGATGATGCTCATGAAGATGGATGCCGGGCATCCCGATTATGAGCGTTTGAAAAACATCGAAGAACAGATCGTCAGCGGGGCGGATCTGACGAAACAGCTCCTGGGCTTCGCCCGGGGCGGCAAGTACGAGGTGAAGCCCCTGAGCATCAACGCAGTTCTTTCTTGGACGGCGGAGATGTTCGCCAAGACAAAGAAGGAAATCACGATCGAGATGGATCTGGGAGAGGAGCCGCTGACGATCTTCGCCGACCGCAGCCAGATGGAACAGATGCTTATGAACCTGCTTGTGAATGCCTGGCAGGCCATGCCGGCGGGAGGCAGGATTTACCTGGAAACAAAAAGAGTCATGATCGGCGCGGCGGAAATCAGGCCATATGAAGTGTCTCCGGGTCCCTACGTGAGAATCACCGTGCAGGATTCGGGGATGGGAATGGATGAACGAACGCAGAAGCGGATATTCGAACCCTTTTTCACGACCAAGCAGATGGGGAGGGGAACAGGCCTGGGACTGGCGACGGTCTACGGCATTGTCAAGGGCCACAGGGGATATATCACGGTCTACAGCGAAACCGGGAACGGGTCGAGGTTCAACATCTACCTTCCCCTGGAGGGAGGCGAAGCACCTGCACAATGGACGGAGGAAAAGACCGATGCCGTGTCCGGATCAGGGGTCATTCTGGTCGTCGAGGATGAAGAACAGGTGCTCGAGACGACAAGAGAGATGCTCGAGTTCCTTGGATATACCGTCCTGACCGCCCGGGACGGCCGGGAGGCGATTGAAGTGTACCGCCGGATGGGGAAAGGCATCCATGTGGTCCTGATGGACATGATCATGCCGGGAATCAGCGGCGGTGAGGCCATTGACGCCCTGCTGGAAATCAATCCGTTCGTCCGGATCGTTCTGGCCAGCGGCTACAGCCTGAACGGCATGGCTGGGGATATCATGCGCCGCGGCTGCAGGGCATTTCTCCAGAAACCCTACAACATGGGAGAATTGTCAAGAACCGTCACCCAGGTGATGAGTATGCCTTTGTGATTCGGTCTATTTCCCTCCGACCCCGGATCCGCCTTCAGCCTGGTATCTTATGAGGGCGTCGGTGGCGGCCCGAAGTCTGCCCGCCATAGCTTTCAGCACCATCCTGAAATTGTCGGAAAGCTGGTTGTATTCCCTGTCGAAAAAATTCCGGTCGATGATCCCCACAACGGTGTCGCCGATCGCCCTGGCGGATGCCGTGCGCTCCCCTTTGGTAATGTAGGCCACCTCACCGAAGATTTCGCCTTCCTTCATCCGGGCGATTGCAATTTCCCGTCCGTTCATGGTGCGGAATATCTCAACGCATCCCTCGTCAACGACATAAATCCAGTCCCCGTGAGATCCTTCCGTAAAAATGACCGTTCCGTCCGGATAGTTCTCGTACGTTGCAATCTGGAACATCGTTCTCCTCCTTTTTTCCGCCGTCGGGTATTCCCGGTTATTCTTCAAGAATATCCAATTTTATAACCGAAGCCGATGAAAAACGAAACACGGAAATGAGCATCTGCTTCATCAATTGATAAAAATCGCCCCGCTCGGCTCTGGCTCCGAGGGTGCATGACATCATGGAAAACGATCCGATCTTGTGTCATATAGCAAACCCTGTTTTCTCCCGTGAATTCCTCCGGCGAAGATCGTGCAAACGAAAAGGAATGGAAGCACCGAGATGAAAATGAAGCGGATCCGGATCGTGCTCACCGTCGGCCTGTTGCTGTCTCTTGCTGCCGTGGTTGCTGCATACGTGATGATTCAGCGTGAGATCGAACGATTGAAGCCGCGCCTGGCGGAGTATGCCAGCCTTCGTTACGGACTGGACATCAGGATGGACGACCTCGGTTACGCCTTTCCGGACGGTCTCCGGGCAACCGGGCTTCGGGTCTCTTTCCTCGGAAAACCGACGCTGGAGGCGGCAACGGCGACCTTCCGCATTCGCCTGTCGGACTTGTTCAGGAACCGGTCCCTGGGGACACGGAGCCTGAGGTCCGTGGATGCCGAGGCCGTAAAGGTCAGCCTTGAGCGGTCCGCTGCAGGTGGATGGCTATTCCCCGCTCCCCCCTATCCTTCCGGAAAAGACGCATCGACCGCCGGAGAGAACGTGTTCGAACGGTCCCGGGTCCTCTTTTCCATCCGTGGTCTCGACATCCATCTGGCGACGCAACGGGGTGCCATCCACCGGAAGTACGACCGCCTTGAAGCCCTCTACGATCCTTCGCAAAGGTCCGCCGAGCTGAATCTGCGGGGTGGAGAGGAGAAACTGAAAATCGCTCTTGGCACGGAACCGGAGCGGCGGGTCGATGTCGAGGCGGATGCCGTCTCCCTGGAGCCGCTGCTTCTTTTCACATCACCGGTCATCCCTTTCGACCGGCTCTATCTGGGAGGGAAAAGCACGGTTCGGGAAATTTCTCCTGGAAGGTACGCCTTTGCGGTTTCAGGCCGACTGTTCGGCAAGGGCTCGGACGGGAGCCTGAAGGTCCGCGTGAACATGGAAGGGCTCGGGACGCATGACGGACTGGAGGAGGCCCGGGGGGAGATGGACCTGGGGGGGGAAAGCATGCTTTTTTTCGCATCCTCTACGGGAGGAAAAAGAAGGGGAATTCAAGCAGATGCGACGTTCCGTAACTTTTCCTTTGAACGTGCGGTTGCCTGCGTTCCCACCTCGTTTCGACCGAATCTATCCGATCTGAAAGTGACAGGATATCTGAATGGCGTTTTCACGACTTCCATTGCCACAGCACCGCCGTACCGGACGTCTTACCGCTTCACGGGCGAATCGGAGCGACTCCGGGTGCTGGCACTGGGACCGGGAATACGGATCTCCGCCTTGAAAGCCCCATTCCGGCATACATTCCGCACGGAGCAGGGCAAAACCGTGAGCATCTGGGTCGGTCCGGACAATCCCGATTTTGTTCCCTACGGAGAAATTCCACCGGCGATGATCAAGGCCGCACTTTCCGCTGAAGACGGAGGATTCTTCCGGCACAGGGGCTTCAGCATCCAGCAGTTCATCGAGGCCCTGGCGGACAACATCCGGGCCGGCAGGGTTGTTCGGGGAGCCAGCACCATCACCATGCAGCTGGCAAAAAACCTCTACCTTCCGAAGGCGAGGACGCTTGGCAGAAAATTCGAGGAGCTGTTCATCACGGTCGCGCTCGAGCAGGAGCTGTCTAAGCGCCGCATCCTGGAGATCTACATGAACATCATCGAGTGGGGCGATGGCATCTACGGCCTCGTTCCCGCGTCGAGATATTATTTCCGGAAACATCCGTCTGAACTGACGGATGAGGAATGCGCATTTCTCGCCTCCATCATCGCCCGGCCCAGGCACCGCTGGAGGCCGGACCCGCTGGACAGTCTCGGGGCCGGCTGGAGGCAGTACGTGGACCTGCTCGTCCGGAAAATGGAGGAAAAGCAACTCCCGGAAGAGCGGGAACCGCAATAGGAGAGACCGGTTTTCAGCCGCCATCATCGGATCGGCCGATACGCCGTCCCGTCTTCCCGTCTTCCTGCCGGGAGCCTCATCCGATGCCGACGACCTTGATCTCGAAGGTCAGGTTGCGGCCGGCGAGCGGGTGGTTCCCGTCGATGGTCACCTGATCCCCTTCCGTTTTCACGATGCGCCCTTCCACCTCGATGCCGTCAGCCCGGGTAAAAGATACCTCCCTTTCGGGCTCCGGGATGATGCCGGCGGGCATTTCCGCGACCGGCACAGTCCATACCAGGGTAGGATCCTTCTGGCCGTAGCCGTCCGCCGGCTTGATGGTGACCGTTCTGGTCTCACCCGTCTTCATGCCCATGACACCGGTTTCGAAGCCCTTGATGACCTTTCCCTTTCCGACGGTAAACTCCAGAGGCGTGCCGCCCACATTGGTCTCGAAAACCTTTCCGTCCTTGAGCCTGCCTGTATAGAAGATCTTCACCCGGCTGCCTTTTTTCACCTGCGACATGAATGCCTCCTTATCTTCGGTTTGAATATTTCTTCTTGTATTCGCGTTCTCTTGTCATTCAAAGGGGTTGGCCGATGGGATCCGAAACAGGTCCTTCATGAGTTCGAAGAATGTGTCGGGAAGGTAACGATTCCAGATCCGGATCGGCAGATCGACCGCAGTGCCCGGTGGCGCTTCCGGGATTGTGAAAAGGTATTCAAGAAGATACCCTATGTTCCTGGCCAGATGTCCCCTGTAGGGCTGCGCCGCCCGCTGTTCCATGATCCTGTCCTCGTGCATGCAGCGGCCGATCTCGCTTTCCAGCATTTCCTGGAACGTCGAGACGATGATCTCCAGGATGACGCTCTCCTCTCCGGATTCGACAAATTCAGTGAATGCGTGGTTGACGGATGCATCGTCCCATCCTCTTTCCCGGAAATAGGACAGGGCGTGGCCGCGTACAGGAGTTGAAAGAATCGTTTCGGATGTCGGGCGGTAGCGAACCGTCAGGTTGACGGCGTTGTATTGTCCCCGATGCTCCTCCCGTTCCACGATGGTACAGCCTGCCCGGTAAAGAGTCTCGCACAGGGGAGCCAGGGACTGATTTTCCCATACGATTTTCAACCCGCCGACATCGTTGATGACGAGTTTCTCCGTTTCCTCCAGCGGACGGTGGTTTCGGAGATCATCGAGAAACGCCTCTTCGGCCCGGAGGAATTCCTCGTTCATCTCTTCCGGCGGGGTGATCAGTTCGTGCCGGGGAATACCGATCCGTCTCGCCCGCCCTTCCGCAAGCGAGTCCGCGCTTTTCCGGATGGCCGCAAATGCACGGTCGGCGATGCGCCGGGCCGACTTTTCCGCAATGCGCCGGGCCCGCTTGATCCGGTAGGATCCGGCGTAATGGCTCCCTTCCCCGCTTTTCCGTGAGACAAGGACCCCGTGAAAGGGCGTCTCCCGATAGTAGTGCCCCGGACGCCGCAGAAACTCACGAATGAGAAAATCGATCCGGTCGTTCCGGTAGGGCGGATTTTCAATGAGCACATCTTTCAGTCCTCCCTTGCGGGAGATCCGGTGAAAGATCGTCCCTTCTTCACGGGAACCGCCGAAGACACTTTCAGCGAGAGTCCCGAGGCAGCGGCACAGGAAAAGGTTGTTGAACTGGATCAGCCGTACGATGTTCTCCTCGTCATCGGGACGTGCGTCTCCATACATCCAGCGCCGGATGATGTCGTCAAGAGCAGCACGATGAAGGTAGCTGTTAATCTGAATCATGGCCGATCCGGGTCGGAGATGCCCATTCGAGCGGTGCCGATGCCTTGGCTCATGGGCAGAATAAGGTCAACCGGTAATGCTCATTATATCATATGCGGAACGTGAGTCCCGCGTTTTTCAGGAAATGCGGCGGGGCATGATTCCAATTTCCCTTCTTGCATCCCGCGGATCAATCTGACAAATTATATGCATTGTTCTTTCCAACCAATCATCCCAAAGGAGAAGACAGCCATGAAGGACGACAACCGAATCAGTCCCTCCACTCTCTTGATCCAGATGGGAGTCACGCCCGCTGACAATGCAATGGAAATAAAAACGGCCGTTCCCTGGAGAAGCATGCTGGGAGGGATGCAGACCCGGATGCTGTTTCAGTACCAGCAGTTTCTCGACGGCATCAGCCAGAACTATGGGCTCTTCGGACCCCTGGCAATCGCTGCCAGTATTCAGAGCACCTTTTTGAAACCTCTTTTCACGGATCCGATCAAGACTCACGCCCGCATCACGGCGCGTTCAGGAAAGGAACCGGACATCTACCGGGACTTGAACGGATGGATTTACAAGAATTATGCCCGGTCGCTCTACGATCTCTGCGGCTACTTCATAAAGGACGGCAAATTCGATCGTAAAAAGGCTGCCTCTGTCGCCACGACGCCCGAGGGGCACCGCATGCTGAAGGAATACGTCCAGGAATTCTGTCAGATGGAATGCGCATACAACTCCCTTGGCATGACCCGGCTCAAAGCAATGAAGGAAATGCTCATATGCCTCCTGGTCGTCATTACGGAACTGCCGCTGGACGGGGAGGAGCTTCCCTACATGAGAAAGAAGCCGGATGGCACCGACGGCATGACCTTCGAGGAATACCTGGCGGAGAACCGCTTCCGCCTGGAGTGCCTGTACAATGCCAACGCCTTCGATCCGAAGGAATATTCCGAGCGGGCCACACAAGGACATATCGGTTGCTCTGATTATGAGATTGTCAGAGGATCCCGGCTTCACAGCGTCCGTCTCCGGCATTATCTCTTGCCGAAGGGGATCAAGCCCAACGGCCGTGTGCTCTACATCTCGACCCCCCTGATCAACAAGCCGGAGCTGTTCGATCTCGCCGACGGCAAATCGGTCGTTCAGGGCATGCTACGCAAGGGATACGCCGTCTATCTGGTCGACCATGGGGAATGCAGTCCCGACGACACGACTCTGGAGCTTTCCTTTTTCAACAAGACCGTTCACGACCGTTACCTGGAGATCATCCGCAAGAGGCACCCGAAGGCCCAGATCGACATCATGGGCTACTGCATGGGCGGAACGCTGATGCTGCCCTATCTTGCCCGACGCGCGGAGGAGCGCATGGCCCGGGGTGAATCCATGGACATCTGCAAGATCGCCCTCATGGCTTCACCGGTCCGGTTCGACGACGAGGAAAGCGGCCATGAAAAGATGCGGTCCTTTATCCGCCAGAACTACGATCCCAACCTGATGAGCGAACTGTTCGGGAGCGTCAACATCCCCCCCCAGATCATTGACTTCGGAATGAACGAGATCCAGCCCGGGGTCCATTATACCGTACTCTCCGGTTTCTATGGCCGCGCCATCTATGCCAATGCAATCGAGGATTCCGCGCCTTTCCTCTACTGGCTGACCCATGGAACGAAATTCCCGGCCAAGGCCCACCGGCAGTGGATCGAGCAGTTTTTCATGGGGAACGAACTGGTGAAGGGGACCTATTGCATGCCCTCCTCAAATCCGGACCTGGACGGAAAGCCCGTGGACATGGACGCCCTCCGCAGGGGCGGGGTGCGGATCTTCGATTACCGGGGTTCCCGGGATCCCATCGCTCCTCCCGGCTCCTGCGTGGCCAGCCAGCTCTGGGGGATGCGCGCCGAGGGGAACATCCAGATGACCCGCGGCGGCCTGAACCGGACCTTCGAGAAGAACATCGGCCATATCTTCGTCGTGAGCAAGCAGCTCCTCGCGGAATATCTCAAGACCGTAACCGACTTTCTCAATGACGGTCCGTGCGAGGGGGTCGATGAAATGGCGGCGTAACGACCCGCGGGGAGGGAACCTTTCGGAGTACCGGACCCGGATCGGGATCACTGCAGCACGGAGTACCCTTTTTCGCGGATCAGCCTCAGGCAGGCATCAACGACGTCCCGGTCGTAGAGAATTCCCCGGTTCCTTTCAATCTCCTCGACAGCTGCCTCGATTCCCAGGGTGGGCCGGTAGGGGCGGTGGGAAGCCATGGACTCCACGACGTCGGAGACAGCCAGGATGCGGGCTTCCAGGATAATCTCCTCCCCTTTCAGGTTTCTTGGGTAACCCGATCCGTCCATCCGCTCATGGTGCTGGTAAACAGTCTCGGCAAGTTGCCAGGGCGATTCCACATCCTTCAAAATCTCATAACCCTTCTGCGCATGCTCCCTTACCAGGGCAAATTCAATTTCTCTCAACCTCTTGGGTTTGCTCAAGATCTCGGCAGGCACATAGAGTTTCCCGATGTCGTGAATGACGGCGGCCATGCGGAGACCCTCGATCCGGTCACGGGACAATCCCATTTCCTCGGCGATATTGGCCGCAAGTTCTGAAACCCGGACCTGGTGGCCCGCCGTGTAGGGATCCCGGGTCTCCACCGCCGAAACCAGGACGTGAATCGTCGTTCCCAATGCCTTCCGCAGATTCTCGAGGGTTTCCTGGAGGTTCTTTTCCGCCTGCTTGCGCGTGGTAATGTCACGGGCCATTCCGCGAAAACCAATGGGATTGCCGTGTTCGTCTGATAGCAGACCGGCCCAGGACTCATAATTCCTGACCTGTCCATCCCTCATGATCACTTCGTAGTCGAAAAGCCGGACGGGCTGGCCCGTTTTGTAGATTTCCGAGAATACGTCCAGCACCGGCTTGCTGGTCTCGGGACTTATAAACTTCCGATAGTTCATGCCCATGAGCTCTTCACGGGTATACCCCGTCTTGCCGACCAGGGCTTCGTTGAAGAAGACGAGATCCCCTCTCAGGTTGAGCTCGAAATAAGCATCATCCATGTCTTCGAGGATGTTGCGATACTTCGCCTCGCTCTCCCGCAGGGCCTCTTCGGCATGTTTGCGCTCGGTGATGTCGCGGATGACCATGCTTGTCTTCGCGTTACCATCACGATCCTTGAAAATGACGGAAGATACCTCACCGGGAAATCGAGTGCCGTCTTTCCGGATAAACGTGACTTCTCCCCGAACGCGCCCCGTGTGCTCCCGCTCCGCCAGCCCTTTTGAAAGCCTCGGATCCGTCAGGTCCACGAGACCCGCTCTCCCGACGCTGCATATTTCCTCCTCCGTCCGACCGAAGATCCGGCATGCCTCGGGATTCGCCGCCAGAACCCTTCCGTCCGGAACGGTCAGCAGAACGGCATCGATGCTGTTTTCAAAAAGCGCGCGATACCGGTTTTCACTTTCCCGCAGGGTTTCTTCCGCCTGCTTTCGGTCTGTGACGTCTTCATAGAGCGCCACGATCTCCCCGGAAGGCAGCCGGAAGACGTGGTTCTCCCGCCATCCCTCGATGCGATGGTCCTGGTAGAAAGTGATATCGTGGTCCTCGGGTCTGCCTGTTTCCCAGACCCGCCGGAAGACGGCGAAAAGCCCGAAATCCCGGACCCCGGGAAATACCTCCGTCACCCTCCGGCCTGACACCTCTTCTTTTTTGATCTTCTCCAGCCGTTCCGCCGCCCGGTTGAAGTCCCGGATGACGAAGTCTTGCCCGTCGTCCACGGCTTCATAGATGACTGCACAGCTGCACATCCGTTCGAAGAGCTGGCGGAAGCGGTTCTCACTCCTCAGGAGGGCCTCTTCCGCCCGTTTGCGGTCGGTGATGTCGATGGCGATTCCCTGGTAATGGGTGATCGAACCGTCCGGACCGCGCCGTATCCATGTTCGGTCGTCGACCCACCGTATTTCTCCTGACCTCGTCAATATCCTGTATTCCTGGGAGTATTCCGGTCTGCCTTCGCGGGTAAACTGCTCGACTTCCATTTCCACCCGGGGAAGATCCTCCTGGTGGATGATAGACATATACTTGATCCTGCCACTCGTGAAGTCTTCGGGAACGTAACCCCAAAGGGCGATGCTCTCTGACACATATTCAACAGGCCATTCCGGCATGGCCCTCCACAGGCAGGCAATGGCAGGGCTGTGATTGATGATGAATTCCAGCTCCTGCCTCTTCGCATAGGCCTCCTGCAGTTTCTCCTCCATCTTTCGGCGTTCGGTGACGTCTCTGGCAATGGAGACCATCCCGACGATTCTTCCGCTGCTTCGGATGGGGGACCCGCTGACCTCGCCGTGCTTGATGCAGCCATCCCTGGCAATAAAACGATAACTGGCTGCTTCAATGGTGTCGCCATGCAGAATCATCTCTACGTCGGATGCGACGCGTTCAAATGAATCCGGTGTCAGAATCGTTTTCATGTCGATAACCGGACGCCCGACAAACTCTTCCGGTTTATAACCCAGGATTCTCTCCAGGCACGGAGATATGCTTGAAATGACCAGGTCGGCGTCGATCGTGATGATCACATCTGTCACATGCTCGAAGGTCAAACGGTATTTTTCTTCCAGGATCTGTAACTGATGATTGACCGCCTCCAGGTCCGACATCTTCTTTTCCAGTTTCCGGAAGAGGATCTCATTGTGCTGCCGGAAGATCTCCATCTCCTCGCCGAGGGGTCTGGCCGCCACCTGTCTCGCGGAGTAGGATTCATCGAGCACCTCCCGAACCAGGCGGATCAGGACATCCGGTTCCTGGGGCTTGACGACGAACCGGTCGGCCCCGAGGCCGAGGGCGAACTCCCGGTCCTTCGGGTCCGTGTAGGTGGCGGTATAAACGATAAAAGGGATGTGTTTCAGTTGCTCATCCGCTTTCCATTCCCGGCACAGGGCATAGCCGTCCATGACCGGCATGAGGATGTCCGATATGATGACATCCGGCGGACGGCGTCTCGCCTTCTCCAGGGCTTCCGCTCCGTTTTCGGCTCGCTCGACTTCATATCCTGCTCCTTCAAGAACAAATTCCAGTAGATACAGATTTTCCTCTTGATCATCGACGATCAGGCATCGGTGCATGAAGCTTTCCTCATCCCTTTCCTTCCTGTTTCGGGCTTGAAGCCGGTCGTTCCCATCGCGAGGACGGAGGATCCGCCGCATGATTGTCGGGAAGGTCGTTTTCAAACCGGAATCCCTTTTCCAGAAAAAGCCGCCGGCATACATCCACGACGATGGCATCATAACGGGTTCCCCGGTGCTTCGTGATTTCGTCCAGGGCGGCGTCCATGCCAAGGGAAGGTCGATAGGGCCGGTGGGAACTCATGGCCTCCACGACATCGGCCACGGCAATGATGCGCGCCCCCTGCAGAATACGATCACCGGACAACCCCCGGGGATATCCCGATCCGTCGAGCCGCTCATGATGCTGGAAGATCACTTCCGCGATGGGATAGGCAAAATCGATGTTGCTGATGATTTCATAGCCTTCCTCGGGATGGATCTGGATCAGTCGGTATTCGACGTCGCTCAGTGTTGCGGGCTTGGAAAGAATGTCCGAGGGGATGTGGATCTTGCCCAGGTCGTGAAGCAGGGCCGCGGTTCCGAGGGACTGGACATGGTCTTCCGGCAGGTCCATCTCCCGGGCGATGGCCATCACGAGCCGGCCTACCCTCTCCTGGTGGCCTGCCGTATATGGATCTTTAGCTTCGAGCAGCGAGGAGATGGTCCGGATCGTCCCGGACAGGGTTTTCTGAAGCTGCTCGAAGGTCTGCCCCAGTCGTTCCTTTGTCTCGACCAGTTCCGTGATGTCTTCGTACGTCGCGACAACCCGGTTGTCCTGAAGGCTTTCACCGATCTTGGCCGCCTTCAGCCGGCAGAGGATCTCCTTCCCGCCTTTGTGACGGCATAGGGCCTCCGTCTCGATCGTTATATTTTCTCGCTCGCTCAGGGGTGTATAGACCGCTTGTCCGATGCGCTGGAACTCATCGTCGCTGCGATACAGGATGCGCGCGGATCGGCCGTACAGCTCGTCGGACCGCCAGCCGAAGACGCGGGTCGTGTCGTCATTGGCAAACATGATTCGCCGGTTCTCCTGCCCGATGACCGCCAGGGGAATGGAGTTGAGAATGGAGGTTTCCATGGCCCTGGAATAATTCAGTTGCTCCCGGGTCTCTTTCCACTCCGTGATGTCCAGCGAATTGCCCAGGATTGCCGGCCGGCCTTTGTATTCCGTGAGGTTGAGGGTCAGCATGATCCAGCGCACGGTGCCGTCCTTGCAGACGATCCGGACTTCGAAGGGAACGGCCATCCCTTCCCGGACCATGCGCCGGGTCAGCGTGCGGGCCTTATCACGGTCGTCGGGATGAATGCAGTACAGGGAATCCTTGCCCACGAGCTCTTCCGGCGTGTAACCGGCGAAGGCGGCGGCACTCTGGTTGAGGAACCGGAATTGCCCGTCCTGGAGGAGGTAGATCCCCGTGAAGGACCGGTCCGTCAAGACCCTGTAGAGCCCCTCGATCTCCATTTTCTCCGTGATGTCTTCCGCCGTTCCTTCGTAGTACTCGACGGTTCCGTCCTCTCTCCGGACGGCATGGCTGTTCAGGGACAGCCAGATCGTTCTCCCGTCCCGATGTCGAAAGGGGGCGATGAATCCCAGGAGAACGCCTTTTTCCGCGAGCACCTTGCCTGCTCTTTCCCGGTCCCGGGGATCCAGGTAGAGATCCCGGCCGATGTCGGCAACCGCGTCGATCATCTCCTGCGGTGAGTCGTAGCCGACCATATGCGCCAGGGCGGGATTGACCATTGTGTAGCGACCCTCCGGCGTGGACTGGAAGATCCCGAGAACGGAATCCTCGAAGACGCGGTGATACTTGCGCTCGCTGATGGAAAGGGCGCGGTTCACCTCGTCCAGTTCCTGAACTTTCTCCTCAAGCTTGCGGACGATGGTTTCACTGTACCCTTTCAGAAATTCATCTTCCGGAGGCGGCTCCGCTTTCGCGTGCGGAGCGTCCATCCCGCTCCTTCTTTCCAGGAGCATCCGGATCGTTTTCACGACCTTGAACGGGTCGACGGGTTTGACGATGATCCGGTCGACCCCCTGATCCAGGGCGAACTGCCGGTCTTTGGCATCGGTGTAGGTTGCCGTGTAGAAGACAAAGGGAATGTTTTTCAGATTATCATCGAGCTTGCACTCTCTCAGAAATGTGAAGCCGTCCATTACGGGCATGAAGATGTCCGAAATGATGAGATCCGGGAGAGAAGCCCTTGCCTTCTCCAGCGCCTCTTTTCCATTGGTGGCGCTGACGGTGTCGAATCCCTCCTCTCGGAGGATGATATCGAGCAGATAGACGTTCTCGGGGGTGTCGTCGACAATCAGAATCTTCGACATCGGTCAGATCCTCTCTTCCGGTCGCAGATGTTGAGAGATTCGGCTTATGATGAATAAAGCATAGGTCATGCTCATATTACTTAGTATATTATATGTTGTGAAAGGATATCTTTCATCAACTTCTTTTTTTAATTGTAGAAATGGGTAGATAGAGGTGTATTGGATTGAATTGAGGGAATCTTGGTGTGGAACCTGTCACAGGGTCAATACCGGATTTTCCGGCATTACCTGAGGCAGGCCCGGTGTGGATGGCTGATTCGGTATATTTTGCACCCGTAGGGGATGCAGGTGCGGGCGAGGTTTCTTTACGCAGGTTTCACAACTGGATTCCCGCAAGGACAAAAGACGTAATTTTACCCATCATTCTAAAAAAAACAGTTTGTCCGTGCATTGTTACCTTTTCTGCGAACGTACGGCCGAAAGAAGCCAGATGATGGTTTATGACATCGCACTGCAGTTTCCGGGCTAACTCAGCATTTTCCTTGTTGTTTGTCTCGATGGCCTTAATCTCGTTGAAATATAGATAGGACAGGAATTCGAATTCCACCGCGATGTGGTCCGGCGGCAGCTTGAAATGTTCGGCGGGCCGGAGGCCGGCATCATAGTAGAGCCTTGCGATCTGGAATGTGGATTCCTGGAGAAGCTTTCCTTCATTGTATACCGATTCGAAAAGATAGACCAGCCGGGGCTTGGAGGAAAAGAACATATGGGTGTAGTCCTTCTCCAGCTCCAGCAGGAGTTCATCGTCTCCCTTCCCCGAGCCTGTATATTCATTTGTAATAGCCGCAATATCTTCGGAGACCGATGCCGCGCTCGGGAGACATCCGACAGCCGAAAGGAGTGCTGCGGGAAACGCCCCCTTGCGGAGGCTCAGGATTAATTCCCGATCGGGATAGTTGAAAGCCTGTGCCAGAAGGGAGAAAATCCCGGCCCGCGCCTCCAGTTCAATGATTGGCTTGTTCTCTGCACTCATGATGGTGTCCTTTCATAGACCTTGTTTCCATCGGGGGGCCGACCGCCTGAGAGACGTCCATAGAGGGGCTGCCGACGGATTTCCCGGTTCCCCGGGAAGGGTATTCCATCCCTTCCCGGGGAATGTTTTCCGAAAGAAATCAGGATTTTTTGTTGTTCTCTTCAGCCTCGACTCGCGCCCGGCGTTCGCTGAACTTCTTGAGGCCGGTAACCGCCAGGGCCGCCATGACGGGTACGCCAAGATTTCCGTCCAGGGAAGCCCTTCCACCCTTCAGCATCCTCTTGGCCACGTTCGGATAGCCGGCTGCAACGGGGTCTTCCTTGGCAAGAACGAACAGGTGTGTTCCGCCGTTCTCCTCGGATCCGTACAGCTTCAGTTTCTTCTCCCTGGCCAGTTTCAGGGCCAGGGCCTTCATGGCCTTGTATTCACCAAATTGCAGCGCTCCGGTGGGGCATACCTCCACGCAGGCAGGCTGCTTCCCGACGCCCAACCGCTGGGCGCAGAGGCTGCACTTGACGATCTTCTTGGAGTCTGCATCGAATTGCGGAATATGGAACGGACAGACCCGGACGCAGGTCTGGCAGCCGATGCAGATTTTGGCATCGTACAGCACCGGTCCGTAGTCCGACTTGGTCAGTGCCTTGACGGGGCAGTTCTTCACGCACTGCGGATCGAGGCAATGCATGCAGCGCTTCTGGTACAGACCGCCGTCGTTGATGGTGACGAAGGTCCGGAAAAGACCCTTCGACGCCTGGTCGTGATATCGGAACTCCTGGATGCACCGGTACGCGCAACTGTTGCAGCCGGTGCAGAACGTATTGTCGAGCAGGATCGCATATTCTTTCATCGTCATTCACCTCGCTTATGCTTTTCTGACGCTGACATAGACGTCTTCCACCCAGCCCATCCCGGTCGGATCGTGCTTTTTGACGATGTTGGGATCCTTCTGAGGGATCAGATCCCCGTCGCGGTAACCGAAATCCTTGGCATGCCGAAGATTTTTCGCCCGGTGGCCGATTCCGTGGAAGGTCAGGATGCAGTCCTGCCTTGCGACGCGGTTTGTCAGGTGCAGCTTCGCCTTCTGTGGCCGGGGAAGATCCTTCATGTAGTTGGGATCGTTCTCCAGGATCACCATGTCCCCTTCCTTTAGGCCGAGTTTCCTGCCTGCTTCCGGGTTCATCCAGACGCAGTCCATGAAGTTTCGTACGGTCACTTCCTTCAGGACGGCGTTGTTGATGAAATTCGGATCCGCGTGCATGTACCAGGGGGCGCGGGTAATCAGCAGGGAGAACTTGTAGTCGCCCGTGGATTCATGCCATCGGGTCGCCCAGACCGGCAGCGGTTCATGCCCGACCCGGGAGAATTCGTCGATGTACATTCGCACTCTTCCCTTCGGCCGGCCGTAACCGATCTCCTCGATCTGTTTATAGTTTTTGTAAGGCTTCCGGTCGATCCAGAAACTCCCCTTCTTGGTGAAGTCGGCTCCGTTTTCTGCGGCTCCTGCCTTTTTGACGGCAATGTCGCCCATGTTCATCGGAATCATCTTCTTGGGATCGCTGCTCCCGTCTGTCGTCCAGTATTTTGGAGCCATGGCCAGGCCGATCTTGGCGGCGAATCCGCCCCATCCGATCTGATCGCCCGGAGTTTTCTGAACCGGCACGCCGCCGGCGAGGCAGGGATACTTCGGGTAGTAGAGGCGCAGGTCAAGTTTGCCCTCCTCGAACTGGTGGGGGGCCGGAATCACGTAGTCGCAGAAGTATCCAAGGTCGTCCAGGTAGAGGTTCCAGTCCACGACCATCTGCATCTTGTCGGCAGCCTTTTCCATCATCTGCGACTGGATCATGGCGAAGAGCCCCCGATGTGGATTCCGGAAGAAGACCGCCTTGGCCCGGTTGGTCTTGTAAAGTCCCCAGCCGACCATGCCGTAATGGCCCGGCGCGGAGAAATCCTTTTTCCGGTAAATGTCATTTGTTACCGGAAATTCATTTCTGAAATCGACCGGTTCAGCCGGCTGTTCCGGATAGGGAACAACGGGCGGGGCCAGTTCGTCGATCCAGGGGATCTTGACCCCGTGGAGAAGCAGGACGCCCCCTTCGTGGTCGATCGAGCCGGCCAGGGTGTTGAGAATGTTGATGGCATGGCGGAGCCTCCAGCTGTTGGCATAGTTCGGTCCCGCGGCATCGCGCTTGTATGTCGGGACCATGGCATAGGGGGCTGCCGCGGCAAATTCGAGTGCGATCCTGCTGATTGCCCTGGCGGGTACATCGCTGATCCTGGCGGCCCATTCGGGCGTGCAGGTTCTGGTCGCTTCCGAAAGAAGCTGCAGGACCGGCTTGGCGGTGATCGTTTTGCCTCCGACGGATACCTTGAACGGACCGCCCGAGAGGACCGGAGCATCGCACTCGTCGATCGGCTCGGCCTTTTTGTGCTTGCTGCACCAGGCCAGGAATTGTCCGTCTTCCGCCTTCAGGGCGGAGCGTTCGTTTACATCGACCAAGGCGACAGCATCGGAATACTTTTTGAGGAATGGGGCATTGTATTTCTTTCCGGCGAGGATGGTCCGGATGATGGCCAGCGCCACGGCCAGGTCGGTCCCCGGCTTGATGGCATGGGTCTCGTTGGCATATCCGTCTGCCATGGGCGTCCGGACGGGGTTGAACATGACGATCTTGCAGCCGTTCTTCTTTCCGGCGGCCCAGTGGTTGAGCATGCCTGCCTTGCCGCACTTGGAGAAGGAGTCGAACCCGAACCAGATCTGGTATTTGGATTTGTCGTAGTCGTACCCGCAGACGTGATGGCTTGGTGTATAGCAGCTGGAATAGAACTTGTTCGGCGGGTTGGTCAGGGTCAGGCAGTTGATGTAGTAATGGGTGCCGAAGCACTCCGTCCGCTGGTCGCTCCGGGTGGCCCCGATGGACTGGCAGAGCCGGTTCGTGTAGGGATCACCGGGGGATGCGAAGAGAATCTCCTCCGGCTTCAGCTTCTTGAGACCGGCGATGACTTCGTTCACCGCGTCGGCCGTTTTCATGGTGATCCAGCCCGGATCCTGGTCCGTTCCCTTGACGGGATTGGTCCGCTTCAGGGAGACCATCAGACGGTCGGGATCGTACAATGAATCGACGAACCCCATGCCCTTGATGCAGAATTTCCCGTTGGAAACGGGATCCTCAGGCCGTCCTTCCAGTGTGATGGCCCGCTCCAGACCCGTAGCCGGGTCCACACCCATGACGACGTAGTAGGCACAGTCCGCCTCACAGGCCCGTGCACACACCTGGGGAACCTTTTTCGTGATCCGGTAGGGAAGCTGCTCCTGCGGATGATCCCCGAACGCCCATGCCGATTGCAGATTCCGGAAGGGGAAAGCCGTCATCGCAGTTGCGATCCCGATTGCACCGGTCATCTGCAAAAATCTTCGTCTTGGCATCTCAAACTTGTCTTTCATTCTGTAACCTCCTCTGCAATCTCGCGTTCCGGGGATATGGACAAATCCCGTTCTCTCCGGCCGCTCCGCAATAAAGTCGATGCCCGACCTGTTTTTTCTGCCGTCCCGCAGGGACGACAGCCATCAACGGGCTCCATCAGGAACCGGTTGATGGATGAATATCCCTTCCCGGAGGCCTTTGTCAAGTCATAATTTCAATAAATACAATTAGTTATGTGCGTTTAGGCATATGCTCTGCGGGGCATATTGAGGGAGGATTGAGGGGTGGGATTCGCGTGGGATGAAGAGTTCGATTCAGTGGCTGCATCCGTTTGTTCCATGATTCTGAAAGACTCGCTGTTCTTTTTCAGGTAATCGTTGATCCTTTCTTCTAATGTTGCGAACTCTTTCATGAATTTTCTTGCGTCCTCGGTCAGGATCATGCCTTTGTGTCCACAGGTGATGACAAGCTTTGTCCCTGTCCGTTTTTCGGCTTCCTTGATTTTTCCCCAGGCCGCCCGATAGGACATTTTTAATTTCCTGGCAGCTCCAAAGAGACTTCGATATTCATCGATGCCTTTCAACAGCTCCTCCAGGCCGTGACCGAACAGTGTCGTGCCGTCCTCTTCCACCCAGATCTTGAACCGGATCGTCATTTCATTTCCTTCTTTCAGGGCATTTTCTAAATGAATCCTTTCTGATTGCCCGATTATGGATGACATCGGATTCGGTAGAAAGCCATACGATGCTGTCTGAAAAGCAAATAGGGCGGAATTCATTTCCATCTTTCGGACAATCTCCTACTCGGAGTCGCGGAAAAAAGATTGGTCCCATATCAGACACATAAACCATGTGCTGATCCCAGCGGCAGTTGCATACGGGAGACGGGTGGAGACAGCGCGCCATCCGTTTCGGCGGGCAGGCGGAAATTCGCTATCCCATAGACGGCGGGCAGGGACGTTGCGATCTGTATGCGGCCCTCAACCGGAGAAAAGGAAGCAGACCGCTTCAACAAGGCAGAGTCCGACCCAGAGGCAATTCCATTCGCAAGCCGTTATTATAAATAACGAAAGCCCGGACCATGTTCCCCACATGGCCGGGCTCTCTATTCCGTCCCGGTGGTTGTGAACGCATATCATGAGCTGGAAGACCACCTGGAACGGACTTGCGTTCGTTTATGTCAAATACGACGTAAATATCAATGGTTTTTGGGATTATGGATATGCATATCCGAGAGGAACTCATTTACCGGCTTATCCGGCCGAATCCTTCCGGAAAGCGGATACCCGCATTGGCACCCGGATTGGATTTGACTGGTTTTGTTCTCTGTCCTATGATGCGACAACATCGCCGAAGGGAGAAAAACGATGATGATCCGAAAAATCGGCTTTGGAGGTCTTCTTATTTCCCTGGCCGCATCGCTTGTGCTGGCCCTTCCTGGCTCCTCTCTGTCTTATGAACGGGAGATCGCGAACCTGTCCTCAATCCTGGTCTCCGGCATCAGCAAATCAAACATGAAAACCATAGCCGTTGTCGATTTCACGGATCTCCGGGGCCAGGTAAACGAACTCGGACGCTTCATAGCCGAAGAATTGTCCGGCAACCTGACATCCCAGTCTTCCGGATTCGACATTCTCGACCGCAATCACATCAAGCGGCTCCTGGAGGAGCAGAAGCTATCGCTTTCCGGGCTCATGGATCCGCAGGCCATCCGGAAAATCGGTAAACTGGCGGGAGCCGATGTCATCATCACCGGAACCATCACGCCCTTCGGGGACAGTATCCGCGTTTCCTGCAAGGCCATTGATACCGGGACCGCCAAGGTCATCGGATCCGCCCGCGGCGACATCGCCAAGACGGCAACCATCGCCGACCTTTTGAAGCTCGGAGTTTCGCCCTCTCCGTCTTCGAGAGAGACGGCCGGACAGTCTCCGGCATCCAGAATCTTCGAAAAACCTTTGTATAAAGGATATCGCGTCGACATCTGCCTGAACTGGGCCCAGTCCTGCCGGAAACCCGCCGCCGACCGCTTCTGCCAGATCAATGGTTTCCGGGAGGCCCGTTCATGGAAGATCGCCTACGACATCGGATACCTGACGCCAACGTACGTGATCGGAGACGACAAGACCTGCGGCATGAGGGGCTGTGACGGATTTGAGGTCATCGAATGCTGGTGACCCCAGTGCACACCGTCGAGCATGGAAACACTCGCCTTGTGAGCTTTGGACTCCTTCCCTGTGTCCTCTCGGTCTATTCCCTCAGGCGGATCTGCCTCTCAAGCAATTCGATCATTTTGTCCATCCGGTCGATAATGTCGTTGATCCGGAATACCCATCTCGAAATGCCAACGACGATGGCAATGGCAATCACCATGAAAAGAAGGCCCATGATCAATGCCGCCGTCTCCATGTCCCCTCCTTATCCTTTCGCAGAAATAACGAACAACCCGTCGACCAAAGCCGGGAAATGATCGGTTATCCAACCGTTCTCCCTTCGGAAGCTATCATTCCCCTTGGAATGCCGCAACTTAATTGCAGTTGTTAATGCAACAGGGGTATCGATCCGCTTGCCGATCCATGCCTCGCCGGATCTGAAAGCAGCGCCGGGTGATGAAAGGACCAATTTCCCTGCGGCTGCCATCCGATGACTGGAAACAGCAGCTGCGGATCATCCCCATGAACGCCGGAAGCAGGTGAAGCCTTCCCGGCGATGGCCGTACCAGGACGACCGCGAGGAGCGCCCGTTCCGGAAATGGGAAGAGAAATACCGGCTCGCCTCATCGGCCAGCTCCGTCTGCAGGTTGGAGAGAGAGCCGGGGAGCGGGAAGATCCATTCGGAGATCGTACCCGTCCTGGCCCTCCACGACCGGATGTGCTGCTCTCTGGAAAACCGCTGATCGTTTCGTTCAAGCCGGTTGAACGAAGCATCTTCCGAATCCCTCCCGGAAGGGCCATTTCGTGTCTCCGACCGCCCCCTCCCCTTCTCGTTATTCACACAAGAATACAATATGTTGGCATGTATCTGCGGGTACTTCCATGCCCCTGGCACGCCTTTCGCAATAGGGTAAGTCAAACGAAACAAAAAACCCTCAGAGAGGAGACGGATCATGAAAAAGACACTGGGAACGATGATGGTGGCAGGGATTGTGGTTCTTCTGACGGCAACCTTCAGCTTCGCCGAGTACGCGGCG